>Ga0078972_1000373_pt1 | contig 184961 bp, 154 predicted proteins | sample YelNatPaOPGAMG01_FD_67568 | JGI IMG/M metagenome (GOLD analysis project Ga0078972, IMG submission 67568) | Hot spring thermophilic microbial communities from Obsidian Pool, Yellowstone National Park, USA - OP-RAMG-01 (SPADES assembly) (version 2) | ecosystem: Environmental > Aquatic > Thermal... | reverse complement strand
TCTCCACCTCGCCCACGCTTCACGATTCCGTTCTCGCATGAGTCCACAGTGGGCCAAGGCACCGGGAATCTCAAGATGGGGTTTGCGTAGCGCTCACTAAAAGACCGCCTCGATGCCCGGATACACTGCGGGAAGGCTGACCCTGCCGGTACTCTCAATGACAGGAGTATTGTGGTCAGCGCCCCGGAACACGAGTTGCACCGGCTGCGAATCCGCACACAGAACGAGCGGCGCCGCGCAGGTCAGGAGCAGTGCTTTGATGGTGTTCGGCTTCATCGAATGCAAATCGTAACGCCGGGCTGGCTCGAAACTCCGTCCGCTGCCACCGCTACAGGAGCGAAATCTGACTCAGGCGCGCCCGCCGGAATCACGACCTCGACAAAGAAGTGCCCTGCCGAGTATTCCGCGGCGGGCAGTACGCCCGTCACCTGAGCCGGGAGCCCGGCGACTTCAGCGGTGATCACCGCCCGCGGCCCTGTCGCACCCATCGCACCTAACCCGGTAGTGAGCAGTCGAACCCGGTGCTGTTTCAGCGCCGGGCTCTGCGGCGAATTGGCCGAGCCATCTTCGTTCGCCGAAATCGCCTGTCCAACCCCCGTCACCGAAGTGGTGAACAGACCCGGATTGACCGCCGCCGTCGCGACGGTTCGGGCATCGCCCATCGTGCCGCCGGCCTCCACCGACAGGGGGACTGTCGAGGTGCTGAACCCGCCCGCCGGTGCCAGGGCGAAAAGGCGGGTGTCGCTCACCGAGAGCAGGGGAACGGGTTGCCCGTCGATGAACAACCGCGTGCCCGCAAGCTCGAACGGAGGGTCGGCAGCATCCGCGAAAACGGGCGTCGAACTCGGTGCCAAACCCTTCCCTCGGAGTTCAACAACCTGACCAGGCGTGATGGGCGATGGCAACAGACTGGCGGGATTCACCAGTTCCGTAATCGAAGGCTGCTTGCCGGTGGCGAGACCGAGGCTGTATACCACTTGGCCGTAGCCCAGCGAGAAGATACCGCCGATCAACGGCGGCAGCGCACCCAGGAACTCATCCCGCTTCGGGCAGACCAGAATCAGGCTGCCGTCCGGAGCCACACCGAAGCCCGTAGTAACGGTTGGGTGAGGTAACGGCCCCGCGTAGGTGACCGAGCGGGAGGGGGCATCGATCCTCGCGATGTAACTCCCGTTCTCGATCCAGGCGTCGTCCAGTCCGGCCGCATTGAGAGTCGAATAGAAGTTCTCCCCTATGGAGCCCAGCACATGAAACGTTTTTCCGTCAAGTGTGACTACCGAGGTGGCCACTCCGGGAAGCGGTGTGGAGAAAACAAGACGCGAACCAGTCGGATCCAGAAGGCCGAATATCCCCTCTTCTGAGCGGAATGTGGGCGGTGGCCCGGTGTCGGGGGAAACGGGGAAGTCGGAAGATTGAGTGAACGCGATAAACGCGAGACTGCCATCTGCCGCGAGTAGCAAGGATTCGGCGCCCAGGGGATCTGCGTACTTGGAGGTCCGCTGCGCCAGGGTGTCCCAGTCGCCTCCGATATAGGTGGACCACAGCAGGCGGCGCATTGACGGATCCAACTTCGCCGCAAACAGGGAAAAGCCGGCGCCACGCGTTGTTTGATACGCGCCCGGAGTCACTGGGAAGAACCGCGAAGTCGTGGTCCCGAGCACGTATATGTTCCCGTCGGAGTCCATTTGGACGCCCGAGCAGTACTCGATCCCGTCGCCACCGAGGATGGCCGAAGCCTCATAGCCGGTTCCGTCGGGTGTGATCCGCGTCACAAAAATATCCCAGGAGTCATGAAGCACGTCCTGGAACGCGCCCGGCGAAACCGGATACGCCGGATCCGCGGTGCTGCCGCATACGACCGCCGAGCCTCTGCCGTCCACAGCGAAGGCTCCGTGTGCGTACGCCTCCCTGCCGCCCAGGAAAGTCGAGTACACCAGCTCTCCGCTCGGCGCAATCTTCAGCAGCGTTGGGGTGATTAGAAATCCCGGGTATGGCTGGACAGCGCCCGGCGTGATCGTCGCGGGATAGCTGACCACGGCGTTATACGCCCATTTCCAGTCGGGCTCGGCGTGGTCCGCAAGAACGTACATGTTTCCGGATGGGTCCACTTTAACGGCCATGGGCTGGAGGCCGTTGAGGTACGTCCCGTAGAGGACCTTCGATCCGCTGGGGTCGAGTTTCAGAAGAAATCCATTTAGGTAGAACAGGCCGTAATAAGCCGGATCGTCATGTTGAAACGCATTTGGCGTCACCGGCAGGCCATCGAAAGTAACTCCCACAAGGTAAATCTGCCCCGCGGCATCTACCGTCATTGCGGATACCTGAGCAGCCTCAAGCAGACCGAGTGCCCGGTCGAAGGTCGTGCTTCCGTTCGCACGTCGGCTCTCGAAAGAGGCGGATGCGCGATGCGCTAACCTCTCTACGCTCGACGCGTAGGAGGAGGGCACCCGGTCTTCGCGCGATTGGTGTGTGGGAGAGGGCTCGCTACACAATGCGACAGGCATGCCGACAAACAGGAGGCGGGCAACTAGCTCAAACAACCGTCTGCCGGGACTCATGAACAAGGCATACTATCACAAATGACCAGCAGTAGAACCTGCCTGCGACGCTACAGTTGGAAGCTGTCGAGCCCAGTACGCAATGAACAACCAGCGGCACGCGTGCGGCGCGATACGCTCGCGATTTGAGCCTGTACCAAAAAAACGCCATCCCGCCGCCCCGGTTGAGCCACACATTCTAAAGGATGTCGTGCGAGAGATGCGCGTGGATCTCATGCTCCTGATCGCGCACCGTCATGACGACCGCACCGTCTGCTTGGCGACGACGAAATTCTGTCCACTAGGAAGGTGGTAGACGAGATGCTTGTTCTGCCGAACCAGGACGGCGCGTTCCTTCAAGAGCCGGTCAAGTTCCAGTTCGGCGTTCATCCGACTCCCCCGCCATAGCCTTTCAGAACCGTGAGCTTTTGGCCTTGCAGGTCCACCCAGCCGTCCGGATTATGGACCGCCCAGAAACTGCGTTGCGTCGACCGGCGCCGAAGGAAAGCGGGCTGCTAAACGGGCGTCTTCTTCACCGTTCGACCGTTCTGAGCGGCGATTCCGTCCCTGGCCACCACCCGATATCTCCGGACTCTCCGGACTCTACGCTAGCAGCAGGGGCACAAGTCCCGATCCCGAAAAGATCTCCAGCATCCGGTTGACTTGCTCCAGGACGCCTGTTTCACCACCCGGCAACTCGCTGCCGTCCTGGTCCTGGCACGATTGTCTTGACCGGGTCGGTGGCGGGAGCTTATGCTGGCAGAGGAGCCGGCAACGGTCGGCTCCAAGAAACGGATATGGAAACGACAGGTGGCAGTAATTCGACGGCCAAGCGGGATGAGCCTCCGTTGCGGGTGGGCCTTCCGCTGACGTTGTCCGCTCCGGTCGCGTGCACCGATCCGTCTCGACCTGCCCTTCCTTGCTAGGGCGGTGAGGCTGGTCCCTCGCGACGGAATTGGAGACGTCGCGCAGCGGCCCGCTTCAGCCCAGCTTGACCATGCGCACGGGTTGTGTGCCGGCGCCCCGCCGGGCGATTCAGCCGCTTTTGCCAGCCCCGGGGGTGAGGTAGTCCAGGCATCCAAAGGTGGTTCCCGCGCGCCAGACCCCGAATTGCGACCGCCGGAACGGAGAGCCACGATAATGCTCAACCTCATCGCGGGCAAGGGAAATGAGAGAAATCGCCAGAACGTCCATACGCGAGGTTCTGCCGTGAGCTACCAGGCACGGCTTCGGGAAAAAGCCCTGCACAACGATGTTGACGAGGTCCTTGAGATACTCGGATCCACACCGGCAGGCCTGAGCAGCGTCACTGTCGAACGGCGGCTTGAGGAGTACGGCCCAAACACCGTCATACGCGAGAAAGCAGCCGCGTGGTGGACGTACTTACTGCGCTCGTTCAACAACGCATTCATCCTTCTCCTCCTGGTCCTTGCAGCGGTAGCTGCCCTCACACGTGATTTCGAGGCAGCGATCATCATCTCGGTCATGGTGCTGATCAGCGCCGTCCTCCGCTTCACACAGGAGTACCGCTCCAACCTGGCGGCGGAAAAGCTGAAGCAGATGGTCGAAACCACCGCGACGGTGACGCGCGAAGGCGTGAAACGCGAAATACCCGTGGATGAGATAGTGCCCGGAGATATCGTGCACCTTTCCGCAGGCGACATGATTCCCGCCGATCTCCGGCTGATCTCCGCCAAGGACCTGTTCGTCAGTCAGGCCGCCCTCACCGGAGAGTCGATGCCGGTGGAGAAATTCGCGGCAGGAGAAGCTCGGAGCGCGGAGAATCTTCTTGACCATCCCGGCCTGTGTTTCATGGGCTCGAACGTTATCAGCGGCACCGGGACCGGCGTTGCTGTCTTGACCGGCGCCCACACGTACTTCGGAGCTCTCGCCCGGCAGGTGACCGGACACAAGGTGGAGACCGAATTCGACCGTGGCGTCAGCCGTGTCAGCCGGCTGCTCATTCGTTTCACGCTGGTCATGGTGCCGGTGGTCTTCTTCATCAATGGACTGACGAAGGGCAACTGGACGGAGTCGTTCTTCTTCGCGCTGTCGGTGGCCGTAGGTTTGACGCCGGAGATGCTGCCGATGATCGTTACGGCGAACCTGGCCCGGGGCGCCGTGAACATGTCGCGCAAGAAGGTCATCGTCAAGCGGCTTCCGTCCATTCAGGATTTGGGAGCCATGAATGTGCTGTGTTCGGACAAGACGGGAACGCTCACGCAAGACAAGGTGATCCTGGAGCGGCATCTCGATGTCCTCGGACGGGATTCGGAAAAGGTCCTTCAACTGGCTTATCTGAACAGTTATTACCAGACGGGGTTGAAAAACCTGCTCGATGTGGCCGTGCTTGAACATGCCGAGCTCCAGCAAGGCCTTCGGGTGGCGACGGACTACCGGCTGGTGGATGAGATTCCGTTCGATTTCGCAAGGCGACGCATGTCGGTGTGCGTGGAAACCGAGCGGCGGGAAGAACTTCTGATCACAAAAGGCGCCGCCGAGGAGATGCTGCAAGTGTGCCGCTTTGTGGAAATCGACCGGATTCCACAGGTCCTGGACGCCGGGCACAAACACACTGCACGGACGCTGGTTCGCAATCTGAACGAAGAAGGATTCCGCGTCATTGCTATCGCCTTCCGCCGTTTCCCGCTCGGCCATCAACGCTATTCCCAAGGCGACGAGTCCGAAATGACTCTGGCCGGTTTCATGGCTTTTCTCGATCCCCCGAAAGAATCGGCCGCGCCGGCGCTGAAGGCTTTAGCGGAGCACGGACTCACCGTCAAAGTCGTCACCGGCGACAACGAAGTGGTGACAGCGCGCGTCTGCCGCGAGGTGGGCCTGAAAATCGAAGGGGTGCTGCTGGGATCCGACATCGACAAGCTGAGCGACGATGACCTTGTCGAGGCTGTGAAGCGCGCCAACGTTTTCGCTAAAGTCTCGCCGCTGGCAAAAGCACGCGTGGTCAGGGCGCTTCAAGCCGGCGGCGGGGTGGTCGGCTTCCTTGGCGACGGGATCAATGATGCGCCTGCCCTGAGACAGGCGGATGTGGGCATCTCGGTGAATTCCGCTGTCGACATCGCTCGCGAATCGGCCGACATCATTCTGCTGGAAAAGAGCCTGATGGTGCTCGAAGAGGGAGTACTCGAAGGACGGCGCACCTTTGGAAACATCCTGAAGTACATCCGCATGGGGACCAGCTCGAACTTTGGCAACATGTTCAGCGTGCTGGGCGCGAGCGCCTGGCTTCCGTTCCTGCCCATGCAGCCCGTGCAACTGCTTGTGCAGAACCTTCTCTACGATTTTTCGCAGACTGCCATTCCTTTCGACGGAATGGACGCGGAGTACCTGACAAAGCCGCGCCGCTGGGAGGTGAAAGGAATCGCCCGGTTCATGCTCTACCTCGGGCCCGTCTCCTCGATTTTCGATTACGCGACCTTCTGTCTCATGTGGTTCGTCTTCGGAGCGCGGACACCAGCGGCACAATCTCTGTTTCAGTCCGCTTGGTTTGTGGAAGGCCTGCTGTCGCAAACTCTCATCGTCCATGTCATTCGCACGCGCAGGCTACCTTTCCTCGAGAGCCGCGCTTCGGCGCCGCTTGCGCTTCTGACCTCGGCCGTCATGCTGGCTGGTCTGGTGATCCCGTTCACCGGCTTCGGCGCTACTCTCGGCCTTCGTCCCTTGCCGCTGCCTTACTTCGCCTGGCTGGTCCTGATTCTGGCTGCGTACGTAGGCCTGGCCCAAGTGGTCAAGACTTGGTTCGCGCGGAAGTACGGCTACTACTGATAAGCCCGGCGGGCCGGTCCGCCTGTCCCACGAAAACCGGCCGGGAACAACGCCCCGATCAGCGGCGCAGCGCCGGATGAGCGCCCCTGTCCCGCCCATGCACCGGGCGGGCGGACGGCGCGCCGCCGCTCGCCGGAGCGCCCGTAAGAAGATCCACAGATTGATCGCCGCCGTGCCCGGCTACTGTGCCGCTAAGCGTGCCTGCCCGTGCGCGCCGGGAATTATCGCCGGGACCGGCGTGACAAAATCGATAACCACCTGCCGGCCGGCGACCTCCCGCACTTTCCCCGGAATCGCGTCAGGATACTCGGCGAAAACCAGCATCGCCGCAACTCCCGGCCGGAACGCCGGCAGCGCGCCGGGCGGCGGCTCGACAACTGCCTCGAGTTCCGCGAGGTTGACCGCTACGCGCGCAAGGTCAGGCAGGCCCGGCGGAACCGGCTCGCCCGCACGCCGCGTGATCCCCAGCAAAACACCGGTCACGGGCGAGCGGACCTCCCCGGCGGCGGCGTTCGCGTTGGCTTCATCAAGCTCCCTGCTTCGAACCTCGCGCTCGCTTCGCAGCGCCTCGTACCGCTTCTGCGCCGCGTCCAGGCGGTCCGCCGCGGACCGCGCCAGATCGAAGGCTGTGTCGCGCTCGGCGCGCTTCGCAAGGTACTCCTTTTCAACCTTCTCGAATACCAGCCGCGGCGTCGCGCCTTCGCGGTAGAGCATCTGCTGGCGCAGATATCCCTTTTCGATTCCCTTGAACTCAAGCTGCACGCGGGCGCTGTCGGCGCTGGCGCGTGAACTCTCCAGGCGGCGGTCGGCCAGTTCCGATTCCATTTGCTCCAGCCGCTCGGTTGCGGCCTGAAGGTCGCGCACAGCGGCTTCGCGCTCCGATTCGAGCATGGTATTGCGGATGCGGGCAATCACCTGGCCCTCGTACACCGGCTCGTTGGCGTTCACGAGGACTTCATCGAGCGTTCCGTCGACAGGAGCCGGGATAGGGACAACGTGCCGGGCGCGCACAGTCACAGGGAACCCAAGCTCAGCCGCGGGCGCCGGAGCCTGCTGCATGGCCCGCGGCGCAGCCTGGCGGGGCTTGGCACGGCTGTACACGATGCCGCAGGCAATGGCCGCAGCCACCACGGCGGAAACCGCGAAAACGACGTATCTGGCGCGCACTGTATTGAATTGTCGCGTTCCGGACTGCGATGGTTACGGCTGAACCGGCCGGACCACCTCGCCGTCGGCCAGCGGCTGCTCAGCCGTCAGAGCCACCATCTCGCCTGCGGATAGTCCCTGAAGCACGGCAACGCGGGTTACACTTGAGGCGCCGAGCTTTACCGGCCGCCACTGGACACGGTCGCCGTTGAGCACGAACACGCCCGTCTGATTGGCGGCATCGGAGCGCACGGCTTCTTTCGGAATAGTCAACGCATTTTCAACAACTTGGCTCTGAATCTCAACGTTCACGTTGGTGCCGGGCAGAAGAACCAGGCCGGGGTTTTCGATCGCAACCACCACCTCGCCCACCTGCCGCGTGCCCAGCGGCGAAACCTGGGTTGGCATCTGCTCAACCGCGCCGTGCCATTCACGGCCGGGCAGCGCATCCCAAGTGATGGTAACCGGCATGTCCTCTCGGACGCGGCCCAGTTCAGGCTCGTCCACGTAGACACGGACGCGCAGGCGCTCGAGTTCCCCTACCGCGGCGACGAGATCGCCCGTGTTCACGTACGTCCCGGGACGGGCGGGCAGGTCATATACGACACCGGCTTGAGGTGAGGTTATTCGGGTCGCCGCAAGGCCGATTCGAGCCTGTTCGAGCACCGCCTTAGCCTGGTCGATGCGGGCCTCTGCGGCCGCAATATCAGGCCGGTCCACCAGCGCGGCGCTCTTGCGCTGAAGCGCCGCTATTTCTTCTTTTAACTGGTTTACGCGCTGCTCGGCCTCGGCCACCTGCTGGCGCGTTGCAGCCTGGCGCTTCTCCAGGCGGCTGAGCGCGTCGAAATCGCGTTGAGCATTCGTCAGATCGAGCTGTGTGCGAGAGATGGAGTTCTGGATATCCACCCGAGCGGCGGCTGCCCCGCCTTGCTGTAGCGTGGCCAGTTGGGCCCTGGCGCCGGCAAGCGCAGCCTCGGCCGCTACGACCGCCGCCCGCGCGTCCTCCGATTCCAGCGTCGCTATGAGAGCGCCGGCGGCGACCTTCTCTCCAGTGGTCACCGCAACCTTCTCAATGACTCCCGGCCGCGACGCCCGCACAGGCCACCACTGATACGGCTCCACTTTGCCGTTCGTGGCGAGGGCGCTGATCAGCCGCTCGGCCGTCACCCGCGCGAACGCCACTTCAGGAGCCTGCGCGCTTCGCCGCCAAGTCCAGAATGCCGCCCCAACTGCCGCAATGCCGCCGAGGATTAGAAAAACACGAACTCTCGTCACGATCAGTCTTTATTGTCCCAAATGAGATACTGGTCGAGGACGGCTCACGGTTCAGGGTGTGTTTATGACGGCCTTGGTCCTATCGGCCGGAGGCATGTACGGCGCCTACCAGGCAGGCGCATGGAAGTCGCTGGCGGGCCGTGTCCGGCCGGATCTCATCGTTGGCGCATCGGTAGGTTCACTGAACGGCTGGGCCATCGCGGGCGGCGCGTCCGCCGGCGAGCTGATCGACTCCTGGCTCGACCCCGCCTGTGCGGCCCTGGCGACGCTGAGGCTCTCACAGCCGCCGTGGCGGGGGTGTTTCGATTCGCAACCGCTGCACGTGCGAATCCAGCGGCTCTGGGCCGCTTACCGGCCGCAGATCCCGGTTGCCGTCGTAGCCACTGAAATAGCGGCGCTGCGAAGGCGCGTATTTACAGGCAAATCGATCACATGGCGCCACTTGGCCGCCTCCTGCGCAGTGATGCTGGGCTACGAGCAGATCAGGATCGACGGCCGGCTGTACACGGACGGCGGGCTGCTTGGGGCGCTGCCGCTGGCCGCCGCCGCGGAACTCGGCGCGGACCGGATAGTGGCGATAAATGCAATGCCTGTAATGCCTTCCTTGGCTGTAAACGCATTTGTGAAGGCGTTGCAAGCGGTTGCGCCGCACACGGCTGAGCCGGTGCGGGGACAAGACCCCGGCGCCGCGCCCGCGCCTCACATCCGCGTGATCGCTCCGCGGGCTCCGCTCGGTCCACTGCGGGAAGCGGTGTTCTGGAACCGCCGCGCGGTTGAGCGCTGGATCGAGCAGGGAGAAGCGGATGCACAACAGGCGGCTCTAGAATAGTCTCATGGCTCTCTTCAGGATCCATCGCCTTAAGGAATCGGCGTACCAGCAGTTCCGGTGGGCGCCGCACACCCCGGGGGCATGCCAGGTAAAGCCGAAAGACTATGAACCGGGGGGCGAGGTGGAAGCCGGTTCCTCCTATGAAGCGTGGTCAATCCTGCGTACTTCGGACCGCTCTCTACGCATCGGCGATTTGTTAGAATCCGAGGACGGGCGGTTACACGTCTGCAAGTATGTAGGTTTTGAGGAAGCAGCGTGGTTCATTCCGGAGCCCAAACCGGCAGCGGAGCAGGCCCCGGTTGTGAACGAACTTCCCGAGACTGTCTGAAGCGTAACGTATGGAGAGTTCCCAGGAGTTCCGGCGCGCGCCGGGGCGGTTTGAAGGCCTCCCTAATACGAACGGCGAACGTAGGATCAACAGCTTCGCGCTGGTGGCTTATATCCACGGCCCCCTGGCGCGCTTTCTGGATGATCTGCGGCGCGAAGCCGTTCCGGACTGCATCCCCCGGGCGCACGTCACCGTCTTGCCACCCCGGCCGGTTCGGAGTTCGGCGCTGATAGCGGCCGAACAGATACACCATTATCTGCACGGCGCGCATCCGTTCGAGGTCCAAGCGGGGGACATACGGGTGTTCGAGAGCACGTCCGTTATTTATATCGCGCTTTCCTGCGGCCGCAGCGAGCTGGTGCGGATGCACGACGCGCTAAACACCGCCGCCCTGGAGTTCGACGAACCCCACGAGTACCACCCTCACATCACGCTGGCGCAAGGCATCGGGCCGGAGCAGGTCCAAAGTATCCTCGAGCTGGTTAAGCGCCGCTGGGCCGAGTACACCGGCCCCCGCACGTTTGAGGTGGACAGCATCACTTTCGTTCAGAACACTCTGGAGAACCGCTGGCTGGACTTGGCGGAGTTCAAGCTCGGCGCGGTCCCGGTGCTCTAGGCGGAACCCGCTGCCCGCGAGACCTATTGCTCCGGCGCAGCCTGCTGTAGCCGCTCAATTCTGACGCGCGCAATGCGGTTGTGGTCCATCTGAAGTATCGTGAACCGGCGCGTTTCATCCGAGAGCGTCTCGCCCGCTGCCGGTATTCGTCCCAGACGGAACAGGAGGTAGCCGGCCAGGGTCTCGAAGCCGGCATTAGTCGGAAGCTCAATTCCGTACTGCGTTTCGAGGTCGCGGATGCTCACAGTGCCTTCCAGCTCCAGAACAGGGCTTTCGAGCGATGGCCGCGGGCGGCGGACGTCGTGTTCGTCTTCGATCTCTCCGAAAATCTGTTCGAAAACGTCCTCGATGGTCACCAGGCCCACGATAGTGCCGAACTCGTCCACCACCATTGCCATGTGTGCGTGGTGGCGCCGGAACTCGTCCACCATCTGGTTAAGAGGCTTGCTCTCGGGCACGATCAATTGCCGTCGCAGCAGCGCTCGCAAGCGGAACGGAGGAGGCGGCTGGTTCAGCCGCACGGCCGTGCGCGCGCGATGCCAGGCCGGCAACAGATCCTTGTAGTGCAGGATGCCGATGACGTGCTCCGGCGTTCCCTCGTAAACCGGAAGGCGGGTGTAGAGGCTCTCGGTGAAGGTTCTGAGCACGAAGTCAAGCGAAGAATCCACCGAAACCGCCACCATTTCATTGCGCGGCACCATGACCTCGCGCACCGAGATTCCGGACAGGTCCAGCAGGTTCTGAACCGCGGCCTCCTCGAACGGCGAGATGCGCCCGGAAGCGCGAACGGAGCCCACGATCAGCCGGAGTTCTTCAATGGAATGCGAACGCGTCCTCGCCTCGCCGCCGAGGCCGAGCACGCTGGAAACCCCTGCGGCCGAACGCTCCAGGATGTACACAAAAGGCTCGCTGATGCGTTGAAAGACGAGCAGAAGCGGCGCAACTGTGGTGGCCATCCACTCCGAGTTCTTGATGCCGAGGTTCTTCGGCACCACCTCGCCGAGAACCACCATTATGTAAGTCAGGCCGAGGATGGAGATCACGAAACTCACGAAGCGCAGGACGGGATAGTACGCCGGGGCGACTATCGACTGGAAGCCGCCTACCAGGAGTTCGTACACGGTCTGCTCGCCCGCCCACCCGACTCCGAGGCTGGCGAGAGTCACTCCTACCTGCACTGTTGAAAGAAGCCGCTCGGGCCGGTCCAGCAGGGACAACGCGGCGGTCGCGCCGACATTGCCGCTTGCGGCAAGTTCGCGCAGGCGTGTATGACGCGCCGAGACGAGCGCCATTTCCGCAGCGGCGAAGAAAGCATTCATCCCGATGATAAAAGCGAGGAGGAGAAAACGGTACGCGAGGAACGTCTCTTCCATGGTGTTACCCGGTGACTCTAAACGTAGCGCAACTGGTTTGCAGGATGCGAGCCGAACCGGGCGGGAAACGCTGGAAACGCGTCGGGCCGGGCGGCGCGAAGCGGCGTTCGCAATCAAACCCGGCCCGAACTCCTGAAGCTCCTCCCACCAGAGGGCGCCCAGGCAACTCATAGCCGGCGTGGCCGCCGGCCCCAGTTTCCAGGATTCGGAAAAGCGGGGCGGACGCTTGCGCCGCCCGCCCCTAGTTGGTTGGGGACCTATCAGTAGCAACGCTACGGAAACTGGGCTATCCCTTGGGCCGCCTCGCGGCGCGCGTCGCAGAGCCGCGCACCGCAACAGCCTGCCCGCAAATAGAGATGCACTCGGAGGGCCGCGCTTTTGAGCCCGTAAGTGCTTGTTATCCGGTGCTGGATTGATTACTGACAAACGGGGTGGTTTTCCCGGGGCTAACCGGACGGTTAGGCGCGCCGGCTAGGGCCATACGAAGGGCGCCCGGGCGCAAGCGCGGACGCGGCGCCCGGGGGAGCTGCTACTGGAGATCTACTGCGGGCGTGGGCGTGGTGTGGCATCGCCGGGAATCATTCCCAGGAGCCATTTCATGTGCTCGACTATCATCTTTTGGATATCTGGGCGGTCCCAAACCTCTTCGGGATGGCCGAGGCCGTTGTACAGGACGCGTCCTTTGCCGTAATTGCGCGCCCATATGACCGCGAAATCCCCGTCCGTGCGGTGTACCCTGGGATTCTTCAGGTCGAGCTTCTTCTCGTCCAGGCGCATAAGGACGCGGACGCGGTCGCGCGAGAAATCCTTTACCTGGTAAATCTCGTCGCGCATGGTGAACTCCTTGGGCACCGCGTTCATGCCCGGGAAGTCCGGATCCTCGACCACCAGCGGCGCCGGGAACGTCATCCACGGGTGCTGGTCGAAGTATCCCCCGACCATCTCGCCGTATTCCGGCCACTTATAGAACGTGTCGATGCCGCTGTGGATGGCGAGAAAGCCTTTGCCATCGTCCTTCACGAATGAGAGCAGGTCGGCCTTCTGCTCGTCGTTCATATCCAGTTCGCCGGTAGTATAGAACACGACGACATCGAAGAAATTGAGGTTCTTGGCGTTGGATGGAAGCTGTTTTTTCGTGACCAACTGGCAGTCCGTCTTGAGATAGGTTTCCCACAGGCCCGTATCGTGGCCGAGTTTCCATATGGTGCCCATGGCGGACGAGACCGACTCGTGCTGCCAGCCCTTCGTCTCGCCGATGAAGAGCACTCGTTTGGGCTTCGCCGGCTGGGCCCCGAGCGGCGCCGCAAGCGCCAGCGCGGCCAGACCGGCGCCGATGATGTGCAAATAGCGCATGAGTTCCTCCAACGTGGAATCTTAGCAGGACGGCGCGTTTGAGTTCTGGAAGACATCGGGAAGCCCTGGCGAGTGAAATGGAGGAACCGCCGCACGAGAAGGACCGGCCTGCCCCCAGCACCGGCCACTCGGCTTCCCTGATGCGGGGCGCGCTCGTGCGGCGGCAAATCTGGGCTATGTCAGAGCCACCGCTGGCGCCGCCCCAGCGCCAGCCCGGCTCCGGCCAGGACGATCAGTGAAATGCTGGCCGGCTCGGGCGTGTCCGTGACCGCATCTGTGGTGATACTAAGGATCGGCCCGCCGTCTGTGGACCACTGGAGGAGGCTGTTGCCGTAGCCACTGCCCGTAGGCATGAACGCAAACGCGGCATAACTGTAGCCATTTCCGTAGTCTGATGCGATGTAGGAAGTTACCGGAATCACGAGCCATCCTAGCTCAGGGACGGTAACGCCCTGCACGAATTCGCTTGCGTTGAGAGAGCCGCGATCGTTGTAGGCATTTCCGGTCAGGGCAGAGGAGTCCGCCTGATGGTACAGGGTGGCGGCGTCGGGGTTGTAGTTCTGGTACGCGGTCACATCGAGGTACAAGGCCGCGCCGGTGATATTTCCGGTCACGGGAGGAAGCGCGAACTCGATGAATATGCGGCTGTTATCCCAGAAATAGCAGGGGTAACAGTCGGAGTAGTAGTGCGCCTCCGAGCCCCCGGAGAACCAGACCCAGCTTGCGCCGCTGCCCCAGGCATAATACCCGTTGTAGCTAGCCGTCCCATCGTATGTCGCCGCTGTCGTGACGGTTCCGCCGAAAGCGGCCGGTGCTATCGCCAGCGCAATGAAAAGCAGAATTGCCTGATTGAGCCTCATGATGCTCCAAAGCCTCCTGAGCCAGGCTGTCGCGTCTCGTCGCGCAGCGCACGGACGCGAGTCTCGCCTGGCTCGACGAACATTCTGGGGCTGGTTGGGCAGGCAATCAACGCGATGCAGGGCGACAAAACGCGACTGTCGCACCGTGTCGCACCGGCCTACAAATAATTGATTAGATTGTACTAGAACTCCCAAAACCGCTTGAGTCCGGGATCGTTTCCGTCAGGGGCCGCCGGAAAGCGGATTACCCTGCCCAGCGCCTTCATCTCGCGGTCGCTCAGCGCGTGATCGAGCAGCCCCGCGTTATGAAGGCGGTTGTGCAGAGCCGGGAAACCGTCCGAGAACCGATGCTCCAGCACGTTCAAACTGAAATCGAGATAGTAAATCGCGGCGCCTTCAGCCAGTTGCAACCGGGCCATGATGCGCCGGTGCTCATCGATGCCCATTTCCAAAATGATGGGCAAAACGCCGGTGGCGGTGTTTACGTCGGGCTGCGGCAGAAGCACATATGCGGCCTCACCGCCCCCGGTCAGCGGCGGGAACTCGCTTTGGACTTTGGGCGGGCGCGGCACGGAGGAGAACGGCAGTCTCAGCACGGCGATGCCCGCGTGCCCCAAGCCGGTTCCGGGGTTGTTGATCGCGCCCAGGATGACCTCGTCCCGGCCATCTCCGTCCAGATCGTGTATCAGGCACTGATAGACGCTGCCCGGATGCCAATATTCCTCTACGACGCGCCCTGTAGCCGGATCGAGCAGTGCAGCCTGTGAAGGGTACCAGATGTAGTGATTTGCCACAACCAGAACGTAGGGAGTTCGACCGGCACGCACCGCCCGAAGCACTCGCGGCCTGTAGTCGGCGGTAAAAGTGCGCGACCCGAACGTCTTTGCCGCTCCGCAGCGGGTCTCCCATCGAAGATTGCCGCGGTCATCGAAGCACATAACCGAGTCGCCGACTCCCCCGGGCCTATCGACGAGGTGGTCAAGCAGGAGTTCCCGACGCCCATCGCCGTCGATGTCTGCGATGAAAGCCCTGTCGCCGGCATAGGTGTCGAAAGCCGCGCTGAGCGTCGGCAAACGCTTTTCCCACAGCAGTTTGCCGTGCGCGTCCGATACCCACAGCACGGACCGCTCTACAGTCCACTCGGCCGGCACAGCGCGGCTGAACACACCCGCGCGCCGGGCCACGCCGGCGGCGACCGCGACCAGGACCAATGCGACCGCCACGAACGGGTAAACCCGGCGGCCGGCGGCAGCGGCCGGCTCCGCATCTTCAGGCCGGTAGCCTCCGGTCTCGCGCCAGCGCAGCAGTTCGGCTGAGTAGGCGAAAACGCGAGCCTTCGCTCCACCACCCTGACGGTAAACGGGAAGGCCTGCGGTCTGTTCCCATCTCTGGACGGAACGGACGGTCACGCCCAGACACGCCGCAATCTCCTTCCAGGAATGGAGGGTACGGCCCTTGGATATCTCGTGCGGCGGCGTCATGTCGAGTGTTTCACGCGGTTCACCATATTATGCAGGGGCAGGCCGCCAAAATCCACGCCACCCAAGTTCACCACTGTTAAAGCTCGGATCCGCCGGCCAGCCTACCAGAAGAAAGAGTAACCGGCGTAGAGGACATTATTGTTGATTCCCGGATTGAAGCTGGTGGTGGAAGCGTTCGAGATGTGGAACCACCTATAGCCGAACACCAGGCCCCGGCGTTCGGAAAGGCGCAGGCGTACACCGCCGCCGGCATCGACAGTGAAGTTCAGGCCCGATGCATTCACCGAGGGAACGGGGATGGGCTCGGTTGAGGCGATCAGGCCGAGAAGGGCCTCCAAAAAAGGATGTATCCGGCGGCGCCTCGCGATCTCGAGCGTGGCGCCAAGCGGAGAAACGGCGAAACCATACACCGGATGCGCAGGCCGGTACCGGGGCACGATCACGCCAGCGCTCACGACCGGCGCCGTGAGCGCCGGCTGAAGCAGGATCGCGACGGGCATGAGTGCCGCTGTGTAGCTGAGCGATGTGGATCCCCATTCGCGGCAAAGATAGCTGTAGCTGATGCCTGCCAGCACAAAATTACGCCCGCTGACATCCTGAGTGCGCGACCAGGAGTTAGGCGAATAGCCAGCGAAAACACGGAGTTCACTGCGACGCTCACCGGGCAAGCTGTCGCAGAGCTGACCGTGTCCGGCGCAAGGCAGAACAAGGGAAAACAGCAGACATGCCCCACAAGAAAACCTCCCGGCCCTCTGTCGCATCCCGCAACCAGTGTACGATGATTAGCCGGTCGGACGGGAGAGTTCGCGGATTCCTCAGACGGCCTGGCCGAGCTTGCGCGCAACGAGGTCCAACAGCGCGCGTGTTGAGAAGGGTTTCTGCAAGACATCGACGCCGGGCGGGGCGGGCGTATCTGCATAGCCGGTCACAAGAATAACCGGGACGCCGGGGCGCGTCTCGCGGATTCGGGCGATGGCCTGGGCCCCGTTCATGACCGGCATCGTCATGTCCGTGATCACGAGGTCGATGCCATCGGGGTTGGACCGGAAAAGCGCGACCGCTTCGAAGCCGTTCCCGGCCTCAAGGAGCTTATGCCCAGCCGACCTGAGGACGGTGCACAAGAGGCGCCGCACCGCGCGGTCATCGTCCGCGACGAGGATTACAGACATCCGCCGGTCTCACTTGGGTTTGCGAAGGTAAAGATCCAGAAACATCCAGGCCGCAAGCGCAGCTACAACCGCAGACAGCCCGATTGAAATGCCGTTCATGGGCGACCAGAACGACAGCCGGGCGCGTTCGACGAGATCGGTTGCGAGGTCAAATAACGATGCAAAAAAAAGCACCGCAAAAAACCACTTGCCGAACAGGAAGGACCTGAAGCCAGTCACGCTGCGCTCCTATGCGCATTCTCGCATGCCGCCGTCCGCCAGCGACAATCCGTTCCCGGAGCCCTGCCGCCGAACGGCGCGGGCGCTCCCGCAGGGCGCAAACCCGAGCCGCATATAATGGACCCGTGATGCGGCCCGGCTTTCTTCAGACATATTTAAACGCTTTTCCGCAGATCGAGGGATGGTTCCAGTTCGACGCGGCGCTGCTGTTCATGGCCTACTGCGAGTTGCTTCGCGAACGGGGCATTGCGGGCAGCGTGCTGGAGATCGGGGTACACCACGGGCTGTCATCCATAGCCGTAGCGGCTCTGCGCGGGCCCGGCGCCCGGATGTACGCCGTTGACCTCTTCGAGAAGTTGCAGGATTGGAACGTGTCCGCTTCGGGCAGCGGCAATCGAACGATCTTTATGAAGAACATGGCGCGGTTCTATCCCGATACCAGCTTCCTGCGCGTAATCGCGCGCCCGTCGTCGTCGCTGGATACGAATGATTTCGAACCCGGGCTCATGTTTTGCCATGTGGACGGCGGGCACTCGCGCCAGGAGACATATAGCGACCTGCGTCTGTGCGCGTCGCTGCTGGCGCCGGGAGGACTGATAGCGCTCGACGACTACTTCAATCCGTCTTATCCGGGAGTAAGTGAAGGCGCAATTCAGTACAGGCTTAAGCATCCTGGAACACTGCATCCGATAGCGATTGGTTACGGCAAAGTAATACTCCAGCGCGGGCCCGCTCCATTCGACCTGAACGCGGAGTTCGCGCGCCGGTGGCCGATGGTTGAACGCACGTCTGTCTGCATGTGGGACGAACCGGCGGCACTGATTGCCCCCGGGCTGCGAAATCACATCGACCTATATGCATCCGAGCCCGGCCGGCTGAAACCGTCGGGCCCACCCGCGACGCGAGCTACATTCCGGCCAGGCCGGCATGACTTCACGGCTGCACCCGGCGAGCTGCTCACGATACCTGTTACGGTGGCGAACGCTTCCGCCGAGACGTTCCCTTTCGGAGAGGGCGTCTTCGGACTTTCATATCACCTGCTCGCCGCCACCGGAGAAGTGCTCCGGTATGACAATGAACGTGCGTGGCTGGGCCAGCCCCTCGCGCCTGGAGCATCCGTCGAGGTGCAACTGCGGGTCGCGGCGCCCGACGCGCCGGGGAGGTATATAGTGGAGCTTGACCTGGTCTGGGAGCAGGTTATGTGGTTCAAGGACGTGGGAAACCCAACGGTTTCGGCGGCTCTTGAAGTTATCCAGCCATGAAGAACCGGGCCGCACACTTATTCGCGCGTGTAACTCACCTTGTAAGCGGGCGCCCGGGGCTTGAGGCGGCCGCCGCCATGACCGGGCTTTTCGCGCTGAACTCATATATATGCTGGCGGTTGTACTTTGCCGGGTTCACCGAGAGGATGGAATCGATCGAGAGCTCCTATATGTCCATCGCACGGTGGGCGATGGACAATTGGGGCGATCTGACGTGGTTCCCCCTCTGGTTTACGGGAAGTCCGTTCGAGAAGGTATACCAACCCGGACTGCACCTGTCGGTTGCGGCGCTGGCCACGATTGCCGGATGGCCGGTCCAGCACGCGTATCACTTTCTGACGGCGCTGGCGTACTGTCTGACTCCGGTTTCGCTGTTCTGGCTTATCTGGCGCGCTACGGAGTGGCCGGCGTGGGCCGGCATGTCGGCGCTCGTTTTTTCGCTGCTCTCCCCAACGGCATTTCTGGCCGGCGGAATACGTCATGATCTTGGCGGCTTTCTGCTTCCACGCCGGTACCAGATACTCACACATTACGGTGAAGGGCCGCACACCGCGGCGGTCATGCTGATACCGGCGGCGATCTGGCTCATTCACGCGGCGGCGGCGCAGCGGCGCTGGAAGTTCATCCTGCCGGCTGTTCTCGGAGCGGCGGCGATCCCGCTGACGAACTGGCCGGGCACGATGGGCTTTGTGATGATGCTGCTGGCGTACGTATTGTCCCGAGCCGGAGCGAAGGAGAAGTTGCACTGGCCGGCGTTCATCGGCGCCGGCGCTGCGGCATACCTGGTTGCGGCGCCGTGGCTGCCGCCATCGGTGATTGCAAGGGTGCTCCGTAACTCGCACCAGTCCGATGCGACGCAGATCGGGAGCGGGCAACTGGCGCAATACGCGCTGCTTGCCCTGGCCCTGGCCGGAATGCACCTGGCATTCGCGAGATTCCGGATCAACGAGTGGCTGCGCTTCTTCCTGTACGCCGCCGTAATCACCGGCGCGGTTGCCATCGGGCGCGAGTGGTTCGGATGGAGGCTGATGCCGCAGGCCAACCGTGTACAGGTGGAGTTCGAACTTGCCGCCGCCGGAGTCCTCGGATTCGCCGCCGCATGGCTCCTGCGCCGGATTCCGCGGCGGCCACGGATCGCCGTAACGGTGGTCCTGCTCGCGGCCGCGGGATCACAGGCTTTGAGATATCGCGCTTACGCCTGGGGATATGTCAAACCGCTCGACATAACTCAGACCGTCGAGTACCGCATGGCGAAATTCTTCGAGGCAGGCGTGCCGGACGGCCGCGTATTTGCGCCGGGAAACGTCTCGCTGTGGATGAACATGTTCACGGACGTTCCGCAGGTGGCGGGCTGCTGCGACCAGAGCATTCCCGCCCAGGAATACCGTCACGCCGTCTACGTGATCTACACCGGGCAGAACGCCGGGGCTCGCGATGCCGCGATCTCCATGATGTGGCTTCAGGCTTACGGCGCCGACGCGATCGGAGTGACCGGACCCGGCAGCACGGAGTACTTTAAGCCGTACTGGAACGCTCGAAAGTTCGATGGAGTGCTCCGCGAGTTGTGGCGGAGCGGCGACAACGCGGTATACGAAGTACCACGCCGCGTACGTTCGCTGGCGCACGTAATCCCGCGCGGCGCAATTGTCAAGGTTCCGTCCGAAAACGGACTGGTGACGGGACCTCTGGAACCGTTAATTGCGGCGCTGAACGACCCTAAGTACCCGCCGGCATCGTTCCGGTGGTTAAACCGGCACGAGGCTATAATCGACGCCCGCACCGAAAGCGGCCAGGTGGTGTTCGCGCAGATAACGTACGATCCCGGATGGCGGGTCACCCGCGGCGGCGAACGCTGCGCCACTGCCGCTGACGCCCTTGGTCTCATGATCATAGAACCGGGCAAGCCGGGGCCTGTCCGGCTGCATCTGGTGTACGACGGCGAGCCGGAAAAAACGGCTGTGCGGCTGGTGTCCGCGGGTGGATGGGCGCTGATCGCGGGGTGGATATTTGCCGCCCGGCGCCGCTCGGCGAGGCGTCCTGCCGGACTGTAGAGGCACATACGGGCACACGCGTTCCCGCACGTTCCGCTGCATTGAACCGCATCCCGCGCTGTAGAGGTACACTCTCCTGTGCGGCCGGCTTTTTGCCACGCCGCACCAGGCAGGACGCGGCCGCTCCGGGCGGCCGGGATACGAGACACAACGTATGTTAAAGAACCGTATCGCACTTACCGGTCTGTTTATCGCGGCGATGCCCGCCATCGCGGGATCTTACTACACAGTGCGATTGAATGACCCGAAGGCGGTCTATCTTACTCCGGACAATTTCCCCGTGCGCGCCGACGGCGTAAATGACGACGCGCCCGGCTTGCAGCAGGCCATCGATCGCGTGGCGGACACCACGCGCACGGGAATCGTGTTCGTTCCAGAGGGAACTTATCGCCTTGGCGCGACCGTTTATGTGTGGCCCGGGGTGCGATTGATCGGGTATGGCGCCAGGCGCCCGGTGTTCCTGCTGGGCGATAGCACACCAGGGTTTCAGGAAGGCGCCGGAAAGTACATGCTGTACTTCGCGGGAGGGCGGCCGCAAGCGGCGGGCCAGCCGGTCCGCGACGGAAACCCCGGCACATTTTACAGCGCGGCGGCCAATATCGACATGGAGATCCGCGATGGGAACCCCGCGGCGGTGGCCGTGCGCTTCCATGTCGCGCAGCATTGCTACCTGGCGCACATGGATTTCCGCATCGGCCGCGGCAGGGCGGCGCTCGAGGACATCGGCAATGAAGGCGAGGACCTCCACTTCCATGGCGGCGACTACGGAATAGTCACCGGCAAGACCGCGCCGAGTTGGCAATATCTGCTGATCGATTCCACGTTCGAGGGCCAGCGCGTCGCAGCGATCAAGACACGCGAAGCGGGACTCACACTGGTGCGCGACAAGTTCAACTCGGTCCCGACGGCCATTTCCGTCGACGAAGGTTACTCCGAGCAACTATGGGCAAAGGACTGTGTGTTCGATGACATTCGCGGGCCGGCGCTCGAATTCGGAAACGAAAACAACCCACGGACCCAGATCAACCTCGAGGACGTGATTTGCCGCCGCGTGCCGGTGCTCGCGCGCATGCGGGAGACAAAGAAAACAATAGTGGGCTCCGCGCCTATTTACAGGGTGCAGCGGCTCTCTCACGGTCTGCACGTCACCGAAAGGGGCGGCGCCGGCGAGATCGCGACGACACTGAAGTCCACGCCTTTGGCGGAAATGCCGGCCGAAGCTGCATCCGATATTCCCGATCTGCCGGTGCGAGATACGTGGGTGAACGTGCGCTCGCTCGGAGTGAAGGGCGACGGCGCTGCCGACGATACTGCCGCTCTCAGAGCCGCCATTGCCGCGCACCGGACGCTATACCTCCCTATGGGAAGATATCGCGTGAGCGACACTTTGACGCTGAGGCCGGACACGGTCCTGATCGGCCTTCATCCGGCGGCGACGGTTATCTTCCTGGAAGACTCGACGCCGGCGTTCCAGGGACCGGGCGCGCCGAAGCCCCTGATAGAGGCGCCCGCGGGCGGATCAAACATAGTAACCGGCATCGGACTATATACCGGCGGCATCAACTCACGCGCGGTCGCCGCGAACTGGATGGCCGGCGGCAATTCACTTATGAACGACGTCCGCTTCCTCGGCGGGCACGGAACCAACAAGCCGGACGGCACGCGCGAGGAGGTTTACAACAACACTCACACGGCCGACCCCGATCTCAGACGCAGGTGGGACGGGCAGTATCCGAGTCTCTGGATTACTCGCGGCGGAGGCGGAACCTTCAAAGACATCTGGACTCCGAGCACCTTTGCGCAAGCGGGCATGTACATTTCGGACACCTCCTCAGAAGGGCGTGTGTACGAGATGTCCATAGAGCATCACGTGCGGAACGAAGTTGTTCTACGCAATGTGTCCAACTGGCGGTTTTACGCACTACAGTTCGAGGAGGAGCGCGGGGAGAGCGCGGCGGCGCTTCCCCTGTACATAGAAAACTCGAGTGACATAACACTGGCAAACACTTTCCTGTACCGCGTCGTAAGCAGCTATGCGCCTGCTCCCGACGCAGTCAGGGTGGCGAACTCCCGCGACATACGTTTCCGCAACGTCCACTGCTACACGGACAGCCGCGCTCCGTTCGACACAGTCATATACGACCAGAGCCGCGACGCGCGCGTGCGGGCGAACGAGTTCGCCGTGTTCGACATTCCCGCGCGGGTTCCTATGGAGAGAGCCGGAGGCGGCGGGCGCGTGGTAAAGGTCGCCGGTGGATTCTATAACATAGCCGGCCTGGCGGTGAATGCGAAAGGCGACGTGTATTTCACGGATCCGCACCGGCAATCGATTTACAAGTGGTCGCCTGCCGCACGCGAACTTACACTGGTTCGCGATAACCCGCTGGATCCCGTTCAACTGGCGTTCGACAAATCCGGGGACCTGATCGTCGTGTCTTCCGCGGGCGCGGGCGCCGTGTATGCCTTCAACCCGGATGCTCCGGCGGATGAGATCACGCTTCTGAAGCCGCAGCCGGCGGCGGCCCGGCCCGGCATGACCGCCATTCTGCCTGTGAACCGTTTCCGCAACCGGCATGACTTCATCGCGAACGCGACGGAGCGCAAGCCGTGGCATTACGTCTCTCCGGACGGATCCACGTTCCTGCCGGCGAGCGAGGCGTTCAGGACCGGCGAACTCTACTATGGCGCAAAAATGGCCGGCGTGCTCCGCGCTTTCGGCCTGGCTCCTGCGGTTCCCGGACGGCGCTTCTATGTGACGGACGAATCCGAGCAGAAGACTTATTCGTTCAAAGTCGAGACCGACGGTACACTTACGAACCCGAAGCTGTTCGCCGACCGCGGCGGGCAGGCCGTCGTCTCAGACGCCAAAGGCAACGTCTACATAGCCTCGGGCGACATCCTGGTCTATAATCCTTCGGGCTATCTGGTTGAAACAATCCGGGTGCCCGAGCGCCCAAGCGGCCTCATTTTCGGCGGCAGGGACCGCAAGACACTGTTCATCGCCGCAAGGAGCTCTCTATATGCCATTGATGCGGATTCTCTCAAGGATAAGTAGCCGGTGTTCGATAGCGGCAGGTCTGGCGGCCGCGCTGGCTCCGGCGCTGCCCGCCCCGGCGCAGCCTGTGCCCGTGAAGATAGTGAAGCAGGGCGGGGGCTGGCAACTGCTCCGCGGAGGCAAGCCGTATTACGTCCGCGGCGCGGGCGGAAGCGCCCGGCTGGAGCAACTGGCCGCGGCTGGTGGAAACTCGATCCGCATATGGCGCCCCTCGGCCGATGCGCTGGAGCGCGCGGGCAAACTCGGCTTGACGGTGCTGGTGGGACTCGACGTGGGCAAGCCGCGCCAGGGCTTCGACTATACGGACGCCGCGGCCGTGAAGGCGCAGCTTGAGAAGGCGCGCGAGACGGTTCTCAAGTTCAAGGATGACCCCGCAGTACTCATGTGGGCGCTCGGCAACGAATCGGAGTTGAATGCTTCGGACGAGGATCGCGTGCGGGTGTGGCAAGCCGTAGAAGAGATGGCCGCGATGGTGAAGGAGACAGACCCGAACCATCCGGTCATCACGGTCACCGCCGGGCTGGGCAAGGCGAACCTGGCCGAACTCAATAAGTACTGTCCCAGCCTCGACGGCGTCGGAGTCAATACTTATGGCGACCTGCCGCGCATACCGGAACGAATCGCAAAGGCGGGCTGGACCAAGCCGTACCTGATCACCGAGTTCGGCCCGCGCGGCCATTGGGAGGTGGCCCGCACGCCGTGGGGGCTTCCTATAGAAGACAGCAGCACGGAGAAGGCGGATTTCTACCTGAGCGCCTACCGTGCCGCCGTGTCGGGCAATCCGCTGTGCCTGGGTTCGTACGTGTTCCTCTGGGGGCAGAAGCAGGAGAAGACGCACACGTGGTACGGGATGTTCTTGCCCGACGGCCGCCCGCTCAGCCCCGTAGGCGCGATGATGGAGGCCTGGAGCGGCAAGGCTCCGGAGCACCAGTGGCCGCGCATCGGGCCGAAAAAGATCGAGGCTGCGCGTGCGGACGGAAAGGGCACCAGTTCCGGCATAGTGCGGCCGGGCGCGGCCCTGAAATGCACGGTGGATGCGAGGCATCCGGATGGCGACAAGCTCACGATCACGTGGGACATTCGCGCGGACGTGTCGGATAACAAGTCCACCGGCGGGGATTTCGAGCCGTCCACTCCGGCATTGGAGACGGCCACGGGGCAAACCGTCACGCTACACGTGCCGGAAAAGCCGGGCAACTACCGCGTGTTCGTGTACGTGTCGGACAGCAGGGACCAGACGGCGACGGCTAATTTGCCGATACGCGCGGAGTAGGAAACCCGCTCACGCCGAGCCCAGTTCGCGCTCGATGGCGCCGGCGATGCGGCTGGCGAATTCGTCCACGCGCTCTTCCTCGGGTCCCTCGACCATCACGCGCGCCAGCGGCTCGGTGCCGGAGAAGCGAACCACGATACGGCCGGCATCGCCGAAAGCAGCTTCCGCGGCGCGTATTTCGTCCGTGACCGCAGGCAGCTCATCCAGCGGCCTGCGGTTGCGCACGCGCACATTAACCAGCCGCTGCGGATAGACCACAAGCGCGGCGGATAACTCGTCAAGTCCCGCGTTCTCCTCCAGCATCACCTCGATCACCCGCAGCGCCGTCAACAGACCGTCGCCCGTGGTGGCGTGTTCAAGAAAGATCACGTGCCCGGATTGCTCACCGCCCAGCACGGCGCCCGTACGCAGCATCTCCTCGAGCACGTACTTGTCGCCCACCGGCGTGCGGATCATGCCGATGCCCAGCGCCTTGAGAGCGCGCTCCAGGCCCAGATTCGACATTACGGTAGCCACCACGACAGGTTTTCCATCCGGCCCGGTAAGTCTGCGATACCGGTGCAGCCAGCGGGCAGCCATAAGCAGCACGCCATCGCCGTTCACGATCCGGCCGCTGCGGCTGACGAACATGGCCCGGTCCGCATCGCCGTCGAAGGCAACGCCCATCTCAGCGCCCGTTTCGAGCACCTTGCTCCGCAGCGCCTCCACATGCAGCGCCCCGCAGCCGAGGTTGATATTGCGGCCATCGGGCTCGCAGCAGAGCGGAACCACTCGCGCACCGAGGCTTTCGAACAACTGGGGAGCAAGCGCGGAAGCAGAGCCGTTCCCGCAATCCACCACGATCTTCAGGCCAACAAGCGGCCGGCTCAGCGTCGATTCGAGATGAGCGGTGTAGTGCTGGTCGAGACCCGGATCCTGGACCAGCTCGATCTCCCGGGGCTCGACGCCGTGCTCGAGGAGCGCGAAAATGTCACGCTCCATCTCGTGCTCGCTCGTATCGGGCAGCTTGTACCCCGAGTGGCCGAAGATCTTGATCCCGTTGTCGCGGAACGGATTGTGCGATGCGGATATCATCACCCCGGCGACGAACGCGTGAGTCTTCGTGAGAAATGCGATGCCGGGCGTCGTCGTAACGCCGGCGAAGCGCGAACGCACGCCGTTGCGGGCCAGGCCTCCCGCCACCTGCCGCGCGATCCACGGGCCGGACTCGCGCGTATCAATCCCTATCACCACCTCGGGATCTTCCGACAGTTTGCGCGCGATGCCGCCGAGAGCCATCCCGATGGCATGCACGGTTCCCGGGTCCAGCGGGTACTCACCGGCAACGCCGCGCACACCATCGGTTCCGAAAAGCTGCTTCGCCATGCAGTTCCTCTCAGTGGGATTCATTCGTTCTAGCGAGCTTAATTGATACCGTAACGGCAGGCGAAGATTCCACCTGCAAGTACTGGTCGCGCACGTACGTCTGGACGTGGTGCAACTGCCATCCGGCGGCTGGGGTAAGCTCGATCGGATCGGTCTCGGCGAACGACGCGCCGCGCACATGGCTCTCCGGGCCGGTGATGGTCAGCACCGGAGGGGAAATCACCTGCTGCACAATCTCGTAGCCGTGCGGCGGCGGCCCCGCGAGCCGCACGCGAACCGGGATTTGCGCGGTCGCCCGCCGTTCGAACCGGAGCCTTATCTGCGACGGCACGGTGCGAACAACCTGTAGCCCGGCCGGCAAGTCGATGTTTTTGGGCTCGATGGTAAAGGTGTGCTCGCCCGGGCGATTAACGCTGCCGAGGTCGAGCACGACCGTCTCGTTGCTCAGGTTCACGGTGTGCAGTTGCGCCGAAGGACCGCGCACCTCAAGGTATACGTTTCCGGGTACGGCCGAGCTGATCTCCAGCCCTGCGGGCATGTTCCGGAATTCGATGGGCGCGGAAACTGAGCGGATTATAGGAGGGCTGGCCACGAATGTGGCCCACAGCACCGTGGCAGCTGCCAGCGAAAAGCCCCGAATAGCGAGATTGCTCAGGCTGATCTTCATCCCTGCCCCGCATTATTCCAGTCGCGCGCCACCGGATCCTCCTCGGCCGTGTCAGCAGACGGAGGTTCGTCATGGGGAATGCCGGGCTCCGGCCGCCGGCGGCGTGCAAAGTGCTGCGCGATGCGCTCTTCGACGCGCTGCAACGGAATATCCATCTCGATCTCGCCGAACGCCGCGACCGAAAGGCGTCCGGTTTCTTCGGAAACCACAAGCGACAGGCAGTCGGCCTCTTCCGTGATGCCGATCGCCGCCCGGTGCCGGGTGCCCAACTTGCGCGCGATCAGCGGGTTCATGCTGAGCGGAAGGAAACACGCCGCGGCGGCCACCCGGTCGCCCTGAATTATCACTGCGCCGTCGTGCAGCGCACCGCCGGGCTGGAAAATCGAGAGCAGCAGGTCGCGGGAGAGGGCTGCGTTCAGGCTGACGCCGCTTTCTATGAAGGTCCGCAGACCGGTATCGCGCTCCAGGACGATCAGAGCGCCGATTCGCTGCGAAGCCAGGCGGCCGAGCGCAAGTACGATATCCTCGGTGGATTCGCGCCGCTGGATTTGCGGACCGAAGCCGAGCCATCGCCTCCGCCCTATGCGCGCCAGCGTGCGGCGGATCTCAGACTGGAACAGGACGATCAGCGCAATGGCCGTGTACGGCACGATGGTGGCCAGTATCGATTGCAGCAGTTCCAGATGCGCCCAGATGGAGAGAACATAGACCAGCAGCACCACACCGATGCCGGCGAGGACACTGGCGGCCCGGGTTCCTTTAACCACCATGATGAGCTGGTATATGAGAAACCCGACGATCAGGATATCGATAACGGCCGTGGCGGTCAGTTTCGGTATCCACGAAGTCAGCGGATCCAGGCTCGGCATAATAGGGTGCTTATAATATCGTAACGCCTGGCCCGAGTGGTATTCGCACGCAGAATTACGAAGCAGGCGGTGCGGCGACGGGCGGACGGCTATAATGGCGGCTATGCCGCGGTGGCTCAAGGCCGGCATAAGACAATTCACGCGCATTCTGTTCCGGCTCTGTTTCAGGGTGCGCGTGCGGGGAACGATCGAGGCGCTCCCGCGGCTGCTGCTGGTGTCGAACCACCAGTCGCTGCTCGACGGCGTCCTACTGGGCGCCTTCCTGCCGGTGGATCCGGTGTGGGTGCTGCACACCGCCATCGCGCGCCACTGGTGGGTGCGGCTGCCCATGAGCTTCCTGCCCCATTTGGTTATCGATTCGGCCAACCCGATCACTATGAAGAACGTCATCGAGTTGATCGAGGCCGGGCGGCCCGTGCTGATCTTTCCCGAAGGCCGGGTCACGGTGACGGGCTCGATGATGAAGATCTACGAGGGTCCCGCCTATGCGGCGGCACGGACGGGCGCGGCGGTTGTGCCCATTCATATCGACGGCGCCGTGTACTCGCGCTTTTTCAGCCGGGTTACCGGCGACTTCCCGAAAAAGCTGTTCCCGCGCATCACGATCACTATCCACGCGCCGCGCACCATCGCGAAGCCCGACCTCCCGACCGCGCGCAGCCGCCGCAAAGTCGAGACCGAAGCCCTCCGCCGTATCATGCAGGAGAGTGCCTTCGACGCGCGCGAAACGGCGACGCTCTTCCCTGCCCTGCTCGACGCCATGAAGATCTACGGCCGGCGGCGCCGCATTCTCGAAGACGCCAACCGCCCGTACCATGAATCGACCTACGGGCAGATTTTGAAGGGTTCGCTTGCGCTCGGGCGGCTGGTTTCGAAAATCGCCGAAGAGGGCGAACGCGTCGGCGTCCTCATGCCGAATGTCGCCGCGACGGTTTCGCTGCTGTTCGGCATGTTTGCCTTCCGGCGCGTGCCCGCCATGCTGAACTACACCTCGGGACCGGAAGCGCTGCGGCACGCGTGCCGGACGGCCGGGGTGAAGCTGATGCTCACATCTCGGGCATTTCTTGAAAAAGCGCGGCTGGCGGATACGGTGACGCGGCTGGAAAACGTGCGCATCGTTTGCCTCGAGGATCTGCGTGCCGGCTTCACCGCCGCGGACAAGGCATGGCTGTTGCTGTACGCGCTCTGGTTCCCTCGACGGGTTGCCCGGCCGGCGCGGCCGGAAGAGCCCGCCATGATCCTGTTCACGTCGGGTTCCGAGGGGCGGCCGAAGGGCGTCGCGCTCTCGCACGACGCGCTGCTGGCGAATGTCGCGCAGTGCCGCGCCATCATCGAGTTCTCTTCGAAGGACCGCTTTATGAGCGCACTGCCGCTGTTCCACGCCTTCGGCATTACGGTGGGCATATTTCTGCCGATTTTCTGCGGCGCGCGCGTGCTGTTGTACATCTCGCCGCTGCACTACCGCGTGGTTCCGGAGCTGATATACGACCGCGACTGCACGGTGCTGTTCGCCTCGTCCACTTTCCTCGGCAACTACGCCAGGTACGCGCACCCGTTCGACTTCTCCCGCGTGCGGCTTGTGGTCGCCGGAGCGGAAAAACTCAGCGACGAGGTACGGAGGCTGTACTTCGAAAAGTTCGGCATACGCATTCTGGAAGGCTATGGCGTTACCGAGACCGCTCCGGTGGTAGCGGTGAACACGGGACTCGCTTCGCGGACAGGAACCGTGGGACAGCCTGTGCCCGGATGCGAGCTGCGCATTGAACCCGTGCCGGGAATCGAGGCGGGCGGGCTGCTTCACATCCGCGGCGCGAACGTGATGCTCGGGTATCTGGACGAAAACGGCCGCATCGATCCCGTTCACTCAAGCTTCGGCCCGGGCTGGCACAATACCGGCGACATCGCGTCCATCGACGAAGCCGGCTTCATCACTATCAGAGGCCGTCTTAAGCGGTTTGCAAAGGTGGCCGGAGAGATGGTGCCGCTCGAACTCGCCGAGCGGATTGCAGCCGCAGCCTCGCCGGAGCGCAACCACGCCGCCGTCGCCGTCGCCGAGGAGGGCCGCGGCGAAACGATAGTGCTGCTGACAGAGGATGCCGGACTGCGCCGCGAAGGCTTGCAGCATTCCGCTCGCGAGCTGGGTGCGCCGGAACTGGCGGTTCCGCGCCGCATCATCGCGGTGCGCGAGATACCGCACCTGCCCAACGGCAAGAAAGATTACCCGGCGATCAGCGCGATGGCGCGCAGCCTGGTCCGCGAGCGCGTATTATCGACCTGACATGCCGCACTCACTGCGGGCGCAGCGCTTCGGCTGGTACATCTACGACTGGGCCAACTCCGCCTTTTACACCACGGTTGTAACGGTCTTCCTCGCGCCGTATATCAGCGCGCTCGCGAGCGCGTCGGCGGACGCGTCGGGCAACGTGCGCGTGCTCGGGATTCCCATTTACGCCGAATCGTACTGGAGCCTGCTGGTGGTGCTGTCGGTGGTGCTTCAGGTGGTAGCGCTGCCGGTTGTCGGAGCCATTGCCGACGCGAGCCCCCACAAGAAGCGCCTGCTCGCCATCAGCGCCTACACAGGCGCGGCTGCAACTGTCGCGATGTACTGGCTGCGGGACGGCGCCTGGCAGGCGGCGCTGCCGCTGTTCGTCGTGGCCAACGTGGCGTTTGGCGCGTCGATCGTCATCTCCAATTCTTTCCTGAACGACCTCGCCGAACCCGGCGAGCGCGACGCCGTTTCCTCGCGCGGCTGGGCCATCGGTTACCTCGGCGGCGGGCTGATGCTCGTGCTGAACCTGCTGCTGGTTCAGAACGCCGCGCGGCTGGGGCTGACGGAAAGCGCCGCGGTTCGCATCGGGATCGCCGGGGCGGGCGTCTGGTGGGCGCTGTTCACGCTGGTTCCGCTCCTGACGCTGCAAGACCGCGCGCCGCTCGCGCACGCCGCCGGGCGCGCCATTCTCGGCAGCTTCGGGCAGTTCGTCCGCACCCTTCGCGGGATGCGCGCCTACCCGCAGGCGCTCACGTTCCTCATCGCATATCTGCTTTTCAATGACGCCGTCCAGGCCGTTATCGCTCTTTCGGGGCAGTTCGCCGTGCGCGAGCTGCACATAACAATGGCGGACCTGGCAGGCGTGATCCTGGCCGTACAGTTCATCGGCTTCTTCGGTTCGCTGCTGTTCGGCTGGGTGGCGCGCATCGCCGGCACAAAGCTCGCGCTCGAGATACAACTGGTCATCTGGGCGGGCCTGATCATCGCCGTCTATTTCGCCGTCTACACGCTGCGCGATTTCTGGATCGCGAGCATCGTCGTCGCGCTCGTGCTCGGCGGCACCCAGGCGCTGAGCCGTTCGCTGTTCTCGCTCACCATTCCGAAGGGCAAGGAAGCGGAGTACTTCAGCCTTTACGAAGTGGGTGACAAGGGCACCGCGTGGCTCGCGCCGGCGATATTCGGCCTGACGCTAGCTTTCACTCACAACTACCGCTCGGCCATGTTCTCGCTGATAGTGTTCTTCGTGCTCGGGCTCGCCGTCCTCACGCGCATGGACGTGAAGCGCGCCGTCGCCGACGCCGCGGGCGGCACGGCGGACCCGAAAAGTGGTATCTGATAGTACTCTGTTCCGATCTGCCCAGGAGGACGTCATGTTACAGAGAATTGGCGCGGTTGCGCTCGGCGTGGGCCTGTTGTGGGGCTGCCAGGCGGCAGACGCGCAGACTGCCGAAAAGAAATATCACGCGTGGTGGAACGAGCGCCACACCGGCCGGCCGCTCAACAGCCCAAATGCGCGGAAGCTGCCGCAGATCTCGGTGAAGGGGAATAAGTTCGTCGATCCTCAGGGAAACGCCATACTGTTCCGCGGCCTCTCCATCTCCGACCCCGACAAGATCGAACACCAGGGGCGCTGGGACAAAGAGCTGTTCCTCAAGGTGAAGGACACCGGCGCGATGATCGTTCGCATCCCCGTACATCCCATAGCGTGGCGCGAGCGGACGCCGCAGGAATACCTGAAGCTCCTCGACCAGGCAGTGGAGTGGTGCACCGAACTCGGCATGTACGTCATCGTGGACTGGCACTCCATCGGCAATCTCGAAACCGGCCTGTTCCAGGACCCCATGTACGACACCTCGAAGACCGAGACGTTCGACTTCTGGCGCACCATCGCGCGGCACTATGCGCATAACAACACGGTGGCGTTTTACGAACTCTTCAACGAGCCGACGGTGTACCGCAACCAGCTCGGGCCCGCGACCTGGGAGGAGTGGAAGAAGATCAACGAGGATCTGATCGCGCTCGTGCGCGCCTATGACGCCGAGACTATCCCGCTCGTCGCGACCTTCGACTGGGCCTACGACCTCACGCCGCTGCACCTCGACCCGGTTCGCGCCCAGGGCATCGGCTACGTAACGCACCCCTACCCGCACAAGCGCTCGAAGCCGTGGCCCCCGAAGTGGGAGGAGGATTTCGGCTTTGCCGCCTCGGAATACCCCATCATGGCCACTGAGATTGGCTTCGTGCTCGGCAAAGGGACCATGGCCGAGAACGGCGACTACGGCGTCGAGATTGTGAAGTACCTCGAGGGCAGGGGCATAAGCTGGCTGTGCTGGGTCTTCGACCCCGAGTGGGGCCCGCCGATGATCAAGTCCTGGGACTCGTTCGAACTCACCGAATCCGGCAAGTTCTGGGTCGAGGCGCTTCACGGCAATGTGAAGTAGCGTGCCGGGCTTTTGTGGGGTGGGCTTCTGTAGTGGGGCGGGCTCTTCAGCCCGCGGCGGCGTTTCAACGCCGCCCAACGCTCGGACGCCCCGGCTCTCGTGGGCTTATGTGGGGCAGGCGTTCCGCCTGGCGGCGCCGCTTCGGGGCGCCGGAATGGAGCTGTACACAGCGAACCGGCTACCTGAACAGTTGCGGTGCGAACTCGCCGAGGTAGGCAGCCCAGTTGGCCCAGACGTGCCCGCCGCCGCTCTTGCGGAAGGTGTGCCGTATTTGTTGTTTGGTGAGCACGGCATCGAGCTTCTGTGCCGCTTCGAACAGGGGATCCCTCTCGCCGCAGGCGATCCAGAACAGCTTGAGATCGCGGTTGGTGTCTTCCGCGCTGGCGAAGGCCTTCTCGTGGGTGTCGATGAAATCGCTCTCGCTGCCCTTTAGCCCCATGCTGAAAACGCCGATATGCGAGAACAGCTCGAGGTGATTGAGGCCGATGTTCAGCGCCTGCTCGCCTCCCATCGAAAGGCCGGCTATGGCGCGCGCCTCGCGCGTGGTATCGACGCGGTACATCTTCTCGACTTCCGCCATCACCCCCTGTATGAGTTCGCGGTCGAACAGCACGGCCTGTCGCTCGCGCTCGATCACGCTGTCAGAGGTCCCCTCCGGGCTCTGCCCGTCGGGCATCACGATGATCATCGGCTTCGCGCGCTCCTGCGCTATGAGCGAGTCGAGGATAATATTTGCCTTGCCCGTTTCGGTCCACTCGCGATCAGTGTCGCCGCTTCCGTGCAGCAGGTAAAGCACCGGATAACGCGCCCTGCCGGTCTCGTAACCCGCCGGCGTGTACACATGGAACCGCCTCACTATATTCCAGGATGGCGAACGGTACCAGTGCACGTGAACGGCGCCGTGAGGCACGGACGCGCGCATCTCCCACAGCCGCGGCGGGTCGCCGGGAATAACCAACTGGCTCGAGCCCGCGCCGCGCGCCCCCTGCTTCTTGAGGGGGTTTGACGGGTCGATTATGGATACGCCGTCGAGCAGGAATGTGTACTCGCTGAGCCCCGGTTCGAACGGGCCGACCTTCACGCTCCAGACGCCTTTGTCGTCCTTGGTCATCGGGAGCTTTTGAAAGTCCGGATTGACCAGTATTTGCAGCGCCACCTCGCGCGCTTCCGGAGCAAGCAGGCGGAAAGTAACACTGCCGTCGTCATGAATATCAGGAGATACGACCGGCGTGGATTGCTTCGGCTGCGCCGCCGCAATTGCTGCTGCAAGGAGCAGTGGGATAACTGTACGCATGTATACCCTTGATTAGAGTAGCGCGGCGGACCGCTCAAGGGCTACAGGATCTGCCATCTCCGGCGAACAATCGCCGGCTGCACGGCGGCCACCCGGACCAAGGGCGTCACATCGGAACCCGGCGGTCAAAAGCCGCCGGATTGCTCCCAACCGCCGGGGCGCAAGAACGCGTTATCCCGCCGGCCGTGCCGCAAAATGAAAACAACGGACGGGCAACGATCAGTGGTGGCCGAAATACATCAGCCAGCCCAGGCCGAACAGCGCCACCATGAAGCCCGCGAAGCAATACAGTCCGTAGCGGACGCGCTCGCGGTCGGTGCGCTTCGTAACGATGCCCAGAACAATCGAAGTAAACAACGCAAACAGAAACGCGGCCTCGAAATGCGAAAGATTCACCTTGGGCATCAGCTCTTCCTCCCGGTGGCAATCTCGAAGGCGTCCACCATGGCAAGGACGTTGAGCAGTCCAGCCGTCACCAGGAACTTGGTGCCGTAGTCGTACACCGCGCCGGCCATGTCGGGCTGCGAGTACCCCAGCCAGGACGCCAGCAGGTACGGAATTCCCGTGGCCAGATTGCACAGAAACCCGCCGTAGTAAATAAGAATATTCAGCAGGTCCCCGCCCCTTGGCTTCAGGAACTGGCCTCGCATCATGAGACCGAGCAGGAACATGGCGAGAACGGATAAAGCCAGCAGCCCGGCCCTTCCATACCGCTTCAGCACAAAATGGCCACCGCCCGGGACGAGCCATGCCGCCAGCACTGCCGGTCCCCACACCCCAGGCGATGGTGCGCGCGTGTCCTTATCAGGCATTCGAAATTTCAGTTTAACAGAGGACCGAGTACCCTTCCCGCCGGGTCGCAAGCCGGTCATTCCCCGAAACAGTACCGTGACTCGTGCGAGAATGGAACGGAAGTGCCGGTACGTGTACAGGTACCCCGCAGGGCCCTGCTGGTGCGAGCTTTGCTGCATCCGGTGGGCAGATTCGTTGCGGGCGTGACGCTCGCCCTGGCGATCGCGGGAATCATCACTTTCACTTTCTATTACGTGCGCTATTCGCGCCTGATCGACCGGAAACTCGCCGCCGGTCCTTTCCAATCCACGTCCATGGTTTTTTCGGCGCCGCGCCCCGTGAGCGTCGGCGACGAAATGACACCACAGGAAGTGGTGGATCAGTTGCGCCGCAGCGGCTACACGCAGTCGAACGGCAATCCGATGGGCTGGTACAATGTGCGCGGCGACGGCGCCGTCGAGATCTTCCCCGGCCCGGAATCGTACTTCGATGATGAACCCGGCGTAATCAAATTCAGCGGCAACCGCGTCTCCAGGATCATCTCGCTCCGCGACAACACGGACCGCATGCAGTACCTGCTCGAACCCGAGCTGATTACAAATCTTACAGGCCGCAACCGCGAAAAGCGCCGCATCGTCCAGTTCTCGGAAATCCCGCCTCTGCTGGTTCACGCTATTCTTTCCGCCGAGGACAAGCGCTTCTTCCAGCACGCCGGATTCGACCCCCTGCGCGTCATCAAGTCCGCCTACACCGATGTGCTCGAGGGCCGCAAGGAGCAGGGCGCCTCGACGCTGAGCATGCAGCTCGCGCGCATGTTCTTCCTGAACACGCAAAAAACCTGGCGCAGGAAGGCCGCGGAGGTGCTGATCACCCTGCACCTCGAACAGAAACTCACGAAAGAAGAAATCTTCGCCTACTACGCGAACCAGGTTCCGCTGGGATGGCGCGGGAGCTTCGCCCTGCACGGCTTCGCACAGGCCGCGCGCGCGTACTTCGGGAAGGACCTCGATGAATTGACCCTCGCCGAAGCCGCCACCCTGGCCGGCATGGCCCAGCGCCCGGGTGAGTTCAACCCGTTCTCTCACCCCGAGGCCACAATCCACCGGCGAAACATCGTCCTCGGCATGATGCGCGACAACGGCTACATCGGCGAAGAACAGCTCAAACAGGCCCTCGCGGAGCCGCTCAAGCTGGCGCCGAGCGAGATCGAATCCGCCGAAGCCCCGTATTTTGTCGATCTTGTTCACGATCAACTTCAGAACGAGTTCGCCGATTACGATTTCCGCAACAGCAGCTTCCGCGTCTACACCACACTGGATCTCAACCTGCAACGCGCCGCGATCGAGGCGGTCCAGGCCGGCATGAAGGAAGTCGACCAGCGGCTCAGCCGCCGGCATTGGAAAAAGGGTGAAAAGCCTCCGCAGGCCCAGGTGGCGTTGGTAGCCATCGATCCCGCGACCGGCGGCATCAAGGCCCTCGTCGGCGGCCGCAACTACGGTTCCAGCCAGCTGAATCGCGTGCTGGCAAAACGCCAGCCGGGGTCGGCCTTCAAGCCGTTCGTCTATGCGACGGCCCTGAATACCGCGGTGGAGGGCGGGCCGCAGATCTTTACGCCGGCGACGATGATCGACGACGAGCCGGCGACGTTCTGGTTCGACGAAAAGCCGTACTCCCCGGCCAATTTCGAGAACAAGTACTACGGCCGCGTGACCCTGCGCGAGGCGCTGGCGAAATCGCTCAACATTCCAACCGTTCGTCTTGCGGAGCTGGTTGGGTACGACAACGTAGAGGCTCTGGCGAAGAAAGCCGGCATGAATCTGAACATTCATGCGACGCCGGCTATCGCGCTGGGCGCTTACGAAGTGACACCCCTCGAAGTGGCGGGCGCCTACACCGTCTTCGCGGATCAGGGCGTGCTCATCAAACCTAGCGCCATTTCCTTGATTCGCGATCACCAGGGCACCGTGCTTTATTCGCACCGCATCGAGCGCAAACAGGTCCTCGATCCCCGGGTCGCTTTCCTCATGACCAGCATGATGGAAGAGGTGCTCCGCAGCGGAACCGGCGCGTCGGTGCGCGCTCGAGGTTTCATGCTGCCTGCGGCCGGCAAGACCGGCACCTCCCACGACGGCTGGTTCGTCGGCTTTACTTCGAAGCTGATATGCGCCGTCTGGGTGGGCTTCGACGATAACCGCGAGCTGAATCTCGAGGGCGCGCACTCGGCCCTGCCGGTGTGGACCGAGTTCATGAAGCGGGCTCACCAGTACCGCGAGTACCGTAACGTCCACGAGTTCGATGCGCCGGACGGCATCGTCAGCGTGGAAGTCGATCCCACAACAGGCCAACTGGCCATGCCGGCATGCCCGACGACTCGTGTCGAGTACTTCATTGCCGGCACGCAGCCGGTGGAGACCTGCCGACTGCACGGCGGCGGCGGGACGCGTGTTGCATCATGGGAGACCGTACCCGCCGAGACGCCTCCCAGCGGTGCGGCCTCGGCGTCTCCTCCGCCTCCTCCCCGGCTGGCGCCGCAGGGCATGGGACGGCGCGCGAGCGCGCAGCAGCTTCCTCCGGTGGAGGCTGCGCCCCAGACGCCTCCGCCCCCGGAGAAAAAGCGCGGGTTCTTCGGCCGCATCGGCAGGGCGCTGGGCATCTCGAAGTAGCCCGGCCCACCGCCCGGCCCCCGGTTGCTCATAACGGCCGGCGCCGGCGCCCCGGCCGGAACTTCCACCCTGGTAAAGAGCGTCAAATCCGCATAGAATAGCGTGGCAGGGAGGATAGTCATGTTTAAAGGCCAGGGGTCTGTTATCCTCGCTTCGACAATATCTTTATTCGCTCTCGCGGGATGGGTGTGCGCGCAGGAGCGGCAGCCGGCCGAACAACTGCCCGCGCAGCAACTGCCGGCCGTTGAAGAGCAGCCGCAAGGACCGGAGCAGGCGCAGCCGCCGAAACCGGTGGAACTGACGCCCGAACGCCGCGGCGATATTTACATGGCCCGCAAAATGTACCGCGAGGCTATCGAGCAGTATAAAAGCGTCCCGGTGACTCCCGTCACCCTCAACAAGATCGGCATCGCATATCACCAGCTCCTCGATTTCCGGACTGCCGAGCGTTATTACAAGCTCGCGGCCAAGAAAGATAAAAAATATCCGGAGGCCGTGAACAATCTCGGTACTATTTACTACTCGAACCGGCGCTACGGCAAAGCTGTTAAGCAATACAAGAAAGCTCTCAAGCTCAACCCCGAGTCGCCCTCGATCTACAGCAACCTCGGTACCGCATACTTCGCGCGCAAGGACTACGACAATGCCCTGGCTGCATACACAAAGGCGCTGAGCCTCGATCCGGATGTTTTCGAGCACAGGAGCACGTTCGGCGTCATGCTTCGCCAGACCGCAGTGGAGCAGCGCGCCCAGTTCCATTTCTTCATGGCGAAGAGCTATGCCGCCGCAGGCATGTACGACCGCGCACTTCTGTCCATGCGGAGAGCTCTCGAGAACGGCTTCAAGGACAAGAACAAGTTCCTGGAAGACGCCGTGTTCGAGAAAATGCGCGAACTGCCGGAGTTCAAGGAGCTAATGGCGGCGGACATTCGTGCGCTTGAATAAGCGGGCGCTTCTCGCAGTCGCTGTAGCGGCATCCATAGTGCCGGGTTGCGGGCGCCGCCAGGAAGGATTCCGGCGTATCGCGGTCGTGGCTTTCGACAATCTCTCGGGCGATGCGGCCCTGGAGTGGCGGGGCCGTGCCATGTCCGAAGCAATCGCGCTTTGTCTCACCGGTACGCCGCGATCGGCAGCGGCATCTGTGGCCGCGCTCGCCGATGCTTTCGCGGCGCATCCCACTCACATAGTGCACGGGTATATCACGCGCCGGCGCACGTACGCCTCCGTGGAGGACACGGCGACTCACCGGTCCGTCGTCGAAGCCTCCGCGGAAAACGGCAGCATCGCGGCACTCGCGGCTGAACTGGCCCGGCAAATCGACCCTTCGGCGCGCGCGCTGAAGGCCTCTGACGAGAGCCTGCGCCTTTTCGCCCAGGGTGATTTCGAAGCTGCGGCAACCTTGGATCCAGATTTCGGACCCGCCTATGCCGGCTGGGCGGCGGAGGCGGTGGCCAAGGGCGACCGCGCCTCCGCTGAGAGAGCGATTACCGCCGCGCGGCAGCGGGGAAGCGCCATAGATGCCGTCGAACAGGCCAGGCTGCGCGTGATCGCCGCGCGCATGCTGGGAAACAGTGACGCATTGCGGCGCGCTCTCCTGATGCTGGCGCAGGCCGTACCGGCCGAGTCCGGCGCGTTCCGTATGCTGGCGGCCGTCGATACTGCCGGGCGCTCCTTCAACAACGCCGCGCGCTGGTACGATGAGGCCATTGCGCGCGACCCGGAACCCGAGTTGTACAATCTGGCCGGCTACGCCCGCGCCTACGCCGGCGATCTCGATGCCGCTGAAGCCCGCATCGGCGTCTACCGCCGAATGCGGCCGGCAGAGGCCAACCCCCTGGATTCTCTCGGAGAGATTCATTACTATTTCGGCCGTTTTGCCCAGGCCGAGCGCGATTTTCTGGATTCTTACAAGAAAGACCCTTCGTTTCTCGGCGGCGCCGCCTTGTATAAGGCCGCATGGGCGAGGCTTCGAATGGGCGACCTCAAGGCTGCCGACGGCTATGCCGGCCGCTATTTCAACACGCAGCCGCCCGAACGCGCGGCTTTGCTGCGCGCGCAGTGGCGCTTCGTCACCGGCCGCCGTAAGGAAGCCTTCGCCGGGATGGAGCGAATACCGGGCCCCGCGGCCGCCATGCATCTGGCCGTCTGGTCGCTTGAAATGGGCAACCGCGAACTTGCCGAAAAGTACGCCGCGCGCGTACCCCAACCGTCGCCCGCCGGAGTGGCGCTCAGACTGGTGCTCGCTCCGGATCCACAAACCGCTTCAGGCCCTGTTGCCGAACTCGCCCTAGGGTATCGCGCCATGCTGGCCGGAGATCCCCGCAGTGCGGTCAGGCACTTTACCTCCCTCGTGCGGTCCAGCACGCCGGGATCGCCCGACGGCGCGGAAATATTGCTGGCCTGGGCCCTTATCGAGGACGGCCGCATCGCAGACGCCCGCCCCCTGCTGGCCCGAAACCCCATACCGGATGCCGTGGGCGATCACCCGTTCCTGCCCCTGATTTACCCGCGCTTGCTCGAACTGCGCGAGCGGGCGGGACTGCCCGAGTAGCAGCGCCGGGCGCGCGGAAGCGCGCGAAAACCCCGGTTCAGCCTTCCTTCCGGACCCGCCCTGTGCCAGCATGCTCCCATGGCTCAACTCAAGCGCGTATGCTTCTTGCTCCGGGTGAAGCAGGACCGCCTGGAGGAATACAGGGAAAGGCACAAATGCGTTTGGCCAGACATGCTCGATGCGCTGCGCAGGACTGGTTGGCGCAACTATTCGCTCTTCCTCCGGGAAGACGGCCTGCTCGTCGGATACCTTGAGACGCCGGACTTTCAAAAGGCTCTCGAAGGAATGTCTGGGGAGGAAGTGAACCAGCGTTGGCAGCGCGAGATGCGGAACTTTTTCGAGGATCCCGAGGGCCGCGCGGCAGACCGCCAGATGCGCCCGCTCGAGGAAGTGTTTCACCTGGATTGAAAACGGTCTCCCCGGCTGCCGCCGGTGCATCTCTCTCTCTCTGTCCTGCGGAGCCCCCGCCGGGAGCGGGCGGCGGGCGGCTTATACCATCCTGCTGTGCTTGCGCCCGAACAGCATATAGATAACAAGGCCGACAGCCAGCCACGCAAAAAACCTCAGCCACGTCTCGAGCGGCAAGCCCGCCATCAACCCCGCACAGCACGCGATGGCAAACGCCGGCAGGTATGGAACCCCCGGCATACGGAACCCGCGCTTGCGCTCGGGCTGTTTGCGCCTCAGCACGATCACTCCCGCCGAAACCACTACGAACGCGAACAGCGTCCCGATGTTCGACAGGTCAGCAAACGTCCCGATATCCCAGATGCCCGCCGGTATGCCCACGAACAGCCCCGCCACCCAGGTCGAGATGTGCGGCGTCCGGTGCACCGGGTGTACTCTCGAAAACGCTCGCGGCAGCAGCCCGTCGCGCGACATCGCGAACCACACGCGCGCCTGCCCGTACTGGAATACCAGCAGCGACGAAGCCATGCCCACCAGAGCGCCGATGGTCACCCACTGCCGGATGTTGTTGTAGCCGAGCGTTTTCAGCGCTTCGGCCACCGGCGCCGCCGATGCCAGGGTCTTCCAGTTCGCGATCCCGGTAAGCACCAGCGCCACCGAGACGTACAGCACCGTGCAGACAATCAGGCTCGCGACGATGCCGAACGGCAGGTCCTTCTGCGGGTTCCTGCACTCCTCGGCGGCCGTCGAGACCGAGTCGAACCCGATGTACGTGAAGAACACGATGGCCGCCCCCGTCAGCACGCCCCCGAAACCGTTGGGCAGGAACGGATGCCAGTTCGCAGTCTGAACCGCCCTCGACGCGCCGGCAACGAAGATCAGAATGGCGCCGATCTTTATCAGCACCATCGTGTTGTTCGCGCGCGCGCTCTCACGTACGCCATGCACAAGGATCACCGTGAGCACCAGCAGGACGATAAACGCGGGCAGGTTAAACCAGGCGCCGGTGAACTCGCCGCCGGATATCATCGGCGCCGAGAGCTGCGCGGGCAAGTGGAACCCGAGCAGGTTCTCCAGCATGTCGTTGAAGTACGCGGAGAAACCTACCGCAACGGCCATGTTGGAGACGGCGTACTCGAGAATGAGATCCCAGCCGATGATCCAGGCGAAGATCTCGCCTAACGTCGCGTAGGCGTACGTGTACGCGCTTCCGGCTATCGGGATCATCGACGCCAGCTCCGCGTAGCACAGCGCCGCGAAGCTGCACGCAACGGCCGTCAGTATGAACGAAAGCGCAATACCGGGGCCGGCGCCGGGCCGCCCGAATGTGGACACGGCGCTGCGGCCATGCAGAATGAGATCGAGCACCGGGGCATGCAGAATACTCCCGTAGCTCAGCGTCTCGCCGGCCGCTGCCGTGCCCGTGAGGATGAAAATGCCCGACCCGATCACCGCGCCGATGCCGAGCGCCGTGAGACTCCACGGGCCCAGCGTCTTCCGCAGCCGCTTTTCCGGGCTTTCGGCCGCGGCAATCAGCTGGTCGATGTTCTTTGTGCGAAGGAGCTGCGACACCGGGGTCGCTAGCGGAGCGCTAGCGCTTCCGCTGGCCCTTTGCCATGTGTCTGACTTTGCGCTTCTGCGAGCCGCGCGCCACCCCGGCCGCCCGCTTGGCCTTCGGCGCAGCATTCTTTCGCGCCGCCCGCTTCAACTTCTTGCGTTCCGCTTTGTCTGCAACTGTCTTTGTATTCATTCTTCCGTCTTGATTCCAGCGTATTTAGCGATGAGCTTCTTCAGCCCGTACCCGGGGAAGCTAACTGTTAACTTAGCATCTTCGCCCTCACCCTCGCGCCGCACCACCGTACCGCGCCCGTACCGGGCGTGCTCTATCGTGCTGCCCACGCGGCCCGGTTGCAGCCGCTTTGGCGGCTTCGGAGCCGCTGTCCTGGGCTTCGCCGGCGGCACCGCCTGCTGCATCGCCTGGGGCCGGCCCCCTTGCGCGCCCGGCATCCCGAGGCCGGGGACCTCCGGCGCACGCACACCCGGCGAACCTGCTGCCCGCGGTGGCGGCATCGCCGCCGGCGCACCCGCGGGAGCCATCCCCGGCCCCGCCGGCGGTTTCAGGCCGCGCGACTGGAAAAACTCGGCTATGTTCTCGAGCGAATTGTACGTCTTGCCCGTGAACATGTTCTTCCGAACCGTGTCGCGAACCAGCATCCGGTCCGCATCCAGGTCCACTTCGCCGGGCCCTGCTCCCGCGCGTTCTATGAGCGACTGGGGCACCTCCCGCAGAAAACGCGACGGAATGGCCGGCTCCGACGGGCCGCCGCCGAAGCGCCGCCGGTAGTGCGCCCAGCTCATGAAAAGGCGCTTCTCGGCCCGCGTCATGGCCACGTAGCACAGCCGGCGCTCCTCCTCCATCATTCCGGGCGAATCGAGCGAGCGTATGTGCGGGAACAGGCCGTCCTCCAGGCCCGCTATGAACACGATGGGAAACTCCAGCCCCTTGGCGTTGTGGACCGTGAGCAGCGAAACCTCCGCTTTCTCGTCCACCGAGTCCGCGTCTGAGATGAGCGCCGCGTGATCCAGGAAATCCGCAGCCGTCTCGCCGCGCTCGGCGGCTTCGGCCGCGGCGTGAATCAGCTCGTGGACGTTCTCTATGCGCGATTCCGAATCGGGCGAATCGTCCGCCTTGAGCATGTCGAGATAGCCGGTGCTTTCGGCGATGCCGCGCATCAGTTCGTGAATCGGTTTTGACGCCGCCAGCGCCCGGAGCGCCGCCATCATGTTCATAAACCCGCGCAGCGCCGCATCGGCGCGCGGCGGAAGCTGCCCCTCCGCGATCAGGCTTTCGATGGCCGCCCAAACGCTTACGCGTTTAAGGCGCGCCTGTTGCTCGATCTGCTCGATAGTGGTCTTGCCGATGCCGCGCGCCGGCGTGTTGATGATTCGGAGCAGGCTGACGTCGTCTCCTGGCGCGAGCGCGGCCTTCAGAAACGCCAGCATGTCCTTGATCTCGGCGCGCTGGTAGAAGCTGAAACCGCCCACCACCTTGTAGCGCAGGCCGTACCGCCTGAGCGCCTCTTCGATCTGCCGCGACTGGAAATTGGTGCGATAGAGAATCGCCGCCCGGTCGCCGGGAGATGTGTGCGCCAGCCGGTCTATCGTGTCGGCGATCCACAGGGCCTCATTTTCGGAGTCGTGCGCCTCGTACACGGTGATCCGGGCGCCCGCGCCCGCTTCGGTCCAGAGCCATTTGCCCTTGCGCTCTGTGTTGTGCGCCACCAGCGCGCTCGCCGCCTCCAGGATGTTCTTGGTAGAGCGGTAGTTCTGCTCCAGCCGGATCGTGACCGCGTCCTTGAAATCCTGCTCGAAATCGAGAATGTTCCGGATATCGGCGCCGCGCCAGCTGTAAATCGACTGGTCCTCGTCGCCCACCACGCACACGTTCCGGCGCTTCTCGGAGAGCAGCCGCATCAGCTCGTACTGGCTGCGGTTCGTGTCCTGGTATTCGTCAACCAGGACGTGCTGAATACGTTCGTTGTAAGCCGCCCTCAGACGGTCGTCATGCTGGAGCAGGCGGACGGCCTCGAGCAGCAGGTCGTCGAAATCGAGCGCGTTGGCCTGCCGCAGCCGGTTCTCGTATTCATTGTAGACCACGGCCAGTTTCGAGATTACCGGCTCCTTCGCATCGCGGCTCATCTCCTCCGGGCCGCGCTTGTGGCTCTTGGCGTGGCTGATGCGGCCGAGCGCCGCCCTGTACTGCATGAAGCTCTTCTCGGTAAGCCCGAGTTGTCTGTAGACGGCCTTCACGAGCGCCAACTGGTCTTCTTCGTCATAGATGGTGAAGTCGCGCGTGAAGCCCGGACGCAGGCCGGCCAGGGAATCGCCATCCCGCCGCAGCAGCCGGACGCAGTAGGAATGGAACGTCGAGACCGTCAGCCCGGCTATCGGATGCCGGCCAGCCAGCAGGCCGGCGACGCGGTCGCGCATCTCGCCGGCCGCTTTGTTCGTAAAAGTCATCGCGACGATTGCGAACGAAGGCACCCCTCGAGCGTCTATCAAATACGCTATGCGGTGGGTGATTACCCGTGTCTTTCCACTTCCGGCCCCGGCCAGAATAAGCAGCGGCCCGCCGTCGTAGGTGACAGCCTCGCGCTGGCGCGGATTGAGTCCCTTAAGGAAGTCCATGGAAATACAGGGCTTGGGAGGGCGTGCCCAAACTCCTGATTTTATCATGGGACCGGCCGCTTCCACGCTGGAGGCTTTGCGTTTAGCCGGTTCTGCCTTGTAACCTGAGAACTTGCCGGTACGCCGTTCTGATCGAGGCGGTATAGGCCTTAACGGGGTGCCGGCACAGATAGAGACGTGCTGGTCGACTTCGAGCTGATAGAACGGGCGCGCAACGGTGACCACGCCGCCTTTAACAAGGTGGTTCAGGTCTACCGCAAACGTATTCTCGGCACGGTGGCCAGGCTGATCGGACGGCTCGAAGACGTGGAGGATGTCGGCCAGGAGGTGTTTCTCAGGCTGTACTTCTCCCTCGATCAGCTCCGCACTCCGGAGGTTTTCGAACCGTGGCTCTACCGGCTGACTGTGAACGCCTGCTATGATCACCTCCGGCGCCAGCGCCGCCGCGGCGAATCGCGGATGGCGGACCTGACCGAGCACCAGGTAGTCATGGCCGACGCCACTGCCGGCACCAAGCGCCAGGTGGAAATGGAGCGCCGTAAACGCATCACGGAAGAGGTCAACGCACTGCTCGGCGCGGTATCGGAACAGGATCGCATCCTCCTGACACTGAAGGAGATAGAAGGCCTGTCCCTCAAAGAGCTTGAAAAGGTTTACGGCGTGAACGAGAATGCTTTGAAGGTCAGGCTGTTCAGGGCCCGCCAGCGGGTGCTGAAAGCGTACGATGCCATGACCGGCGGAGACAAGAAAGCCAGGAGGTCCGAGGATGTCTGACCAGGTCCGTCATCAGCGGGTCACGGAGCTGTTTGCCGCCTATCGCGATGCCATGCCCGACCCTGAACCATCGCCGGACTTCATGCCGCGGCTGTGGGAAAAGATCGAGGCGCGGCAGAACCAGACGCTGGGGTTCCGGCGAATGGCCCGCGCGCTCATAACCGCGGCCGCCGCTGCATCGCTGCTCATGGCAGCCTGGATAGTTAACCGCCCCACGGAGTCACCGTTCTATACGAACAGCTACGTCGAACTGCTCGCCGCCAGCGACAACGGCCTCAGCGAGCCTGCTATCATACACGCGCAGTTCGGAAGGTGACGGTCACGATGCGTCCTCCCAACTCTATAAAGCTGTACCTGGCACTCGTATTCATCAGTGGGATTCTGGTGGGAGGGGTCGGCGTGCAGTTGTTCGGACCATCATCGGCCAGCGGCGCCAACCCGGATGACGCCAGGCGCAAGTACACCGAAGAAATGCGTACGCGTCTCCAATTGAGCGACGAGCAGGCCGCCATGCTGGATCGGATCCTCGAAGACACCCACCAGCGCTTCCTCGCGCTGCGCGAGAAGTGGCGCCCCGAGATGAAAGCCTTGGGAGACGACCAGGCAGCCCGCATCCGCCAGATGCTGAATGACAAGCAGCGCAAGGAATACGAGAAGATGCGGCAGGAGAGAGAAGAGCAGCGCAGGCGGTCGCACCCCGAGAGCAGCGACCGCAAGCGTTAGCGGAGCGCTACTGCGCCTTGACAGGCGCCCGCCCGTATTTCTTCTGAAACCGGTCTATGCGGCCTGCCGTGTCGATGATCTTCGCGCGGCCCGTGAAGAACGGGTGGCACTTCGAGCAGATTTCAACGCGGATGTCGCCTTTGTGCGTCGACCGCGTTTTGAACGAATTCCCACAGGCGCAAATCACGTTCACTTCATTGTAAGCAGGATGTATGCCGGCCTTCATGAGACAGAGTATTCCTTTCGCTCCTTCGACAGGGTAAATCTCAGTATATCAGCCGGAAGGGCGCCGCGAAAGCCGCGCGCCAACGGTCTCCGGCCGCTTGCGGCAGTTCGAATACGGATCCGGCGACAGGCACGCGTGCGAATTCGGTTGACACGTACAGCTCAAATACCATAATCTCTAGTTAAATACCGGTGATTATATCCAACAGATCCGAATACGCTCTTAAGGCCGTGTTCGACCTGGCCTGCCATCAGGCCGGCGAACCGGTCCGGATAGCGGATATCTCGCGCCGCCAGAAGATCCCCCAGAAGTTTCTGGAGTTGATCCTGGCCACTCTCAAGCAGAGCGGCCTGGTCGAATCCCGCCGGGGCGCTGAAGGCGGCTATATGCTTGCGCGCAAAGCGGATACGATCACGGTAGGCGAGGTGCTGCGCTCCATAGAGGGGCCAGGGGCCGCCCGCGGCCGCTCCGGCCGGCGCCAGGCGGAAACACCATTCACCGCGCTCTGGCAGGAGCTTGACGCAGCCGTTTCCGGCATCATCGACAACATCACCTTCGCCGACCTCGTCCGCCGCTGGCAGGAGCGCCAGCGCGAGTACATTCCAAACTGGGAGATTTGAAGTGCCATACGAAGACAATTCCTTGAGCATCGGCCACACCCCTCTCGTGAAGCTGAACCGCGTCACTGCGGGCGCAAAGGCGACAGTACTGGCCAAAATAGAGGGGCGGAACCCCGCGTACTCGGTAAAGTGCCGCGTCGGAGCCGGCATGATCTGGGATGCCGAGAAGCGCGGCGTTCTCAAGCCGGGCGGGGAAATCGTCGAGCCCACTAGCGGCAACACCGGCATCGCGCTCGCTTTTGTGGGCGCCGCGCGCGGCTACAAGGTGACGCTGACGATGCCGGAAACGATGTCGATCGAGCGCCGCAAAGTGTTGCAGGCGTTTGGAGCACGTGTCGTCCTGACAGATGGCGCGCTCGGCATGAAGGGCGCTATCGCCAAAGCCGAGGAGATACGCGCCGCCGATCCCGAACACTACTTCCTGCCGGACCAGTTCTCAAATCCGGCCAACCCGGAGATCCACTTCCGCACGACCGGTCCGGAGATCTGGGAGGACACTGCCGGCGCCGTCGACGTGCTGGTCGCCGGAGTCGGCACCGGCGGCACCATCACGGGCGTCTCGCAGTACTTGAAGCGCAACCGCGGAAAACCGGTGCTCTCGGTGGCCGTCGAGCCGGCAGCCAGCCCCGTCATCACCCAGACCCGCGCCGGCGAGCCAATCGTCCCCGGCTCGCACAAAATACAGGGGATCGGCGCCGGTTTCATACCAAAGACGCTCGATCTTTCCATTGTGGACCGCGTGGAACGGGTGACCGACGAGGAGGCAATCGACATGGCGCGCCGCCTTGCACGCGAAGAAGGGATCCTTTCCGGAATCTCCTGCGGCGCGGCGACAGCCGCGGCGGTTCGCCTGGCGCAAAAGGAGGAGTTCAGCGGAAAGACAATTGTGGTGATTCTGCCTGATTCCGGGGAGCGGTACCTTAGCACCGTACTATTTGAGAGCCTTGGCGTCTGAAATTAGTACCAAAATTAGTACTTCGAATTGCAAACAGAAGAGTAACGTTTCTGAAACTCCAGTTGTCTTATATCCAAACCCGTTAGAGAAGCGGGCGCGAGCAATCCTCACCCTAACCCAACCCGGCGCCCGCTTCGCTTTGCTTCTCTTTGCCCTCCGCACCGCTCAAACCCAGGGCTTCTGAAACAGCCGCACGAAGTTCGGCAACCGTAAATGGCTTGTGGAGCAGCGGCCGGTCCATGCCATCCAAATAGGCGGCTGCGATCTCATCCGAATATCCCGTCGTGAACAGCACCCTAAGGCCAGGCTTCTCGGCCAGCATGCGCCGCACCATGGACGGTCCGGAGAGGTCGGGAAGAACAACATCGCTGACAACGAGTTCCAGATCACCATCCACTGCGGCGAACTGCTCGAGCGCGTCGCGGGCCGTTCCAGAAATTGCTACGGCACGGTCCGGCGACTCCAGCGCCCGCTGCATGAAGGCAAGGACATCGGGGTCGTCTTCCACCAGAAGGAATCGCTGTTTGCGCCCCATCTCACCCACCACTGCTCTCAAGACGTACCCCGCCACGTGCAGGAGAATCTATTTTATCACATTGAGCAACTTTAATCTTTCTTGTCCGGATTAGGCCAACTGCACAGCGCTTCGACAAACTCAGCCGAGCCGTCGCGAGCCCAGCCGTCCAACTGCGCCACTTCCTTTAATTGCTGGCCGCGGAAGCGCGGGACGCCGATGAACCGGCAGTCTATGTCCGGAAGCGCCGTCATATCGCCCCATAGCTTCTCGAACTGCGCCACTGGATAGACGTCCTCGTGGCCCTTTCCCCAGCGCTTCTTGACGTCTTTGAGGGTGATGTACGACGGCATGCGCATTGCCAGAGCGCGCACGGCGGCTGCCACGCGCGCTTCATCGGCAAGAGCGGCGCGGTTCAGGCCGAAAACGTTCAGCATACGGTCTATATCCACCCAGGAGGTCGCCGAGTTGTACCAGGACAGCGACGACTCGATCTCCTCATTCGGAAACGCCAGCCCTTCCACCAGACGCACGCGGCCGTTGACGCGCGCCAGACCGCCCCCGCGGTCGTCGACATGGCGCGTTATCACTTCGAAAGCGAGCGTGGCTCCGGTCTCAGCAAACCAGCCGGCTATGGCCGGGTCGACGTCAGCTCCCAGCGTATCGACGTTGTGAACCATGAGATACCGCAGTTCGGGCCGCTCCTCGAGCAACCTCCGCAGCACGCCGTTGCGCAGCAGGTTCGGAACCTCGTACCAGTGCCCAACCGGGTGCAGGCATTGGGCGGGCAGGTTGTCCGTGTAGCTGCTCCCCTCGCCCATGCCGGAAGCCCAGTTCACGAGGGCCGCACGGATGCTGTCACGCACCTTCTGCTGGCGTTCGTCCAGGATCTGCTGCGGAGTTTCCTCCCATGCGAAGCGCAGGTCGCGAACCATGGGAACGATCCGCAGGCCCACCGCACGGCCGGGTGAAAGCGCAAGCGGCCCCCCATAGCCGTCCGAATCCGCCAACCAGCGTTCGATGGCGCCGTGCGTCAGGTGGCTGGTTGTGATTATGTGCGGCAGCCAGGCGCCCGCGGCCCGGCTTGTGCGCGTGCTTTTGGCCAGGTGAATTTCGATAAAGTTGCGGTGCCGCCCGGCCACTTTCCAGAACGGATTCAGTGCCTTGACTACGCCCGAGCCGTGCGTCCAGCGCGTTCCCGCTCCGCCGGCCAGCGTGACAACCGCCACGGCTCCCGAAGCCAGCAACTCCTTGCCTGCCTCAACATGTCCGGCGGTAAGCAAGCCTGCGTCGAAGACGTCGCCCGGGGCAACGTCCTCGATGGTGGTTGAGGCCGGCAACCGGTTCTGCGCCAGGCCGATACGGCCGGCGCGCAGGTCGGCCTGTATCTGCTCGTGCATGACACGGTCAAACCCGTACCTGTCGAGCAAGTCTTCCAGCCGCTCGGTGTCCGGCTCCGTGTCCGCATCGCCGCGGGGCAACAGGCGGTCCACAATGCCCTGCACGGAGCCTGCCAGTTCGGGCATGGTTCGCGAGGCGCGGCCGAACCGCTCCAGTTCGGCGCGGCGGCCGGGTGAAAGCAGGCGCGGGTCGGTGCGAATGAGGCCAGGGATCACGTTCGCGTAGTAGCCGGCCGGCATGAGCGCCCCGTCGCCGGAGAACAGTTCCGCGCATGATCCGCGCTCGTTGATGGCGAAATCGTACACTACGGGCTCCATAGCGAACGGCACGCCGGTTTCCAGGCGCCGTTTGGTTTCGCGCATGATGCCGCCGAGGCGTTCCATGGCCGCGGGTTTACACCCGGGGCTGAACATGAACCCCATGCCGCCGCCGGCCGCTCCGCCGAGCATCCAGAAGCCCTGGAAACCGGGCCCAAAGGCTCTGCGCACGGCGGAAATAAGCATTTCCGTGTAGCAGTTGGTCGCCCAGGGAATGATTGCCTGGACGGGCCCGAAGAAGTTGCGCTCCGTGCCCGCGGCCAGGGCGGCGGTGTCGCCGGCGCGCAGGGCCGCAACCAATTCGTCGAAGATGCGGACGGCCTCCAGGCGCGCCCGCCACTCGGAGTCGAGCCGGAGCAGGTACTTCTCGGTCACCATTTCCAGGATTGGTCCCACATCCATGGCCATGCCGCCGTGGACCAGCACGAGCCCACGCTCAAGCCGTTCCCGGGCGCCCGGCGTGATCTCGTCGTGTGAAAAGATGTGATGATCCGGCAGCAGGCATCCGCGGCTGACGCCGTACTCGGGGTCGCCTTCACGCGCCTCCGCGCCGGAAATCAGTTTGATGCCCGGCCACAAGCCGCCCGAGTCCTGCCAGCCTCCGCCGGAGCCGCCCAACCACTCTCCCAGGATCGCGCGCGCTGCCACCAGCCGGCGGTCATCGTCCGTCAGCGGGCCGGCCAGCGACCGTATCTGCCCGGTCGCACGCATGCACACGGCAATCAGGCATGCGAGCAGACTTGTCGATACCGCAAGTCGCGAACCTTTCGGTATATCATTGACGCGGCTGACGATCTCTATTCCGTGCCCCGGCCGCCCGGTCAGCCGTGCAAGCAGCTTCTCGAGCGGCGCCTCCGATCCTTCCATGGCCTGGGGCACTATGCCCGAGGCGATCACGGCGGCTTTCAGCAGCCCCAGGTAATCGCGGCCGAAGTCGAACACCTCGGCAATGGAGCCGGCGTCCGCCGCGGCGTTGAGGTCAACGCTGGCGAGGCGCAGCACGGGCTGGTCGATCACGCGCAGCGATGCTTCGACCGGCGGGGCCGGCTTGCGCGATCCTTCGCGCACGCACAGGTCAACCGAGATGTTCACCACTCGCGCGCCCTCGGGGAAATCCATGCCGAGGAAGAAGATGTCGCTCCACCCGCTGTGGCTGACGTCCATGCGGACGGGCGTGGTCTCGCGCAGGATGGGGAACAGCCCGGTTGCGGGGCCGGCGGCCAGCAGCTCGGGCCGGATAGAGAGTGGGTAATCATCGGGGTGGCCGATGCGCGACAGCCAGTTGTTCCCGGGGAACGACCGCACGCTGATGCGGACCTGGTTTGCCAGCGTCTGGAATCCGAGGCCCCTGTATCCGGCGGCAAGGGCGCTGGCGAGCGCGGCGCTCGGCCCCTCCTCATTCTGGATGCGGAGGAGCAGGTCTATAGCCTGCTCGAAGCGGCGGTTCATCAGGTGGGTGTGGACGGCGAAGGGGATGTGCCCGGCGGCGGCGATTTCCGCCTTGAACGGCAGGTGGAAGCGGTAGATGGCGTACAGAAAGAATTGCGCCCGAACGCGTTCATAAAGGTTGTCCGATTGGCGGCGGAAAGCATCGAGCGCGGCGGCCTCGGCAAGCAGCGTCCCGGCCGGGGCCGCACGGCAAAAGGCGTCCAGAGAACGGTTGCGAATCGCCGGATCCGCCGAGGTGATAATGGCAGCCAGCTCACTCATGGTCGCCCGCTCCGGCGGCCCCGGTTGCCGCCTGGCTGGCGGCCACGGTCTCGAGCACTCGGGCCAGAACGTAGCTCGAATCGCGCCCGTGGAGCGCGAGCGCGAGCTGCGCGGTGAGGAAACCGTAGCGCACACCCAGGTCGTAGCGCTGGCCGTGCGTCAGCAGCGCCAGGTATTGCTCGCGGCGGGCCAGTTCGGCCAACGCATCCGAGAGCGTCACGCGGCGGTTGCGGTCTTTCAGCATCGAAGCCAGCAGCTCGAACACAAGGGGCGTGAGGACGTGCATTCCGAAGAAACACAGATAATAACCGGCTCGCAGGCCCGCCACCACCAGCCGCCGCTCGGCCTCGGTGGGAGTTGGCTTCTCGATAACCGTTTCGATGCGGTACAGGTCCGGCCGTGCCGCCAGGCGCGGCCCGGCGACGGCGCCGAACTGCGGAAGCTGTGTTTCCCGCGTGGGCTGGACCGCGGAAACCGAGCATTCCTCGGCGGCGGCGAGCTCGACTACAGCGCGCGCCGCCGGCCGGGACGGCGTACCGCCGACGTATATGTGGTCGCCCACGACGTGCATGAAAGCGCTGTCACCGACGAAGTCCCTTGCGCACCAGACCGCGTGGCCGTAACCGCGCGGTTCGCGCTGGGGAATGAACGTCAGACGGCGTGCGGCGGGTCCGGCTGCATCGCGGAAAGCGCTCTCGTCGCCAGGCTGAACTACGAGGCCGATTTCCTCAACCCCGGCAGCCTCGACGTGGCCCGCGATGATTTGAATAAGCGGCTTTTCCACGCCATCGGAATCTATGAGCGTCTGAAGCGGCAGCGCGCGCTGGTAAGGAGCGGCGGCGGTGATGACAGCTTTAGCTATACGCATTTTCGGTATGGGGCGATTCTAACAGGAGCGGGCGGGCGGGCGTGAACCGCCCGGGGATGCCGGGCGGCCTTGCCACGGCGGCGGGACGATTCCCGGCGCGGCAGGCGAAAGCGCCTGCGCCAGGATACTACAAGTGGCTGGCCTTGAGGTTCGCTTCGCGGCTGCGCACGGCATCGGACCAAAGCACGCGCACGCGATCGTAGCTGTTGCGGAAGCCGTCCTTGACCTCGCGCGGCGCGGCGGCGACCATGGCGCGGGCGGTGTACATCACATACGGCGCCACCCTGGAATGCGCCACGGAGGCCGGGGGCGATTTCGGGGCGAAGGCCATGAAAGCGGTGACCACGGCCGCGCCGATCAGCACGCCGCGGAATACGCCGAAAGCGCCGCCGGCAAGACGGTCCAGCCAGGACAGGTGTGTGATCTTCATCAGTTTGTACACGCCGAACTCGACCAGCGCCCCCAACAGCAGCACGCCGATGAAAATCGCCATGAACCCGGCGAAGTTGGCGAGTTGTTGCGAGCTCAGGTACTCGCGGATAACCGCGGCGGGGATGCCGTAGAACCACAGCCCCAGAAACAGGGCCAGGATGAGCGAAACGAACCCGATAGCCGTACGGGCGAACCCCTTGGAGAGTCCCGTGATTACGGACACCCCGACCACGAGGATCAGGACAAAGTCGAGCCAGTTCACAGTTCACCTACTCAGTCGATGATACGGCCGAACGCACCCTAGAGTTCCCTGCCCGTGAGCGCACGGAGCGCCTCGCGATACTTTTCGCTGGTCCGCTTGGCCACCTCGGGCGGCAGCGCGGGAGCGGGCGGCTGCTTGTTCCAGTGGATGGATTCCAGGTAGTCGCGGACGTACTGCTTATCGTAGGACGGCTGTGCCTCGCCGGGCTTCCAGGCGGCGGCCGGCCAGAAGCGCGACGAATCGGGCGTCAGGACCTCGTCGGCCAGCACGAGCTGATTGCCCACGAAGCCGAACTCGAATTTCGTGTCCGCGATGATTATGCCCTTCGCGATGGCATACTCGGCCGCGCGCTTGTAGATGGCGAGCGTCAGGTCGCGCAGGCGGGCGGCGAGGTCCTGGCCAACGGTCTGCGCGACGCGATCGAACGTGATATTTTCATCGTGGCCGGACTCCGCCTTGGTGGAGGGCGTGAAGATGGGCTGCGGCAGCCGGCTGCTCTCCTGCAAACCCGCGGGCAGCGGAATGCCGCAGATGGCGCCGGTCGCCTGGTACTCCTTCCAGCCCGAGCCGGAAAGGTAGCCGCGAGCGACGCACTCGATGCCGGTCATGCGAGCGCGGCGCACCAGCATGGAGCGGCCCTCTAGCTGGTCGCGGTACGCCCGCAGTTGGGCGGGGTACTCATCCACGTCGGCGGTGATGAAGTGCGTTGGCGTTATCCCGGACAGCAGCCCGAACCAGAAGACGGACATCTGCGTGAGCACGCGCCCCTTGTCCGGGATGCCGGTGGCCAGGATGTAATCGAAAGCGGAGATGCGATCCGTGGCGACTATGAGCAGGCGGTCCGGACCGACCGCGTAGATGTCGCGCACCTTGCCGCGGCCGAGCCGCTCCACGCCGGGGAGATCGCTTTCGAGCAGAACTTTTGAAGCTGTCGACTCAGACATTCCCATCAGGATACGCGATAAGCCCGGCATTCGTGTAAAGGTCAACTATACTTGTGGGGACGGCCCGATGAAGCTTTCCATTCTCATGCCGGTATACAACGAGCGAACCGTGGTGGAGCGCTGCGTGGCCAACGTGCTCGACGCGCCGTTGCCGGAGGACCTCGACCGCGAGATCATCATGGTGGACGACCGCTCCACCGACGGCACGTGGGACATTCTCCAGCGCCTTGCGGCCGAGCATTCCTGCATCAGCCTGCACCGGCACGAGGCGAATCAGGGTAAGGGCGCGGCCGTGCGTACGGCTATCCAAAAAGCCACGGGCGATTTCTGCATCATTCAGGACGCCGACCTGGAGTACGACCCCGCCGAGTACCCGCGCCTGCTGCGCCCGCTGCTCGACGGGCACGCAGACGCGGTGTTCGGCTCGAGGTATCTGGCGGGCGGCGCCACGCGCGTGCTGCCGTTCTGGCACACCGTGATTAATAAAACGCTGACGCTCGTCTCCAACATGTTCTGCAACATCAAACTGACGGACATGGAGACGTGTTACAAGGCGTACCGCACGGACATTCTCAAGAGCATTCCTATCCGCTCGAACCGCTTCGGAATAGAGCCGGAGCTGGCGATGAAGTCGGCCAAGCGGCAGCTGCGAATTTACGAGGTGCCGATCAGTTATCACGGCCGCACGTACGAAGAAGGCAAGAAGATCGGCTGGAAAGACGGCGTCAAAGCGCTGGTCCAGATAATCCACTTCTGGCTGATCGACGACCTTTACATCGAGCCGTACGGCCGCGGGGTGCTCAACAACCTGACGGGAACGCCCCGGTACCTGAGCTGGGTGGCGCGGCTGGTGCGCCCGCATCTCGGCGATTCCGTACTCGAGATCGGCGCGGGCATTGGGCACATGACCGGCCGGCTGATGGCCAGACGCCTTGAGTACGTGGCCGCCGAAAAGGATCCGCTGTACCTGCACGCGCTGCGCAACCGGTTCCTGCGCACGCCGAACGTTTTCGTGCAGCGGTTCGATCCCGAAGCGCCAGCGGGAATGCCGGAGCTGGCGAACCGCTTCGATACGCTGGTGTGCTTGAACGTACTGGAGTACGTGACGGATCCCGAAGCGTGCCTGGCGGGACTCCAGCGCACGGTGAAACCGGGAGGCAACGTGGTGCTGCTGGTGCCGCAGGGGCGCGCGCTCTACGGGCGTATCGACCGTACACTCGGGCACAGGCGCCGTTTCAGCCGCTCCGAGGTCGAGATGATGCTGGACAAAGCCGGGTTCGAAACCGAGCGCGTCATTTCGCTGAACCGGGCGGGCGCGGTGGCGTGGGCTCTGGCCGGCAAGGTGCTTCGGCGGCGGTCGCTGAGCAAAGTAACCCTGAAGCTGTTCGACAAAACCGTGTGGTTCTGGAGCCGCGTGGACCGGCTGCTGCCGTGGCCCGGGCTATCGCTGATTGCGGTAGGGAGGCGCAGAGCGGATTAGCGGCACGCCCGCGTTCAAATGCCGCGGCGGGTAGGGAGCGGTATAACCGGCGCCGCCCGGTTGAGCATTGCGCCGGAGCCTTGCGTGCTCGTATCAGGCGGCCTGCCGGCTATTGCGGCAGACCGCCTGCCTTTTCGAGAGCCTGCGTTTGCGCGCTGCACGCGCGAATCACGGCCGCCGCGGTTTCGAGCGGCGACGGAGAAGGCGCCGCGGTCCAGTTGGTCCGTTCTATGAACGTTTGAGGCTCGTAGGTGCGGCCGGCGGCCAGCCTGCGTTCCTCGCGTGAGAGCGAGTACAGGAGCACCGGTCCGAGCGCGTGGGCCGCGAGCGCCGACGACGGCCCGAAAGCCTTCTCGATCTGTCCGAGCAGCTTGCCGATGCGATGGCTGACGTCCGGGTTCGTACGGCGCAGCTTGTGCTCCATGGCCCAGAGCGCGCCGGGGTGCATCCAGCGGATGGCCCGCCCCTCCCGCTCGAAGCGGGCGCGCACTCGAGCATCCGGATGGTTGCGGTACCGCCGCCAGCCCTCGAACGCCGTGCGGCAGATGCGGTACACGCTCGGACCGTTGCGCTCGAAGTCGCGCTCGAACGCGTAATCGAGGAAACGCTTGGAGTCGTCGCGCGAGATGGCGGCGTGGCGGAAGTTGAACTTGTACTGCCCGTGGATGTCCGCCAGGTCAACGTCAAGCAAGCGTCCCTCCCCGCTCACCTCGCCGTAGAGCGGCGTGCCGGGGACGGGTGTATACAGCATGAACTGGTGAAAATCGGTGTCGTGCGAGACTGCGTGCTCGATCTCGCCGTAGATGTTTTCGGGAGTGTGGTGCTCGAGGCCGATGATCGTCGAGCCAAGCACGCGGATGCCGTGGCTGCGCATCTCGGCGGTGAGCGCCACAGGGTCGATGCCGTTCAGCTTCGAGTACCGGGAGTTCGGCGACTCCAGCCCCATCCACACCCAGGCCACGCCGATCTCGACCAGCTCTTCCATCGTGTATCTCTTGATGGCATTAGCGGAGGAGAAGACGTAAAACTCCCAGCTCTTTCGCGCCTCCCGCATGCGCGAGAGCAGTTGCATCACACGGGGACGGTTGAGCAGAAAGTTCTCGTCCATGATGAAGAACGAGTTCACGCCCTGATCGCGCTCGGCCGCGCGCATGACCTCGAAGATTTCGTCGCCGGTGCGAAGGAAATCCACCTGCTTTCCCTTGCCGCCGAAAAACGCCGAGGTGGTGCAGAAGTTGCAGCCCATCGGGCAGCCGACCGAAGGAATGATTGTCGCGGCGGTGGAGCCGCGGCGCTCCGGGATGCGCATTCCCAAGACGCGGCGGCCGAATGCCGAAGGGATATTCGGGTGGCGTATCGGCGCGTGCTCGTCTTCGCCGAGGTGGCGGCGCATCCAGGCGATGCCGTCGCCGCGGACGAAGTGATCCGCGTCGATCATCTTGTCGATCTCCGGAATGGCCGTGACGTGCCCGCCGACGACGATCTCCGCGCCGGGCGCGAGATCGCGCGCCATGCGGCACATCTCGGCCACCTTGCGGACGTTCACGATAATCGAGGAGATGCCGACGATGTCATAGGCGCCGTTCTTCAGCTCTTCCGCGAACGCTTCGCGCGTGGGAAAGTCCAGCACAGTGCACGGGGCGGAGATGTTCGCCTGGATCAGCGTAATTCCCCAGGAGCGGTGGAACATGCGCAGCGAAAAAGCGCCCTGGGCGCGCGTGACCTGGTTGTGGTACAGCTCCATCGGATTGATGGCGCGGCTGCCGAACCGGTCGTCCTGAGCGTAGGGTCCGAAGACGGAAGTGAGGAGCACACGGGCGCGGCGGCCCTTTGGATGTACGTTCAAAAAAAACCCCTTTCTCTTTACCGCCGGATGCGCACACGCGCAGCCCCTGTGGGTTATTGATTTCAGGATAGCAGGTCCGCGCCGGCAAACACCGGGCAAAAATGACGGGCGGAAGGCAAGGCGGCCTGGACGGTCCTGTTTGCATTTATGAACCACACGGGCACGGTAAGATCGGGATTTGGGAGGGGCAGAAGAATTCATGCCGGCGCGAGCCGAAAATGCCGTACGTTTCGCCGGACTCGGCGCCGAGGAGCTGGTCGGCGCTTTCCGGACGATGCTCACGTCGCGCCGGCTGGATGACCGCGAGATTCTGCTCAAGCGGCAGAGCCGGGCGTTTTTTCAAATAAGCGGCGCGGGACACGAGGCCGCAGGGGCGGCCGCCGCGCTGGTGCTGCGGGCGGGCCACGATTGGGTTTACCCGTACTACCGCGATCGAGCGCTGTGCCTCGGCCTCGGCGTCACGCCGGAACAGATGCTGATGCAGGCAGTCGGCGCGGCCACGGACATAGCATCCGGGGGACGGCAGATGCCGTCGCACTGGGGCTCTCCGGAGTTGAACATCGTGACCGGCTCCAGCCCGACGGGCACGCAGTTTCTGCAAGCGGTGGGCTGCGCCGAAGCGGGCCGGCGCCTGAACGCGCAGAGCGACTCCATCACGCTGGTCTCGAGCGGTGAGGGCGCCACCAGCGAGGGCGAGTTCTGGGAAGCGCTGAACGCGGCGTCGCTGCAACGGCTGCCCGTTTTGTTCCTGGTGGAGGACAACGGTTACGCGATCTCCGTTCCGGTGGAGGCGCAAACGCCCGGCGGGAACGTGGCGAAGCTGGTTGCGAACTTCCCGTCGCTCAAAGTCGTCGAGACGGACGGGACGGACTTCATCGCCGTCTACGCCGCGCTGCGCGATGCCGCGGCGTGGTGCCGAGCGGGAAACGGCCCGGCGCTGGTGCACGCCATGGTGACCCGGCCGTACTCGCACTCGCTTTCGGACGACGAGCGGCAGTACAAGTCCGAGGCGGAGCGCGCCGCCGATGCGGCGCGCGACCCGCTCACCCGCTTCCCGCAGTTCCTGGCTTCGGAGGGCGTGCTGGACCGCGACGCGCAGGCCGCCATTGCGCGCGAGATCGAGGCGCAGATCGAACGAGCCGCGGCAGCGGCGCTAAGAGCGCCGCAGCCCGGGCCGGAAACGGTGTTCGACAACCTGTATTCCCAGGCCGTGGACATAACATCCGGCCATTTCTCCTCCGAGCCCGTCTTCGAAGGCCCGGCGCGCACGATGATCGACGAGATCAACCGCACGCTCCACGAGGAGATGCGGCGCGATTCGCGCATAGTTGTTTTCGGCGAAGACGTGGCCGACTGTACGCGCGAGCAGAACCTGGCGGAAGTGAAGGGCAAAGGCGGCGTATTCAAGGCGACCTTCGGGCTTCAACGCGAGTTCGGAAGCGCCCGCTGCTTCAACACGCCGATTGCGGAGGCGGGCATTACGGGCCGGGCCATAGGAATGGCAACGCGCGGGCTGAAGCCGGTGGCCGAGATACAGTTCTTCGACTACATTTGGCCGGCGATGATGCAGTTGCGAAACGAGCTGGCGACTATCCGCTGGCGATCGAACGGCGGCTTCTCGTGCCCGGCGGTGATACGAGTGGCAATAGGAGGCTACCTGAACGGCGGCGCGATGTACCACAGCCAGTCGGGAGAGGTGGCGTTTACACACATACCGGGACTGAGAGTGGCGTTCCCGTCGAACGCCCTGGACGCCTGCGGGCTCCTGCGCACCGCGCTGCGCGCAGACGACCCCGTGCTTTTCCTGGAGCACAAGCGCCTTTACCGCGAATCATACAACCGCTCGGCTCACCCGGGCCCGGAGTTCACGCTGCCGTTCGGAAAGGCGAACGTCGTCAAGAAGGGACAGAACCTGACCATCGTCACGTACGGAATGCTCGTGCAGAAATCGCTTCTGGCGGCGGCGCAGGTGGAGCGGCAGCGCAGCGGCGTGAGCATCGAAGTAATAGATCTGCGCACGCTGGCGCCGTATGATTGGGATGCTATCGCGGCCAGCGTAAGAAAGACCAGCCGCGTTCTGGTGGCTCACGAAGATACGCTCGCCTGGGGCTACGGCGCGGAGATCGCGGCGCGCATAGCGGGCGAGCTGTTCGAGTGGCTCGACGCGCCGGTGGGCCGAACGGGCGCGCTCGACGCCTGGATCGGCTACAGCCCGAACCTCGAAAGCGCCGTGCTGCCGCAGGTGGAGACGATCGCGCGCGAGGCGGGCAGGCTGCTGGCGTATTAGCGCTGCGCCCAGTCCACAAGAGCCGCGTCTGTCCGGCTCAAATCATTCGCGTGTACCCGCTCCCGTAGCCTAAATTGTAGGTAGTGCCGCCGGCGAGGGGCTGGACGGTAGATCGGTCTGCGGGATGTGGCTGAGGAACACCTGGCGCCAGGTGCTGGCTGCCGGTCGCGAACACCGTCTGATTGTCGACGCCATCGTTCTGGGCTTCGTCGGGGCGGCGTCCGCGCAGGTGTTTCTGTTCCTGCTCGGGTGGGCGAACTGGCTCTTCATGGTCAAGCTGGCGGGGTATATCGCGCCGGGCATCGCGCAAGAGCACGGCATCCTCAGACAGTTCATCGGGCCTTACGGGCTTTGGCTAATTCCGGCAGCGACCACGCTAGGCGGCCTGATCACCGGTTTTCTCGTTTACAATCTGGCGCCGGGCGCCGAGGGCGAGGGTATTGACGACACCGTGCGTTCGTTTCACCGGCTGGGCGGTTATATCCCTACGCGCGTGCCCTTCGTCAAGACGATTGCCTCGGCTATCACCATAGGTTCCGGCGGATCGGCGGGACGTGAAGGGCCGGCGGCGCTGATCGCGGCGGGCTTCGCGTCCATTTACGCGCGCGGCGGGCGGCGCTCCGAAGCCGATACACGGCTGCTGATTGTCATCGGCATGGCGGCAGGACTCTCGGCAATATTCAGGTCTCCTATCGGCACGGCGTTCTTCGCAATCGAGGTCCTGTATTCGGAAATGGATTTCGAGAGTCCCGCTCTGGTCTACACCACTGTATCCGCTGTTGTGGCCTATGCCGTAAACGGGCTCTTCGTGGGCTTCGAGCCGCTGTTCCGATTCCCCGAAGCGATAATGCCGCGTCACCCTAGCGACTATCTCTGGTATGCCGTGCTCGGCCTCGCGAGCGGCACGCTGGCGGCCGTTGTGCCCGTGGTGTTCTACGGCATTCGCGATGCTTTCCGCGCGTTCCCGATTCCTGTGCAACTGAAGCCGGCCGCGGGCGGGTTCCTGGTGGGCATCACGGCGCTCGCCCTGCCGCAGATTCTGGCGGGCGGGTACGGCTGGATGCAGGAGGCTATTGACGGGCGCCTGCCGGCGGCGCTGATGCTGCTGCTGGCCCTGGCGAAGCTGATAACGTTCGCGTTCAGTGTGGGCTCGGGTGGATCCGGCGGCGGTTTCGCACCCGCGCTGTACATTGGCGCGATGCTCGGTGGCTTCTTGGGCAACGTGTTCCACCAACCGGTCGCCGGGTTCGTGCTGGTGGGCATGGCGTCGGTGTTCGCCGGCGCGGCGCGCGTGCCTATCGCGGCCATGCTGATGGTCATCGAGTTGACCGGCGGTTATCACATGCTGGTTCCCGCTGCCCTGGCGGTAGTGCTCAGCTACGTGGTCCAGGTCACGCTCTCGCGGCCATTCCCGTACAAGAGCCTCTACGGGCAGCAGGTGCCCACGCGCGCGTACTCTCCCGCGCACCGCGCCGAACACCTGCGGATCGCGGTAGACCTGCTGAACCAGCCCGGCATCGCTATGCACTCTCCCGTAGGCCGGCTGGAGCTTGTGTCGCTGCTCGCCTCCGGCGTGCCGGTCAGTTTGCCGGACGGCCGCCGCATGCGCATCGGCGTGCTGCGGCCGTCGAGCAAGTACGTTGGGAGAACGATAACGTCGCGGTGCCTCTCCGAACAGCCGCGCGACGTGGACGTGATCCGTGTTTGGAGAAACGGGACCGCCATCTGGCCCCTTGCGATGGAAGCCGTTCTCGAGGACGGCGACCGCATTCTAATGATTGCATCGGAGGCGGCGTGGAAACGGCTCGGGCAGGATTTAGATCCCTTCCCGACCGAGCCCGCTTAATTGTCCGAACATGAGATCAACATGGCTGGGCGAATAGAAGATTACGCCTTCATCGGCGACCTCCAGACCGCGGCGCTCGTCTGCCGCGACGGCTCAATTGACTGGCTGTGCCTGCCGCGTTTCGACTCGCCGGCGATTTTCGCGAACCTGCTCGGATGTCCCGAAAACGGCCGCTGGCGGATCTACCCGGACGCCGAAGTGCGCGAGACCCGCCGGCGCTACCTCGATGGCACGCTCATCCTCGAAACAGAGTACGTCTGCGACGGCGGCACGGTCGCCGTGCTGGACTTTATGCCGCCCCGGACGAAAGCGCCGGACCTGGTCCGGATAGTCGAGGGGCGCCGCGGGGAGGTGCCGATGCGCATGGAGTTGGTGATCCGGTGCTACTACGGTTCGGTGGTCCCGTGGGTGCGGCGCACGAAAGGCGGCATTCGCGCCGTTGCGGGCCCTGACACACTTTACTGCCGCAGCACGGTCGAGATGAAGGGCGAGGACATGCACACCGTCGCCCGCTTCAACGCCGTCGAGGGCAGGCGCGAATCGTTCGAGCTGGTGTGGGTACCGACGAAGTCCGATGAGCCGCCGGCGCAGGAAGCGGACCAATGCCTGAAGTCCACGGAAGAGTTCTGGCGCGAGTGGTCCGGGCGCTGCGCTTATAGCGGGCGCTGGCGCGAGGCGGTACACCGGTCGTTTATCGTGCTCAAGGCGCTCACGTACGCCCCGAGCGGCGGTCTCTGTGCGGCCGCGACGACATCGCTCCCGGAAAAGATCGGCGGCGTGCGCAACTGGGACTACCGCTACTGCTGGCTGCGCGACGCCACGTTCACGCTCTACGCGCTCGTCGTGGGCGGTTACACGGACGAGGCGTGCGCGTGGCGCGAGTGGCTGGTGGACGCGGTCGCCGGCGAATCGTCGAAGCTTCAGATCATGTACGGTTTGCGCGGCGAGCGCCGCCTGGACGAGAGAGTGATCGACTGGCTGCCGGGATACGAGAACTCCGCTCCGGTGCGCAGGGGCAACGACGCTTTCAAGCAGCACCAGATCGACGTTTACGGCGAGATCATGGATGCGCTTCACGCTGCGCGCTCAGCCGGGCTGCCGCCGGACGAAAACGCATGGCGTGTCCAGCGCGCCATCGTCAGATTCCTCGAAGAAGACTGGCAGAACCCCGATAACGGCATCTGGGAAGTGCGCGGCCCGCAGCGGCATTTCACGCACTCGAAGGTGATGGCCTGGGTGGGGCTGGACCGCGCCGTGAAGGCCGTCGAGAAGTTCGGGCTTCCCGGCGATGCGAAGAAATGGGCCGGCATTCGCGACCGGATTCGCGCCGAAGCGCTCGAGAAGGGCTTCAACAAGGGTCTGAACGCGTTCACACAGTATTACGGCTCGGACGAGCCGGATGCGAGCCTGTTGATGCTTCCGCTGACCGGGTTTATCGATGCGAAGGACCCGCGCATGGTCGGGACCGTGAAATTCATCCAGGACCGCCTGACGCACGACGGTTTCCTTCGCCGCTACGGCAACGTCCGCGAAGTGGACGGTTTGCCTCCGGGCGAAGGCGTCTTCCTCCTGTGCAGCTTCTGGCTGGTGGACAACCTGGCGCTTCAGGGCCGCTACAAGGAAGCCGAGGAACTGTTCGAGCGGCTGCTGGATCTGCGCAACGACGTGGGGTTGCTCTCCGAGCAGTACGACCCGGATGCCAGGCGGTTGCTGGGCAACATCCCGCAGGCGTTTTCGCACGTGGGCCTGATCAACTCGGCGCGTAACCTGGATCACGCCGGCGGGCCCGCCGAACAGAGGCAAAGCCTGTAGGCGCTGCCGTGCGAGCGCCATTATCAACGCGCCGTGCGCACGGCGGCAACAACCGTTATGTCGTCCGCCTGCGGCTGGCCCGCCGAGAACTCGCGAACGGCGCGGTCCACCGCGGCTACGATCGCTTTCGCCGTGCTGGAGTTGCACCGCACCACCTGGATCAGCCGCTCCTCGCCGAACTCCTCGCCTGCGCCGTCCACGGCCTCCGTCACACCGTCGCTGTACATGACGAGAACATCTCCGGGCGCGAGCGACGCGCGCCCTTCGGAGAACTTAACACCCTTCAGAATCCCGAGCACCGGCCCGCCCGCCTCCAGCCGCTCCACCTCGCCGGAGACGCGGACAATGAGCGGCGCGTTGTGGCCCGCATTCGAGTACGCCAGCTCGCCGGTAGCCGGGTCGAACACGCAGTAGAACAGCGTCACGAACCGGTTCGACGGGCAGGTGCGCGCGATGCCGCGGTTGAGCCGCGCCGCCACCTCGGCGGGGCTGGTGGAGGTCTCGGTGATCACCTGCGTCATCGCTTGCAGATTGGTCATCACCAGCGCGGCGGGCAGACCTTTGCCGGCGACATCCGCGACTACGATGCCCAGCTTGCCATCCTCGGTGGGCAGGAAATCGTAATAGTCGCCGCCGACGGTGCGGCAGGGCGCGTTGAACCCGGCTATGTCCAGCCCGGGAATGCCGGGCGCCGAAGCGGGCAGGAGCCGCGCCTGGATTTCGGCCGCCTGTTCGAGTTCACGTGCGTGAACGCGCTCGAGTTGTTCCACCTCGACAAGCCGCTCGCGCTCGATACGAATAGCCGCGACATTCGCCATGACGGTGAGCATGTTCAGGTCGTCGGATGTGAACTCATGCCCGGGCAGCGGAGCATCCACGTAGATCAGGCCGATGACGCGGTCGTCGGTCTGAAGCGGCGCGGCCATGAAGCTGCGCACGCCTTGCAGCACGATGCTCTTGCTGCCGCTGAATGCGGCGTCGCTGAGCGCGTCCTTCACCAACACCGAATCGCGCCCTTCGAGCACGCGGTCGCGCACCGTGCGGCTGATGCGGAAGGCGCTGCCGCGCTGCGCGCGCACGGCGTCCTGGCCGTTTTCGCTGGTAATGAGCACGCCGCGCTGCGCGCCGGCGGCTTCGATGGCGAGATCCAGCAGGATCTTAAACAGTTCCGAGAGCGGGCGCCCTCCGGCCAGCTCGCGGCCGGCGCGGACGAGCGCTTCGATGGGGCTGCGCCACTGGCCGGCGGCCTTCCGGGCAACGACCGCGCCGCCCGACAGCGCCTGGTGCAGATTGGTCGCGAACGTCACTCCCGCCGGCGCTCCGTCAAAGATGGGCAGCGGATGCGGCGGCCCGCCGGGATCGTAGACAGCCTGCATGCGGCTTGCCGTGATGCGGTCGCCCGCCTCGAGGCGCACGGGCTCGGCAATGCGTACGCCGTTGACAAATGTGCCGTTCTTGCTGAGCAGGTCGCGGACCAGCCAGTCGTCGCCGTACTTTTCGAAGCGCAGGTGGTGCCGCGAGAGGCCGATGTCGTCGGGGAACGCGAGATCGTTCTCCGGCGCGCGGCCGACGGAAAGGTGCTCTTTTTCCAGCGCGACAGTCTTGGAAGAACCATCCGGGCAGGTAACGACAAGCTCGCGCGTCATCCAGAACAGTTTATCCGCGCTTCCGCACGCGCGCTCGCGGCGGCGCCTGCCTGCGGCGAGGCAAAGAACCGCCGCAGCCGGAGACCGGGTCGCGGAATCGACTGCGCGCCTTAGCGGAACCGCCGCCGGCGCTCGATCGCCGGGCGGTCCAACTCGTCTTCGTAGGCCTCCGGTTCCGCGAACGGCGGCGGCGGGGGAGCCGTGCGCACCGGCGGCGCGGGCGCCTCGGGCTCCTCGTACGCAGAACGCTCCGCAGCGGCCGCCGCTTCGGCCGCCTGCTGCTCGCTGAGCCACACCGATGCCGGCGGCGCCGCCTTCTGCTGCGGCTGAAAATGAGCCGGTTCCGGCGCCAACGCCGGATGCGCCGATCCGAATCCCGTTGCGATCACGGTGACTTTGGCGGCTTCCGCCATGGATTCGTTCACGACGAATCCGAAGTTGATCTCCACATCGTCACCGCCCGCGGCCTCGCGGATGACGGCGCAGGCTTCGTTGACGTCGTGCAGCCCCACCTTGCTCGACCCGGTGATGTTAATCAGCACGTTGTGGGCGCCGCGGATGCCGGAGTTCCCCAGCAGCGGCGATGTCAATGCCTTGCGCGCGGCTTCCGTCGCGGGCTGTTCGCCGCTCGCCATTCCGGTGCCGAGCACGGCGTAGCCGCTGCCGGACATCACCGCGCGAACGTCCGCAAAATCCCGGTTCACCACACCGGGCGCGGTCATCACATCGATGATGTCCTGGATGGTCTGGCGCACGAAATCGTGTCCCATGCGGAACGCGTCGAGGAAGCTGGTGCCGGCGGGCGCCATTGAAAGCAGGCGATCATTGGGAATCGCAATCACGGTGTCCACCGTGGCCGCGAGTTCGGATAGGCCCTGTTCGGCGCGCCGCGCGGCCTTGTTGCCCTGAAAGCCAAACGGCTGCATTACGATGGCTACGGTCAGCGCGCCCATGTTGCGTGCGATGTTGGCGACCACGGGCGAAGCGCCGGTTCCCGTGCCCATCCCCAGACCGGCGGTGATGAAAACCATCTCGGCGCCCTGGAGAAGGTCGATGATGGCTTGCGTGTCCTCGAGCGCCGCATCTCTGGCGATTTCCGGATTCGCTCCGGCTCCGCGCCCGCGTGTGATCTTCCCGCCCAGCAAAAGCTTGTGGGCCGCCGAACAAGTCTCGAGAGACTGGCAATCCGTGTTCAGCGCGACGAACTCCGCCCCCTCGAGTCCAACCGCGGACATGTGCGATACGGCGTTGCAGCCGCAGCCGCCGATACCGACGATTTTTATGCGCGTCGCCCCCCGCGCATCGTCCTCCATTTCATACTTGAGGTCTTCCAGCACAGCCGCCTCCCTCAGGTTCCCAACACTCGCGACCACACTCCGCCGCGACGCTTCTTCAGGTTTGCGCGCAGCTTCAAACGCGCCGAGTACATGGCAAGGCCGGCGCAGGTCGTCCAGCAGGGGTTATCGATGGCCTTCGGCCAGTCCATGAGCCCGACGGCGAGCCCGATGCGCGCCTGGACTTTCAGCACCTTTTCGGCCACATCGCACATACCTTCGAGCCGCGCGCCGCCGCCGGTGAGGACAACGGACATGATGGATCCGTTCAAGCCGGCTTCCGCGAGTTCGTGCTCCACAAACTCGAACAACTCGCATGCGCGCGCTTCGAGGATTTCGTTCAGCTCGCGGCGCGTCGCCTCGCGGGACGGCCGCCCCGGCGAAGACGGCACTTCGAAAAGCACGTGGTCCGCAGTAAGCCCCACCAGCGCGCATCCGTAGTCGTGCTTGATGAGTTCGGCGTCGTCGATGCCGATGAGCAGCCCGCGCGCAACGTCCTTCGTGAAGTGGTCGCCGCAAATCGGAAGGCTGGCCGAAAGCACCTGCGCCTGGCCGAAATAGACCGCAATCTCGGTCGACTGGGCTCCGATGTCGACAAGAGCGACGCCTTCCTCCCGGTCCTCAGGCAGTATCGAGGCGTATGCCGCCGCAACCGGCTCGAACGCCGTCTCCTCGACGGACACATGCGCCTTGTTGGCCGCGCCGACCAGCGCGCTGTGTTCCTGCGCCGACGCGGTGACCAGGTGCACGTAAACTTCGAGGTGCGAGCCGATCATGCCGCGCGGGTTACGGTGCCCGGCGCGGCCGTCCACCTTGAAATCCTGCGGGAACAGGTGCAGCAGCATCTCGTCTTCCTGCAACTGCACCCGCGAGGCGTGGCCCACCGCGCGGTCCACGTCGTGTTGCTCGATTTGCCGCGGGAAGCTCATGTCGCAGCCGCCGCGGCTGGTGGCTCCGAGCACGCTGCCTCCGCCGACGCCGAGCATAACTGACGTCACAGACACCTGCGCGCGCGCTTCGGCCTCGCGCACGGCCTCAAGGATGGATTGCGAGACGGCGTCCTGGTCCGTAATGCGGCCGCGCTTCCAACCCGCCGACGGCGATTCGCCGTATCCAAGAACGCGCAGCCGGTCGCCCTCGAGCAGCGTCACCAGACAACGCGTGCGCGCCGCCCCGGCATCCAGACCGACGGCCAAAGCGGGACTATCTGGCACGGCGCCTCCCGGTTTTCGCTTTCGTCTCCGCGGGCGCGGGCCCGGCCGCCGGCGCCTGGTTGCCCTCGGCGGGCACCGTGATGCGGTCGTCAAGCCTAAGGTCGAAGATCGTGGCGTAGGGCAGCCGGCGGTTAATCTCTCTGCGGAACTTCAGGAAGTTGTCCAGCCGCGCGCGATAGTTCCGGTTGCCCATCCACAGCCGGTACGCCCGGCCCTGCTCGAGGAAAGTCAGCTTGATGTTGCTCGCATCGCCCGCGTCTATTTCGGAAATGCGTCCGGCCCACGGGCCGGCGGTACGCAGCAGTTCCATGGCGTTCGAAACGCGCTCGCGGCGGTCCTCGCGCGTCTGCTCGCGCGTGAGGCCCGTGAGCGCCGGCAAGTCGAGGTTTGCGCGCGGAGGCAGGCTAAGCACAACGCCTTCGGAATCGATGAGCGCCGGCGCGCCGCCACCCGGAGCCACGAGAAACGCCACCGGCGTGCGCTCCACGATGCGGACTGCAACACGATTCGGCCACTGGCGCAAGATGCTGGCATCTTTCACCCAATCTATGCGCAGCAGGCTTGCCCGGCGCTCCGCGAGAGGAATCCGGTAGATGCTGCGGCCGAAGTCGCGCGCGAAAACGGCCTCCACTCCGGCACGAGGCGCGTGCGCGAGGCCCTTGATCTCCAGGCCGCCGCGCGGCAGCGCGAAACGGGCGTCGTTTGCGAGAAACTCGTCGATCAAATACGCGCCCGCGAGGATGCCCGCCGCCGATGCCGCCGCTCCGGCCCAAACCAGCACGCGGCGCACGCGCCCCCGCCACACGCCGGGTCCGGAGGCGCGCTCGCGCCGGGGCGTCCGCGCCGGCTCGCGGCGCCGCTCCGGTTCTTCGATCTCCAGTTGAGCGGTCTGCTTGCGCGCCATTAGGTCTCCCGCAGCCGCTCCAGGAGGCGGTCGCCCGCCTGCCACACGCTGCCCGCGCCGAGCGTGATCACGAGGTCGCCCTCGCGCGCTTCGGCGAGAACCGCATCCACCGCGCGGTCCATTGTTCCGGCGTATGAAGCCGAACGGTGCCCGTACGCTCGCAGCCGGTCCACAATCGCCTGGCCGCTAACTCCCGGGATGGGCTTCTCCGAGGCGGCGTAAATCTCCAGTACGTGGACGGAATCCGCCTGGTAGAAGCTGCGGCCGAAGTCGTCCATCAGGTGCACTGTACGCGAGTAGCGGTGCGGCTGGAAGATCACCAGCACGCGCCGGTAGTTGCACTGCCGCGCCGCGGCGAGCGTCGAGCGGATCTCCGTGGGATGGTGCCCGTAATCGTCAACGACCGTGATGCCGCGCTCAATGCCGCGAACCTGGAAACGGCGGTCGACGCCGACGAACTCCGCCAGCGCCTCTCGCATCTGGTTCACCGGAACGTCCAGTTCCAGGCCCACGGCGATCGCCGCCGTCGCGTTCAGCACGTTGTGCGCGCCGGGAATTTGCAGCCGGAAGCACCCGAGGTCCGCGCCGCGGTGCGACACCTGAAACTCGCACGAGAAGTGGCTGCACGACATGCGCGCGATGTGCAACTGCGCCTGCGCGTCGGTGCCGTAGGTCACCGTGCGCCGCGTCACGGCAGGCAGGATCCTCTGGACGTTCTCGTCGTCCAGACACAGCACGGCCGCTCCGTAAAAAGGCACCTTGTTGATGAAGCCGGTGAACGCCTCCCGGATGTCGTCGATATCGCGATAGTGGTCCAGGTGCTCGCGGTCGATATTGGTGACGATCGCGATAATCGGCGACAGCTTCAGAAAGGAGCCGTCGCTTTCGTCGGATTCGACAACCAGCAGTTCGCTCGCCCCGACGCGCGCGTTCGAGCCGCCGAACGGACGCAGGCGCCCGCCCACCATTACCGTCGGATCCCTGCCGGCAAGACTGAGCATCGTCGCAAGCATCGATGTGGTGGTGGTCTTGCCGTGGCTCCCCGCCACTGCCACGCCGTACTTCTGGCGCATCAGCTCGGCCAGCATCTCGCCGCGCGGGATCACGGGAATTTGCAGCCGGCGCGCCTCCTGCACCTCCGGGTTGTCCTCCTTGACAGCGGAGCTGATAACCACGGCGCGCGCGCCCTGAACGTTCTGCGCCGCGTGGCCCTCGACGATATTCGCGCCGAGCGCGGACAGGCGCTCCGTAATGGGCGAGAGTTTCAGGTCGGACCCCGAGATGGGGAACCCGAGGCTGAGCAGCACTTCGGCGATGGCGCTCATGCCGATTCCGCCGATTCCCGTAAAATGCAGGTGTTGAGGTTTAAGAAACATCCATACTCCGTGCCGGCGCGGGCGCGCACGCGCCCGGCGCGCGCTTCCGGGCACAACAATTAGCGTCTATATTGTTTCGGCTTCTCACGGCGTTGTCAATATGATCGATTCGACTATTTCCGCCGCCCGCGCCGCCGCACCGGGGTGCGCGAAGCCGCGCGCGGCCCCGCCCATCCGTTCGAGCGTTCCGGGCTCGCGCGCGACAGCCATGATCTCGTCGAACAGGCGCCGGCCGTTCATCTCGGCGTCCGGCACAAGCCGCGCCGCTCCGCCGCGGGCCAGCGCCTCCGCGTTTCTGGTCTGGTGGTCGTCGGCCGCGAACGGAAACGGGCAGAGAATGGAAGGTTTCCCCGCCGCGGCAATCTCGCCCACGGTCCCCGCGCCCGAGCGGGCCACAATCACGTCCGCCTCGGCAAACGCGGCCGGCATGTCGTCTATAAACGGCACCACCCGGCCGTCGATCCCGGCGGAAGCGAACGCCGCCGCCGTTTCCTCGAACGCCGCCGCACCGGTCTGGTGAATCAGCTTCACCCGCACGCCGGAGGAGCGGAACAGATCCCAGCTCTCCCGCGCGGCGCGGTTCAGCGTGCGCGCGCCGCCGCTTCCGCCGGTAATCAGCACCGTAAGAACGCCGCCGCGCGGTTTCGCCGGCAGGGCAAAGAACTCCGGGCGTACGGGGATGCCGGTCACCACCGCCTTCCCCTTCGGGAACCAGCGCGCGGTTTCCTCGAAATTCACCAGCGCGCGATGCGCCAGGCGGCCCATCCAGCGGTTGGTCATGCCGGGGATGGCGTTCGGCTCCATCAGCACCATGGGGATGCGGCGCGCGGCTGCGGCCAGCACCACCGGCCCGGCGGCGTACCCGCCCAGGCTGAAGACCGCACGCGCTTCAAGGCGCCCCAGGCGCCCGACCATGCCCGCGGTCGCGAGCGGAAGCCGGCACAGCGTCCTCAGCGCCCGCGCCACTCCCACACGCTTTAGCCCGCCGATCTCGATCAGCTCCAGGCGGAATCCCGCCGCGGGCACAAGGCGCGCTTCGTGGCCCGTCGCGGTGCCCACGAACACCGGCTCGTGGCCCCGCTGTTTGAGTTCGCGCGCAACGGCGATAAGCGGCACCACGTGCCCACCCGTCCCGCCGCCTGCCATCACGACCCGCATCGCACTAACCCGACTGCTCGCTCACGCTCAGCAGCATGCCGAACGAAATCAGCGTGCTCATCAGCGAGCTGCCTCCGTAACTGATCATGGGCAGCGGGATCCCCTTCGTCGGCGCCAGATCCAGCACGACGCTCATGTTGATGAGAGCCTGCACGACGATCATCGTCGTCACTCCGAGCGCCAGCCATCGCCCGAAATCGTCCGGCGCCAGGTTTACAAGCCGCAAGCCGCGCCACAGCACCACCAGGTAAATGGCCAGCAACGCCGTCGCGCCTATCAGGCCGAGTTCCTCGCCCACCACCGCAAAAATGAAATCCGTGTGCGCCTCGGGCAGGTAGAAGAGCTTCTGCCTGCCGTTCATGAGTCCCTGCCCGGTAACGCCTCCGCTTCCGACGGCGATCTTCGACTGCCTCACGTGATAACCCGGGTCCTTGTTGTACGCCGAGCGGCTCAGGTAATCGTGGATCTGCTTTCCGTACGGCACGCTCTCGAGCAGCTTATACTCCGGGTCCACAAAGCCGAAGATGCGCACGATCCGGTACGGCTTCATCGCGATGGCGATGCAGCAGCCCAGGATTCCCACCAGGAACGCGTAGCGGATGTACCGGCGGTCCAGACCCGCGACGTAGAACACCGCCGCGGCCGTCGCCACCAGCACCGCCGCGGTGCCGAGATCGGCAACCACCACGGCGAGCGTCAGCGCGAGCACGATCAGCGCCGCCGCCATCAGCGGCCGCTTCGTGTTCAGCGCCTTGCCTTGACGCGTGATAAAGAACGCCATGAACAGGATGAGCGCCGGTTTGGCAAACTCCGACGGTTGTATCCCGGCAATGCCGAGCCTCAGAAACCGGTGCGCGTGGCTGTCGGCGAAGTACACAATCAGCAGCATTATGAGCGCGAAGGCCACCGAACCGAACGCCCACACCGGCGTGTTCAGCTTGCGGTAATCCGTCCTCATCAGCAGGAACATCGCCGCGAGTCCCAGAACGGCCCAGACAATCTGGCGGACAATGTAGTACCACGCCGAACCGTTCCGCACGGCGGCCACCACGGACGAAGCGCTGTACACCATTACCAGGCCGGTGCACAGCAATGCCGCGACGCACAACAACAGCACGCGGTCGGTGGTTACGCGTTGGGCCATGTGGAATTCGCGGACGCGCCGCGGCTCCCGCGCCGCGTCATTTCTGTTCTATCCCCCGCACCAGCTCCTTAAACACGCGGCCGCGGTGTTCGTAAGACTGGAACTGGTCGAAACTGGCGCACGCCGGCGCCAGCAGCACCGTGTCGCCCGGCTTGGCAAGCCGGCTCGCCACGCGCACGGCTTCGGCGATGTCGCCGCACCGCAGCAGCGGGACCGCCTGCCCCAGGTGCTCTTCAATCTTGTCCGCCGCCGCGCCGATCAGCAGCGCCGCGCGGGCCTTGGCGCGCAGCAGTCCGGCCAGCACCGTGTAATCGCTGCCCTTGTCCTTGCCGCCGAGAATCACCCACAGGGGCCCGTCGAAGGCCTCCAGCGCCTTGGTGGTGGCGTCGACGTTGGTCGCTTTCGAGTCGTTGTAATAGGAGACCCCGTTCACCGTGCGCACGAACTCGATGCGGTGCTCCACGCCCGGGAAGCTGCGCACGGCCGCCGCGATCTTATCGAGCGGAACACCCGCAACCCGCGCCGCGCCGGCCGCCGCGCAGACGTTCTCCACGTTGTGCCGGCCGCGCAGCGGAATGTCGGCTATATCCAGAAACGGTTCGCCGGCGGCGTACACGCGCTTGCCGTCGGCCCAGACGTCAGCCTCGGAATGCGTGCTGAAGCTCGTCACGCGGGCGCGCGTCCGAGCGGCATACCCGCGGCAGGCGGCGTCGTCGGCGTTGAGCACGGCGGCGTCGTCCGGGCCCTGCGTCTCGAACAGGCGGCCTTTGGCGGCGGCGTAGACCTCGAAGCTGCCGTGTCGGTCCAGATGGTCCGGCGTGACGTTGACGCACACGCCCACGCGCGCGCGAAAGCATTCGATGGTCTCCAACTGGAAGCTCGACAGCTCCAGCACGTTCCACTGCTCCGGCCGCGAAGATGCGATCATCGCCGTCACCGGCCGCCCGATGTTCCCGCCCACCTGCACCGGCACGCCGGCTTCCTTCAAAATGTGCCCTGTCAGCGCCGTCGTCGTGGTTTTGCCGTTCGAGCCCGTGATGCCTATCGTCTCGCCCCGCAGGTGCGCATAGGCGAGTTCAACGTCGCCGATCACCTTCACGCCGCGCCGGCGCGCGTTCTCGAGTTCGGGAATGCCGCGCGGCACCCCCGGCGATATCACGACGAGATCCACGCCCTCAAGCGCGCCGTCCGACTGCCGGCGGAACTCCACGCCCAGCGCGGCGAGCTTCTCGCCGGCGCCCTCCAATTCCTCCACCGGCTTCGAATCCACCGCACGCACGCTGTCGCCGAGCCCGGAGAGGAACTCAACGATCGCCAGTCCCGACTTGCCCATCCCGACAACCGCAACCTTCCGCATCGCTACCTCAACTTGAGCGTGGTGAGCGCGAACAGCGCCATAACCAGGCCCATAATCCAGAACCGTACGATGATCTTCGATTCCTTCCAGCCGATCGACTCGAAGTGATGGTGCAGAGGCGCCATCTTGAAGATCCGCTTGCCGCGCAGCTTGTAGCTGCCGACCTGTAAGATCACCGACAGAGCCTCCAGCACGAACACGCCGCCGATGAACACCAGCAGGATTTCCTGCTTGATGAGCACCGAAACCACGCCCAGCGTCCCGCCGAGCGAGAGCGACCCTACGTCGCCCATGAATATCTCCGCCTCGTGCGCGTTGTACCAGAGAAAGCCCAGGGATGCGCCCGTAAGCGCGCCGCAAAACACCGCCAGTTCGCCCGCAAGCGGAAGGCGCACAAGGTCCAGGTAGCTCGCGAACTCGCGGTGGCCGGAGGTGTACGTCAGTGCCGTCATTGCCGCGGAGGCGATCAGCATGAGCCCGATCGCCAGCCCGTCCAGCCCGTCCGTAAGGTTCACCGCGTTCGATGCGCCCACCACGATGAACATCACGAACAGGAAAAAGAACGTGAAAGCGAAAACATACGTGAACGGGTTGCCGAGCAGCGAGTCGATCACCAGGCTTGGCCTCAGCCACTTGAAGAACGGCACGTTGATGGCCGTCGAATAGGTCCCGTGCTCGCGCAGCACCAGCAGGAACCCGCACACCACCAGAGCCACCACGCACTGCAACAGGATTTTATGTTTTCCCGTGAGCCCGAGATTGCGTTTGTTGCGGATCTTCCGGTAGTCGTCGATGAAACCGATCGCGCCGAACGCCACCATCGCGAACAGCGCTATCCAGACGTACGGGTTTGTCAGGTGCGCCCACAGCAGCGTCGGTCCCACCACGGAAATGATGATCAGCACGCCGCCCATGGTCGGCGTACCCGCCTTCTTCAGGTGCGATTGCGGGCCATCCTCGCGAATGTGCTGCCCTATCTGAAACTGCCGCAACTTGCGGATGAGCCACGGCCCGAGCACCAGGCTCAGGAACAGCGCCGTGAGGCTCGCAAACGCCGTCCGGAACGTGATGTACTGAAACACGCGGAACGGACTGAAATGTGGATATAAGACCTCGAAAAATAGCCAGTACAGCATCTTTCAACTACTCCGGCGATCCCGATGCGCCTCGCCCCGGCGCGCTCATGAAAGCCTCGAGAGCGCGTTCCACGCGCGTCCCGCGCGAACCCTTGAACAGCACCGCATCGCCCGGCAGCAGCCGCCCGCGCAAAAACGCTCCGGCCTCGGCGGGGTCATCGAAAAAGAACGCGGCGCCGGCAGGCAGGCCGGACGCAACCGCCTCGTCCACCATATACCGGGCAGCGCCGCGAATCCCGATGAGCACGTCAATACCCGAGCGCGCGGCGTAGCGGCCGGCCTCGCGGTGAAGGTCCTCGGACCAACGCCCGAGTTCCAGCATCTCCCCCAGCACGGCGAACCGCCGCCGCGCCGGCGTGGCCCGGAGAACGTCCAGCATCGAACGCAGCGCCTCCGGGTTGGAGTTGTAGCAATCGTTTAGAATCTCTATGCCGCCGGCGGTCCGCCGCTCGCCCCGCATCTGCCCCGGGCGCAGCTCGCGGACGGCCTCGCGCAGCCGCGCGGCCGGTATGCCGAACTCGCGCGCGACCGCGATTCCGGCCAGCAGGTTCAGCACGCCATGGCGGCCCTGGTATGAGCTCTCGAAATCCGTGCCGTCGACCCGGAAGCGCACGCCGCCGCCGGCGATCTCCACGTTCCCGGCGCGCACGTCGGCGTCGCTTGCGATGCCGAACGTCACCGTACGCCCCGGATGCACATCGCGGAAGGCGGCGACGCGCGGGTCGTCGGCATTCAGCACCGCCGTGCCTTCGTGCGGGAGCGACTCGATCAGCTCGCGCTTCGCCAGCGCCACGCCGTCCACCGATCCGCCGAAAAATTCCGCGTGCGCAAGGCCCACATTCGTAACCACACCCACAACCGGCCGCGCGATCCCCGCCAGATGGCGTATCTCGCCCGGGTGGTTCATTCCGATCTCGAGCACCGCGGCGCGCGCCTCCTCGGGAATCCGCAGAATCGACAGCGGCAGGCCCACGTGGTTGTTCAGATTTCCCGCGGTCTTGGCCACGGGGATCTCCGTCGCCAGCAGCGCGGCGATGGTTTCCTTTGTGGTGGTCTTGCCGGCGCTTCCCGTGACCGCGATCACCGTGCCGCCCCACTCGCTGCGCAGGTCGCTCGCGGCTGCTTCGAGGGCCTTCTGCGCATCCGCTACTGAGATGGTCCGCGGGCCGGGTGGAATCGCGGCGACAGCTCCCGCGGCGCCTTTCGCCAGCACCTCCGCAACGTAGGCCGAGCCGTCGTGATTCGGTCCCTTCAGCGCGAAAAACAGATCGCCGGGCGCGAGCGTGCGCGAATCCACGCTCCAGCCGGTTACCGGAACCGGCTCGACACCCTGGACCGCTCCAATCGCGCGCGCGACCCGCCCCAGATCAGACTTCATGCGCCGTATCCCAGCTCCCGGAGGAGGTTGCGGGCAGTCTCACGGTCGTCGAACGCGATCGTCCTGTCACGGAGAATCTGGTAGGTCTCGTGCCCCTTCCCTGCAATTATCACGATATCACCGGAACGCGCCTTCTCGAGCGCCAGGCGGATGGCGGAGGCGCGGTCCGGCTCCACCGCGTACGGCGTCGAGTGCATGCGCACACCCTCGAGTGCGTCTTCGATAATCGCCGCGGGATCCTCGGAGCGCGGGTTGTCTGAGGTGACCACTACGAAATCGCTCAACTCCGCCGCAGCCGAGCCCATCAGCGGGCGCTTGCGGCGGTCGCGGTCGCCGCCGCACCCGAACACGGTCAGTATCCGGTTTGGGCTGAGGGCGCGCGCCACGCCGATAACGTTTCTCAATGCGTCGTCCGTGTGCGCGTAGTCCACCACAACCAGGAACGGCTGCCCGGCGTCCACGCGCTCGAACCGCCCCGGCACCGTCCGGCAGTTCGCTATTCCTTCGGCAATAAGGTCCGCATCGAATCCGTACGACCGCGCCGCGCACCACGCGCACAGGATGTTGTAAACATTCATCCGCCCTGGCAGCGGCGAACGGATCGGATACCGCCTGCCCTCGTGCTCGATCTCGAAACGGAGCCCGTCGAATGTGGATTCGACGCCCGCGGCGCGCACCGCGGCGCCCTCGCCCATGCCGTACCACAGCACTTCGCCCGCCGGGCGGATGCGCCGCGCCCATTCGTCGTCGTGGTTCAGCACCGCCCACTTCGGCGGAGGCGCGCCCGCTCCCTCGAACAGCAGGCGTTTGGCGGAAAAGTACTCCTCCATCGTGTGATGGAAGTCCAGGTGGTCACGCGTAAGATTCGTGAACACCGCGGTGTGGAAATTGACCCCGTATACCCGTCCCAGCGCCAGCGCGTGCGACGATACTTCCATTGTCACGTCGCTGCCGCCCGCCGCCGCGAGCCGCGAATACAGCTCGAACAGGTCCAGCGATTCCGGAGTCGTGTTCGGGGCTTTCATAACCGCGCCCGCCAGGCGGTACTCGATCGTTCCTACCACCAGCGTTTTCCGCCCCGCCGCGTGCAGGATCGAATCGATCAGCAGCGAAGTGGTGGTCTTGCCGTTCGTGCCTGTGATGCCCGTAATCGCGAGCCGCTCGTCGAGGCGGCCGTAGAACTCGCGCGCGGCGACAGCCAGCGCCCGCCGCCCATGCCGTACCTGAATCCACACGCCCGCGAAACCGCCGGGCGGCTCCGCTTCGCTTACGATCGCGAGGGCGCCGCGCTCGAGCGCCTGCGCCGCGAATGCGCGGCCGTCCGCCTTGGCGCCCGGAAACGCGAAAAACAGCCAGCCGGGGCCGACTTTCCGGGAGTCGTACGCCAGCCCCGAGACGGGCGTGCGCGCCAGCCACTCCGGCACCGCCGCGTCCGGCAGCAATTCGCCCACAGTCCGCACCGGCATCTGCACGGCTTCGGCGCCCGTCATCGAAACTCCACCCTCACGCGCTGTCCGGGGTTGAGGAACGCGCCCGCGGGCGGCGTCTGCGCGCGAGCCACCCCGCTGCCGACGATCTCCACCGGCACTCCGGCGGCCAGCGACTCCTCCAGCACCGACCGCATTGTCTTCCCCTGGAACTCCGGAACTCGCGGGCCCACCGGCACAACCTGCTCCGGCGCCGCCGACACCAGCACCGGCGCGGGCCGGTCCGGCGCCGCTGTATCGGGCGGCGCGAGCACGGCCACCTGCGGGACCGCGGGCGCATCGCCAAGGTCCTCGGGCGGTTCCGAGCCCTCGGCCGAAGCCAGGTCGTTCGCCTCTTCGGGGTTCGACAACTCCGGCAAAACTTCTTCTGGAAGGTCTTTCGGCACCTGCAAAATCCGCAGCGTCTCTGTCGCTACGGCCTTGAAAACCGGAGCGGCGACAACGCCGCCAAAAAGCTTCACACCATTCAGAGTAACCGCGATCACGATGCGGGGGTTAGTCACCGGCGCAAATCCAACAAATGAACCGTTGTAAAGGTGCGTATACTGGCGGGACGCGCGGTCGAAAATCTGCGCCGAACCGGTCTTTCCGCCGCAAGTGTACCCGCTCAGCCGGGCGGCCTTACCGGTTCCGTTGAGCACCACTCCCTCCATCATCCGCCGCATCGTGATGGCCGTCTCGGGCTTCAGAATGCGCTTTGGTTCGACTGCGGGCTCCTTCTCCACCGGTCCTCCGGGCCGCTGCCGCGAAAGGATCAACCGCGGTCTCACCAGCACGCCGCCGTTCGCGATAACGCTCGCAGCCTGAGCAAGTTGCAGCGTGGTCACGCTCACCTCGTGGCCCATCGCCACGGAGGCGATCGCCGCCGGGTGCCACACCTCCGGCTTCCGGATGTACCCCCGCGATTCGGCCGGCAGCGGAATTCCCGTCGCCTCGCCGAAGCCGAACGTACGGACGTATTTGTACAGGTTCTCTTTTCCCACCCGCAGCGCCACCTGAATGGCGGCCACGTTGCTCGATTTCGCGAACGCCTCCGCCGCCGGCAGCACGCCGAGCCCGCCGTGCGAGTCGTGTACCGTTCGCCCCGCCAGCCTGATCACGCCCCTGTTGCAGTTGACCGGCGTGTCGGGCCGTATCCCGGCAGTCTCCATGGCGGCCGAATAGGTGACAATCTTGAACACCGATCCCGGCTCGAAGGCCACCGATACCGGCTCGTTGAACCGCACCGAAGGATCCGCGCCCTTCTCCGGCGGCTCGTTCGGGTCGAAGGTGGGATAGCTCGCCATGGCGAGCAGTTCGCCCGTCTCAGGGTCCATCACCACAACGCTGCCGGTGGGAGCGCCGTAAAGCTCGCAGGCGGCTTTCAACTCCCGCTCCGCTACGAACTGTATTCGCTCGTCGATCGCAAGAGTGATGTTCTTGCCGGGCTCGGCGTCGTTCCGCATCATCGATTCGATGCCGCGCCGCGCCACATCCGCCACCACGCGCGCGGTTCCGGAGCGGCCGCGCAGTTCGCCGTCGAGCTTCAACTCCAGCCCGTCGTTTCCCCGTTCTTTGAAATCCACGCTGCCCAATACGTGGCTCGCCAGGCTGCCGTCGGGATACGAACGCTGGCTTTCCTGCCGGAACTCGATCCAGTCGAGCTTAAGGCTGCGAATTGCCTCGGATTCCCCGGGCGTGATCTTGCGCTTCACCCACAGGAAACCAAAACCCCGCGCCTTGCGGCCAAGGCGGCGGTAGTCGTTCACCGCCTTGTCCATCTTCTTGAGCAGATCCGCCGCATCGACGCCGGAGAGCACGCGGGCAAGCAGGTTCGCCGCCATGGGGCGGTCCGGCACCCGCAGCGGGTTAAGGCAGACGGAATCGACCGGAACGCTTATCGCCAGCGGCTTTCCGTTGCGATCGAATATGGTGCCGCGGGCGGCAGTAAGCTCGATGGTGCGCTGCTGCTGCCGCTCCGCCATCAAGCGATAGGTGTGGCAGGAAACCACCTGGAGTTGCACCAGGCGGCAGAAGATTATGAGGGCCCATAGCACCGCCCCGAGCGCCAGCGCCGCCAGCCGGCCCCCAAGACCGGGGAACCCACCGAACTTAATCATTGCGAAACGCCCTGGAGTGAAGGCCGCTGCGCGCAGCCCTCCTGCCGGCCGTTACCTGCCCCCGGCGTTCATCGCCAGCGTGCTGTCGCCGGTTGTGTACACAACCCGCGCCGGGTCCGGATCCACCAGTTGAAGCTGTACGGCGAGCTGCTGCATGCGGGCCGGGTTGAGCAGCCGCGATTCGGCCAGTTGGAGATACTTGCGCTCGCCTTCCAGGCGGTCGCGCTCCTTTTCGAGGGCGTAAATCTTGTAGCCGTTTACGATGTTCAGCACATCCGGCACGCACAGCAGCATCAGCAACACTGCCGTGGCGACGGAAACCGCCACCGTGCTCACCGAGCGCCTGCGCGCCGCCGGATCGGCCTGCCGCACCACCCGGCTGTTGTCGATCGGCTTCGAATAGAGATAAACATCCTCGCCGGGCAGCGGCCGGAGCCGGTACGGGTCCTGGACGAACACATCCGCCGCGCTCCGCGCCCGGACTGCCGCGCTCGCTTCCGTCCTCCTGAACATCGCCGCAAACGTCGCCATCTCCGTCTCCTCAGCTCATCTCCACCGCCCGCAGCTTGGCGCTGCGCGACGCCGCATTGGCCCTGATTTCCTCATCTGCCGGCGTCACGACGTGCTTCGTAAGCAGCCGCGCCCGCCCGCTTCGCGCCAGTTCCCGGAAGGCTTCCTTCACCTGCCGGTCTTCCAAAGACATGAAAGAAATCACCACCACTCGCCCTCCCGGCGCCACGATGTCCGGCAGCGCGGCCAGAAGCGCGTCCAGTTCCTCCGGCTCGCGGTTCACGGCGCGCCGCAGCGCCTGGAAGGTGAGAGTCGCCGGATGAAGCCGGCCCGTTCGGGGCACGGCCGCTTCGATCACTCCCGCAAGGTGGAGCGTGTCCCGAATCGGCCGCGCTCGAACGATTGCTCTGGCTATGGTCCGGCTCCTCCTTTCCTCGCCCAGCCTGTAGATCAGGCCGGCGAGTTCTTTTTCGCTCAACGTGTTTACCAGTTCGGCCGCCTCCGGCGTGTCCGCCTCGCTCTCGCCCATCTTCATGCTGAGCGGCGCGCGGCCCGAAAAACTGAACCCCCGCTCGGAGCGGATCTGGAACATCGACAGCCCGAGATCCGCGAGTATCCCATCTACCTTCCCGACTCCCTGCTCCTTCAAGACCCGCGGCAGCTCCGAAAATCGCGAAACCACGAAGCGGATCCTGCCCGCCACCGCGGCCGTGTTCCGCCGGGCCACCTCCAGCGCCGCCGCGTCGCGGTCGGCGGCTATCACCCGGCCCGTGGTCAGCCGTTCGGCAATCGCCCGAGTGTGGCCACCAAGCCCCGCGGTCGCGTCCAGATACGTGCCGTCCGGCTTCACGGCCAGGTACTCCAGCACCTCGCCCGCCATGACGGGGTAGTGCATCACCCGCCTCCATCACTTCAGGCCGTCCTCGTACAACCGCGCCAGCACCGCGCCGGCGCCGGCCTCGGCGCGCTCGAGCGAAGCGGTCAGCGCCGCCTCGCTGTAAATCTCGATGTTCTCGTTGTCGTACCGGAGGTATACCGGCTGGTTCTCAATCCCCAGCTTCCTCCGCAGCGGCGGCGAAACCAGAATGCGCCCCTGGTTATCGATGGTGGCCAGCGAGCCGTAGTGGTCCACGTAACGCCCCAAATCGATCGCAAACTTCGCGTTCCGCGCCAGAACTTTCCGGTTTTCTTCCCACACCGACCTGGGATAGATTTTCCCTATGGAGCCGTCCCAGGTGGTCAGGAAGAACTCCTCGTCCGGCAGCGCCCGCATGTACTGCTCAAGCTCTTTCGGGACGCGTACCCGGCCTTTGTCATCGCAGCGCGACGAGTATGTGCCCAGCGGAGGGCGTGCGCCGTTCTGTGGAGGCCGGGAGGAATCGTCTGCCACTTGGTGACCAGTTTGTGACTAGATTTTGACCACCAAACCGATTGTAGTCGCGCACAGGTGGCTTCGCAACGTTTTTTTCTTTTGAGAGCGCCAGAATTTTGCGAACAAAAAGCGAAACTTTTGAAATTGGCGCGCGGAGCCTAATTCGTTGGGCCAGATGACGATACGGACACTACCTGTTGTGCGGTAAGAGGAATTACTCCACTAAGGTTTTCGACTTATTCCTCCGTGAGAGGGTATTTCTCAGCCGCAGCCCGGCTTACTTTTGGGGGGTGGTTGACCCCGTCGCGGAAATGAGGCCGCTCCCCCATGCGCCACCTCGTGCCAGAATAGATCGATGCTCCGTATCGCCGCGTTTCTGGCGGCCATGGCAATAACTCCCGCAGCCGCGCAGACCTACTCGAGCGCGCTCAGAGGCATGGCGAAGCAGGTTTATGACGGCGTCAACGAGATCCGCACGAAGCACGACCTGTTGAAGCTCAAATGGGATGACCAGTTGGCCGCCATGGCGCGCGATCACGCGCTCAGAATGGCTGCCTACCGCTTTTTCTCGCACGAAGACCCCGAACTCGGCGACCTGAAGCCGCGTCTCCAGCGGCACCACGTCATTCACTGGGCGGCCGGCGAAAACCTTTTTATGTCACAGGGATACGATGATCCGGTGCCCGAGGCCGTCAAACAATGGATGGACAGCCCCGGACACCGCAGAAACATACTGGACCGCGTCTTCACTCATACCGGCGTAGGAGCCGCCATGAGTGCAGATGGCCACCTCTATTTCGTGCAGGTCTTTGCGCTTCCGCGCCGCGCTACTCGATCTTCTTCGCGGTGATCTCCCGCTCGAAGTCTCTCCCCTCCATGGTCATGACGAGCTTCAACTCGTCGCCGACAACCTTGCCCTTGTACAGCATCTTGAACTGCTCGCCATTCCGCTCGCGGACAACTGCGAACGAGATCTCGTCGCCCTCTATCTTTCCTTCGGAGATCTGCGTTTCGCCCATCCGGCCGGAAACGGTGCCGGTGAGTGCCGCGCCATCCGCTTTTAGAGTGAAGATGGTGGTCATGGTCTGCCCATCACGGCCTTCCATCTCCGACTTCCATTTGCCTGTGGGGTCGGCTGCGAAGGCCACGGTGGCCATGAGCCCGACCAGCACAAAAGAAATTAGGGTCCGCATGCCGTGCTAAGACGGTGCGGAGCGGCTACAGGTAACAGGGCATGATGCGGCTGAGCGCGGAAGAATTCGACAGGATCGTGGAGCGGGCCATGGACGTAGTGCCGGCGCGGTTCCGCAGGCGGCTCAGCAACATAGCGTTTGTAGTCGAGCCCGAGCCGCCCCGGCCGGGCCTGCTGGGGCTCTACCAGGGCCGTCCGTTGCCGGTCCGGAGCGTTTTCGAGCCTTTCGCCGTGCCCGACCGCATCACCATATTCCAGGGCCCGCACGAGCGCATCGCCCGGAATCGTGCCGACCTGGAGCGGCTTGTCGAAGAGACCGTCTGGCACGAGGTGGCGCACTATTTCGGCCTGAGCGAATTGGAGGTGCGCCGCGCCGAATTGGCCCGCCGCCGTCGCCTCCGCCGCCGCACGGGCAGCGATCCGGCGCTGTGACGCGATGCCGCGCCCGTACCGCGCCGGAGTTCGCCCGGGCAGCGACAGCCGGATCAGGGCCGGGCGTTGCGGACCAGCGCGCCGCCGGTGCGTCCGGCCGCCAGCCGCCGCGGGCTGAAGGCCCGCACAGACCGGCGGTTTGCAGGAGAGTGCTTTCGCCGCGGCTCCTAATCGTGCTGCTCGCGCACGAAGTCCAGGATGTCGAATTTCCGGATGCGCCGGTCCGGGAAGAAGCTGTTGACCGCCTGCTGCTCGTCGTCAAACACGTCGAAAACGGTGCTCAGCTTGGTCAACACCAGCAGTTCGATGCTCCTGCCGCTGAGGTGCTCGAGCGCCAGCCTCCCGCCCGCTTTTCGAAGACCGGTGTGCCCCATGACGAGCACGCCGAGGCCGGTGGAGTCGATGTACTCCACCTCGCGAAGATTCAACACGGCGCGGCTATTGCCGGAGGCAGCCAGTTCACGGAACTTCTCGCGCAGGGCGGACGCTTCCTCGCCCACGGTTATGCGGCCGCGCAGGTCGACTATGGCGACACCTTCGCGTTCGCGCTGGGAGATCTCCAGTGGCACCAACGAACTCCTCGGGCCGCGGCCGGTTACTCCGTCTGCTGCTGCTGCGCCGGCGGGTTCTCCCGGGCTTTTTCCTCGGGAGACTCTATCATGTAGCCGATGCCGCGGACGGTGTGGATAAGCTTCACCGGCCAGCGGTCGTCTACCTTGCTGCGGAGGTGCCGGATGTAAACGTCGACGATGTTCGTCAGCCCGTCGTAATCCATATCCCAGACGTGCTCGACGATCATCGTGCGGCTCAGCGGACGCCCGCGGTTCCGCATCAGATACTCCAGGATGCTGAACTCCTTGGGCGCAAGCTCGATCGGCTCACCGGCGCGCGTCACCTTGCGGCGGATCGCGTCCAGCGTAAGATCGCCCACCTGGAGTCTCTCGGGTGTCGGCTGTCCGCGCCGCAACAATGCACGGACGCGGGCCAGCAGTTCGGTAAACGAGAAAGGCTTGCCGAGATAGTCGTCGGCACCCTTCTCCAGGCCCTTCACCCGGTCGTCCACCGCTCCAAGGGCGCTCAGGATGAGCACCGGAGGGCTGACCTTCCGGTTGCGTATCTTCTCCAGCACCTTCAGCCCGTCCATATCGGGCAGCATCAGATCGAGAATGATGAGGTCGTAGTCGGTGGCGTGCATCATCTCGAGCGCCGTCGCACCTTCGCCGGCCGAGTCTACCGAGTATCCGGCACTCTCCAGCCCCCGTGCGACGAAATCCGCGATGCGTTTCTCGTCTTCAATAACCAGGATGCGCATCTGTTCCTTCAAAGCCGATTCCTCATTCGGCGACTTGGGGCCGCCACACCTAGAGCGCCAAAATGGAGACTCTGCCGGCGTGTGCGAGTCGAAAACCCTTCACACAGATGAAGATACCATAAACCGAAATCGGCCTGAAGCTTTTCTAATGTGCTCTGGTACGGGGGACCGGTCGGGAACGCATGTGGGGGCGTGCGGGAGTAAAGTTTCGGCAGCAGTTGACGATAGGGTTTACCAGTGCAAGCCGGAGACCTGTCCATTCCCGTGGAACCACGCAGCGCGAAACCGTTATCCTTGCGTTCCGTTCTGGATTCGCATACCGCATGGCTGGAAGGCAAGCCAGACGGTGTGCGGGCGGATCTCAGCGGCGTGGCGCTGAGCGATGCGCGCCTGGCGCATGCCAATCTGCACGAAGGCGTGCTCCGCAGTGCGACTCTCATAGAAGCGCGCCTGGAGGGAATCGACCTGAGCGGGGCGATTCTCGAGTCGGCCGATCTGCGGCAAGCGAACCTGCCCGGAGCCGACCTAAGCGGCGCGGATCTCACCAAGGCGGTTTTCGATCTTTGTCTGCTTGCGGAGGCGACGCTGTGCGAAGCGAGAATGCAGGGCACGTCGTTGAGGCTGGCGAACATGAGGGAGGTCCGGCTGCTCGAGGCTTCCATCCAAAACTGCGATTTCGAGGGCGCCGTGCTCCGTTCCGCGTCGTTTGCGCATTCGGACATGATGAACACGGTCTTCTCCGACGCCGACATGCACGAGGCCGTTTTCTACCGGGCGCGGGCGTACCTCTGCAAGTTTTTCGGGGTAACGGGGCAGCGTGTGAACTTCTCGGGCGCGCGGCTGCACTCGTGCGATTTCACAAGCGCGCAACTCCCGTCGGCGCGGTTTCGGGAGGCCGAACTGAAGCAGTGCCTTTTCCACCGCGCGCATCTGGGGGGAGCGGACCTGCGCGACGCCAAACTCGATGGCTCCGAGTTCGCCTACGCGAATCTGAGCGGAGCGCAGATGGCGGGAGCAAACCTGTTCGCGGCGGACCTGCGGGCGGCGGACCTCACGGGGGCGCGCGGCCTGCGCGCGACGCAGCTCATGCAGGCCCGCACAGACCCAACCACCACGCTGCCGAACGGGCGCAGAGGGCCGTACATCAGGGGCTCGGGCGCCGAACGGCCCGCGGTGCAACAGGGCAGCGACTAGAATTCAGATCAACTCGCGCCAGTCCGGCTGGAAACGCCCGGCCTGATAGTCGCTCCACATCTCACAAGCCTGAATGGCGAACGCCGTCGATACCGGGTTGGCATAAGGCAGCAGCGTGCCCGCCGCTCGTCCGAAGGCAACGCAGCCGTCAATGCGGGGATCCCAGGAAGACATCTGGAATTCCGGAATAGCCGCGGCCTCTTCGGCCGCCGCCGCCATGTCCAGAGGCAGTACGCCAAGCCGGTCGGCGTACAGCCTGATGCGCAGCAGTTGAGCGTACACGTCCGAACGTTCGTAAACGCCCCGGTGCTGGCGCGCCGCCACGGCCGCCCGCACGATGCCCGACGCAAGCGCGTTGCGGCATTCCGCATCGCCCAACGAGGGCAGTAAGCCCTCAAGATAGTAGAGGTACGCGTGCAGGCGGTCGACCACGCGGCCCGGCTCGTCCGCGCCGGGAAGAAACGAGGCATCACCGGCCAGTGCAAGGGCGCGCTGGGCTTCATAGTGCGCGTAATCTCCGGCCTGGAGCCAGGCGAGGGCAGCCTTCAACTGGTAGCAGCCGGGCTGCCGCGACCACCGCGGCTCCGCGGGCAGCGGCCGCTTGCCGGGCAGATCGATGACGGCGTGCCAGCAACTCCCGTCGCGGAAATCGCGCGCCATCGACGCTGCGCAGGCTCGAGCGGTGTCGATAAACTCCGGCTCTGGCTCCTCGCGCCATAGAGCGTGGAGCGCCCGCGAGACAATCCCGCAGTCGAAGAAGTACGCGAGAGCCGCTCCGTTTGCGGGCCACTCGAACGGCAGTGCGCCGATACGCGCGTCCCACGCGCACCCTGTCAGAAACCGGCCGGCGCGCAACGCGGCGGTGCGATATTCCGCCTGGCCCGTGCGCCCGGCGAGATACAGGAACGCCTCACAGGCGTATCCGGTTATTTCGGTCGAGACCGGAGCATTCGCTCCACGGTCGATACGGTAGTAACGAGCCACACCGCCTGAGGCCTCCTGGATGCCTGAAGCAAGGAACCAGCGGCCGGCGCGTTCAAGCGAGAACATATCACATCAGCGGTCAACAACGACTTTATCGGCCAGCACACGATGGCGATTCAACATCCTAGCGCATGGATGTAGCCTGTAGACAGGGGGGAGCCGATGAGGCGGATTCATACGGGGGGCTTACTGGTTCTTTCATTACTCGCCGTGTGCTGGGCGCAGAAGTCCGCGCCGGAACGGCAACCGGCGCCATCCGGCGTCCTGCGCGGAACCGTCATTGACAGGGACGAGGCAGCCGCCGGCGAAATAGCGATTCGAGTCGAGGACAATCACATTTACCGCCTGCGCTACGACAAGCGCACCTGGGCGGAGCGCGACGGGCACAAGATCGAGATACGGGACCTGAAGGCCGGCGAGACGGTCGAGATCGTTTCCGACCGCTCGTCCGACGCTGTGCTTGCATACGCGCGCCACATACGTGTTATGGCGGAGCAGGCGCGCGTCCCGCGCCGGCTGCACCGGTTGGGACGTGTCTATCACAGTCCTTTCGATGACATGTTCCCGCGCGGCGACATGGTTTTTTCCGGGAACATCGCCCGGATCGATCCCGGCAGCATCCTGCTTCGCGGGGGTGCGAAGGGGACCATCCGCATTCTGCTGCGCGACGACACGCGGTTTCTCTGCGAAGGCGGCGAACTCACCGCCGGCGATCTCAAGATGAACGCGCGTGTTTTTGTGCGGGCCGGCAAGAATCTGGACGGTGAGATAGAAGCCTACCAGGTGGTCTGGGGCTCAATTCTCACACCGCAGCGTTGACTCGCCGGCCAATGTTCCGGCCGCCCGCGGCAGGGCCGGATTGTGTTCAGGCAGTGAGCGTCTTCCTGCCGGTCAGCTTGTTGAAAGCGTCCCGCACGCTCGGCGCGATCATGGACCACACCTTGCCGGCGGTGGCGCGCTCCTCCTGCTGTATTGAGCGCGCCAGTTGCTCGGTCTGGGTGTCGCCGGCGGCGGAAGCAACCGTTGCGAGCGCTTCGTACATGCCTTCTTCAGCGCGCTCGACGGAGTAGGCGACCATCAAATCCTGCGAGCTGCGTTCAACGTCCTCGTGGCCCAGCGACGCTGTTTTCGGCGCGAAGCCGAACAGGTGCGCGATGAAGCTCCTCATGGCCGAGGGCGTGCCGCCGAGTTCGCGCAGGCGCCCCTCCAGCCGCTCGTACTGATGCCGCGTCTCGTCCGCGTGCTGGGCGAAGAGGCGCTTCACATCATCCTGCTCGCCTTCCTGCGAAAAGGCGCGCAACTGGCTTTCGAAGTTGCGCTCGGCTGCGATGCAATCCTGGAGATACCGTCTCACGACGTCGATGGGTTGTTCCATGAATCCCCTCCTGAGTATGGCGCGCGCGGGCCGGGCCTGCCGCACCGCCGTGGCCGATGCACGCAAGGTTCCAGGAAAGACCTGGTCGAATCGTGCAGACGCGCTTCCGGCGGGGCGCTACAGATTCCGCCCCTGGTCCAGCGGGTAGACGTGCCCGCTGGTCATCGTCGTGAGACACAGGTAGACCACGAGCAGCGCGAACTGCTCCACGGCCTCTTCGTCGGTCATCGCGTATCGCACCGGATAGTGCTCGCGGATCCGCTTCCACACGCCGACCGGGAAATCGTCCGGACGGAGAACCGGCCCGGGGGCGATGGCGTTCACGAAGATGCCCTGCTGCCCGTACTCCAGGGCCATCGCGCGGGTCATGCCCGCCACGGCGGCCTTGGTGGCTGTGTATGGGATAACGCCGCGTTGCGGGCGATCGATGCACGTCGCATCCGCAATGTTGATGATGTGCCCGCCGGGCGGCATCAGCGGCGCGATGAGCTGCACCGGCCAGAAGGTGCCCAGAACGTGAGCGGAGATGTTCGCTTCCCAGTCGGCTTCAGTGATCTCCGCGGCAGGTTTCACGGCGTACACGGAGGCCATGTTCACCAGAATGTCTATCTGTGGAAACTCGCGCCGGACTTCCTCCACCGCCCGGGCCATGCTCCGGCGGGAACCCACATCGGCATGAACGGCCAGCGCGCGAACACCCGCCGCCCGCGCCTCGCCGGCTGCGGCATCGGCCTCTTCCCGGGACGACCGGTAGCTAAGGACCAGATTGACGCCCAGCCCGGCCAGCGCCGACGCCACCGTCCGTCCGATCCGCCGCCCTCCGGTAATCCACGCGGTCCGGCCGCGAAGCGTCTCGAGCTGCCGCGCCAGGAGCGTCGTCATGCGCAGATCCGGAGACCGGGCCTACTTGTTCAATTGCAGGTTAATTACTGCTTTCCTGCGCGAGTCGAATACCGAAAGGTTTTTTACGTCGCTCGATGCTCCCTGGTACTCGGCCTTCAGCTCGTAATCGACATTCGTGCTGAGGCCGTGAAAAGCGTACGTGCCGTCCTCTTTGGAGATAAACGAGCGGATCTGGAGCGTTTTGGTGTTCTTCAACTGGACAACCGCTCCCTGAACCGTCTGGCCGGCAGCGTTCGTGACAACGCCCTCAACCGACCTGATAGTCGGGTCCGCCTTTTCCTTTCGCTGCGCGAACGTCTGCGGAAGAAGGACCAGCAGGACGAGCGCGGCCGCAAGCACGAACGAATACTTTTTCATGTTCAGCTTCCGTTACTTAGACGCAGGCTTAAGCCGAATGAATACATCCACTTTGTCTTCACCCTGAATGCTGACTTCCTTTTCCTGCGGCTCGAAACCCGGGGCCGAGACCGCCAGCGTGTACACGGCCTGCTGCACGGGCACACGTATGGCGAACTCGCCGCGCGCGTCGGTAATGTACCGCTTCTTGCCAAGCTTTCGCACCTCCTTGGGCGCGTCTGAAGCGGGGCGGAGGACGATTTCGGCCCCGGACAGCGACATGCCGTCATCGCGGAACACCGTGCCGGCGATCAGCGCATGTGGGGCTACGCTCTTTTTCTGCCCGGGGACAGGCAGCGCGGCGGCGCAGGCAACAAGCAGCAACGCCAGGCTCGCGCGGCTCAGGAGACTAGTGCCAGTTCTCCTCGTCTTCCTCTTCATCTTCGTCGAAATCGATCTCGTCCTCTTCTTCTTCTTCCTCTTCCTCTTCCTCTTCGATTTCTTCAAGTTCCAGCGGATCGACGCCGACTACACGCAAGTCGGCGCCGCATTCCTCGCAGGTTAGGACTTCACCCTCGTCCAGCTCGTCTTCTTCGATATCAATGTCCGCATCGCAGACCGGACAGGTGATCATGCTTCAGCCTCCAGGTGAACGCAATCACTACCCAAATTACTTCGTCTACCCACAGATTGCCAACGGCGTTCCGTCGCCTTGGACCCTCCTCGCCTTCAAACTACGATTTGTGTGGCGGGCTTGAAGACGCGCGGATCTGCCGCCTGCGCCTGAGTCGCGTCGCGCTGCTCCAGGGCGCACAAAGCGCTCCCCGCGGCAGTTCGCGACGGAGCACACAAAAAGTGCGCGCCGGCTCAGCGTTCGTTGTGGTGCGCTGTCACAGCTCGCAAACAGATTCTCATCCCTTGCTGCTGGGCCGCAGGCCCCGGCCTCGTACTCTTTCGATGCCATTCTACGGGGGCAGACGGCAGGCGTGTCAATGGGCCGCCGGAGATTTACTTTTGCGCCGGGCTGGCGGATGAATTGCACGGTATAAGGCCGGGAGGGATTCGAAATGCGGATTGGGGGCCCGGCGCTGCTTTTTGCCGCCGTTCTGGCGCTGGTTGCCGTGGGCGAGCAGGCGCGGCGCGCGCGGATAGCGGCCCGGCCGGAGGCGGAGTCCGGCCTTACCGGCCTGCGGACGCATGCGGCCGGCGCCGCTGTCCTCTCAGACGTGGCCGCGATGGACCGTGAACTCGACCGGGTGCTGGCCCGCATGAATTCGGCGACAGGCCAAGCGAAGCTGGAAGCCATGGCCGAGGCTATAAACGTCATGGCGCGGCAGCACGGCGAGTTGCGCCAGGCGCTCGAGGCGATGCAGGAACGGATGACGGCCGCCGCGGGCGCGCAGGGGGATCCGTAACCGGGGCCCTGCCGGATGCCGCTCAGCGGCCCGCTTTCGAGGCGCTCTCCTCGATCATCGCGTTATAGCGGGTCAACTCGTCCAGGCTGGGCGTAACGAGCATCTGGTCCATGTCCTCCCAGGACTGGATCATGTGGCGCAAATGCAGAGCCGCCAGGCGCGACACCCACGGGTCGGTGATGGGCCGGCCGGACCTGGCGCTCAGAGCCAGCAGATCCGGATGCCGCAAAGAGATCACCTTCTCCTGGACTTCTTCGCCAAAACCGAGCAGAAATTTCACATCCACCGCATCGGCGTGCCGGATCGAGATTGCGTTCTGCTGCCACAGGAACTTGACGTTCCAGACCGCACCGAACGGATCGGCTGCCTCGAAGTAGCGGAAGTTCTCGATCATCTGAACCCCATGCTAGTGGCACGGGCGGCAGCTTGGCAACATGAGGGGCGGGAATGGCGCGCCCAGGAGTGCGCGGCCCGGGTGTTTTCGACTGCCGCGCCGGGACTCGTCCCGGCCGTTTGTGAGCCTTTCAACGCCCTTCCAGGCGTTTACAACTCGGTCGCCGCACCCTGCCGCAGCAGCGAAAGAAACTCGTCCCGCGTTTTCTTCCGGTCCCGGAATGCGCCCAGCATCGCGCTGGTGACGGCGCCCGAATGCTGCTTCTCGACTCCTCGCATCATCATGCAGAAGTGCCGCGCTTCGCACACCACGCCCACTCCGAGCGGATCGAGCACCTCCTCGAGAGCCTGCGCCACTTCCTGCGTGAGCCGCTCCTGCAACTGGAGGCGGCGCGCGAACATATCCACGAGCCGCGGTATCTTGCTGAGCCCGACCACCCTGTCCTTCGGCAGGTACGCTACATGCATCTTGCCGAAAAAAGGCAGCAGGTGGTGCTCGCAGAGGCTGAAGAACTCGATGTCGCGGACAATCACCATCTCGTCGTACTTGACGGTGAACAGCGCCCCGTTTACCACCTGCCTGACGCTTTTCGTGTACCCGCTGGTGAGGTACTTGTAAGCGCGGTTCACGCGCTCGGGCGTCTTGAGCAGGCCCTCGCGGCCGGGGTCCTCGCCCAGGCGGCGGAGCATTTCCTCCACCAGCGGGGCGATCGACTCCTGTTCGCGCGAGCCCTGTTCGAGCTCTGACTCGAGCAGCTTCACGTTGGTCTTAATCTTAGCGCCGAAGTTCAAAGTGGTTCCTCCGCGTCTCCTCGATACGTATCCGGCATACCCGCGGCCACGTCCCGGGCCACTTCGCCGCGAGCCTGCGCTCGATGGCGCCGGCCAGGTTCTCTGTCGTGGGCGGCGCCCCGGCGAAGTCGGGCAAGTCGTTGAGATTGCTCGCATCGAGGCATGAGAGCACCTCGCCTCGCACGATTGCGTCCAGCACGCCGGGCGGCAGCAGGCGGCCGGTCGAGGCATCGACCTCGCCCGCCACACTGATCTCGAAAGCGTAGTCGTGCCCGTGCCCGTAGGCGTTGTTGCATTTTCCGTACACGGCCCGGTTCTGTTCCGCGCTCAACGCCGGATTGTCGAGCCGGTGCGCCGCAGAGAAGCGGTACCGCCGCGTCATGCGGATCACCCGGCGCCTCCGAAGCAGTCCACGTAATAATCCTCGGTCTCGTACACGCGGACCGCGTGCAGGCGGACGCCGTCGCCGATATGCGGGCGCACGCGCTTCCAGATCTCGATGGCAATGTTCTCGGGCGTAGGCACGACGCGGTCGAACGGCGGCACCTCGCGGTTCAGGAAGCGGTGGTCCATTGGCGCCACGATCTGCTGGTTGAGTATCTCCTTGAGCCGCCCGAGATCGAACACCATGCCTGTATCCGGCTCCGGCTCGCCCTCGATGGTGACCTCGACGACGAAATTGTGCCCGTGTCCGTGGGGCCCGGCTTCGCCGTAGAGCGCGCGGTTCTGCTCCGGCGCGAACTCGGGGTTCCAGCAGGAGTGCGAGGCGGCGAACTCGACACGGCGGGTGATCAGCATCTCTCAATCCCTTAAGATGAACGCGCGAGCCCGCGGATTCAGCAAATCGCGAGTGACTGTTGCGGACCCCGTCATCCCGAGCGGCCCGGACGAATACACTAAGATAATAGAGATAAAGAATGTCCGCCGTCAAAACTGATCGTGTTTTCAAACTGGCCGCAGGCGTGTGCCTGGCCGTTCTGATCTGGGCCGTCTACGATACTTTTTTCGAAAAGATCGTGGAAGTGGGCCAGACCGCGCCCGGCTTCTCCGTTACAACCGACAGCGGGCGCACGATTACACCCTCGAGCTTCGGCGGCAAGCTGCTGGTGCTGAATTTCTGGGCCACCTGGTGCCCGCCCTGCGTCGAGGAGGTTCCATCGCTCAACGAGCTTCAGCAGAAATTCGGGAGCGAAGGGCTGGTGGTGCTCGGAGTGAGCGTCGACCGCAGCCAGCGGACGTACAAGCAGTTTCTCCAGCGTGCGAAGGTCGCCTACCTGACGGCGCGCGACCCCGAGGCTTCTATCAGCGCCAGTTACGGCACGTTCAAGTATCCGGAAACGTACATAATCGACCGCAGCGGGAAGGTGGTCGAGAAGATCATCGGGGCGCCGGAGCGCGGCTGGATGGATCCTGCAATGCTGTCGCGGGTGCGCTCGCTGCTGGCGTCGTAAATCGCTGGAGCATTTTGCGTTGGCGGGCGCAGATCCCGCGCGGGCCCGGCCGGCCCACAAGGCGTTCAAAATGACGAGCACAGAACGGATCGACCGCGCGTTGAAAGGCGCCGAGGTTGACCGCCCGCCGTTCAGCTTCTGGCACCACTTTCACTTGCAGCACCTGCCGGGCAGCCGGCATGCGCAGGCGACCCTCGACTTCCACCGGAAGTACCGCACCGACCTCGTCAAGGTGATGAGCGACTTCCCGTACCCGGACCGCATCACCAGGCTCGAGGTGCGGGACAACCCTTTCCCGGAGCAGATCCGCGCGCTCGAGATCATCAACGATGCGCTGGCCGGAGAAGCTCCGTTCATCGAGACGATTTTCAACCCCTGGAACCAGGCCGAGAAGATCGCGGGCAAGCAGGAGATACGGCGCATGAAGCGCGAAGAGCCGCAGCGGCTGCTCGACGCGCTCGAGATCATCGCGAGGAGCGAAGCCAATCACGCCAGGCGGGCGATCGCGGCGGGCGCGCGCGGCATATTCCTCGCGATAGCGAACGCGTGCGAGGGAGTGCTGTCGCGCGAGGAGTACGCGCGCTTCAGCGAGCCGTTCGACCGCATGGTGCTCGAAGCCGTGCCTTCGGCTCCGCTGAATACGCTGCACCTGCACGGCAGCGAGGTGTATCTCGACCTGTTCTACGAAGGCTGGCCGGCCGCTATCGTGAACTACTCGCACGTCGCCACCGGCGTGCCTCTGGCGGATTTCCGCAGGCACTACGGCGGAGTGCTGATGGGCGGCATCGACGAGGTGAGCTTCCGGCGGCTGTCCGAGGAGGAGTTGCGCCGGCAGTGGCTCGCTGCGGCCGAAGCGGCGGGGCCGAAGCTTATCCTGGCGCCCGGATGTTCCGTGCCGGATGAGACAACCGGCGATGAACTGCTGCGTCTGACGCGCGTGCTGGGCGCGTAACCCCTTGTCGGGTGAGCGCATGGCCGCGGCTGCAACCCGCCGCGGGCCAAAGCCCGCACAGCACCGAACCGGGCTGCGGGCGAAAGAGCGGTTCGACGCCCGGCTGTTGCACCCCGATTCGAAAAATGCGGTCTTCTCGTGCGCCTCGCCGGGCGCGCCGCGTTAGTATATACTCAATCAGTTCAAACCGCGTTACGGAGGTCGTATGTCCGATTTGCGATTGGGTGACGTGATCGATGACCACTGCATAAAGTGCAAGCGCATCACGAACCACTCCGTCGTATCGCTGATAAACCGCGAGCCGGCCAAGGTGCGCTGCCGCACCTGCTACAACGAGCACGACTTCCGCAACTGCGAGGTCCCGCCGAAGAAGTCCAGCAAGAAACAGGCGCTGTTTAACGAAGTGCTTGCGACCATTGATCCGAAAGCCGCCGAGGCGAAAAAGAAAGGCGCGAAAGAGTCGGGCGACTGACGTCCCGCTGCGCGCGGGCAATCTCTCATTAACGCAAGCGGACGCAGCGAATCCACAGATGGCCTGGGGCATCGCGTCGAAATGCAAACCGGCGGCGAGGGAACCTTCCTTGAGCTGATACGCGTTCGCCGCGGTTTATTTGCGGCTCTTGAGACCTCCACGCGGCTGCGAAACGCGCGCTGATATAATCGGGGCAGCAACGGGGTTGGACAGGCCGTAATCCTGGTATTTCACACCGGCGCAAATCGCCGCGCGCTCGCCGGCCGTGCCCGCACAGGCACCCGGCGCGCGACAAGAGAATCGGCCTGCCGTGGGGAGATGCAAGTGGAGCACGGTAGAATCACGCGCATCGAAGGCGAGTACGGGGTAGTTCAGGCGAACGGCTCGCCGGTCATCATCGAGTATCTACTCGCGGTTCTGGAACAGGTGCGGATTTCGGCCGAGGCAGCGCGGGCGGCGATAGGCCGGGGCGGCGTCGAGACCGGCGGCGTGCTGTTCGGCCGCATCGAAGGAACGGCGGTGCGGATCGCGGCGGCGCGCGAACTCGCCTGCGAGCACGCCTCCGGCCCGGCGTTCGCTCTTTCGGAACGCGACGAAGCGGGGCTGAGGGCTCTGCTCGATGCCGCATCGCGCGATCCCGGACTGGCGGGCATGGAGCCGGTCGGCTGGTACCGCTCGGTTCGCGGCGACAACGGGCCGGGTGAACGCGACAACGAGCTTCACGCGAAGTACTTCCCGGACACGAACGCCGTCGCGCTCATTGTGTGGCCGGGCGAGGGCCAGAGCGCTCGCGCCGCGTTCTTCGCGCGCGACGAGGCTGGTTTGCTGAAGGCGGTCACGGGCGAGTTTCCGGTTCAGCCGATGCCCGCGCAGGCGCAAACAAGGGCAATTTCCACAACGGCGGCGCCGGCGTTGGAGATGCCCGCCGCGCGCGCATCCGAGGGCGACGCCATGCCGCTGCGCACCGCATATGATGCCCCAAGGCTCGCCGGCGGCGAGCTTCACAATCCGCGGAGCCCCTGGCAGCACCCGGCGGTGTTTCTCACGTTCGCCGCGGGTATCGCATTGGGGGCGGTGGTGATGTCGTTTGGCTCGCGGGTGGTGCAGCCCGAGCCGCTCGGCCTGAAGCTTCAGGACGCGGGAGGGCAGCTTTTCATAACGTGGAAGCGTTCGGCGGCTCCGTTCACCGATGCGCAGCGGGGCGTACTCGAGGTCAACGATTCGGGCCGCACGGTGGCCACCGAACTCGACGCCGAGGCGCTGCGCAGCGGCGCAGCCACTTACGCCCGCAGCGGTCCGGCAGTGAACGTCAGACTGCGCGTTTTTCCCCGCCGGGGAAAACCTACCGAGGAGTTCGCATCGTACCTCGGCCAGCCGGTGGAGCCTGCCGCGCCGGACGAGAGAGTGATCCGCGAGCGCGACGACGCGCTCAAACGCAACAGGCAACTGGCGAGCGAAGCCGCGAAACTGCGGAGCGCGGTGCAGACCCAGGCCGCGCGGATCAGGGAACTCGAACAGGCCGTCACCGTCTTGCGCCAGCGCGTACAGACAGAGGAGATGCTGCGGCGGCGCAGGTACTGAGAGGGGCTTCGCAGCCGAGAGTCGGCCCACCGGGCGCCGTTCACAGCAATGGCCGCAAAATAACTACGAGGCATTCGCGTGGCGGTGCGGCAGGCGGCTCCGGTGGCGGGTGGGGGGCTGGTGATCGGCGTTGCGGGAAGCGCGGCGCTGGCGCGCGTGATACGGTCTTTGGGCGCCGGGGGTGGCTCCCGCGCCCGCCGGCCGCGGTCGAGCGCATAACCCTATGATTTTATTCACTCTTCAGAGTTCCGTTTAGTGCTATATTGATGGCTTATGCCGTCGGGTTATCTTCCCATACTGGTGTATGCCGTCATTGCGCTGGCGTTTCCGGTGGTGCTGCTGCTCGTGGCCAAGTTTGTCCGCCCGTCGCTGCCCTCGCCCACGAAGAAAGCGGCGTACGAGTGCGGCATTCCGGCCGGGTCGAACGCGCGGCAGCGGTACACGGTACGGTTCTACATCGTCGCTATTCTGTTTGTAATTTTCGATGTGGAGACCATCTTCCTGTATCCGTGGGCCGTGCGGTATAAGCAGCTCGGATGGTTCGGCGTGGCCGAGGTTGCCGTATTCCTCGCCATCCTGGCGATCGGCTACATATGGGCGTACAAGAAGGGCGCGCTCGAGTGGGTTTAGGCCCGGGCGCCTGAGACTCCCGCCGCATGGTGACCGAGCGGCTTTACTACCGCGATTCCTACCTGACCGAATTCACTGCGATAGTTGTCGCCGCCGCCGATGACGGCCGGCGTGTGTACTTCAACCGCACAGCGTTTTATCCCGCATCAGGCGGACAGCCGCACGACACGGGGACTGTAAACGGAGTGCGTGTGGTTGAGGTGATCGACGAAGGCGACCGCATCGCGCACGTCCTCGCCGGGCCCATAGACGACGCCGAGGCCCGCTGCCGGGTGGATTGGGCCCGCCGCCTGGATCACATGCAGCAGCATACAGGACAGCACCTGCTGTCCGCCGTGCTTGACGAATTGTACGAGGCGCGCACCGTCGGCTTCCACATGTCGGCGGACTACTCGACGATCGACGTATCAGCCGATTCGCTCAACCCCGCGCAGGTGATCCGCGCCGAGGAGCGGGCCAATGCCATCGCGTTGGAGAACCGGCCGGTTACGGTATCGTTCGAGGACTCCGGCGCTGCGCTCGGGCTTCGAAAGCCGAGCGATCGTGAGGGTGTGCTGCGCATCATCACCATCGCGGGCTGCGACCGCACCGCCTGCGGCGGCACGCACGTGCGGGCGACCGGCGAGATAGGGCCGATTCTGATCCGAAAAGTGGAGCGTGCGCACGGCGGCACGCGAATCGAATTCCTGTGCGGGATGCGTGCGGTGCGGCGGGCGAGGGCCGATTACGACGCCCTCTCGCGCATCGCGCGCAGCCTCACGGTTCCGCTAGACGACGCCCCGGCGGTGGTGGCGGCTCGGAACGAGGCGCTCGCGGCGTCCGAAAAGACCGTTCGCAAGCTCTCGGCGGAACTGGCCCGGGCTCGCGGGCGCGAACTGTACGCAGCGGCGGCAGCCGGTCCTGGGGGATTGCGGCGGCACATGGAACGCATCGCCAGCGGCGCTCTCGATGAGGACCTCCGGGCGACAGCACAGGGTTTCACGGCGGGATCTAAGGCAGTCTTCATCGCCGCGGTGGAGGAACCCGCTTCGGTGCTGCTCGCGGTCTCGGCGGATGCCGGCATCCACGCCGGAAATGCGCTAAAAGCGGCGCTCGCGGCATGCGGCGGACGAGGCGGCGGAAGCGCGCAGGCGGCGCAGGGCAGCCTCCCGTCGAAAGAAGCACTCGAAGCTGTGCTGGCCGCGCTGCCGTAACAGAGAGACGGCCGTAAGAACGCGTCAAGGAACGCGCCGGCCTGAACTGAGCCAATTTTCCAGGTGAGGGCCGGCGCCGCCGGAAAAGCGCAAACACAGTTCAGGTTGACGGATTTTTCTCGTGAGCCCTGGCATAAACTGAAGTTGCAAAATGGGGCTCATTCGCATCGGAGTACTGCTAACCCTCGCCGGCGTACTGGCTGCCGCGGATTACCGGGCGCCTGCCGGCACGCGCCCCGCCGCCCGGGGGCCGGGAGCGACGACGATCCTCCCCGGCGGCAGGGAAATCAGGCCATACGGAAGGCAGTTCATTACGGGTTCCGGGCCGTTCGGGCTGGCGGTAAGCCCATCGGGCGAAATGGTGGCTTCGGCCGACGGCGGTCCGGACCGGTATTCGTTGACCGTGCTCCAGAGGGACTCGCACGGGCGCTGGAGCACGAAACACCACGTCATTGCGGCCGGCGATAAGGACGAGAGGGGCGGCGCGGAAGACGACTGGCGCAGCGTGTTTATGGGCCTGGCGTTCGGCTCCGACCGCGAGTTGTATGCCTCAGAGGGCAATTCCGGGCGCGTGCGGCAGATCGATCCGCGCACCGGCGCGCGCAAGCGCACCTTCGATCTGAACGCGGGCGGGTTTCGCGATTCCTATACGGGCGACCTGGCCATCGACCGCGAGCGCGGCATTCTGTGGGTGGTCGATCAGGCGAATTTCAGGATCGCTTCCGTGGACCTGAAGACCGGCGCTGTGCTCGGCTCCGCGCGCGTGGGGCGTCTGCCGTTCGCCATCGCGCTCCCGGCGGACGGAAGCAAGGCGTATGTGACAAACATCGGCATGTTCGCCTATCAGCCTATTCCCGGCGCGGACCCCGAACACGCGCGCGAGACCGGTCTTGATTTCCCCGCCTTCGGATTCCCTTCGATGGAGGCGCTGATAGGCGCGCAGCGGATGACAGCGCGCGGCCGGGTGAACGTGCCGGGGCTGGGCAGCCCGAATGCGCGCGAAGCTAACTCGGTGGCCATTGTGGACCTGGCCGACCCCGCCAGGCCGCGTACCACAGCGTTCGTCCGCACCGGCCTGCCGTTCGGCCCGGAGAGCCTCGGCGGCAGCAGCCCGTCGGGGATTGTGGTCACGCCGGAGCGTGTATTCGTCGCCAACGGGCACAACGATTCGATCACAGTTCTGGACGCCAGAACCGGCCGCGTGCAGGCGACGATTCCGGTCCTCATCCCCGGCCTTGAGGGCCTTCGCGGCGTGCTGCCCATGGGCATGGCGTGGGACCGGGCCGGCAACCGGCTGCTCGTGGCCGAGGCAGGCATTAATGCCGTGGGCGTGATCGATCTGGCGACGATGCGCGTTGCCGGGCACATCCCGGTGGGTTGGTTCCCGACGCGCATCGCGATCTCGGGCGGAACGGTTTGCGTCTCCAATGCCAAAGGGCACGGCACGGGGCCGAACGGCGGCGCAGACGATATCAGGCCCACGCGCGCGGGAAACACGTTTCAGGGAATGCTGCGGCGCGGCACGATTTCCATGTTCAGGATGCCGGAGGCCGGGGAACTTGTGAAACTGACGGCCACGGTGATGGAGAACAACGGTTTTACGGCGGCCGGCGAGGCGCCGCGGCTGCCCGAGGGCGTCCAGCGAGTAGTTCTGATTGTGAAGGAGAACCGCACGTTTGACGAGGTACTCGGGGACATCGCCTCCGCGTCTAACGGAGCCGTGCGCGGCGCGCCTGCGCTGGCGCGGTTCGGGCGGCACGGGCGAGTGCAGGCTCCGCTCGGGGGGTTGCGGCGGCGCCCGCCCGCGGGCGACGTTGACGTCACGCCTAACCACCACGCCATCGCCCGGCGGTGGGCCTTCAGCGACAACTTTTACGCAGACGCCGAGGTCAGCGTAGATGGGCACCACTGGCTCGCCGGGTCGTATCCGGATGCGTGGACGGAATCATCGCTGATGGCCGCTTACGGCGGCGAAAAGGACTTCCGAATGCCTACAACCGCGCCGGGCCGGCTACAGTTTGCGGGAAGCAACGCCTCGCTGCACCCGGAGGAACAGCTCGAGGCCGGCGCGCTGTGGCATCACCTCGAGCGCAACGGAATCAGCTTCCGTAATTTCGGCGAGGGATTCGAGCTGGCCGGCGTGAGCGAAGGCGAGGGCATGAAACCCACAGGGGCGCGTTATCTGACCAACGTGCCCATGCCAGACCCGCTATACCGGAACACCTCGCGTACGTATCCGCAGTTCAACATGAACATCCCGGACCAGTTCCGGGCCTCCCAGTTCATCGAGGAGTGCGAGCGGCGCTACGTCAAGGGCGGCGAGCCGTTCCCGCAGTTCGTCTACATTCACCTGCCGAACGACCACATTGCGAAGGCGCGTCCGGAGGACGGGTACCCGTTCGAGGCGTCGTTCGTGGCGGACAACGACTACGCGCTCGGCAGGATTCTCGAATACCTGTCCGGGACGCCGTGGTGGCGGGATATGGCTGTATTTATAACCGAGGACGACGCCCAGGGCGGGGTGGATCACGTGGATTCACACCGAACCCTGCTGCTGGTGGGGGGCCCGTACGCGAAACGGAACTACGTATCGCGGGTAAACGCGAGCTTCCCAGGGTTGCTGAAGACGGTCTTCCGGCTGCTCGGGATGCCGCCTCTCAACCTGTTCGACGCAGCGGCATCGGACCTGTCCGACTGCTTCACCACCGAGCCCGATTACACGCCCTACAAGGCCGTCCCGCCGGACGTGCGCGTATTCGACCCCGCGAAGGCGAGGGAGCCGCTGGACCCGAAGCCTTCGGTGCGGATGGACGACCCCGCGTTTTTGCAGAAGCAGCACCGCGGGGAGAAGTAAGCCACGGGCGGCAGCGCGCGTCTGGGGCGGCCTGAAACGCGCAAAGCCGAGCCCCGCATCGGGCCCGCGAGTACGCTATTTCGCCGCTGCGCCGGTTTGGGCTACAGGCTCGGGCTGGTAGCAGCAGCGGGGCTCGGGAGCCAGGTAGTCTCCCGTGAGCGCGTATGCGCGCGAGCGCGATCCGCCGCACAAGTTCCGGTACTGGCAGTAGCCGCACTTTCCTTCGAGGCAAGAACTGTCCCGCAGCGTGCGGAACAGCGCGCCCTCGCGGTACACCTCGACCAGCGACTGCCGCCGCACGTTGCCCGACGATATGGGCAGGAAGCCGCTGGGATAGATCTCGCCGGTACGCGAGATGAACACGAATCCTCGCCCGCTATTGATGCCGGCCATCTTGTTCAGCGGCACGTCGGCTTCGTGGCCGCCGCCGGGGTGGCCGTAGCCGCGCCCGCCGCCTCCCTCGGCCTTGCGCCGCTGCATCAGGTACCGGCGATAGTGCATTGCCTCGGTGGTCTTGATGACCGCCTTTGAGGTTTTCGAGCGCTCGTACATGAACGCGAACACCTCTTCGAACTCTTCGGCGTTCAACTCCTGCTGCGACTGCCCGCGCCCGGTGGGCACGAGGAAGAAGACGTCCCACATGTCGGCGCCGGCGCGGTCCACGATATCAGCAATTCCGGCCAGGTGCTTGTAATTGTGGCGGCTGACGGTGGTGTTGATCTGCGTCGAAAGGCCGATGCGCCGCGATTCCTCGAGCGCGAACATGGCGCGGTCGAACGAGCCCGGCACAGCGCGGAAGGCATCGTGCGAAGCGGCGTCCCAGCCATCGACGCTGATGGAGATTCGCGCCACGCCAACCCTTTTGAAACCGGCGATCGCCTCGGCGGTAAGGAGGGGCGTGGGGCTTGGCGAGAGCGTCGTGCGCAGCCCCAGGGAGACGCTCTTTTGGAGCAGTTGGAACAGATCCGGGCGCTTAAGCGGGTCGCCGCCCGTAAAGATCATGATCGGGTCGCCGAACCTTTTAATCTCTTCGAGAAGCCGGAAGCCCTCCTCGGTGCTGAGTTCCTGCGGGTGGCGATTGGGATCGGCGGAGGCGCGGCAATGGACGCATGCGAGGTCGCAGGCGCGCGTCACCTCCCATATCACGAGGAACGGGGACTGGTTGAAATCACGCATTTTAAGACCGGTGCTCCTGCCCGGATAGTACTCTGAAGCAATCGATGGGCCAATCTCAATTGTCGCAAGTAATTGATGGTGATGGCGCGTGGGCTGCCGTGCGACGGTGGGCGAGAAGCCCCATGTGTATTCTCCGTGCGCGTTTGGGGGTATTGGGCGCCACATAAGAATTCGATGCCGCCCATCAGGGAAAAGGACCGCCTATTTTGCCGGATTTTGAGGGTGAAAGCGTCCGAGTACTATCGATCCCGGGCATGCCGGGCGTTATAATCCCGCCAGAGGCAATTGCAGAGCGTATGCCGAGCGGAAATTTCTGCAATTCGGAAGCCGCGCCCGCCGTGGCAAGCGGATACTTCTTCGAGACGGTCAGGCCGCCGTCGGCTGCGGCCCCTCGCAATACCGGAACGGAGCCGGACGAACCGGCCCGGGCCTTCGTAACAGATCTGTGGGAGAAAGCCCTGGCCGAACTGCCTGGCGTTTTCGCCCGCCTGGTGTTTCTGGCGGGGCTGCGCGACGGTACAAACGGAGAGTACTCGCATTACGGGTTGGAATTGCCGCTGGGACGAGGCGCCGCGAGCGTGATCCGCCGCTCTCACGAGAACGCATTTCAGGAGTGGCTGTTGCTGACGCTAGAGGAGCAGCATGCGGATTTCCACCGCTTTCTGTCCGGAGCGCCTGGGTACCGGCGCCAGGCATTTCGCGACTGGAGCGATTTCGCCCGCTTCGCGTTTCCTGTGCCGGACTCGGCCGGAGAGCACGAACGGGCGCTGTTTTTTGCGGAAATGCATGTAATTGTCGTGCTCGGCGAGGCGGACGGCCGGGGCTTTTCAGTCCTGAAGCTGCTGGCACGCGAAGCTTAGCTGCGCCGCGGGGGCGCGCCGCGGCGCGCATGCCTCCGCTCTGTCAACGTGTTAGGCTGTAATCTCACCTTTTCATGAGCGAGATTACTGTAACTCTACCCGACGGGAGCCGGCAGAAGGTTCCGGCGGGCGCGACGCCTTTGGATATCGCGCGCTCCATCAGCAGGAGGCTTGCCGACGACGCCATCGCCGCGAGAACGAACGGCGAACTGGTCGATCTGACGCGACCGCTCACCTCCGACACTACCTTGCAGATATTGACCACGCGCGATCCCGAAGCGCTTGAGGTATACCGCCACTCGGCGGCGCACCTGCTCGCAGCAGCGGTGCTGGAACTATATCCGGGCACCAAGCTCGGCGTGGGTCCCGCGACCGAGAACGGGTTTTTCTACGATTTTTACCGCGACGAGCCGTTCAAGCCCGAGGACCTCGAAAAGATCGAGGCCAGGATGTGGGAGATCCAGAAGCGCGACACGCCGTACGTGCGCCTGATGACCCCCAAAGAAGAGGGCCTTAAGAAATACGCCGCGCGCGGCGAGGACCTGAAGTGCGAACTTATCCGCGAGAAGGCCGACGAGATCTTCTCCGAGTACACGCTCGGAGAGGCTTTCACGGATTTCTGCCGCGGGCCGCACGTTCCGAGCACGGGGAAGATCAAGGCGTTCAAGCTGCTGTCGATTGCGGGCGCGTACTGGAAAGGCGACGAGACGCGGCCGCAGGCGCAGCGCATTTACGGCGCGGCGTTTTTCACTAAGAAAGAGCTCGACGACTATCTGCACCAGGTGGAAGAGGCGAAGAAGCGCGACCATCGAAAGCTGGGCCAGGAGCTGGATCTGTTCTCGATCCAGGAACTGGCCGGGCCGGGGCTGATTTTCTTTCACCCGCGCGGCGGCACGGTACGGCGCATCATCGAGGACTGGATGCGCGACGAGTACGTACGGCGCGGGTACTCGCTGGTTTACACGCCGCACATCGCGCGCGCCGAGTTGTGGAAGACCTCCGGGCACTACGGCTTTTACGCGGAGAACATGTTCAAGCGGATGGAGGTGGACGACGCCGAGTACCAGCTCAAGCCGATGAACTGCCCGTTCCACATACTGATCTACAAGGACCGGCTCCGCAGCTACCGCGACCTCCCGGTGCGGCTGGGCGAGCTTGGAACGGTGTACCGCTACGAGCGCTCCGGCGTGATGCACGGGCTCATGCGGGTGCGCGGTTTCACGCAGGACGATGCGCACATTTTCTGTACGCCGGAGCAGATCGAGGACGAGGTGGTGGGCTGCCTCGAGTTCGCGCGGGACGTGTTGCACTCGTTCGGGTTCACGGAGTATAAGGCGGAGCTGTCGACCTGGGACGGCGGCGCTTCGGGCAAGTACGACGGCACGCCGGAGCAGTGGTCGCTCGCTGAGAACGCACTGAGGAAGGCGGTCGACCGTGTCGGTCTCAGCGCGAAAGTAGTGCCGGACGAGGCGGCGTTCTACGGTCCGAAGATCGACGTCAAGCTGGTGGATGCGATCGGCAGGCTGTGGCAGCTCTCGACGGTGCAGTTCGACTTCACGCTGCCGCGGCGCTTCGGCCTGGAGTACATTGCCGAGGACGGCAAGGCGCACCAGCCGCTGATGGTCCACCGGGCGCTGTACGGGTCGGTGGAGCGGTTCTTCGGCATTCTGCTGGAGCACTACGCGGGCGCGTTCCCGGTTTGGCTGGCTCCGGTGCAGGCGGCGGTGCTGCCGATAACGGACCGGCAGGTGGAGTACGGGCGCCAGGTGGTGGCGAAGCTGAAGGAAGCCGGCATCCGGGCGGAGATAGACGACCGCAAGGAGAAGGTGAATCTCAAGATTCGCGAGGCGCAGTTGCAGAAGGTCCCGTACATGCTGGTGGTTGGCGACCGCGAGCAGCAGTCCGGCACGGTTGCCGTGCGAAACCGCAGGCACGGCGATCAGGGCGCGAAGCCGCTGGACGAGTTCATCGCCGGGGTTCATAGGCTGGTAGAAGCGAAAACGCCGGAAGAATAGGGCGCCGCGGACGGCGTTCCACAGCGGGGAGAAGCTGCCCCGCATGGCAAACCCCTTTCCCGTCGGCGCGCCATAATACACACGTGCTTACGGGGACGGTGGTTCAGGTGAACGTTTCACTCGGAGGGCTGCCCAAGCGGCCCGTGCGCGAGGCCATGTTGTCGCCGGCCGGTTTCAAAGGCGACAGGCAGGCGCACCCGGCGATACACGGCGGCCCTTTGAAGGCCGTTCTGCTCATACCGGCCGAGGTCACCGACGAACTGGTGGCCCGCGGATTCCCGCTCTTCTACGGGGCGCTCGGAGAGAACCTGACCACGCGCGGCCTGGATATCCGCGAACTGCGGCCCGGAATGCGCCTGCGCTGCGGCGCGGCTCTCATCGAGCTGACGCAACTGCGCGAGCCCTGCCCCGAGCTGGACATCTACGGCGAGGCGCTTTCGCGGGCAATGGAGGACGACCCGCCGCTGGGCGGATACTACGCCCGCGTCTTGCGGCCGGGGCTCGTTCGCGTTGACGATATAATCGCGGTGCAGGACATAGTCGTGTGAACTCATCCGCCATGCCGGATTTTCAGAGCAATATCGCGTTCCGCGACGCGGAACACGCGCCGGAGCGGTTCGAAAGGCTCGCCTCCGGGATGCGCGAGGCATACCGGGTGCGGCTGCGATCGCTGCTTGCCGCCTCGCCCGACCCCGATCAGGCCCTGCTTTACTTCGAACGCCTTCAGCAGCAGCGGCCCGAGGCATTCGAGCGCCTGGCCGCGGCACAGGCGGGCCTTCATCTGCTGGCGGCCGTATTCGCGAACAGCGCTTTTCTCAGCGAGGCGGTCATCGCGCATCCGGAATGGGCCGAGCAGTTGCTGGCGTCCGGCGACCTGCACCGCGATTTTCACGCCGAGGCTTATTCCGAGCAGCTCGAAAACGAGCTCGCGGCGGAGGCGGAGGGAGCCCCGTCGCCGCTGACGATCGCGCTGTTCCGCCGGCGGCAACTGTTGCGCATAGCGGCGCGCGACGCGATGGGACTGTGCACGCTGCCCGAGGTGACGGCGGACCTGTCGAACCTCGCGGACGCGGTCCTGAGCGCCACGTGCCGCCGCGTTCACGCCGATCTTGCCGCGCGGCACGGCGAGCCGGAGGGCAGCGAGTTCTGCATAATTTCGCTCGGCAAGCTGGGCGGCGCGGAACTGAATTACAGTTCCGACATCGACCTGATGTTTCTGTACTCGCGCAACGGCGAGACCCGCGGACCGGCGCGCATTTCCAACAAGGAGTTCTATCGCAGGCTCGCGAGCGGTGTCACGCAGGTACTGTCGACGTACACGCCGGCGGGGCCGGCGTACCGGGTGGACCTGCGGCTGCGTCCGGACGGGCGCCTGGGCGAGGTGGCCATCTCGCTCGACGCAGCCAAACAGTATTACGGCAGCCGCGCGCGCGACTGGGAATTGCAGATGCTCATCAAAGCGCGCGTTTCGGCGGGCGGCCGCGCGCTTGGAACGGCTTTTCTGGATTACGTGGAGCCGCTCATCTACTCCACAACGCTCGACTTCGCGGTTGTGGAATCGGCATCCGAAGCGCGGGAGCGCATCGGTGAAAAGCGCCGCACCGCACGCGGGTTCAATGTGAAACTGGCGCCGGGCGGCATTCGGGATATCGAGTTCCTGGTGCAGTGCCTCCAGCGCCTGCACGGCGGGCGCGAGCCGTGGGTCCGGCACGGAGGCACGCTGCTGGCGCTTTCGCGGCTGCACGACAAGGGATTGCTCTCGCCGGCCGAATACTCGCGGCTGGCTGCGGCATACCAGTTCCTGCGGCGTCTGGAGCACCGCCTGCAACTCGCCGACGACCGCCAGACGCACACGCTTCCGGAAAGCAGGGCCGACCTCGACGTGCTGGCCCGCAAACTGCCCACGGCGCATTTCGGCGACACGCCCGACGCGAACACGCTGCGCAGCGAACTGGACCGGCACCTGGCCGGCGTTCGCGACATCTACGAACGCGTGATCCACGCGCAGAAGCCGATATATTACACACTCGCATCGCCGCAGGATGCCGCAAGGGCGAAGGGAGACGCTGAACCCGCCGCGGCGCACGGCGGCGTCGCCGCCCCGCCGGCCGCCGAAGCCGAGACCGCCGTGCCGGCGAGCAACCTGGTGCGGTTTCTGGACCAGCGCGCTCCGGGTTTGGCGAAATCGCTCGCGCGCTCGGGGCTGCGGCGCGGCCGCGAGGCCTTCGAGCATTTCCTCGAGCGGATCATCAACACCGCGGAATACGTCGATTTGCTCGACCGCGACCCGGTCATTTCCGGATACGTCTTCGACCTGTTCGAAAACAGCCCTCATTTCGCCGAGCAGCTCATCCGGGCGCCGGAACTGATTGAGGAGCTGCGGAAAATTCGCGAGGGCGCCGCGCGCGGCGCGGCCGGAATTGAGTACATAGAAGACGCCACTTCGCTGCGGCGGGCGTTCCGCCGCGAGATGTTCCGCATACAGGCGGAGAGCATCTGCCTGGCGACGCCGATATTCGCGACGCTTGAGCACACTTCGGACCTTGCCGATGCCGCCATCGCAGCGGCCTATCGCACAGCCGTCGAGCAGGTGCGCGCCTGGCGCGGGCCGGCCTCGGCCGGGTACAAACCGGCCGATCAGATGATGGTGATCACGATGGGCCGGCTGGGAATGCGCGAGTTCGATCTCGGTTCCGATGCCGACCTGATCTTCGTTCTTCCAGACGAGGACGCCGCCGAACTGCCGTTCTGGACGCGCGTGGCCGAGCGCATCATAAGCATTCTGACGGCGTACACCGGAGAGGGCACGGTATTTTCCGTGGACACGCGGCTGCGCCCGAACGGTCGCGAGGGACCGCTGGTGCAGACGGTTTCGACGTACAAAGCCTACTTCGCGGACAAGGCGGAGGCTTGGGAAGGCATCAGCTACATGAAATGCCGCGCCGTGGCCGGCGATATCGAGCGCGGCACGAACTTCTTGAACGAGTTGCAGGACGTCGACTGGCGCCGCTACGGGCAGAGCGGCCGTTCACGCAAACAGCTCGCAGCCATGCGCGCGCGGCTCGAAAAAGAACAGAGCGGCGACAGCCCGCTGAAGGCCGCGCGCGGGGGATATTTCGATATCGACTTCGCGCTCATGTACCTGCGGCTTAAGGGCGCGGGTATTTTCTACAAGGTCTTGAACACGCCGGCGCGCATCGACGTGATCGAGAAGATGGGCCATCTGGGGCGGCCGGATGCGGACTTCCTGCGGGATGCAGCCACTTTCTACCGCGCGGTGGATCACGCCGTGCGCGTTTCCACGGGTCATGCCGAGGGCAAGCTGCCGTCGGGCGGGTCGCAGCTCGAAATATTGGAGAACCTCGTGCGCCGGTGGACGCCGGATTACCTGCACGACCAGCCGCTGCCCATCGAACTTGCGCAGATCCAGGAGCGCACGCGCGAGTTTTTCGACCGGGTGTTCAAGGCGTAGCGTGTTGAGGCTGAAGCTGCGCGCGGGCTGAAACCGCCCCAGCCCTGGCCGGCGGCCGTGAGGGGCGCCGGGGCGCAGGTCCGTGCATTGGGGATCAGGCGGGCTGTGAGCCCGCCGCAGCCGGGTCCGCCCACAGGGGATCCCGCTAACGCGGCGCCCGCAGGACTTTGTACTCGAACGGCTTCAGCGTGAATTCGGCAGGCGCCTGTTTGCGCGCCAGGAGGTCGAAATACCCCCCGCCCGGCTTCACGATGACCGGCTTGTCCTCGTGGTTCAGCACGAAGTAGTACTCCGTTTTGCCCTTCGTGCGCCGCGTCACCTCGACTTCCCGCGGCACGCCCGCGAGCAGCGGTTTAAGGCCGTACTGAGCCGCAAACCGGCGCATCAGTTCGCGCGCCGACTCCAGGTTGAAGTACGACGCGTAGTATACGGCTCTTCCCTTCCCCGCCTTCCGCTCCGTACACGCCGGCCCGCCCTGCATGTAATCCCGCGCCCACGTGGCCACGACGTTCGTTCCAGGGGCGATCTTCAACACGTCCGCGAACACGTTCACCGGCGCCATTTCGCCGTCCTTGAACCGGACGGCGTTCTTGCCCTTCGACGGCGGCTGGTAGCACATGAAGTCCTCGACCTCGACGCCGAAGAGCCGGTCCAGGAGGCTCGGCTTAACCGTCGAGGTCACCGCATTGTCGCGATCCTTGGCGGCGCTGTGCGCGGATAGAATGAACGTGCCGCCGTTCTCGACGAAGGTGCGGATTTTCGCCGCGAGGTCCGCGTCCATGATGATCGCGTAGGGCGCGAAGATCACCTTGTAGCGGCTGAAATCGGCGTGCGGCCCGATGAAATCGATGTTGTGCTTCTGCTCCGATGCGGCCTGGAACAGATCCTGATAGGCCTGGTTGACATTGACCTCGCGCGTGAAGAACTGGTAATCGTACGCCCATTCGTCGTCGTAGTCCTTCAGGACGGCGAAGGAGGAGACCACCTTCGATCCAAGCAGTTCATTGCCGATCGCGCGAATCTGCGCGCCCTCGCGCTTGAACTCCTGGTAGCGGGCGCGCGGCACATTATCCTGTTCGAGAACGCCGCTCCAGTATTCCTCCGCGCCCCTGCGCGCGGTGCGCCAGCGGAAGTGCAGGATGCCGTCGGAGCCGTGCGCGATGGCCTGGAACGCCCACAGGCTCATTTCGCCGGGGCGCGGCGTGCGCAGGAGGTACGCTTGTCCGCCGGGGCCGGTCTGCTCCTCCATAATCATGAACCGCCCGTCGCGGAAGCCGCGCGCGAAGGTGAGGTTCGTGCCCACCGGGTACTGCGGCTTCTCGAAGAAGCAGGGATAGTTGTCGTGAGCATAGATATCAAGGTCGCGGCTGAACTTGTAATAGTCGATGTACTTGAACGTGCCGTTGTGTGTGATGAAGTCGTTCGGCCGGTACTTGCGGATGATCTCCACCTGTTCGCGCTGGAAAGAGATGACGGAATCCGACGTGAAGCGGCGGAAGTCAAGCATCAGCGCGGGGTTGTGATACGCGGGCGTGGGGAACGGAAGGTCGATTTCCTCCCAGGCGTCGTACTTCTGGCTCCAGAAGGCGGCGCCCCATCGCTCGTTGAGGTTCTCGAGCGTTTCGTAACGGTTTTTCAGCCACTCGCGGAACGCCCTGCGGCAGGCATCCGACCAGCACTCGTCGATGTGGCAATTGAACTCGTTGTCGATCTGCCAGCCGATAACGTTGCGGTTATCGCGGAAGTGCTCCGCCATGCGTTCGACTATGCGCCGCGACAGGCGCCGGTAGACCGGGGAGTTGAAGCAGTACTGGCGGCGGCTCTGGTAGTCGACGGGACGGCCGTGAACGTCCACGGCGAGCACCTCGGGATAGCGCGACGTCAGCCACTTGGGCGGCGCGGCGGTGGGGGTGCCGAGGATGGTCTTGATGCCGTGGCGCGCGAGGGTTGCGATGGCGCGGTCGAAAAGCGAGAAATCGAACTCGCCCTCTTCCGGCTCCATGAGATACCAGGCGAACTCGCCCATGCGGACCACATTGACGCCGGCATCGCTCATGAGCTTCGCGTCGCGCTCCCACTCGGATTCGTGCCAGTGTTCGGGATAGTAGGCAACGCCGTAGAGGAAGGTATTCCCGTAGCGGCCGGCGGCGGCGGGCCCGGCAACCGCCATGGCGGCGGCCAGAAAGAGAGCAATTCTCATAGACCGCATTCTAGTGTGCCGGCCCGGGCGGGAGGAAGAGCCCCACAAGCGGCCCCCGAAAATTCATATAATGAACAGCCGTGAATCACACCCCTGCGATTTTGATTTTGGAGGCGGGCAAGCAGTCTTTGCTGTCGCTTGCGCCGGTCGATCTGGCGATAATCGCCATGTACTTTTTGGCCGTCCTCGGAATCGGCTTCTACCTGAAGCGGTTCGCGAAGTCGGGCGAGGATTTCTTCCTGGCCGGGCGGGAGATGACCGCCTGGATTGCCGGCCTCAGTTTCGTTGCAGCCAACCTTGGCTCGCTCGAACTGATGGGCTGGGCCGCCGCCGCATATCAGTACGGCATCCTGGCCACGCACTGGTACTGGGTCGGCGCGATTCCCGCGATGCTGTTCTTGGGCGTCGTAATGATGCCGTTCTACTACATCTCGAAGACGCACTCGGTGCCGGGGTATCTGCAACTGCGGTTCGGAGAGCCGTCGCGGGCGCTGTCTGCCGTGTCATTCGCGTTCATGACGGTGCTGATGAGCGGCATCAACATGTACTCGATGGCGCTGGTGATGAAGGTAGTGCTCGGCTGGGACATTCATTTTTCGATCTGGGTCTCGTCGATCACCGTGGCCGTATACGTGGCCCTGGGCGGCCTGCTCTCGGCGATTTTCAACGAGGTGTTGCAGTTCGTCCTGATCTGGCTTGGCGCGCTGCTGATTCCCATTCTGGGCCTGATAGAGGCCGGCGGATGGGACGGCATGGTGCAGAAGATCTCGGAGCGCTTCCAGGGCGATTACACGCACCTGTGGAGCACGATGGGCGATTTCGGCAACAATCCGATGGGCATCCACTGGACGGGCATCGTGCTTGGGCTGGGCTGGGTGATCAGCTTCGGCTATTGGAACACGGATTTTCTCGTGGTGCAGCGCGTGCTCGCCGCCAAGGACCTGCGGTCGGCGAGAATGGCGCCCATCATCGGGTCGTTCTTCAAAATGGCGGTGCCGTTCATCGTCATTGTGCCCGGTCTGCTGGCGCTGGCCGTGCTGCCGATAAAGCTTGTGCCGGAATCGCAGGCGCTAGCTACGGGAGGCCACAGTTACAACGAGGTGCTGCCGATAATGCTGGCGCGCTACTGCGGCCCGGGCCTGCTCGGCCTGGGTATCACGGCGCTGATTGCCGGGTTCATGTCCGGCATGGCTGGAAACGTGAGCGCGTTCGCGACGGTGTGGACCTACGACATCTACCGCGCGTTCATGCGCAAGGGAGCGAGCGATCAGCACTACGTCTCGATGGGCCGCTGGTGCACAATTCTGGGTGTTCTGGTGAGCATCGGCACGGCGTATCTGGTGATGAGCTTCGCCAGCATTATGGACTACGTCCAGGCGCTGTTCAGCTTCTTCATCGCGCCGCTGTTCGGCACCGTGCTGCTGGGCATGCTGTGGAAACGGGCCACGCCGGCGGGCGGCTTCTGGGGCCTGCTGACGGGCACCGTGGCGTCCATCGGGATGTGGGCCTGGGTAAAGATAGATCCAACGGCACTTCGCTACATCGCGCTGTCCGACAAAGCGAAGGACATGGCCGAGAACATGTATCGCGCGCTGTGGTCGTGGCTCGCCTGCGTCATAGTCACGGTGATCGTAAGTTACATGACCAAGCCGAAGCCGGCGGCGGAACTGAACGGCCTGGTTTACGGCTGCACCGAACTTCCTTCGGAAGCGGACGTTCCGCTGTACAAGCGGCCGGTGTTCTGGGCTGCGATATCGGCGACCGTATTCCTGGCACTGCAAATAATCTTCTGGTAAGGAGCAGACTGTGCATCGCGGAGGCCGCATTTCCATCTGGCTGTTTATTGGGACGCTGCTCCTGGTATACGGAGTAACGATCCTGGGCTCGGGGCTGTACGAGCTCGCTAACCCGCCGGCAAACCCGACCGTGCTGGCGCAGTATCACGCGCCCATCTGGTGGGGCGCGCTGCTGCTCATTATGGGTCTGGTTTACACGATCGCATTCCGCCCAGGGCGGAAGCGCCAGTAACGGCGCAGGCGGCGGGCACAAGCTCTGCGTCCGGGCCCGCCGCCGCACCCATTGACGCATAGCGGCGGCGCGATGAGCCGTGGCTTGCATTTCCGCTCCCGTCGCCTCACAATTTCCTGCATCCGCCCGTGCAGCCGCAGACCGGCCGCGCAGGCCGGCGCAGCCACGGGGCGCCGGCTGGAGGTAAGCACGATGAAACACACGGTAGCCCGCACTCTGCCTGGAATCGCGCGCGCTCTCGGCGCCGTAATCCTCATCGCCGCCGCACCGGCGCACGCCGACGTGCTCACACTCAAGAACGGAGATCGCCTGACGGGAACAGTGGTGAAGGTGATCGACGGGAACGTGATTATCAAGTCCGTCTACAAGGTCGATGTCACTCTTCCTTGGGATGCCGTGGCGAGCATCACGGCCGACGAGCCGGTTTACGTGGGTCTGAAGAACGGCGCTGTTATTAACGGCGCGCTGTCGCTGAAGGAAGACAAGGCCGAGATTCTCAGCAAAGAGTCCGGAATTATACCCGAAACGCGAGATCAGATCGCATACATACGCTCCAAGGATACGTATGCGGCCGAGGTCGACCGCTATCTGAATCCGCGGCTGATCGATCTCTGGTCGGCATCGATCGATTTCGGCGTCGCGCAGACGCGCGGCAACGCTTACACGTCGAGCACGACCGCGAGCGCGACGGCGACGCGCGCAACGCCGCGCGACAAGATCGGCGTGCACTTCACGTCGATCAAAGCGAGCGCGAAAACCGACGGGATATCCGCCGCGACCGCAAACGCGTTGCGTGGAGGCATCAAGTACGACCTGAACCTCACCCCGAGAATGTTCACGTTCGCAGCGAGCGATTTCGAGTTCGACGAGTTTCAGCAACTGGACCTGCGGGTCGCTCCGGCGTGGGGTCTGGGCCACCACGCGTGGAAGGCCGACCGCGGATTCTTCGACTGGCAGGCGGGCGCATCGCTGAACCGCGAAATATTCTCCACCGGGCTTACGCGGACCTCCGGAGAGGCGCTGCTCGGCCAGGAGTTGCTTTTCCGGCTGACGCAGCGGCTTTCGTTCGGCGAGAAGGTGGTGATTTTCCCGAACCTGACCGACCGGGGCGATTACCGTCTCAACGCGGACCTCTCCATTAACGCGCCGCTCTGGCGCTGGATAGGCTGGCAGTTCACGGCGAGCGACCGGCTGCTGAGCAACCCCGTACCCGGCGCGAAGAAGAACGACATTCTGTTTACGACGGGACTGAGGCTGACGTTCGCGAGGTGAGGTCAGTCTCGCTTCGCCGCCTCCTCCCTCTCCTCCATCACCCGCAGGATGTTTCCGCCGAGAATCTTTCTCACGTCTTCTTCCGAGTAGCCGCGCCTGAGAAGCTCGTAAGTGATGTTCGGCAGCTTCGAGACATCTTCCACGCCCTCTGGCAGGTAGCCGCTCACGCCGTCGAAATCGGAACCAAGGCCGACGTGATCGATGCCGGCCACCTTCGCGATGTGCACAATGTGGTCGACCAGCATCGAGAGCGGCACCTTCGGCATCCGGGCCACGAGTTTGCGCTCTTCGGCTTCCTGCCGCGCCTCGTCGCCGGGAAAGCGCTCGCGCAGCGCCTGGAACTGCGGCATCAGCTTCGCGGAAGCCGCCGGCGCTTCAGGATTCAGAAACCACCCGCCGAAGTTCACCATCACCACGCCGCCGTTCCTGCCCACGGCGCGCAGCATGTCGTCCGTCATGTTCCGCGGCGCATTCGCCAGCGCGCGGGCGCAGGAGTGCGAGGCGATGATGGGCGCGCGCGTGGTTTCGATCACGTCCCAGAACGTCTTGTCCGAAACGTGCGAGACGTCCACCATCATGCCGAGCCTGTTCATCTCGCGGACCACCTCGCGCCCGAAGTCCGTCAGGCCGTTGTGGTGCTCAACGCCGGGCTTGTCGAGGTCGCCCGAGGAATCCGCCCAGTTGTTCGTGTTCGCATGCGTGAGCGTCATGTACTGCGCGCCCAGGCGGTGGAACTCGCGCAGGTTATCGAGGCTGTCCTCGATGGCGTGGCCGCCCTCGACACCGATCAGCGCGGCAATCTTTCCCGAAGCGGCGATGCGGCGGATATCGGCGGCGCTGCGCGCGAGCTCCAGATCCGGATTGCGGCGGGCGGCTTCGGCGATGGCGGCGATCATCTGCTTCGCGCGCCCGGCCGCTCCGCCCGTCTTGACGTAGGCCGGCGAGACGTAGGCTGCGAAGAACTCTGCATCGAGCCCCCCTTCCTTCATGCGCGGAATATCCGTCTGTGCTTCGCTGCTCTGATGACGGATGCCGAGGTCATAGCCTTTGTCGGTCATGAGCATCGGGATGTCGTTGTGCGTGTCGATGACGATGGCCTCCCGGTGGAGGCGGGCCGCGCGCTCGCGCAGAGCGGCCTCATCGGCTCCGAAGAGAAGAACTGCGCCAAGGAGAAAAGCCATAGGGACTCGAATCATGAGAAGCTTCTATTCTCCTGCACGGCCGGTGTGGACTGAGGCGCGCACTATCCCCCGATCGAGTACATCGGGCGCTGGGGCGCAACGAACCGGGCCGTATTTATCTCGTGTCCTTCCCACTTGGCCCGGACCACGCCAGCGATCGTTTCCGCGATGCACGCATCCGGCGCACCGCCGCGCAGCAGCGGCTTCACGTCCGTTTCTTCGAGCGCGAAAAGGCAGTATCGCAAGTGCCCGTCGGCGGTTAACCGGATGCGGTTGCAGTGCTCGCAAAAGGGACGGCTCACGGATGCGACAAAACCGATGCGGCCGCGCCCATCGGCGAACTCGTAATCGAGCGAGGGCGCGCGTTCGTCAGTGTCGAGCGGAACCAGGGGAGCCACCTCGCGCGAGAGCGTCTCGAGTATGTCCGGCGCCAGGAGCACGCGGTCCCGCTGCCATAGTCCCCTGGCATCGAGCGGCATGAACTCGATGTACCGCACCTCGCAGCCCGTTTCGCGCGCGAACCGCGCCAGGGGCACAATGTCGGGCTCCACGAGCCCCTTCACGGCAACCGTGTTGATCTTCACGGGCGAGTAGCCGGCTCGCAGGCACGCGTGTATGCCTGCCAGCACGCGGTCGAGCAGATCCCGGCTGGTTATCCTGATGAAGCGCTCCCGGTCCAGCGTATCCAGATGCACATTCACGCGGCGCAGGCCGGCATCGAAGAGCGGCACCGCCATTTCTTCGAGCAGCACGCCGTTGGTCGTCAGCGCCAGGTCCTCAATGCCGGGTATGGCGGCGAGGCGTGCAACCAGCTCCGGCAGGCCCTTTCTCAGAAGCGGCTCGCCGCCGGTGATGCGCACCTCGCGAACGCCCAACCCGGCGGCGATGCGGGCGAAGCGCTCGATTTCCTCGAACGTCAGGATCTGATCGCGCGGAACGAACTCGACCTCGCGCTCCGGCATGCAGTACATGCAGCGGATGTCGCACCTGTCGGTCACGCTTATGCGAAGGTTGTCGTGAAGCCGGCCGAAGGTATCGCGCAGTTCCGACACGGGCGGCCTCAGGCGATGGCCAGCATGCGCTCGAGCGGCACCAGCGCGCGGCGCATGGTCTCTTCGGGCAGTTCGACGCGCGGCTCGAGGGAAGCCAGGCAGTCGCGCAGCTTCTCGAGCGTGTTGAGGCGCATGAAGGGGCACTCACTGCAACTGCACTGCTCGTTCGGAATAAAGTGGAATCGCTTTTGCGGAGCCAGCTTCTTTAGCGAGTGCTGCACCCCGCTTTCGGTCATTACGATAAACTCCGCCGCCGGCGCGTCTACACACCATTTGATGATGGCCGTGGTGGAGCCGACGAAATCGGCCTGCTCGAGCACCTCGGGATCGCACTCGGGATGCGCGGCGACGAGCGCACCCGGCATCAGAGCGCGCGCCTCGGCGAGCCTGCGGGCCGCCCACGTTGCGTGCACAATGCACGTGCCCTGCCACAGGCGCAGGTTCTCGCGCCCCGTCTGGCGCTGAACCCAGCGGCCCAGGTTGCGGTCCGGAACAAACAGCACCGGCTGACCGGCGGGGATCGAGTTCACCACCGCCGCGGCGTTGCGCGACGTGCACAGGATATCGCTCTCGGCTTTTACCTCAACAGATGTGTTGATGTAGCTGACGATTGCGTATTCGGGGTGCGCTTGCCGCCAGGCTCGCACAGCGTCCACAGAGCAACTCTCGACCAGGCTGCAAGAAGCCTGCCGGTCGGGCACAACCACCGTCCGTCCGGGATTCAACACCTTGGCCGTTTCGGCCATGAACCATACGCCGCAGAAGGCGAGCACATCGCCGTCGAAATCCCGCGCGCGGCGGGCCAGTTCGAGGCTGTCCCCGACGGCGTCGGCCAGTTCCTGGATTTCCGGCTCCTGGTAGTGGTGCGCCAGAATCATCGCGCGGCGCCGGCGTTTGAGGTCCAGGATTTCTTCGGTGAGCGTTGCTGCGGCAGTCATCGGGGGTGGAGTCCATTTTACCAAGCGGCCGTGGAGGGAATCGCAAACTGGAGCGTAGGGGCGATGAGCGAAGCGGCAGCCGGCGCTGTAAACGCACCGGGCGGGGCTGTGCGGCGGCGCCCAAGATTCCACTGGCGCCGCCGCAGCGCCGCAGTTCCTCCGCCGGTCTTATGCATACAGCCCGCGCAGCTTGATGGCGAACGCCACACGGTCCAGCGCGAGCATGTAAGCTGCAATGCGATTATTCACGCCGTGTTTCCCGGCGTAACTCACAACGCGGCCGAAATTCTCCACCATGATCTCTTCGAGCCGCTCGTTGACCAGGTCTTCGTTCCAGAAGAACCCCTGGCGGTCCTGCACCCATTCAAAGTAGGAGACTGTGACCCCGCCCGCATTGGCCAGAATATCGGGAATGACGAAGACGTTCTTTTCGGCGAGGATGGCGTCCGCCACCGGCGTCGTGGGTCCGTTCGCGCCTTCGACGATAACGCGCGCCCGTATCCGGGCCGCATTTGCGGACGTGATTACGTTCTCGCGCGCGGCGGGCAGCAGCACCTCGCAGTCGAGGAACATGGCTTCGGCGGGATCGATATTCCCGGCGCCGGCGAAATCCATGATGGACCCGGTTTCGGCGCGGTGCCGGGCAAGCGCTTCGATGTCAATGCCGTTCGGGTTGTAAATGGCGCCGTCCCATTCGATTACGCAAATTACCTTGAAGCCGGCCTGCGACATGAGCTTCGCGCCCATTCCTCCAACGTTTCCGAAGCCTTGCACGACCGTGCGCGCGCCCTGTACTGGTATGCCGAGGTGCTTCAGGGCCTCGCGAGCAACGATCAGGCAGCCGCGCCCGGTGGCTTCCGGCCGCCCGCGGGAGCCGCCCAGATCCAGCGGCTTTCCAGTGACAACGGCCGTCACGGTCTTACCGACGTGCATGGAGTAGGTGTCCATAATCCATGCCATAGTCTGCGCGTTTGTGTTCATGTCGGGCGCGGGCACGTCGCGCTCAGGGCCGATAAAGGGCAGAATTTCAGCCGTGTAACGGCGCGTGATGCGCTCGAGTTCGAAATCCGACAGCAGCCGCGGGTCGCAGATCACGCCTCCTTTGCCGCCGCCGAAGGGAATGTTCACAACCGCGCACTTCCAAGTCATCCATGCGGCCAGGGCGCGGACCTCGTCTATGGTCACGTCGGGAGCAAACCGTATGCCGCCTTTTGCGGGTCCGCGGGCCAACGAGTGCTGGACTCGGTAGCCGGTAAACACCTCGAGGCGTCCATCGTCGAGTTGTACCGGGATGTGTACGGTTATCTCCTTCGACGGCTCTCTCAGAATCTTGCGGAGCCCGTCATCCAGCCCCAGCCGGTCCGCCGCCTCGTCAAAGCGAGTCTCCGCGGAAATCCAGGGGTTCAGTTCCCGTTCAGGAATCTTGGGTGTGGTCGCGTTCATTCGCGTACCTCCACACGAAATTATGCACCACCTTTAGGGTGTGCGTCCCCCGGGGCGGTTGATTTTGTGCGACCCTGAAGGAAAGCCGGAGTTTTTCCGGCCCGAAACACCCGGAGGAATGCCCGCCATGGTTCCTGCCTTCTTGTTTCCCGAGGCAGAGATTCGCGAGAACGTTGAGGGGCCGATTGTCGATCTCGAGCAATCGCGCGGCAAAGCCATACTGCTCACGCTCGGCATAACTCGAATAATCGAGCAGCAGAGCCTGGAGGTTTCCATCTGGGGCTCCGCCGACGGTTCGGACTGGGGGGCCAAACCGCTCTTAAGTTTCCCCCAGAAGTTCTACTGCGGCACGTACCAGCAGGTGCTTGACCTGTCGCGGCACCCCGAAGTGCGCCACCTCCGTGCAACATGTAAAGTCGCACGCTGGGGCCGCGGCGACGCCAAGCCGCTTTTCGGCCTGTATCTGTTCATGCAGGAAGCAGAGAAGCAGGTCATGGCCAGATCGGCGTAACCTGCCGTATTCATACCGCCCGCGCGGGCACAGCCGCTATGTCAGGTAAGGGGAGGGGCCTGCGCAGGATCTTACCGGCGTTCTTCCGCGTGTGCAGACCGCCGCCGGGGTCCCGCCCCGGGCCCCCTCATACGACTGGAACCAGCGCTGGCATGTGCCTGCCGCTACGACTCCAGGTTATAGGCCTCTTCCCCGTGCAGGCTGAGATCGAGCCCCTGACTCTCGTGCTCCGGATGGACCCGAACGCCCATGATAGCGTCGCAAACCCGTAGTATCACGTAAGTTCCTGCAATTGCCAGCCCCCACGCGATCAGCACGCCGATCGCTTGGTTCACGACCTGCCCGGAGTTCCCGTCTACGAGCCCGAGCGGGAGCGGCCGGCCGGAGCCGTCGCGAAGCGCATCGTTGACCAGGCTGGTCGCAAACACGCCCGTGAGCAGCGCGCCAAGCGTGCCGCCGGCGCCGTGCACGCCGAAAGCATCAAGCGAATCGTCATAACCGAAGCGCTTCTTTACCTCGGCGACCATGAAGTAGCACACCAGCCCCGCCGCGAACCCGATCAGCATCGCCGGCATCGGCTTCACGAAGCCCGATGCGGGCGTAATGGCGACGAGGCCCGCAACGGAGCCGGAGATGGCGCCGAGCACGCTGGGTTTGCCCGTTCGCGCCCACTCGGCAAAAATCCAGCCCATGGTGGCGGCGGCTGCGGCAAAGTGCGTCGAAACGAACGCGCTCGTGGCGAGCGCTCCGGACGAAAGCGCGCTGCCGGCGTTGAACCCGAACCAGCCCACCCACAACAGGCACGCGCCGATAAAGCTAAGCACCAGGTTGTGCGGTTTCATGTCCTCATCCGGATAGCCGTTGCGTTTCCCCAGGTACAAGGCGCAGACCAGGGCGGAGACTCCCGAGGTCACGTGGACTACCGTGCCGCCTGCGAAATCGAGGCACGGAACCTGTCCTCCCATGAACGCATTCAGCAGGCCGCCTTTGCCCCACACCATGTGCGCCATCGGAAAGTACACAAAAAGGGACCACAGAACCGTGAACAGCAACATTGCGCTGAACTTCATGCGCTCGGCAAAAGCGCCGCTGATGAGCGCCGGCGTGATTATCGCGAACATCAACTGGTAGATCATGAAGGTCTGCGCCGGGACGGTTGGAGCGTAGGAGGAGGGGGCTGAGCCCACTCCATTCAGGAATGCGTGGTGCAGTTCTCCGAAGTAAGGGGTGCCCTCGGCGAAGGCGATACTGTAGCCCACTACGGCCCACAGGATGGTGACAACACCCATCAGAACGAAACTCTGCATCATGGTGCCGAGCACGTTTTTCCGGCGCACAAGGCCGCCGTAGAAAAGCGCCAGCCCCGGGCCGGTCATCAGCAGGACCAGTGCGGAGGCAACCAGCATCCAGGCGTTGTCGCCGGACGATTGCGCGTTCTTGACCGCGCTGTCGAGCGCCGCAAGATGCGCATCACCTGCGTCGAGTGCCCAAGCCGCGCTCGAGAGCAAAAGGGCACACGTCGGGATTCGATAGTGAAGTATTTTCATGGAAATCCGCCTTGGACTCCGCTGACGTGGCGGGCGTCACTTTCTATATTGCATGCGCCCCGCAGGCGAGCGAAGAGCAATCTTTCTATTGCCGGAATCAGCGAATCTTATGCCAGCGCCGGCCCAACCGGCCCCCGGCCGGAAACTTTTTGGCGGTTTATCGAGTCTCTGAATTTCAGAGTTCCCTAACGCGCGTAGAGCGGATGCGCCGGTATCGCTTCACGCGGAAGGAGGCCGTATGTGCATCCGCCTCTGCCGCGCGCACCGCGGCGATGTGCTTCGGTATCTCAGCACATCGCAAGTATGAGAAAATGTTAGTGAAACCAGCCGTACCCCGGAATCCATAAAATGCTACTCCGAGTCGGTCAAACTGCTGCGCTTGCGTTGTGCGCATGGCTGCCGGGCTACGCCCAGGTGAACCTGGAGACCCCGAATGCGGCACCGCAGGTCCCGAGACAGGTCGCCATGCCTGTTCCGTCACCAGGCGCGCGCGGGACGCCGTCCACGCCTGAAGCTCCATCCACCACGGCTATGCCAGGCAATCAGAACCCGTTCCTCGGCGGCATATCAACGGGTGTTGCCACCGATACGGTGCTGCCCTTGAGTCTCGCCGACGCCGTCGCCCGCGGCTTAAAGTACAACCTCGGGCTGTTCCTCGGCGAGCAGGGCACGCGCGAGGCGCAGGCAGCGCGGCTCTACGCGCGCAGCGGACTGCTGCCGACGCTGACTACGAACACTTCGGATTACGGCCAGCAGCTCAACCTGAAAGCTCTTGGTTTTCAGGGCTTTCCGGGTATTCGGCCCATCGTCGGCCCGTTTAACGTGTTCGACACCCGCGCGTACCTTTCGCAGACGGTTTTCAACCTCTCCTCGCTGCGGACTTACCGGGCTGGAAACGAATCACTTAACGCAGCCAGGTACTCGTACCTGGATGCGCGTGACATTGTCGTTTTGTCCGTGGCCGGGCTCTACCTTCAGGCGGTTGCCGGCCGGGCTCGAATAGACTCCGCCGAGGCGCAGTATAGGACGGCCAAAGCGCTGTACGACAGGGCCGTAAACATGAAGGCGGCGGGCGTCGTCGCGGGCATCGACGTGCTCCGCGCCCAAGTGCAAATGCAGGCCCAGCAGCAACTCGTGATTTATTACCGGAACGAGTTCGAAAAAAACAAACTCGCGCTTGAGCGCGCCGTGGGCATTCCGGTAGGCCAGCCAGTCGAGCTGACGGATACCATGGACTACACGCCGCCACCCCCTCTGTCGCTTACGGAAGCGCTGGCGCTGGCCTATCAGAACCGCTCGGACTACAAGAGTCAGATGGCTTCGGTGCGGGCGGGCGAACTTCAGCGCGCCGCGGCGGTCGCGGAGCGGTACCCGTCCGTGTCGTTCAACGGGAACTACGGCGATATCGGACCGCGGCCGTGGAATTCGCACGGCACGTTTCTCGCGACCGGCACTGTGACGATCCCGATTTTCCAGGCCGGCCGTGTCAGGGCGGATATTCTCAATGCGGACGCGCGCCTGGAAGAAGCCAAGGCGCGCCTGGCGGACCTCCGCAACCTGATCGAGCAGCAGGTGCGCGCCGCGCTGCTCGACTTGAATGCCGCGGGCGCCCAGGTGAAAGTGGCACAGGAAGCGGTAGGGCTGGCACAGCAGCAGTTGAGACAATCCGAGGATCGCTTCGCGGCCGGCGTGGCGACCAGCGTCGAGGTAGTGCAATCGCAGGAAGCGGTTGCGACCGCCGACGAGAACTATATCGCCTCGCTATACGCGTACAACATCGCGAAAGCAGCGCTGGCGCGCGCCGTCGGCGGCGCCGAACGGACGTATTTTCTGTTTTTGAAAGGGACTAAGTAAATGTCAGACTCCGGCCGGCCGCAATTCACCGTGGCCGACGTCGAAAGCACCGACCAGACCTCCGGTGAACCGCCCCGCCGCGGGCGTGGGTTTTTCCAGCAACACCCGTCTGCGAAATGGGTGCTTCTGGCAGCCGTAGCCGGCATAGCAGTTGGGGCGTACTTCGTTTACGAGTATTACACCACGCGCGAAACCACCGACGATGCGCAGGTGGACGGCTATATCATACCGATCAGCGCCAAGGTGGGCGGCATTATCCAGACCGTCGATTTCGAGGACAACCAGCGCGTCAAGGAAGGCAAACTCCTTGTGCAGATAGACCCGGCCGATTATCAGGCCGCGCTGGCGCGCGCCGAGGCCGAGGAAGCCGCGGCCGAAGCGGCTCTGCGCGCGGCGCAAACGGGCGTGCCGATTACATCCACAACCAGCGCCAGCCGGCTCGCGAACGCCGAAGCGGGTGTCCGCGCCGCGAACGCGCAAGTCTCGGCATCGGAGCGCGAGGTGTCGGCGGCAAAAGCCCAGTTGAGTTCCGCGCAGGCCCGTTTGCGTGAAGCCGAAGCCCGCAACGTGCTCGCCCAACAGAACCTAAAGCGCATGGCCGAACTCGTGGCCAAGGACGAGGTTTCGCGCCAGCAGTACGACTCGGCCCTGGCCGACGCCCGTGCGGCGGAGGCATCGGTCGACGCTGCCAAATCCGCGGTGGCGCAGGCCGAGCAGGCGGTGCAAGTAGCCGAAAGCCATGTGCTTCAGGCCCAAGCCGGGCTTGCGCAGGCTCAGGCAGGCGTGCAGGCGGCGCAGGTAGCGCCCCAGCAGGTTGAGACAAGCCAAGCCCAGGCCGCCGCGGCCGAAGCGAGGCTCAAGCAAGCCAAGGCAGCCGTGGAGACGGCCAAGCTGAATCTGGGCTACACCACCGTGACCGCCCCGACGGACGGGATAGCTACAAAGAAGAGCGTGCAACCCGGGCAGGTAGTGGCGCCCGGCCAGCCGCTGCTGTCGCTGGTCCCGCTGGAGGACATCTGGGTCACCGCAAATTTCAAGGAGACCCAACTCGACCATATGCGCGTCGGCCAGCCCGCTACCATCAAGGTGGACGCCTACGGCGGCCGCGCCTACGCAGGGCACGTCGAGAGCTTCGCTCCCGCCACGGGCGCGCGCTTCAGCCTGCTTCCTCCCGAGAACGCCACCGGCAATTATGTGAAGGTGGTCCAGCGCGTACCGGTGCGCATCGCCTTCAACAACATTGCGGAAGCGCGTGAGTTGCTGCGTCCCGGCATGTCGGTGGTAGTGACCGTCCAAACCGGCAAATAGAATGGCGTCCGGAGCGGCATCACTGGCGCCGCCGGGCGCCCCGCCTTACGTGAACCCGTGGCTCGTGGCAGCCTCGGTGATGTTCGGCACCTTCATGGAGGTGCTGGATACGACGGTGGTCAACGTATCGCTGCCGCACATAGCCGGCAGCCTGTCGGCCAGCGTCACCGAAGCTACGTGGGTGCTCACATCCTACCTGGTGGCTAACGCCATCATCCTGCCCATGACTGGCTGGCTGGCCAGCATGGTTGGGCGCAAACGGCTGCTCATCACCGCCGTCATCGGTTTCACCACCGCATCGGCCCTGTGCGGCATATCGACGAGCCTGATGGAGCTGATTCTGTTCCGCATCATCCAGGGCGCCACCGGCGGCGTGCTTCAGCCGCTTTCGCAGGCCGTCATGCTGGAGGCGTTTCCGCCGGAGGGGCGCGGCAAGGCAATGGCGTTCTGGGGCGTTGGCATCGTCGTCGCGCCGATGCTCGGCCCCGTTCTCGGCGGCTGGCTCACGGACAACTACTCCTGGCGCTGGGTGTTCTACATCAACATCCCGGTCGGCATTCTGTCGATCATCATGGTGTCGCTGTTCATCTTCGATCCGCCGTACATACGGCGCAGGCCCGGCGGCATCGATTATTGGGGCATCGGCCTGCTGATCGTCGGCATCGGAGCGCTTCAGATCGTTCTCGACAAGGGACAGCAGGAAGACTGGTTCGGCTCCAACTTCATCCGCTGGTTCACGGCCGCCGCGGTGATCGGCCTGGTGGGGCTGGTGATACGCGAGTTGGTGACCAGGCATCCCGTCGTCGATCTCCGCGTGCTCAAAGAGCGCACTTACGGCACCGGCGTATTCATGATGACCATGCTCGGCTTCGTGCTGTACGGAAGCCTGGTGCTGCTGCCGCTGATGCTTCAGACGCTGCTCGGCTATCCCGCGCTCCAGGCGGGCATCGCGATGGCGCCGCGCGGCCTGGGGTCGTTCGTCATGATGCCGATCGTCGGCGTCATTATCGCGCGCTTCGATCCTCGCAAGTTGCTCGCGGTGGGCATCATCGGGGCCGCAATTACGCTGTTCCAGCTCGGCAACCTGAACCTGAACGCGGGCTATTGGGACGTTTTCTGGCCGCAGTTGTGGCAAGGCGTTGCGCTTTCGCTTCTTTTCGTCCCGCTGACCACGGTCACCATGGACCCCATCCCAAACGAGCGCATGGGCAACGCGACGAGCCTTTTCAACCTGATGCGGAATATCGGCGGCAGCATGGGAATAGCGGTCGCGGCGACATACCAGGAGCGGACCACGCAGCGGTACATCAACATCCTCGGGACGCACGTGAACCCGTACAGCGAGCGGGTGCGCGTGCTGATAGAGCAGTACACGAGGGGTTTTCTGGCTTCGGGCGCCTCGCCCACAGTCGCCCGGGAGCAGGCGTACGCGGCGCTGTTCGGCACCGTGCAGCGGCAAGCAGCGATGATCGCCTTTCTCGATACCTTCCGGCTCATGGGGATCATCTTCCTCGCGCTGCTGCCGCTGCTGTTCCTGTTCCGCAAGCCGCGGCACCAGGGCGGCCCGATGGCGGCGCACTGAGGATGCCGGCCGGGCGGGCTCTCACGTACTACAGCGGCCGGCCCTATTCATTGCGGCCGGCCGCGTCACGGCGCCTGCGTTCCTATTCTTGCGGCGGCGGCGCGTCTGAGTGCCGCAGTTGCTGCCGCGGCTGGCGGCTCCCGTGCGGAACGCTGCCGGGGACACTGCCAGCCACACCGCTTCCGGCCCCGCCTTGGCGCACCTCGTAATCCGGCGGTGCCTGGAACAGTGCTGGCGACGGTTCACCCTGACGGATGTTCGTCAACTCGAAGCTGAAATCGCCCGCCCGCGGATCGGTCCGGCGCGTACGCACGGTCGTCTTGAGTTGCGGCGAGTACCACCGCTCCGTGACGATCTCGATCGGGCGAACGTTGCCTATAGTGCCGGTGGGCAGCGTCGTGGTGACGCGGATTCCCTCCGCTTGTACTCCGCTAATTACCTGTGTGCCCAGGTTTTCTTCCTTCGTCGCGCCCGGCTCGTGCCGAATCGTCTCAAGGTGCTGCACGGGTACACGCACGCCCGCCTCTGGCTCGGGGGAATGCCGCAGTTGGCCCGATACCACCGTTTTCACTGCGGTCTTATTGCCGGGGTTGAGTGTCCATGCGACGCCGGCGACGGGGTCACGGATGATTACGACCTGTTCCGGAACGGCGCCCAGGGCGCCCGGCCCGGCCGAAAGCGGCTGTTCCCTTCGCGTGCGGCCTTCGGAGTCGCGATAGATAGCACCCCTGCTGGTACGCTCGATAACGTTGCCGTCGCCGAGCGTCTGGCGGAACTCCGTCACGGTTTCCGCCGAGAACGGAATGCCTTTGACAATAGCCGCGCCCGCTTCGCCCGCGCCCATCTCGTGCGAGATGAAGGCCATTGTTTCGCGCGTCTTCGCATGGCGCATCTCGCCGCTGCTGCGCGCCGGTTCCTGCACCTGCTGCGCCGGCGCCGCGGCACACAGCAGCGCCACTCCGCATACTACGGGTATCAGACTCCTCATAAGCTCTCTCCTGTTCGAATCCGATTGAAAGGTTTCAGTCCGCGGGCGCCGCGACAAAGCGTATCGCCCGCGCAATTCCGTCGTCGCCGATCAGCAGGTCCGCCTGGATCGGAGTGTCGATCCGGTCAACGTTCACCGGCAGCCCGTAGGCTGCCAGCACAGTGCGCGGCATCTCAACGCGTACCGCCGGATGGTACGCAGCCGCGTCCGGGTCGAATCCCGGCACGAGCGGGAAATAGGGAGTTGCCACTTCGGACTGCTGTGCCGGAGCGGGAGCCGGCGCTGCCGGCCGCACGAACGAGATCCGCACCGCCGCCAGCACCAGCACCGCTGCGGCCGCAACGGCCGCCCACGCGCTCACCCGGGGCCGCATGCGAACTACTTTTCGCTGCGCCTTCTGTTCGCGAAACGCCGCCACCAGCACCGCCTCCACACGCGGCGGAGCAGAGCGTTGCGCGTCGGCATCGGCCAGTGCTTTCAACGCCTCCGCGACACCCTCCGGCATTACGCCTTCCAATTCCCGCTCCTGCATGTACACCTCACCAGCCCGGCCGCAGCCGGGACGGGCCCGTGAACGCCGCGCAGCCTTTCGGCCAGCAGCGTTCGCGCCCTGTGCAGCCTCGAACGCACCGTGCCCACGGCACACCCCAGCGCCTCGGCCGCATCCGCGTACTCCAACTCCTGCAAATCGCAGAGCACCACAGCCTCCCTGTAATGTACGGGGAGCGCAAGCACCGCATCGCGCACGGTTTCGGCCAGCCGGTTGCGGACTACGTCCCCCGCCAGGTCGCCAACCGCAACGAAATCCGAGCCCTCGGCACTATCGACGCCCGCGTCGCACTCGAGCGCTCGCAGCACCTTGTTCCTCGCGATGCCGTACAGGAAGGCGGCGACAGACCCGCGCGCTGCGTCGTACCGCGCCGTTCCGCGGATCAGCGCCAGGAAAACCTCCTGCACCACGTCCTCAGCGACGGCACCAGAGCCGCTCATCTGGAACGCGAACCTGTACAGGCCGGCCTGCCGGCGGCGATAGAGGTCCGTGAAGGCGCCCTCGTCGCCCGCAGCCGCCCTCCCCAACAACTCCGCGTCGCTCAGTGGTCGCTCCGGCATCAAGCTGTTCTCACCTTATATTCCGCCCGGAGAAGCAAATAGTTCCCACAAAAGTTGGCACTCGCGTTTTTTACAATAGGATTGTGACAGGTCACCAGATCCGCCAGAAGTTTCTCGATTTCTTCGCCGCGCGCGGGCACCGCATCGTGCGCAGCTCCTCGCTGGTTCCGGCGAAGGATCCGACACTGCTGTTTACGAACGCCGGGATGAACCAGTTCAAGGACGTGTTCCTCGGGCTGGAGAAGCGCGACTACACCCGCGCCACAAGCTCGCAAAAGTGCGTGCGGGCGGGCGGCAAGCACAACGACCTCGAGAACGTGGGCTACACGCGGCGCCATCACACGTTTTTCGAGATGCTCGGCAACTTCTCCTTCGGCGACTACTTCAAGCCCGAAGCCATCGAGTTCGCCTGGGACCTGATCACAAAGGATTTCGGCCTCCCGAAAGACCGCCTGTACGTGACTGTTTTCCGGGAGGACGACGAGGCAGAACGCCTGTGGCAGGATATAGCCGGCGTCCCGCGCGACCGCATCTTCCGCCTCGACGAGAAAGACAATTTCTGGCAGATGGGCGAGACCGGCCCGTGCGGTCCGTGTTCGGAGATCCACTACGACCTCGGCGAAGGCACGGCCGAAATCGAGGTCGCGAACGACGTATTCCCGAGCGACAGCGGCCGCTACGTAGAGATCTGGAACCTGGTCTTCATGCAGTATGACCGCGACGCGCAGGGCACGCTGAACCCGCTGCCGCGCCCGTCAATCGACACCGGCATGGGTCTGGAGCGCATCGCCGCCGTGATGCAGGGCAAGCTCTCGAACTACGACACAGACCTGCTTCAGCCGATCATCCGCCGGGCGGGTGAGATACTCGGTATCGAGTACGGCGCCGATCCTGTCTCCGACACCGCCCTGCGCATAATCGCCGACCACAGCCGCGCAACCGAATTTCTTATCAACGACGGCGTAGTACCGTCGAACGACGGCCGGGGCTACGTGTTGCGAAAGATTATGCGGCGCGCGCTGCGGCACGCCCGCCGCGCCGGCGCGACGGAACCGTTCCTTTACAAGCTCACGGGCTTCGTAGCCGAACTGATGGGGCCGGCGTATCCCGACCTGGCCGAAAGCGTCGACCGCGTTGCACGAATCGTCAAGGACGAAGAGCACCGCTACGCAACCACGTTCGAAATCGCCGAGCGCATCTTCCACGACGAGGCGCGCGGGGCCGAGCAGGTGCTGCCCGGCGCCGTCGCGTTCAGGCTCTACGACACCTACGGGCTGCCGCTCGAGGAGCAGGAGGACATGGCGCGCGAGTACGGCCTGAAGATCGACCGCGCCGAGTTCAACCAGGAGATGGAGAAGCAGCGCGAGCGGGCGCGCGCGAGTTGGAAGGGCGCCGACCGCGCCGCCATCGCGCCGGTATACCAGGCGCTCGCGGCCGAGGGCCGGACGAAGTTCCGCGGGTACGAAACCTTCGAGTGTACGGCGAAGGTGATGGGGCTCGTGAAGAACGAGCAGGCGGTGGCCTCGGTTGGTCCGGGCGAGGAAGTGGAGGTTGTGCTCGACGCGACTCCGTTCTACGCCGAATCCGGCGGCCAGGTGGGCGACCGCGGCGCGCTGTACTTTGCCGGTTTGGAAGAACGCATCGCCGCCGTCGAGAACACGTATTCGCCGGTGCCGGGGCTTACGGTGCACAAAGTGACGACGGCGTGGCCGCTGAACCGCGGCGACCAGGTGCGTGCGGTGGTGGCGGAAGAGACCCGCCGGCCGACGATGCGAAACCATACCGCCACGCACCTGCTTCAGGCCGCGCTCAGAGTTGTGCTCGGCACGCACGTGAAGCAGGCGGGCAGCGTGGTGGAGCCGTCGCGGCTGCGTTTCGATTTCACCCATTACGCGCCTTTGGACGCGACGGAGATCGCCGAGGTCGAACGGCTGGTGAACGAGCAGATACTAGCCGACCGTGAGGTGACCTGCACGGTGATGGATCTGGACCAGGCGCTGAGCGGAGGCGCGACGGCGCTGTTCGGCGAGAAGTACGGCGAGACTGTGCGCGTCATCGAGGTGCCGGGTTTCTCAAAGGAGCTTTGCGGCGGCACGCACGTGCGGCGCACCGGCGAAATCGGACTGTTCAAGATCACATCCGAAGGCAGCATCTCGGCGGGCGTGCGGCGCATCGAAGCCGTGACGGGAGAGGGCGCTCTCGAACGCTTCCGCCAGATGATGGACACGGTTCAGCGCGCGGCCGCGCTGCTGCGGACCGCGGAACCTGAGCTCGTGGAACAGGTGGAGAGAGCCGTGGAGCAGCGGCGCGCGCTGGAGCGTCAGGTGGAGCAACTCAAGAGCAAGCTGGCGCAGTCGCAATCCGGTGATCTCGAATCGCAGGCGCGCGAGATCAAGGGCGCCAAGGTGCTCGCCGCGCGCGTGGAGGGCATGGATCGGGCGCAAATGCGCGCGCTGGCCGATGCGCTTCGCAACAAGTGGAAGACGGCGGTTGTCGTGCTCGCCGCCGCCGAGGATTCGAACGTCGCGATCGTCTCCGCGGTAACGAAAGACCTCACGGCGAAGGTGCATGCGGGCAAGCTCGCGGGAGCGGTGGCCCAGGCCGTGGGTGGCCGCGGCGGCGGGCGTCCGGACATGGCCGAGGCCGGAGGCAAGGACGCATCGGCGCTGCCAGCCGCGCTGGAGCGCATCTACGAGAGCGTCGAAGCGATGCTATAGCGCTTTCGATGCGGCCATTTCCGCCCGGCAAAGCGGATTCCGTTCTGCGGCGAGGAATCGATCTCAGGCCAGTAGGGCGCGGCGGAGCAGATCCAGCGCTGCCTGCGAAGCCCAGAGGCGGACACGCTCGCGGTCGCCCACGAAACGGTGGCGGTGGGCGTGAATGCGCGCCGGTCCGGCCAGGCCTACGATTACAGTTCCCACGGGATTATGTTCCGTCCCTCCGCCCGGCCCGGCCACGCCGGTCACCGAGAGCGCCCAGGTGGAACCGGTGCGCTCGCGCGCGCCGCGCGCCATCGCTTCCGCCGCCTGCTCGCTGACGGCGCCGTGCATGCGCAGGAGCTGTTCATCGACGCCCAGCAGCGTGCGCTTCATGAGTTCCGAGTAGGTGAGAAATCCGCCCACGAAATAGTCCGAGCTGCCGGCGATCGACGTGATGCGCTGGCCGAGATAGCCCCCGGTGCAGCTCTCGGCTACGCTCACTGTTTCGCCGCGTGCGCGCAGCATCCGGCCTACGGCTTCCTCGAGCGGCGCGCCGTCGCGCGAGTAGATCCGGTCGCCGAGGATCTCCTCGATCTGTGCGCCCAACTCGGCGGCGAGCCGCTCGGCCTCATCGGCCGTATCCGCGTGCGCGCGCAGATGCACTTGTATATCGCCTGCGCCAGCAAGTATCGTAGTCGCGGGGTTTGTGTATCTTGTGTACGCCGGGGCGATCAGCGAATCGACCTCGGACTCGGGGACCATGGCGATGCGGTAGAAGCGCGTGCGCAGGAATCGTGCGGGCGCTATGCGGCGCAGCCGCGGCAGGCACTCGGCCGTGAACATCGGCTTCATCTCGCCGGGAGGTCCTGGAAGCAGCACGAGTACGCGGCCGTTCTGTTCAATCCACTGGCCAGGAGCGGTGCCGTTGTCGTTGGGGAGGACCTCGGCGCTCTCGATGACGTATGCCTGGCGCCGGTTTATCTCCGGCATCGGGCGTTTGCGAAACGCAAAGCGCGCCTGGATGCGATCGTAGATCTCCTGCGTGTAGACGAGCCGGCGCGAGAGTGCGGCGGCAACGGCGTCGCGCGTGACGTCATCCTCGGTGGGACCCAGGCCGCCGGTGAGGACTATGACCCCGGAGCGGCCAAGCGCGAGGCGCACAGCGGCGGCGAGGCGTTCTCGATCATCGCCGACGATGGTCTTCGTAGCGACCTCGATGCCGAGGTCGTTCAGTTGAGCGGTGAGCCAGAGCGAGTTGGTATCGGAACGGTCGGGAGTGAGGAGCTCCGAGCCTACGGCGATGATTTCAGCGGTCATTTAATGTAGTCCAGGAATGAAACGGCCGGAACACCGGCTTTGCCGGCGCCGGCCCACAGACGAACCGGCCGCCGGCGCGCAGGTGAATGCAGAGACGGGCATTTACGGCAGCGGTTTGCCCTGAATATCGACGTCCACGCGGTAGAGCGCCGAGTTGGTGGCAACCACCATGGAACGTGACGGGGTGAATGCCAGCCCGACGATGCCCGGTCCGGAGAGGAACAGTTCCGGCCGGGCGTCGCCGCCGAACCGGACGATGCCCTTGCGCCCCGAGAGAGATGCCGCGACGTACATGCGCCCTTCGGCGTCGAACGCGATTCCCTGCGGGCGGCCGAGCCCGCGGTAATAAGTGGCCACATCGCCGGAAGGAGAAATACGGTAAATGGAGTCGAAGCTCGACGTAGTGGGCCCGGTGACGTAAAGGTGCCGGTCCGGCCCGAATGCAAGGTGGTACGCGGAGATCGATTCCTCGAGCGTCGCAAAAACATAGATCTGGCGGTCCCGGCTGATCTTCCAGATGGTGCCTTTGCGGTCGCCGACGTAAAGGTTCTCTTCCTCGTCGAACGCCAGTCCTGTCGCGACGTTCATACCCTCGACGAAAACAGACATGCTGCCGTCGGGCGCGGCCTGATAAACGATTCCGTCGTAGCGGCTGGAGATGTACAGCAGTCCCTCGCGGTCAAACGCCAGCGCCGTGGCGTTCATGATGTCGGAGAGGAATGGCTTCGTGTTGTAGCTGAGGTCAATGCGGAACACCGACACCGGCGTCTTCTGGCCGCGGCTTCCACTGAGGGTGGTATAGATGTTGCCCGCGGAGTCCACGGCGGGATTGGCCACCGGATGCACGTTTTCGGCAATCAGCAGGCCGACATCGCAAGATGCGGAGGCGCTCGCGCCGTCGCTCTCCACCGTCAGTTCTCCCACCTCGGCGCCCTCGGGAACACGCGCGATCACCATGGATTCGGAGCCGATGACAATTGGCGCTTCCACCTCACCGAACCGCACGCGCGGGCGCGCATCGGGCCGCGCCAGTCCCTTCCCGCGTATCTGGAGTTCGCCTCCGGCGATGGCCGCCATCGGGGCGATTCCGGTGATCTCGGGCTTGTTTTCGGCCTGTTTGCGCGACATAAGCGTGTTCAATAGAGATTGAAACATCCCGCAAGGCATAAAACAAGCGCGGCATAGATGCCCGCAACGATATCGTCCGCCATGATGCCCCACCCGCCCGGCAGGCTCTGGAGCCTGCTGATAGGAAAAGGCTTCCAGATGTCGAACAGACGGAACAGGAAGAACGCTCCGGCGAAAGCCGGCCAGGTCATCGTCGCAGCGCCGCCGAAGGCTATCAACTGACCCGCGACTTCGTCCACGACGACCGAACCGGGATCGGTTTTGCCCGTTGCGCGCTCCTCGCGCGCCGAGGCCCAGATGCCCGGAGGGGCGAGCACGGCGCCGAGGGCGGCGACTTGCCAGCCGGTAAATCCGGCGAACTTCGCCAGTGCAGCAGCCATCGCAACCGCCGCCAGGGAACCGGCGGTCCCGGGCGCAACGGGAGCAAGCCCGCAGCCGAACCAGAGCGCGATCCAGTGCGCGGCGGCGCCGGCGCACCCGCGAGGGGGAACCGGTCTAGCCGCGGTCGGGTTCACCAGTTTCCTCCTCGGAGCGGTCCTCGCCGGACTCCTCGCGACGCACCGGGATGCGGTACTTCTCTTCCGCCCAGTTTGCCAGGTCAATCAGGCGGCACCGCTCACTGCAAAACGGGGCGTATGGCGTGCCGGGCTGGACCTGTTTTCTACAGATGGGGCATTTCATATGTGCGGGGACAGTATACGCAACTCGTCAGACGGGCGGGAAATGCGCGAGTCCAGGAGCGTGCCCACGAGATCGTAGTCATGAGCCTCAGTGACGCGGAAAAGGCGCATCTGGCCGGCGCGCGGCGCAGCACCTTCGATGTCGTTAATGAGGCAGACACCGTCGATATCGGGCGCCTGGGTTGCGGCGCGAGCCTGCCAGAGCAGGTCCGTTTCGGGCGAAGGACCTTCGACGAGCACCGGAAACTTCCGCCCGATGAGCGCCTTGTTGCGCCGTCGGGAGATTCCACGCTGGATCGACATCAGCTTCCGGCGGCGGTTGTAGATCGTGCGCGCGGGGACCTTGCCCCCGAGCCGGAAGCTTGCCGCCGTCTCCTCGTCGGAGTAGGAGAAGACGCCGAGGCGGTCGAACTGGGCGGCCTTGACAAACGCGCAGAGCGCGTCGAAGTCGGCATCGGTTTCGCCCGGAAAGCCGACGATCAGGCTGGTGCGGACGGCCACACCGGGAATCGTGCGGCGGATGCGCTCGATCAGCTTCAGAAACGCTTCGCCGGATTGCCCGCGCTTCATGCGTTTCAGCACCGCAGGCGAGGCGTGCTGCAATGGGACATCGATATAGCCGGCTATTGCTTCGTGCGCGGCCATAACGTCGAGCAGGCGCTGGGTGATCCGGTTCGGGTATGCATAAAGGAACCGGATCCAGTTCCCGCGCGCGGAGGGCAAGCGGGCCAGGCGCTCGAGCAGCAGCGCGAGGCCGTCGCGGATGCCGAGATCTTCGCCGTAGCAGGTTGTGTCCTGGCCGATGAGATTCAGCTCGCGGACGCCGCTCCGGAACAGGCGGTCGGCCTCGGCGGCTACGCTTTCGGGCGCACGGCTTCGGAATGGCCCGCGGAGCTGCGGGATAACGCAGAAGGAGCACGGGTGATCGCAGCCCTCGGCTATCTTGATGTACGCGTAGTGCGCGGGCGTAGCCAGCAGGCGGGGAGTGGCGTCGTGATACAGGTACGGCGCGGGCGCTTGAGGAGGGGCGCTGCCTTCGCAGGCGGCCACAATGCTCTCGACTTCGTTGGCGCCGAGAACGGCATCTACTTCGGGCACCTCGGCGCGGATCTCGTCGCGATGGCGCTCCACAAGACAGCCGGTGACGATGAGCCGGCGTGCCGAGCCGTTGCCTTTATAGCGGGCCATCTCGAGGATGGCATTCACGGACTCCTCACGCGCAGGGCCGATGAAACCGCAGGTATTGACGACGATTGCGTCGGCTTCTTCGGCGCACGCGGTTATTTCGTGGCCACGGGCAGCGAGGTGCCCCATCATGACTTCGGTGTCCACAAGGTTCTTGGGACATCCCAGGCTGACAAATCCTACTTTCAAGCGAAGCGTTTCCGGACGGAACCTCTTACAAGGATAGCATTTGGAGGGCTATCAACCCGCAAACGCTGCGTGAATTATGAGCGGTTCAGACCGTTCGTCGCGCCCGCGGCTCGAAGTACGGGGTGGCGCCGCCGGCGCGCGTGCGGCGCGGAGGAAAATGCGCTCACCCTCGCCGGCGCCCGCTGGCCGGCGTACGGGCGAGCGGCTTGGCGCTCGGCACGCGCTTTCAGCGCCCGGAGTTCAGAGGTGGAGCGATCAGCGCAGAAACAGGTGCAGGCCCTGCTGGAGCGCCGCCGCGCCGGCGGCGCCGGTCAGAGCCGGGCCGAGCGCAGGTATGCGCTGCCTGCGCGCGCCGTGGACGGCGTGGAACCCGAGATACAGGAAGCTGCCGCCGGCGAGCGCCAGCGCATACGTCACCCATGCCACACCGAAATGCGCGGTTACAACCGACTCGAGCAGCGCACCCAAAAACGTCGCAAACTCAGCCGCTGCGGCCAGAGCGAACGCCTTGGCGCGCGTCTTCACTGCGGCGCGCAGCATGAGCCCGAGCGCAATGCCTTCGGGAATCTTGTGCAGCACGACGCCCGCGACAACAACCGCGGCGAGGCCCACCGCGCCGGACTGCGAGGCTGCCACGCCGAGCCCGTCCAGGAACGCGTGCAGCGATGCTGCTGCGACCAGCGGGAGCGCAAAACCGTGAAGGGTAACGGAGCACTTCGCATGATCGTGCGTGTGCGAGCAAGCCGGGCAGATCGGGTAGACGAAACGGCCGAATGCCCACAGTAGCAGCACGCCGGCGGACAGCAGCAGGGTAGCAGCGGCGAGAGACCGTTCCTCCACGAGCTCCGGAAAAACGGCGAATGCAGCTATGCCCGCCAGCAGCCCGCCGCTAAACGGAACTATGCGTTTCAGCGAACCGATGAGCGAGGAGACTCCGAGCGCCGCGCACGCTATTCCTATCGCTGCCGCCAAGAAGCCGAGCACAATTCCAGAGGCAAGCATGGGTGGTTTTACTCTACTCTAACCTGCCCGCGCCGGTTTCCGCTTGCCTCCTTGCCTCCGGTTCGTCGCCCGCGGGAGACGGTTCGTCCGATTGTTCGCCCCCCCGTCGCCCGGGACACGGAAATCCTGCCGCCCCGCCGTAAGCTCGACCGTGTAGGAGGCAAGATGAACGCACTGGTCGAACTTGAGCACGTCAGCCGCAGATACGCGATGGATCACAGCTTCGTGCCGGCGCTCGATGACGTTTCGCTGACCATACACGAACGCGAGTTTCTGGCGATCGCGGGACCGAGCGGCAGCGGCAAGACGACGCTGCTGAACCTGATCGGCTGCATAGACCGGCCGACGCTCGGCGCCATTCACATAAACGGGACCGACACGACGCAGTTGACACCCGCCAGGCTCGCCGCGCTGCGCCGCGACCGCATCGGCTTCGTTTTCCAGACCTTCAACCTGATTCCGGTGTTCACGGCATTTGAGAACGTCGAGTTTCCATTGCTGATCCAGGGCGTGAGCGGCGCGGAACGGCGCAAGCGGGTCATGGAGGCGCTCGAGAGCGTCGGTCTGGCAGAGCGTGCCGGACACCGGCCGGACCTGCTATCGGGCGGCGAGCGGCAGAGGGTTGCCGTGGCGCGCGCCATTGTCCACCGGCCGGCGCTTGTGCTGGCAGACGAGCCGACGGCGAACCTGGACACACAAAACGCGACGCACCTCATCGATCTTATGCGCAGCCTGAATCACACGCTCGGGGTGACGTTCCTGTTCTCGACCCACGATCAGCGCCTGCTCGACCGCGCCAGCCGCGTTGTGCGGCTCTATGACGGCCGCGTCGGCGAGGACGTCGTCAACGAATGCGCAATGGCGAACTGACCGGAGGACACCATGCACAGATTTCTCTCCCTCGCATTCCGAAACGTATTCCGCAACCGCCGCCGCACGGGCATGACATTGCTGGTCGTGGGCGGCGGCGTAGCCGGCCTGCTGCTTGTCGGCGGGTTTTTCACGTACATGTTCTGGGGATACCGCGAGACCACGATCAATAACGGCGTCGGTCATCTGCAGATCTTCAACGCCAATTACTTCCGGAAAGACGAGACGCGAACGCTCGAATACGGCCTCGAGAACGTCAGAGCGGTCACGGCCGCCGTGGAGCGGGCTCCGCATGTAAAAGGCGTGGCGCCGAGGATCGAATTCTTCGGCATGTGCTCGAACGGGATGAAATCGGGCACGTACATGGCGACGGCCGTCGTTCCCGAACTCGAGCGGAAGATGGGTTTCAGGCTCAGCGTAACCAAAGGGCGCGACCTGGGGCCCGCCGGTTCCACCACGGCTAATGAAGCGCTGATCGGCTCAGGGCTGGCGCGCTCGATGAGCATAAAGCCGGGAGACAGCCTGACGCTGCTCGCGGTCACCAGCGACGGCGCGCTGAACGGCATCGACGTCGACATCGTAGGCACCATTAGCACCGGCATCAAGGAGATGGACGACCGCGTTCTGCGCGTAACCCTCCCCGCGGCCCAGCGCCTGCTGCAAACCGAGAAGGTGACAAAACTCGTCGTCGGGCTCGATCGGACCGAGAACACAGCGGCCGCGAAGGCCGATATCGCTTCCCGCCTCAGGGCGGCGGGCAACGATATCACCGTTAAGGACTGGCAGCAAATGTCGCCCATGTACGCCCAAATGGTGATGATGTTCGCGGGAATCCTGGCGTTCATGGCGGCGATCGTGCTGTTCATGGCCGTGATGTCGAGCGCGAACACGCTCATGATGGCCATCTTCGAAAGGACCCGCGAGATAGGCACCATGCTTGCGATGGGGACGCCGCGCCGCTGGATATTGTCTCTGTTCGTGTCGGAGGGGCTGCTGATCGGCGTGCTGGGCGCTCTGGCAGGCGTGCTGGCCGGCAACGGGATCGGATTCCTGCTGAACCACTCTGGGCTCCAGATGCCGCCGCCTCCGGGGAACTCCACCGGGTTCCCGTTCCACGTGCGGTACGACGCGGCGCTTATGATCGGCTCGTCGGGGCTGGTGGTAATCACGATGACGCTGGCGTCGGTGCTTCCGGCGATCAGGGCGTCGCGTGTCCGAATCGTCGAGGCGCTGGCGCATGTCTAGGAGGGCTGCAATGACGCGAACGCTCGCACTCGCTCTTATCGGGGCCGCGGCGTGCCAGGCCGCGGCACCGGATGCACAGGCGCTGCTGGCGGGCTACGACAGGCTGCGCAACGGCTGGGACTCGTTCAGCGTGCGCGTACGGATCCAAACGTTCGAGAACGGGAAAGCCGACGAGGCGTACGACTACGAGGTCTATCAGAAGGGCGCGGAGCGTACGTACGTGGAGTTCCTGAGCCCGCGGGAAAAGGGCCAGCACCTTCTCATGCTCGGCGACGACATGTGGATTTACTTGCCGGACACGAGCCGGCCGATTCGCATCACGCCGCTCCAGCGGTTGCAGGGGAACGCATCCAACGGCGATGTGGCGCGCACTAATTGGGCCGCGGACTACAACGCGGTTGTACTGCGCGGCGAAGCGGTGGACGGCGCGCAATGCCACGTCCTCGAACTTACAGCGAAGCGGAAGGGAGCGACTTACAGGAAGGTCCATTTGTGGCTCCGCGCCGGCGACGGGCGGCCCGTAAAAGCGGACTTCTTCCTGGCCTCCGGCAAACATGCTAAGTCAGCGAGCTACGACCAGTACGAGACGGTCAACGGCCGCACGGTGCTTAAGCAGATGACGCTCTACGACCGCATCCGGAACTCGTCGTACAGCGTGATGAAGTACGACGAGTGGAACCCGAGGCAGTTGCCGGACCGCATGTTCCACCAGGGGCGGTCGGAGAGATTTTGAGGCGGATGGCTATGCACGCCGGAATCGTGCTTCTTGCCGCCGCCGCAACGCTCGCCGCGCAGTCGGGCGGGAGCGAGACACGGTTCGCGTTCTCGCTCGGCGACGAGGGCGGGTACACGGCGGGACTGCGGGCGCCGATCGAAAGCGGAACGAATCTGGGCATCGCGCAGGGCTCGTTCGCGTGGCGCGAGGGCGGGCGCTTCCGGTTCGCGGCGAGCGCGGCGGCGCTCGCCGCGACGGCGGAGGAAACGCACAGCCGGCTGCTGGTCAAGGAAACCTACTTTGGGTTCACGGCCGGCGATTTCGATTTCCTCGCGGGCAAGAAGATCCTGAAATGGGGTACGGGGTATGCCTTCACACCCACCGGCGTGCTCGACCCGCCACGCGATCCGTCGGACCCGACAGACCGCCTCGGATTGAACCAGGGCCGCGAACTCGCAAGCCTCGAGTACATTCGCGGCCGGCACGCCGTAACCGCGGCTTGGGCGAGCGGCGGAATGCTACAGCGGCACCGTCCGGGCCTGAACGAAACGTTCGCCGCGCGCGACAACTTCATGCTGAAGGGGTTCGACACGTCTGTGATTTTCGCCAAAATGCGCGGGAGGCCCGTCTTAACCGGAGCGAACTTCACGCGCGTGGTGGGCGAATCAGTCGAGGTTCACGCGGAAGTGGCCCACTGCGAATCCACGGTGGTGCTGGCCGGAGGGCAGTACTCGTTCCGTTCGGGTGTCAACACCACGGTCGAGCTGTACTCGCCCGGCGCGGGAGGGCCTCGGTATGCGTTCTTTCGAATCGGGAAATCGCGCCTGCGCGAACTGCCGGGTTGGAAGGAGTGGGACCTCGGGGGCATGGTGCTCGCAAACCTGCGGGACCACAGCCGCCTGCTAATCATCGACGTGAACCGGCGGTTCGGCAATCACCTTTCGGTGTACGGGCGAGTGCAGGCGCCGGCGGGGGCGAAGTGGCGGAGCGAGTATGGTATGATCCCGTACGCCGCGCTGCTGACCGGCGGCTTTCGCGTGCAACTCTGATCTATGGCGTACTCGGCGGATTGTCCGAAGGAGAAGTTCCACATCACTTGGAACTATATAGGCCGCATCTGCCTCGTGAACGGCGGTGCGACGCTGGCAGCGCCACTCCTGATGACCTTGGGAGGAAGCAGTCCCACCTGGGCGGAGTCTCTCCGGAACCTCGAGATGAGCGCGATATACGCGTTCCTCATCGGAACGCCCACGGCGCTGACGCTGCCGTGGCTCGCTGAAGCCATCACTGCCCGGGCAATGCGTTGGAGGCTGGTGTTAATTGGCGCCATCTGCCTGGCGCTGACGGGTATCGGCGCGCTGGCCGGCGGCGAAGTTGCAATCCTGCTCGGGCTTCAGGGCGCGGGTTTTTTTTGGGGGAATTACTGGTTTGCGGTGAAGGTGGGGTCGGTGCTGGCAGTGACCATCGGATGCGGAGTGTTCGCGTACGAGAGCCTGCGCCATCAGCTGCAGGCTACTGCGCTCGAGCTGCGCACGCGCCAGCTCGAGCAGGAGCGGGCGCAAAAGCTGTTCGCAGAGGCCCGGCTTTCATCGCTGGAATCGCGAATCCATCCGCATTTCCTGTTCAACACGCTGAATTCAATAGCGTCACTGATTCCCGAAGATCCCAAGCGTGCCGAGGAGATTGTGGGCAGGCTCGCCGCGCTGCTTCGGTTCTCGCTGGATTCGAGCGCCGAGAGCCTGGTTCCGCTGGCGAAAGAGATGCATATCGTGTGGAACTACCTGGAGATCGAGAAGGCGCGGTTCGGCTGCCGGCTGCGGTACTCCATCGACATGCCGCGCGAACTCGACAGCGTGCGTGTGCCGCCGCTGGCCGTGCAGACCCTGGTGGAGAACAGCGTCAAGCACGCAATCGCGCCACTGCGCGAAGGCGGCGAGGTGCGCATCACCGCGCGCGAGGCGGAGACGGGCATCGAGATTTGTGTCCGCGACACAGGACCGGGGTTCAGGCTTGAACACGCGCCGGCGGGCCACGGAATCGCGAACCTGGCGGGCAGGCTCAACGTACTGTTCGGAGATGCGGCCGGGCTTTTGGTTTCGCGTGATGAAGGCTCTTCATCTGTGCACATTCTGCTTCCGCTCGAAGCCGCGGCGCACAACGCATGAGATTCCGCGCGTATATCGTCGACGACGAGGCTCTGGCCGTTCGCAGGCTGACGCGTCTGCTCGCGGCCACCGGGCGGTTCGAGATAGCCGGAAGCACCACCGATCCCGAGGTGGCGTCGGAGTTCCTGTTGCGCGAACGCGTGGACGTGCTGTTCCTCGATATCGAGATGCCCGGCATCAACGGCTTCGAACTGCTGGCCGCGCTTCCGGAGCAGCCGGCGGTGATTTTCACCACGGCGTACGACCAGTACGCACTGAAAGCTTTCGAGGTGAACTCGATCGATTACCTTCTGAAACCCATCGAGCCAGAGCAACTCGACCGCGCGGTGGCGAAGCTCGAACGCATGCGCGGAGCGCGTCCGGACTGGCTTGCCAAGCCCGAGTTGCGAAGCGTGCTGGACCAGTTGGCGGCGTGTATTCGCGGGCCGGAGCGGCGGTACCTGGATCGAGTGGCGTCGCGCGCCGGCGAACGCGTTCAGCTCATCGAACTGGACCGCGTCACTCACTTCTTCGCTCAGGACAAGCTTACCTTCGCGGTCGCCGGCGGGCGGAACTACTCCGTGGACTATAGCATCGCGGAGCTGGAGCAGAAGCTCGACCCGCGGCGGTTCTTGCGAATCCACCGTTCCACGCTGCTGAACCTGGATTGGGTGCGGGAAGTGGACGCGTGGTTTTCCGGGCGGGCGCTGGTGCGGCTAAAAGACGAGCGGCGTACGGAACTGACCGTCGCGCGAGACCGCGTGCGGCAGTTGAAGGAACGGCTGGGGTACTGATTCCCTCTGTTTTTTGCTGTGATACAGTCATGACCCGCACGCTTCCGAACGGCAAACGCATTCGCCTGCTGGAAGGCGACATCACACAGGTTCCGGCCGATGCCATCGTTAACGCAGCGAACTCCGCGCTGGCGGGGGGCGGCGGCGTGGACGGGGCTATCCACCGCGCCGGCGGCCCGGAGATCATGCAGGAACTCGATCGCATCCGGCCTCAGATCGGCGGCCGTTGTCCGGCGGGCAGCGCCGTTGCGACAACCGCCGGCCGGCTGCCGGCGAAGTTTGTGTTTCACGCAGTTGGGCCGGTCTACGGCCGCGCCGGGGCGCGCGCCGCCGAGCTGCTGGCTTCGTGCTACACGACAGCGCTGCGTATGGCGGATGAGCGCTCGTTGAGAACCATTTCATTTCCGTCCATCAGCACCGGCGCTTACGGATACCCGCTGGAAGAGGCCGCGCCGGTGGCGGTCGGCGCGGTGGCGCAATACCTGGCGCGGAGCGCCTCGACGGTGGAGGAGGCCACCTTCGTTTTGTGGGGCCGCGATGCGTACCGCACGTACGAGAGCGCACTGTCCGCGCTCACGATAGAATAATCCTGTAGCGAGACATGCAGGTAGTAACAGCCGGCACGCAGAAGCTAATCCAACTGGAGTTCGATCCGGAGTTCATCGCCGGCCTTGCCAGGCAGGCCGGCTTCGAGTGCCGCGTGGACGACAACACGCGCGCCCTGGTGCTGGACTTGCGCCTGGCGAATCGGCACGGGCCGCTCCTGCTGTTCGACGCCGCAGACCCGGCGAATCTCGGATGGTTCTCGCGCTGCCAGTACTACATAGACGGCCAAACCGGCGCGGTTCTCCAGACGCCCATGTTTGTGGCCAACGTGCGCGACCGCACGGGCCGGGTGGCGCCGGATGCGCTTCGCGTGCAGTTGTCCAAGGAACTCCCCGCGACATTCCGCATGCCTGGCCGAAACCCGGTGAACGAGCACACTGTGTATTCAGTATTAGTGAGCGTCCTCACGGCGATGCAGCAGACCGGAGTGGCAGTGTGTGGCGGCCCCGTTGTGAAGCCTCTTGCCGGCAGGGCCTGATACCCCAGCCCCGGCGTAAAATGCTTTTCATGTACTGCTATGCTGCTGCTGTCCTGCTCACAGCGGCTGGTGTGGCCGCAGCCGCCGATATAAAGCTTCCCCCGCCGGAGACCACCGGCGGAAAACCGCTCATGATGGTCCTCAAAGAGCGCAGGACATCCCGCGCCTTCAGCTCGAAACCGCTTCCACCACAGGTGCTGTCAAACCTGCTCTGGGCGGCGTTCGGCATCAACCGCCCTGATGGCCATCGCACAGCGCCATCGGCGATGAACTGGCAGGAAACCGACATTTACGTCGCGCTTCCGGACGCCGTTTACGTTTACGACGCCGGAAAGAACCTGCTGCGCGAGGTGGTCCCCGGCGACCAGCGCAAGTACACGGGCACGCAGGACTTCGTCGCGACGGCGCCGGTCGACCTGGTTTATGTCGCTGATCTCGCTAAAACCGGCAATCGCGCAAACGCGGAGGCGCAGGCGCTGTTCGTGGATGCCGATACGGGCTTCATAGCCGAAAATGTGTACCTTTTTTGTGCGTCGGAGGGGCTTGCCGTAGTAGTCCGCGGCAGCATTAATCGCGAGGAACTCGCCAAGGTGCTGAAACTCAGGCCGGATCAGCGGATTACGCTTTCGCAGACGGTCGGCTACCCGGCAAATTAGGTCCGGCGTGCCGCATATAGCACGCGCAAGGCTCGCCGCACCGCGGTTCAACAGGGCCGCCCAGGGGTGAATAGCGCCGCTTCGGCGCCACCCCAATGGGACATATCGCTCTACCACGATTTTCCTGTTGTCTTCCCCACTCTTGCAGCTTAGAATTCGGGGCACGCTTGATACGTGTACTCACTGCATGGCGGATCGGGCGCCCTGGTACATTAAAATAGATTCAGCACCACTGGGAGCAGGAATGAATGCACTGGCGGCACTTCTTCTTGCGGTCGGCGCGGTTTATGCAATCGATCCCGCCGAGGTAGTTCAGCAGGCTCAGATCCTCGAGGACGAAGGCGATGCCGTAGCCGCACGCGCGCTCCTGCGAAAAGCCGCGGCGGAGGAGCCGAAATCCGCCGCAGCGGCCCTGGCATATGCCGAATTCCTGGACCGCTATGCAGATCCCGAAACTCGTGAGGCGTACGAGAGAGCACTGCCTCTGGCAGCCGGCCCCCGGCATACGGCGGTGGCCCGCCGTCTTCTGCTGCTCAGCCTTACCGACGGCGACCGGGAAGCTGCGGCGAAGTACGCCCAGGCGGCCGGCGTAGGCTGGCGGCCGCCCAGACGCCAGGCGCGGCAGAGCGAGCCGTTTATTCTGATCCCGGGCCCATTGTCGTCGTTCGCGCGGATGGCGGCGCTGGCGGAAGGCCAGGATCGGCGGACGTTGTTGACCGCACTTGCGCGGAACGTCATAACGGGCGGTTACCGCGCTTCGCAAACAGGCGAGTCGCTGGAAGCAACCGAGTACATGAAGCTGCTCACGCGTTATGTTTCGCAGGCGCGCGAGCTGACGGAATTCGCTGGGGACAGCAACGAGGTCCGCATCGAGTCCTGCGAATCCCCGAGGACGGCCGACCTGTTGCGGATACTCGGCTACCGAATGCGCGGCGGGTGCGGCTCGGAGGTGGTGCTCGAAACCGTAAACGCAAGCCGGGCATTTCTGACCATCGACTCCGGATTTCCGCTGGCCGAACTCGAGCAGTCGCTGCGCACCAACCGCCCGTTCGCACACGCGTACCAGCCCACGCGCGTACCTGTTCTTTACGGGGCCGATTACTGGTACCCGGAAAAGGAGAAACAGCAGCAGTTCATTGAATCGTTTCTGGCCGATCCAGCGCTGTGCCGGCTCTACGTCGCGCTGTCGAACCTGGACGAAGAGACCGCGGCTGCGCTTCACAAAGCGATTCCGCAGGAACGCCTGCGCGCGTTCGCGCACGTGCTCGACTTTTTTGGAGGCATGTTGCAGATTCGCGGCGGAAAGGCAATCGTGCCGGGGGGCGCGCGTTCGGCGGCGGCCTGGGCGGACTTGGCGGGCGCATCTCCCGCGCAGGGCACAGCATTTATCGACAGACTGATTTCGCGCGACGACGGCTGGCTGGCCGCCTATTTCGACGCGATTGCGCGCGCCGAGAGTCCCGTGAGGGCATATGTGTGCGAGCCGCAGCGGCTGAAACGGTTCTATGCCGCCCTGCGCGGCCGCATTACGAGCCCCGGCCCGGCGCGTCCGGTTTTCCGGTCGAATGCCGAACTGATGTTGTTCCTGACGCGGCTGCGCATAGAGCCCGGCGGGAAGCCGCACATTCCAGGCGGAATCGAGGTTTGGAAGGATCTGTTCGCGCGCTCCGCTTACCGCAAGCGGGATGGCAAGCTGGCGCGCGCCGCCACCGCATGGAGGGACCCGGACGACCTGTTGGAGGCGCTGTTCGGCGAGGCGCGGATGACGGCGCAGAACGAGCCGCTGAAGATCTTCATGGCGACCAGCGATCTCGATGCGAGGCGCACGGCGCCATTACAGCCGTCCACGGTGGCCCGCCTCGCGCGAGATTATCGTACTTGCAACTCCCAGTACGTTATTTTCAATGAGACTCCGGCATTGACCGACGCGACGATAGCGGCCTATCTGGATGCAGCAGCCGCGATCAACGGGATCGGCAATGAGCTGGATCGCGCGGATGCCGCTGCGACGATGCAGGCGCTTGCCGGCCTGTGGCAGATATTCACGCGGCATCACGAAATTCCCGAGCGCGATGCCGATGCCGCGCTCGCCGCCATCCTGGCCCCGTTTCAGAAGGCGCCGAAGGGCCGGGATCTTTTCGACGCAGGGCGCGCGGGCGTGAAGGTGCTGCTGAGCGCCACGGCATCCGCGGCGGACGCCGCCCCGCAGCAGCGCATCATGGACCTGCTCACCGGCGCCTCCACGGCCCCGGGGGCCGGCGAGCACTCTTTGTTCCTGCAACAGATGGCCCGCATCTTCGAGGCGCAGCGGCTGGTTTCCCTCGACACGCTGTTCGACCTGGCAGACAACCTCGAAAGCGTCTCGCGGGGCGAGCAGCTCGATGCGAAGCTCGCGGCGCGCCTGGCCAGCCGGATCACGGAACTCGAGTCGCCGCGCTCCGGGCTCACCGCCGCCGAGCGCGCCACGTTCGCCTATGGGTACTGGAGCGAGCGCCACATGGAGCAGCAGAGCCGGCTGGACCTCCGGCGCGAGATCGAGCGCGCCGGCGCCGACGCCCGGAAACTCGCAGATATACGGGGCGATCTGGCGCCAGTGTTGCGCGACACGCTGGTCGGGCTGAACTACATCCACTATGCGCCGCCCGGAGCGCAGCTCCTTTACTCCAGCCCGACGTTCGTGCGCGGCCATGACTTCATCGGCATTCGCGGCATCTCCCAGACCTGGCGCAAGACGGACGTGATAGGAGCCGGCTGGCCCTCAAACGGCGGCGGCAGGCTGGTGGGATCGCTGTCAATGCTGCCGTATGCGCTCGCCCAGGCCGAACAGAACTTCCTGATACCGGCTCGCGAGCAGGCGCTGGTGTGGGGCGACCTTGTTCCGCAGATGATGATAACGGCCACGGTGCCGAGATGGTGGGACGTTACGCGCGGGCAGATGCACTGGGTAGGACTGCACATGCGGTACGGGGAGTCGCTGGTGGCGGAGGCCGCATTCGACGCGAAGCGTCGAGAGCAGGTGCTTTCTGCGCTGGAGGAGCACGTAATGCCGGAGCGGCTGGCAAGGATATTGCGGATGCTCGAGGAGGGCGACGCGGCCGGCGTGATCCGCGCCGTAACACCTGTCGAGCTGTTCATCATTGCCCGCGCCGCGTGCGCGAGCGGCCGGCCGGAGCCAGATCAACTGGCGGCCCGTATCATCGCGATGAAACAAATGCCCGGCATCTCGTACGAGGCCATCGCGGAGCGGTTCGGGACTCCAAAACCCAGCCTCACAACATCGTTTGCCCCCGGGCTGCTGTATTTGCGGCCGTTCCCCACGCTTATGGGCTACTCGAGCCGGATCCTGGCTGAAAGTTGGGAATCGAATACGCTGTACTGGGCCGCGCTGGCGGACCAGGTACACCTTGCGCCGTCGCAACTGAACATCATGATTCCGGAGTGGACCCGGATGACGGCGGAGAAGATTTTCGCCACGCACCTTGAGGACTGGCCTGCCTTGCTGCGCTCCGTCCGAACCATCGGCGAGCAGGAACGGCTGCGGCTGTTGATCGGCGCAACCGGCCAGAAGGCCCAGAGCGAGGAGTAGGTGATGCGATACGTTCCGGCGCTGATGCTCGCTGCCGCCGCGCTCGGCTGGGGCCAGGAGAGACCGGGAACCGTGTTCCGCGTGAAAGTGGACATGGTGGTGCTCAGCTTTCAGGTGACCGACGGCAAAGGCCACTACATTACCGGGCTGAAGCCGTCGGATTTCCGGATCCTCGAGGACGGAATCCCGCAGAAGATCTCGACGTTTGCAGAGGGCAGCCGGCCGGCCGTCGAGATCGCCGACGACGGTACGGCGCGTCCAATACCGCCCGCACCCGCCGAGGAAGGGCCGCTCGGGCTGGAGCGGCGTCCGGACGCGCTGGTCGGAACCAACGTTTTCGTGCTCTTCGACACGAGCAACTACATGTACCGGGGATTCGTGTACGCATCCGACGCCATCGCCGACTTCGTGCGCGGTCTGGACCGTGCCGATTCCATAGCCGTTTACACATTCAGCCGCAATCTGTCGCGCATCGCTCCGCTCACGCGCGACCGCAACGAAGCCATTTCCGGCCTGCGCAAGGCAGTCGCCGGCGACGATTCAGCGCTTTACAACACCATGCTGCTCACACTGCGCGACGCGGCGAAAGTTCCAGGCCGAAAGGTGCTGATCGTGTTCTCGAACGGTCCAGATAATGCCAGCATGATCGCGCCGGACGACGTGCGCGCAGTCGCCGAAGACGAAGGCATTCCCATTTACGTTATCTCGACGAACGACACCAGCAAGGACCCGGTGTCCGCGGCCGTCTTCCGCCGCCTCACGGAAGGAACTGGCGGCCAGGCGTACTTCGCGCGGACGTGGCAGAGGCAGGTGGAGGCGTTCGAGGCGATTCGCGAGTCGCTCGGCAACGCTTACACCATCACGTACTATCCGCAGCCGAACCCGAACGAAGGGTTCCGCAAGATCACGATTGAGATCCTCTCGGATCCCGGCAAGAAGCTGAAGATCCGCGCGCGCCCGGGATACCGTCCCCGCACGGGCTTCTGACAGGATCGCGGCGGCCGAAACCTCGCGGCCGTGGGGCTGCTATCCTCAACTCGTGTTTGCATACGACGCCATAGCCTACGAAGGCCAGCCGGTGGCTCAGGCTCATCCAGAACGCCTGGCGGTGCTTGGATTCCTGCACGGCATGTCGCCGGCGCCGATTGAAAGAGCCCGTGTGCTCGAGCTGGGCTGCGGTAACGGCGCGCATCTGGTGCCCTTCGCCATCACATATCCCGAAAGCCACTGCACGGGAATCGATCTTTCGGGAGCGGCCATCGGGCGCGGCCGCGAGCGCATCGCGAAGCTCGGTTTACGGAATATCCGTCTCGAGCAGCGCGACATAGCCGGCATCGGTCCGGATTCCGGCGAGTTCGATTACATCATCGCCCACGGCGTCTACTCCTGGGTGCCGGAACCGGTGCGCGACAAGGTTATCGCCATCGCGCGAGACAACCTGGCGCCGCAGGGAATCGCGTTTATAGATTACAACGCCTACCCCGGCTGTCACATCAGGATGATGCTCCGCGAGATGCTGCTGTTCCAGGTGGATGGCATAGATGATCCCGGCTTGAAGCTGCAACATGCCTATGCGCTGCTCAATCTGCTGGCGCAATCGCCGAACCAGGTGCTCGCCGATGAGGCGAAGCACGCGCGAGAGAGGCCCGGCTGGCAGCTGTATCACGACGACCTCGGCGAGGAGTTCTTTCCCGTCTATTTCTCGCAGTTCATGCAGCACGCCCGCGAACACAGATTGCAGTTTCTCGCCGACGCGCAATACCCCACACAGCAGCTCTTCACTCAACCGGCCGAGGTGGCGGAGACCATCCGCGCGGCATCGCGCGGCGACGCTGTTCTCGAACAGCAGTACCTGGACTTTGTCGAAATGCGGCGGTTCCGGCATACGCTGCTTTGCCGCGAGGAGATAACGCTGGAACGGCCGCCCGACGCGCGGCGCATCAAGCAGCTATATGTTGCTACGCAGGCAGAGCGCACCGCTCCCGGCGAGTTCCGGGGCCCGCGCGGAGCGGGCATGAAGACGAACCTCGATTACGCGCTCGCCGCGATGGATTACCTGAGCGAACGCCGCCCCGCGGCCGTTCCATTTGCGGAACTGGCGGAGTCCGTGGCGGTAGACGCGGACACGCTGGCGCAGTTCCTCCTGGGCACGTTCGCGGCGGGGCTGGTGGAGTTGCACACGGTTCCGTCGAAGTTCACGATCGAGCCCGGCGAGCGCCCGCGCGCGTTTTCGCTGGCGCGCCTGGAGGCGGCGGAGGGCGATCAGATCATCACCACCATGCGGCACCACTCCATAGAGCTCCGGGACGATGGGGCGCGGCGCGCCATCATTCTGCTGGACGGAACGCATGACCGGGCGGCGCTCGCGCGCGAGCTCGGCGGCAAGGTAGAGCATAATCTGGGCCAACTGGCGCGGTTGGGTTTGATAGAGGCGTAAGGACGAAGCATTTGACGCCGTTGTACGCACCTCAGCTCTTGAATTGCGCCCCCGCGTTGGACCAAACTGGGGTTCTTGCAGGCTAACGGCCCGAAGGAGGCACGATGCCAATGGCTCCCACCGCAGCACCGGCGATAATCGACGTGCCGGCGCTGGCTTCGCTCATATCCCTTCTCGGGAAACGCGGCTATGAGGTGATCGGGCCTACTGTCCGCGATGCCGCGGTCGTCTATGACGTGATCGAGAAACTGGAGGACCTGCCCGCGGGCTGGACCGACGAACAGGATGCGGGGCGCTACCGGTTGTCACGGAACGGCTCGCCGGAGCTGTTCGCATATACCATCCAGGCGCATGGCTGCAAACGATACCTCCATCCGCCCGAGGTGCTGGTTTTCGAAGGCAGGAGCCAGGACGGCGATTTCCGCATAGCGCCCCCGGCGCCCATCACCACGAAACACGCTTTCCTGGGCGTGCGCGCGTGCGACCTCGCCGCCATTGCGGTACAGGACCGCGTATTCCTGCACGACCGCTATCTCGAGCGCGGATACAGCGTTCGCCGCTCGAACGCGCTGATAATCGCGGTCAACTGCGCTCGTTCATCGCGCACGTGCTTCTGCAAATCTATGGGCACGGGACCACGCGCCCGGAGCGGATTCGATCTCTGCCTGACCGAGCTGGTTGGAGACGGCCGTCACGTTTTTGTAGTCGAGACCGGGAGCGAACGGGGGGCTCAGGTTCTTGCCGAACTCGAGCACACGCAGGCGACCGAAGCCGACATGGCGGCGGCGGAAGCGGCCATTGCAGCCGCTGCGCAGCAGACGCGCTCAGTTGCTACGGATGGCCTGAAAGAACTGCTCTACGAGAGTTTCGAGCACTCGCGATGGGAGAAGACGGCAGGGCGCTGCTTCGCATGCGGCAACTGCACGCTGGTTTGCCCGACGTGTTTCTGCACCACGATTGAAGAATCGTCGGACGTCGCCGGCGGGCACGCGGAGCGGTGGCGTAAATGGGATTCGTGCTTCAACGAACAGTTTTCGTACATTCACGGCGGCAGCGTGCGGATGAGCGGGCGTTCGCGGTACCGGCAGTGGCTCACGCACAAGCTGGGATCCTGGCTGGACCAGTTCGGCACTTTCGGCTGCATCGGTTGCGGCCGGTGCATCACCTGGTGCCCGGCGAAGATCGACATCACAGAGGAGGTTGCCGCGCTGAGCGGCGTGGAGGGACGCAATGGACAGTAAGACGTTTGCGGAGCTCATCCGCGATCATCCGTTCGTGGCCGGGTTGAAACCGGCCTACGTGGAAAAGATGGCCTCGCTCGCCCTCGAGGTGCGATTCGGGCGCGATGAGGTGATTTTCCGCGAGGGCGAGACCAGCGGGCGGTTCTATTTGTTGCTTTCGGGCAAGGTGGCGCTGGAAGTGTCGGCGCCGGGCCGTATCGTCCGCATAGAAACGCTGGGCGAAGGCGACGAACTGGGCTGGTCGTCCGTCGTCTCGGCCGAAGGGAAACATTTTCAGGCGCGGTCGCTCGAGCCCGTGCGCGCGCTGGCGTTCGACGGGCCGCGGCTCAGGCAGATCTGCGAGCAGGAGCCGGCGTTCGGCTACGCCGTGATGCAGCGCCTGCTGCGGGTGGTGGCAGAACGCCTCCAGGCGACGCGCATGCAGCTCGTAGACATGTACGCGCCGCGCGGGACGAAGATGGTATGAGTCCGGACGCGGCGATCTCAACAGCGGCGCCGCCGCCGCACATGCAGCCGGCGCGCGTGGCCTCCGTTCTGAAGGAAACGCACGACACGTTCACGCTGACAGTGGAGCCCCGCGGGCCGCAGCCGCTGGCAGGCTTCGCACCCGGGCAATTCTCCATGCTGTACGTCTTCGGCATAGGAGAACTGCCGATCTCGATAAGCGGCGACCCGTACGAGAGCAGCAAGCTGGTCTACACGGTCCGGTCGGTAGGAAAGGCAACGCACGCGCTCGTGCACCGGAAGGAAGGCGACAGCATCGGAGTCCGCGGCCCTTTCGGCACAAGCTGGCCGATGGAGGAAGCGCGCGGGCGGGACGTGCTCATCGTAGCGGGTGGCATCGGGCTTGCGCCCCTGCGCCCGGCGATCCATCACATACTCAGGAACCGCGACGATTACGTGCGCCTGATCGTCATGTATGGCGCGCGCAGCCCGAAGGACCTGCTGTACCGCAAGCAATTGGCGGAGTGGTCCCGGCAGCCGGACACACAGGTTCTGAGCACAGTGGACTACGGCGGCGTGAACTGGCGCGGCTACGTGGGGGTTGTCACGACCCTGTTCAAGTATGTGCGCTTGCACCCCGGACGGACGACGGCGATGATATGCGGTCCGGAAATAATGATGCGGTACGTCATCCGGGAACTCGAGCGCCGGGGGCTGCCGCGCTCCGATATATACCTGTCAATGGAGCGCAATATGAAATGCGCGCTCGGCTTTTGCGGGCACTGCCAGCTGGGGCCGTTCTTCGTATGCAAGGATGGACCGATATTCACGTACGAACGCATGCAGCCCTGGCTTGAGAAACACGAGCTTTGACGCACATGGCCAAACCCAGAGTCGCCGTTTTTAAGTTCGCCTCCTGCGACGGCTGCCAGTTGTCCGTACTGGATTGCGAGGACGAGTTGCTGGCTATCGCGGACGTGCTGGATATCGTCTACTTTCCCGAGGCCACCAGCACCATGCTGAAGGGGCCTTATGATATCGGCTTCGTCGAGGGGTCCATCACCACACACCATGACGCCGAGCGGATACAACAGGTCCGGAGGCAGTGCGGCGTGCTGGTGACCATCGGCGCCTGCGCCACCGCCGGGGGCATACAGGCCCTGCGCAACTGGGCCGACGTCAATGACTACGTGCGCACCGTTTACGCGCATCCGGATTACATCCAGACGCTCAAGATGTCCACGCCCATAGCTGAGCACGTGCCGGTGGACTATGAACTGCGCGGCTGCCCGATCAGCAAGCGGGACCTCCTCGAGTTCATCTCTGCGACGCTTGCCGGACGAAAGCCGAACATACCGACAGAAAGCGTGTGCATCCAGTGCAAGCGCTGCGGCAATGTGTGCGTGCTCGTGGCGCGCGGTCTGCCCTGCATGGGCCCGGTGACGCAGACGGGCTGCGGCGCGCTGTGTCCCCGCTATGGGCGCGCCTGCTATGGGTGCTTCGGGCCTTCCGAGACCGCCAACACCGGCGCGCTGACGCGCCAGTTCCGGAGCCTCGGGCTGACCGATGACGAGATCGCGCGTGCCTTCCGCACCTTTAACGCCTGGAGCTGGCAGTTCAGACAGGCGAGCGAAGAGGCCGAGCGGGCGTAAGCGCCCGCACAGTTGCGATACAGACGGGACAGCAGCACTACTTGCGCGCTTCGCTGCCGCGCGAGAATCGATTCATAAGGAGAAGCGATGGCACGACGGTCGATCACGCTCGATCCCATCAGCCGCATCGAGGGACACGCTAAGATTACGCTGCACCTGAACGAGGAGGGGCGCGTCGAGAACGCCATGTTTCACGTCACACAGTTCCGCGGTTTCGAGCGGTTCTGCGAGGGGCGGCCGTTCTCGGAACTGCCCTCACTAATGGCGCGCATCTGCGGCATCTGCCCCGTTAGTCATCTGATCGCCTCGGCAAAGGCGTGCGATGAGCTGCTGGGTGTCGGCATTCCCGAGACTGCGGCAAACCTGCGGCGCATCCTGAACCTGGCGCAACTGGTGCAGTCCCACGCCCTCAGCTTTTTCCACCTGTCTTCGCCGGATTTTCTCCTCGGCATGGATGCCGACCCCGCCACGCGCAACATCTTCGGGATGGCCGCATCCCGCCCGCAGCTTGCGCGCGACGGCGTGAAGCTGCGCCAGTTCGGCCAGCAGATCATCGAGTGGATGGCCGGAAAGCGCATACATCCCGCCTGGGTGGTGGCAGGGGGCGTTGCCTCCCCGCTCGCGGCTGAAGCGCGCGACCAGATTCTCGCCGCCGTGCCCGAAGCGATGGCCATCGCCCTCCGGACGCTCGAGTGGTTCAAAGCGTCGCTTGCCGGGTTTTCGGAGGAGATTCGCACGTTCGGCAACTTCCCCACCCTGTTCATGGGACTGGTGGATTCCGAAGGCGGCCTGGAGCACTATGACGGCGTGCTGCGCGTCACGGACGCATCCGGGCGCGTGCTGCACGACGGCTTCGACCCGCGAAAGTACGCCGACTACATCGGCGAGGCCGTCGAGAAGTTCTCGTATCTGAAATCTCCGTACTACAAGCCGGCCGGATACCCCGACGGCATTTACCGGGTGGGCCCGCTCGCGCGGCTGAACGTGGTGGACCAGTGCGGCACGCCCCGCGCGGCGCAGGAATGGGCGGAGTTCAAGGCGCTGAGCCGCGGCAGCGTGCTCAGTTCGTTCTACTACCACTACGCGCGGCTGATCGAGATCGTCCACGCGATCGAGGCGATAGAGCGGCTGCTCGGCCATCCGGGCATTTTGGACAAGCGCGTGCGCGCAGCGGCCGCGCCGAACAACACCGAAGGCATAGGCGTATCGGAAGCGCCGCGCGGCACGATCATTCACCACTACCGTATCGACGAGCACGGGCTGTGCCGCGGCGCAAACCTCATCATCGCCACGGGCCACAACAACCTCGCGATGAACCGGTCCGTGCTGCAAGCGGCGAAGCACTTCGTGGACGGCAATCATCTGCGCGAGGGCATGCTGAACCGCGTGGAGGCCGTCATTCGCGCATACGATCCGTGCCTCAGTTGTTCGACTCACGCCAGCGGGCGCCTCGCCCTGCGCATACAGCTCCTGGATGCCGGCGGCGCGGTTGTGGACGAGCTCAGACGATGAGGCGGGTTCTGGTAATCGGCTACGGCAACCCGCTGCGCGGCGACGACGGCCTCGGGATAGCGGCCGTCGAGATGCTGATGGGGCGGGTGGAAGCCGGATTGTGCGACCCTGGTGTTGCAATTCGCTTTAAAGCTGTTTATCAGCTCACACCCGAAATCGCCGCGGACCTGGCCGGCGCGGATTTTGCGGTATTTATCGACGCAGCTTGCGATAATGTTCAGGGAGACATTATCCACCGCAGAGTGCTGCCCTCAGCTTCTGCGCTTGATTCCTTCTCCCACCAGTTGACCCCGGAGGTCCTGCTCGCTTTGGCCGAACGACTGTACGGAAGAAGCCCCGAAGCATATCTGTATTCGATCGGGGCGGCTTCGTTCGAGTACGGCGAGACATTATCAGAGCCCGTGCGGGCGGCCTTGCCCGCACTCGTTGACCAGATACAGGCAGCCTGCTTCGGCACGCAATCATAGTCAGCGATATCGAGGAGACGATGAAGAAACTGAAGATACCCGGCGGTGAAACCGCCACTGACATTCTGCGCTCGCGGCCTCATCCGCTCGATCCATTTTTCGAGCCGGAGTCGGTCGCACTCATTGGCGCGACCGAAAACCCCGGCAGCGTCGGCCGGACCGTGTTGTGGAACCTCCTGAGCACGCCGTTTGGCGGAACCGTATATCCCGTGAATCCGAAGCGCGCCAGCGTGCTTGGCATTCGCGCATACCCCAATGTAGGCGCCATCCCAGAGACAGTGGACCTGGCGGTGGTCACGACGCCTGCCCGCACCGTGCCTGGAATCATCAAGGAGTGCGCGGAAGCCGGCGTGAAGTCGGCCATCATCATTTCGGCCGGATTTAAGGAGATCGGCCCCGGGGGCCTCGCCTATGAGCGCCAGGTCGTGGAGGAGGCGCGCAAGGGGGGCATGCGTATAATCGGCCCGAACTGCCTGGGCTTGATGAACCCGCTCTCGGGACTGAACGCCACGTTCGCGCGCGGCATGGCGCTGCCAGGAAACGTCGGCTTCATCAGCCAGAGCGGCGCTCTCTGCACGGCTGTTCTGGACTGGAGCCTTCGCGAGCAAGTCGGCTTCTCGGCGTTTATCTCGATCGGTTCGATGGCGGATGTCGGATGGGGCGACCTGATCGACTATCTCGGGAACGACCCGCGGACGCGCTCGATTCTGCTTTACATGGAGACCATCGGCGACGCGCGCAGCTTCCTCTCGGCCGCGCGCGAAGTCGCCCTTACGAAGCCCATTATCTGCATCAAGCCTGGGCGCACTGAGGCAGCCGCGAAGGCCGCTGCATCGCACACCGGTTCGCTTACGGGCTCCGATGAAGTGCTCGAGGCCGCGTTCCTGCGCAGCGGCGTTCTGCGCGTAAACAACATCTCGGACCTGTTCTACATGGCCGAGGTTTTCGCAAAGCAGCCGCGCCCGGCAGGCCCGAGACTGGCCATCGTGACGAACGCGGGGGGGCCGGCCGTGCTCGCCACGGATGCCCTGGTCACCAGCGGCGCGGAAGTTTCCGGCATCTCGCCGGAGACGATGGAGGAGCTGAACAAGATTCTTCCGTCTGCGTGGAGCCACAATAATCCGATAGACATCCTTGGCGACGCGCCGCCGGAGCGGTACGCGAAATCGCTCGAGATCATCTCCAGGGACCCGCACGCTGACGGCATGCTCGTGATTCTGACGCCGCAGGCTATGACGGATCCCACGAAGACCGCCGAGCACCTGAAACCGTACGCGAAGATCGAAGGCAAGCCGGTGATGGCGAGCTGGATGGGAGGCGTCGACGTAGCGGCAGGCGAGGAGATCCTCAACCGCGCCGGAATCCCTACGTTCCCGTATCCTGACACTGCCGCGCGCGCGTTCGTGTACATGTGGCGGTACAGCTACAACCTGAAGGCGCTCTACGAGACTCCGGTTATGCCCGCAGGCGAGGAAGCGCAGGCCGACCGCGACCGCGCCGCCAAGATAATCAGCGACGTGCGTGCCTCAGGGCGCACTATTCTCACCGAGTTCGAATCGAAGCAGCTCCTGAACACCTATCACATCCCAACGGTGGAGACGCGCATCGCAACCACGGAGGACGAAGCAGTCGAGCACGCCCAATCCATTGGGTTCCCAGTGGTCCTGAAACTGTACTCGGAGACCATCACACACAAGACGGACGTCGGCGGAGTCCAGCTGAACATTCGCAACGCGGAAGCGGTGCGGACTTCGTACCGGAGCATTCGCGACTCGGTTTCGAGCAAGGTCGGGGCGCAGCACTTCCAGGGCGTCACGGTCCAGCCGATGATCAGGCTGGACGGCTATGAGGTGATTCTCGGCTCCAGCATCGATCCGCAATTCGGCCCGGTGCTGCTTTTCGGCATGGGCGGGCAGCTCGTGGAGGTGTTCAAGGACCGCGCGCTCGCGCTGCCGCCTCTGAATACGACCCTGGCGCGTCGCATGATGGAGCAGACGAAGATCTACACGGCGCTGAAAGGCGTCCGGGGGCGCAAGCCGGTGGATGTGGCCGCGCTCGAGCAACTGCTGGTCCGGTTCAGCCAGCTGATCGCCGAACAGCCCTGGATCAAGGAGCTGGATATCAATCCGTTGCTGGCTTCTTCGGACAACCTCATCGCCTTGGATGCGCGCGTAGTTGTTTATGGTTCGGATATGAAAGAGGACCAGCTCCCGAAACTCGCTATTCGCCCGTATCCGATTCAGTACTCCGGCGACTGGAAGATGAAGGACGGCAGCGAGGTCGCCATCAGGCCGATCCGGCCCGAAGACGAGCCCCTGCTGGTAAAGTTCCACGAAACCCTCTCCGAGCGCTCGGTCTACCAGCGGTACCTGCACATGATGAAGCTCAGCCAGCGCGTTGCGCACGAGAGGCTGACGCGCATCTGTTTCATCGACTACGACCGCGAGGTGGCGCTGGTTGCCCTTCATGACGGCAAAGTAATCGGCGTTGGCCGGCTGCGGAAAATCCACGGCACGAAAGACGCCGAGTTTGCCATCATCATCTCGGACGAGTTCCAGGGCCGCGGGCTCGGCACCGAACTGATTCGCCGCATGCTCGACATCGCACGGAACGAGGGCATCGGCCGCGTGATCGCGGACGTACTGCCTGAGAACCAGGTGATGCAGAAGATCGCCCAGCAGCTTGGTTTCAAGATAGAGCGTTCGGTTGAAGAGCCGGTCATGAAACTCGAAAAGGACCTCACTCCGGTGACGGCATGAGTAACAGGCCGGTCGCGGCGCAGATCTCCGCGCGCCGCGGCCGGCTTTTTTGTAGTTATAGGTGAACGGGAGGCGCGCGATGACGAGCCGTACGATCAAGGTCGATTACCTTGCCAGGGTTGAGGGCGAGGGCGCCCTTCAGGTGAAGTTGCGTGGGAATCGGGTAGAGGACGTCAGGCTCAAGATATTTGAGCCTCCGCGGATGTTCGAAGGTTTTCTACGCGGCCGGCGCTACACCGAGGCGCCGGATATCACGGCCCGCATCTGCGGCATATGTCCGGTCGCCTACCAGATGAGTGCGGTGCACGCGATGGAGCGCATTCTCGGCATCGCTATCCATCCGCAGGTCCGCGCTCTGAGACGGCTGTTTTATTGCGGCGAGTGGATTGAAAGCCACGTGCTTCACATCTATATGCTGCACGCGCCGGACTTTCTCGGATACCCGGACGCAATCAAGATGGCTGCCGACCACAAGGACGCCGTAGAGCGGGCACTCAGGCTGAAGAGGATCGGCAACAGACTGGTGGCGCTGCTCGGCGGGCGAGAGATACATCCCGTATCGGCGTGCGTCGGCGGCTTCCATCGCGTTCCAGCGAAGGCCGAACTGCGCGCGTTGGAGGACGATCTCAAGTGGGCGCTCGATGCCGCAATCGCCACCGCGAAGCTGGTGGCCGGATTTGAGTTCCCGGATTTCGAGCAAGATTACGAGTTCGCCTCGCTCTCGCACCCCGGTGAGTACCCGTTCAACGAAGGGCGCTTTGTTACGAGCGACGGCATCGACATCGATGTTTCCGAATTCGAGGACAACTTCATCGAACAGCACGTCAAGCACTCAAATGCTTTGCAGGCACAGAAGCGGCGCGGAGGATCCTACTTAGTGGGGCCGCTGGCGCGATACAACCTTAATTTCGGCAAGCTGCCCGGGGTGGCGCGGCAGGTGGCGCTTGAATGCGGCATCGAACCTCCCTGCCGCAACCAGTTCCGCAGCATAGTGGTGCGGGCCGTCGAAACGATCTTCGCTTGCGATGAGGCGCTTCGCATCATCGCCGAGTACGAGCGCCCGCCCGAACCCTTCGCCAGCGCGCCGGTCCGGCCGGGCGCCGGCCATGCGATCACCGAAGCCCCGCGCGGCAGCCTTTATCACCGGTATGAGATTGATGCGGCGGGACTGATCAAGTCGGCGCGCATCGTGCCGCCGACCTCTCAGAATCAGAAACGCGCGGAAGAGGACCTGTGGGCGCTCATACCCGGGATCATTTCGAAACCGCAGCACGAGATAACGCACATCTGCGAGCAGGCCGTTCGCAACTACGACCCGTGCATCTCCTGCGCCACGCACTTCCTGAAACTGAACGTCTCCGGGCCCGGCGCGTGAGCGGCATCCTGATTATCGGCTGCGGAACACCCGGCCGCGGCGACGACGCGGCGGGCATCGCCGTTGCACGGCGTTTGCGCGAGCGCGGCATAGCGGCTTCGGAGCACTCGGGCGATGGAGCCGATCTCCTCGAAGCGTGGTCTGGCGCGGACACGGTGTTTCTGGTAGACGCGGTCTCGTCCGGCGCGGCAGCGGGCACCGTGACCGAGTGGGACGCGCGCACCGCTCCGGTGGCCGGCTCGCCGGCCGGCACGCACGCGTTCGGGGTCGCGGAGGCGGTTGGGCTCGCGCGCGTGCTCGGAAGACTGCCGGCGTCGCTGACCATCATTGGCATCGAAGCAGCCTCGTTTGCGCACGGAGCCCCGCTCACTCCGGAGGTGGAGCGCGCCGTCGAGAGCGTCTCGGAACGCCTCATACTGGTATATGAGGAATACAGCGGTAAAGGGCGGCGGCCCTGACGTGCGGGATTCGAACGTGAAGCGATTGCGAGTGGCTCTGTATGGGGCAGTTCAGGGAGTGGGTTTCAGGCCGTTCGTGTACAGGCTCGCCACGGAACTGGGCCTCACCGGCATGGTTCTCAACTCGAGCGCGGGGCTCGTGGTGGAGGCCGAGGGCGAGCGCACGGCCGAGTTCCTCCAGCGCCTCGAGTCCGAGCGCCCCGCCGCCGCAGTGGTGCTCGCGCGAGAGGTGAGCATCCTGCCGCCGGCCGGCTACACGCGTTTCGAGATACTCGCCAGCGACGCCGGCGAGGAGCGGACTGCGGCCGTTCTGCCGGACCTCGCCACCTGCCCGGCTTGCCTGCGCGAGCTGTTCGACCCCTCGGACCGCCGCTTCGAATATCCGTTCATAAACTGCACCGGTTGCGGCCCGCGGTACTCGATCATTCTGGACATTCCTTACGATCGCCCAAACACCACAATGCGGGCGTTTGCGTTCTGTCCGGCTTGCAGGCGCGAGTACATCGAGCCCGGGAACCGGCGCTTTCACGCGCAGCCGAACGCATGCCCTCTGTGCGGCCCGCGGCTGAGCGTTGCGACCGCAACGGGTGAGCCGCCGGCGCCGGAGCGGGGCCCGGGCGCGGTCGAACACGCCGCTATCCGCCAGGCGGTTTCCGCGCTCGCGCGCGGCGAGATAGTCGCGCTTAAGGGCATTGGCGGCTTCCAGTTGCTGGTGGACGCCCGAAACGAGGCTGCGGTCGCGCGTCTGCGGGAGCGGAAACGCCGTGAGGAGAAGCCGTTCGCGCTGATGCTGCCGGACGTGGAAGCAGTGCGCGCCTGCTGCCAGGTCTCGTCCGACGAGGAGCGAGCGCTGCGCTCCACGGCGGCGCCCATTGTTCTGTTGAAGCCGCGCGGCGGCGGCGCGTCGCTGGAAATTGCGGCGAATGTCGCGCACAACTCGCCGTATCTGGGCGTCATGCTGCCGTACTCTCCGCTGCACCACATGCTCATGCGCGCGTTTCCGCACCCGATCGTCGCTACCAGCGGCAACCTGAGCGATGAGCCTATTGCCATTGAGAACCGGGAGGCTCGCGAGCGTCTCGGCGGCATCGCAGATCTCTTCGTCATGCACGACCGTCCCGTCGCCAGACCGGTGGACGACTCGGTCGTGCGCGTGATTCGGGGACGCGAAAGCGTCGTCCGCCGGGCTCGGGGCTACGCCCCCCTGCCGGTACGCGTGCGGAGCAGGCTGCGCCCGGTGCTCGCCGTGGGACCGCACCTGAAGAACACCGTCGCAATCACCGCGGGACGGCAGGTGTTTCTCAGCCAGCACATCGGCGATCTGGATACTCACGAAGCGCGGCAGGCATTCGAGCGGGCCATTGCGGACCTATGCCGTCTGTATCGCTTTGCGCCGGACGCCGTCGCATGCGATCTGCATCCCGATTACGCCTCCACGCACTGGGCTCTTGCCCAGGGGCAACCCGTGATCCGCGTGCAGCACCACGAAGCGCACGTGGCGGCGTGCGCGGCGGAGAACGACGTTCGCGGACCGTACCTCGGTGTAGGCTGGGACGGCACGGGATACGGCCGCGATGGAACGGTTTGGGGCGGAGAGTTCTTCCTCGTTGCGGACGGCCTCTACGAGCGGGTGGCGCATTTGCGGCAGTTCCGCCTGCCCGGCGGAGAGGCGGCTGTCAGGGAAGGCTGGCGCTCGGCCGCGGCGCTGCGCTGGGAACTCGGACGCAAGGACGGCGTTTCGCCGGTTGTCGCGCAGATGATCGAGCGCGGGGTGAACTCGCCGCTGACATCGAGCGTGGGGCGACTGTTCGACGGCGTATCGGCGCTGGCGGGCGTGGCGCGGGAGAGCCTGTTCGAAGGGCAGGCGGCCATGCTGCTCGAGCGGGCCATCGACGGCCTGGAAACGGACGATGCGTACCCCCTCCCAGGCGGCGACTGGGCCGAACTCATCGATTCGGTGGAAGCCGATGTCCGCGCCGGTGTGGCAAACGGCATGATCGCCGCCCGGTTTCACAACGCGCTCGCAAACTGGATTGTCGACGTGGCCCGAGCCTCCGGCGTGAAGCAGGTATGCCTCAGCGGCGGAGTGTTCCAGAACGGATATCTGGTTGAGCGCGCATCGCGGCTGCTGGAAGCAGAAGGCTTCGATGTCTTCACGCATCAGCGCGTGCCCGCGAACGACGGCGGCATCGCGCTGGGCCAGGCGGTGATCGCGGGCGCCGCGTGACAACTCCCGGTCCCCGCGCCGCCTCTTGCGCCTCCGCCGCACGGCCTTGTATCCTCGTTGAGCAAAGGGAGCGAACGTGGAAGTCCGGATACGAATCATCGGTCTTGTGGTTCCCGATCTCACCGACACGCACTTCGCCGAAGTCGCGCGCGGCGTGGGCAGCGTGATGCAGCCCAAGGGCTACACGGTTCTGGTTTCGAATTCCGAAGGCGATGCAGGGATCGAGCGCCAGGCGCTCAACCTGCTGTGCACCTGCCCGCAGGTGGAGGGCCTCATTGTCGCATCTTCGCTTCCGCCTTCCGGGTCCGATTTCTTCGCCCGCCTCGCCGGGTACAAGCCGTACGTGCTGATCGACCGCCGTTTCCCCGGCCTCGATGCCAATTACGTGGGCGCCGATGACGAGCGCCTCGGCTTCGTGGCAACGGAGCACCTCATCTCGCGCGGATGCCGCCACATCGCGCACATCCGCGGCCCGGAGCATTCCTCCGGCATCGGCCGCGTGCGCGGCTACGAGCAGGCGCTGGCCCGCCACGGCCTGAAGATCTCGCCCGGATACGTCGCCGCCGGCGGCGCCGACGATGCTTCGGGATACTCGGCGATGAATCTGCTGCTCTCTGTAAACCCGCGCCTGGACGGCGTGGTTTGCTACAACGACGCGGTCGCAGTGGGCGCCATAAAGGCCATCCTCGAAGCCGGCCTCGAAGTGCCTTATGACATTGAAATAATCGGCGCGGGAAATGTCCACTACTCGGACATACTGCGCGTTCCGCTTTCGACCATCGATCTCAGCAGCCAGTTCGTGGGCGAACGCGCCGCCGGGTTGCTCCTGGAGTTGATCGAATCTGGCGCGCAGCGGCCGCCGCAGAGCATCTCCATCCCGTTCGAAATCGTCCCGCGCGAATCCAGCAAGGCCGCAATCGCATAACGTCTGCGCGCCGGAGCCCGCGCGCCCCATTTGGCTATCATGTGTGCAACTGGTTCGAGAGGGGCAGCTTAATGGCGGACAAGAACTTTGTGAAAGGCGTGATTGCCGGCGCGGCCGGGGGGATGGTCGCGGCCTGGGCCTTCAACCGCTTCTACGACATGGCGCGCGAAAGCTCCGAGATGCATTCGATGTTTCCCTACCTGTTGGGCGCAGGCATGGGAGCGGCTTACGCGACATACGTGCACCGGCGGCCGGTGCCGCTGGTGGCGCGAGTGCCGCTCGGCGCGGCGCTGTGGCTCGGCGAGCCTGACGAGACAGCGGCGCCTCCGAGCGGAGGGCACGATCTCGGGGAGCGCGCGCGCAACCTGGTGCTTCGCACCGCTTCGCGCCGGCTGAGGGACGTCGCACAGCGCGCGCTGCGGGCGTAGTTAAGTGATGCCGCGCCGAGCGGCCTTTCGTTTGGGCGCGGATTTTCACCGGCGCGAGTTCAGCGCTCTCCGCCGCCGTACATAGTGGCAGACCCGGGCCCGAGCACGGAGCGGGGTCTCGCGGCAGCAGCCGGGGCCATCATTCGCCGATGCAGGAGGTGTCGCGGGCGCATCCACGGGAGCGGGAACGCCGGCGCGAGGCGCCGGCAGCCCCAAATCAAGCGCAAGCCCGGCCGCCGGACGCGGCGCTTCCGGAGGTGCGCCGCCGCGTTTTGACCCGGCTGCACCTGGTCAGTCGCGCCCGCCGCCTCGTTTTGCCGCGCTCTCCAGCTTCGACGACATGTTCATGGAGCAGAACTTCGGGCCACACATGGAGCAGTAGTGCGCGTCCTTGAAGCTGGAATCCGGCAGCGTCTTGTCGTGCATGGCGCGGGCGGTCTCGGGATCGAGCGCGAGTTCGAACTGGCGGTTCCAGTCGAAGCGGTAGCGAGCGCGGCTGAGTTCATCGTCGCGGTCGCGGGCCCCGGGACGTTTGCGCGCGATATCGGCTGCGTGCGCGGCGATTCTGTACGCGATAATCCCCTGTTTCACGTCCTCGAGGTCAGGCAGCCCTAGGTGTTCTTTGGGCGTGACGTAGCAGAGCATCGAAGCGCCGTACCAGCCGATCATAGCCGCGCCGATCGCCGATGTGATGTGATCGTAGCCCGGTGCGATATCGGTGACGAGCGGTCCCAGGGTGTAGAACGGCGCCTCGCCGCAGAGTTCCATTTCCTTCCGGACCTGAAGCTCGATCTGGTCCATCGGGATGTGCCCGGGGCCTTCGATCATGACCTGGCAGTCGTACTCCCACGCCTTGCGCGCCAGTTCGCCAAGGGTGGCGAGCTCCGCGAACTGGGCCTCGTCGCTCGCGTCGGCGAGCGAGCCGGGGCGCAGACCGTCACCGAGCGAAAACGCCACGTCGTACTTGCGGAAGATCCGGCAGATGTCTTCAAAATGTTCGTACAGCGGGTTCTGGCGGTGGTGCGACACCATCCACTGCGCCAGAATAGAGCCGCCGCGGCTGACGATGCCCGTTACGCGGCGGGCGGCAAGCGCGATATGCTGCACCAGCAGGCCGGCGTGGATGGTCATATAGTCCACTCCCTGCTCGGCCTGCTCTTCAATGACCTCGAGGAGCAGCGACGGGGTGAGATCCTCGACGGAGTCGACGCGGGCCACCGCCTCGTAGATCGGCACGGTTCCGACCGGCACCGGGGAGTTCGCGATGATCGCTTTTCGAATCGCGCCGAGGTCGCCGCCGGTGGACAGATCCATCACGGTGTCCGCGCCGTAGCGGAGGGAGTAGCGCAGCTTCTCGAGTTCTTCGTCAATGCCTGAGGAAAGGGCCGAGCTGCCTATGTTGGCGTTGATCTTGCACCGTGAGGCGATGCCGATGCAGATGGGCTCCAGGTTGGTGTGGCGGATGTTGGCCGGAACGATCATGCGGCCGCGCGCGATTTCGCCGCGGACCAGCTCAGGGTCAAGCCGCTCCCGCCGGGCCACGTATTCCATCTCGCCCGTAACGATGCCCTGGCGCGCGTAGTGCATCTGGGTGCGGACGGAATCGCCCTCGCGCGCCGCGACCCAATCGGTTCTCATGCTGATAAATTTCCTCCTGCTACGCCCCTCTCTGCCCGAACAAGAAAAGTGTAGCGCGACGCGGCGATGCTACGCTGGAGACAGATGAGAATTACCGTCCCCCACAGCCATGGGCGCGAAGAAGCGGCCCGCACGGTTGAGGACACAGTATCGGACCTGCTCCAGGCGGAGCTGCCACGCCCGTTCCACATGACCGGCATGCGCAAACAGTGGAGCGACTCCAAGCTGCAATTTCAGACTGCGGTGGCCATGGGACCGCTGCGAATGCCCGTGCGCGGAACCATCCAGGTACACGACACCGAAGTGGTAATCGATATCGAGCTGCCGCCGCTGTTGTCGAAGTTCATTCCCGAGGAGAGACTCAAGGAGGCAGTGGAAGCGCGCATACGCAAGCGCCTGGCGGAGAAGGCCGGAGGTAAGGAAAACCAGGGGTAGGTCCGGCGCGCGCGCACCCACCGGGCGCTATTGAACCGGCGCCCCGCAGAACGGCATCCCCGCAGATCTACTGTTCCGGCCCGAAGTACGCCACGAATCCGGCGAGCAGCGTGTTCTGGGTGCGGAACGCGGCCGGCGCGGAACCGCGGTCGAAGAACGGCTGGTTCGACCAGTCGCGCCGGTACTCCAGCCGCCCGAGCAGCCCCTGGCGCAGCCTGTACTCGGCTGTCAGAGTCACCTCCTTGAGTTTCTGCGCGACGCCGGTGGAGAAGCCGTCGGAATCATTGAACCACTCCGCGCGGGGTGCGATGGCTAGCCCTCGAGAGAGTTCGAATCTGGCTGCCCCGGCGATTCCGGTCCAACGTGCGTGTCGGCCGGGCAGGCCGTTGTCCGCGCCGTAATCGAAGTTGAGGTAGGCGCTCGTGCGCGAGTTGAATGCGGCTAGGACAGTGGTGTCGTACAGGTTCCGGCGGCCGGCGCCGTGCTCGGGAGATTCAACGCCCGTGTAGAAGTTGTGATACCAGGTGACCTTGCCTGCGGCGATAGCGGCCGTCAGGCCGATAGTCTTGGCGGAATTGTTATCGTCAACGTTGTTCCAGCCATTGACGAGCTGAACGCCGGGAGTGACAGGCCCGACGGCGGGCAGGGTGGCGCGCAGGCCGAAGTGATAATAAGGAATCGCCCAGGCGAACAGCAACGAGCGGGAGTAGTTCCAATTGGGATAAGTTTCGATAACCTCAGCTCCGGCGCTTGTTACGAATTTGCCGAGGTCAACTTGAAACCCTTTTCCCGTTTCAGGTTTGTAAGTGACAAAGGCCTGCTCGATGTTTTCGAGAGCGGAAGTGTTTTCCGATCCATTGATCATCTCGAACGCGCGGCCGAAGCCGGCGTCGACTCGGAAGCCCAGCGGCGCCGGATCGTGCTCGACGGTGAACTTGGCCATATTCAGGCTGAACTGGTTGGCCTCGGTGTCGAAGTTGCGCAACTGGTTCAGGCCGGATCCCGGATGATTGAAGTTCAGGCTGTAGTAAACGTCCATCGTGGCGGCGAACTTGAGCGGGCCGAGGGTCCAGCCGGGGCGGTCGCCCGTCTCAGATTGAACCTGCGCCGGCAGGACGGCCGAAAGTGCAAGTACAATAACAGCGCCACACGTCGGGTGAATCATGGAAAGGCCTCCAAAGGCAGGAATGGACAGGTACGACGAGGACCTTGAATCGATTCTATGGCGTAACCGGCGCGTCTACAAATAGAAACTTTGTATGCGGGGCATCAGGCGGGGAGCGTCTACTTAAACTGCTTCTTGTAGAGAAAATCGATGCCGAACAGTCCGTTCTCCTCGCGCTGCGCGACGCCGGACCAGTTCTTAGTGAAATCCCATTCGACGCGGATGCTTTGGGATTGAGGGCGGCTCAGGTCCGTGATGTATGTGAAAGTGACGCTGCGGCTGACCTGCTGTTCGAGAGTTACGCGTGCGGCGGCGTTGTTGGTGGTAACGCCGGTGATCTGAGGGTCTATTTTCAACCGGCTCACGCCGAAGAAGCGCTGAAGGCGTCCGGCGAGCGGGTTGGCAAGCGCCTGGCTGAGCAGCGCGCTTGCGCCGGCCTGCTGCCAGCTCTGCTGTGACGCGCTCTGCGTGCCGCTGAGCGCGGCCGAGTTCGCCGGCTCGCGTCCTGTGGCCAACAGCGCGACGATCTCGGAGAACTGAAGCGGCGGATCGGAGCGGTACGTTACATTGAGCTTGTTGACGGGTCCGGAGACGTGCAGGGTGACATCTATTCCTCGGGCGCGCGTCTGAAGATCCATATTTACGATGGGCTCGATCTTCGAGGCGTTCACAAAAAGGATCTGCCCCGATTGTATGTCGTACTGGTTGCCGAAGAAGAGCACCTCACCCTGGCTCACGATGACGCGGCCCAGCACCACAGGACGCGTGGGATCCCCTCGCAGCCGCAGATCGGCGTCAGCCTGGATGTCGCGCGTCATCTTGGTCTCCAGGCGCGCCTGGGGCGAGGTGACGATGTGAATATTGAGCTGCATGCCTCGCAGCAGCGGGTTCGGACTGGCGGGAGCATCAAGCGGTTCGGCGGTGCTGGCCAGCACACTGGCCAAATCGGACTTGGGATTAAAACCGACGCGCGTGACCGTGATGTCGCCTGACAACATGCTGCGATCGGCGGTTCCGGTGAGCGTGAGATCGGCATCCGCCGATGAGCTGACGCCTTCGGGGTAGCGCACGCGAACGCGCTCCGCCTTGGCCTCGATGTGAAACGCCGGGTCCGCGCCGTAGCCGATGAACCCGGTGATATTCAGCTTCCCGCCGCCGGTCTCGGCGGTCAAATAATCGATGCTGGCGCGGTCGCGGTACAGGAACAGTAGACCATTGGCGTGATCAATGCCGTTGGGCAGTCCAGGCCAGTTAAAGGAGGCGTCCTTGACATCCACGCGTCCGTAGATGTCCGGCTGGGCTGGCCGCCCGCGAACTGAAATGTCAAGCTGCATCGTGCCGGCTGACTCGAGGCGCGGCTTGAGATCCTGGAGCACCGCGAGATTGGCTTCGCCTCGAACGCGGAGATCGAACGGATTCTTGGACGCGAAAGCAATGCGGCCGCCCAGCGTCAGGTTGGTCTTCGGCCCGTTAAACACAGCTTGGCGGATCTGCGCGGCCTTGGACGTGAAATCGATGAGTATCGGCCCGGAGCCGCGAAAGACCATGCGCTCGGCGTTTGCGACATCAACAGTGCCGGGATCTGCGCGCATCTCGAACTGAGTGATCCGCAATGTACCGGCGAGCGTCTGGAGTTTGGCGGCGGAGCCGGTGAAATCCACATGGGCGGCGGCAACGCCTTCGAACGGCAGGGCCTCTTTGGCGGGAAGAGCGCGCAGGCGTTCGATGAGAGTCGCGAAGTTGAATGCGGCAACATCGATGCTGCCCTTGAACGGATAATCGCCCGCGAGCGTGCACTCGGTTGTGCCGCCGGCCATCGAGCCGAGCAGGCGTCCATCGAGCGCCAATCTTGCGCGCTCGCCGTCGCTTTCCGCACCGACGCGCAGCCACCCGAGCTGCTGTTTCCGCAAAGTGATATCGCGCACGGCAATCCAGCCGTCAAGGGCATTGATTCGCGCGCTGTCTTGCCCGACATTGATATCGCCTTTGATCTGCGCCTCGATTCGGCCGTCGAGGCCGGCGTAGCGCTCGCTGATCGCGGTGATGGCGTCGAGCCTGCTGCCGCCGGCCGAAAGCTCGAACCGCACGCGGCCGTGTGCGGCTTTGCCGGCAGCGTAAGCATAGGATCCCGAGATGCGAATTTCGCTGCTTCCTAACCGCGCCGCGGCCGGCGAGAATTCGATCAGGCCCTCGTGGAACCTGAACTGCGCATCGAGCGATGAGAGCGGCTGGTTCCAGGCAACAAGCCGGCCGGCCTGGAGGCGTCCGGCGGCCTCGGGCGTTCCTACTGTGCCTTCAAGCTTGGCGGCGGCGGCAACAGGACCTCCGCTGATCGGCTCCGTTCGTTTCAGTTCGGACAGGATGGCAGTGGCTTCCGGAGCACGCAGTTTGAACTCGCCGGATATCGGGGCGTTCTGTTCCGCCTTCCACTTGTTGAGAGCAACCTGCACCCAGCCGGCCGCGCGGATGTCGCCCTTGCGGACTCTTACGTCCCTGGCCGAGATGCCGGATGCAGATGCCTCGACGGCGCAGGCGACTGAATCGACGCCGTGCCCTTCAAGCGCGATGCCGGATGCCTCCGCCCGGCCTCGGACAGAGGGGCTGTCGAGAGCACCGGAGACCTCGCCGCGGAAACTGATCGAGCCGCCCTGGTCCAGTTCAAAAGGCAGCGGCTCAGCCTTGCCGCGAGCCATCTGGATGGCCGCTTCGATATCGCGAAGGGCAGTGGTTCTCAACGAGACCTCAAGTTTGCCGCGCGGCGCGCCGATGACCTCCACGCGCGAGTTCCTAGTTGCAAGATACGATTTGTCGAATTCGACGGCTCCCCGTGCGATGCGAGCGTTGACTGCGCCTTCAACCGGGTTCGGGCCCACGCCCGGCGCCACAGCCAGTGATGCGTGCACCGTCCAGTCCTTCACACCGCCATTCACATCACCGGCAATTCCGAGGGAGCCGGAAACGGAGCCTGTCCACGGCGGCTCGCGGACGCCCGTTGCGGCAGCAAGCCTCTCGATCGGGAAATCGTGCGCCGTTCCATCGACGTGCAATTCGCGATAGTTCACGAGCGCACCGGTTCCCTCAAAGCGGCCGCCGAGCGCGCGGGCGACGATATTTCTGAGCGTGAGGCCGCCAGTATCCGCCAGCAGGTCGGCATCCGCCGAAATTCCAGTGAGCCGCATGCCGCGGCGGGGCTCGATTGCAATGCCCGAGGCGTGTGCCCGCGCGCTGGCGGCAAACGCGCCGTCAGAGTAACTTGCGCGCCCAGCGGCTTCGATGATGCCTCGATAAGGCGCTGCGGCAGCCGGGATCGCCGGCTTCAGGTTCTCCGCCAGCAGGCGCGCGGTGTAAACGATCTCCATCCTGGGGCTGGCGAAACGTGTAAGGCTGCCGCGCGCGTCGAATGTCGATTTGTCCAGGGCCAGATGCAGGGCTTGGATGTCGAGCTCGTTCGGCCCAAGTTCAAATCTGGCATTCATGTCAAGCGGCAGCGAAGGGCGGCTGCCGGGGCTCACGACGAACTTCTCGAACGAGATGCCGCCCTGATACTTGCCCGATGCGAAGAAAACCTGCGCGCGGAGGTCCTCGCCATTCACTTCCAGCGGCAGACTCCGCGCGCCGAACTGAATCCTTCCGCCGGTCAGGCTGAAGTGACTGATCGCCAGATCGATGATGGTCTTGACCGGATCGGATGTGCGGGCGCGCGCGCGCGGCGGGGTGGGAAAATTCGTGTGCCCGTCCGCATAAACTATGATGTTCGCGTCTGGACGCCGCACGATGACCCGTTCGAGGTGGATGTGCCTGCCGCCGAACAGCGAGACTATGCGCAGGCCGGCAGCGATCGATTCGGCGTGCAGCAGCGGCTTCTCACCGGGCGCTTCCGTACCGTGCAGCGTGAAATCGCGCACACCGGCTGTGAGCGTTCGCCAGTCGAAGGTAAATGCCCCGATGTCTACGCGCCCGCCCGTGGCGTCCTGGATCTCGGTCACAATGCGCTCGCGCACACGGTCGTGAAACCACTGCGTCCGCAGCACAATGATACCCGCCAGCACCACAATCACCAGCAGGGCAGCCAGAGCGGCTGAAGCCCGCAGCGCGATCCTGGAGAATCGCCTCACTTGAACGCTTCCTCCCGGTAGTGGATTCGCGCCCGGCCGCGCGCGTCCTTCAACCATGATTCGACGCGCTGATCGACGCGTTCGGATACCATAATCTGCTCGCAGTCGTTGCGATATTCGTCGTACCCGATGGCGCCCTTCACGCCGCTCTGCTGGAACTTCGGCACACAGACGCGGTAGAAATACTCCAGCAGTTCGGGCTCGAGCACCTGCACCTCGGGAGCGAAGCGCAGGTCGATAAAGTGAAGCACGGCCACCTGGCGCTGAAGGGCATCTTTGAGTTCGGTCTCAGTGACGCCGTAGCGCTGCAACGCGGCCCGGTACTCGGACTCGGTCTTGAACAACGCCTTTGCGGCTTTGAGACGCCCGGCCACCTCATCCGCGCCCGGCTCGGGGTAGCGCGTTACGCGCATTTCACGCCGCAGCAGGAGCTGGTCGATGAGACGCTCGGCAGCGGCGCGCCTTGCCTCGGCGTTGAAATCCGGTGCGGCGCCATTGAGAAACGCCGTGATGCGGATATCCAGGCGCAGTTCGCTCTCGGTGATGACATCTTGGTCCACCGTGACGGCTATGCGGTCGATTATTTCGGCCGGCGCGGCCGCCGCCAGGCACGCGACCGAAAACACCGCGAACAGGAAGTTCCGCATCAAAACGCCTGTCCTATGGAGAAGTGGAACTGGAAATGGCCGATTTGCTGTTCCTTTTGCCGGTCGCAGGTCCACAGGTCCTGCTGCGTGGTGTCGCAGCCGTAGAAATGGGGCGGGTTGAGAGCGTAACCGACGTCCAGCCGAACCGGCCCCACCGGAGTGCGATAGCGGATGCCGACGCCTATCGCGTGCTCCATATAGTTGAAATCCCAGTTGCCGTTGACCTTTTGCTGGTGCACTCCAAAAGAAAGATGGCTCAGGTCCGAGTAGACGTTTCCGGAATCCAGAAACAGCGAGCCGCCGATGGTGTCGCCCATCACGGGGAAGCGCAGTTCCACCTGGTTCGCCAGGACCGCCCGGCCGCCGATCGGGAAGCCGGTTTCCGGATCGCGCGGGCCTGCCTGATTTGACGGAAAGCCGCGAAGCGATGTCGGCCCCCCGGCATAGAACCGCTCCGGCAGGGGGATCTCACGCGTCGCGCTGGGTTGCTGCATCCAGCCGAACGTGAGGGAGCGCGCCAGGACGAACTTCCCGCCGAGCGGATAGTAGGTCGCGTTGTGCCCAAGGAAGCGCAGGAACCCGGTTATGCCTGGGGCGTCGTCGGCGCCCGGCATGATGCCATAGCTCAGGTCGACGGTGGTGTAGATTCCGCGGTGCGTATCGGTGGGGTCGTCGCGGCGGTCGAGGATGTAGTTGCCGCCGATGATACCCATCTGCACGGGCTGAAGGTACTGGGGCAAGAGAGGAGCATCCGAGATTTTGAGATCGGAGACCGAAACGCGCCTGTATGTGAGGCGGTACAGCAACGTGCTTGCGCGGGAAAGGCGCTGGCCGAATTGGGCGGAAACCTCGCGCCGGCGGGCAGTGAAAGTGCGGACCTCGCGCGAGTCGTCGTACAAGGCGCTGAAAAGCAGGCTCAGGTTCTCATTGCCGCGGAACTGCGGGGCGTTGTAGCTGAGCACGCCGCGCTGCTCGAGCGTCGAAAACCGGCTTTGCAGCGAGATCATATGGCCTGCGCCAAGGAAGTTGCGGCGCGTCACCCCGAACGACACGCGCGGGCTGAAACCCGCCTCGCCGGCAGGCGCGTTGTAGCAGTCGCTGCACCCGCCGATCTTCGCGATCTCGGCGCCGATGCCTCCCGTCACGGTCCACCTGCGCGCCTCTTCGAAATTCAGCAGCACGTTCTTATCCTGCTCGTCTCCTTCGGGATTCTGCATCGCCATATCGACGCGCGCGAAGATGCCGAGTTCATAGAGCCGGCGCTGCGTCTCGAGCATGGCCGAGCGGGAAAGAGGGTCGCCCGGTTGGAGCATGATGCGTTGGCGCACCAGCGCCTGGTCGGTGGACTTGAGGCCGCCCGTGATGAGCACGCCGCGGACAAACTTCCGCTCGCCCTCGTGGACGGCGTAGCGCAGCTCGACGCCGTGCGGCGCTTCCGCGGGCCCGTATTTGTAATCGAATGCGGCGTCGGGGTAGCCCCGGTCGAAGTAGTACGTCAGCACGTTGTCGCGGTCGATGGACGCGTTGAACTCGCTGAACGGCTGGCCTTCCTGGGACTGCAACATGCCGAGGACCGCCTCACGGTTCTCATCCGACACGCCGGTCACGATCAGCTTGGAAACGAGCCACTGCGGGCCCTCCCTGATATCGATATGCACGCCGATATCGGTGTCTTTGCCATCAATCCCGCGCTCGATGCGCGACTTTACGCTCACATCCCGGAAGCCGCTGGAACGATAGAGCGATTCGATCGCGTCAATGTCCTTTTCGATGAGAGCCTCGCTGTAACGGCCGTGACGGTATTGCAGCAGCGTCGCCGGACGGACGTACATGCGCTCCCGCAGGGTGGCCGTGTCGAAGTAACGATTGCCGGAGATCGTGACCGCCACGACTTTGTGCCGCTCGCCGCGGTCGACCTTGTACTCGATGATCCGCTCGGACGTCCCCTCCTTCGCCAGCGTGTCATACTTCACCGACGCGTTGAAGTAGCCCTTGCTCTCGAGGTATTCGCGCAGGTTCTGCGCGCCCTCGTTGAGGAGGTCGCGGTCGACGGACTGCTCTTCATATACAGGGAGAAGCTGGCGCATTTTGCCGCGCGAGATGCCCGCCCCTGTCAGGCGCACCTCCACCTTCGGTCCGGGGTCCACCTTTATGGCCGGCGTGACGCGGTTGGTGTCGCGGTCGTAGTCGAGCTTTCCCAGCGCGACCGAGGCTTCAAGGCGGTCGCGCTCGCGGTACCACTGTAGAATGCGATCGATGCCCTCGCCGGTGCGGGCATCGGTGACCTTCTGCCAGTTAAACCAGCCCTTCCATCTTGTGGCGTGTACCAGCGAGTCCGCGTCTTTGCCGGCGGCGCCCTCGATGATCGGCCGGCTATAGCGCGCGCGTTTGCCCGGGTCGATGTCGAAATGAATGTGGACCTGCTGGGTTGCGGCGTCGTGTTCGAAACGCGGCGTTATGGAGGGCTCGAAGAAGCCGTCTTCGTGAAGTGTGCCGGCGATGTTGCGGAGCGCTTGGTCAAGGTTCTCGCGCGTGTAGAGAGTGCCGAGATCGAGACGCGCTGCGTTGATGAGAGCGTCCGACGTGGGCGGATCAGGAACGCCTTCCACGGTGACGCGGCCGATGAAGTAGTTCGGCTTTGTAATGAAGGTGAGGACGACGCCTCCGTCCCGGTTTTCGGCGTCCGCGGCGATGTCTTCGTAGCGGCCGGTGGCGTAAAGGCGCTCTATGGCCGCGCGCACGCTGGCTCCCCGGAGCGGTTCGCCGGTCTTGAGCGGCAACATCGCGCCCAGGCGCTCGGCGGAGTACGGCTGATTAGCGGGACTGAAGGCTACGCGTTTAAGAATCCTCCCCTCATAATCGCTGGGCGCTGCTCCGGCACTGCCTGCCAAGGCGCCAGGAACCACGGCGCCAAGGCAAAATAGTATTGCCCACTTCACCTACGAGCAATATTATCATCCGGTTCTGGAGTGAGTGGGCGAGCCGCTTCGGGCCGGAGAACCCGGCCGGTGACTCGCCTGCCTCCGGCGGCGCACCCACCCCTCCGCCGGGAGCGCCCGGATGCGCGAACATCGTAGAGTGACCCCCGATCAGCACGAACGCTATTCCCGCCAGATCCGGTTCGAAGGCATCGGTGAAAGGGGCCAGGAGCGCCTGCTGGCGGCATCAGTTGCCGTTGTCGGGTGCGGCGCTTTGGGATCGTTCCAGGCGGCGGCGCTGGCGCGAGCCGGATGCGGGCACATCGTGCTGATCGACAGAGACTTCGTCGAAACCTGCAACCTCCAGCGGCAGTGGCTCTATGACGAGGCAGACGCCCGCGATGCGATGCCGAAGGCGGTTGCCGCCGCGCGTCACCTGGCGCGCATCAACTCGTGCGTGCGGGTTACACCCTATATCGCGGACCTCACGGCCGAAAACGCCGCACGGCTGCTCGAGGGCGTCACACTGATCCTGGATGGCACGGACAACTTCGAAACGCGGTACCTGATCAACGATTTCGCCGTCGCGCGGGGACTGCCCTGGGTGTACGGCGCGGCGGTGGGGAGCTACGGACTGGAGATGCCCATAGTGCCTGGAACGACGGCGTGTCTCAACTGCGTGTTCCCGGAAATTCCGGCGCCAGGACAGCCTACCTGCGAAACAGCCGGGATCGTGAACGTCGCAACGTCGGTAGTCGCATCATTGCAGGTGGCTGACGCTCTCAAGATTCTGTGCGGTCAGCCGGTAAAACCCCGGATTGCAACTATCGACGTCTGGAGCGGCGAACTCCGACAAATGTCCGTACCAGGCCCGGATGCCGAGTGCCGCACCTGCCGCCACCGCGAGTTCGTTCATCTGAACCGGCCGCACCGGGCGCCCGTCACGCTGTGCGGCCGGAATGCAGTGCAAATACATGATCATCCCGGCGCCGTCGATTTGGAGGACCTCGGGCGCCGCCTTGCCGCGGCCGGCAACGTCCGGGCAAATCAGTTCGCTCTGCGGCTCTCCGTGCCGCCTTACGAACTCACCGTGTTCACCGACGGCCGCGCCATTGTGAAGGGCACATCGGACACGGCGCTCGCGCGCAGCCTCTACGCCCGCTATATCGGAAGCTAGGCGCGCCCGGGACAAGGGCGCAGGCGGCGAAGGCGCACGCAGCACGGCTTTATGGACAGCAAACGGCGTGCGCGGCCGGCAGCGGCCTCGTCGCGGCCGGCATGGATCGCGTTATCACCTGCCGCCCAGCGGAGTTGCGGCGATTTCAGACCGGAGGCCCGCCTCCGTCTTTTTCGTGAGAACACGCGCTCCGAGGGCGCACAACAATCTGTGGCCATTTCTCTGTCCGCGGAAGAAGAACTCTACTGGCTGGCCCTTGCAATGGTGCCGGGCCTGGGGGCGCGCACTGCAAACCGATTACTGGAGCGCTACCGGAACCCGCAGGCGATGTTCCGCGCCTCACGCAGCGAACTCGAGAACTGCGGCGTTTCGGGCAGCCTCGCGCAGAGCATAGCCAGCGGTTGCGCCTTCGACGACGCTGCCATCCAACAGAAGAAAATGGCGGCCTGCGGGGCTGTGCTGATTTCAATCACGGACCAGCGCTACCCGGCCCGGCTGAAAGAGATCTTCGACCCCCCGCCGGTGCTGTTTGCACGAGGCAGGGTGGAACTGCTCAGCACCATCATGATCGGAGTTGTTGGCACGCGCCGCCCGACGCCGTACGGCGTCGCCGCGACGGAGCGGCTGTCGTCGGACTTGGCGCGGGCGGGCCTGACCATCGCGAGCGGAATGGCGCGCGGCATAGATAGCGCCGCCCATAGGGCCGCCCTCGGGGCCGAGTGCAACACGGTGGCCGTGCTAGGCTGCGGCGTGGACGTCGTCTACCCCGCCGAGAACCGCCACATGGCCGCGCAGATCGCCGAAAAAGGCCTGCTGGTGAGCGAGTTCCCGATGGGCGCGCCCGCTTACCCGCAGAATTTCCCCATTCGCAACCGCGTCATCAGTGGGATGAGCGTGGGCGTGCTCGTCGTGGAGGGCGCGCAGTACAGCGGCTCGGCCATCACTGCCCGGCTCGCGCTGGACCAGGGACGAGAGGTGTTCGCCGTGCCGGGCAGCATCATGTCAAAGATGAGCTGGGGCCCCAACCTGTTGATAAAACAAGGCGCCAAACTCGTCCAGGACGCAAACGATGTGCTGGTCGAACTCAGGGCCGATGTGCGCCGCGAACTCGCCCTGTTGACCCAACGAGGGCTGTTCGAGCCCGCAGCCTCCGCCGAAACGGCCGATGAGCCGCCCGCGTCAAACGAGATGAATACCGCGAACACTGCGGCCCTCCGAGTGCTGGGACAGCTTCAGATCGAAACCGCTACTCCCATTGACGATCTGCTTGCAAAACTTGAAGATATGACATCCTCAGAGGTGATCGCCGCCCTTTTCGAGCTGGAGATGGCCGGAGCAGTCCGGCAATTGCCTGGCAAGAATTTTGTTAAAGTGTGGTAGATCCCTCTCAGGCTTGAGCGCGTCCCCCGCGCGTTCCGGTAAACTGACAGCGGTTTTTAGCGTATGGCAACCTCTCTGGTGATCGTCGAGTCCCCAGCCAAGGCAAAGACGATCGGGAAGTACCTCGGTAAGAAGTACGTCGTAAAGGCTTCGCTCGGCCACATCAAAGACCTTCCGAAGAAGGATCTGGCGGTGGATATCGAGCACGGCTTTGAACCGACATACGTCATCATCGAAGGCAAGAAGAAGCTCATCACGGAATTGAAGCAGGCGGCGAAGAAGGCTGACGCCGTCTACCTCGCGGCCGACCCTGACCGCGAAGGCGAGGCTATCTGTTATCACCTCCAGGAAGAACTGAAAGGCAAGGACGGCAAGCCGCGCGTGCATCGCGTGATGTTCAACGAGATCACGGCAAACGCGATCCGCAAGGCCTTCGAGACGCCGGGCGAGGTGAACATGGGCCTCGTGGAGGCCCAGCAGGCTCGCCGCGTGCTCGACCGGCTCGTCGGCTACAAGATCTCTCCGCTGCTCTGGGACAAGGTGCGGCGGGGGCTCTCGGCCGGGCGCGTGCAGACCGTAGCGGTCCGCCTGATCGTAGAGCGCGAGCGCGAGATACGCGCGTTCCAAAAACGCGAGTACTGGACCATCGACGTCAACCTCGCGGCCAAGAAGCCGCCGGTGCTGAGCGCACGCCTGCTGAAGCGCGGCGACGAGACCATCGAGGTTCCCGACGAAGAAGCGGCCCGCGCGATCACGTCACAACTCGAGGGCGCCGAGTGGGTGGTCCGCAGCGTCGCAAACCGCGAGAAGCGGCGCAACCCGGTCCCGCCGTTCATCACCTCCACCTTGCAGCAGGAAGCCGCGCGCAAACTGCGCTTCAGCGTGAAGCGCACGATGATGCTGGCGCAGCGCCTCTACGAGGGCGTCGAGATGGGCAAGGAAGGCCCGGTCGGCCTCATAACCTATATGCGTACGGATTCCACGCGCATATCGGGAGAGGCGCTCGCTGAGACGCGCGCCTTCATCGCCGAGAAGTTCGGGACGCAGTACCTGCCCGCTTCACCCAACGTCTACCGCAGCAAGAAGGATGCCCAGGACGCACACGAGGCCATCCGCCCCACCGCTGTGGAGCGCACCCCGGAATCCGTGCAGAAATTCTTGCAGGAAGACGAGATGAAGCTGTACAGGCTCATCTGGATGCGCTTTGTGGCATCGCAGATGACGCCGGCGGTATTCGACCAGACCACCATCGACGTCGCCGCACGCGGGAAAGACGGTTTGGACTACATCTTCCGGGCCACCGGTTCGGTTCCGAAATTCGACGGATTCCTTAAGGTGTACGAGGAAGGCAAGGACCAGCGCGATGAGGAAGACGAGGAACTGAAGCACAAGCTGCCTGCCGTGACCGAAGGCGAGCGCCTGCGGTTCAAATCGTTTGAGCCCGAGCAGCACTTCACCGAGCCGCCGCCGCGTTATAACGAGGCGACGCTGGTGAAAAAACTCGAGGCGGACGGCGTGGGCCGGCCCTCCACCTATGCGTCGATTATTTCGACCATCCAGGAGCGCGAGTACGTGCGCAAAGAGGGCGGGAAATTTGCTCCTACCGAGCTGGGAATGGTGGTGAACGACCTGCTCGTAGCCAGTTTCGACGACATCTTCGACATCCGCTACACGGCGCGGATGGAAGAAGAGTTGGACGAGATCGAAGAGCGCAAGCGCGATTGGCGCGACGCCATCGGCGAGTTCTATGCCAAGTTCCACGCTGATCTCGAACACGCCGAAGAGCACATGGAAGACATCAAGCGAATGGAGAAACCCACTTCGCTGGTGTGTGAAAAATGCGGCAAGCCGATGGTGATCAAGTGGGGCCGCCATGGCAGCTTCATCGGCTGCAGCGGCTATCCCGAGTGCACCAACACGCGTGAACTCACGGTGGATCTGCCTGATGTGGAGAACGCCGACCTGTCGGATCAGAACGCCGAAGAATATTGCGAGAACTGCGGGCGCCCTATGGTGCTCAAGCGCGGGCGCTTCGGAACGTTTTACGCCTGCTCCGGCTACCCGGACTGCAAGACCACCAAACGAATCGGCGGGGTTGAGAAAAAACCCGACCAGCCGATCGACGAAACCTGCCCGCAGTGCGGCAGCCAGATGGTGATCAAGCACGGGCGCTTCGGCGAGTTCACCGCGTGCAGCAACTATCCAACCTGCAAGTACGTGAAGCAGAAGACCATCGGCGTGAAATGCCCAAAGTGCGGCGAAGGCGAATTGGCAGAGCGGCGGTCGAAACGCGGCAAGATGTTCTACGGCTGCACGCGCTATCCCGACTGCGACTTCGTTGCGTGGCAGAAGCCGATCGCCGAGAAGTGTCCGAAGTGCGGCAGCCCGTATTTGGTTGAAAAGCGGCTGAAATCGGGCCATATCGCCGCCTGCCCGAACCCGGAGTGCAAGTATAAGCACGAATTGGAGCCGGTGGAAGCGGCAGCGCAGTAGACTGCTGTCAGGAGCGCCGCAATGGCGCTCACTCGCATCGCGTAATCAATTATTCCTGCCTGAGAACCGATACCGGTTCGAGCCGCGCCGCGCGCCGGGCCGGCACATAGGCCCCCAGCAGGGTCATCGCTATCAGCGCCGCCACGACCGCAGCGAGCGTCGGCACGTTATATGACGGCACTCCGAGGGTCGTCATCACTGCCCTGCGGAACGCGAGACTCAGCGCGAGGCCGGCCGCCGATCCCACAACGCCCAGCATCAGCCCCTGCTTGAGCACCATTCTGAGAACGGAAGCGCGGTCCGCGCCGATGGCCATTCGAATGCCGATCTCGCGCCTGCGGCGCGCGACGTTCCACGCCACCACGGCGTACAGCCCGGAGAGCGCCAGCGCGAGCGCCAGCAAGCCCATGCCGGCAAGCATTCCCGTGAACATCTTGAAAATCATCGTCGCGCGCTGGTCGAAGTAATCTTCCATCGTGCGGATTGCGTAGACGGGCTGATCGGCATCCAGCTCCCTGACCGTATTCAACAACGCCTGAGTGACGCCGGCCGAAGGGCCGGCGGTGTTCAGCATCAACGTCATCTGCATGCGCGGGTTCTGCGCCAGGGGCAAGTAAAGGAAGTCCTGGGGAGATTCCGCCAGAAACTGGTACTTGCTCATCTTCGCAATGCCGACTATCTCACACCACCCACCCTGCGGACCCCCAAGCCGGAACCTCTTTCCAAGCGCGTCCTGACCGGGGTAATAGTGCGCCGCAAAGGCCTCGTTCACAATAGCCACGAGCGGCGCTCCCGGTCTGTCCGTTTCCCGGAATGCGCGGCCGCGCACAATGGGAATCTCGGCGGTGGTGAAGTAGTCTTCCGTGACCACGTTCGCCATGACACCCAGCGCGTCCCTGCCGGGCGGCATCTGGAACCCTTCCGGCACAATCAGCCGGCCGTCAGCCGTATTCGCCATCGGCACGAGTCCGGCCAGCGCCGCCGAGGTGACGCCGGGTATCTGCCGCGCGTTCTCCGCCAGCCGCCTATAGAACCGCTGTGCCTGGTCTTCCGTGTACCGCGCGAGGCTGGGGTCGAAGGATGCCATGAGCATGTTGTGCGAGCGGAAGCCCGGGGATGCCGCCAGCATGTGATTCACACCGCGATACTCCTGCGAGGCGCACACCAGTAGCAGAAGCGAGCCCGCCACCTGCGCCACGACCAGCACGTTTCTGCCGAAGAACCGCCGCCGGGGTCCGGTTGCGCCGCCGCCGGCCTTGAGGTCGCCGGCTATGCCGGCCCGCGTCGCACGCAGCGCCGGCAGTAGCCCGAACAGCACCGCGGCCGCCATGGCGGCGAATACCGCGTACAGCATGGACCTGCCGTCGATACGGGCGTCAATCGTAATCGGTATATCCGAGGGCACCTTTATGGGGGAGAACAGATCAACAGAGAACTGGGCTATGAGAATTCCGGCCCCGGCCGCAATGAGCGCCATAAGGAGGCTCTCCGTCAGAAGCTGCCGGATCAATCTGCGCCGCCCCGCTCCGATGGCCATCCTCACCGCGAACTCGCGCGTGCGGGCCATGCCGCGGCCGATCATGAGATTCGCGACATTCGCACACGCCACCAGCAGCACGACCGCGGCCAGCCCGAACATCATGGCAGCGATGATCGCGTCCACCGGGGACATGTCTATTCGTGACTGCAACTCCGTCCGGACCGCCGCGGTCCAGTCCTTGTTCGTGTCCGGATACGCCTTCGCGAGGCCGCTCGCGATCACGTGCGCTTCGGCGTCCGCTTCTTTCGCGCTGACGCCCGGGTTCAACCTCCCCTTGACGTTGAAGGCGCGGATGTCGCGTTTTGTGAGCAGCGTGTTGTTCGGATCGCCGGTGAGCCGGCCCTGCATTGCGAGCGGCACATACAGCGTCGGGCGGAAGTACTGATCCACGCCGTAGAAGCTTCGCGGAGCGACTCCGATAATGGTGAACTCGATGCCGTTGATGAGTGCTCTGCGCCCGATCACCCCCCGATCGGCGCCGAACTTCTCGCGCCAGAGATCGTCGCTTATGACAACGACGGCATCGCGGCCCGGGACGGCATCTTCGTCCCGCCGGAAAGCGCGGCCGAGCTGCGGGCGCACGTGCAGCACATCGAAGAAGTCGCCGGTGACAGCCAGCCCGGCCTTCATTTCGGGCAGTTCGCGCCGGCCCGCCGCGAACCCGTAGCGGTTGAGCTGAAATGCCGTGATGCCCGAGAACGCGCGCGTCTTGCTGCGGTAATCGACGAAATCCGGGTACGAAACGGTGCTGAACTGCTGGCCTCGCAGTTGCCAGCGCAGGTTGACCACCTGCGACGGGTTCTCCACCGGCAACGGTTTCAGCAGCATGGCGTCCGCCAGGCTGAACATGGCCGAGTTGGCGCCTATGCCCAGCGCGATTGACAGGATTGCCACCAGGGCGAAAAGTGGGTTGCGTCTGAGGGCGCGCAGTGCGTACTTGAGATCACTGAGCATGGCGGCTTGAGGATAGCACTCTGCTCGCCATGCGGCGTCATAAGTAAATTCAGTCGATTACGTGGCGATGCGGCACCCCGCGGTGTCCGGTTTCGGGACGCCGCGTCCAGAAGCGGACAGGACGACACACACCGGATATTCCGTGCCTGCCGCAAACCTGATATGATGCTCGTCCCATGTACCCGCTCAGACACGCAGTGATCGTGATCGCCGCTGGCTGCTTTTCCCTCCTCGCAGGGAAACTGCCGAAAGCCGATCGCGTTTGCCCCGAAACGACTGCGGAGCAAATGGCCCTGATCCGCGAGGGCATTGCCTTGCACGATCAACAGAACTACGACGCCGCGATTGAGCGCTACAAAAAGGTATTGGACGAGAACCCCTGGGATGCGCGTGCTCTTCACGAGCTGAGCTACAGCTATTTCGAGAGCAAGAGGTACGAGGAGGCACTGGCCACGGGGCTGAAGGGTGCGCAGTGCAGATCCGATGGGCTTCCGGGCTTCCACATCCTGATCGGCAACGCTCTCGATATGCTTGGGCGCAACAGAGAGTCGATTGAGGTTTACAAAGCGGCCATAAAGCAGAACCCCCGCGTTTCGCTGCTGCATTACAACCTTGCCCTGGCGCTGAACGCCGGCGGGAAGAAGGCCAAAGCGAAAAAAGCGGTGGAGAATGCCCTGCGGCTAAGCCCGGCGCATGCCAGCAGCCATGCGCTGCTCGGCAGCATCTACGCGGACATGGGATACCAGATTCCGGCGATACTGGCGTACTCGCGGTTCCTGATGCTGGAGCCGGCGTCGCAACGCGCGAAAGGAGTCGCTCCGAGGCTCTCCGGTCTGCTGACCGGGAACGTAACGTACGGCAAGGAGCCGAATCACATAAACATCACGTTATCCGAGCCGTCCAGGAAGCACGCCGATGAAGGCGATTTTATGGCTGCTCAGATGGCGCTTTCCATCGCGGTCGCGGCGAAGTATACGCTGAAGCCCGAGAAGCCGGAGGAGGAGGCGGAGACCAAATTCGAGAAGCTCGTTTCCGTTTACGGCGCAGTGTGCGAGTCATTCGAAAATGCTCCGCCAGGGCGGGGGTTTGCGGCTACGTACTATGCACCGTTCTTCGCCGCGCTGAACAAGGCGGGGCATACGGAGGCTTTCGTGGCGCGCGCATGGACGGCATCGGGACTTGAGGGCGCGGCGGATTGGGTCAAGGATAACGGGGATCGGATGAGTGCGTTCGCGCAGTGGGCCCAATCGTTCAACTGGCCGGCTAAGTAACCCGCCCTCATCTCTCCCGAACGTATTGAGGCGAGCGGAATCCCACACTGCGGGTAGCCCCTGTTGTGCTAGCCTCTGATCCAGGACAAACCACAGGACAGATCCATGCCATCACGCCGGACGTTTCTCCTCTCCATGACGGCCGCAGGGTCGGCCGCAGCGATTCAGACGCACGCGGAGCCTGCGCCAGCGAGCACAGCGCTGCAACCGGTTCCAGTGGGCAGCGTGCGGCTCCTGCCTGGCGCCTTCGCGAACCGCGCGCGCCTCAACCGCGAATACGTCGCCAGTCTGGAAGACAACAATCTGCTTCAGAATTTCCACCTCGAAGCAGGCTTGTGGAGCGCCACGTTCCGCATGACCTCGATGGGAGGCGGCGACCGCGGCGAACATATCCACTGGGGCTGGGAATCGCCGACCTGCCAGTTGCGCGGCCACTTCCTGGGGCACTGGCTTTCGGCGGCATCGTACATCGCGCGGTCCACTTCGGACCCGGAGATGGCGGGCAAGGCCGAGCATATCGTCTCCGAACTCGCGCGCGCGCAACAGGCGAACGGCGGGCGCTGGGTGGGCTCGATTCCCGAGAAATATCTCGACTGGGTGGCGCGCAAACGGCCCGTCTGGGCGCCGCACTACACAATCCACAAGACGTTCATGGGGCTCGTGGACGCGTATTCCATCGCCGGAAACAAGCAGGCCCTCGAGATCGCCGAGAACTGGGCGCCGTGGTTCCACGAGTGGACCTCGCGGTTCAGCCGCGAGCAGATGGACGACATCCTCGACGTCGAAACCGGCGGCATGCTGGAGGTCTGGAGCGACCTGTACGGCATCACGGGCAAGCCCATCTATAGCGACCTGATGCAGCGTTACACGCGCCGGCGTCTGTTCGACCGTTTGCTCGCTAAACAGGACGCGCTCACAAACAAGCATGCCAACACAACTATTCCCGAGGCACAGGGCGCGGCGCGCGCTTACGAGGTGACGGGCGACACCCGCTGGCGCGACATCGCAATGGCGTACTGGCGCTGCGCGGTTACAGACCGCGGTTATTACGCAACCGGCGGCCAGACCAGCGGCGAGATATGGACGCCGCCCTACCGGCTCTCGGCGCGCCTCGGCGACAAGAACCAGGAGCACTGCGTCGTCTACAACATGATTCGCCTTGCGGACTACCTGTTCCGCTGGACCGGCGACGCCGAATACGCCGATTACATCGAGCGCAACCTGCACAACGGCATCCTGGCGCAGCAGAATCCGCAAACGGGCATGGTGACGTACTTCCTGCCGCTCGCGGCCGGCTCGCGCAAGACGTGGGGCACGAGAACGGACGACTTCTGGTGCTGCCACGGCTCGCTCGTACAGGCGCACAGCCGGCACGACCGCTACATCTATTACACCGGGCGCGGCGGGTTGATAGTGGCGCAGTACATTCCGTCCGAGGCGTCGTGTACGGTGAACGGGAAAACGATCCGCATCAGCCAGCGCATGCTGCGCGAGGCCGAAGACCACATCGTGGATCGCGATTTCGACCCGAACGAGCGGCCGAACCACTGGGCCATAGAGATTCGGGTGGAGGCGGACCAGCCGGCGGAGTTTCCGCTCGAGCTGCGCATGCCTTCGTGGCTGCGCGGCAAGGCGGCTGTGACGATCGACGGGCGCGACGAGGCGGTTGAATCGACGCCATCGGGCTTCCTGAAACTGCGGCGCGTGTGGGGCAAAAACGTGATCCGGCTCGTGCTGCCGAAGGGGCTCACCACATGCCCGCTGCCGGACCGCCCGGACACGGTGGCGTTTATGGATGGGCCGGTGGTTCTGGCGGCGCTGAGCGGCGAGGACGCGATGCTGCGCGGCGACGCGAGCGCGCCCGAGAAGATTCTCGTGCCGGACAACGAGCGCCAGTGGGCGGAATGGTTGGGCGGCTACCGCACTGTCGGCCAGGAGCACAACCTGCGGTTAGTGCCGCTGAATACGATCACCGACGAACAGTACACGGTATACTTCCAGATCCGGAGTTGAAGCTATCGATTGTCGGAGCCGGACCAGAGGCCGTCAGACTTACTCCGTTACCGGCCAGCAACCGGGCGGCCGGGAAGGCGAGCGTGAAGCTGCGCTTTGCCACACGGCGCTCATGGTATAAGATCTGCATGTGGCTATTTGCGCGGTACGGGTTCTTCTCCGTGGCGTGCGCTCGAAAATAGGGAGGTAAGTCCTACGAGACCGACCCGGATACGCTCATGATCCGTGCGCGAAAAGCACGGCATCTGGAAAACCTGAAACAGCGTTTCTCGGAGCTCGTACCATACGCCGTCCGTGCGGACGCGGGGACCGATTACCGCTACCGAATCATAGTGCCGAAGGAGGTTTGGGTCGGCGTGGTCGCGGAGTTGGCGGCCGAACAGACGTGGCCGAATTTCAAGGACGAAGCTGCCCGATTCCTGGGTCCGGATGACAACGGGTATTCTCACGCGCTGCATCGGGTTTGGGGTGTGATGTACGAGCTGCAGGGCGCTGGCAGGGACGCCTGACTCGCTTACACGTCCGTAGCCCGCATCTGGCTCAGTTTCCTGCTCGCGCGCTCGCGGGCAGTGTCGGATTAGCTGCCGTCCAATCGAACGTGTGCTGGGGCTTGTTCATCTGCTCTCGAAAGAACTCAAAGTCGTCCTGACCTGACCCCTTTTTCCGTCCACTAAGTTATACAACTTCGCACCATTCCTTCGCCGTCTTGTCAGTCCCGCCTGCGCGGACGGGATCGCGAGTCAGGGCCG
>Ga0078972_1000372_pt1 | contig 185363 bp, 140 predicted proteins | sample YelNatPaOPGAMG01_FD_67568 | JGI IMG/M metagenome (GOLD analysis project Ga0078972, IMG submission 67568) | Hot spring thermophilic microbial communities from Obsidian Pool, Yellowstone National Park, USA - OP-RAMG-01 (SPADES assembly) (version 2) | ecosystem: Environmental > Aquatic > Thermal... | reverse complement strand
GAGTGGGGCAACCTCGTCGGCGTGCCGATCGAGAAAGGGTGAGCTCGCCCGCTCTCAGGCCGGGCTTCGCCGAGTACTGGCTTCGGTCAGCGCAAGGACACCGTGACCGCGTTGGAGCGGACGCCGGCTGCCGTGATCACCACCGGAACTTCGCCCTTGCCTGCCAGCGCACGCGGCACGCGCACGTTGACTTGGTCGAGCGCCGGGAACTGCGGCTGCGGCGCGGCGCCCACGACGTCGGCCTTCTGCCCGCCGATCGTCGCCGTCACCGAAGCGCCCGCCCCGCGGATGGGCCCGAGCGTTAGCGGGCTGGCCCCGGCTCACGAGGGCTCCGTCATCGTCACCGGATCCCAGCGGCAGATGCGGTTCTCGAAATAGCTCAGGTTGGCCAGCAGGGCGGGACCGGCAGCGCGAAAACCGTACGTGGCGTCTTCCACCACCGGTTTGCGCTCCCTCACCGCGGTCCAGAACACCCGGTGATGTTCCACGTGCGCGTCGTAGCCCGGGGGCGGGGCGAAGCGCGTCTCTGCTTCGTCGCGCATGCGCTCGGGACTGGGCGGCAGCAGCGGGTATTTCTTGCGGTACTCGGCCAGGATGCGCTCCTGAAGCGCACGCGGGAAGGTGGAAATGGTCAGCCCCGGTTCGGTTTCCTTCGGCGGACGCGACAGCACAACCGTCGGCCCGGTCTGGATGATTCCTTCGCTGCCAATAAAGCGGAAGCCGAACTGCTCCTGCGCCACGCTGGATTTGAAGTTCACGCGGAAGGCCACGTTAAATCCGGGATAATCGAGCAGCGCCAGCAGGACGTCGGGCACGTCGCGCCCGTCCTTCCAGTAGCGCAGTCCGCCCGTGGCGAACACGCGCGAGGGTCCCAGCGCGCCGGTCACCAGGTGCAAGCCGGAAAACAGGTGGACGAACAGATCGCCGCCGATGCCCGTGCCGTAGTCGCGGTAGTTTCGCCAGCGGAACAGGCGCACGGGTTCGAATGGCCGCTTGGGAGCGTCGCCCAGGAAGCGGTCCCAGTCAATGTTCTCCGGAGAGGCGTCGGGCGGGATGGTATACTGCCAGGCGCCCAGCGCCGTGTTGCGATCGAGCCACGCCTCCACCATGTTCAATTCGCCGATGGCGCCTGACTTCAGCAACTCGCGCGCCTTCTGATAAATGATCGAGGTCACGTACTGGCTGCCCACCTGGAGGATGCGCCCGGTACGCTTTTCCGCCTCGATCACGGCGCGGCCCTGTTCGAGCTTCTGCACCATGGGCTTTTCGCAGTAAACGTCCTTGCCCGCTTCCAGGGCGTCAATGGTTTGCCGCGCGTGCCAGTGATCCGGGGTGGCGATGATTACGGCGTCCACGTCGGGGCGCGCCAGAATCTCGCGGTAATCGCGCGTAACGAACAGGTCCTTGCCCCATAGCTCGCGGGCGCGTTCGAGCCGCCCGTTGTAGACATCGGCCACGGCCACCAGCCGCGTGCCTCCGACGGCGAGGGCCATGCGGGCGTCGCCCATCCCCATGCCGCCAGCGCCGATGAGGGCGAACTGGATGCGGTCATTGGCCGAGAACTTGCGGGCGGGTTGGGCCGCGGCGGCCTGAAGCGCCGCGCCGGAGGATTCCAGAAAGCTGCGTCGGGTCAATTCCATGCTCTTTACTCTAGCGCGGCGCGCCGGCGGAAGCGGGCTGCGGCTCCATGATCTCGGTGCGGCTGCCGTCCGGATCGAACAAATTGGCCAGCCACCGACCGTTGCGTCCGATGCGGGGCTGATAACGCGGCTCGTCAGGCAGGCCGCGACGCCGGAGTTTTTCATAGGCCGCTTTGATGTCCGGAACCTGAAGGCAGATGTGCTGCATGGAGCCGAGCTGCTGGCGAGTGGGCGGCTGGGAGGCCAGCATGTACTCGATGTAGTCGCCGCGCCCGGGCATTTCCATGTTGACCCACCGCAGCTCGCCCTCGGAGGGACCGCCGCGCCACGTTTCGCGAAAGCCCAGGGCCGTGGCGTAGAACCTCATGGCCGCGTCGAGGTCCAGAACAACTACGCCCGTGTGCCACAAGCGATCCGAAATCCGGTTGGTCCCCAAGAATTTTCCGCGCACGCGGTGTTGCTGAGAGCCCGGAACGTACTGGAGAAACTCCAGACGCGTGCCGCCGGGATCCTCCAGCCAGAAGCCGGGATTGCCGTCCGGGCGCGTTGCGATCGAGGACGGCTTGAGTCCGCGCTCGACAAGGAGCCGGTGCGCCCGGCGCAGATCCGTGCACTGGATGGCGATGAAGGCCAGTCGCTGGTCCTGATCAGGCTTCAGCCCCGGCAGCAGTTCGATGAACTGTTCGTCATTGACCTTGAAGGCAACGCGCTGGATTTCCCCCTGCGGGCCCCGGATGGCATAGGCTTCCTCGAATCCGAGAAGGCCGGAGTAAAAGTTGCGAGCCGCCGCAAGGTCACTCACGCGAAACCCGACGGAAGCAAGACCGGCCAAAGGGAGCGACTGAGCCGAGAGCGCAGCAGCCGCCAGCAGGCAAGCGATGAACCTCATTCCCTGATTGTACTGCTGCGATGCGAGCGCGTCGGTGTAGTAACCTTGAAGTCTTCACCGTGAGAGAATGCTGCGCGAGTAGTGCGGCCGGCGCCGTTGTGTCCCGTGGCCGAAGAACGCCCCGTCTGCGACGCTCGGACTGGATCCTGATGGCGTACTTCACGTATGTGGCGGTGCTGGCCCAGATCCTGCCGGTCCCTGACCCGATCCCGCTGCTGGCGGTTGCGGTGAACTTGGCCGTCATCAAGGGGCTGCTGGTGCTGGCATGGGCCGAGTCGCTCCGGGGCAACATCTTCTTCAGCGTCCTGCGCGACTGGTATCCCGCCCCGCTGATGCTCCTGGCGTACCGTGAAATGGGCTGGCTGGCGCCGACTCATCACACGCACAAATTCGAGCAAGCCTGGATCGTCTGGGACCGCAAGTTACTCAACGACTGGGGACTGCACGGCCTGATCGAGTTTTTCAGTCCCGTGTTGCCGGCTGTGCTGGAGCTGGCTTACCTGCTCGTGTACTCGACCCCGCTGTTTTCCGTGTTCATGCTGTACGTGTACCGCCGGCGCGAACGGGTGGATTCGTTTCTGACCTTGTTCCTGCTGGCAATTCTCATCCCGTATGCTCTCTTCCCGTACTTTCCTTCTGAGCCGCCGCGGGTGGTTTTCCCCGGAGAATTGTTCCCAAGCGCCGACACGTGGTTTCGTCGGCTCAACTGGCAGTTGCTGGAAGGGCAGGGAATCCGGACCAGCGTTTTTCCGAGCGCTCACGTGGCCGGAGGATTTGCTGCGGCCTTCGGCATGATCCGATACCTGCCCGAGCACGCGTGGGTGGGTCGCTTTCTGCTGGTGCTGGCGGTCCTGATTGCGACCGCCGTGATTTACGGCCGCTACCACTATGCGGTGGATGCGGCCGCCGGGCTGGCAGCGGCGCTTCTCGCCCTCGTGATTGTCGTTGCGCTCGAGAAGCGCCAGGCTCGGGCCGCGCGCTGAACTTACTTGCTGTCAGAGTCCGACTTGCTGCCGCAGCAGCTCGTACCGGTGGATGTGGGCTTGGAGTCGCCGTCCTTGGACGGCTTCGAGTCCCCTTTGCCGTCGGCCTTGCGCGCGTAATCGGTGATGTACCAGCCGCTCCCCTTGAACTGGAAGGCAGGCGGCGAAAGCAACCGCTCCAAGACGCCGCCGCAGCCCTCGTGGATCGTGAGCGGCTCGTCGGAGAACTTCTGCATGACCTCGAAGACCTTACCGCAACTCTGGCACCTGTATTCGTAAAGCGGCATAACGTGTTGTGCTACCTCCTGCAAAAATTTCGTCCGCTGCCTGGGTGGCGGTGACCCCACCACCCTGCCCGTACCGGCCGTTTAGGGCTTCGGACCAGGAGTCGCCGCCGGCTGCGTTCCGGTCGAAGGGCCAATCTGCCACGCCGTGGGCGGACCCGGTGGCTTGCCCTTGGTGAGAACTTCGATCGCCTTTTCCAGCAGGCGATCTTCCTCGGGCTTGGGCGCCCTCTCGGTCTCGGGTGGCGCCGGCTCCTCCTCGCTCTCGGGGAGCGGCTCCGACTCGAGCACCTGGACGGTGGGGGTCACGCGCGTATCCTGGATGGCTTTTCCGCTGGGCGAGTAGAACTTCGCCACCGCCAGGATGATCGCGCCCCCGTCATCCAGATTGACGGGCCTGCGAACCGCTGCGTTGCCGAAAGTCGGTTCGCCCACGACCTCGGCCCGCTTGTGATCGAGCAGCGCCGCAGCAGCCACCTCGGCGCCGCCGGCGGTCCCGCGATTGGTGATGACTACCATAGGCAGCCGCCAGAGGGTCTTGGCCGGGTCAGCCCGAAACTCCTGACGACTGTAACGCTGGCCCTCCACGTAAGTTATGATTCCCTTATCCAGGAAAAGGTTCGCCAGGGCCACGCCTTCCTCTACCGTCCCCGCCGCGCAGTTGCGCAGATCCAGCACCAGCCGCTGGGCGCCCTGGTCGAGGAGCGCACGCAAGCCCTCCGCAGCCTCGGCCGCCTTCCCGGGCGCCAGGCTGGTCACTTGCAGGTACCCGATCTGCCCGGGCAGCATGCTCCAGCTCAGCTTGGGGAACTTGAGGACTTCCCGGGTCAGCGTCAGCTTGCGCGGTTCCTGCTGGCGCAGCGAGAGAACCGAGATCTCCACCGTGGTCCCAGGCTTGCCTCGCAAAAGCATCTCGGCGTAAGCCAGAGGCATGTCCCGGGTGGAGATGCCGCGGATCGTCTCGATCATGTCGCCGGTCACCAATCCGGCGCGCGCAGCCGGGGACCCGGGCACCGTTCCCATAACGCCCAGATAACCGTACTTCCACGAAAGCAGCAAACCGACGTCGCCCTGAAGCGCGTCTTTGTTCTTGACATATTCCTTGTACTGCTCGGCGTTCAGATAGCTGGCGAAGGGATCAATGGCTTGGAGCAGCCCGTTGATCGCCCCGAGCGTCACGCTCTTCAGGTCCGGCTCCTCGACGTACTCCGACTTGATCCGGTGCAGCACTTCGGTCAGCACAGCGAGGTGCCGGTAAGGAGTATCGGAACCGGGCTTGTCCAGGACGGCGCCGACGAGCAACAGTGCCGCCAGGCACGTCGAGAGCACGAGGATGAACGCTTTCAGGCGGCGGTTCATAAAAAGGGGTTTATCCCAGTATAACAGACGCCCCCGGGGTAACCCCTGTTGCAGCCCGCCTTGCTCGATGGCTTGCAGCGGCGCTGCGGGATTCCGGATAATCGAAGCTTCAGCCAGCGAGACCGTCAGTTACGAGGCCGCTATGCAGGTCCCCATCAGCGAGCTTAAAATCGAGCCGCGTTTTGTTCCGCCCCTGGATCCCGGCTTCCTGCCCGCCTCCCTGTTCAATCGCGCTTACCGTGAACTGGCGCGTCAGCGCGGCGCCGTCCCTCTGGCGCTGGCGCTGGAGCGGGCCGACGGCTCCGTGTCCCGATACGACACGATCGTGGCCGCCCCGGGAACGCTTCCCCAGGAACTGACGAACTTTTACGTCGAACGCATCGTGAAGTTTCTGCTCTGGCAGCGCGGGGGCTACAAGGTCTACGTCGGTGGGCCGGAAGAGATAGGGCGCTACATCGCGTCCACCTACGCTCCCGGCGGAGCCCGCCAGTTCGACGCCGAATTCATGGGCGGCGTCTACGAGCGCCCCTTCGAAGTCGTGGTGACGACTCCGGAGGCCGTCCCGGAAACGCGCGAAACCAGCATCGCGCTCGGGCGGCACCTGGATGGCTGCCGCGTGGGATTCGATCTGGGTGCCAGCGACCGCAAGGCATGTGCGGTCATAGACGGCCAGGTGGTTTATAGCGAGGAGGTGCCTTGGGATCCCCGTCATGCCTCCGATCCCGACTACCACTACCAGGGCATCATGGCTTCCATCCGCAGCGCTGCCAGCCATCTCCCCCGTCTGGATGCGGTGGGAGGCAGCGCGGCCGGCATCTACATCAACAACCGTCCGCGGGTGGCCTCGCTGTTCCGTGCCGTCCCGCCCAAAGAGTTCGCCGAGAAAATCGCGCCCATGTTTCAGCGCATCTCCGAGGAGTTGGGCGTGCCCGTGGAGGTGGTCAATGACGGCGAGGTCACCGCGCTGGCCGGCTCCATGTCCATCGGCGACAATCCCGTGCTCGGTATCTCGATGGGATCGAGCCAGGCCGGCGGTTACGTGAACGCCCAGGGCAACATCACCGGCTGGCTCAACGAGCTGGCGTTCGTGCCCATTGATTACCGGCCCGATGCGCCAGCGGACGAGTGGTCCGGCGATATCGGCTGCGGCGTGCAGTACTTTTCCCAGGTGGGCGCGATTCGCGTGGCCGAGGCTGGTGGCATGAAGTTCGAACCCGGCCTCGGCCTGCCGGAAAAGTTGGTGGTCCTGCAAGAAAGAATGCGCGCCGGCGACTCGCCCGCCGCCCAGGTCTATCGCACGATCGGCGTGTTCCTCGGCTATGCCCTGGGGCACTACGCGGACTTCTATGAACTCAAGCACGTTCTGGTGCTCGGACGCGTGACCACGGGGCCGGGCGGAGAGCTGATGCTTGATCAGGCGCGGGAGGTGCTGCGCGCCGAGTTTCCCGAACTGGCGGAACGGATTCGTCTTGCGTTGCCGGATGAAGCCAATCGGCGGGTCGGGCAAGCCATTGCTGCCGCTAGCCTGCCCGCCCTGCGGAAAGGAGCCACACGATGAAACTGACTCGTCCTGATGCTGAAATCTGGGCGCCGGACGGGGAGACCGCCGAGCGCGCCCTGGCTCGCACCACGCACATGGGCGTTTCCGCCCACCCGGACGATACCGAAATCATGGCCATGGAAGGCATCCTCGCCGGCTTTGGCAACACCGAGCGCTGGTTCACGGCCGTCATCGTGACCAACGGCGCCGGCAGCCCGCGGGATGGCCTCTACGCTGCTTTCACCGACGAGCAGATGCAGGTGGTCCGCCGCCTGGAGCAGAAGAAGGCTGCCATGATCGGCGAGTACGCGGCCGCGGTGTTCCTGAATCACTCCAGCGGCGCGGTCAAGGATCCCCGCAATCCCGACCCGGTCGAGGACCTGAAGACGGTCTTCTCCGTGGCCCGGCCGGAGATCGTCTACACGCACAATCTGGCTGACAAGCACGACACCCACGTCGCCGTTGCCCTGCGCACCATTGCGGCCTTGCGCGCCCTGCCGCGCGAGCAACGCCCGCGCAAGCTCTACGGTTGCGAAGTCTGGCGCGATCTGGACTGGTTGGTGGACCAGGACAAGGTGGTCTTCCGTCTCGACGCGCACGACAACATCGCCATGGCGCTGGTCAGCGTCTTCGATTCGCAGGTCGCCGGGGGCAAACGGTACGACCTGGCTACCATGGGTCGTCGGCGCGCGCACGCTACTTATCTGGAAAGCCACGCCGTGGACGTTGCCCAGTACGTCAGCTTCGCGATGGACCTGACGCCGCTGATCACCGACGACACGCTGGATCCGCACGATTACGTGCAAGGATTCATCCGACGCTTTGCCGAGGACGTCAGTGCGCGTTTGAAGAAGCTGAGCTGACGCGCAGCCGCCGGAACTCTTGCAGCACGCGCTCCACGTAGCGTGTCGTCTCCGGGTAGGGCGGCACCCCGCCGTAGCGCTGCACTGCGCCTGGCCCGGCGTTGTAAGCCGCCAGCGCCATCCTGAGCTGGTAAGGGTGTTCGCGGTACTTGAGCAGCAGCTCCCGGAGGAAGCGCGCGCCAGCGTCTGCGTTCTGGGCGGGATCGTCCGGATCGGCCTCGAGCTGCCGTGCGGTCTCCGGCATCAGTTGCAGGAGGCCCCGGGCCCCTTTGGGAGACACCGCATCGGGGCGATAGCCGGATTCGACTCGTGCGACGCTGTGCAGCAAGGCCGCGAAATCGGGACCGCCGTAGCGGGCAGCGACGCGTTCCACGAGCTTTTCGGGCGGCTCGGCAGGGGCAGGCTGTTGGGTACTCTCGCTCGCAGGGCGGGTCGGGGCAGGCGCCGGCTCGAATCCCACCACGAAGGCCGAAGGGACCTCGATAAAGCCGTCGCCGCGATGCAGCCGGATCAGGTCGCCGAGCGCCTCATGGCGGTCCGCATACAAGGTTGCGCCCGACACCAGCAGGACGTATTCACCCGCCATCGCTGCTGAGGCCAGGCACAACGCCAGTGCCAGGAGCTTCACGCTATAAAGACGTCGTGGCTGGCTCTGGCGTGCAGGCTGCCCCGCGGTCGGGACTCACTCGCTCGCCGCGCGTAGTAGCCTGTTGCAAAGGAATCTTAGGCCATGAGGGATGTTGGCGCTGGAATCCTTCTCAGCCGGCGTGCCGTGATGGGTTGTGCGCTGGGGGCTGCGGGCGGCGTCGGCCTGGCAGAGGATGCGGGCGCGGTCCGCGTGGATGCCGGCGTGGACCGGATCACCGTCCTCCCGGGGAAGACCTACCTGAGAGGCTGGGTGGGCCTCGGACGGTCGCCTTCCACCACGCGCCCCCTCAACGCTGCCCGCATCCGGCCTGAAGAGGCGCCCAAACCCGTGGAACCGCTTCGCGTCCGCTGGCGGAAAGTCTCGGGGCCGGGAGAAGTGCGCTTCGACGATCCCGCTTCGCTGGTTACGGCGGCGTCATTCCGTCGGGCCGGCGATTACGTACTCGCACTGGAGGCCGAGTGGCAGGGAGGCAAGGGAACCGCTACGGTGAACGTCCGGGTCGAAGCGCCCCCGCCGTCCCCCGCGCTCCAGCCTGTGGAGCTGAAAGACTTCCGCCTGACCAGCCCTTTCTGGAAGCCACGTTTGCGCAACCTGATCGTGAACTGGATTCCGCATTGCATCCGCCAGATCAACCGCTCCGACATCGAGATCGGCGCGGGCGGCATTGACAACTTCATCGAGGCAGGGAAGAAGCTTCGCGGCGAGCCGCACGGTTACCACAAGGGTTACGTCTTCTCGAACGCCTGGGTCTTTCAGACGATCGAGGCCATCAGCCTGGCTTTGATGATGGATCCGGCCGGCGACCCTGCCGTCGAGCAGGCCCAGCGCTTCATGCGCGCCACGCTGGAAGAATGGATCCCGATCATTCTGGCAGCGCAGGAGCCGGACGGCTACCTTCAGACCGCCTTCACTCTGCCGAGACGCGGGCGCGACGGCAAGATCATCGAGTCGGACAAGTTCCGCCATTGGGACCCGGCGCATCGCCGCGACCATGAGGGCTACGTGGCAGGCTACTTTCTGGAAGCGGCCATCGCGCACCATGCCATGAGCGGGGGCCGCGATGACCGCCTCTTCAAGGCTGCCAGACGCCTGGCCGATTGCTGGGAACGCCACATCGGACCCCCGCCCAAGCAGGCCTGGTACGACGAGCACCAGGGAATGGAGCAGGCGCTGGTCGCCTTCGGACGTTACGTGAATGCGCTGGAAGGCAAGGGCAGCGGCGATCGCTACATCCGTCTGGCCAGGTTCCTGCTCGACTGCCGTTACCACGCGGCCGCGGGACCGCACGAGCAGATCGAGTACTGCCAGGCTCACCTGCCGGTCATCGAACAGTACGAAGCCGTGGGGCACGCCGTCCGCGCGGCCTACACTTATTCGGCCATGGCCGATGTCGCCATGGAAACCCGCGAGCCCGATTACCTGAGCGCGGTCAAGTCGCTGTGGGCCAGCATCAGCCACCGCAAGCTCTACCTGACCGGCGGCATTGGCAGCGGCGAAACTTCCGAAGGCTTCGGCCCGGATTACTCGCTGCCCGTCCGCGGTTACTGCGAATCGTGCGCAAGCTGCGGCGAGCTGCTGTTCCAGTGGAAGGTCGGGCGGCTCTTCCACGACGCGCGGTGCGCCGACCTTTACGAAGATACCCTGTACAACGCGTTGCTCGGTTCGCTCGACCTCGACTGCCGGCATTACTACTACGACAACCCGCTGGAGGAGCGCATCCCGCGCTACCGGTGGCACGTGTGCCCGTGCTGCGTGGGCAACATACCGCGCATTCTCCTGATGCTCCCGCGCTGGATCTATTTGCGGGCCAGCGATGCGATTTTCGTCAACCTCTTTGTGGGCTGCCGCGGCAGGATCGAGAACGTGGCGGGCACGAGCGTGGAACTCGTTCAAGACACCGCTTATCCGTGGAGCGGCAAGGTCATGCTGGCGGTGAATCCCGGCCGTCCTGTGCGGTTCCGGCTTGGCGTCCGCATTCCCGGTCGCAACGCCAGCGCCCTTTACCGGACGGAGCCTTCGCTGCCGCTGCCCGTGATCCGCGTGAACGGTTCGCGCGTGGAGCCGCCGGTGCGGAACGGCTACGCCATGCTTGAGCGCACGTGGCGGGCGGGCGACCGGGTCGAAATCGAGCTGCCCCTGGAGCCGCAACGCGTGCGCGCACACGAGCGGGTCAGCGCGCTGCGGGGCAAAGTCGCCTTGCGCTACGGGCCCCTGATTTACAACATCGAGCGACACGAGCAGAGCCTGGATGCTGTGCTTCCCGCCCAGGCCCCGATCAAAGCCGAATGGAGGGACGATTTGCTGGGGGGAGTGATGGTTTTGCGCAGCAGTTTCGCCGACGGCAGTCCGCTGACCGCGATTCCCAACTACGCACGCATGAACCGTGAGGCGGGCACGGAATATCCGGCTCGCGCGGGCGGGCGCGCCGACGCGGTTGCTCCGAAGTCCATCGTCTGGATCCGTGAAGACGGCGGCGCGCTGGCGTGAAGCGCTTTCGCCAGAGGCGGTTCTGAGCGCAAGCAGAGGATCGCGTGAAGGCCGTGCCTGCCGGATGGTAAAGCAAGCCAGGCCACTCGGTGTCGGCTCGCCGGACTGGCTCTGCGATTACGGCATCATTCCTCCGCGAAACCTGGGGGCTCATTCTGCGACGACCGGTTGCCTTGTGCATCGCTGTGGTGCTAGGCTATCCCACATCAACCGGCCTTGGACGGGTTGATCCGTCTTTCCGGGTCGGTTCCGCGTCAGGAGGGTGAGATGCAAAGGGTGGTTCGAGCCGTCGGTTTCGTTTTGGCGTTGGCCGCATTGTGCGCGGGCCAGACTTCGACCTCGCGCATTCTCGGCACGGTGACGGACTCTACGGGAGCGGTGGTGCCGAACGCCACCGTGACGTTGATCAACGAATCCACGGGCATCACCGAAAAGCAGCAGACCACCGCGGCGGGCTTGTACTCGTTTCCTTCCGTGCCGGTGGGAACCTACACGATCCGCGTCGAAGCGCCCGGATTCCGCACCGCCGTGCGCCCGGGCATCGTGCTGCAAGTGAACACGCCTGCGGTTGTGGACATCACGCTGGAAGTGGGCGCGGTCACCGAAAGCGTGGTCGTGAGCGCAGCCACCGAGCTGTTGCAGACTTCGGCCGCCACGCTGGGCAACGTGGTGGAGCAGCGCGTGATCGCGAATCTGCCGCTCAACGGGCGCAATCCGCTCACGCTGCTCATGTACGAGCCGGGGGTCACCCAGCGCTCCGGCAATACCGTGACCGTCAACGGCGCGCGTCCCACCGCCAACAACGTCACCATTGACGGCATCGAGGCCAACGAGTCCTCTTATTCCAATCCCACGAACAACATCTTCCGGCTCAACCCCGACAACGTGCAGGAATTCAAAGTCACCACCGCCAATCCCACCGCGGAAGAAGGGCGCAATTCGGGCGCTAACATCTCCATCGCCACGCGGTCGGGCACCAACGAGTTCCACGGCTCGCTGTTCGAATTTTTCCGCAATACGGCGCTGAACGCGCAGGAGTTTTACGCCAAGGCGCAGGGACAACCCAAACCCGTGATCCAGCTCAACCAGTACGGCTTCGAGCTGGGCGGCCCCATCCGCAAGAACCGGACATTCTTCTTCGGGAGCTGGCAAGGTCAGAAAGTCAACTTCGCCGATCCCATTGACAAGGCTTTCGGCGAATCCGTAGACCTCTACACGCCCACGGCCCTCAACGGCATCTTCCGTTACTGGGTCGCCGACCCGCGCAACCCGCTCGTCATCAAAGGGCAGCGCATCACGCAGAACAGTCCGCTGCTGGTGGACCCCGTGACCGGCCGGTACGTGGAAGGAGTGCGGGATTGCACCGGGCCTTCGGACACCAACTGCGTGGCTTCCTTCAACATTTTTGCGGCCGACCCGTTGCGCAAGGGCATGGATCCGCTAGTCAAGTCCGTGCTCGGCAAGTATCCGCCGCCCAACTCCTACGCAGCCGGCGATGGCCTCAACACCGGCATCTACGTGTGGAACACACCCTTCCGCATTCGCGGCCCGCATTACATGATCCGCATTGACCATCTGCTTTCCAGCAACCACAACCTCTTTGTGCGCTACCTGGGAGCGCGGCAGGACACGCTGGGCGGGGATCCGCTGAACGGGCGTCCGGTGGTGCTGCCCGGCTTCCCGCCGCGGGGCGAGGTCTTCCGCCCGGCCAAGAATCTGGCCATCGGCTTTCGCAGCGTCTTCTCGCCGCGGCTGGTCAATGAGCTGACGCTCGGTGTGTCGCGCTGGGCTTTCCTGTTCACGCAAGGGGAGGCCAATCCTCAGTTCCCCAACACGCCGCGCTTCACCTTCAACAACTCGGATGTGGATTACACGGCCAATCCTCGCACTTTCCGCGCGGTGACCACGCCTCAGGTGGTGGAGAATCTCAGCTACATCACCGGTCGGCACGTGCTGCGGTTCGGCGCCAACCTGCGCTTTTACCAGCACAATGACCAGCGCGGCGACGTGGGCGGCACCAGCCTGGTTCCCTCCATTTCGCTCTCGCGCACCACGCGCCCGCCGGCCGGTTTCGCCCTGCCGCCGGTCGCGACGGCCACCACTCCCGGCATTGCGCCTACGGATTTGAACCGGCTGCAAGGCATGATCAACGACCTGCTCGGCATCCCCGCCGGCCTGACCCAGGTCTTTCTGGGCGATCTGAAAAATGACGTGTTCCTGCCCTTCCGTTCGGGCGAAAAGTCGGTCACCTTGTGGGCCCAGGGGCACCGACTCAAGCAGTACAACTTCTACGCGCAGGACGAGTGGAAGCTGCGACAGAACGTGACCCTGAACGTGGGGGCGCGCTGGGAGCTGAACCTGCCGCCCACGGAAGCGGGCGGGCGCGTCTTCGTGCCCGATCGTTCCATAGACGGGCGCGAGGGCCTCGTCACCTTCGTGCCGGCCAAGCGCTGGTACCGCAACTTCAACTGGGGAGCGGTGGCGCCGCGAGTGGCCGTCACCTGGTCGCCCGGGCGATCCGGACGCACTGTGATCCGTAGCGGCTACGGCATCGCGTTCGATCCTCTCGGCAGCTTCGTGGTGACCTCCGTAGCCACTTCCGTGCCCGGCCAGACCTTCCGGTGCAGTTCGCAATTCTCCGGAGCGGGTGGCGCGCTGGTGACGACGCCCGGCTGCACGCCGGTGCCGGACGTGCGCCTGGGCGAAGGCTTCCCCAACGAATTGCCGCCCCCCAGCGTCAAGCCCTCCAGCTTCCTGTCACCGCCGCCGCAAGTGCGCACCAACGCCCCACCAGTGCGCGTCTTCGACCAAAACCTTCAGTTGCCGACCGTGCACATGTGGAACCTGAGCATCCAGCGTGAACTGCCCGGGCGGTTCGTCGTGACCACGGCCTACGTGGGCCGCCGCGGCACCCGTCTGTATCGCGCCTGGGACGCCAACCAGATTGACATCACGCCCGTCCTGCCCTCGTTCCTCGCCATGCAGCACAACGTGCGTCTGGGTGGCGGCTGCCGGCCGGACGGCACCCTGCCCAACAACCAGCCGTGCCCTGGCGCGCAGATCGTGCCCCTGATCCGGCAAGGCGTCATCACCGCGGCTTTCGCCAACAGCGCTACCACACAGACCGAACTGGCCCAGAACGCAGCCGGCAGCTTCGCGCAGCGCATTGACCAGAGCACGATCGTCCTCGGTCTGCGGCCCAACCCGCAGTTCGCCCAGATCATGCTGGTGGACAGTGGCGGCGATTCCTACTATCACGCCGGGCAACTCACGGTACGGCGTCGCTTCGATCAGGTCGGCTTGTTGCTGAATGGCGCTTACACCTTCGGCAAGTCCATAGACGTTCTCTCGCTGGACCCCGTCCATGCCACCGTGGGCGGCGGTCTGACCACCACCGCATCACGTACGGCGGCCGATGCGCGCAACTACCGCAACGAGCGGGCGCGCTCGGATTACGACCAGCGCCACGTGCTGAACATCACGGGCATCTACGAGTTGCCTTTTGGCAAGGGGAAACCGCTGCTGGCGGACCGCGGCCGCGCTGTGGATCTCATCGTGGGCGGCTGGAGCATCAACGCCATCTACACCTATCAGTCCGGCGAGCCGTTCACGGTGCGCTCCGGCGTGCTCACCCACAACGCCACGGCGCAATCGCGCGCAGCGCTCAAGCCCGGCTACAAGCTGCCCAAGTCGCGGCTGCAATCCAAGGAAGGCGTCATCGGCCCCGTGTTTTTCCCGGACGCCGAGCCTTTCACGTTCCCTGAGCCGGGCGGCCTCGGATTGGGCCGGAACATCTTCGATGGACCCAGCTTCTGGAACCTCGACCTCGGCATCTCCAAGGGCTTCCCGATCAACGATAGAGTTCGGCTGGTGTGGCGCACGGAGATGTTCAACGCGCTCAATCATCCCAACTTCCGCAACCCGCGCGACGCAACCGTGGGCTCCCCCGCCATCACTTCGAGCGTTTTTGCTCAAGCCTGCTGCGTGACGCTCTCGACCGCCAGCTCCGCCACGACGAATCAGAACGGCGAAAGCTGGAGGGTCATCCAGTTCGCTTTGCGCCTGCATTTCTGAGGACTCGCGGCCCCGGGCATTCCGCCGTAATATTGGTTCGGGAGGCAACAACATGGCATCAGAATGGGGGTCCGTGAAGCTCTTGGCATTCGTGTCAGGCGTTACTCTCCTGCTGGCATCTCTGTCGGGCGCCCAGAAGACGGCCGGCAAAGGCGCCGGTGAGTGGAGATCCGAGTTCACGGTGGACACCAGGAACCTGGGACCAGTGGGATCCAACCCCTACTTCATCCTGGAGCCGGGATACAAGCTGCACTTCGTCGGCGGCGCCACCCGCATGACGATGACAGTCCTGGGGGAGACCAAGATGGTAGATGGCGTGGAGACGCGCGTGGTGGAAGAACGTGAGGAAGTGAACGGCAAACTTACAGAGGTCACACGCGACTACTACGCCATCGACAAGACCACGGGCGACGTGTACTACTTTGGCGAGGACGTGGACATTTACAAAGGGGGCAAGATTGTCAGCCACGAAGGGTCCTGGCTCTCCGGTGTGGATGGGGCGAAGTTCGGACTGATGATTCCAGGCAAACCAGTTGTGGGGGACCGTTTTTACCAGGAGCGCGCGGAGAAGCAGAGGGCGATGGACCGCGCGGAAGTGGTGTCCATCAGCGATTCGATCACCACGCCCGCGGGCTCATTCAAGCAGTGCCTGCATATCAAGGAGAGCAGCCCGTTCGAGAAGACGACGACGCACAAGTGGTACGCGCCAGGCGCGGGCCTGGTGAAGGATGGAAAGCTGGTGCTGGTGAAGATAGAAAGGGCGGGCGGGAAGTAGACCCGGCTGCCGGGTGTTGGTGTCCCTGGGGTGCCGGCGCCCCTACCAGAGGCAGCCCCGGGGGTTTGACAAGGGCGGGGGAGTTTCTGCAAAATAATAATCGGGAACCGACCCCGCCTGAACCCGGTGCGGACGTGGCGGAACTGGCAGACGCGCATGGTTCAGGTCCATGTGGGCGCAAGCCCGTGGAGGTTCAACTCCTCTCGTCCGCACCAAATCCCGCTTTTGCGCGCGTAACCCTATCTCCCGCTTGCACGCCAACCCTGTATTGAGCTAATCTCGTACGATCGGGGCTCAAGCGAAAGGTTAAGCTCGCACCCGCAGGAAAGGAGATGTCCAAAGATGGTGATTCGAGTTTTTGTTCTGGCGTGCTTGTTGGTGTTCGCGCTTCCCTGGAGCCAGGCCGCCCCGGGTGCTGCCGCGGCGACGCCGGCGATCCAGGAGTACGAGCACGGTGGTGACGTTCCCTATGTACCGACGCCGCACGACGTAGTCGAGCAGATGCTCAAGCTGGCGGGCGTCAAGAAGACCGACGTGGTCTATGACCTCGGTTGCGGCGACGGGCGGATCGTCATCATGGCGGCCCAGAAGTTCGGCGCCCGCGGCGTGGGCATTGACATTGATCCCGAGCGCATTGCGGAGGCCAAGCAGAATGCCGCGCAGGCCGGCGTTACCGACCGCGTGAAGTTCATCCAGCAGAACCTGTTCGACGCCGACATTCGCGAGGCCACGGTCGTGACGCTCTACCTGCTGCCCTCGGTCAACCTCCGGCTCCGCCCCAAGCTTCAGGAGCAGCTCAAACCCGGCGCTCGCGTCGTGTCGCACAGCTTTGACATGGGCGACTGGAAGCCGGACAAGGAGATCGAGTACAACGGACGCAAGCTCTATTTGTGGGTCATCAAGCCGCAATCCGGCAACGCGCGGTAAGCGGTTGTAATCTCGCCTCCCGAAAGCCGCCGGGCGGCGGGGCTTGGCGTCACTTGACGGCCAGCCAGGCCAAAAAGAGCCCGTCCGGCGGCACGTCTTCCCAGTAAGAGATGAAGCGGCTGGAGACGGTCCGGCAGTGCCGTCCCAGCATGCGTTCCAGCTCCCGCCGCCCGAACCACCGTTCCCACTCGGGCGTGGGCAGGCGCCCCCACTGATCCCGGTTCTTGTCAATGATGACGATGCGTCCGCCGGGTTTCACCACGCGGCAGATCTCGGCCACCGCCCGTTCCACTTCCACGGCGTGCTCCAGCGATTCAGTGGCATACGCGGCGTCGAAAGAGGCATCGGGAAACGGCAGCTCGGTCATGGACGCGGCGCATACCCGCACCTGCCGGGGCACGTAGCCCAACATTGCCGGCGAGATGTCTATACCCCAGACCTCGGCGCCCGGATGCTGCTCGGCGAGAATGCGCGCGAAACGCCCCTTGCCGCACCCCACGTCCAGCACGCGCCTGCCGCTCAAGTCTCCCAAATACTCCAGAATGAGCCGTACGTGAAAGATCCGCGGGTCTATCGTGGAGGGAAAGTGATCTTCGTCCCTGGAGGCCTCGTCGAAGGACTGGCGGATGCGACGGCGAAGCTCCTCCGTCAGACGCGCGGGTTTGCGCCGCGCTTGCCAGCGACGGAGGAGCTTCTCGAACACGCTTACGGTCGCGTCAGGAATACCGGCAGGCCCGCTTTGTTGGCGTAATTCGGGCGATACCGCTCGGTGTTGTACATGGTGGCCACGTCCACCTTGCGCGGCCCCAGCGCCGGATCAGGAATTTCGGCGCGCACGTAGCAGCCGTTCTGGATGGCCATCATCACGCCGGAAACGTTCTCGGCCAGGCAGTCCAACGCCATGTTGCCGAAGGTGGTGGCGATCATCTTGTCCAGGAAATCAGGTTCGCCGCTGCGCAGCTCATAGGTCAGGTCGCTGACCATGGTCTCTTCTTTGGTCCGCTTCTTGATCTCGTCGGAGAAGGCCTCGGCCACGTTCATCTTCTTGCGATGGCCGTAGGCGTCCGGCTCGCCGTACTCCTGCACCTTGTAGCCTTCCCACTCGGCCCCTTCCGACAGCACCACCATCGCGTAATTGCTGGGATTGTTGCGCTTGTCGGTGAGCAGCAGGTCAATCATCTTCTCCAGATTGAACTTGTACTCGGGGATGGCGCAGCGCAGCGATGTCACGTAGGCGGTGTAAAGCGCCGTGTAGCCGGCATCCCGCCCGAATACGCGGAAGATGCCGATGCGCTCGTGCGATCCCACCGTGGTGCGCTGCCGCTCGATGGCGCTGGTGGCGCGCGTGATCGCGGTGGAAAAGCCGATGCAGTACTCGGTGTTGCGCACGTCGTTGTCCATGGTCTTGGGGATGCAAATCACCTTCACGCCTTCCTTGTGCAGGCGCGCCGCGTAACTGAGCGTGTCATCCCCGCCGATGGCGATCAGGTACTCGATGCCGAGCCGGTCCAGGTTGCGCAGCACCTGTTTGGTCACGTCCCAGACCACGACCTTCTCGCCCTTGCGCGTGATCTCGCGCTTGGGGAAATCCTCGGGATTCAGATGCTCGGGCAACGACCGCATGGCCGCCGGGTTCGTCCGCGAAGTGTGCAGGAAAGTGCCGCCCGTGCGGTCAATGGTCCGCGTGTTCTCGCGGTTCAGCGGCAGGATGTAACGGGACTTGCTGGCCGGGTCATCCAGGTTCACGTGCGTCAGACCTTCCCAGCCCAGCCGGATCCCGATGACCTCGCAGCCGATCTCCGTGCCGCGATACACCACGCTCTTGATTACGGAATTCAGCCCGGGAACATCTCCGCCCCCGGTAAGAATGCCGACTCGTTTCATGTGATTATCGCTCCTGAAAGACTTGAGGGAAAACCAATTCGATTATAGCCAAGGGCTTTCGCGCTTCGCCTCAGGCCTCCGGCGCCGCGTCTTCGAATCCCTTCACGATCACCTTGACAGGAATGCCGCGCCGCACGCTTTCGGTCACGGTGCAGAAATCCTCGAACAGCCCGATGCATTCACCCAGACGCGTCCGTTCCTCTTCACTCGGGCCGGGATCGATCGTGACCTCCACCGAGCCGATCCGCAGACGCTTGTTTTCATTGCGTATGATCTGCACCTTGACTTCGCTGCGCACCCGCTCCAGCTTCACACCCGCCTTGCGCGCCGCGCAAAAGACCAGGCTGGCGGCGAGGCAGTTGCCGATGGCGGCGGCCAGCACACGGGCCGCGTTGGGTCCCGCATCCCGCCCGAGCGGCGGCGGCTCGTCCATGAGCAGCGGGGCGAAGTGCTCCTTGTCAAAGCGCACGCGAAACTCGTAGCCCTGTACTTGCTCAATTCCGATCTTGAATTCGCCGACCACCATAAGCTCACTTCCTCCTGCCCGCTCGCGCCGTCAGCAGTTCTTCGAATGCGGCCGCAATGCGGGGCGCTGCGTCCGGTCCCACGGAGTTCACCTCGCCGTACCACGGGCGCTCCGCGTTTTTCAGCCAGGGCGGCTTCTCGTCCCATTCCGCCTTGGGGATGATGTAGCCAATCTCGTCGTTGGCCAGCCCGATGACCAGCCGGAACGGCGCGGTCATGATCTGTTTCAGAGGTTTTTCGAACGGCGCATCAGGGAAGTCCGCGCCCGGGTAGCGCTCGATTCCGCCGCGGCTGAGTTCCGGGTACAACTCTCCGGGGATCATCGCCGCCTCCACCACCGGGCGCCCGCGCGATTCCAGCCGCAACAGCCCCACCACGGTGCGCAGGGAACCATCCGGCTCCAGCCGCTTGACCGGCCCGAAGATACCGGCCTCCAGCGCCTTGCGAAAGTTGGCGTTGGTCAGCGGGATCCGTACCGCCGTCTCACGATAAACTACGGTGTCCACGCGCAGCGGCTTGGATTTTGCCAGGCCTTCCCACGCCAGATCCGCCACGCGCATCCCGATCAGTTCCGCCTTGCGGAAGCTGGCTTCGGGGGCAGGCAGGCCGGTGTCCGGGTCCTTGACGGAAGCGCCTAGCGGCGATTGCATGCCTCCCAGCGCGCCGTTGAACAGGATCACAGTGCCGCCCCAGCGCTGCTCCAGGCGCTGGTAGAGCCAGGCCGCATAGTCCGCCGTGATCAGCGTGTTTTTTGATCCCAGCACTTCCGGATGGTTGGCCCAGTTCACCAAAGTCGCGATGGGCTTGCCGTCCCGCCCGTCGAAAGAGAGCACGATCAGCTCCGCGTCGAGCACTACGGGCGGCCGGCTGTCGTGAATGAACGACTCCAGTTCCGGCGAGGTGACCTGCGCCGCATTCAGCGTGGCCGGGCGCATCGTTGCGGCTGCTTCCTGCGCAGCCTCGACCGTGCGTTCGATGACCAGACGGTTGTAGTCCGGATTGCGTCCGCTCACGCCCAGTTTGGGTCCCCACAGACCCATCGTGTCCGGCCCCTGGTGCACGTGCGTCGTCGCGATGACCACGTTGAGCCGGGGCTGGCGCGCACGCACTGCTGCCCGGATCTGTTCGACGTCTTCGTAGAAGAGGCCGATCAGGTCCGCGCCGCACAGGACCACGCTTCGCGAGCCGTCACTCAACGCGGCGCAACGCACCCACAGGTCGTCATGGATTCCGGTGGCGGCCCGGTTTAGGCCGAAGCCCGCAAGCCAGACCGGTCCGCGATCCAGCGACGGGGTGATGGTGCGGCGGGCCGCACCGGCACGCAGCTCCGCGCTTGCGCAACCCGCCGCCAGAACGAAAATCAGGCACGCTCGCAACCAGGCTGCTGCCATGCTCACGCCCAGTATGCGATGCCCGGCTTTTCGCGGATGATCAGGTTGTTCAGGAACTGCACGGCTTTGGTGAGGCCTTCCTCGGGCGACATCAGGCTGTCCTCGTGCTCGATCGAGAGCACGTAATCGTAGCCGTACATGCGCAGCGTGGAAATGAACTCGGACCAGAACTCGGCGCCGTGGCCGTAGCCCACGGTGCGGTAGATCCACGCGCGGTTGCGCTCGTCGGTGAAGCGCTTGGTGTCGAGCACGCCGGTGCGCGGCAGGTTGTAGGTGTAAATCTGCGTGTCCTTGGCGTGCACGTGGAAGATGGCGTCGCCCAGGATCCGGATGGCCGCGATCGGGTCAATCTGTTGCCAGAACATGTGGCTGGGGTCGTAGTTGGCGCCCAGGTTCTCGCCACAGGCCTCCCTCAACCGCAGCAGGGTCTCCGGGCTGTGGACGACGAAGCCGGGATGCATCTCGATGGCGATCTTGACCCCGTGGTCCGCCGCGAACTTGACGCGCTCGCGCCAGTAGGGAATGACCTTCTCCTTCCACTGCCAGGCCAGCAACTCCTGGAAGTGCGGCGGCCAGGCAGCCGTGACCCAGTTGGGGTACTTGGCGTCGTCGCTGTCGCCCGGGCAGCCCGAGAAGTCAATCACCACAGGCACGCCCAGTTTCTCCGCCAGCAAAATCGTCTTGCGATTGACTTCGCGATTGCGTTCGGCGATCTCGCGCACCGGGTGCAGAGGCTCGCCGTGGCAGCTCAGTGCGCTGATCGTGAAGCCGTAGTCGGCGATCAGCTTCTGGAAGGCTTCCAGCTCGGCCGGATTGTCGAGCATGGAGAGCTTGCAGTGGGGATCCCCGGGATAGTTGCCGGTCCCCAACTCGATCGTGTCCACGCCCAGCGCCTTCAGTTTCTGAAGCACTCGCTCGAGAGGCAGATCAGCCAGCAGGGCTGTAAAAACGCCTACTTTCACCGCTTTCCTCCTTGCTCGTGGCAGTCTGTGGAACAGCCAGTGACAAGAATATCACAGCCCGCCGACGCTCTTGCCGGCTTGACAAGCAGGCCCGCGATCCACAATGATCGAACTTCATCCCTTCGACAAGGAGGCGTCCATGAGAGAACTGTGGACGGTGTGGTTCCCTTTGCTCGTGCTGGCGGGAGCGACGGTGGTCTGGGGCCAGGCGCCGCTGGGCCAGCGCAAAACCCTGACCCTGGAAGCGGCCCGCAAGATCGCCGCCGCTGCCGAAGCCGAAGCACGCAAGAACAACTGGAACGTGGTCATCGCCATCGTGGATGAAGGCGGCTACCTCGTTTATCTGGAGCGCATGGATGGAGCCCAGCTCGCCAGCATCGAAATCGCGCAGCGCAAGGCTCGCAGCGCGGCCTTGTTCCGTCGCCCCACCAAGGCCTTCGAGGATCAACTCGTCGGCGGGCGGCAAGCCATTCTGGCCTTGCCCGGCGCCATGCCCTTCGAGGGCGGCCTGCCCATTATCGTGGACGGCGAAGTGATCGGCGCCATCGGCGTCAGCGGCGTTACTTCGCAGCAGGATGGCCAGATTGCCAAGGCGGGCGTGGACGCCCTGCTGGCGGCGCGCTGAGGGAGACGGCAGTCATGCGGTGCTGGTTGCTCGTCCTCGTGCTGGCCTTGCCGGCCGCCTCCGAGGTGGCGCTCACCATCCGCACCCCGATGGCGCCGCCGGAATGGGCATTGCTCGAACGCGAGCTGCTTCGCTATAACTCCGAGGCTTGCGAACGCTTCGCCCAACGCTATCTCGATGAACGCGGCTATCTGAAACACGTGCCGCGCTGGGGCACCCTCGACGGCCCCGACGACGCCATCGAGACCTTCTGGAACTGGACCCTGCTTCACGCCCTGGGCGGCTCGGATTCCGTGCTCGCCCTCTTCAAGAAGGCCTACGAAGGCCACTTGCGGCAGTACGGCGAGCTGCGCACGAAACTGACCGAACTGGCTGCCAACGGCGCTTACTACAAAGAGTTCATCACGCAATCGGACTGGTTCCACACCGGCGAAGGCATGCGCGCCTTCATGCTTCAGGGGCTTTCCGATCCGCACGACAGCCTCTATCGCGCGCGCATGAAACGCTTCGCAGGCTTTTACATGAACGAGGACCCGGAAGCGCCCAACTACGATCCCGTACACAAAATCATCCGCAGCCTGTGGAACGGCTCCAAAGGTCCCATGATGCGCAAGGCTACGGTCTACGACTGGGTGGGCGATCCGGTTCAGGGCAGTTTCCACTTACTGCACAATCCCGCCGGACGTACCAAAATGCTCGATTTCATGACTTACTACCCGAGGATGCTTGCCCACTGCAACGAGTATCTGGACAGCGTGGGAGACAGCTTCCTCAATCTGGCCGCCACCGGGCTGGCGCTCAACGCCTTCATGCTGACCGGGGAAAGCAAGTACCGGGATTGGGTGCTGGAGTATGCCGGCGCCTGGCGCGAGCGCACGATCGCCTGCGGCGGGATGATTCCCAGCACCGTGGGGCTGGATGGCAAGCCCGGCAGCCTTTACAACGGCCAGTGGTGGAAGGGAACTTACGGCTGGAATTTCACCATCTATGACGGCGAAATCGAGCGGATCGCGCACCGCAATTACTTCCACGCCGGTACGTGGCCGGGATTTGGCAACGCCCTGCTGTTGAGCGGCGACCAGGGCTGGACCGACCTGCTGCGCCGCCAGATGGATCTGATTTACGCCCAGAAGAAGGTCGAAAACGGCCGCGTCCTGTTGCCGCAGATGTACGGTGACCCGCGCGGCTACCGCTACAACGGCAAGCCCGAGTGGTATCACTACACGGACAACCTCTTCGTGGACCGCCTCATCGAGATTTACCTGCGCTCGATGGACCGCCGTGACTTGGAACGCATTCCGAAAACCGGCTGGATCGCCTTTCTGGAAGGCCAGGATCCTGACTATCCCGTGCGCGCGCTGCGTGAGGAACTCGACGCCGTCCGCCGCAAGGTCCAGGCCATGGAGAACGACCCGACTACACCCGATACGCGCCTGGCCGATTACCTGCTCGACCTCAATCCCGCGCGCACCGACGAGCTCGTGAAACTGACGCTGGGCGGCTTCTTCGGCGGGCGTATCTGGATCCTGCACAGCCGCTTCCGTTACTTCGATCCCGAACGGCGCCGTGCAGGTCTGCCGCCCGACGTGGGCGCGCTGGTGGAAAAACTGGCGGCGGATTCGGCCACGCTGACGCTGGTCAATCTCAATCCGATCGAGCCGCGCACAGTTATCGTGCAGGCGGGCGGCTACGGCGAGCACCAGTTCGATTCCGCCGAGCTGGCAGGCCGCAACGTCACCATCGGCGGGCCGCTCGTCACGGTGCGCCTGGCGCCCGGCTGCGGCGGTCGCATCGTCTTTCGGATGACGCGTTACAAGAATCTGCCCACCTTCGCTCACCCGTGGGATCGGGGCTGGTACGGTCGGGAGTGAATCCCGCCACGTTCATTTCAGAACGGCGAAGAGGCTGGAGTAGTCGTCCGTCCAGGGGCGGAATCGCGGACGGGGCTCGATCAGCCGTGCGTCCTCACCCAGTTTGGGACGCAGTCTCTCCCACGTCGCTTTGTCCATGACCAGCGCCCACGACGAGCTGAAGCACTCCGGATCGTCTTCCTCGGCCTCGTAATCCACCAGCACCGCCACTTTGCCGAAAGCCGCTGCGGCCCGCTCCACCACGGGCGCCAGATCCAGATATTTGTTGGAGATGTTCAGCGCCAGCACGCCGCCCGGTTTCAGGTGGCGCAGGTAGGTGCGGAAGGCTTCGCGCGTGATCAGGTGCACGGGGACGGAGTCGCCCGAGAAGGCGTCCATGGCGAGCAGATCGAAGTTCTGATCGGGTTCGCGCTCGAGCATCAGACGCCCGTCACCCAGCACGATCTCGGTTCGCGCCGGCGAGTCGCTGAGATAGGTGAACTGGGTTTTGGCGAGATCGGGCACCAGAGGGTTGATTTCGTAAAAGCGGACCACGTCCCCTTTGCGGCCAAAAGCAGCCATCGTTCCGCAGCCCAAACCGAGCACGCCGATACGCCGCGGCGGACCGTCGTTGGTCGCGTTCAACACCCGCCCCACGCCCGATTGCTCGCAGTAGTACGTCACGGGCCGCCGACGAAAGTCCTCGCGCAGGATCTGCTCGCCGTGGTTGATCACACCGTGGACCAGCTTGCGGCGGGGGCCGAGTCCATCGCCCTCGTCCACCTCCTTGATCCGGAGCTGCCCGTAGAAGTTGCGGGCCACGAGTTTCGCGTCCGACAGCGCGTCGAGGGAAGTGCGCGCCAGCCAGGCCGAGTAACCAGCCAAGGCCGCGATCACGACCAGCCACGCCGCCCAGGCAATGCCCCGGGATTCCCATGCACGCTTTTCCCGCGCCACAGCCGCCAGCGCCAGGAAACCACAGGCTGCCAGCCCGATCGGCAGCTCGAAGAATCCTCGAAAGACCTTCGGCGCCACGATGCTCACGAACAGTCCGCCGAGCGCGCCGCCCAGGGCGATCATCAGGTAAAAGGACGTCAGGTAGCGGGGGTGAGGCCTGCTGCGGACAATTTCACCGTGGCACACCATGGCGCAGATGAACAGCGCCGAGACCGCGGCCATCACCATGGTCGGAACCTTGACGTCAGGCGATTCCGGCCACGTCAGGTACCCCATCCATCCGAGCGCGCCCGCCAGCAGCGGCAGCCACACGCGGCGATCGTAGAGGCGCGGCGTCTCGAAACACAGGATGAAGCTGAGCAGGTAGACGCTGAGCGGCGCGACCCACAGAAACGGCACCGCCGCCACGTCCTGCGTCAGGAACGCCGTGATGGCCAGCAGCAGAGTTGAGGCGCAGGCCGCCAGCGCGGCCCACAGCGCCTTAAGGCCCCAACTCGGTGCGCTGTCCGTCGCGGGATCCTGGGCCATCGCAGGGGTCTCGATGCGCGTCCGCGCGGCTCGCCATGCAGCCACTGCGCACAGCAGAGCGAACAAACCGTAAGCCGCGGACCACACCGTCGCCTGCGTTCCCACCGCGAGCCGAGGCTCGATCACCACCGGGTAGGTCACCAACCCGAGCATCGAGCCTGCGTTCGAGAGCGCATAGAGGCGGTAAGGAACAGCGCCGTGGGTTCGCGCGTACCAGGTCTGCACCAGCGGGCTGGTGGTGGAAAGCAGGAAGTAGGGCAGGCCGATAGTGACGGTCAGCAGCCCAAGAATACGCCACTCCGGATTCGTCAGCCCGGCGCCCTTCCAGGAAGCGTCCGGGACAGGCGGCAGCAACAGGAGGCTGGCGGCGATCAGCGCCGTGTGCAGGATGGCCTGGCGCCGCGGCGCCAGTTTCTCGTGGAGCCAGTGCGCGTAAAGGTACCCGCCGAGCAGCACCGCCTGGAAAAAGAGCATGCAGGCGCTCCACACCGAGGAGGCGCCGCCGAACCACGGCAGGATCATTTTGGCGATCAGCGGCTGAACCTGAAAAAGCAAAAAAGCCGCCAGCAGGATCGTCAGACCGTAAACGAACATGCGGGTCTTCTATTATCGCGCGGGCCGCGGTTCAGGAGGGAATGGCGGGCGGCGCGAGATCGCTGCCGCCCGCCGTAGCTGGTCGGAAGCTACTGAATCGCGATGCGGGAACCGGGCGCTTGCGCTTTGCTGCCGTCGGGCAGCTCGACCACCAGATCGAGCGGGATCTCAGTGCCCGTCCGAGCGTCCGCGGGCACCTCGAACGTAACCACGTACACGCCGATCATGTTCTGCGCGTACTCAGCCGACACCACGCGCACGCCCGCGTTCGCCACGCCCACGATCACCGGCAGGTACACCGCCTGCCCCATGCCGGGCTGGTTGGTCTGCGCCACGGGCAGCACCGGGCCGAGACCCGTAGCGTACATGCGCAGGATCTCGCCGCGGCGGGCCGGATTGGCGGGCGTCACGAACGTCCCGTTCGGCCGCACCACCACGGCATAGCGCCGCCCGGCGGAATCCACCGTTTCAAAAATGCCCGGCTGGGCGTAGAGCACGCGCACGTCATTCACCAGGGTCTCGCCGCCATCCACCGTTACCTTGACAGGCACGGTGCCCGGACCAAGCTCCCAGGGTGCTTGTACTGTCACCTGCTCAACGCCGCCCACGTTGCAGACGTGGAAGATCGGCGCCAGGTGCGCGCCGAACGTCACCGTCACGCCCGCCAGCGTGGTCGGCAGCGGTCCGATGATCGTGCCTGGCTCGATGCAACCCTGGATGCGAGGCGCCAGACCGGAGCCGCGGATGGTCACGATGCCGCCGGCGACCACGCCGGCCTGGCCGCCCGCGGCGTTGACGAAGCTGCCGGTCGAAAGCACGGGACCAGGCAGCCGAGACGTCAGGCTAAAGGTCACGCTCAGCGAGCCGGCCGTGACCTGAATCGTGATGGCGCCGGCGGTGGCGCCCGCCGTCACGTTGACCGAGGCCTGGCCCTGCGCGTTGGTCGTGGCGGAGGTCGCGCTCAGCGTCGCGCTGCCGGAAACCACGGCGAACGTGACTTGCAATCCGGCGATCGGCTGGCCGCGATCATCCACGGCCTGCACCACGAGCGGGGCTGGGAACGGCTGGTTGGTCACTGTGATCTGGGCGTCGCCCGAGACCTTGTTCAAGCGCGCCAGCACCACGTTGACCGTCACGGTGAACGTTGCCGATGCGTTGCCCTCCAGCGCGCGTACGCGGATCTGATGGGTGCCCGGGATCGAGCCGAGGGTCACCAAGGCAGAGACGCGCCCGTTGTAGGCGGAACGGGTGACTACGTTGGAGAGCGTCGCGCTGCCCGGCGTCACCACCTCCCACGCAACGGGCACGCCCTCCAGAAGGTTGCCGCCTGCGTCCTGCACTTCCGCCACCAAAGCCAGCGGCAGCCTCTGGCCTGGGTTGCCCGACTGATTGTTGCCCTGCACGATTCGCATTTGCGCAGGCGGACCGGGCGTCACGGTCAACTGAATGGTTTTGGTATTGAAGCCGCCGGTGTACACGGTCAACTCGGCGGTACCGATCTTGGGTCCGAACACCACGTCGCAGGTGGCCGTGCCGGTGCCGTCCGTTAGCACGGTGCCGCCCGCACAGGCTGCGGTCGGTCCGATCGCGGGATCAACGTTGGTCGAAATCCGTACGCCGACACCGGGAATGGGCTGGCCGGCTTGCGGCCCCGAACTGGCGACCACGCGGACCACGATCGCCCCGGCTGCTGTCTCGCCTGCCTTGCCCTCTAACCGGCGATCCTCTTCCGGCGGCTTGAGCAGGAACACCAAGGGATCGGCCGCCATCCCGCCGCCCGGCAGCGTGGCGAGTGTCGTCGTGATCGTGAAGTTCACTGCCGAACCTTGGCTGGTGGCGGTGACCGTGGTTTGCGCCCACGAATATCCGGGGCTGACGAGGCTGGCCAGCATCAGGGCGCTGGCCTGACCGTTGGCGTCCGTGAGCATGGTCAAGCTGCCGCCACCTCCTGCGGACGCACTGCCAATCGGGCCCGGCGTCAACGTACCCTGACCCTGCGAAATGGTGAATTCCACCGTGGCGGCCGGGACGGGGTTGCCTGCGGTATCGCGCACCTCGACGACCATCGGCTCTGGAGTGACCATGAACTCGCGCACGACCTGGCCGTTACCGGAGACGATCCGAATGCCACCGGTCGGTCCCGGCCCCACGGCGCCTCCCGCCACGTTGATGGTGAAGGTAGCCACGAGGGATCCTGCGATCGTCGCGTTGACCGTGAAGGTCCCCGCAGTGCTGGGCGCCTGCACCGTGGCCAGCGCATAGCCCTCGCCATTGGTCGCCGCGCTGGACGATTGAATGACCGCCCCCGCCTGCGCAGTCGTCCACGCGACGGTAGCACCGGACACGGGCCGCCCCAGGGAATCGAGCGCTCTCACGATAAGCGGCAGCGTGGTTGCCAGCGGGGCCACGGTTTGGTTGTCGTTGTACTTCAGCACGCTGGCGGCTGGGTTCGTCGAGGCAGGCGCTACGATCGAGAGGCTTCGCGGCGTGGCCGTCAGCCCGACTTGCCCCACCAACTGGTAGGTGCTGAGATCGATCCGGTAAATGGTAGTCGGCGCCAGCAAGAAGAGATAGCGAGGCTGCGGCAGTTCGTTGGAGACACCGCCCGCCAGAATGTTCGTGATCTCACCGATGCCGCCAAAACTGGGCACGCTGATGTTGAAGGGGCTGATGGTGACTTCGTAAATTCTCTGGGTGTCGCTGGAGAGAGCAAAGGCGCGGTTGGGGCCACCCATGAAAATCCTGTCGAGCGTGACGCCAAAGTTGGGGATGGTAGCGGCCACCGTCTTGTTCAGCAAATCGAACAACAGCACGGAGGAATTGCCCGCCACCGGCATGAGGTTCGTTGCCACGGCGTACCGGCCATCCGGCGTGAAAGCGAGTTTGCTCGGCTTGCCGTTGAGTCCGATCCCGTCGGGCAAGGTCAGCGTCATCTTCCAGGGGTCCACCTCGTAAACGCGATTGACTGTGGTCACGTAGACCATGCCGTTGGGGCCGACCGCGACGCCCGTCGAGGGACCCGGGATGGCGACCTCGCCCACTCGCGTATTGGTCGCCAGGTCAATCGCAACCAGCTTTTGATCGGACGGGCTGAGCACGAACGCCCGGGTCGAGTCCAGGCTCACCGCCACGTCGGTCGGGTTCGTCCCGGCGTTCACGGGCAAGGGATTTGGCAGGGTAGTCCCGGTTCCCGTGATGTCGAAAATGAACAGGCTTCCGGCCAGAACGAGCAGTTTCCGGCCGTCAGGGGTGACGGCTCCTGCCGTGCCGTTGTTGAGCAGATCGAAGGTTTGCAGAACGGTGAAGGTTGCGCCGTCCAGCACCGTGAGCGTGCCGGTTCCTGAGCCGGCGATGACGAAATAACGGGTCCCCGCCGGATTCGTCAGGGCAACCAGCGAGGAATGGGATCCCTGATAGGAGGTTCGGTACGCGAAAGGTTCACCGGACACGATGCTGACCGTTCGATTGCTGTCCGGCCCGCCCGGCATCACAAACAGCGTTTGGGCTTCGAGCAGGCTCGCCATCGCGAGGAACGACAGTGCAACAAGCGTGCGCATTACTTGGATCATGCAAGACCTCTCAGACTCGAGAACAGGATGAGGCGAAGCGGGCAAAATTCAGTCTAGCATCAAGGGGCGCGCTTTGAAAAGCACTTGCAAGCGAGTGTGAAGACACAAAAAGAGGGGGAGCCGAAGCTCCCCCTCTTCGGATACTACTCGCAGTCGGCTTACTGGCCCAGCACCTCGCTCGAGAAGCCGGTACGGCTGCCGAGCGCGCTGTCCAGCACCAGCGCCACGTAGCCATGCGAGAGCTTCGCAGCGCCCAGGTCGCTGATGAAGGCGAACCCGTGAGCATACTGGAACCGGCACTGGGCAATGATGTAGCCCTGGAAGCCGGGGGTCGCAGTGATGCCATGGGTGCCGCCAGCCGACAGCGTGAAGACCGCGGTATCACCGGCCGCGATCACCGCCGAGGTCTGAGGCGACGGAGGCGCACCGCCACCCGCCGTCTGCCCGTAGTAGTTCAGCGTGCAGGCGCCGGCTTGCGTCGTGGTCCCGAAGGGATCCTTCGAGGTGTTGGCGATCGCAATGCCGGTGTCAAAGCCTGCCTGGTTGGTGACGAACGGGAACAGCAGGTTGGTGGTGCACGGATTGATCAAGACCACGCTGCGGGCAGAGCCGGTGTCAGCAAACCGCGGCAGCGGCGCCGTTGCGCTCTGCGTCGTCACGGTCGAGATCGGCGCGAAGCTGGCCGCAGCCGTCATCGTGCCCAGACCCGGCAGACCAGCAGCGGTGTTCGCCTTGTAGGCGATGACCACCGGGACTTCCACGCGGCCCGGATACAGCGGGTTGGTCGCTAGCACTTCCCACACCGCGATGCCGGTGCCGCCGGAGATGGTCACAGGCGCGATGCTGTAGGTTACGCCGCACTGGTCCGTACCCGTTGACGTCGCCGACACAGCCGAGTAGGCGCCCGCGCCGCTGGCGTCCGTGGCCACCAGCTGCAGCACCGTACCCTCGGTGGTCGCAATCTCGCGGGTGCCGACGAACACCTGCACGCCGGCAGGCACGTTGCTGAACACGACGCGGAAGCGGGTTCCAGTATCGGCCAGGCCGGCAAGGTTCAGACCATTCGTGCTCGGGAACGCCGTGCTGTAGAAGCCGGTCTCCGTGTTGTAGAGCTGACCGGTGTATGAATCAACACCGGTAGGTTGATTCTGGGATGCCGTCAGGGTCGGGCTGGTTGGCGTGGTGGCCACGTTCCGCTTCTTGAAGGCGGTAGCGAAGCCCTCTGTGAAGCGGATGCGGAAGGCCGTGGTGGTGAACGCCTTGGTCGGATCGCCCGCCAGATCGGAGTTGACGCTTACGCACTGCAAGAAGGAAGCGCCGGCGCTCGCCAGGCTGTCCGAGCTGCACGCATTCCGCCAGCTCACCGACAGACCGGGCAGCACATAACCCACGATCTGCTGCGGATTGTTGACCGCCACCGAGGTCTCGCCGCTGATGGAAACGAACATCACGATCTGGGTCGGAACCAGCGAGGACGACACGCCAAGCTGATTGGCATTGGCGCGCACGTTCTTGATGCGGATGATACGGGTAGCCGTCGTGCCCGGCGGATCCAAGGGCACACCTAGCCAGACCAGCGAGTTCGCTGCGGCATTGCGTGCCTGGTAAACGTTGTAGACGGGATTCCCGGCTCCATCGCGACCCGCCGTTGCATACGGCAGCCCCGTCCCCGTACCGACTTGGGTGCAGCCGGAAGTCGAGGTGCACGGGTTCTGGTTCGCCGGCGCCGGATCGTCAATCAGCAGCAACGCTTCCGAAGCCGGATCCGCAACCAGACGGCTGGTGATGTTGGTGTTCAGGAACACCTGGATGTTGACGCGAGGCACCGCCACCCCAGCCGCCGTCGGAGTGCCGCCGGTGCAGTTCAGCACCAAGTCGCCGACCAGCTCAGCCAGACCTTCGGCTCGCAGGGTCGGCGGCACAGCGGCATTCGCGGTGCACTGGAATGCCGGTACCGTTTGAGCGCTTGCCGTGATGGTGGCCACCAGAATCACGGTGAGCGCCAAGAGCAATTTGCGCAAATTTGCCATTTGCCTCTCTTCTCCTCAACTAGGTTTTGGAGTTGACGAAAGATCTCCTTGGACCTGAACTACTCTACTGCTTCTGCCGGGTTCTTCATCCGCCGGTTTGGACCCGGCGACCGGCTTTCACCGCTCTTTTGACTTTCGGCGGTTTCGTGTTTTTTGTTTTGGTTGGGTGCTCGCGGGATTCAAACTCGATCAATGCCGCCAAGCCTTTCGGACGCGGTCAACTCTATAGTTAACATCGCTTCGGGCCGGAAGTCAAGCACAAACTTCATCTTCAGCCCGATTTCCGCGTCTCGGGGACCGCGCGGCGGCTCGAAGCCACATTACAACACGCCCCCTGCCCGGCAGTCAATAGCTTTGCGCGGAAAAACTCGCAGCCACGCGCCTTTCAGTCAATCGCCAGGCTCACGGGATTGCTCCACGCCGTGCCCTGCCTGAGCCTCAGGACAGCATCCAGGCGCGGGGGAAGGGAAGCGGGTAACAGTACGTTCACTTGGTAGAGCCCGCGATAACCCTGGGTCGTACCCGCAAAGAAGGGCTCCAACTCTACCCCATCCACCCAGACCTTCACCGGTTCCCGCACCGTGCTCAACGAACCCGAGGGGGCGACCGCGCCCAGCCCCGTGCAGTAAATCACGATCGCTCGCCCCCTTCGCTCCGGGTTGTTCGGGCTGTTGAGGCTTCCGTTCTGATTGACGACGGCGGCGCCGCCCGTCGGCAAAGTGAAAATTGCTGGCGCCACAGCGTCCAGCGTGATCGTCTGTTCCGCAGTGCCGAACGGCGAGCGAATCCGCAACAGGTGCGAGCCGGGCGGCAGCTCCGCGGGAATTTCGACGTTGAGCTGGAACGGCGTGGCCGCGATCACGCGGGCCGGCACGCCTCCGATTTCCACCTCCGTAGCCGCCCCCGCTCGCGCCAAGCCGCTCCCGAAAACCGTCATGAGGCCGCCCGGCGCTAGCGCAGGCGTGAAGCTCGCCGAATTGACCACTCCACTGGGCAGGATCGCGGCCGTCTGCGGCCCGAGGACCAGCCGTCCCGCCGGCCGGCTGACGCTGAACGTGGCCACTCCCTTGCCCGAAAGCTCGAAGCGGCTGCCCAGCGGTGCCAGGTCCGTGACGATCAGACGCCAGTCGCCTTCGGCGCCGACATCGAGCTGGTAGGGAGGACGGCTTCCCTCACAGTAGCGCGCCCGAAACATTCCTGAAGAAATTTGTTCCAGCACGCTGGTGGCCACGCCGGCGGGCCACTCCACGATCTGGCCGCAGGCGCCCGCGATGGAGCTGATTTCAACGTTCCCGTCCGGGCTGATTACGAGGAATCCACCCGCCGGCGCCGAGCGTGGCAGCAGCCGCAGGGCAGATGCGATGCGGCCTTTCACCATCCGGCCCGCGATCGGGAAACCGGCCAGGTAGTCCTCGAGCACGCTGCGCCCCAAAGCGGGATTGGGATCGTGAATTACAACCGCCCCGTCGCTGCGCACTCCGGTTGCCACGACAAAGTGCGCGCCCGATCCTGCGCCTTCGGATTCCAGAGCCAGCGCCACCAGCACAGGCGAGCCTTCGGCTACCAGGTCGCGGATCGCGCCAGGGTCGGCACGCTCCGGAACCACTTCCAGGTTTCCGTTGACGAACTCAGCGAGCCGCCACAGGTTCACCACCGGGTCGCCGAAGCCCGTCAGGTAGCCGTCGCAGATCCGGTTGCCTTCTGCGTCCAGCGCACAAAACGAGCCCAGGAAGTCATTCAGCAAAAGCGGATCGGCCAGCCCGTTCGTCGCCGGCAACGCGCCCAGGTTCTGGTAGTAACGAAGGATCGAAGCGGCGGCCACCAGCAGCGCGCCTTTGTCACCGATGGTCGCCGGGCCGGGACCGAGCCTGGTCGAGCCGCTTTGCAGGAAACGCGGGAAATTGCCGAGGCCACCCGCCGCGCTGCGCGCGCTGAACGTCACCACCTGCCCCAGGGCCGAAGCCGTCACGAGCGCCACGCCTTCCTGCGCGGGCAGCCGCACTCGCGTTTCGGCGCGGCCTTCGGCATCCGTCGTCACGCTGCTCGAGGTCACCTGCGCGCCGGGCGACGCCGTGAAGCGAACGGTCACGCCGGGGACGGGATTTCCGGATTCGTCCTTCACCACAATTCGCAGGGGCTGCGGCAACAGGGCGCCAGGCAGGCCGCTCTGCGCGTCGCCTGAGAGTTTGCTCAACTGAACGCGCTGTTCGGTCAGGGCGCGGATCTGGTAGCTTCCTTCCGCGGTCTCCGTGCCGCTGGTGGCCCGGATCACGACGCGCCGGCTGGCGGCGTTCGGCGGTACGTACTGCTCCCACGTGTAGGCGCCGGTCTGCGTGCGAACCTCGAAATCAGGCCGCTCCGTGACGCTTACGCGCACCGTGGCCCCGGGCGCAAACCCTCCCACGACGATGCGCACCCGGTTGCCGGGAGTGACGACGGAGGGCGTGGTCGTCACCATGGGTTGCCGCGGTTTCAGGGTGGCGCGCGCTTCCGAATCGCCCGGCCCATACTCCAGTTCGCCGCCTTCGAACGTCTGCCGGACGCGTCCTTCAATTGTGAACTCATCCCCGAGCGGCATGCCGAGCACGCCGCCCGCGCCCTCGAGGGCAAGATATTTGGCAAGGATGGGGCCGCGGACGAAGAACGCCTGGCCGGCGCGCGCTCCCGTGCGGGCTGCGTAAATCGCCCCGCCGGGGAACGTCTGCGAGATTCCTGCCGTGCCGGTGAACGTCAGGAAGGGGCTGGCTTCTTCCAGCGGCGGGCCGGCCACGCCGGTTTCGTAGCCGAGCGCGGCCCACTTCGCCAAAATCGCGCCCGCCACGATGCGCACGGGCGTGCCGGCCAGCGCCGCATCATTCTCGAACAACTGGCGTCCGCCAGGAGTTGCGTCGGAAATCGGGTAACCAAGGCTGCCGGTCGGTCCGCCCAGCTCCTCCCAGCGTGCAAGGATGGCGCCAGTCAGCACGAACGCCGCGGGAATGCGATCCGGCTTGGCCAGGACCACGCGTGCGCCCGAGGCGTCCGTGAACTCCTGCACGTAGCCGTTGCCCGCGCGGCGGACCGCATTCGGCGTGGGCAGCCGTAGCGAAAGCCGGTTCCGTGTTACGGCGTCCTCGAAGGCTTGCTGGATGGCCGCCGTCGGCGCCCCTTCACCGATCTGGCAACACGGCGCGGTGACGACCACCGTGATCGGCAGGCTTGTCTTGCCCTCGCTGGTGGCCTGAACCGTGGCCACGCCGCCGCCCACTGCTTTGAGCGTGACGCTCGCGCCCGATGCCTCCAGGCTTACGATGCGGCTGTTCGAGGTCGTCCAGTTCACCTGGCGATCTGTCAGTTCCGCTCCGTTCGCCGCGTACAAGAGGGCACGAAGCGTCAGCGTATCCCCCAGATTCATCCGCAGCGGGCTCGTGGAAGGCTGAATCGCGATGTTGGCAACAGGCAACCGCAGCGTCGCGCCGGCGCCCGGCGCGTACTCGACGCTGCCGCCCTCGAAGGTCTGCCGGCGACGCCCGTCGGGCAGGAGGAGCTCGTCCGAAATGGGGAAGCCCAGCACGCCGGCGTAAGTGTTGTAGGACGAATACAGCTCCCACACCGGCTGCTGCACGGCGAACATGCGCCCGCTGTAAAGGCCCGAGGTGATGCGAACCAGGGCGCCGTTGGCAAAGCTCTGAAACGACCCCGTGGTTCCCGCCGAGGAAGTCACGCTAGCCTCATTGCTGACGGCCGGTCCCAGCGTGGCGATCCCGCCCAGGTTCTTCCACTGGGTGAAGAGCGGGTCGCGCAGGAGAAAATTCTGCTGCCCCGTCGGCGCTCCGGGATAGACGAAAAGGGCGTAATTCTTGTCGAAGATTTGATACTGGCAGGCGCCCAGCGTGGCCGAGGAGCAGATGCTCGTATCCATGGTGGGAAAGCCGACCACCCCGGGGCCGAGTTGCTCGCTGGTGTAGTAAGCGTACATGGGCGCCAGCACCTGGAAGGTGTCAATCGGGATTGTCCCGTCCTCGCCTTGGGGTGGCGGATAGGCAGTGGACGTGTTGGGCTTGACAATGGCCAGCCGCTCCGTAGAGCTGCCCACGCCGCGAAAGATCTGGATCAGGCCTGTGCCGCCGAACGGTTGCACCGGCGTCAGCGGCGGCATTACGACCAGGGTGTAGAAATTGTTCCGGAAAAAGGCCTGGACGAACCGCTGCCGGATGGCTTCGTTGGGCGCGCCCGTGCCCACGTCAATGGTCTGGGCCAGGCAGCAAGCGGCAACTCCCAGGCCGGAAAGCAGGCGCAAGGATCTCATGGGGATGAACCATGTTACAAGAACCCACGCCTGCCGCACGAGTTGCGGAGGCGCAGCGCCGGCTCACTCCTTGACCAGCTTCCGCAAGCCCTTCAGCTGCATCTTGAGTTCTTCGCTTGCTTCCACGATTTCGGTGGTGTCGTAAATCACCCGTGGGGTCATGAAGACGATCAGCTCGGTGCGCTCTTTTGTCGTGCTGCGGTTGCCGAACAGCCCGCCCACCAGGGGCAGCCGGTGCAATACGGGTACGCCTTGCGAGCTTTGCGTGTTGGACTCCTGAATGATGCCGCCGATCGCAATGGTGTCGCCGTCGTTCACGGTGACCTGCGTCTGCACGCTGCGTTTGGAGAACGAGGGCGACTGGATTGCCGCCGTGGCCGCCGGGGGCTGAGGCGCGCTCACTTCCTGGTTGATCACCAGCGTCACGATGCCTGTCGGATTGACGCGCGCCAGCACGTTCAACGTCACGCCGCTCTGCCGGTTCACGATCGCGTTCGTGAACAGCGACGTGCCGCCGGACTGGATCGGACTGACGGCCTGCGCGGCCAGCGTCGGGACCTCGGTGCCTACGTTGATCGAAGCAGGAATGCTGTCGGTGGCGATCACGCTGGGCGCCGAGATCACGCGCGCCCGCCCGGTGGCTTCCTCCGCGGTGAGGAGGGCCAGCAGCTCGCGGCTGCGGCCGACGAGCAGGCCCGCCGTCATCTGTGTGCCGTTGCCAGTGGCCGCTGCCTGGAAGGTGCGCGAGCCCAGCTTGGTCTTGCCCACGTCGCCGCCGCCACGACTTTGCAGGTAGGCCATCACGCCGCTGGCGAAACTGCCGGTCAGCGAGACTTCATAGATCTTGGCTTCGACAAGCACCTGGCGCGGCGGCACGTCCAGCTCGCGCAGCAGTTTCAGGATCTGCTCGTACTCCTGCGGGGTGGCCTGGATGAGCAGGGTGTTGTCGAACGGGTTCGGCACCACGCGCGGACCACGCAGGCCGGCTTGCGCCTGGGCAGCGGCTGCGCCCAGGTAGGTTCCGGTGATGTCGGTCTGCGGCTGGGTTCCGGCTGTGGTGGCAACGGGACCGGTGGGCGTGAGCACCGTCCCGGGCTGGCCCGGCGTGTAGACGCCAGGGTAGCCGTAGCCCGGCATCATGGCGCCGTAGCCGGGGTACGCGCCATAGCCCATTCCGTACCCGCCGTAGCCCATCCCGTATCCGCCGTAACCCATGCCGTATCCGCCGTAACCCATGCCGTAGCCCAGGCCGCCGAAGCCCAGTCCGAACATGCCGTAGCCGAAGCCGTAGGTCATGCCCATGTAGAGCATCATGATGGCTTGCGCCAGCGTCTCCGCCCGCCCGTAGCGGACCCGATACACGTAGTTATCTACGGCGCCCGCGGTGACCTTCACCGGGATGTCCAGCTTGGCCAGCCACTTCTCGACCTGTTCGAACACGCCCGGATTGGGCGCCACGGCGATGATCGTGTTGATGCGATCCAGCGGCATGAACCGCACGGGCGAGGTCTTCTCGGCCAGCGAAATGGACTTGAAAATGTTCTCGAGTTCCTTGGCGATGTCCGAGGGCCGGCTGTGCTTGGTTTCGAACAGGCGCACGCGCTGCGCGGCGAAGGTGTCGCTGTCGAACAGCGCGATCAGCTCCATGGTGCGGCGCATGTTGCGCGCGTTATCCAGGATGATGAGCAGGTTGGCCGGATCGTACGAGGTCACCACGGCGCCCTCGCCCAGGAAAGGCTGGAGCAGCTTGGTCAGTTCCCCTACCGTGGCGTATTTCAGGAAGACGAGATTCATGAGCATGCGCTCGTCTTCCGGGAAGGTCTTGATGTCAATTTGCGGGGTCAGCGGCAGGCGCGGGACGTCGCTGGCGGGCACGATGCGGTAGAACTCGCCCACCTGCACCATGGCCGCGCCGTTGATGCGCAGGATGGTCTCCAGCAGGGGGCGCACGTCCACGGCGCGCAGCTCGCCGTAAGTGTTCAGCGTGACCGATCCCTTGACGCGCGGATCCAGGATGTAGTTGATCTTGAGCCGCCGCGCCAGCACGTCAATGACGTCGGTGAGCGAGGCGTTCTGCAAGTTGAGCACGAATCCGCCGCCGGCCGCCGGCTCCACTTGCACGGGTGCGGTTTGCGTGGCGGGCGGTTTGGCTGCCGCGGCAGGCGCCTGGCCGGCGCCGCCCGCAGGTTGGGCAGCAGCGGGCGCTTGCGCGGCCGGGGCCTGCGACGGGGCCGGCGGTTTGGCTGCGGCAGCGGGTGTTTGCGCGGCGGCTGCCTCCGGTTTGGCCGGCGGCGTCGGTTGCTGCGCGGCCACAACAGCCAGCATCGTGCACAACAAGCCCAATGCGATGCGCATCAGCTCACTCCTTGGGAAGATTCTCGGCGCGCCGTTTCTGCTCGCGCTCCCAGGCGCGCTGTTCCAGCTCGTCCAGCTCCGTCTTTTTCTTCGTCCAGCGGCTCACGCCGAAAGGCGTCCGGCGCTCGAAGCGGAGTTGGTCCCCTTCTTCGGTGACCTTGAGCGCCAGCGAAGGATCGTCCGCATCACGAGCCGCCTCTGTCTTCTCCTGCTTTTCTTCGCCTTTGAGCAGGCCGAAAGGACTGCGACGCAGGATCCAGGTCTTGCCCTTTTCGTCCTTCCAGCGCCAGACGCCGGGTTCGATCTCCTTGGCGTCGGGAGGAACGGCGTCGCGCCTGGATTCGGCCGCTGCGGCGGCTTTGGGCGTTTGCGACTTTTTCGAGTCTTTATCCTGGGCTGAGGCCGGCAACACGGTTGCCAGCGCAATGACAAAAAGAAGGTTTCTCATGGTTCGCTGCTCCTGTTCATTTCACGCGTTCCCAGCGACACGTCGCTCCGAACGGGGTCGGAGTGACGACCTTGCGGAAGCCATCCCGCACCGTGCCCGGCGGATCGGTGTCCCCAGGCTGGCAGGCGCGGATATCTTCAGTGAGTTGCGGTCCAGGGCCCGAGACGCTAGGCTGCTGGACCACAGGCTTGGGCGGACTGGCTGCTGCAGCTTGCGCTGCTTCCACGCCGCTTTCCGCCGGGCTGCGTTTGGGAATCAGCTCCTCGAGCTTCTTGCTCACGCGCCGCCCCTCGAAATCGAAGACGGCCTCTTCGCGGTTGATGGCTGCCAGCAGGAACGGCCCGATCTTGTCACCGGCGCGCACGCCCCGGCTCGGCGCTCCCGCCTTCTCGCTCATGATGGCGGTCAGCCCGTCGCCCAGATCCATCAGACCGTAAAGCACCGGCAGCGGCGGCAGGGGCTTCTCGGGCGGCTTCTCGATAATGACCGTGGGGTTGCGGTCGCGGCTGAACAGCATTTTCTCGGCGATTTCGATGTACTGGGCCGCACGCACCGGCTCCGGCACGGGCAGCGGGGTTACCGGCGGGGGCGGTAACGGTTTGACCTGCTGGCCCAGCACCATCGCTTCGCGATGACGGGCTTCGAGCCACTGCTGGCGCGCTCGCCATCCCGCAAGCGCCGTCAGCGCCGCAAGGATCAAATCGAGCAATAGAAGCCTGCGCTTCAAAACCGTCCCAATCCTTTCTTTTCGGGAACCAGATTCCGGGGCACGATTCCTGAGACAGTGACGCGCGCGTTCACTGTCTTCTTTTTCTGATCCCCTGCCGACACGCGGAGTTCGTGAAGCGCCACCAACTCGGGCTGCGCTCCGATCTCGGCCAGCAGGTTGAGCAGGTCTTCGATCCGTCCCTCCACCGACACGCTCACCACAGCCTCGCCGTACTGATCGCCGTACGGGCGGATCGGCCCCAGTTCGATGGCGCGAATATCCAGGGGGTTGGGCAAAGCCTTCGCCACGCGGCGCACGATTTCCAGCACCCGCGCCTGCGCCTGCGCTCCGGTGTCCGCCCGGATGATGCCCTTCTCGCGGGATTCCAGCTCGGCGGTCACGGTACGCAAGACCTCCTGCTTGCCCGGCACGGAAGCGGCCAGCGCTCGCAAGCGCGCCAGCCTCTTCTCGGCGGCCGGGATGTTGGCCGTCCCTGCCACTACCGGCGCCGGAGCCTCGCCGGGCACGGCAACGTAGACGATGGCCGTCACGACCAGCGCCACGCCCAGCAGGATCAACGCCCGCCGATCGCGTTCGCTCAGCTTCATTGGGCGCCTCCCTCGCGCTGGCAGCGAATCCGGAAGCTTTCCGCACTGCCGATCCGGGCGATCGGCATGGTGAACTCGGAGTTGCGCAGCAGCGGCGATTCGTCCAGCACTTTAAGCAGACCTGCCGCCTGCTCGGCCTCGCCCGCCAGGTTCACCGCATCGCGCGTGATTTCCAGCTGCGCCACCCAGGTCGGCGGTTGCAGGCGGCGCGTCAGCTCGGCCAGCAGGTCCAGATCGGCCTTGGTGCGCCGCCGGAATTCATCGAGGGAGCGAGTGCGGGCACGGATCGCTTCGATCTGCCGGTCCAGTTCGCCGGCCTTGAGCGCCACGGGTTCCAGGCGCGCGATCTCGGCGCGCAATGCGGTCATGTACCGCCGATCCTCGATGGGACGGATAGCGGCCATCGCAATCCCCGCCGCTGCCAGCAACACGAGCAAGGCGACCGTGGGCGCGTAGATGAGCCGGGACGCCGAGGCGCGGTGTTCGGCGGGCAGCAGGTTCAGTCGCAGCCCGAGCCTTGGACAGGCGCCGTCCAGGGCCGCGGCGTAGCAGCGGGCGGCCGCCGCCAAATCAAAATCCTGTGGAAACGTTTTGGTCGGCGGCAACAGCTCGGCCAGCCGGACCGCGCCCTGGCCGTCCTCCAGTCGCAGCTCGGCCGCAGCCATCGCCGCCACGCGCTCCCAGCCGGCGGGGAATTCTGCTGAGAAAAGCGGTCGCGCGGGACTTTCCCCGTACGCCTCGATGCCCTCCTCGTCCTCGTGCAGGGCCAGGAAAGCGCCTGCAGGCCGGCCTCCGGGCAGCCGCAGCGCCGAATAAACCGCGGCCGCCGAAACCGTGAACGCGGCCGCCTTCACGCCGGCTTCCGCCAGCAGGCTGACGTAATGCGCGATTGTCTCCCGGCGCGCGATCGCGATCACCACCGAGTCGGTTCCATCCAGCCGCGCCCACGTCCACGCGGCCTCTTCTTCGGGGTAGGGATGCAGGGCGTCAATCTGAAATGAGATCGCGGCTTCGAGGTCTTTGGGTGGGACGCCGGGTAGCGCGAGCACGCGCACGATGACCTCGCGACGCGGCAACAGGACCGTGGCGGCCAGATGAGAGAGTCCCAAGCGCTTCAGGAAGTCCGCGTATTCGGCGCCCCATTCGGCGGCAGGACGCTCGCGGAAACGTTCGATGACAGCGGATCCCAGCACGCGAGCCCCGCCGGGCCGCACCCGGGCCGCAACCACGCGCAGGTCGCGCGTCCTGATCTCAATGCCGACGCCGGTGCCGATGGCCAGCCATCTTCGCAGTGGGGAGTTGTGTGGCAACCAGTTCATGGCTTCACATTGCAGGCGCAGGCAGCCAGACCTCGGGCGTCGGCCCGTGCGTCCAGGCGTCCTCGTACCAGCGCAACACGTGATAGGTGCGATCCCAACCCGGAGGCAGCCGCTTGATCGTCGCCGCCACAGAGCGCCTCAGATCCGACAGGGCGCCGTTGGGCAGGCGCAAACGTGCCGTGGCGCGCAGCGTGTAAATGGTGCCGCCGCCGATGCCCAGACGGTGGAAGCCCGGTTCGCCGGCCAGCGGCTCCAGTTCGCGCTGATCGCGGAACGGACCGCGCCGCCGCCGTTCCACAATCCAGGAAACGGCTTGCGGGCTTAGACCCACCGCGGCCAGCAGCGCCGGCGGCGCCGTGTTCACGTCGAGACGGGCGCCCGCGCCGTAGACCGTCACGCAGTCGCGGAAGCCGCCGCGCGGGGAAAGGCGTCCCTGCTCGTCCGTCACGTAGTCGCCGTAGAACAGTTCCGGTGTCATGCCTTTCACCAGCAGCGCTTCCTCTACCTCTTCAAAAGACGCATGCCGCGCCTGAAAAGACGGAGTGAGGCTCAGGTAGTACTGATCGAAGGGCGTGGGTTGCGCGGCCGGCGTGCGCCAGTCCACGATGGCCATCGCAATCTCGCGCGCCCGTGCCGGCTCGGCGCCCAGATGCACCAGCAGCGCGTACAGATCCTCCACGGTGGCGGTGTTCAGATTGAGCTTGGAGGACTCCGGGATGATTTCGACCACCGCATCGCCGGCGGGAAACTGGAAATAAAGCAGGGAACGCCAGGGCGCCCAGTAGCGCGGCGTGCCGTCGGGCGCAACGGGGCCGGGTCCCCAGTCCATGTAAAGGATGGCGCGCTCGATGGCCCCGGTCGCGAGGTAGTAAGCCCGCAGGCTGTCCAGCGCGTTGGCGCTGCGCTCGGTCTCGGCGCGCACGGTGGAGGCCACTGCAAAGGCGATCGTGGCCAGCGCTGCCGTCAGCCACAGCACGGCCAGCAAAGCGCCACCGCGTCGCCTGATGGTTCGACGTCTAGTCCACATACTCGGTCATGGGGATCTTGTTCACGCGCACGGGCGCGATCAACTCCATCGGTTGGACGCGCGAGGGATCGGGTTCGAGCGGCGCCATTTCGATGCGGATGGCGCGCGGCCACTGCGGTTGCACCCAGCGCGGCACCCAGCGTTCCGGCGCGGGCGGCGGAGGCGCTTCGCGATACCAGAAGCGGCAGTAGGCCAGCCGGTCGGCCAGCACGAACGAATACGGTCCCACCTCGATGGGGCGGAACAACGGAACCTGAGCGCCGGTCAGCGGATCCGGGCCCATGCCCAGACAGAACATCCCGGCGCCCGCGGGTCCCGTGTACAAATGTTCGTTGACCACCAGCCGCACGCCGCGGTTGTTCTCTCCTGGGATGACCTGAAACTCGAGGATCCGCGGGTAGCCGCGCGCGCCCTCGGTGAGCGAGTAACTGGAAAGAAAGCGCATGGATTCGGGTTCGCCCTGAAAGAAGGGCATGCGGACGCGCGGGCGGTCGGGGCCGGGCAGGCAATCGGCCACCAGCGGCATGAAGCCGGCGATCTGTTCTTCAAGGATGCGCTGGGCGCGCGCCACCCGTCGGTTGTCCATGAGCCGGCTGTTGGTTTTCTGCATGGCGTCCAAGCCCACGCGCATGGCCATCAGGATGCCCACCGAAAGCAGGCTCAGCAGCGAGACCGCAATCAACAGCTCAAGCAGCGTGACTCCGCGGCGGTTCATGGCTGGCTCGCAGCGGCCTGGATAGCTTCATCGCCGCGCAGCACGCCGCGGCGGTAGGCCTCCAGGCGGAAGCTTCGTTTCTCGCCGGAGGCAGGTTCCCACCAAATTTCCAGTTCCACTCGCTCCAGGATCGCCGCACCCGCGCCGGCTTGCGGCTGCATCTCGAACGGCGTCACCTGCGCGCGCCAGCCTGCTGCGACGCCGCCGGTAATCGTGCGGTCGAACTCGCCGCCGATCACGGTGAATTTAGGCAGCGAGGGATCGAGCAGCAGGGCATCCATCTGCCGGCGGGCCAGCAGGGCAAGGCGGTCGGCGTCTTTGAGGCGCGCGGCGTTGCGCAGCGAGGTGGAAAGGGCGGCCAGCAGGCTGACCACGGCGATGCCCATGATGGTGGTCGCCACCAGCATTTCCAGTAACGTGAAGCCGCGCCGCCTCATCGCTCGCTTTGCGGAATCTCGATGCGTGGCACGCCGGTGATGGGGTCCACGCTGACCAGACGCCGGTCGCCGCGGCGGTTGCGCAGCTCGATCCGGATGCGGGGCGGCGTCCCGCCGGGCAGAAGCAGGAACCGGCGCGGGCCTTGTTCGGCCTGCGGCAGAGCCGGGTAGACGGCGGCGATGCGGACGCCTTCCTCAAGATCGAGCGTGCGTTCCGAGCCGGGGTCCGTGCTGCGAAGCACGAGCCGGTTCTCCGCGGGCTGGATGGTCAGCTCCACGACTTGCTGGCGGCGCTCCGCGCGATGGAGCGCGGTGTTGAGGAACATGGCCACCCGGTTGGAGGCCGAGGCCAGCCGCAGCGAGTCCACGCCGGCGCCCACGGCCGGGAACGTGATGCCCACCAGCAGAGACACCAGCGCCACCACGATGAGCAGCTCGATCAGGGTGACGCCGGCCTGTGAGGGTCGCGCCCGCACTATTGGCTCTTCCAGCTCACGATGTCGGCGTTGATGCCTTCGCCGCCCGGCTGGCCGTCGGCGCCGTAGCTGATGATGTCAGGCTCGTCGCCGTGCTCGCCGGGATACTTGTAGACGTAAGGGTGGCCCCAGGGGTCGAGTGGAATGTCCTGCGGCAGGTACGGACCTTGCCACTGACTGACGCCCTCCGGCCGCACCCGCAGCGCTTGCAAGCCCTGCTCCGTGGTGGGGAAGGTTCCCGTGTCCAGCTTGTAAGCGCCCAGCGCGGTCATGAAGGCGTTGATCTGCGCCCGCGCGGCCGTGATGCGCGCGGTATCGGTGCGCCGCAGCATGCGCGGCACCACGAGGCCCGCGAACAGCGCGATGATGGTCACCACGACCAGCATCTCGATCAGGGTGATGCCGGCCTCGCCCCTGCTCCGAATTACCCCGTTCCCGTTTTGCTCCTTGTTGCTCATAGCGCCACCTCGTTGATGCTGGTAATGGCCAGCAGCATGCTCAAGACCAGGATTCCGACCATCACGCCCATCACCAGGATCACCAGCGGTTCGAACAGCGTGGTGAACCGCCGGATCGCGGTGCGGGTGTCGTTCTCGTAAATTTCTGCCATGCGGCCGAACATCTGGTCGAGCCGTCCCGTTTCCTCGCCCACGCTGAGCAAGTGGGCGGCCAGCGCCGGGAAGTGACCGCTTTTGCGCAGCGGCCCGGCGATGCCCTCGCCGCGTTTGACCCCCTGGGCGACCGCTTCCAGCGCGCGCGCAATGCGCTGGTTGCCCAGGATCCGGGCGGCGATATTCAAGGATTGCACCAGCGGCACCCCGTTGGCTACCAGCGTTTCCATGGCGCGGGCGAAGCGCGCGGTTTCGGCGCGTCGGAGGGCTTCGCCCAAAAGCGGCAAGCGCAGGCGCAGGCCGTCCCACCACCAGCGCCCCGCCGGGGTGCGAATGTAGGCGCGCAGCCCCGCCAGCACGGCCGCGACCGACGCAAACACAATCCAGCCAAAACGTTTCAGCAAGTTGCTGGCCTCCAGCAGGATTTGGGTCGCCGCCGGCATTCTCAGGCGCGATTCCTCGAACACCTGGGCGAAACGCGGCACCACGAAATAGAGCATGAGCGTGATGGAGGCCAGGCCCACGACGACCAGCAGCGCGGGGTAGATCATCGAGGACAGGATGTAGTTGCGCAGCTCGTCCCGCGTCCGCTCGAACTCGGCCAGCCGTTCGAAAACCGGCGCCAGGGCCCCGCTGGCTTCCCCCGCGCGCACGATATTGACGTAAAGCTCGGAGAAATACTCGGGATGAGCGGCCAGGCTGTCGGCCAGCGATTTCCCGCCCTTGAGGATGCGCAGGACGTCTTGCACCACGAGGCGGAACTCGGTGCGCTCGGTCAGCTCGGAGGTGATGGCCAGTGCGCGATCCAGCGGCACGCCCGCGCCCAGCAGCGTAGCCAGCTCCTGCGTGAAGAAGAGCACATCGCGACGGCGACCGCGATGCCAGACGGGCAGGCGCAAGGCGAAGCCTTTCTTCGGTTCGCTGCCCACATAGACCGGGATCAGTCCCTGCCGGCGCAACTCGCGCGCCACCTCTCGTTCGCTGGCCCCGCTCAGTGTGCCGGTGCGCAGCTTGCCGTCGGGCGTGACCGCGCGAAAGTAAAAAGCCGCCATCAGAACTCCTGCGTGACGCGCAGCACCTCTTCGGCGGTGGTGAGGCCCGCGCGCACTTTCATCCACCCATCTTCGGCCAGCCGGCGCATGCCGTGACGACGAGCCGCGGCGGTGAGGGTGGCGGCATCGGCGTTTTCCATCACCAGCCGGCGCAGCTCGTCGTTCATTTCCATGAGCTCGAAGATGCCGATGCGTCCGGAGTAGCCGGTGCCGAAGCACTTGGGACAGCCCGCGCCGCGGTACGTTTCGATCCACTCGCCGGTGGGCGCCAGTCGCTTGCCCGCCGGAACCTTGCATTCGGGACAGATCAGGCGCACCAGCCGCTGCGCCAACACCGCCACCAGCGTGGAGCAGATCAGGTAGTTTTCGACGCCCATATCCGTCAGCCGCGTGATCGCGCTGGGCGCGTCGTTGGTGTGCAACGTCGAGTAGACGAAGTGACCGGTGAGCGCGGCGCGAATGGCGATGTCGGCGGTTTCGCGGTCGCGGATTTCGCCCACCATGATCACGTCGGGGTCCTGCCGCACGATGTGGCGCAGCCCGCTGGCGAAGGTCAGACCGATCTGCGGGTTGACATGGATCTGGTTGATCCCGTCCATCTGGTATTCGACCGGGTCTTCGATGGTGATGATCTTCTTGTCCGGCTTGTTGATGCGTTTGAGCGCCGAATAGAGCGTGGTGGATTTGCCGCTGCCGGTGGGACCGGTCACCAGGAGCATGCCCCAGGGCAGCGTGGTGAAGTGCTCCATGCGCCGCAGCATGTACTCGTCGAAGCCGAGCCGCGTCAGATCGTAGAAATCGCTCGCCGAGCGATCGAGCAGACGCATGACCACGCTTTCCCCGTAGAGCGTGGGCAGCGTGGAGACGCGCAGGTCCACCTCGCGCCCCAGAACTTTGATCTTGATGCGTCCGTCCTGCGGCAGCCTTCTTTCAGCGATGTTGAGCCGCGCCATGAGCTTGACGCGGGAGATGATGGCCGCCTTCAGCTCGCGCGGCGGCGGCTCCTGATTGTAGAGCACGCCGTCAATCCGGAAGCGCACGCGGAATTCTTTTTCGAAGGGCTCGAGATGAATGTCGCTGGCCCGTTTCTCGATGGCCGAGGCGATCATGGCGTTGACCAGACGGATCACGGGCGCCTCGCTGGCCATGTCGCGCAATTGCTCGAGATCCTCTTCGCGCTCGACGCCCGCGGTGACGGTCTCGCCGCCTTTTTCCGTCTCGCCGTAATACTTCTCGATGGCGTCCAGGATTTCGGATTCGGCGGCCAGCGCCACTTCCACGTTGAGCCCGGTGAAGCCGCGCACCGCCGAGATGGTTTCGAAATCGAGCGGGTCGGCCATGGCGATGCGCAGGGTGGCGCCTTCCTGGGCCACGGGAATGAAGCGGCACTGGCGCATGAAGCGCGGCGAGAGGCCCTCGATCTCGGGGGTCACCGGCGGCGGCCCGTCCACGCTCACCAGCGGGACGCCGAGCTGGTCGGAGAGGGCGGCCAGCACGTCGCGCATGGCCACGAAGCCCAAGTCCACCAGGATCTTGCCGATCTTGTCCCCGCGTTCACGCTGGATTTCGAGCGCGCGGTCCAGATCCTCCTGGCTGATGAGGCCGCGCGCGATGAGCATTTCACCGAGCCGCATGGCGCTCAATACTCCTTGACCGTGATGACCTGCTCGGCCGCGGCCGCGCCGCGCGCCCGCAGGCCCAGCAACTGCTGCCGCGACGCCTGCATCAGAATCTGGCCGGGCAGTCCGGTGCGGTCCTCCCAGGAGTAGTAAAACAGCGTGACGGCCAGCACCACCTGTTCCTCCGGAGGCATGGCCTCCAGTGAGCCGGCCGCGTCCAGCAGCATTTCGCGCATCAGTTGCCGCAACAAAGGCAGCCGTTGTTGTTTTTTCGCGCGCAGCCGCGCGATTTCCTCCTTCGTCAGGGCGGGGCGGAAGGGCGTGATGTTGGGCCCGGTCACCAGGTTGACCTCGGCGGTCAGCACCGCCCCGTAGCCTTCCAGATAGACGCCGCGGGTGGTGCCCAGCAGCAGGAACGGGTCCTCCACGCTTTGCCGTTCAATGCGCGAATCGAAAATGCGCTCGAGCGCGGCCAGGGAAGCGCGGATGGCCCGCGGACGGTCGGCCGGGGCCAGGGCGGCCAGCACGAGCAGCCACGCGATGGTCATCGCACGCCCCCCTCCAGGTTGCTCGCCAGGTAAATCTGGAGAACGTTCATGCGCTTCTTGAGCACGTTGAAATTCTCCTCCACGGCGAGCAAGTCGGCTTTGCGCTGGAATTCCCATTCGCGCCGGGCTGCGGCCACTGCTTCCCGGATGCGCTGCTGCTGGCGCGCCTCGGACTGGGCCACCGCCTCGCGCACCGCGCGCTCCAGTTGCTGCTGGAACTCGGCCCGCAGCCGCTGTTCGATGGCGGCCGTATCCACTGCGGGCGCTGGAGGCGGGGAGGGTTGCAGAAGCCCGTGCGCCACGATGGCCAGCGCCAGCACGAGCGCCGAGGCAAACGCCCACTGCGGCCCCGCCGCCCACCAGCGTTTCCACCACGGGCGCTCGAAGACCGGATCGGAAACGAAGGCGATGCGACGCGGGATTTCTTCCTCGCGCAGCGTGAGCAGGGCGGCCTGGGTCAGTTTGAGCCGCTCGAGCTCCTCGCGGCAAGCCGCGCAATCGGCCAGGTGGGCTCGGACGCGGGCGCGCTCGGCTTCCTCCAGCTCGCCCAGCAGGTAACCTTTCAAATCAATCGCCGCACAACTCATGGCACGCTCCCGGCGCCGGCTGACTCAGCTTTCCGAGCTGCGTACCGGCGCCAGCATTTCTTTGAGCCGGTCCAGCGCGGTGTACAGCCGCGACTTGATGGTCGAAACCGGGCAATCCAGGGCCTCGGCCATTTCCTCGAACTTCCACCCCTGGTAAATCTTGAGGATCACGGCCTCGCGCTGCTCGGGGGAGAGGCTGTTCAAGGCCCGCTCCACCGCGACGCTCATCTCGACCGGGTACATCCGGTAGCTGAGCGCCTCCTGGGGAATCTCGCCCTCGCTGTCGCTCTCGGGCCGGCGGCGACGGAGCAGGGAAAACGCCTCGTTGTGAGCGATGCGGAACAGCCAGGGACCGAACCGCCCGGCGTCCTCCAGCTTGCCCAGATTCTGGTAGGCCTTGAGGAAGACTTCCTGCGTCAGGTCCATGGCGTCCTCGCGATCCCCCACCAGCCGGAGCAGATAGTTGTACAGGCGCTTCTCCCATCGGGACACCAGGAGGTTGTAGCCCTCGACGTCGCCGCGCCGGGCCCGTTGGACCAGGTCCCGGTCTTCGACTTCGCGAAAGATCAAACGCCGGCTCCTTTCCCTATGACGCTCGGGCGGCGCAAAAAGTCGGTCCCGCCTTCTCCGCTTTATTGTGGCGGAAACCGGGCGGAGGCGGAGGGACCTGCCAGGATGCGGAACAAATCGGGTCCAGGCGCGTATTGATCAATGTTGAAGCTCTCGAGCGCGAAGCCATGACGAACGAGCGCAACAAGAGCCGGCGACGGAGGCGTTGGATCTGGCTGGCAGTCGCTCTGCTGATAGCGGCAGGCGCAGCTTTCGGGCTGAAGGCCGCCTTCAGCCGTAATCACTCGATTGACCCCTCCAAACTGGCGCGGGTCGAGCGGGGCGATCTGGCGCGCGTGGTGGTAGCGGTGGGCAAGATCGAACCCAAGGCCAAGGTCGAAGTGAAGTCCAAGGCCAGCGGCATCGTCAAGCAGATCTACGTGCATTACGGCGATTGGGTCAGGAAGGGCCAGGTCCTGGTCGAGTTGGACAAGGAGGAGTTGCAAGCCCGGGTGCGCGAAGCCCGAGCCGCCCTCATGGCCGCCCAGGCCGCCGAGGAAGCCGCCGTCGCCGCTTGGGAGCGCAACCAGGTCGAAGCCCAGGGGCCGGACATCCCCTTCCTCAAAGCGAGCCTGGATCGCGCTCGCCAGCTCCACCAGCAGGGCCTGATCGCGAAGTCCGTTCTGGAAGAGGCGGAGAAAGCCTACCAGATGGCCCTCAACCGCCAGATGACCGCGTTGCGCAACGTTTCGGTGAGCCGCGCCGAGGTCGCGCGCGCCAAGGCCCAGGTAGCCCAGGCGCAGGCCCTGCTCGATCGCGCCGAGGAAGATTTGCGCAATTCCACCATCGTCAGTCCCATGGACGGGATCGTTCTTTCGCGGGACGTCGAGGTAGGCGACGCCGTCAGCTCGATTCTCGTGCTGGGATCGCAGGCCACCAAATTGTTCACGCTCGGTGACGTCAGCGAGGTGTACGTGCTGGGCAAAGTGGATGAGGCCGACATCGGCAAGGTCTACCTGGGCCAGCCCGCCCGCATCGTGGTCGAGGCCTTCAAGGACCGGACGTTCCACGGCAAGGTGACCAAGATCTCACCGCTGGGCGTGGAGAAGGACAACGTGACGACGTTCGAAGTCAGGGTCTCGATTCAAAACCCCGGCGGCGAGCTGAAAGCCAACATGACGGCCAACGCCGAGATCATTCTTGAGGAGAAAAAGAACGTGCTGCTCGTGCCCGAGGCTGCGGTTGTGTACGATCGCAACCGGCAGGCGTTTCTGGAGACGCCGGATCCTGCCTCGCCCAACGGACGCAGGCGCGTTCCCGTCAAACTGGGGATCTCCAACGGCGTGAAGACCGAACTGGTGGCGGGCCTCAGGGAAGGCGATCAGGTGATCTTGCAGTAAGCGTCGCCATGGGACTGCGCGACCTCGTCGAGGATACGCTGCGCACGCTCTGGGCCCACAAGCTGCGCACCTTTCTCACCATGTTCGGCATCGCCTGGGGCATCATCTCGATCACCCTGATGGTCGCGGCGGGCGACGGCTTTCGCGAAGGACAAAAGCGCGTGGCTGAGAATTTCGGCAAGGACCTCATTATCGTTTGGGCCGGGCGTACCAGTATGCAAGCAGGCGGCCTCCGCGCCGGGCGCGCGCTTCAGTGGGAAGCGGGCGATTACCAGATCCTTCAGCGGGAGGCGACAGCGTGCCGGTGGATTCTGCCCGAGCTGGGCAATTCGCTCCCCGTGCACAGCAATTACAACAGCGGCATGCTGCTGGTGACCGGTTCGCTGCCTCCCTTCGCCGACATCCGCACCATCCCGGTGGGAGAGGGTCGCTTCTACAACTGGACCGACGTGGCCGAAGGCCGGCGCGTCGCCTTTCTGGGCAGCGACGCCAAAAAGCAACTCTTCGGCGGGCGTGCGGCGCTGGGCGAAACGGTGTATCTCAACGGGCTGCCCTACACCGTCATCGGCGTCATGCAGCACAAGGAGCAGGACTCCAGCTACGACGGCCGCGATATCAACAAGATCTTCGTCCCATTCACCGCCGCCCTGCGCGACTTCCCCAACAAGCCGCCATTGAAGCCGACCAGCGTGGACCGTCTGCTGGTGACGCCGCGCTCGCTCGAATCGCACGAGGCCTGCAAGTGGCAGGTCCGGCGCACGCTGGCCCGCCTCCACAATTTCGATCCGCGCGATGAAGAAGCCGCCGGCATGTGGGACACCGTCGAGAACGCCAAGGCCTTCCGCCAGATGACGGACGGCATGAAGTACTTTCTGGGCGCCATCGGCCTGATCAGTCTGCTGCTGGGAGGCATCGGGGTGATGAACGTCATGCTCGTGGCGGTGCGCGAACGGACCCGCGAGATCGGGGTGCGCAAGGCCGTGGGAGCGACCTCGCGCGAAATCCTGCGGCTGTTTTTCCTGGAAACGCTGGTGGTCGTATTCCTGAGCGGCGGCGCGGGCATGGCCATCGCCTTCGGCATCTGCGCTTTGGTGAACCGGTTTCCCATGCCCCAATATTTCGCGGGCTTGTTGGTGAGCTGGCAGACCGCGCTGCTGGCCTTTGCCTTGCTAGGAATCGTGGCCGTGCTTTCGGCGCTGTATCCGGCGCGGCAGGCGGCTTCGGTGGATCCCATTGAGGCGCTGCGCTTCGAACCGGGGAGCTGAGGTGTTCCGCGAAGTGCTTCGCCAATCCTGGCGCGCGTTGCTTCGCAGCCCGCTGCGCAGCTTCCTGACCATGCTGGGCATCGTCTGGGGCGTCGTTGCCGTCTCCATCCTGCTTGCCTACGGTTCGGGCTTTCGTAGCGTGCTGGTGCGGTGTTTCGACGCGTTCGGCAAGAGCGCGGTAGTGTGCTGGCCGGGGCAGACCAGCGAACAGGCGGGCGGCGAGCGTGCGGGCAAGCGCGTGCGTTTTGAAAAGGCAGATCTGGATTTGATCCGCGAGGAGGCGACGCTAGTCAGGCAGGCCAGTCTCGAAACCGTGCGCTGGCTCGGGGTCTCTTACGGCGACCGCCTGGTCAACACGGCGGTGCGTGGCGTCTATCCGGAGTATGGGGAGATCCGCAACGAGGTCCCGAGCGAGGGCCGCTGGATCAGTCACGAGGATTGGCTGGAACGCCGCCGCGTCGTTTTCCTGGGCGGGCGCTTGCGCGAGCGGCTCTTCGGCGGGAGGCCTGCTGTGGGCGAGACGGTGCGCATCCGCGGCGTGCGTTTCACCGTGATCGGGACCATGGAGCGCAAGCTCCAACTGAGCAATTACTTCACCAGCGACGATGACTCCTGCTGGATTCCCTATTCCACCGCGGCGGATCTCTGGGATGCCCGCTACGCCGAGGTCATGGTGTTCGCACCCGTCGTGCCGCAATGGGAAGAGAAAGCCAAGGCCCAGGTGCTCGCGTTGATCGCCAAGCGGCAGCGTTTCTCGCCCACGGATCGCAGGGCGATCGTGATGTACGGCCGGCAGGAGTTCCGTCCCATCATTGACGGCATTACGATCGGGCTTCAGGCCCTGCTGGTGTTCATCGGTGTACTCACGCTGGGCATCGGGGGTGTGGGCGTGATGAACATCATGCTGGTGAGCGTGGATGAGCGAGTGCGTGAAATCGGCTTGCGCCGGGCGCTGGGGGCGCGGCGGAGCCACATCCGCACGCAGTTCCTGGCCGAAGCCCTGCTGCTTACGCTCACGGGCGGCGTGCTTGGGATCCTCATCGCCTACGCTGTGGCGGCCGCGGCAGGCACGCTGCCGCTGATGGGCACGCTCTTCGAGGACACCTCGGGCAAGGGCGACATCCGGCTGGTCATTTCGCCGGGGATTGCGGCGGCTTCGGCGGCCATTCTCGTGGCGGTCGGCCTGTTGAGCGGCCTGGCGCCTGCCCTGCGCGCCTCGCGACTCGACCCGGCGGCCGCCTTGCGCTACGAATAGCGACGCCCGCGCAACAGCACAGCGCCCCACAGAACCACGTCTGTTCCCTGATTGCTGCATCCGCCGGGCCAGCTGCCGCATCCATCAAACCGGTATGCGTTCCCTGATCTTGTCTCTGGCAGCAGCCCTCGCTCTGTCCGCGCAGAGCATCTACGATTTCACGATGACCGCGATAGACGGTACGCCGGCGCCCCTGTCGCAGTTCAAAGGCAAGGTGGTGCTGGTGGTCAACGTGGCCAGCCGTTGCGGTTTCACGCCGCAATATGCAGGCCTTGAAGCGCTTTACCGCAAGTACAAGGACCGCGGCTTCGTGGTGATCGGTGTGCCGGCTAACAACTTCGGCGGGCAGGAGCCGGGGTCCAACGAAGAGATCGCCCAGTTTTGCAAGCGGACCTACGACGTGACCTTCCCCATGATGGCCAAGGTCAGCGTCAAGGGCGAGGATATGCATCCCCTGTACAAGTACCTGACCGCCGCCAAAGGGGGAGACATCCGCTGGAATTTCACCAAGTTCTTGGTGGGCAAGGACGGGCGCGTGCTCGAACGATTTGAACCCAAAGTCGAGCCGACGGCGCCGGAGGTGGTCGCAGCGATCGAACGCGCGCTGGCTCAGTGAACTTGCTGCCGCTTCCGAGAGAGAGTCGAGGAACGTCGCCCGCGGCCCAATTATCGGGCGACGCGAAGCTGTTCAGCGCAGCACCACGTAGACTTCGTTGCTGACCGCGCCGCCAGCCTCCACCCGCAGCGGCTGTCTGCCTGAGGGCAGCCCTTCCGGGACCTTCACGTTGATCTGGTACAGCCCGAGGTAGCCGGGCGCCAGGCCATGGTAAGTGACTTCGGGTAACTCACGACCGGCGAGAAAAACCCGCGGCTTGAGGCGAGTCCAGCGCAACGCGCCGCTGGGGGATTCCACGGCCCCCAACCCGGTGGCGTAAATTTCCAGGTAATCGCCCGCCGCCGCGGGGCGCTGTGCTGTCGTAAATGCCGTTCCCGCGATGAGAACGGCAGCCGTCTGGTCCACAGGGTTGAAGAAGATGCCGGGCGCGGTGGGCGACAGGCGGATCCGTACCGGATCGGAGGACCCCAGCGGCGTCCGCACCGTCAACTCGGCGTCGCCTTCGGGCATCTCCAGCGGGATCAGGAAGTTGACCTGCCGGTCGCTCAACCAGAGTAGCGGGACGGCAATCCCGTTGATGCGGACCTCGATACCCTCGACCGAACGCGGCCAGGGATAGGGCGCCGCGTAACGAAGACCCGCCGCCAGGTTGGCGCCGAACACGCTCGCCAGCGCGCCCGGAGCCAGCGATGGTCTGCCCGAAGCCGCATTGACCACCCCGTCCGCCGCCACCACCGGCTTGCCGAGCGCCGTGGCCGTCGCCGTAGCGCCCAGCGCGGTCACCGTCAGCTCGTTGAGCGGGTCGCGGCCAGGGGTCCAGCGAAAGCTCACCGTGCCGTTTTCATCCGTCACGGCCTCCGAGGGCGAAACGCTGCCGCCGGCAGACGCCGTTGCCTGCACGCGCACGCCGGGATAGGGCACGTAGTTTTCGTCCATCACACGAACCACGACGGGTTCGGGCAGTGGCTGGCCCGGGGTTGCGAGCTGTTTATCGCCCGAGACGATGACCGGTTTGATGCCCGAGGAACTGGCAGCCACGCGAATCCGCGTCCACACGGTCTCGTAGCGCGTGTCCGCAGGTTCGATGCGCAGCTCTTCGATGCCGGGGCGCACCCCGGTCAACTGGAAGCGCGCCTCGGTTGCGCCGGCGGGAATGCTCACCGCGGCGGGCACGCTGATCAGGTTACCCGCCGCACGCAGCGAAATCGTCAGCGGGGCTTCCGCCGGTTTCTCGATCGCAACCGTCACCGGAATCGAGCTGCCCTGGAGGACGCCTGCGGCCGGGAAAGCGGAGACGTGAAGCGCGCGTCGCAGGATGGTCTCGATTTGCGCGCGCCCGCCCGCCGATTCGCGGTAGTAACTCTCGAAGGCTTCCCGCAGGCGCTCCAGTTTCTGCAGGTCTTCGTCGGCAACCTGGAAACCCTTGGGCACGACCAGCAGGAAGGCGGCCCGGAAGCGCCGCTGCGCCACGGTATGGTCAGGCCGGCGCGGGCCCTCTGCCGCGATGATATCCTCCACGCGAACGTCGCGCCGCTCGCCGTTGAACGCCACGCCGCGTTGCGGGGAGCGATTGCCCGATACCGTTGCGTTCGTTACCAGAAAGACCGGCTCGACTTCTTCCGGCGCACGGAAACCCATGAGGTACTGGTCGAGCGGGGCGTACTGCTCGGAGTTGCCGATGGTCAGAAAGCGCGGGCTGGCGGCCGGCCCGTCGTCGCGAATGCGGTTGCCCTCCAGGTGGGATGCTTCTGAGTTGAAGACAAAGCTCCAGTGGGCCAACTGCCGCCCGAGCATGGGACGCGAGCCGGGATTCATCGGGTCGCGGATACTGGCGTAGGCCAGGAACAGGTGCCCCACTTCGTGCGCCAGAATGGCGACAGTGGATTCGCGGCTATAGGGCCGCAAGCGATCCAGGGGCGCGAACGGATCGGCGGGATACTGACTGAGCGGCCCCATGTTCACGATGGCTTTCAGGCGGCGGCGGGAACCGAATTCGCGCCCATAGTCGCGCGGCGGGTCGCCGATGCCCGTGACGTAATTGCGCACCGTGATCTCGTAGGCGACCGCGCTTTCCCCAGCGCTCACGCCGAGGGCATTGAAAACGACCAGGTAATCGTAGGCGTCCTCGTGCGCTTGCAGAAAAACCTGGGCTGCGGTGACCACGTCAATTTCCTGCGTCGTGCCGAAGCGCTCCAGCACTGCGGCGCTGAAGCTGCGACCGGCGTCGTCCTGGCAAAGGAAGCAAATCACCGCCGTCTCGCCCTGCAAGTTTCCGGGCGCGATGCCTACCACGGCGCTGGTCGTGGTGATGCCCTCGTAAGCAAACTCGATCCGGCCGTCGGGATAAAGCCGAATCTGAAAGGTTTGCAGCGGGCCAACGCCGGATTCGCGATATTCGGGAACCGCCACCCAGCTGGCCACGAACCGTTCCGGGGTGGCGAGCACGCGGACGCCTTGCGAGGAAAGCGAAGGATCGAGGTCACGGAACAGGCCTGCGATGCGCGGCGGCCCCGCAGTGACGCGACCGAGGGAACGCTCGCTGCTGGCCGAATCGCCCGCGCCGAAAGTGAGGTTGCCGTCCGAGTTGACGTAGACGCGGTCATAGGATTGGCCGAAGAACGGGAAGCGGAAGGGCAAATCCACCCGCCGGCTGTCGTCGTCTTCCAGCGGCAGTCGCGATCCTGCTTCCGCCGCGCGGGCATCGTAGGATGCCTCGCCCAGTTCGTAGCGATAGGCGCCGCCGTCGGTACGCCGGAACACGAGGGTGCGCCGGTCGAGATTGAACGGGTTGACGCGGGCCACCACGCCGCCGGCGTCCTCGATGAGCGCAATGTCCGGGTGGCCCGGCGCTTCCCGCACCGCGGCCGGCGGTTCTGCGAGTACGGCTGCGGCGCCCGCGCCGTGCCGCCGGATGGCTTCCAGGCGACGAATGCGCTGGCCCTGCCGGTGCAGGTGCAAAGCTTCGCGCACACCCTCGCGCGTGGTGCCACAAACCGCGGGTTCCTGACGCGCCGGGGACCAGGCGGCCAGGGCCAGCCAGATCAGGAGGCCGAGCGATCCCCTCTTTTTCGACACTGAAACCATTGTAAGATGCAGGGCATGCCCTTCTGCACCCGTTGCGGAAACCGCGTCGCCGACGATGCGCGCTTCTGCCCCGCTTGCGGGCAGGCTCTGGGCGCTTCACCCGCCGCTTTCCCCGCCTTCACTCCGTCGCCTACCCCGCTGGATTACACGATCCAGGGCGATAACTTGCAGGTAGTTAGAATCCGGCTTCAACCCGGGCAGGAGATTTATGCCGAAGCGGGCAAGATGGTTTACAAAACCGGCAACGTGAGCTGGGAAAGCCGCATGAGCGGCCAGAGCCTGGGCGACAAACTGTGGGGCGCACTCAAGCGCAAGCTCATGGGCGAGTCCTTGTTCTGGACTTACTTTCGTGCGGACAGTCCCGGTGAAGTAGGGTTCGCGGGAAGTTACCCGGGACGGATCCAGGCGTTCGATCTGAAACCCGGTCAGAGCATTCTGGTTCAGCGCGATGCGTTCCTGTGCGCGCAATCCTCGGTGAAACTGGATATCGCTTTCGTCAAGCGGATCGGCGCAGGCTTGCTGGGCGGCGAAGGCTTCATCCTGGAGAAACTCACCGGCCCGGGAACGGCGTTCATTCATGCCGGGGGAGACGCCGTGGAGTTCACGCTCGCGCCCGGGGACGTCTTGCAGGTGGATACAGGCTGCATCGTGGGATTTGACGAGACGGTGGATTACGACGTACAGTTCGCGGGCGGGATCAAGACCGCGATCTTTGGCGGTGAGGGATTGTTTCTGGCCACGCTGCGCGGCCCGGGTCGCGCGATCCTGCAAAGCATGACGCTGGAGAAGCTGCGCCGCGAGCTGACGCCCGTGCGCACGGGCGGTGACGAGCGGTCGGCGCTGGAGGCGCTGGGCGGGATTTTTGGCAGCGAGGACTGAGTCGCGCAGTCGTGGCCTGTGGCGACTGCGAGTCCGCCGTTGTTGTGCAGTTGTACAGCGGAAGGAGGGATTTCTTACAATCATTCAAAGTTCCGGGGGCGGGTCCACGCGCACCTGCCAGGGAGGATGGGTTTCCATGCTGATCTCTCGTCTATTCGTCGCTTGGTTCGCGTTGGCCTTTACACTGGGCGCGCAACAACTGGGAGGCCGCCTGGAAGGCGTGGTGAGCGATCCGCAAGGCGCTGTCGTTCCTGGCGCCCGCGTCGTAGCCACGCATCAGGAAACCAACACGACCTATCGCGCCACCACGTCGGACACCGGCGTCTTCGTCATCCCTAACGTGCGGCTGGGCCGGTACACGATCACGGTGGATGCGGCCGGTTTCCGGCAGGCGATCGTGAGGGATGTCCTGGTCGAAGTGGGCAGCACGGCCACGGTGGCCATCACGCTCCAAGTGGGCGCCTTGCAGGAGGCGGTCACGGTTACCGCCGAGGGAGCCCAAGCGGTAATCAACACCGTGGATGCCAAGCTGAGCACGGTGGTGGACATGCGGCGCGTGCTGGAGCTGCCGCTCAACGGGCGCAATGCGGCGGAGCTGGCCTTGCAGCAAGCCGGTGTGCACTTCGAACGCAGTCCGGATGGGCAGGGGGACAAGTTTTTCGTGCACGGCCAGCGGCATCGCGCCATCAGCATGACGCTGGACGGCATAGACACCCAGCCCAACTACAACCGCGCCTCTTCCACCATGCTGGATCAGCCCTTGCTGGCCATGACGGTCGAGAACGTCCAGGAGTTCCGCGTGGTCACGGGTCTGTCGTCGGCCGAGTACGGCCGTGGCGGCGCGCACATCACCGCGGTCACGCGCTCCGGATCGAACCAATTCCACGGCTCTGTGTTCTGGTTCAACCGGAACAACTTTTTCAGCGCGAACGAATTCTTCAACAACGCCGCCGTACCTCGGGTAGAGACGCCGCCCTTGAACCGCAACCACTTCGGCGGTCGCTTGGGCGGGCCCATCCTCCGTGACCGCACCTTTTTCTACGTGGGCTATCAGCAGACGCGGGAAATGAGAGGAGTTTCCATGAACCAGCTGGTGTACACCGAGTCGGCGCGCCGCGGCATATTCCAGTACCTGGACGGGGTGGCCACCACGCCGCAGAACGTGGCCGCGAATCCTGGGCTGATCCGCTCGGTGAACCTGTTGGCTTGCGGCAGCGATGTCGCCGCCCGGCTGGGGCGGGACTGCCTCGACGCGCGCTTCAGTTCCGCCATGCCGCCAACGCCGGATCCGTTCATCACCGGCAAGGTGTTCGCCGCCATCCCGCTACCCAACAACTTCGAAAGGGGCGATGGACTCAACACGGGCGGCTTCCGGTTCAACAGCAAGTCCCTGACCATCGAGCACCTGCCATCCATCCGCCTCGATCACCGCATCAGCGAGCGCCACAATTTCTACGGCTCTCTCAATTACGTGGATCGCGACATCAAGGGCGATTACATCAACAACCGTCAGCCGCAATACCCGACGCTGGGGCCGCTGGGCAGCCGCGTCACGCACTCGCGCGGCTACAGCGCGGGGCTGGTGTCCACCCTGCGCCCCACTCTGGTGAATGAATTCCGTTTCGGTCTGCTGGCTGGGACCAACGCCTTCCCCGTCTTTCAACCTTTCGGCACGCCTTATATCCTGAACTTCAACACCATCTCGAACCCTTACGATCCGACCAATCTCGACGAGGCGCAGGTGACCCATACCTCGCATCTGCGCAACGTCGCCACCTGGCATCGTGGCAACCACCAGTTCAAGGCCGGGTTTGAATGGCGCCAGCGCTTCGCAGACTTTTACAGTTTCGACCTGACCGCTCCCGCCGGCGACATTTCTTTCAGCGCCACGGACAACCCGCCCGGCTTTGGAGCTGCGGACATGAACCGTCTCTCCGGCGCCCGGTCCATGAACACTGCGGACGAGCTCAGGGCGCGCGAGCTGATGAACAACCTGGTAGGCGCCATCGGGCGTGTGGACGTGCGCTACAGCGCCCCGTCGCTCAGCGCCGGTTACGTTCCCGGCACCCCGGATCGCAGGGTGTGGAAGAACAACGAGGTGGACTGGTTCCTCAACGACACTTGGCGCGTCAACCGCAAGCTGACGCCCAACCTGGGCTTGCGCTGGGAGTTCGCCTCGGTGCCCTGGGAGACCCGGGGGCTCGCTCTCGCGCCTCGGGGCAATCTGAGCGCCGTCTTCGGTGTCTCTGGTCCCGGCGGCTTCTTCAATCCGGGCACGTTCGACGGCGAGCCTTGCGACGCGCTGAGGCAACTGCCGATGGCCGTGACCAGCGCCAACGCCACCAGCCTGATCACGAGCTGCGCGACCAAGTACTATCCCGTGGCGTCCAAGAAGGGACCGCGGTTGTGGAACAATGACTGGAACAACTTCGCCCCGGTGGTCAGCCTGGCTTGGGATCCTTTTGGAGACACCAGGACTTCCGTGCGGGCGGGCTACCGCATCAGTTACACCCAGGACGCCTTCAGCATTGTCGCCGTGAACGTCAGCGAGAACCAAGGCATCCGCGTTTCGCCCAACTGTTTCCCGTCTGACGGCTCCTGCGTCAACAACCCGCGCTTGCTCCGCGACCTGAACCCCTCCGCCCCGCCACTGCCGCCCATCCCGCCCTTCCGCCTGCCCAGCTCGCGCAGCATCCTGGACAGCGCGACGATCGGCTTCCGCGTTTTCGACTGGAACCTCGGCACCCCTTATTACAACGAGTGGACGCTGGGGATTTCACGTCAACTGTGGGCCAACTGGGCAGTCGAGGTGCGCTACGTGGGCAACCGCGGCGTGGCCCTGCGGCGCATGGCGGACTTCAACGAGATGAACGTCCACGCCCGGGATCCGTTGAGCGGTCAGACATTTCTCGACGCTTTTGTTCTGGCGCAGCACAACCTGAATTGCAACCGCGCGTCCGGCTTCGGTTCCCGCTTTGACGACGCGACGGGAGCGGCCTGCATCAAGCCCAACCCGTTGATGGCGGTCTTGATTGCCGGCGAACCCAGCCGGCTGCGGTCGCTCAGCGCCCTGGTCACCGCGCTCGAGCTCAACCAGACCGGGCAGTTCATCCATCGGTTGACGCAGTACGACACGTCGGCTCCGGCTCCCGGGCAGCCGCGCATCCGCGGCGGAAGTTTCTGGGGACAGGTGCTGGCGGGTCGGCTCCCGCTGAACTTTTTCCAAGTCAATCCGTTCGTGGCGCACGCGCGGGCCATGATGAACGACAGCTCCTCGACCTACCATTCGCTGGAGCTGGAGGTCCGGCGCCGCTTCTCGCGCGGGCTGATGGTGCAGACCAATTACACCTACGGCAAGGCGATCACCGACTACGACGGCGACGAGAACAACCTGCTCGACGCCACGCGCCCCAGCTCGGTGCGCATGCCGCGTTACACCCGGCAGGAGTACATGCCTCGCCACCAGTTCAACGCGAACTGGGTCTACGAGTTGCCGTTCGGGGCGGGCAAGCCGTTCCTGAGCCGCGGCGGGCTGGACAAGGTGCTGGGCGGCTGGCAGCTCTCGGGCCTGCTCAGCCTCCGCAGCGGTTTGCCGCTTTCCATCGTCTCGGGCATCGGAACGTTCCACCGTAGCGGCGTTTCGGGCGCCAACACGGTAAACCTCACGCGCAATCTCTCGCGCGGCGAAATCCGCGCTCTTACCGGCAGGCGGGACACCGCGGGCGGCGTCATCTGGATGGATCCGTGCCTGTCGGCCTATCTCGGTGGCCAGTGCCTGGACCCGGCTTCGCCCAGGGGCTTGTTCACCCTGCCCGCGCCGGGCCAGCTCGGCGAGCTGGGGCAAACGCCCATTTTCGGCCCCCGACGCCTTTTGGTGGACGCCGGCTTGATCAAGCGCGTGCGTCTAGGGGAAAGCAGGGAAGCGGAATTTCGCTGGGAGGTATTTAACGTCTTCAACACCGTCAACTTCGCTCCACCCACCCTGGATATCACCAGCGCGGCGTTCGGCCGGATCACGCGGACCGTCACCAATCCCCGTCTCATGCAGTTTGCGCTGAAAGTGAATTTCTGATCGAAGGCGGGGCCGGGGCACGCCTGGCGGCAGAGGCTAAAGTTTTCACCCTAGCCCGCCGATTTCTGCCTTCGGATGCACTACGGCGCCAGCCAGCTCGGCAGTGGCAGCGCGCAGGAGCGCGAGCAGCAGTTGCGGCGTTTGAAGAGCCACTTTCTGGCCAGCCTCAACCACGAGATCCGCACGCCGCTGACCGGGATCCTGGGGATGACGGATCTGCTGCTGGAAACGCCGCTGGATGACGTGCAAAGAGAGTACGTGGTCACGGCCCGCATCTGCGCCGAGGAGCTGCTGGCGTTGCTGGATGCGGCCCTGGAGTACTCGGCATTGAGCAGCGGCGACTTGCCCCTGGAAGAGGCGGAGTTCAACCTGCCCGAGTTGCTGGAGAGCGTGCTCGACCAGAACCGCATCAAAGCTCACGCCAAGGGACTGAGGCTGCTTGCGAATCTGGATTCGCTGCCCACCGCCGTGATCGGGGACGCGGTGCGCGTGCGACAGATCATCGCCCAGTTGCTGGGCAATGCCGTGAAGTTCACGCCTGCGGGCGAGGTGGAACTGCGGGCGCGGGCCGTCCGTGCGGGCGAAAAGCGGATTGTGCTGGAAGTGACGATCCGCGACACAGGGATCGGCATCCCGCCTGAGCGTCTGCCTCATCTATTCGAATCCTTTTCGCCGCTGGAGGCAGGGCCGGGGAGGCGGTACTCGGGACTCGGCCTGGGGCTTGCTACCGTGCATCGCTTGCTCGAGCTGATGGGAGGTCAGATCCAAGTTCAGAGTGAGCCGGGGCGAGGCAGCCTGTTTGCGGTGCGGATCCCACTGGGCGTGGCGAGCGAGGCGCCCGCGACGGCGGCACGGCCGAGCGCGCCGATGATCAACGGCGCTTCCAGACGCATTTTGCTGGTGGAAGACGACACCGTGGCGCAGCGCATCGTGGCCCACATGCTCGGGCGGGCGGGCTATCAAGTGGATGCGGCAGGCAGCGGGGACGCGGCCATCGCGCTGGCTTCCGAGGTTGGCTACGACTTGATTCTGATGGACTTACAGATGCCCGGCAAGGACGGTATCGAAACCGCAGCGGAAATCCGGCGACTGCCTGGCTACCAGAAGGTCCCGATCATCGCGCTGACCGCGCACACCACCGAGGAGTTCCGTTCCTTTACTCTGGCGCAGGGGCTCGAAGGCTTCTTGACCAAGCCCGTCCGGTCTGAGGAACTGTTGGCTGTGGTGCGGCAGCATTTGCAGGACGGGCCCCGCGGCGCGTAGGGCAAAAAGAAGGGCGGCCGTGTCATGCAGCCGCCAGGATGTGGGAGATCGGGAGCTCTCGCTGGTCAGCGCCGCTGTGGCTTTCCGGTCCAGAGCGGTGGTCGGGTTCCTCAGCTTTCCCGGCACAAGGTCTGAGCGAACCTGCGCCCGCTCTCCGTTCAGGGCTGGTCTCGAGCGGCTGCCGGGCCACCGGCTTGGTGGACGCTTCGCCTTGCCCATCCGATCCCGTCAGGCCCCCGAGTGGGACGCCTGGGCGAAGAAGCCTTTGATATCCTTTTTGTGCAGTGTACAGCCGCCACCGGCGCAAGGCGCGATTCCTCTTCGGTCTCTCCGACGTGCTGCTCGCGGTGCTGGCATTCCAGGCCGCTTACTGGACGCGCAGCGCGCTGCCCCTGGAGCGGGTCTTTTACTTCACCTTGCCCGTCAAGGCCTTGCTGCTGGGTTTTACCGCTCTGGTGTGGCCGGCGATCGGCTTGTGGCTGGGCGTCTACGACAAGCTGGAAGCCGGGCGTCCCGGCGTCATCGTGCGCGATGCGCTGCGGCAGAGCGCGCTGGGAACGGCCACCGTCATCCTGTTCCAGTACTTGCTGCGACTGGACGTGAGCCGTCCGTTTTTGGTCTTGCTGGGCGCTTACGGATGGCTGCTGATCTGCCTGTTCCGATTGCTGGCGAGCCGGTTCGCCCCCCGCTTGAGCCGGGAATTCGGACAGGCGCATTACGTGCTGGTGGTCGGAACCGGTGAGCGGGCTGCCCGGCTGGCGCAGACCCTGGAAGATGCCGAGCGTTACGGCGTGCGCCTGCTCGGTTTCATCGCGGATTCGGAAGAAGCGCCCGCTGCGCTCCGGCTGCGCCGGGATTATCCGGTATACCCGCGGTCCGAGCTGCCTGCGCTTTTGCGTCGGCAGGTGGTGGACGAAGTCCTGTTTGCCGTGGACCCCAGCCGCATTCCCGAGCTCGAAGAACTGTTTCTGGAGTGCGACGAGCAGGGCGTGCGAACCCGTGTGCTGGCCGACTTCTTCCCGCACGTCCACAGCGAAATGTACCTGGAGCGGCTGGGGGCGCTGCCCTTGCTGACGTTTTCCGCCGCTCCGCACGATGAAATCCGGCTGATGATCAAACGGGCTTTCGACGTGGTGGTGGCGGCCGTGGCTCTCATCCTGCTGGCGCCCTTTATGGCGATCGTGGCCTTGTTGGTGCGGCTGACCTCGCCGGGGCCGGCCATTTTCCGGCAAATTCGCTGCGGCCTGAACGGGCGGCGTTTCGTTTTCTACAAGTTCCGCTCCATGTGTGTGAACGCCGAGGAGCTCAAGCCCCAACTGGTCCATCTGAGCCGCAAGAGCGTGGCCTTCAAGATTCCGGACGATCCCCGGCTGACGCCGATCGGGCGCTGGTTGCGCAAGTTCTCCATTGACGAGTGGCCCCAGTTGTGGAACGTCCTGAAAGGCGATATGTCCCTGGTGGGACCCCGCCCCGCCGTGCCCGAAGAGGTGGAACAATACAAGGCGTGGCAGAGGCGGCGCCTGCGCATGCGTCCCGGGCTGACCTGCCTGTGGGCGCTGGAAGGGCGTGACCACCTGGATTTTGAAACCTGGATGAAACTCGACCTGGAATACATTGACAACTGGTCGTTGGGGTTGGACCTGAAAATCCTGTTGTTGACGATTCCCCGGGTCTTGACCGGGAAAGGAGCGTACTGATCATGCACCTGGTTCCCACGCAGGAGGAAGTCCTGGCGCTGCTGCGCCAGACCGGCGCACTGCGCGACGGACATTTCGAGTATCCCAACGGCTTGCACTCGGATCGCTACGTGCAAGTCGCGCTGGCGATGCGCTACTATCAGCACGCCAAGAGCCTGAGTGTAGGGTTGAGCCGCCTGCTCCGCGCCAATCCCGAGATCCGCGCCATCCTTTCCGAGATTTCTGTGGTGGCGCCCGCCACGGGAGGTCTGCCCGTAGCTTACGGCGTGGCCGAAGCCCTGCGGGTTCACCAGGTTTACTGGGCGGAGCCGGATGAGGAAGGCGGGCCGCTGCGCTTCCGTCAGTATCTCAGCCCCGAGCCGGGCGAGAAGGTGATCGTGGTAGATGACATCCTGCGCACCGGCAAGAAGCTGGGCGAGCTGAAAGACCTCCTCGAAAAAGCCGGAGCCGAAGTGCTCGCCATGGCCGTGGTCATTTATCAGCCCACGCCCAAGACACCCGATTTCTCGCCGCTTCCGCTTTACTACCTGGCCAGACTGGACTCCAGTTACTACACGGACGCCCGATCCTGCGAACTGTGTCAGCGCGGCGTACCGCTCGAGAAGGTCTGGGCATGAGAAATCTCATCGCTGACTTAGTAAGTGGCCGAGTCCCGAAGTTATAGCGTCATCATCACGGATGTCTTTGCCGACGCGCTGGCGCCGGAGCGGGAAGTGCTGGGCGATCTGGCGGCAGTCCAGGCGCTCGACGCCCACTCGGAGCAGGAGCTGGCCGGACGCATCGAACAGGCCGACGCCTTGATCGTCTGTCACCTGGTGACCCTTTCCCGTGAGACCATTGCCCGGCTGGAGCGTTGTCGCGTGATCGTGCGCGCGGGTGTGGGCTATGACAACATTGACGTGGAAGCGGCCCGCGAGCGCGGCATCCCGGTGGTGAACGTCCCCGACTATTGCGTGGAAGAGGTGGCGGACTCGGCCATCGGCCTGATGCTCGCCTTGACCCGCGGATTGTCCGAGCTGAATTCACGTCTGCGCGCCGGATTCCCGCAATGGCATCACGCGCCGGCGGCGCCGCTTTACCGGCTGCGTGGCCGCACTTTTGGCATCGTGGGTCTCGGTCGGATCGGTACGGCAACGGCCATGCGGGCGCGCGCTCTCGGCATGGACGTGCTTTTCTATGACCCGTATAAACGGGCCGGCGCGGAGAAGGCGCTCGGGATCCGCCGGGCGGACGCTCTCGAGGCGCTGCTGGAGCAGAGCTTCGTGCTGAGTCTGCACTGCCCCCTGACTCCGCAGACGCGCGGGATGATCAACACGGCCGCCATCGCCCGCTTGCCGCGCGGGGCCTACCTCATCAATACCGCCCGGGGCGCCGTGGTGGAGACTGCCGCGATTCCCCCCGCCATCGCTTCCGGTCAACTGGCGGGCGCGGGCATTGACGTGCTCGAGCGCGAGCCGCCGCCCCCGGACGATCCCCTGCTGCGCGCCTGGCGTGATCCCTCGCACCCGGCTCACCACCGGGTGATCCTGACCCCGCACTCTGCCTTTTACTCGGAAGAGAGCCTGCTGGAGCTGCGACGCAAAGCGGCTGCGGCCTGCCGCGATGCCTTGCTGGGCGTACCGCTGCGCAACGTGGTCAACGGCGTTTAGATGGCCCGTTGTTCCCGTTGTTGTTGGATCGCGCCAGGTCGCTGGCTTCACCCGGGCGGCGGGTTCCGGGCAGAGAATACCTGAGGCGGAGGCTCAAGGTGTGCATCGCGCCATGCCCACCGGGCCACGTGAACCGCTCCAGCCGCGAGTACTGTGCCGAAAGCTCGGGGACACCCCAACGTACGCTGCGGACGAGCGTGTGATGGAACCCCACCGACCACTGACGGAGCAGGCGGTTGCTCTCGGAACGCGTAGCGTACGCCGCGCCGCCGTAAGCGAACAGCCGCAGTCGCGCCGAGGGCCACGAGGCCTCCAGTCCCTGAATGCAAGCGTGCGCGTGAACTCGCGCCGGCATCGGGCCCATCAAATGCGGACCGGCTCCCTGGCTCCAGAGCTGCTGGCTCACCCATTGCAAACGCGGGTGGATGGTCACGACCGCGGACAAGCCCGCGCCCAAGGTCTTGCCGGCGCCTCCAAGCAACAACAGCTCGCCGTGGGCGCGTCCTGCGTCACGCGCCAGCTTGAGCGTCACCAGACCGCCTTCGCGGTACTCGTATGCCGTAGCTGCGTGCCACGAGCCGAAGTCTCGCACGATCCGGACCTGGCGGTTGCGGCGTCCCGCGAGGCCCACGTGGTAGCCGGGTTCGACTACGAGCGTGTTCATCAATTCGTTTTGCGATGAGATTCCGTGGCGGTTCGGACGAAGCAAGCTCCAGGCCTGTCCGGCCAGAATGCGCCAGCCGCCGTTTTCGTATTCACCCCAGAGCTGCCGCAGCCGATAGGGCGCGCGGCCCGCACTCTGCAAGAAATCCGATTCGTAGTAGCCCAGCCAGTTCCCGCCGGCGTGCAGCGATGCATCCAGCGCGATGCGCGAGTGCGCCGGCGATGCCGCCCACTCGTCGGGTTGCGGCCCCAAGGGCACGGAGGCAAAGGAGGTCTGAATGCCCGTGCCCGTGCGCGCGGAGCGGTGGAGGCCCAAAAGCTCGAAAAACCCGCCCGGGCGGAGGGTTACCGGCCCGATGGTGGTCGTAGTGACGACCGGTTCCGCGGCAGGGCAGCGGACCGTCGCCAACAGGAGCAGGGAAAGCAAAAGCCGGGATTTGTGGACGTTTCCGTAACGCAAATGAAACCGGATTGTAACAGAAGCTGCATCCGGTTCGCTCAGCGGCTTCGCCAGCGAAGCTCTTTGCGCAGCCGGGGCGGAAGCGCGGTCCCTGCCAGAGGCGGGCCGCGTTTTCAGAAGCTCAGGCGCAGCGCGAAACGGAAGACTCTTTCGTCAATGCCCTCGCGTCCGGTGTTACGAATCCCCGTGATTTCGCCGAAGCGCGCCGAGCTGACGTCCCCGGTCGGATCGGCGAAGTGCGGCGTGTTGGAGAGGTTGAAGACCTCAGCCCGGAATTGCAAGCCGAGGTTTTCCCGCAGGCGGAACGTGCGGAAGACGCCCGCATCCAGGTTGACCAGGCCGGGGCCGCGCAATTGATCCCAGCCTGCCGTGCCGAAACGCGGCTCAAGCACCGGGGCGTAGGCCGTGGTGTCGAACCATCTTTCGCGTTTGTGGTAGATCTCCACTTTGGGTTTGATCAAATCGGCGGTCTGGCCGTTGGCGGGCGCGTTCAAGGAGGCGCCGGGCGCGGTCACACTGAACGGCCCGCCTGTGTAAGCCGTTAGCAACCCGTTCAGTTGCCATCCCTCCAGCAGGCGGGCTGCCAGGCCGCTGTTGGCCCATCGCTTCCCGCGTCCGAAGGGCAGCTCCAGAGCCAAGGCCGCGCTCATGTTGTGCGTGCGATCGTAGCTGCGGGGTACCTTGGCGATCAGCGACCAATAAAGAGGATTGTTATTAGTGTAGCCGTCTACACCGTTTTCATTGCCGCGGGGTCCCAGCGCCTTCGACCATGTGTAAGAGATTCTGAGCATGCGGCCCCCGGAAAACCGGCGCTCCAAAGTAGCTTGCAGCGAGTCGTACCAGCTCCTGAATCCGCCGGTAGCGGAGAAGAACAGCGTGTCCGCCGTGCGGCCAAACTTGCGCGCAAGCACGCGCCCCGCCGTTCCACCGCCGATGAAACCGTAGTTGGCGTTCCAGCGGTTTTGCAGGCGGAGCTGACGGTTGCCCACATAGCCCGCCTCGGCGATCCAGCCTTTGCCGAGGTCCTTCTGCAACATGAGATTCCAGGACTGGATGTAACTGCGGCGGAATTTGGGATCAGCCAGCTCCATGGCGACCGTCAGCGGCGGCGTGATGACGCCATTGCCGTAGTCCGGCGGGGCGACCGCAGGGATGCCCTGTGCGATTTCGCTCACATAGCGGTATGCGTTCGGCGCCGGGAACGTGGCCGTGCTCAGAATGGGATACGTTTGCAGCGGGTTGCGGCCGATATTCACCGGATCCCAGGCGATTCCGTAACCGGCGCGCACGACGAAGGTATCCGTCGGCCGGTAAGCCAGACCCACTCGCGGCGCAAAATATTTCTTGCTCATGCTGAAGCCGCAGTTTTTGGGGAGCTGGCCGAAACCGCAGATATAGAGTTTGTTGGCGTCGAAATCATAAATCTCGAGGGAGCGTCCGCCAGCTCGCCGCGGAACGCCAAAGTAATCCCAGCGAATCCCCAGCGAGGCAGTAAGTTTGCGATTGACCTGCCACTTGTCGCGGGCGTAGAGGCTGTGCGCCCAGGTGCGCACGGTGCCCATTTCCGCACGGACCCGTTTCTCGGTGCTGTTGGGGAGCCCCAGCAGGAAAGAGGCGTAGGAATTGTAGTCCGTGACAGGCACGCCGACCGTGCCGGTAACCTCCCGGTTGAAGTTGAACCAGCCGGGGTGGCCGGCGGGTTCCATGCCATCCATGGCTACCCACAAGGCGTCCCAGCCGAACCGGAAGTTGTGCGCACCCCGCACGTATGCCAGGCTGGCAACGTACTGGGCCTGGGGCAGGCGGAGGCTCCAAGGGGCGTTGCTATGCGCCCGCCCCAGTGTGCTGAACCCGGTGATCGCGAATCCGGGCCAGCCGCCGTAATAACGGTTCGGCCCGTTGGTTCCGGGAATGCCCAGGAAATCCCGCCCGAGGTTCTCGTCGAGCCGGATGTTTTCGACGCCGTTGTCAATTACGGTGTAACCGGCATAGCCGTCGAGCACGAGACTCGGGCTGATGGTATAAACCGCGGAGTAAGTCATGCTGACGGTATCTCCGATGCCCTTGCCGTCATAACTGCCGCGGCTTTCGATTCCCGTGCCGCCCAGGGGACCGAACAACGGCGGGTTATCGAAATGCCAGTCCAGCCAGCTTACGCGCGCGCTCAGATTCAACTTGCTGGTGGCCTGTGCCGTAAATTTGCTGTCGAGCACGTGCCGGTCGTAAATGAACGAGCCGCTGGCGTAGTAGTTATTGCCGAGGCGGCCCGGATCGCCGGTGTTGGGCAGTGGCGTCAGGTCCACCAGCTTCTTGATGATGGGGCTGATCCGGTTGGCCGGGAGCCGGTTGCCGGGAAAGGGCTGTCGGGCCGAGCCGTCGGGGTTGCCCGTCAGTGGATCGTACACGGGCCGTGCGGCCGCCGACATATCTCCGGTGCGCATGGGCGCCGTGGGGACGCTCCCCAGCGCGAAGCTGGACTGGCGGTCCGGAGTGCCCTCGTAAGAAACGAAGAAGAAGAGCTTGTTACGCAGGATAGGTCCGCCCAGCGTGCCCCCGAACTGATTCAGGATTCGCTTCTCTTTCCCTCGCTCCGGCGGCAGAAAGTAAGGACGGGCTTTCAGGTGCTGGTTGTTGTGGTACCAGAAGCCGCTGCCGTGAAAGTCGTTGGTGCCGCTTTTGATCTGTACGTTCACGGCCGCTCCCCCGGCATATCCCAGCTCGGCTTCGAAAGCGTTGGTCTGCACCGTCACCGTCTCGATAGCTTCCAGCGCCGGCACATAGCCGCTCACGTGCGGCAGCCACGAGTTCCACGTGGTGGCGCCGTCCACGCGCACCGCCACCGATTGCGCTGTGGCCCCGTTGGCGTTCACCATCAACGAGCGCGACGGGTTGGCGGAAATGGAGTGCGCATCTTGCGGCGGACTGATGCCCGGCACGGTGACCAGAAGGTTCTGGAAGTTGCGCGTCACCGGTACGGGCATGTTGCTGATGTCGCTGGAGGGCAACTCGCGCCGCACGTCCATCGTGTCGGTCTGCAAGGTTGTGGCCGCCGCGCTGATTTCGATGGATTCCGTGATCTGACCGACTTCCAGAGTGGCGTTCACGCGCACGGTGGCGTTGGCGGGCAGAGGAATGTTCCGCCGCGTGAAGGTGCGAAAGCCCTGAGCGCTGATGGCGACCTCGTAGGTCCCCGGCGGCAGCGACGTCAGGGCGTAAGCGCCCAGAGGGTTGGTGGTGGTGGTCCACTGCTGACCGGTGCCCTGGTTGGTCGCGGTCACGGCGGCGTTGGGTACGGCAGCCCCGGTGGGATCGCTCACGCTTCCCACCAGGGTCCCGTACAGCACCTGCGCCGTAGCCCGATTGTCCAGGGCCGCCCTGAGCGCCAGCAGCGCCATGAAAGCACCGAGCGCACAACGCCTCCGATCCATGGATTTGTCCTCCTTCCCTGAGTTTCCTGCTCCGTGAGCGGGTTGTAGGAAATATACCGCGGATTCAGGCCCGGTGTGCGTCAGTACCGGCGCCGGCCAGCAGCCGGTACAATTCGCGCTTGCTCAGCCCGTGGCGCCGGGCTACGGACTTGAGAGCCTCCATGCGCGCGAGGCCACTCTCCATCGCCTGCTGGAGTTCCAACTCCAGTTCGTCCCGGCTCGGCAGCTCGCGGGGCGCTTCCTCGGCCGGCTCCTGCGCCTTTCCGATCAGCAGCGTGATCTCTCCTTTGACGCCGCCTCGCGAGGCCAGCGCCCTCCGAACCTCGCCCGCCGTGCCGCGCAGGAACTCCTGATGGATCTTGGTCAGCTCGCGCGCCACGACCACCGGGCGCGGCCCCAGCACCTCTTCGATGTCAGCCAGCGTCTCCAGGATGCGATGGGGCGCTTCGTACAGGATGACTGTGGCCTGCTCGTCTTTCAGTCCGGCCAGAAACTTGCGGCGAGCACTGGGGCGCGCGGGCGGAAAACCAGCGAAGCGGAACGAGTCCGTGGGCAGTCCCGATGCGCTCAGCGCCGCCAGCAGCGCCGAGGGTCCCGGGATCGGCTCCACGGGGATCCCTTCGGCGATCGCGCGGGCAACGAGCCGGTAGCCGGGATCGGAGATCAGGGGCGTACCCGCGTCCGAGACCAGAGCGAGCCGGGCGCCTTCTCGCAGCTTGCTCACCAGCTCTTCCGCCCGCTGGGCTTCGTTGTGCTCATGGTAGCTGATGGTGGCTTTCTGGATGCCGTAATGCTCCAGAAGCTTGCGCGTCTGGCGCGTGTCCTCGCAGGCGATGACGTCCACTTCGCGGAGGATGCGCAGGGCCCGCAGGGTGATGTCTTCGAGGTTGCCGATCGGCGTCGCGACCAGATAAAGGGTCCCGGGCATCCCCTCTCAGTGTAGCCTTCCCGCACGAAACTGACCGGTTGAGTTCCGGAGCCGAGGGTTCTACGATGGATTAGACGTCGCTGGGCAGCAGAGCCAGGCCAGCTTATGGAAGACACCCAAGGGACCCAGCCGGCGCAAGCGCCGGTGCTGGAGCAGTGGAAGACGCCCGACGGGCGGCTGGTCATCGAGTGCGCGCCCGAAGTCGCCGAGGGCCTCCTGGTCGAGGCGCTCGGCGGGCTGGGGCTGCTCTCGCGAGGCCGCGGAGTAGAGACGGGCGGAATCCTGCTCGGCTGGACTCGGCGACAGGGTGAAACCCGGTGGGTTCGCATCGAGGACTTCCGCCCGGTGCCTTGCGTGCACGCGCTCGGTCCCGGTTACTTGCTTTCGGAAGCCGAACAGGCCGAACTGCGGCAGATCGCGGCGGCCCGGGCTGCGCGATCAGGGCGCAGGCAGTACTTGGTTGGCTACTGGCGAAGCCACACGCGCGGTGAGCTGTCCCTCCGCCCCGAAGAGCTGGGGCTTCTGACCGACCTGAGGAGATACGGCTGCGAGATCGCGGTGTTGGTCGAACCACGGGGCGCCGGTCCCGGCGTTGCGGCCGTGTTCGCGCCGGAGGAAGGCTCGTTCCGGCCCGGCCCGCCCGTTGCGATGTTTCCGGTAGGCCCCGTTCGCCGGCGTCCGGGACATCGTGCTGCCGAGCGCTCGCGAAAGCCTGCCGGCCCCTCGGACTCGGCCGACGCGGGCGTACCGGAAACTCCCGCCGTGGAGGAGGTTGCGCCGCCGGTTCCGGAGTTTCGTTTCACTCTGTTCGATTCCGGCGCCGGGCACCAGCCCCAGCCGCGCACTCGCAAGGGGCGTTGGATCATCGCTGCCCTCCTTGCGCTCGTCGGGCTGGGGGGCGCAGGCGCGTACGCGGTCAGCCGGGGGTACGTGCGCATTCCTACGCCGCAGTGGCTGCCTTGGGGCGCACCGAAGGATCCGTACGGCCTCGGGCTGCGCGTGGAAAAGGTCGGGGAGAATCTCCGGGTGGAGTGGGATGCGACGAGTCCCGCGATCCGGAAGGCGGAGAAGGCGATTCTGGTGATCGCGGACGGCGACCGTATGCGGGTGGCTGAGCTGGACCGGGGCCATCTTCAAAGCGGTAACGCTGTGTACCGCCCGCTCGGAGACTGGGTGAGTTTTCGCATCGAGCTGAGGTGGGGTCGGCAGAGTCTGAGCGAGGCGGTGGAGTGGGAGGCAGACTTCGGGGGCGAGTCCGGCGCTCGAGGGGAGCGCAAGGAATCCGCATCTTCATCTCGCCGTTGAAGGCGGGCTTCCCGGGACCCAACCTGTAGGGCCTCTTCGGACGAGATATCCCGCATTTTGTGTGTCGGGCCGATTCTTAAACTTCTTGATTTGGACGTCCGATCAATTTTACGATTGGATTGATAATGGACGCGCAATGGAGGGTGGATGTCCCACAGCCGGGCCTCCCGGCCCAGCTCCCTCCCGAACTGCCCGACGGCTCCTACCCCACCCGCCTCGATGACCGCGGTCGCCTCCGCCTCCCCGCCCCCTTCGTCCGCTTCTTCGAATCCCTGGTCGAGAAAAAGCTCTTTGTAACCACGCTCGACCGCCGCAGCGTACGGATCTACCCCATCTCAGTCTGGCGCGAGCAACGCTTGCGGCTAGCCAGCGACCATGAAGATCCCGACGCCGCCGACCTGCTGTTCCTCGCCAACCACTACGGCGCGAACACCGAAATGGACGGCCAGGGGCGCATCCTGATCCACGAGGACCTGCGACGCGCCCTGTCGCTCGAGGACAGGCCCCTGATGCTCGTCCCCTGGATCTGGCGTGTAGATGTGATGCCCGAGGACGTCTACCAGGCACGTAAGGCCTCGGCCGAGCAGGACTTGGACGGCAAGCTGAAGCGCCTGACGGCAAAAGGGTTGAGGTAATGACAAGCCCGTTTCCAGGACTCGATGATCATGCCCGAAGCGCCGCACCACGTTCCTGTCTTGCTGGAAGAAGCCATTCAGTGGCTTGCCGTCCGCCCGGACGGCGTCTACGTGGATGCCACCACCGGTCTCGGCGGCCATACTGCGGCGATCGCCCAGCGCCTGGCAACCGGGCTGGTGATTGCCAACGACTGCGACGCGGAATCGCTGGAGGAGGCGCGGCGCAATACGGCCCCCTGGGCGGACCGGATCCGCTACCGGCATGGGTGGTTCTCGACCTTGCCGGCTGCCTTGGCCGAGATGGGCTTCGACAAAGTGGACGGTCTGCTCGCCGATCTGGGTCCCAGTTACGCCCAGCTTACTTCGGGGCCCCGCGGGTTTTCCTTCGCAGCCGATGGTCCACTGGACATGCGATTCGATCGCTCGGGCGGCATCACTGCGGCAGAGTATCTCGATCGAGCGACCTATGCAGACTTGGTCCGGCTCTTCCAGGAAGCCGGATCGGAAAGGAGGATATCGGAGCGCGTAGCCAGGGCAATCCTGCGGGCGCGGCCTCTGCGTTCCACGCGCGAGTTGGCGCGCCTGGTCGAAGAGGCCGTGCCGCGCAGGGGTCGCTTGCATCCTGCCACCAAGATTTTCATGGCGCTTCGGCGCGCCGTCAACCGGGAGGACGAGGAACTCGAGGCGTTGCTGGCCGCGGTGCCGGAGATTGTCCGTCCGGGCGGACGCGTAGTGGTGATCTCGTTCATGTCCACGGAGGATCGCAGGGTCAAGCGCGCCTTCCGGGACTGGATCCGGCAAGGACGCGCCGTGCCCTTGCACAAGCATGTGATCCGCCCTTCAGAGCAAGAAGTGCGCGCCAACCCCGCTGCGCGCAGTGCGCGGTTGCGTGCCATCGAGATTCGCTAGCCGCTACGGCGGCGCAAGGAGTGTTCGTCGGGAGGTGCTAACTTGGCAACCCTGCCCAAGGATAGTGACTGGCAAGTGAAGGAGCCAGTGCTCTGCATGGCTGAGGAAGAGGCCAGCGGCTTGCCGCCGCTCCCGCTCGAGGACGTGTACCTGCATGTGAAGACCATTGACAACAGCCGGCTCGACCGCGCCCGTGCGGGGGCGGTCTCGCCTGCCTACGGGCGAGCCCTCGGGCTTGCGCTCCTGGCTCTCGGCATCTCAATTGTGATCCTGATGCCCACGGCTTTGCAGCGCCTTGAGGAGCGTCATCTGCTGGTGCTGCAAGCCCAGCGTCAGAGCCTGCTGGCCGAGCAGGCCAGGCTGGCGGCCGATTATGCCGGGATGGTGAGGCAGGAACGCCTTGAAGAGTGGGAGCGCACGAACCATATGGTGCACCCTGCGCCTGGCCAGGTGGTCAGTCTGGCTCCCCTGACAAAGCCGGCGCTCAATGCGCAGGCGGCCGGCCAGGAGTCCGACGCCAAGCCGGACAAAGCAACGCAATGACGTGGGAGGAGGTCACCCGCGGTGGCGCCTGGCGCTGGCCCGCGTGCAAGCAGAGTCCTTGGGCTTCTCACCGCCGGATTTCTGTTCTGGGCGCTCGTACTACTCGCCCGCCTGGTGCAGATCCAATGGATACGTCACCCGGAATACGCCGAAGCGGCGCGCAGGCAGCATGTTCGGGAACTGCCGCTGCCGGCCCCTCGTGGGTCCATTCTGGATCGTAACGGCAGCTTGCTGGCCGCCAGCCTCGCACTGGAATCCGTATCCGTGGATCCGCGCTACATTCCGTCCCCCGAGGAGGCTGCCCGGTTGTTCAGCCAGACGCTCGGCCTGCCTTACGGTCCTTTGCGCGACAAGCTGGCCGAACTCCAGCGTCGCCGCGCGGGCTTCGTTTACATCAAACGGCGCCTGTCCCCCGAGGAATCCCGGCGGCTACGCGCTCTGGGCAAGAGCTGGATTCAACTGACGCCCGAGGTGGTGCGTCATTACCCGAAGGGAAAGCTGGCGGCCCATCTGATCGGGACGGTGGATTTCGAGCAAAAGGGCGCCCTCGGTCTGGAGCTAGCCTTTGACGGGACGGTAGGCGGCAAGCACGGCGCGGTGAAGGTGGTCTCTGACGTCTGGCGGCGCCTGGTGCAGCCGGTGGCTTACGAGGCGCCTCAGCCCGGCTCCAGCCTCGCTCTTACCGTGGACGAACGGATCCAATACGTGGCCGAGCAGGAACTGGAAGCCGCTGCGCGCGCCGAGGGGTGTTCCTCCGGCAGCGTGGTGGTCATGAATCCGCACACCGGCGAGCTGCTGGCCGTCGCCACTTATCCGGGTTTCGACCCGAATGTGCCTCCGCGCGACCCGGACGAAGCCAGGATTCGCTTCCACAACTATGCGGTATCGGTGCCATTTGAGCCGGGATCGGTTTTCAAGGTGGTGACGCTCACGGCGGCGCTGGAAACCACGGACCTGCGTCCCGAGACCATAGTCAACTGCGGCAATGGTCGCATTGCACTGTACGGACGGGTGGTGCACGACCATCATCCCTACTCCGCTCTTTCCGTGGCGGACGTGCTCGCCAAATCGAGCAACATCGGCGCCATCCAGATCGGGTTGAAAGTGGGCGAACGGCGACTGTACGAATATGTGCGGAAGTTTGGCTTCGGGCAGCGCACGGGATTGCCTCTGCCTGCCGAGTCGCCGGGTCGGGTGCGCCCGCTGGAGCGCTGGCAGAAAACGTCACTACCCTCGGTGGCCATGGGTCACGAGTTGAGCGCCACCACGATCCAGCTCGCTCGCGCGGTGTCCGTCATCGCGAACGGCGGGCTGCTGGTCAAGCCGCGGATCGTGCTGTGGAGGCAGCGGCCTGACGGCGTCATCGAACGGGAGCCGGCGGAAAAGCCGGTCCGCGTGCTCAAGCCCGAGACCGCCTTCCTGATGCGGCGCCTCATGGAAGGCGTGGTTCTCCACGGGACCGGGCGCGCGGCGCGGTTGGACGGATATTCGGCCGCGGGCAAGACCGGCACCGCCCAGATCTACGATCCGGTGGCGCGCAGGTATACGCACTTTTACAACGCCAGCTTTGTGGGTTTTGCGCCGGTCACGGAGCCGGCCATTGTGGTGGCTGTGACCCTGAATGGTGCCCGCCGTTACGGCGGCGAGGTGGCGGCACCCGTGTTTCGCAAAGTGGCGATGACGGCGCTGCAACTGATGAACGTCCCCAAGGACATTCCTGAGACCGCGCCGACGGGGCCGATGGATCTGGACGCGGACGCCAACGACGTCGCCATTTCCGACTTCAGTCAAGGCCCCGAACCGGAAGTGCCCGAGGCACCGCCGCCGCCCGCTGAGTCCCCTTCGGCTCGGCTCGTGGCCGGTCTTTCGGTCCCGGACTTTCAGGGCCTGCCGCTCTCGGCCGTGCTCGAGCGCGCGCTCGTGTTAGGTCTCACCGTGGAAGCCGTGGGCAGCGGCATTGCGCGCGAACAGTTCCCGCCTCCGGGGTCCCCGTTGCAGCCGGGTGGGCGCCTGCGTGTGGTGTTCAAGCCATGACAACTTCAGTCGGAAAGGCAACGGGCAGGACGATGCGACTCGATCAGGTCCTGGCGGGAGCGCCACTGAAATCGCCTTTGCCGCCGGACCTGGCTGCGGTCGAGGTCACGGGCCTCGAGTACGACTCGCGACGCGTCGCTCCCGGCTATCTGTTCTTTGCCTTCCGCGGCGCGCGCTACGACGGTCGGCAGTTCGCGGCGGATGCGCTCGCCCGCGGCGCCGTGGCGGTCATCAGCGAGGGCGGCCCGCCAGAGGGTTTCGCCGGGCCGTGGCTCGAAGTCGAGCACGGGCGCAAGACGCTGGCCATCGCCGCTCTCAATTTCTACGGGCATCCTGACCAGCGCCTGGCTTTGACCGGAGTGACGGGCACCAACGGCAAGACCACGACAACTTTCCTGCTCGACGCGATGCTTCGCGCGGCGGGCCTCACCACCGCGTTGCTCGGGACCATCGAGCACCGCGTGGCGGACCGCGTGCAACCGGCCGTCAACACCACGCCCGAATCCCTGGACTTGGTCCGCTGGATGGACGAGTTGCTCGCCGCGGGCGGCACGCACGTGACGATGGAAGTTTCCTCGCACGGGCTGGCTTTGGGTCGCGTTTACGGCTTCCATTTCCACACCGCGGTGTTCACGAACCTGTCCCAGGACCACCTGGATTTTCACGGCACGATGGAAGAGTACTTCGCTGCCAAGCGGCGCTTGTTCGAGGGGGCGGGCGCTCCTCCGCCGCGCTTTGCCGTGGTCAACGCCGATGATCCGTACTCGAGTCGGCTGCCGCTGCCCGATCCTCCGCGCGCGTTGCGCTATGGCCTCGGGGAGGAAGCCACGGTGCGCGCTTTGGACATCGTGGCCGATTTCGAAGGGTTGCGCTTCCGGATTGCGGATCCCCGCGGCGTTCACGAGGTCTCGTCGCCTCTGCCCGGACGAATGAACGTCTACAACATCCTGGCTGCCTGGAGCGCAGCTTTGACCTACGAGTTGCCGACAGAGGCCATGCAGCGAGGCGTTGCTGCCTGCCGCGCCGTTCCCGGGCGCTTCGAAAAAGTCGAGGCGGGCCAGCCTTTCCTGGTCGTTGTGGACTACGCTCATACCGAAGACGCCCTGCGCAACGTGATTCGGGTGGCGCGGGAGCTGGGCCCCAGGCGCGTACTCACGCTCTTCGGCTGCGGCGGCGATCGCGATCGCAGCAAGCGTCCTCGCATGGGCGAAGCCGCGGCCGCCCTGAGCGATTTCGTGGTTCTCACTTCGGACAATCCGCGCAGCGAGGACCCGTTGGCCATCATCGAGGAGGCGCTGGCAGGCTTGCGCAGGCACCCCACGCCGCATCGCGTGGAGCCCGACCGTGCTCGCGCCATACGTCTCATCCTGGAAGAGGCGCGGCCGGGCGATATCGTGATCATCGCGGGCAAAGGCCACGAGACCTACCAGGTGCTCAAGGACCGCACGATCCCGTTCGACGATCGCGAGGTAGCGCGGCGCATGCTGCGCGAGCTGGGCTACGGGAGGGAGAACTCGTGAAGGCGACCCTGGCGGAACTGGCGCGAGCCATCGGCGCGACGTTGCCCGCTGCCCACGATGCGCTCATCGAGGGCTGGAGCGTGGATTCGCGCACGGTCCGTCCGGGCGAACTGTTTTTCGCGTTGAAAGGCCCGCGCTTCGATGGCCACGATTTCGTAGGCGAGGCGCTGGCGCGCGGTGCGGTGGGGGCGGTCGTCGAACGGTCTCTGCCGGGTGTGCAAGGCCCGCTGCTGGTGGTTCCCGACACGCAGCGCGCGCTGGAGGCCGCCGGGAGCTGGGCGCGCGATCGGTTCCAGGGACGCGTCATCGCCGTGACCGGGAGCGCAGGCAAGACCACCACCAAGGATGCCATTGCGGAACTGCTGGGCACGGCGATGGAGGTGGCCCGGAGCGAGGGCAATTTGAACAATCACGTGGGCGTGCCGCTTTCCCTGCTGCGGTTGCCCGAGCAGGCGGGCGCGGCGGTGCTCGAGCTGGCGATGAATCACGCAGGCGAGATCCGACGGCTGGCAGCGCTGGCGCGGCCCGAGATTGGCGTGGTCACGAACGTGGGACACGCCCACGTGGGCTTTTTCGAGTCGCTCGATCAGGTGGCGCTGGCCAAACGCGAGTTGATCGAATCGCTGCCGCCGCATGGCGTGGCGGTGCTCAACGCCGACGACGAGCGCGTGGTCGCATTCGCCCAGGTTCACCCTGGACTGGTACTGACGTTCGGCTTCAGCGAGCGCGCGGACGTTCGCGCCGAAGACGTTTCTTTCGGGGCCGAGGGGTCGCGTTTCCGCGTCGGCAACGTCTGGTTCGAGTGCCCGCTGCCCGGGCGGCACGGCGTCATGAACGTGCTGGCGGCGCTGGCGGTGGCGCGCCTGTTCGGTCTGCCGCTGGAGCGGCTGCGCGATGCGGTGCGCAAGCTGGAAGCCGGCGGGATGCGTGGCCGGCGCTTGATGCATCGCGGCGTGCTCATTCTGGACGATTGCTACAACTCGAACCCGGAGGCGCTCCGGGCGATGCTGGAGACGCTGGCGGCGACGCCGGCGCGTCGCCGGATCGCTGTTCTGGGCGAGATGCTGGAGCTTGGCCGCTGGGCCGAGGCCCTGCACCGCGAAGCGGGTCGCCGCGTCGTCGAGTGTGGGGTGGATGTGCTCGTGGGGATACGCGGCGCCGCCCGCTTTCTGGTGGAAGAGGCGGTGCGCGCGGGAATGCCGCCCGGCGCCGCGTTTTTCTTTGAAGATCCCGTCGAGGCGGGCCGTTTTCTGCGCGGGCTGCTGCGCGAGGGCGACGCCGTGCTGTTCAAGGGATCGCGCGGCGTGCAGGTGGAGCGCGCGCTCCAGGAGTACCTGCGAGCAGAGGAGGGCGAGGAGAACTGACGTGCTGTACTGGCTCCTGTACGAGCAGTTGTTCCCTTACTTCAGCCCGCTGCGCGTGTTCCGCTACGTGACCTTCCGCACCGCCTTCGCCAGCCTCACGGCCCTGTTCCTCTGTCTGATTCTCGGCCCGTGGCTGATCGCGCGTCTGCGGCAGTTTCAGATCGGCCAGTACATTCGCGAGGAAGGACCGGCTTGGCACCAGCGCAAGGCCGGCACGCCCACTATGGGCGGTGTGCTGATCATCGTCTCGGTGCTGCTGCCGACGCTGCTGTGGGCCAATCTGACAAACCTGCTGGTGTGGACGGCGGTGCTGTCCATGCTGCTGTTCGGCGCCATCGGTTTCTGGGACGACGTGCTGAAAGTGCGTCGGGGACGGAACCTGGGCCTGCGGGGCCGCACCAAGTTCCTGCTGCAGTGCGCCGCTGCGGGCCTGATCGGCGCGGTCCTGCTGATTCTGCGGGCGGCAGGCGAGTATTCGCCCGCCATGAACTTCCCTTTCTTCAAACAATTCCGTCCCAGTTTGTTGCCGGAGGTCCTGCTCGCCCATCCCTGGACCTACCCGCTGGCCTTCGTGGTGTTCTTTTTCTTCCTGGTGCTGGTGGTGGTGGGCAGCTCCAACGCGGTCAATCTCACGGACGGGCTGGACGGACTGGCCATCGGTCTGATGGTGATCGCATCCAGCGCCATGACGGTTCTTTCCTACACCAGCGGCCACGCCGTCTTCGCGCGTTATCTGGACCTGATCTGGCTGCCCGCGGCCGCCGAACTCACCGTCTTCTGCGGAGCCCTGACCGGCGCCTGCTTGGGCTTCCTCTGGTACAACGCCCACCCGGCGGAGATCTTCATGGGCGACGTGGGTTCGCTGGCGCTGGGCGGTTGTCTGGGCGTGCTGGCCATCCTCATCAAGCAGGAGATGCTGCTGCTGTTTGTGGGCGGCATCTTCGTGCTGGAAGCCCTGTCGGTGATCCTGCAGGTGGCCAGCTTCAAGCTGCGGGGCAAGCGGATCTTCAAGATGGCGCCGCTGCATCATCATTTCGAGGCGCTGGGCTGGCAGGAATCCAAGATCATCGTTCGCTTCTGGATTGCGGGGCTGGTGATGGCGCTGTTTGCGCTGACCACTCTGAAGCTGAGGTAAGGCCGTGGACTTCGCAGGCGTGCGCGTGCTGGTGGTAGGGCTGGGACGCTCGGGACGGGCGGCTGTCGAACTGCTCTGCTCGCGCGGCGCCCTCGTACGCGCCACGGATCTCAAACAGCCCGAGTCCGCCGCGCTGGAGCGGCTGCGCGCGTTGAACGTCGAATTCCGCCTCCAAACGCCCGAGGTTTTCGAGAACGTCGAGTGGATTGTGCTGTCGCCCGGCGTGCCTGCGGATCTTCCCGAGCTGGAGGCGGCGCGTGCCCGGGGCGTCCGCGTGATCGGCGAGGTCGAGCTGGCCAGCTACTATCTGCAAGGACCGGTGCTGGGCGTCACCGGGTCCAACGGCAAGACTACCACCACGGCTCTGGCCGGTCACATCCTGCGCCATTGCGGCATTGCCGCGCAGGTGGGCGGCAACATCGGCACGCCCGTTTGCGCGCTGGTGGAAACCTCGCGCCCCGATCAGTGGAACGTGTTGGAGCTTTCCAGTTTTCAGCTCGAGACCATCGAACGTTTCCGGGCTCAAGTGGCCGTGGCGCTCAACGTCACGCCGGATCACCTGGACCGTCACCGTACGTTCGAGAACTACGCGGCGCAGAAGGCGCGGCTGTTTCAGACACAGACCGAAAGCGACTTCGCCGTGCTCAACCGGGACGATCCGACCTGCGCGAGCTGGGCCGGCCTGACCCGGGCGCAGGTTCGCTGGTTCAGCGTGCAGGGAGCGACGCCGGAAGGCGCCTGCCTGCGCGAGAGTGAGCTCTGGCTCGAGGGCCGTCCTTTCATGCCGGCGAGCGAGATTCCCCTGCGCGGCTTGCACAATGTGGAAAACGTGCTGGCGGCGGCGCTGGCCGCCCGTCTGGCTGGCGCTTCCCCGGAAGGGATCCGCGACGCGGTCCGCGCGTTCCCTGGCGTCGAGCACCGGCTGGAATTTGTGCGACGTTTGCGCGGCGTGGACTTCTACAACGATTCCAAAGCCACCAACGTGGATGCGACGCTGAAAGCTTTGGCCGCGTTCGATACCCCGCTTTGGGTGATTCTGGGCGGCAAGGACAAAGACGGTGACTACCGCCCGCTGCGCGAGCCGCTGGCCCGCAAGGCGCGCGCGGTGCTGTTGATCGGCGCGGCGGCGGGCAAAATCGCGGAACAACTCGGCGATGCGGCGCCGCTGATCTTTTGCGGCACGCTGGAGAAGGCCGTGGAATACGCGTGGCAAAATGCCCAGGCCGGCGACACGGTGCTGCTCGCCCCCGCCTGCGCCAGCTTCGACCAGTTCGAGAATTTCGAGCATCGCGGACGGGTGTTCAAGGAGCTGGTCGCGAAACTGGCGGCGCGGCACGGACAGGAGGGCGCCTGAGATGCACTTCGGGGCGCGTACGGATTGGGTGCTGCTGAGCGCGGTCCTCGCCCTGCTGGGCTTCGGGCTGTTGATGGTGTGGAGCGCTACGCAGTACGTGCCTCCTGTGAGGAACGAGCATCCCCTGCCGGAGGCGCCCTGGGCTGCTCCTTTGGGTGCGACGCCAGATCCCGAGAAGGCGCCGGTGATTACGTTCGTGAGCGAGCGGGCCATCAAGCAGGCGCTGTGGGCGGTGGTGGGCCTGGCGCTGATGATGCTCTTCCGGCGGCAGAACTACCGGCGCCTGAACCATCCCGCGTGGGCTTACGGCGGCACGGGACTGGCACTGGCGCTGCTGGCGCTCGCCTATGTGGTGGGTGAGCGGCATCGCTTTCTGCGGCTGGGTCCGGTCGGCGTGCAACCGTCGGAGTTGGCCAAGCCGGTCCTCGTCATCTTCCTCGCCCATTTCATTGCGGAGCGGTCGCGAATTCTCAACGAGCGGCGCACTTTGCTGCCGGTGGCCATGACGCTCGGACTGCTGACCGGGGCCGTGATGGTGGCGGATCTGGGCACGGCCTTCGTCATGATCGCCACGGCGGGCGCGGTCTTCGTGGCTGCGGGACTCGAGTGGAGGCACGTGCGCACGGCGGCAGCGGTCGGCGCTCTGTGCACCCTGCTCGCCGTGTTCATTCCCGGCTATCGGCGCGAACGGGTTCTGGCCTTCGTGCGCGAACTGGGCGTGCTGCAAGCCCTGAAGCTGGCTCCGCAGAATTCCCCTTCGGAGGCGGCGCCGGCCGGCAAACTGAAGCGCGATGTTAGCTATCACCAGAAGCAGTCCCTGATGGCGTTGGGCAGCGGCGGCTTGTGGGGCGTCGGCCTGTTCCGGGGCATACAGAAGCTCGGTTACCTGCCCGAGGCGGACAATGACTTCATTTTCGCGGTCGTGGGCGAGGAACTGGGTCTGGCTGGCTGCACCGTTTTGCTGGCCATCTTTTTGGTGATCTGGTGGCGGGGGTCGCGACTGGCTCGGAGCGCCCCTGACGAGTTCGGGCGTTACCTGGCCCTGGGCGCCACCTTCATCGTGGTCTTCCAGGCAATGGTTAACATGAGCGTGGTGGTAAAGCTGGCGCCCACCAAGGGTCTGCCCTTGCCCATGATCAGCTACGGCGGGAGTTCGCTGATCGCCACCATGATCCTGTTCGGCATCCTGCTGAGCATTCGCGAGCGGAGCGTGTGAGGGTGCAGGGCGATGTTGTTCATCATGGCGGCGGGCGGCACCGGAGGGCACGTGATGCCGGCGCTGGCGGTGGCGCGGGAGCTGCGGCGGCAAGGGCACGACGCCGTGTTCGTGGGCACGCGGCAGGGTCTGGAGGCCCGGCTGGCGCCCGCCGAGGGCTTCCGCGTGGAATTCCTGCGCATCGGCGGCTGGCAGCGGGTCGGGCTGGCCCGGCGCGTGCGAACTGCGGTCGAGCTGCCCTGGAGCGTGCTGCGCGCTGCTCTTCTCTTGGGACGCCTGCGTGCAGCGGCGGTGTTCAGCATGGGCGGTTACGCGGCCGCGCCGGTATGCCTCGCCGCGTGGCTGCGCCGCGTTCCTGTGGTGTTGCTCGAACCGAACGTAGTGCCGGGTCTGGTGAATCGCTGGACCGGGCGTTTCGCGGCGCGCATCCTCGTGAATTTCGAGGCCACGGCGTCCGCTTTCGGGTCCCGGCCGACGGAGGTGACGGGAATGCCCGTCCGTGAAGGTTTTTTTCAGGTGCCGCCGAAACCGCGTGGCGAATGGTTCGACGTACTGGTGACGGGAGGCAGTCAGGGATCGCGCACGCTGAATCAGGCGGCGCGGGAAAGCTGGCCGCTTTTCCGGCAGGCCAACGCGCGAGTACGAATGGTCTTGCAGACGGGACCCGCGGCGTACCCGGAACTGGCGCGCGAGTTCGAACAGTCAGGCATGCCGGGACGCGTGGTTCCGTTTCTCGATGACATGCCCGCGGCCTTCGCCGAGGCGGATCTGGTGGTGTGCCGGGCCGGCGCCGGGGCGGTGGCCGAGCTGGCCGCGGCCGGCAAGCCGGCCATCCTGGTGCCGTTCCCCTATGCTGCGGACCAGCATCAGTTGCGCAACGCGGAAACTCTGGCGCGGGCCGGCGCTGCTCGCCTGGTGGAAGACCGCGAGATGAACGGTCGCCGACTGTTCGAGGAGGTGACCGCGCTCGCCGCGCGGCCCCAGGAGCTGGAGGCGATGGCGCGGGCGGTGCGACGGTTTGCGCGTCCGGATGCGGCCCGGCGCGCGGCCGCGGCTCTGCTGGAAGTGGCGCGCAGCCGGCGAGCGGTTGACAGGGAGCAACGGGAGTCGAAACAATAGGCTAGAAAAATGTTTCCTTTTCAGCAGCAATCCTCGGGCCCGCCAGTGCTCTTCGCTCCCCAGCACCTTCACTTCACGGGCATCGGCGGCATCGGCATGAGCGGCATCGCCGAGATCCTGCTCCAGCTCGGCTTCACCATCAGCGGCTCGGACCTCAAGTTGTCGCCCGTGACCGAGCGGCTGGCGCGTCTGGGCGCACGCATTTACGAGGGGCACGATCCCGCGCATGTGGCCGGCGCGCGCGCCTTGGTCGTCAGCTCGGCCGTGCCACCGGACAACCCCGAAGTGCAGGAGGCCCGCCGCCTGCAAATTCCCATCATCACGCGCGGCGAGATGCTGGCCGAACTGATGCGCCTGAAATACGGCATTGCGGTGGCGGGCAGTCACGGCAAGACGACCACGACCTCCATGCTGGCTACCGTCCTGGAACAGGCCGGTCTGGATCCGACGGTGGTGGTAGGCGGGCGCCTGCGGGCCTTCGGAGGCGCCAACGCGCGCATCGGTCGCAGCGTGTACCTGGTGGTCGAAGCGGATGAAAGCGATCGCTCCTTTCTGAAGCTGGCTCCCATTCTGGCCGTGATCACCAACATTGACCGCGAGCACTTGGATCACTACCGCTCGCTGGAAGAAATCCTGGAGGCCTTCACCGAGTTCGCCAACCGCGTGCCCTTTTACGGGGCGGCAGTGATGTGCCTGGATGACGAAAACGTGCAGAAAATTCTTCCCGCCGTGCGCCGGCGCGTGATCACATACGGCACGCACGCGCAGGCCGACGTACAGATTCGCGAGGCGGAGGCCGCGCACTTCTCCAGCCGTTTCCGCCTGCGCCGAGGCAGCGACGATCTGGGCGAGTTCCGGCTGCGCGTGCCGGGGTTGCACAACGTGCTCAATGCGGCTGCGGCCACGGCCACGGCTTTGGAGCTGGGGGTCGCGCCCGATGTGATTCGCGAAGCGCTGGCTGGGTTTGCCGGGGTCGAGCGTCGCTTCCAGGTTTACGGCGAGGCGGCTGGGGTCACCGTCATTGACGACTATGCGCATCACCCGGCCGAGATCCAGGCCACGCTGGCCGCGGCCCGCCAGTGCCGCTACGAGCGCTTGCTCGTGATTTTCCAGCCCCATCGCTACACGCGCACCTATCACTTGATGGAGGACTTCGCTCGCTGTTTTTATCAGGCGGACGCGGTCTGGGTCCTGGATATTTACGCGGCCTCCGAGCCGCCGCTGGAAGGGGTTCACGCGAAGCAGTTGGTGGAACGCATGCAGGCTCACGGTCACCGGCACGTCGAGTACGCCGGCACGATCGAGCGCGCGGTGGAGGCAGTGGTGGCGGAGGCGCGTGCGGGCGACGCCGTGCTCACGCTGGGCGCCGGCAACGTCTGGCAGGCTGCCGAGCCCATTCTGGAAGCCCTGCGAAGGAGGGAAAGCGGTGGCGCGTAATCGTGGCGCGCAGGCTTTGGCGGAGCCGCCCGAACCCGATCCGGCGCCGGTGCCCGAGCCTCGGCCCATTCGCGTGCGTAGCCGCACTCCCGGCTGGCGGGCGAAGATGCGGACCGCCTTGCGCCTGGGCGCCTGGCTGCTCGCCGGCGCGGCCTTGGGAGGGGCGTTGCTCGGGCTGAGGCGCTTTCTGCTGGAGGATCCGCGATTCCGGCTTCCGGCCACCGAATGGGAAGCGGACGGGCGCGCGCTGGTGATCCGGGGAGTCCGATGCACGCCACGCAGCGAAGTTCTGGCGGTGTTTCGACCCGATCTCGGCCGTTCCATTTACGCGGTATCGCTCGGCGAGCGCCGCCGCCGACTGCTGGCCATAGATTGGGTGGCGGACGCCACGGTGATGCGGCGCTGGCCGAACCGGCTGGAAGTCCGCATCCGGGAACGGCAGCCCGTGGCTTTCGTGGTGAACGACGCGGCCGGCCAGGGACCGGGGCAGCCGGCCCTGGTGGATGCCGAGGGCGTGTGGTTGCGCTGGCCGGCTCAAGGGCGCTTCGCGTTGCCCGTTTTATGGGGAGTGCACCCGGAGCAGTCGCGCGAGCTGCGGCGGAATCGGGTACAGCTCATGCTGCACGTGCTCCGGCAGGCCAGGGAGCGGGGGGCGCAGATTTCGGAAGTGGATCTCAGCAATCCGGAGAACGTGATCGTCACCCAGGTTTACGAAGGGCGCGCCCTGCGACTGATGCTGGGACGGGAAAACCTCGGAGCGCGCCTGAAAGCTTTTCTGGATTACTATCCGCAGATTGCGCGATGGGCGCCGGAGGCCCGTTCCTTCGATCTGCGTGTGGACGGGCAGGTGCGGGTGGCGGATCCTCCGGGCGGCGTGGCACCGGCTCGCTCGGGTGAGGCCGGCGGCAAGGGAGCAGGACGTGGGCGCTAAAACAATTTTTGGTGTTGGTGTAGACGCGGGCAGCAACCGCACGCGCGTGGCGGTCCTCGAGGTGACAGGCGACCTGGTGCGTCTGGCCGGCTACGGCGAGACCCGCTCGGAAGGGTGGAAACGCAGCCGCATCGCCGACGCCCGGGCCGTGGCCGACTCCATTCGTGCGGCCGTGCGCGAGGCGGAGCGTTCGGCACAGATTCCGGTGGTGTCCGCGGTGCTGGGCGCGGGCGGCGCCGCGGTGGGCTGTGAGTACAGCAGCAGAGGCTACGAGGATGACTACCGGCGCAAGCTCACCCAGGCGGACGTGAATCTGGTCATCGAGCGCGCAGCCCACGTGCAGCTCGGCGAGGATCGCATGCTGCTGCATCTGTGCCTGCGCGAGTTCAGCGTGGATGGCCGCCGCGGTTACCGCGATCCGCGGGGGCAGAGCGGCGTGAGTTTGCAGGCCCACGTGAGTCTCATCACGTTTTCCACGCGCGAGCACGACACGCTGGTGGGCGCCGCCAATCAGGCCGGGCTGGCGGTGGAGGAAACCGTCTACGAGCCGGTGGCGGCAGCGTACGCTTGCCTGCGTGCAGAGCACCGGCGCGGCGGGGTCATGCTGGTGGACATCGGGGCGGAATCGGCGGATCTGGTCGTTTATATGGGTGATTCCCTGGTGCGGGCCTCGAGTCTCGAACTGGGCGGCGCGCGTTTCACCGAGGACACCGCGGATGGCCTGAACATCACGCTGGTGGATGCGGAAGCGGTCAAGCTCCAGTACGGTTCCGCCGTGCGCGATCCCGAGGCCGCCCGCAGCCTGATCGAATTGCCTGCGCCACCAGGGCGGCAGCCTCGAACGATCCCGCGCGAGGAGCTGGCGTTCATTCTCGAGTGCCGGGCCGAACAACTGTTCCGGTGGGTCCGTCGTGAGTTGCTGCGAATTTGTCCGGAAGGCAGGCTGTACGGAGGCGTCGTGCTGTGCGGTGGCGCGTCGCGGCTGCCTGGCATGTGCGATGTGGCCGAGGCCGTTGTCGGACTCGACGCCTATCTGGGGCTGCCTGCCGGCATCCGCGGGTGGCCGCCCGCACTCAACGATCCTGCCTGGACCACGGTGGCGGGGCTGGCGATGTACTCGGCGCGACTCAAGCAACGCGAACGCGAACGCCGCCGGAGCCTTTTCAGCAGGATTTTCGGATAGGCTGCAAGCCGGCCAGTGAAGACGGGGAGGTGCAAGATGGCGCTCCTGGATCCTGAATCCAACGGATTGAAATTCGAGATTCACGAAGAGGCGCCGCCGCGCCCGAAGATTCGGGTGATCGGCGTGGGCGGCGCGGGGTCGAATGCCGTGGCCCATATCATGGCGGGCGGAATGGAGGGCGTCGAGTTCTGGGTCGTGAACACGGACCTGCAGGCTTTGCGCGCCTCGCCTGTTCCCAACAAGCTTGCCATCGGGAGCCGCATTACGGGAGGGCAGGGCGCGGGCGGAGATCCCGAAGTCGGGCGCCAGGCGGCGCTGGAAGACACGGAACGGCTGCTCGAGGTGCTGCAAGGCGCCTCGATGGTTTTCATCGCGGCGGGCCTGGGTCGCGGAACGGGCACGGGCGCCGCGCCCGTGATCGCTTCCATGGCGCGTCAGATGGACGCGCTCACGGCGGCGATGGTGACCAAGCCATTCACGGTCGAGGGTCCGCAGCGCATGGAGCTGGCCGAACAGGGCTTGCAGAGGCTGGCGGAAGCTGTAGATGCGCTCATCACCGTCCCCAACGATCGCTTGCTCGCCCTTGCCCCACGCGGCGCCAGCATTCTGGAGGCTTTCCGCATGGCTCACGAAATCATGCGGCGGGCGGTGCAGGAGATCGTCGAGATCATCCAGACCCCCGGCCTGATCAACCGCGACTTTGCCGACATTCGTTCCGTGATGCGGGGCGGCGGGCTGGCGGTGCTGGGCACGGCGGTGGCACGCGGAGAAAATGCAGCCGTGGAGGCGGCGCGGCAGGCGATCAATTGTCCGCTGGTGGAGGGTGCTTCGCTGGCGGGCGCGCGCAACGTGCTCGTGCACGTCACCGGTTCCAGCCGCCTGGGCATCCATGAGCTGCACGAAGCCTGTCAGGTGGTTCGCGAAGCCACGCGCCGACCGGATGCCGAGGTCAGCCTCGGCGTTGTGCTGAACGAGTCCATGGCGGACGCCGTCAAGGTAAGCGTCATCGCCACTGGTTTTACCTCCGTGCCCGAAGCCGAGACGGCCTCCTTCGACGAAAGCTGGCGCGCCATCCCCGCGCCGCCGGCCTCGCCTCAACCTGCGCAAGCCGCTGAGGCTGCGGTCCCGTTGCCTGCCGGGTTCACAGCGCGGGATGAGGTAGCGGAGCCGGATTTGACCGAACCCGCCGAGGACGATTACGATCTGGAAGACTTGGATACCCCAGCGTTCCGGCGCCGGCGTCGCCTGACGCGTTAGGCGCGGCCCTGCACCCGAAAAAATCTCGCCAGCACGGGCGTTTTGCGGTAAAAACAAAGTGTAGGCTTTTTGTCGAGGAGCGGCTGTGGAAAATTTCGCCCGTCCCGTCCAACACTCTCAGCTCAGAGCACTTGCTGGAACGGGGTGCGGGCCGGTTTTCCACTCTGCCTTGCAGAGGCTTTCACACAACGCAAGTCGAGGCAAACAGGCATCGGTGCTGGATGCTTGCCAACAGGCGAAGTTCACCGTAAGTTAGAAAACTGGCCATGGCGACGCCGGATCTTGCACTGGAGAAAGGGTTGCCCGCCAACACCGAGGCGGAACGTCTCATCCTGGGCTGCATCCTGCTGGATGATTCCCTTTATCCGCAGGTAGCCGGCTCGCTCAGCGCGGATGACTTTCATCTGGAAGCTCACCGGCGCATCTTTCTGCGCATGGGCGAGCTCTATGAGCGGGGCGAACGGATTGACCGTGTCACCGTGGCGCACGAGTTGCAGCGTCACGGGCAGTTGGAGTCCTGTGGCGGCCTGAGCTACCTCGTCTCGCTGGACGAAGGCCTGCCCCAGGGACTGAATCTGGAAAGCTACATCCGTATCGTTCGCGACAAGGCGACCTTGCGTCGCCTGATCTTTACCGCCCAGAAAGTGATTGACCGCTGTCTGCTGGGCGAGGAGGATCCGGACCAGATCCTGGCTTCCGCCGAAGAGTCCCTGCTGCGACTGGGCGAATCGCGCGTCAGCAGCGGCTTGCTCACGCCGCGCGAGGTGATCGAGGGTTACCCCGGCGGCGTCAACGCGTTCCTGGATCCCAACCAGCGGATCAAAGGCATCTCGACCGGCTTTCTGAAGTTCGACGAGATGACCGGCGGATTGCACCCGGGCGAGCTCATCATTCTGGCGGCGCGACCCGCCATGGGCAAGACGGCCATGGCTCTCAATATCGCCCAGCACGTGGCGATGGGACGTCAGCCGCGTCCGGTGGCCATCTTTTCGCTGGAGATGGCTAGGGAGTCGCTGCTGACTCGTTTGCTTTGCGCCACGGCGCGCGTGAACAGTCACAAGTACCGCGCCGGGTATCTGAACGCGGACGAGAGGCGAAGGCTGAGTCTGGCCGCCACCCAGTTGGTCGAGGCGCCCTTGTTCCTGGACGACACGCCGGGCATCAACCTCATGGACATGCACGCCAAGCTGCGCCGGCTCAAGGCCGAGCACGGCCTGGCTCTGGTCATCGTGGATTACCTGCAATTGATGAGCGGGCGCGGGCGCTACGAGAACCGCGTGCAGGAGATCAGCGCCCTGTCACGCGGCCTCAAGTTGATGGCCAAGGAGCTGGAAGTGCCCATGCTCGTTCTTTCCCAGTTGAACCGCGCGCCCGATCTGCGCGACGGCGATCACCGCCCGCAGTTGAGCGATCTGCGCGAGAGCGGCTCCATCGAGCAGGACGCCGACCTGGTGGCTTTCATCTTCCGCGAAGAAGTCTACAAGCCGGATCGCGCCGATCTGCGCGGCAAGGCCGAGCTGATCATCGCCAAGCAGCGCAACGGCCCCACGGGCAAGGTCCACCTGTTGTTCATCAAGGAGCTGACCAAGTTTGAGAATCCGGTCTCGGACCTGGAAGAAACTGTCCCGCCCTTCGAGGATTGAGACCGCGCAGGCGAGCGGCGTTCAGATCGAGAAGACCGCCCCCGTATCCGCGCTGGTCACGAAGTGCGAATAGCGGGCCAGCCAGCCGCGCTTCACCTTGGGCTCGAACGGCGGCAGAGAAGCCAGCCGCCGCTGGATTTCTTCGTCGCTGAGTCTGACCTCCAGCCGTCGCGTGCGCGCGTTGATGTAGATGCGATCGCCCGGTTGGAGGGCGGCGATGGGCCCGCGGGCCGCCGCTTCCGGCGAGACGTGACCGACGCACAGGCCGCGGGTCCCGCCAGAGAAGCGTCCGTCGGTGATCAGCGCGGCGCGAATTCCCGCGCCCTGGATGGCGGAAGTGGGCGTGAGCATTTCCTGCATGCCCGGGCCGCCGCGCGGTCCTTCGTAGCGGATGACGACTACGTCGCCGTCGCGCACCTGGCCGCCGAGGATGCCAGCCACCGCGTCTTCTTGCGATTCGAAAATGCGGGCCGGGCCTTCGAATTCCATCATGTCGGGATCCACGCCGGCCGTCTTGACGACTGCGCCGCGGGGCGCCAGGTTGCCGAAGAGAATGGCGAGGCCGCCGGTGTTCGAGAACGCATTGTCGCACCGGCGGATGACGTCGCCATCGGGCTCCGGCGCCGCTTGCACGGCATCCGCCAGGCTGCCCGTGACCGTGGGCACATCGAGACGCAAGAGGCTGCCGGGCCAGCGCGCCGCTTCTTTGAGAATCGTCGGGATACCGCCCGCGCGGTGCACGTCTTCGACGTGGACCTCGGGACGGCTGGGCGAAACCTTGCACAAGGTGGGCGTGGCGTCAGAGATCGCGTTGAGGCGATCCAGATCGAAGGGGATGCCGGCTGAGTGCGCGATCGCCAGGGTGTGCAGAACCGTGTTGGTGGAGCCGCCCATGGCCATGTCGAGCACGAACGCGTTCACCAGAGCCTGCTCGTTGACGATATCGAGTGGACGGATGTTCTGCTCCAGGCAGCGCTTGAGGGCGTGCGCAGCGCGTCGCACCAAAGTTATTCGTTCGGGATTCAGTTCGGTGCGCCCGTCCTCGCGCCAGCGTTCGGCGGGGAGGGTGCCGTTGCCGGGCAGAGCCAGGCCCAGGGCTTCCGCCAGGCAGTTCATCGAGTTGGCCGTGAACATGCCCGCGCAACTGCCGCAGCCGGGGCAGGCTGTCTCCGCCAGTCGCCGCAACTCTTGTTCGCTTATCTTGCCCGCCGCGTGACGCCCCAAGCCTTCAAAGACGGTGATGAGATCCGTGCCGCCGGGTCCAGCCAGCATGGGACCGCCGCTGACGTACACCGCAGGAATATTGATGCGGACCATGGCCATCAGCATCGCCGGCACGATCTTGTCGCAATTGGCGATGCCGATCCAGGCGTCGCAGGGATGAGCCCCGATGATGGACTCGATCTGATCCACGATCAGCTCGCGCGAGGGCAGCGAGTATTTCATGCCGAAGTGCCCCATGGCGATACCGTCGTCTATGGCCGCGCCCACGTTGGCGTACCAGACGTTGAAACCCAGCGATCGCAGCTCCTCGCGCAGCACCGCGCCAATGCGGTCCAGATGCGCATGGCCTGGGATCTGGTTTGTGTACGAGTTGATGATGGTGACAAAGGGCTTGTTCAGATCATCCAGCGAGGAAATGACGCCCGCAGCCTTCATCAAAGCGGCTGCCGGCAGAAGGTGCCGCTCTTCGCGAAAAATGCGGCTGCCACGTCTCCGTACGTTTTCGATGCCAGGATTCATGCAAGACATTTTCGCACGCCGGCGCTTTGGCTATAATTCCGGGCGTATGCGGATCGCGGCGATTCTGATCCTGTTGGCGCAGTCGCTGGCGGCGCAGGAAGGCTTTTACCGCTTCGCGGTCGAGCGAGACCGGCTTTCCGGGGCGCCCGATTTCAGTTGGCTCAACCGCCCGCTCACCCCCGCGGATCGGCTGTTCGTTTGCGGCGCGCATTTCTGCCGCGTAGGGCCTGATCTCAAGCCTGGCACTGGTGATGACGAGCGCGTGAGGCTGTTCGGAACCAACGCCGTCTTCGGAGGCAATTTCCCGGAGGAAGCCGACGCCCAGCGCATCGCGCGACGACTGCGGCGGCTCGGCGTGAACGTGGTTCGCCTCCATCATATGGACACCTCGCCGGATCGCAATCCCGGGGAGGCCCGCAGCATTCTCACCACCGATCCCTATCCCACCCTGAATCCGGTCTCGGTCCGTCGCTTGCGGCGCTTTCTCGACGCGCTGAAGGCCGAGGGCATTTACGTGAACGTGAACCTGCACGTGGGCTACGAGTTCCGGCCGGCGGTGGATCAGGTCCCGCCTCTGCCGGGCTCCGACCGCCTGCCCACCCAGAGCAAGCCGCTGCACATTTTTTACCCGCGCATGGTGGAGCTGCAACTGGAGTTCACGCGTCGCCTGCTCACGGCGCTCGAATTGAGAGGCGATCCCGTGCTCGCCATGGTGGAAATCAACAACGAAAGTTCGCTCGTGGACGCCTTTCAGCGCGGCCTGCTGGAGCGCACCGTGCTCGGCGAGTACAAGACCGAGCTGGAGCGACAGTGGAATGCGTTCCTGGGAACGAAATACCGCACGACGGACGCTCTGCGCGCCGCGTGGGGAGAGCTGCCCGCGGGCCAGTCGCTGGATGCGCGCAACGTGGCTTTGCCCCAACGACAGGCGCCCGCCGCGGTGCTGAACGACTTCCTCGCTTTCCTGGCCGAGCGCGACGCCGAGTATCTGCGCCGCATGCGAGCCGTGGTGCACGAGGTCACCGATCGTTGGGTTCCGGTCACCGGCACGCAGGTGGGCTTCGGTGGCAATCTGCTTCACTTGGATTCGCACGCCGCGATGGATTATCTGGACAACCACTTTTACGTGGATCACTACAACTTCCCCAACGTCCGCTGGGACGCGCGCGACTGGCGCATTCGCGACAGCTCTTCGGTGGGCAGCGGGCTGGCCGCTTTCCTGAATATGGCGGCGGCGCGCGAGTTCGGCCGGCCCTACACGGTGAGCGAGTTCAACCAGCCTTGGCCCAACCGGCAGGCGGCCGAGATCGTGCCCACGCTGGCCGCGTTCGCTGCCTTCCAGGACTGGGACGGGATCATGCATTTCGCCTACGCGCACAACCGGGAATGGGACAGCAAGGTTCCCAACGGCTTCGATCTCAACGCGGATTGGACCAAGTTCGTCAGCTTCGGGCAGGCCGCGCTGATCTATCGCCGCGGTTTGGTGCGGGAGGGCGGCAAAATCATCGCGCTGCCGGTCTCCTCCGCGCTGCGGCTGCGCGCCGCCCACGAGGGCAAGGCAGGGGCCGTGGCCGCGGCGCTTCAGGCTTTTGCGAACTACGAACCTGAGCTGGCGCTGATCCATCGCGTGGGGCTTGAGCGGCGGGAGGACACGCGGTCGCCGATGCTGCCGAAACCTTCCGCTCCGTTCCGTTCCGACACTGGAGAGCTGGTCTACGATCGCGAAGCTCGCGTGCTGGTGATTCAGGCCCCGCAGGCGGCGGGCGTTTTCGGCTTCGTGGAGCGGAGGAAAGTGCAAGCGGGAGCTTTGGAAGTCGAGCTGGGGCCCACGGCGCGCGGCTTCGCTGCCATCCTGTTGACGGCGCTGGACAGCCGGCCCATCGAAAAGTCGCGCCGACTCCTGCTGACCACGCCCGGGTGCACTTTTGGCACGCAGCCTGGCACGGATCCGCCGCGCATGCAACGGCTGATCCTCTATCCGGGAACGACGGACTGGTACACGATCGAGCCTGAGCCGGGTTCCACGCGGCCTTCGGGTCCGCGCAGCGCGGGCGTCGAGCCGATCTGGATGGAGCGCGTGGAAAGTTACGTGACGCTGAGGACGGCGGCGCGCGCGTTGCAAGTCTATCCGCTCGACGGGTCGGGCGCACGCTTGAATGCGCTCCCGGCTGACGCGGTTCAACGCGTCAAAGGCGGCTACCGCATCCACCTGCAGGCGGATGGGCAGCCGCCAGCGCCCTGGTACGAGATCGTGGTCGAGTGAACGACTGCGCTCAGAATTCCAGCCGGATCGCCAGTTGCACGTTGCGATTGTTCTTGGCCCGGCTGATCACAGCCGCCGCCGGGACGTCCACGTTGTTCTCCGGCGGGTAGAAGTTGGGTCGGTTCGGCAAGTTGAATGCTTCCGCGCGGATTTGCACGCTGCGGGACTCGCCCCAGCGGATCCGGCGCGACAGCGAAGTGTTGATGACGACCGAGCCCGGCGCGTCCAGAATGTTGCGCCCCGAGTTACCAAAGCGATAGGCGCCGGTGGGAACCACAGGGAACGCGTAGCGATCGAACCAGCGATCAGGCGTGGGGTTGGGTACCGTGCCTTTGGCGATGCGGTCCGGCCGCGTGGCTTCGCCCGCGCTGTAGTTGACCGCGGAGACGCGCGGCGTAAAAGGCGGTCCCGTGTAGAGCGTGCTGGTGCCCGCAAGCTGCCAGTCGCGCGCCAGCCAGTGGCGTGACAATTTCGGCGTCCAGACGAAGCTGGCGGCGAAGGCGTGCCCGATATCGAAGTCCGACCGGCCCCGCTCCAGCCTCAGGTTGCGCGAATCCTGCGCCATGGGGAAGTTGTACTGCATCGTGCCGCCCGTGTTGGAGGATTCGTCGAGCGATTTCGCATAAGTATAGGAGGCGCGCAAAAAGAGCTGTTTGGAGAAGCGCCGGCGGATCGTCAACTGTCCCGAGTTATAAATGGAATTCGACCCGTCGTTGATGATGTTGATGCTGCCGAAGAACGGGTAAGGCCGGATGTTGCGGGTTTCGTAGGTGCGGCCCGGCTGATTGATATCGTAGCGGCGCGGCAAGTGCGTTCCTTTGGATCCCGCATAGGCCAGCTCCAGGGCGAATCCGGCGATCTCCCTTTCGATGGTCAGGTTCCAGGCTTGCAGGTACTGCGATTGCGGTTCCGGATTCTCCTGCCCGTAACTGGAGTTGACGCCCGAGAACCCGCGCCGGGAAAGCGGGAACGGATTAGAGAGCGTGAGAATCGTCGGGTCGCTGGTCACGCGGCTGAAGGTCTCGGTGATGGAGAACGGGAAGGTGTCGGAGAACTCGTCCATCCGGTAGAGCGAGCTGGTGCCGTAAAAGATGCCGTAGCCGCCGCGGACCACGCTCTTGCGGCTCCCGAAAGGCCGCCAGGCGAAGCCGAACCGGGGCGCCAGATTGGTCCAGTCGTTCTTGACGATGGTTGGCGGCAGCCCGACTTCGGAAGCCTTGACGACGTAATTCGTCAGGCCCGTGCTCGTGAGCCGCTGTTCAAACTCTTCCCGCGAGAGAGTTCCGGTTCCCGCAACGACCACCTTGGCGAGGGGCGGCATGAACATGGCCAGCGCGCCGAACTTTTCGCGCGGCGGCTTCATGATTTCGTAGCGCAAGCCCAGATTGAGCGTGAGCGCAGGGGTAAGTTTGAGGTCGTCCTGGAAGAACGCCGAGTAACTGGAAACCAGATGATAGGGCCCGGCAGCGTCGAGCTGGCGGCGAGAGCTGGTAATCCAGCCGAGCACGTAATCGGCTATCGAGTGGCCCGTGAAGCGCCCGTCGAAGCTGACGCGGCCCCGCGTGTCCCCATAACTGCGCGAGAAATACTGGTAACGCAGGAAATCGCCGCCGAATTTCATGTTGTGACGGCCACGAATCCATGTAGCGCTGGCCGCATACTGATAGTTGTTGTAAGCCCAGATCTTGGGGATGTCGTAAGCCGGGCCGAGGATCATGTAACCGGTGACCTGGACATAAGGCGGGCCCGCCGCGATCGGATTGCGTGTCCCGCCGTAAAAGCCGGTTTCCGCGGCCCAGTCCTTGTCCCGGCTGTAGGGCCAGACCTGATAATTGGTGCGGCGAGAGAAGTTGGCGCTGGCCTCGAGGTAAGCCGAAGGCGTAAGCGATCGCAGATAGCGGATGTAGGAAAGTAGCTGCAACGTATCGTTGGTGGAACCGAACAGGGGGATGGGCGAGCGGGTGGCCATCACCGGATCCCAGTTATGGGCCGGCCGCCAGAAGGCGCCCAGGGTCAACCGGTCCCGCGCCGAGAGATTGTGGTCGGCCTTGATGCCGAAGTTGTTGGAGTTGTCGGTGGCGTTGCCCTGGGAAATGTAGTTGTAAACGGCGGAGCGGAAATTCGGCGCCGGCCAGTACTGCGCCAGTTTCAAAGCTACGGGATCGAGGCGGGTCGGTGGAATCTGGTTGCCGGGGAACGGCGCGTTGGCCAACGTATCGCGAATCGTGACCGGTTTGCCGTAGACGTCGGTGGCGCGGGAAAAATCGCCGCGCAGGAGTTCGGGTTCAGGCACCAGCGCGCGCACGCTCTCGCCGTTGATCAGGCGCACGGTTTCCCAGGTGAACATGAAGAAAGTCCGGTTGCGGCCATCATAGAGGTGAGGCAGGTACAAGGGGCCGGACAGCGTGGCGCCGAACTGGTGGCGCCGCAGCTTGTCTTTCTGGACCGAGAAAAATCCTTTGGCGTCGAGGGCGTCGTTGCGCATGAACTCATAGAGCGAACCGTGGAACTGGTTCGTACCGCTCCTGGTGACGACGGTGAGCATGCCGCCGGCGTAACGCCCGTATTCGGCAGAGAAGCCGTTGGTGAGCATCTTGAACTCGAGCACGCCTTCCAGCGGCGGCGCGATCATCGCACCGGTATTGCGCCGCTGCGTGTTGTTCATGCCGTCGAGCAGGAAGCCCGTGTTGTCGGCGCGAGCCCCGTTGACCGCATAAGATCCGTCCGCGCCCTCGGCTTTCGGGATCACGCCGCCCGTCAGCAGAGCCAGATCGGAAAAACTGCGGCCGTCGAGCGGCAGCTCCTTGATTTCCTCCTGCGTGGTGACCTCGCCCCGCGTGCCCGTCTCGGTGTTCAGCACGACCGGTGTCTCGGTTACGGTGACGGTTTCGGTGGCGGCGCCGACCTCCAGCGTGATATCCACGCGCAGAACCTGGCCGACGGCAAGCGTCAGCTCGTCACGGCGGTACGTGCGGAAGCCGGGCAGCGAAGCTTCCAGCGAGTAACGTCCCGGATCCAGATACGGGATCGTGTATTCGCCGATTTCGTTCGAGCTGGCCTGGTGCACGATGTTGGTGTCGAGGTTGGTGACCTTGACCGTGACGCCGGGCGCCACGGCCCCGGTCGGATCCGTAATCCGCCCTACCACGCTCGCGGTGGGCGTTTGGGCATGAACGATCAAAGCAAGTACGAACCAACTGCTCAGAATGAGACCCCGTCGCATAGCGACCTCCCGAAGCCGGCCTTCATTCGTCCCCGGGAATTTCTGTTCCCTGTCAAATCGAGTATACAGCAGCCCTGTTTTTGCCCGAGTGACCGAAGGCGCCGCGCGGGGCCGGCGATTCCGGGCGGAGGCGGACTCAGTGACATGGTCGGTGTGCACGGCGAGTTCTCCGAGTCATGCTCCGCATGCCGGCTGGCGATGGGGGAAGCGGTCGGCCCACATCGAAGTAAGAGCGATTTCAGTTGACAGACAGGGCAGCACGGTGTCATTTTTATTCCTCGGGAGTGGCAGGCATGGGCGGGAATGGACAGCCAAGCCAGAGCAGCCGCCTTTGGCGCGTGCTGTACTTCACGCGGAGCGCCGCGGCGGAACACTCTGTAGTGCAACGCAAGGGTGCACGGCTTAGCCTCTCGGAGACGGTGCTCACGGAACTCGGCCGCAAGGCGGGCTTCGAGGTCGAGTGTACGAAAGACGGGCGGGTGTTTGACGGTGATCTGGACCGCTACGATGTCATCGCTTTTTACACCAGCGGAGATCTCACGGCCCAGGCTTCGGATGGTTCGCCGCCCATGAGCCCGCGAGGCAAGCAACGGTTGCTGGCGGCCATAGCCGGCGGGAAGGGCTTCGTGGGCTTTCACTCCGCCGCGGACACGTTTCATTCCCCAGGCAAGCGCGACGAGAACCAGGCGGAAGTGGATCCCTACATTGCCATGCTGGGTGGTGAAGCTTTGGTGCACGGGCCCGAGCAGGAAGCCGCCCTGTTCCTGACTACACGGAAGTTCCCGGGAATCAGCTTGCTGGGAATGGCTGAAAGCATCTCGTTTACCGATCATTGGTACACCTTCAAGAATTTCCAGCGCGACCTGCACGTGCTCGTGGTTCAGGAGACCCGGTACATGCAGGGAGCGGCCTACCGTCGCCCGGATTTCCCTTGCACTTGGGTACGCCGCCACGGGGAGGGGCGTGTGTTCTACACCTCCCTGGGACACTCCGAGGAGATCTGGACGAATCCTTTCTTTCAAGCCATCATTCTGGGTGGTTTGGCGTGGGCCGCCGGCCGCGCCGAGGCGGACGTGCGGCCGAACATCGAAGAAGTTACCCCACATGCCTGGCAGCTCAAAGCGGGCTGAGGAGGCGAGCATGGCTGACGATGCGGTTACGCGACGCGAGTTTCTCTCGAACGTAGTGGGCGCCGGGACCTTGGGGGCAGCCGGTGCTGCGCCCGATCCCCGCAAAACCCGCAGTTACAACCCTGACATGGAATACCGGCGGCTGGGGCGCACCAACCTGATGATTTCGGCCGTGAGCCTGGGCGGCCATTGGAAGCGCATCCCTTACAAGCCCGGTACCGAGGAGTTCAAGAAGAACCGCCGCGACGTGGTTTACGCCTGCCTGGAACACGGCATCAATTACGTGGACGCGTGCTCCCGATCGGAAGTCTTGGTCTACGCCGAGGCGGTCAAGGGCCGGCGCGAGGAGATTTACTTCGGTTTTGACAGCACGGGAGCGCGTGACCCGAAAATCGCCGGGTCCCTCGAAAAACTGAAGGAAGGCTTCGACGAAACTCTGAAGGCCGGCGGCCTCGATTACGTGGACCTGTGGCGCATAACGATCCGCGAGCACGCCACGCGCAACACGCCGGAGGAGATCGAAAACGTGGTGGCCGCCCTGGAGTGGGCCAAGCGAACAGGAAGGGCCCGCTTCACCGGGATTTCCACCCATCACCGTCCCTGGATTGCGGAGGCAGTGGCCAAGTACCCCCAGCTCGAGGTGATCGTCACGCCGTACGCCGCCGGCAGCAAGGAAAAGCCTGTGGGGAGCATGTTCGAGGCCTTCCGCAAGTACGACGTGGGTTTCATCGGCATCAAGCCATTCGCCAGCGGGGCGCTATTCGCTTCCCAGGGCGTACCCGATTCTCCGACCAAACAGGAAGACGACGAGCGGGCGCGACTGGCTCTCCGTTATGTCCTTTGCTGTGACGTGCTGGCTGCGACCATCCCGGGGTTGATCACGGTGGACCAGGTAAAGAACGCTGCCGCGGCAGTCAGGGAGCGGCGGCAATTCGACGAAGTCGAAAGCCAGCGACACCGCGCAGCTATCGAGGCCATGTGGAATCGTCTTCCTCCCAACTATCAGTGGCTCCGAGAATGGGAGTGGGTCTAGCAGCCGGCCCGTAGTCGGAACCAGTCCGGCTCGATCCTGGCCACTGGCGGCCCCGGGGAAGCGAGACTCGAGGGTCTGAGGGGGTCCTGCGCGACCCCGCAGCTCTGCCCACGGCTTCGAGGAGCCGCTGGCTCACGCAAATCCCTGCTGGCCCGACCCTGTGGCTACCCGCGATTCTCGCTCGGCGCCCACGCTTCGGTCTTTAGCGGTCTCAAAGCGTCCACCCGGCCCGGTACGGGGGGTTCACCAAGAGATTGGCCTCGCGGTCATTGGTGATGGTCAGCCTCTCGCTGTCCCACTCGAGATACCGTGCTGTGCGGGCGGCGAGGGTGCCCAGCAATGCGATTTCAGTGAGACGAGTGCCCAGCTCGAAATTGCAGGCTGCCGGTTTGCCTCCTTTGGCCGCCAGAAGCCACTCGCGGTAGTGCCCGATGCTGCGGGGTAAGGTTTTGGGCGGGCGCACGAAATCCCGGAACTCCTTCTCGGGCAACAGCAGCTCTTTTCCGCCGGAAAAGCCGGTCAGCAACTTGCCCTTGGTCCCGACAAACAACAGCCCTGAAGCAGGAAGCGACCGGCGGGGATCCAGCTCGACGGGTCTGGGTGGTCGGAGGCCGCCATCGTACCAGTGCACCCGCAGCGGGGGATGAGAACCGCGGGCCGGGAAATCCCATGTGACCAGGGTGGCGCAACTTTCGGTCTCGGGCGTGTCCACCACGGGAGGTATGAACTCCCGGCCTTCCGGGCTCATGCGAAACAGACCGCGATGGATCTTGACCCGGCTGCCATGCACGCTGGTCGGCGCGCCCAGTTGCAACGCCTCGAAAAACACGTGCAGCGCGTGACAAGCCATGTCCCCCACGGTGCCCGTGCCGAAGTCCCACCAGGCGCGCCACGTCCAGGGATGATACGCGGGATGGTAGGGTCGGTAAGGCGCGGGTCCCAGCCACAGGTCCCAGTCCAGGCCCTCGGGGACCGGCGGACATTCCTCCGGTCGCTGCACGCTGGCGGGGTACAGGGGATGATCGCACCAAACGTGGACCTCATGCACCGGACCGATGACGTCGGACAGCAGCAACTCAGCCGTGCCTTGGGCTGCCTCGCTGGCGGCGCTCTGCACGCTCATCTGGGTTGCGACCCCGGCCTCCCGGGCCGCCTTGGCGACCATGCGGTTCTCGTACAAAGTGTGGGTGAGGGGCTTGGCGCAATACACGTGCTTGCGCAAGCGGAGCGCCGTCATCAGCACAACCGCGTGAGTATGATCGGGTGTGGCGATGATCACCGCGTCAATGTTTTTCTCCTCCTTTTCGAACATGACCCGGAAATCCCGGTAGACCCTGGCCTGCGGGTAGCGTTTGAAAACTCTGGCGGCAAAACCATGATCCACGTCGCACAGGGCGACGATGCGTTCGGTCTCGCAGGCCTCCAGGTAACGACGGCCCATGCCGCCTACACCCACGGCAGCGATCCGGAGCGTGTCGCTCGGCGCCTGATAGCCCTTTCCGCCCAGTACGGAGCGGGGCAGAAACAGCGGCGCCGTCCCGGGTAATACAGCACGACGCGTGATCTTCCCGTCCTGTTCAGCAGCCATGAGGTCGCCTCCTTTTTCGGCAGACGTCGCAGCGCAAGTTGCTCGGAACCCGGCCATTCGTGGACCGTGCCAGCCGCCGCACTGCGGCTTGCCTGTCCTTTCGCTTTACCAGGACAGTTTACCCACCACTGCAATCTTGCGTTGTTCGGACCAAATCGTGCTCGTAACCTGCCCGAACAGGGTGCTGGTGGGCGCTGTGTTAGGTCCGGCGAAGATCGGATGGTTAAAAGCATCCACCGCTTCGCCGCGCAGCTCGAGCTTGAGGCGTTCCTTCAACTGGAAAGACTTGATGAGGGAAAGATCCCAGACGTTCCAATGATGGGTACGCAAGCCGGTAAGACGCAGCGGGAACGTCCGCAGGTTGTAAGCCAACTGTTCAGCCGGGTTCCGGTTGAAGCCTGCTTCTGTGTTGAACCAGCGTTCAGGTTTGCGCTGAGAGCGCGGCAGCACCAAGTCAGCCAATCGCCCGTTAAAGATCACGTTGCCGAACCCGATGGGCGCCCCCGATTGCCACTGGTACATCGCGTTCACCGACCAGCCGCCCCACAGCCGCTTCTGCCCCCACGGGATATCCCAGGTTCCTCGGATCGCGATATGGTGGGGCCGGTCCTGCGGGGAAATGACGTGGTGCGGATGCAGGTCCGAGGCATTTAGAGTCTCGATCGCCTCCATGAACTTGGACCAAGTATAGGCGCCAGAAATGCTGTACCCATGGGAAAAGCGCTTTTCCACTCTCAGGTAGCCGGCGTGATACCAGGAGAATCCGTCGCTGATCGTACCGCTGATCCCGGTGAAGTGAGGAAACGGCAGCAGCAGTTGCTGGCGAGCGACCGTGCGTGCTTGCAACGCGGTTCCTGCGAACTCCGCCAATCCGTAGAAGGGGTTGCTGACCTGGGCTGTCAGCAGGTCAATCGTGGCCTGGTCACGCACTGGCAGCCGGCTCAAGTACTGCGCCGGCAGGGCATCGAAAGCACGATCCATCCCCAGCTTGGTGCCCCGACTGCCGATGTAACCGATCTCTGCTACAACCCGATGCCCGAGCTCCTGTTGGACGTTCAAGCTCCAGCGCTGCAAGTAGCCCGTCCGGCGGCCAGGCACGAAGAACGTGACCGAACGCCCCAAGAATGTCAGCAAGCCTCGCGCGGCTCCAGCAGGCTGGATCAGGCCATTGGGAAAGGGGTTGGCCAGCGTTGCCTGGAAAGTGAGTCCGTTGTCCAGACTGGGGACGATCGGGGTTCGTTCGTTGAAGCCCTGCTGGATTACGTCGTTGCGATCCACCCCCAGGGACTCGAAGAAAATTCCGTAACCAGCGCGTAAAACTGTTTTCGATCGCAACAGATACGCAAGCCCCAGCCTGGGCAAAAAGTTGTTCCTGTCCGGGTCCCACAGTCCGCGGGGCACGCCGCCGACCCCCGCGAATAGCAAACCGCCGATCGTGCGGAAAGTCGTCGGAGGCAGTTCCGGGATGGGGTTTCTGGCGTAGTTGGCTTGCGCGGCCGGCTGGATTGGATTCGGCGTCACAAAGTCGAAGCCACGGTTGGTGCGATTGAATCGCTCCGTGGTCGGCGTTTCGTACTCGTAGCGCAGGCCCACGTTGATGGTAAGTTTTCTTGTGACCTTCCAGTCATCGTGGAAATAGACGGCGGTGTAAGTGGACTGCTCCGCATACGAGTCGTTACGGTCACCGAAGCCGCCGGTGGGCAACCCGAGCAGGAAGGAAGCCAGGCCCTGGCCAATGGGGGCGGGCGGGGAACTGTCCAGCGGCCCGCGCGTCCAGGTGGTTCCGAAATCTATGCTGGGCGAGACGCGCCCGGGGTTGTACTCGTTCTTCTGAAACACCCGGTACTCGGCTCCGAGCCGGAGGGTGTGCGATCCACGAGTATGCGATAGGCTTCCGCCCCCGAAATGGAAGTTCCTCCTGGAGCGAGAGATGGTCTCCGGATTGAGAGCCGTGTAACCGTCTATGTTGATTCCCGGCAAGGCGCGGAAGGCCGGATCCACCTGCGATAGCAAGGTCTGGGAGAATCCCAAGGGCGCCAGGTCCAGGCCGGCGCTTGGCGGGTCGGCGTTGTTGCGCATACGGCCGAAGCCGTAGCGCAAATTCAGCACCAGATCAGGCCTGAGTGTGAGGACATCGTCCAGGACGAGGCTGAAGTGGCGATTTCGTTGCATGAGGCCCTGGGCGTTGTTGCGGAAGATACGACCCTGATCGGCCACCACGAACGAGGTGCTGAAGGATCCGTAGAGCCGTTGCCGCTCGCTGACGACTTGGTCCACCCGGGCCATATGTGCAGACCAGTCGATTCGGTTCGCGAAAGAGTAGAAATAGTTGTTACGCCCGTCTGCCGTGCCGGGCTCGTTGGGCAAGGGATAGAAGCCGAGCAGGTTTTGCGCGACGCGGTCTAGCCGACTGGCCGGGATGCGGTTGCCCGGCAGCGGCTGCCGGCTGAATCGCCCGCCGGGAGCCGGAGCAATGGTCGCCGGGTCGTAGATCTGGTACTGGCCCCCCAGCGCCAACAAATCCGAGAAATCCCCCGAACGCTGGGCCGACGAAGGCACCGTGGCGAACCCCGAGTTAGGCCACAGCCGGAGCATGAAATCGTTGCCGTAGGAAAAGAAGGTGCGGTTACGACCGTCGTAGACTTTGGGAATGACGACGGGGCCGCTGACACTTCCGCGATACCTGTTAGTCAGAGTGTAGGGAAATAGTGCGTCCCGCTTTGCCTTGGTTGGCGGGCCGGTGCGCGTGTCGTACAGCGATCGGTTAACAAAAAAGGGGTTGCTCATCAACGGTCGGCTAATGTGCGAGAAATACAAGTTACCGTGGAATTCGTTGCTGCCCGCCCTTACCACCATATTGACGTGGGAGCCCGTGAAGTGCCCCACCGAGGCGTCGTAGGCCGCAGTTTGTACACGGTACTCCTGGATCATTTCGGGAGGCGGCTGGAACATGATGGTGCCGCCCTGATCCATGTTAGGAATGCCATCCAGGGTGAACTCCGACGATCTGGTTCTGGCGCCTGCGGCTGCCAGATCTGACACGCTGCCTCGCGCCTGCGGCAACCAGCCATGCATGGGCGCATTGGTAGAAATAACGGCCGGCGCGGTCTGCATGAGGTAGGTCAGCCCACGCCCTGCCAGCGGCATGTCTGTTAGCATTCGACTCTCTAAGGCTTGCCCGATGCTGGCCGTCGCCGATTCCAGCAGCGGCGCCTCCGCCGTGACCGTCACGGTTTCTTCCAATGCTCCCAGCTCAAGGGTTATGTCCAGCGCGACGACGTCTCCCACGCGGACCTCAATGGGACCGCGCTCGTGCCGGCGGAAGCCCGCCATCTCCACGATGATCCGGTAGCGCCCGGGCAGCAGGTTTTGCAGGTCATACACTCCGGTCGAACTCGTTACGGTCGCTGTGACCACGTTGGTCTCGAGCTGGATCACCCGCACCGTAGCGCCTACCACCACCGCCCCAGTGCTGTCCGTGACACGACCCGTGATGCGTCCATAAGGATTCTGCGCGAGCAGCGCTACCACGGCGCCGGCGCAGATTAGTGCACACAGTCGAATTCCTCTGGAAGCCAACATCGCCCACCCCCACGGAGAGACATAAGCCCGCGTTTCGAAGCTCGAAACTGCGTGCGGAATTATACCACAGCCCTGCAACACCCGAACCCACGGAGTTGGGGCGTCCTGGTTTCAGAAAAACCTGTCAAGTTTACCGCCGCGGCGCCTGCGGTTCAAGTTCGCGGGTGCCCAACTGCTCCAGCAAGCCTGCCAGCAAGGCGACGCGCTCGGGAATGCGCTCCACGAGCACGGACTCGTTCTCGGCGTGAGCGCCTTCGCCGACCGCACCCAGGCCGTCGAGCGTGGGCACGCCCAGCGCGGCGGTGAAGTTGCCATCGGAGCCGCCGCCGCTGGTGGATTCCTCCAGCTTGACGCCGATCTCTGCGGCCAGCTCGCGCGCCAGCCGAAAAAGTTTCACCGTATCCGACGACCGCTCCATGGGCGGGCGGTTCAATCCGCCGGTGATTTCGATACGGCAGCGCGAATCGTACGGCTTCAAGGCGCGCAGGCGAGCGTCCAGATCGTCGGCATCCGCCAGACGCAAAACGCGAACGTCAATCTCGGCCACCGCCTCGTCCGGGATTACGTTGCTGCGCTGCCCGCCGCGCACCACGTTGGGACTCACGGTCAGACCCCGGGACAGGCGAGTTAATCCGGCCACCCGCTGGATCTGCCGCGCCAGCTCGAGCACAGCGTTGGCGCCGGCGGTGAAATCCACGCCCGCATGCGCCGCTCGCCCCTGCACCCGCAGGGTATAAACGCCTACGCCCTTGCGCGCGGTCTTGAGCTTTCCTTCCAGCCCGGTGGCCGGTTCCAGCACAAGCACAGCCACGCTGCGGCACGCCTCTTTCTCGATCAGAGTGCGCGAGGTAAGGCTGCCAACCTCTTCATCCGAGTTCAGCAGCAGGACGATGCGACGCCGCACCGGACGCCCCAGCGCCGCCAGCACACGCACCGCTTCGATCCCGATGGCGATGCCCGCTTTCATGTCGAAAACGCCAGGCCCCCACAGCCGGCCTTTGGATTGCCGGAACGGCCTGCGCGCCAGCGTGCCCGCCGGCCACACGGTGTCCGAGTGACCGAGCAGCAGGATCTGACCATCCTTGCGCCCCGCGCCCAGATGGAATTCACAGCGCAGGTGCGGTCCGAAACCGCCGCCCCGCAGCTTGCGAATGCGCGCCGCGCCGTCCAGCTCCGAGGCAAGCAACTCGACGAAGCGTTCGATTCTGGCTGCATCGCCGCTCGGAGTTTCGCACTCCACCAGGCGGCGGATCAAATCCAGCGTCTCCTCCAGGCGGTTCCGCGCCTGCCTGATCAATTCCTTCATGGCCTGTTATAATAGCGGCATTCGATGCTGGATATCCAAGCCATTCGCGAGATCCTGCCTCACCGCTACCCCATGTTGCTGGTGGACCGCATCGTGGAAATGGAAGCGGACCGCATCGTGGGGATCAAGAACGTCACCGTGAACGAGCCTTTCTTCGCGGGCCACTTTCCGGATTTCCCCGTGATGCCAGGGGTGCTGATCGTGGAGGCGATGGCGCAGGTGGCGGGCGTGCTCGTGTTGCAGCAGATCCCCGACCGGCACAACAAACTGGTGCTGCTGGCTTCCATCGAACAGGCCAAGTTCCGCCGCCCTGTGCTGCCAGGCGACCAGCTCCGGATCGAGATGAGGCTGGCGCGTCGCAAGGCCACCGTGGCCAAGATGTACGGCACCGCCAGCGTGGACGGGCGCGTGGTGGCCGAAGCGCAAGTCATGTGCAAGCTGGCCGAAAAGCAGCCCGCTCTGGCCGAGGAGCCCGAGCCTGCCGTCGAACCCGCGCCCTGACCCCACCGCATGCCCATCCATCCGACTGCTGTCGTATCGCCGGAAGCCCGGATTGCGGCCAGCGCCGACATCGGCCCTTACTGCATCATCGGGCCCCAGGTGGAAATCGGCGAGCGCACTCGCCTGATGGCCCACGTCTATGTCGAGGGGCCGACCTGGATCGGCGAGGACAACATCTTTTTCCCCTACTCCACCGTCGGCGTCGCTTCCCAGGATCTGAAGTACCGGGGCGAATGGGCGGAAACGCGCATCGGCAACCGCAACCGCATCCGCGAGTTCGTGACGATTCACCGCGGCACGGAGGGCGGCGGGCGGCTGACCTCGATCGGCGACGATAATTTGTTGATGGCCTACGTGCACATCGCGCATGACGTGCGCGTCGGTGACCACGTGGTGCTGGCCAACGGAGTTACCGTGGGCGGACACGTGGTGATCGGGGACTGGGCGGTGATCGGAGCCTTCACGGGCCTGCACCAGTTCTGTCGCGTCGGGCGACACGCCATGATCGGCGGCTACAGCGTGATCACGCAGGACGTGCTGCCCTACTCGCTCACCTGCGGGCAACGGGACGTCAAGGTGTACGGCGCTAACCGCACTGGTCTCGTGCGGCGCGGATTTCCGGAAGCCACCATCGAGAGCTTGCAGCGGGCGTTTCGACTGCTCACGCGTTCGGGGTTGAACACTTCGCAGGCCGTGGCCCGCATTCGCGAGGAAGTGCCGCCCTGTCCCGAGATCGAGGAGTTGCTTGAATTCATCGCCGCCTCCGAGCGCGGCGTCATTAAGTGAGGCTGCCGTGAGCGCCCGCTACGCTGTGATCGCAGGCAACGGGCGTTTCCCTCTGCTGGCGCTCGAACAGGCCCGCAAGCTGGGCCATGAAGTCATCGCCGTCGGGATCCGCGAAGAAGCCTCGCCCGAAATCGAGACCCTGGCGGCGCGCTGCTACTGGATCTCGCTCGGCCAGCTCGGGCGCCTGATCGAAATCCTCAAGCAGGAAGGCGTGAACGAAGTGGTCATGGCTGGTCAGGTCAAACACACCAGCATCTTTTCGGGGATCCGGCCGGACTGGCGCATGGTGAAAATGCTGGCGGGCCTGCGCGAGAAGAATACGGATGCGCTGATCGGCGCCGTGGTGCGCGAGCTGGCGGAGGAGGGAATTCGCGTCAGTGACTCGACCGCTTTGCTGAAGCCCCTGCTGGCCAGCGAAGGCGTGATGACGCGGCGCAAGCCCGATCGCGACGAGCTGGCCGACATCGAGTACGGTCGCAGGATTGCCGGCGCCCTGGCAGCGCTGGACGTCGGCCAGAGCGTGGCGGTGGCGGAACGAGCCTGCGTGGCGGTGGAAGCCATGGAAGGGACCGACGCCATGTTGCGCCGGGCTGCGCAATTGGTCAACGGGCGGCCGCTGCGCCTCGTCAAGGTTTCGCGGCGGCGGAAACACCTGTTGTTCGACGTGCCCGTGGTAGGCGCGGGAACCATTCCGGTCATGATCGAAACAGGGACGACGGCCCTGGCCGTGGATGCCGGTCGCACGTTGATGCTCGATCGCGAGGAGATGCTCAGGGCGGCGGACGCCGCAGGGATCGCCATCGTGGGCTATCCGCCCGAGGAGTGAGAGCCGATCACGCCGCGCTCGCACAGCACGCGGCGGATTTCCGATTCCAGTTCCCGCCACCGCACGGGCTTGGAAACGTAGCCGTCCATGCCTGCCTCCAGGCACCGCTCGCGATCGCCGTTCATGGCGTGAGCCGTCATGGCGATGATCGGAACGTGGCCACCGTTCTCCCGCTCGCGTTCCCGGATGCGATAGGTGGCTTCCAGGCCGTCCATTTCGGGCATCTGAACGTCCATCAGGACCAGATCGAAGCGCGCGGTTTCCAGCTCGGCCAGGGCCTCGTAGCCGTCGCCGGCGAGGGCTGTCTGGTGGCCTTGCTTTTCCAGCATGCGCTGTGCCATCCGGGCGTTAATGGGATTGTCCTCCACCAGGAGAATGCGGAGCGGCGGCAGAGCCTCGCTTGCGGATTCCGAAGGCGTGGACGCTTTGATCGGCGGCGAGCCCTGCCGCATGCGCGCCGTGAAGTGAAACGTGCTGCCCCGGCCCGGCTCGCTATCCAGCCAGAGGTAACCGCCCAGCAGGCCTACCAGTCGTGCGCAGATCGCAAGTCCCAGTCCCGTCCCTCCGTACTTTCGCGTCATGGAGCCGTCGGCCTGACGGAAGGGCTCGAATATGACCGCTTGCTGCTCTTTGGGAATGCCGATGCCCGTGTCCGAGACGGAAAAGCCGAGCTCGAGATCTTCCTCGTTTCGCCCCAGCAGGGAGACCTCAACCGTGACCCTACCCTCCTCGGTGAACTTTACGGCGTTGCTCGCCAGATTTACGATGACCTGGCGCAGGCGCGTTTCGTCTCCGATGAGCCACGACGGGACCTCGGGGGCGATTTTCCACTCCATCTGCACGCCTTTCTGGCGAGCCTGACTCGCGAGCGGCTTGAGAGCGCCGTCCAGCAACTCGGGCAACGAGAAATTCGAGAGGTTGAGTTCGACCTTGCCGGCCTCGATCCGGGAAAAGTCGAGAATCTGGTCGAGCAAGGACAGCAGGGATTCGGCGGAGGATTTCGCCGCTTGGAGGTATTCGCGCTGCTCGGGCGTCAGCTCGGTGGCGAGAGCCAGGCTTTGCATGCCGAGGATGGCGTTCATGGGCGTACGGATCTCGTGGCTGATGTTGGCGAGAAATTCGCTTTTCAGACGGCTGGCCTCCTCGGCCCGCGCCTGAGCTTCTGCCGCCCTAGCGCGCGCTTCCTCCAGCTCGCGGGTGCGCTCGCGGACGGCTTCTTCCAGCCGCTGCCGTGCTCGCAGCAGCAGTCGCAGTCGCAGTCGCGCCACCAGCCATAGGGCAAGCCCCGCCGCGGTGGCTGCCAGGATCTTGAACCATCCCGTCATCCACCAGGCGGGCAGGATCTCAAACGTGTAGCGCGCCGGATGTTCGCTCCAGCGGCGGAAGGCGTTGCGCGCCAGTACCTCGAAGGTGTACCGCCCCGGGGGCAGCCGGTCGAAGCGAACGCTGCGCTCGCGCGTCCACGTCCATTCGGGATCAAGGCCCAGGAGGCGATAACGGAAACGCACCCTTTCCTCGTTGAGGAAGCTCAGAGTGGCGAAGCGGAATTCAAGCGAATTGTGGGCATGGGACAGGCGAGCGGGCGAGCCGGGATCCAGAGTCTTGCGGCCGGCGCTTACGGAGGTGATCACCACCCGAGGCGGCTCATTTTCGACCGAGCTCTCCGGGTGCAGGAAGTGGGAAAGGCCGCGGCTGGTGCCGATCCAGACCGTGCCATCCGAATCGGCATAGAACGCGTCACCATTGCAATCCGGCCAGACGAGGCCATCCCCGGGGCCGTAGTGGCGCCACTCCGTCCCGTCATAAACGTCTACTCCGTTATCGGTGCCCACCCAGATCCAACCACGTGCGTCCACGCCCAAGAACAAGGCCTGGTCGGAGCGAAGGCCATTTTGGCGGCTGAAGTGGGTCCACTCGAGACGAGCGCCCTTGCGCTGAAGCCGTGAGATTCCCACGCCTTCGCGGTAGCCGATCCAGACGCTGCCATCGCCCGCCTCGGCGAGGTAGCCTACGTAATTGCATTTCAGGCCGTCGGCCGTGGTCCATCGCTCCCAGTGGCCATCGTGGAATCTGGCCAGGCCACGCGATCCCGCGACCCAAACGCCGCCGGCTTGAGCCGTACGTAGGTTGAAGAAGATCTCGTTGTCATCGGTGCCCGGCGGGAACTGGCGTTCGAATCGCAGACGGGGCCCGGATCCGGAGCTGCGGAACAGGCCTCGCCGCGTACCTGCCCAAACGCGCCCAGCCTCGTCCACGGCGAGAGTGAGCACGCGATCGTTGCCAAGACCTTCCTTCAGCCCGTAGCGCTGAACGGCGCCCGTTCGCGGATCGAGGCGCGTGACGCCGCCGGGATCGCTGGCGGCCCACACGATGCCGTCACGGGTGATTTCGAGAGCTCGCACTTTGTTCCCTGCGAGGCCCTGGCGGGCGGTCCAGAGGCGCCAGGTCTTCTGGCCTGCCGGGCGCCAGTTCAGGCCGTAATCCGTCGCGACCCAGAGTCCGCCCCAGGGATCGCGTCGTACGGCCCAGACGGAATCGTTGCTGAGGCCGTCGGCTTTCGTATAGGCCTCCCACTGGCGGTATCCGAGCCAGCGCGCCAGGCCTCCCCCATACAGGCCGATCCACAGGGAGCCTTCGTGATCCCTCAAAACTGCGGAGGTGGAATCGCTGGGCAACCCGTGGTCCGCGCCAATGATTCGCCAGCCATGCGGCTCCAGGATCGCGAGGCCCAGATCCGTGGTCGCGTAAAGCGTGCCATCGCGATCCTCGAGGAGGCTGGCGATCACGGTGCTTTCGGGAAGGCCTTCATGAGTCGGACGGAACCGTTGTTCGCCTCGCCTGCGCACGAGCAGACCACGGCTGCTGCGGATCCACAGGTTGCCTAGCCGGTCGGTCAGGATCGCGTCCCAGCGGTCCTCGGGGACTCCTGATGAGGGTCCCAGCAGTTGCCACAAGTCCTTGTTGCGGCAGTAGAGCCGATCGCCCCAGGCAACGTACAGCGCGCCATCCGGCGCCAGGTGAACTGCGTAAACGGGAGACGCGCCAGGCTCGGGCGGAGTGAGCCTTTGGGCGCGATAGTCCTGACCTTCGGGTTCCAGCAGAAACAACCCGGAAGCCACGCCCAGATAAATCCGGCCTTGCCGGTCGGATGCGATGACGGATCGCCCCACGATTTCGTGGGGTTCGGCAGGTCCATCGCGGCGGAAGCCGGATCCGGTCCAGCGAACCAGGCCGGCGCGCGTGCCCACCCACAGGTTGCCTCGCACGTCTACATGCAGGGCTTCGATGCGCGTGCTGGGCAGGCCTTCTGCGAGACCGAACCGTTGGAACTGCGACCCATCGTAGCGGAACAGCCCGTTTTGCGTGCCTGCCCAGAGAAAACCAATGTGGTCCTGAATCAGGCACTGCACAGCAAGGTTGCTGAGGCCGTGCTCGTGCCCGTAGAGCTTGAACACGTACTGCTGCGCCGAAGCCGGGCCGGGTCCGCCCAGCCACAGCAAGGCCGCCGTCCACGCGGCCCATCCCAGCCGCATGCTTGCGCGCATAGGGCCTGATGTTCGTATCGGCCGGCAGGGCCAAGTGCAATAGGAGGCCCGCCGTGCTAGGGTGGACAACAGCATGCGGAAGATTCGTGTAGCCGTCGTCGGCGCAGGCCAGTTCGGTCGCAACCATCTCAGGGTGCTGGCGGAATGCCCTGCTGCCGAGCTGGTGGCCGTGGTGGACCGCGATCTGGCTCGGGCCGAACAGGCGGCGGCAACTTACGGCTGCACGGCGTTTTCCGACGTTCGACGGCTGGCCGGCGTGGCCGAGGCCGCGATCGTGGCGACGCCCACTACCACCCATGCCGAAGTCGGCTGCGCCCTGCTCGAGGCCGGGCTGGACGTGCTGGTGGAGAAGCCCATTGCAGCCGATCTGGAGTCCGCTCAGAGGCTGGTGGATACGGCCGTGCGGGCCGGACGCGTGCTGCAAGTCGGCCACCTGGAGCGCTTCAATCCGGCGGTCCTCGCACTGGAGCGCATCAAGACCGTCCCGCTGTTCTTCGAAATTCATCGCCTCAGCCCGTTCACGCCTCGCAGCCTGGACGTGGACGTGGTGCTGGATCTGATGATTCACGACCTCGAGATCGTTCTCGCGCTAGTAGGGCGGATGCCGGAGGAAGTCCGTGCGGCGGGCATTTCCGTGCTTTCCGACCGTGTGGATATCGCCAACGCGCGCCTGGCGTTTCCCGGCGGCGTGATCGCCAACCTCACGGCCAGCCGCGTTTCGACCGAACGGGTGCGCAAGCTCCGCATGTTCCAGCCCCGCCAATACATTTCGCTGGACTACACGCGCCAGGATGCAGCCGTGTTCGAGGTAACTGCCGACCGGCAAATCGCGTATAGCAGGTTGGAGGTCCAGCGGGCCGAACCGCTGCGGCTGGAGCTGGAGCATTTCCTGGAATGCGTGCGTACGCGCAGCGCTCCGCGAGTGGGCGGCAGGGAAGGATTGCGCGCGCTGGAAGTGGCGCTCCTGGTCCTTGCTAAAATCGAAGAGCATTCCCGCGCGGTGGCCGAGACGCTGGCCGGTCTGGAAGTTTCGCATGCAAGTCGTCCGCCAGGGTGTCAGCAATGAGCCGGTCGAAATCCGTCTGTTCGTGGAAGCCGGACAAGGCCTGGGCGGACCGCGCAAGCAGGCCTGGGCGGCTTCGCTGGCCCTGCACGCCGCAATTCTCGCCTTGTTGATGACGGTCTCGCCCGCGCGGACGACCATCCTGCGCGCCCCTGCGATTCTTCTGGAGCGCGCCACTCCCTTGGTAGCGCCGCCGCCCGAGACTGCGCCGTTGACGCAGCGCGCCCCGAACGTGGGCAAGGTAGGCCGGGAATTCGATCTGGAGAGCCTGCTTCCGCGGCCGCGGCTGCGAATGCCTCCGGGCGGCTTCCGGTTGCCTCCCGGCCCCGCGGAACGGGCGGTCGCTTATGCTGCCCTGCCTGAGCCTCCCGAATTGGCTCCGTCAGCGCCGCCTGTCGGTGGTCTGCCGATTCCCATTCCTGCCCCTCAGATCCAGCCCGCGGAGAAACCCAAGCTTGCGTTCGAATCGCCGCGGGCTGCGGCTGCCTCGGGGTCAGGTCCCGGCCAGCTCGCTCCACCCGCCAGTTCCGTGAGCGAGGCGGCGCGGGCAGCCGTGCGTACCAGGGGTGGTGGCGGCTTGATGGTTGGGGACGCTGATTTGGGCGCGGGCGGGATCGGCGAAGCTCTTAACCTTCCGCCTTCTCCCGGGCGTCAGGGCAGTGCGCTGGAGCTTCTGAGCGACCCGATGGGCGTGGATTTCCGGCCTTACCTCATCCAGATCCTGGCCACTGTCCGGCGCAACTGGTACGCGGTGATGCCGGAGGTGGCGCGGCTCGGACGCCAGGGCAAGGTCGTGATCCAGTTCGCCATCAACCGCGATGGCTCCGTGCCCAAGCTGGTGATCGTCAGCCCATCGGGAACAGAGGCGCTGGATCGAGCAGCGGTGGCGGGTATCAGCGCATCGAACCCGTTCCCGCCCCTGCCCGCGGAATATCGCGGATTGCAAATCCGCTTGCAGTTCACCTTTCTCTACAACATGCCGAGGCAGTGAGTCCATGGCTTCCGAGGATCCCGGCAGTCCGCCTCCCCACCTGTTGCCGCCCCCGACGACAGGCCGCCTGGCAGCGGCTCTCGCGGCTTACGCGGTGCTGGCGCTGGCTGCCGGCATCACTTTGGACGGGGTGTTTCGCTGGGCGGTGTGGGTCTTTCTCGGTGGACTGGCCTTGAAAACCTGGATCGTGTGGCGCGCAGCGCGCCTGCCCTGACGGATCGCGGGCGCCTGCTCTTCGGCTTCCGCGGACTACCGGGACATCAGCGCCTGCCCTGACGGGTCCCGTGGCGTCACTCCAAAAACCGGCTGGCAAGCTTGGGACCCAGCCGCCGCGCCACCCACCAGATCACTGCCACGAAGAACAGCAGGCTCAGGGCGACCACGAGCGCGCGGCGCTCCGGCGGCAGCTCCCGGGCTTCCCACGCATCGAAATTCAGGGTGACGCGCAACGCCACTTCGACGTTCTCCCGGGCGTTCAAACGATTATCCACCACCAGGGCGAACTGGCCTATGCCGAGGGCTTCCCGCAGGCTACCCTGCTTGTGGTGCGGCGATACCGCAAGCGGTCTCACCGAGCGCCCGCGACGAAAGCGTTCCAGCTCCCTGATCTCCAGCAACCACAAGCGCACCGCCGGTCCGCGCACGACCTGGTAACTGCACTCCACTACGGCCGGCCTTTGTCGCAGCGCCAGCGCCAGCGAGCGCCAGGCGCCCGGCTCGACAACGATGGTTTCTTCGAGCAACGGTGCGGCGCTGGTGATCAATCCCAGCAGAGCCAGAATCATGGCAACTCGGAATGCACGATCCGTCCCGCCACCACCGTCATGAGCACGCGGGTCTTCAGGATCTCGGCGGGCGGAACGCTCATGATGTCGCGAGAGAGAATGACGAAGTCCGCCATCTTGCCGGGCGTCAGGCTACCCTTGACTTTTTCTTCGAAGGCTGCGTAAGCGCCGCGGATGGTCCAGCTTTCCAGAGCTTCCTGGCGCGTCATGCGCTGCTCGGGGAACCACCCGCCGGGCGGCTGGCCATGGTGATCCTGGCGCGTGATGGCGGCATAGAAGCCCCACAGGGGGTTAGGATCCTCGACGGGGAAGTCCGAGCCGCTGGCGATGGGAACGCCGAGGGCGAGGAAGCGACGCCAGGCGTAGGCACCTTTTACGCGCTGGGGACCGATGCGCGCCTGGGCCCATCGCATGTCGCTGGTGGCGTGGGTGGGTTGCATCGAGGCGATGATCGAATAGCGGGCGAATTTCTCGAAGTCCTCGGGCGCCACCACCTGCGCGTGCTCGATGCGAAAGCGGCGGTCGTTGCGCCCGCCCAGCACCGCGGCGTAAGCTTCCAGCACGATGCGGTTGGCGCGGTCGCCGATGGCGTGGGTATTCACCTGGAAGCCGCGCTCGACGGCCTGCCGCGCCACCCGTTCGATATCTTCGCGCCGGAGCATCAGCAGGCCGGTGTTGCCGGGATCGTCGTTGTAAGGTTCGAAGAAGGCTGCGCCGCGGGACCCCATGGCGCCATCGGCCATCAGCTTGATGGAACGCACGGTGAGGCGCTCGCCGATTTCGGGGCCGCGTTCAAGGTACTCTCGCCACAGCTTGCCCTCGCCGCCGATCATGGCGTAGATGCGGATGGGGAGCTCATCGCGCGCAATGAGGTCGCGGTAGGCGGCCAGCACGTCGGCGCTCACGCCCGCATCGTGCACCGTGGTCAAGCCGAGGCGTGCGCATTCGCGAGCCGCACGGGCCAGGCGGCGGCGCAGGACCTCAGGGCCGGGTGGCGGGATTTTCGCTGCAACCAGATTCTGGGCGCGGTCAATCAGGATTCCTGTCGGCTGACCGGAGGCGTCGCGCAGGATCTTGCCGCCCGGAGGGTCAGGAGTGGCCGCAGTGATGCCGGCCAGCTCGAGCGCCTTGCGGTTGACCCAGGCCGCGTGGCCGTCCACGCGGGTCAGGTAGACGGGATGGTCGGGCACGGCGCGGCTGAGTTCGGCAGCATCGGGAAAGCGACCGCCCCAGTTGGTCTGGTCCCAATTGCGGCCCTGGATCCACTCCCCCCGCGGACGTCGGGCAGCCTCCTTGCGGATGGCTTCGATGATCTCTTCCGGCGTGCGCGCGTGCCGGAAGTCGAACGTTTCCAGCAGTTCGCCCAGCGCCTCCATGTGGGCGTGGGAGTCAATGAAGCCCGGCACGACGATGGCGTCGGGGACCTCGATCCGCCGCGTTCGCGGACCGGCGTAAGCGGCCAGATCATCCCCGACGGCCAGGATCTTACCGTCTCGGACGGCGAGCATGCGCGCTGTCGGCCGCGCCGGATCCACGGTGTAAATGCGGGCGGCCCGGACGATCAAATCCGCTGGCTGCCCCGCTTGCCCGGGCGGTTGGACAGGGCCAGAAAGCGCCGCCGAGAGAATTAAAATAAGGGGCATGGATCACAGTATGGCACAGGCCGAAGATGCGTCCGGCTTGCGCATACCGGCTGCCTGGAAATTTACGGTCGGTTCCATCTCCGCAGTTCTGCTCGGGTTGCTGTTCATCATTGCCGGGGTTTGGAAGATCACGGATCCGTTCGCTGCGGCGGAACGGATGCGGCAGGCCTTGGTCCCGGCGCCACTGAGCCTGGCGGCGGCTGTAGGCTTCGGGGCCGCGGAAACCGTGGCGGGCGCCTGGCTGATCGTGCCGCGTTTCCGGCGCTGGGGCGCGTGGCTCTCGGCGCTGCTCTTGATCGCCTTCATGATTTACATCGCCGTGAACTACGGGCCCCTGCGCGGGGAAGACTGCAACTGCTTTCCGTGGGTGAGGCGCGCGGTGGGGCCTGCCTTCTTCATCAGCGACGCGATCATGCTGCTGATGGCGGTGGCGGGCGGCGTGTGGTCACGCCCGGCGTCGGGCCGTCGCAGCGCGGCGATGGTGGTTGGGGTGGTGGCTGTGTTCGCCCTGGTGAGCCTGGGCGTGGCGGCAGTGCGTCAGAGCACGGTGACAGCGCCGCCCTCCATCCTGGTGGAAGGCCAGCCTTTCTCGCTGGAGCGCGGGCGCGTGTTCATCTATTTCTTCGATCCTGAGTGTGGGCACTGCGATCTGGCGGCCCGACAGATGAGCCGCTACCGCTGGCGCAATGTCAGCGTGATCAGCGTGCCCACGGCGCAACCGCAGTTCGCCCGCGATTTCATCCAAGCCACGGGCTTCGCCAGCCGCATTTCGACCGATGTCCAGCGCTTGCGCGAGACGTTCCGCTTCCTCGACCCGCCCTACGCGGTGGCCTTGGAAAACGGTCGGCTGCGCGCTGCCATCAGCCGCTTCGAGGGCAACGAGCCTGAGCAGACGCTGCGCCGCCTGGGCTTCATCGAGTAGCGCGAGTTACAACAGCACAGTATCCAGGCCAGCCGGACTCGGTCCCGAGTTTTCCTCCGGCGGGGATTGCTCGCGCAGGAAGGCAAGGAAGTCCGCGGTGGAGCCGTCGAAATAGTTCTCAATGAGATGCCGGAAGGCGGCGCGACGGGCCTCCGCGCGTGAAAGGGCCGGGCGGTAAGTGAAGCGGCGCCCGGTGAGTTGGCGCTCCACCAGCCCCTTGCGGGCCAGCCGATCGAGCACGGTGAGGATCGTCGTGTACGCCAGATTGTGGCGTGGAACGAGGGCGTCGCGCACCTGCCGCACCGTGGCCTCGCCCAGGCGCCACAGCGCGTTCAGACACGCCAGCTCGAGCGGCGCGAGAAGTTCGCTACGCGCGCGGCGTTTCTGTGGCGTGGGGGCGGTAGCGGTGCTCACTCTTGTCTTCGCAAGGCTTCAGCCAGCTTCTCGCCGAACAGGCTGAGAGTGGCCTTGTCTGTGCCCGCACGCGGGCCCGATCGCGGGTTGCCCGGCACGGGCTGGCCAGGCTTGGCCGGAGAACCCGGGGTGGAGGGCGCCGGTCGCGGGGATTCCTGGGGCTGGCGCGAAGCGGCTCCAGCGCCGGTTGCGGGCCGAGCTGGCGCGCGGGATGCCCCGCCCGTCTCGGAGCTCGCAGAGGAAGCGAGCCGGCCCGGCATCTGCTCGTCGGGCTCCTCCTCGCCCCCTTCGGCCAGGTACTTGAGTTTCTTGAGAACCACGCGCTCCAGGCTCGAGCTGTAGCTGGTCCAGTGCCCTTCTGCTTGCCGGTCGTTTTCGATCAGCGCCCGCATGCACTCCATCTTTGAGTCCAGGTCGTCCAGGTAGTGCAGCAGCAAGGCTTCCGGGAACAGCGGCACCTTGGGCGAGCCAAACTCGAGCTGGCCGTGATGGCTCAGGATCATGTGCTCGATGAGAGTTCGCAGGCGCGGCGGGAAACCGGGCAACTGCGCCAGCTTCTGATCCAGCATGCGCAGGCCGATGGCGATGTGGCCGAGCAATTGTCCTTCCGTGGTGTAGGCGAAACTGCGCTCGTAACTGAGCTCGTAAATCTTGCCTATGTCGTGCAGCAGAGCGCCAATGACGAGCAGGTCGAGATCCACCGCGGGATAGTGGCCCGCCACGGCATGGGAAAGTTTGACCAGCGAGAGCACGTGCTCGAGCAGGCCGCCCAGATAAGCATGATGGATGTACTTGGCGGCGGGTGCGCGTTTGAAACGTGAGGCAATTTCGGGATCGTCGAGAAACAGATCGGCCAGCGCCTTCAAATCGGGGTTGCGGATCTTGCCGAGCAACTCGCGCAGCTCGGCGAACATTTCTTCAGGGTCGCGCTGCGAGGAAGGGAAGAAATCGGTGGGGTCGATCTCGGAGGCGTCCACCCGCTGCATCTTGTGAATGGTGAACTGCGGGCGGTTGTTGTAAATCTGAATGAGGCCCTTGACGCGGACAAAGTCGTCGCGGTCGAAAGTCTCCATGACCTCGGCCACGTTGTCCCACATCTTGGCCTCGATGTCGCCGGTGCGATCGCCTAGCAGCAGCGACAAGTAAGGCTCGCCCGTCTTTTTCTGCCGGACTTCCTTGGCGTGGACGACGAATGTGGCTACGGCAGGTTTGTTGGGCTCGATCTCATTAAGATAGGGCTTCTTCATGAGCTGATCAATCCACGCGGATCAGCGGCGCGCCGGCCGAGATCCGGCTGCGCGGCACAGGCATGAGCGCCAGCAGGCGGCGCCGGCGCGTGCGCGCGGCAACCTCTTCCTTGGTGACGGTTTCCGGCTTGATTTGCGCCGGATCCGTCCAGGTGGTGTCCTTGCCAGGCGCTGCGCCCGTATCCACCCAGCCCGGTTTGATTTCCAGGAAGGCGTCCATGCGCAGCTTGGTCAGATAGGCGCGCAGGGCCGGCTCCATGCGCGGCTGGTAAAGCTTCTCCATGATCTCGTTTTCCACCATTTCCAGGGGCTGCAAACCCTTGGCGGAGCGGGCCTCCACTTTGAGAATCAGAAAGCCCGCATCCACTTTGATGGGATCCGTGACGTAACCCTTCTCCTGGTTGAATACGATGTCCTCGATATCTTTGCGCAGCTCGCCGCGCTTGAAAGCACCCAGTTCCCCGTAGTTGCGCGCAGTTTCCGCATCGGAGTAGTCGCGCGCCAGGTTTCCGAAGTTTTCGCCCTGGCGTGCGCGCTCCACCAGCTCCTTGGCTTTCTTTTCCGCTGCGGCGATGCCGGCGGCGTCCTTGCCCTGGGTGGAAATCAGGATCTCGCGCAGCAATACCTGCTCATCGCGGATGAACTCGTCCTTGTGCTCCTGGTAATATTTCTCGACCTCGCTGCGGGGGATGACGATCTTGGAGCCCACCTCCTGCTGGATCACCCGCCGCGTGAGGAAACTGTCCTTGATCTGCTGCTTGAAGTCCTCGAAACTCATCCCGGTTTGCTGGCGGATGAACTCGGCGAACTTGTCGGGATCGGAGATTTTTTGTTGCGCCTGGATATCGGCCAGATAGCGAGAGACCTCGGAATCCACGTTGATGTTGAGATCCCGCGCCCGTTGCAGCAGCAGCAACTGGTCAATCTTCTCCCGCAGCGCGTTGCGGTCGGCTTCCTCCAAGGCCTGCTTGATCTGGGCAGGCGTGGCCCCTTGCCGCCGCAGCGACTCTTCCAACTGCTTGCGCGCCCGTTCCAGTTCGCCCCGGGTGATGATCTCGTTGTTGACCTTGGCGATGATTTCTTCGACGACGCGGACGTCGCCTGCCGCAAGCGGAAGGATCGCCAGCAGTCCCAGCCACACGGCTTTCATGTCCACATTATGCACGATCGGAGTAGTGGGCGGCTACCGGAGTCTGACCCGGACCCAGGAGCTCGGCCAAACGGAGCTTGAGCGTGGCCAGCACCTGTGCCGGTTCCTGAGCGCCATCCAGCGGCAATTCGAGAACGCCGGCGGGAGTGAACCGCGCTTCCGGCAGCTTTTGCACGATCGCTGCCAGGCGAGCCGGATCCACGGGCGATTCGCGGTGGAAGCGCACCCGCAGCCTTCCTCCGCTGCGCTCAATGGCTTCGATGCCCAGCTTCTGCGCCATCCCTTTGAGCAGGGAGTACTCGAGCAGCCACTGCACCGGTTCGGGCAATGGGCCGTAGCGATCTTCCAGCTCCGCCCGCACCTGTTCGGCGCGCTCCGGCGTGGCCGCCTCCGCAATCTGCTTGTAGGCGCGCAGCCGCTGCCTCTCGTCGGCGATGTAAGTGGGCGGGATCCGCAGATCGAGGCCGAGATTGACTGCGGTTCGGACTTCGGCTTTGACCTGCTCGCCCTTGAGCTCGCGGATGGTTTCCTCGAGCAGGCGCACGTACATGTCGTAGCCGACGGCGTTGATGTGGCCGTGCTGTTCCCCGCCCAGCAAATTGCCGGCGCCGCGCAGCTCCAGATCGAGAGCGGCGATCTTGAAGCCCGACCCCAGCTCGCTGAACTCCTTCAGCGCGGCGAGCCGCTTGCGCGCCAGCTCGCTGAGCTCGTTTTCGGGCGGCACCAGCAGGTAGGCGTAAGCACGTCGGTTGGAGCGCCCCACGCGCCCACGCAACTGGTAAAGTTCCGCCAGGCCGTAGCGTTCGGCGTGATCAATGATGATCGTGTTGGCCGCGGGGATGTCCAAACCGTTTTCTACAATCGTAGTGCATACCAGTACATCGTAGGCGTGCTGCATGAAGCCCAGCATGATCTTCTCCAGCGCGGCCTCGCTCATCTGCCCGTGCGCAACCGCGACTCGCGCCGAGGGTACGAGCTGCTGGATTAAGTTGGCCCGCTCCCAGATCGTTTCCACGCGGTTGTGCACGAAGTAGACCTGGCCGCCGCGCGCCAGCTCCTGCTCGATGGCGGTGCGGATGAGATCGGGATCAAAGTGGGCGACCGTGGTGTGGATGGCGAGGCGGTCCTTGGGCGGGGTCTCGATGACAGAGAGGTCGCGCAGGCCAACCAACGACATATGTAGTGTCCTCGGGATCGGCGTCGCTGTCATCGTCAGCACGTCCACGTTCTTCTTGAGCTGCTTGAGCTTCTCTTTGTGCCGGACGCCGAAACGCTGCTCCTCGTCAATGATGAGTAGCCCCAGATCGCGGAAGCGCACATCGTCCGACAGCATGCGATGCGTGCCGATGAGAATGTCTACCTTGCCCTCGGCGGTGTCGGCCAGAATCGCCTGGATCTCCTTTTTGCTCCGGAAGCGGCTGAGCATTTCGATCCGCACGGGGAAGGGGGCGAAGCGGCGTTTGAACGTCTCGTAGTGCTGGAAGACGAGCACGGTCGTAGGCGCGAGCACGGCGACCTGCTTGCCGTCGCCAAGCGCCTTGAATGCTGCGCGCATCGCCACTTCGGTCTTGCCGAAGCCGACGTCGCCGCACAGCAGGCGGTCCATGGGCTGCGGGCTTTCCATGTCGCGCTTGATTTCGCGCAGCGCGGTGAGCTGATCCTCGGTTTCTTCGAACTCGAAGGCCTCCTCAAACTCCCGCTGCCAGTCGCTGTCAGGTGAGAAGGCGAAGCCCTCGGCCAGCTTGCGTTCGGCGTAGAGGCGGAGCAGCTCGTCGGCCATGTCGCGCATGCGGGCCTTGACGCGCCGTTTGGTCCGTTCCCAAGTGACGCCTCCGAGTCGGTCAAGCGCGGGCGGCTGCTCGCCCGCACCCCGATACTTGCTGACCAGATCCAGCCGGGTGAGAGGCACGTAGAGGCGCGCACCGCCGGCGTACTCGAGCAGCATGTAATCGCCCTGCTGATCACCCTGCTCGATCCTGCGCAGGCCGAGGAACCGCCCGATGCCGTGTTCCTCGTGAACCACGTAGTCACCCGGCTGCAAGTCGGCCACGTCGGGTGCGAACGCTCGTGCCGCCGCTCGCTGGCGCACCGGGCGCGTAGCCCATCGGGCGGCGCCGAACAGATCCTCGGAACCGAATATGGCCAGCCCGCTCTCGGGGAAGATGGCGCCCTGCGAGATGGCGCCCCTGGTGAGATATGTGCCCGCCGCGCCCGCAGTCAGCCAGGCTCGTTCCGCGAGGTAGGGCGGAACAGTTTCGCCCGGCTTCAGATCGAGCTGGAAGGGCAGTTCGTACTCGTTGAAGATTTCGGCGGTCCGCTCCAGCTCACCCGTCGTGGCGGCAAAGAAGATCACGCGGTGGCCGGTCTCGACCAGGTTCCTGGCCTCGGCAACCGCAACGCGAATGTTTCCCTGGAAGCTGAGCGCCGGGCGCGTGATGATCTCGAGTGCACCCGGCTTGCCGGCAACCGAGAGCTCGTGCAGCTCGATTTCAGGCGCACGCCCTGCTCTTTGGCAGAAATCCTCCCACGGCAGGAAAATCCGGTCCGGCGCCAGCGCGGCGCTGCGCGGATCCTCCCGGAGTCGCTTCCAGAACCGTTCTGCTGCCGCCTCGAGCAAGGCTGGTTCGTCGAGCACTACGATCGGTTTCTCCACTTGCTCGACGAGCGAGCTGGCGCGTGGTTCCACGAGCGGGGCGAGCAACTCCCAACCGGGCGGCTCGCCGCCCTCCAGTCCGAGCATCTCCCGCAGGCGGTCCAACAAGGCCGGCGTGCGAGGCTGCTCGACCATCGGCAACAAAAGGCACTGGTCGGTTCGCACCACGGACCGCTGCGTTTCCGGGTCGAAACGGCGCATGGACTCGATCTCATCGCCGAAGAACTCAATGCGGACCGGATGCCCCGACTCCGGCGGGAACACGTCGAGGATTCCGCCTCGCACCGCATACTCGCCGACCATTTCCACCGGATCACGGCGCTGGTAGCCGACGCTTTCCAGGTGCGCGACGACGTCCTCCAGGCATGCCTCCTCGCCTACGCGGAGGCGCAGAGCGAGCTGGCGGTAGAACTCAGGCGGCTGGAGCCGCAACAGGGCTGAAGCGACCGGGGCGATGGTGATGGGGACCCGCTCCACCGAGAGCCTCCACAAAGCCAGCGCCCGTTGCTGACAAATCTCCGCGTGAGGCGAAAGCCCGTGGCCCGGCAGCACGTCCATGGCCGGAAGCAGTTGAGGACGCGGCGGCTCGCGATCTGCGAACAGGGCTTCGAAGAAGGCGCGGCTGGTTTCTGCGAGAGCCTCGGCGCGTTTGGGATCTTCGACTACGACAATAATAGGTCTGAGCTCGACCTTCCAGAGCAGCGTCAGGTAGAGGGCTTTGGCCGTAGGGGTCAGCCCGCACAGGGCTATCGTCTGCGGCCCGACGCCGCTCTCGACCTCTCGCAGGCGACGCAAAAGCTCCTGGAACGCGGGGTGCCTGCCCGGAAGGCTGAGCAATTCCGCGATGGCCGGATTCGTCACGTCAGATCAAGGGTGCAGAGCCAGGATCGCTTCAACGATTCCAGTAGTCGAATAGCCGGGCTCAAGCGGCAGCGCGTATACCTTCCCCCCTGCCGCTTCCACTTCCTCCCGCCCGGCGATGAAGTGCGCCCAGTCGGCTCCTTTTACCAAAATATCAGGCAACAGCGCCGCGATCAGCTCGCGGGGAGTATCTTCATCGAAAACGGTCACCGCATCCACGGCGGCCAGCGCCAGTGCGAGCGCAACGCGTTCTCGCTCGGGCATGAGTGGCCGGGTCGGTCCTTTGAGGCGGCGCACGCTGTCGTCGCTGTTGAGCGCGAGCACGAGCAGATCGCCGAGGGAACGCGCACGCTCGAGCAGGCGCACGTGCCCGGGGTGGAGCAGATCGTAGCAACCGTTGGTGAACACGACCACCTTGCCCTGGCGCTTCCATTCCTGCCGCGCCCCGAGCAGCTCGTCTCGCTGGTAGAAACGGCCCACCTCAAGGCATTGTAACGCTCGGCTGGATCGCTTCCGGTGATTTCAGCGCACCGGCTTTGCCCGCTGCCGTGCGAGAATGGACAACGGACCATGCGGACAAAGCCTTTATTGCTCTCGTTGGTTTTGCTGGCGGCTGCGCTTGCGGCCGCATCGGACCGCACGCCCCTGGACGAGTACGTGGCCGCGCCGGATCCGACTTTCCGTTACCAACTGGTGCGGACGATCCCGGGCCAGGGCTGGACCGCATACATTCTGGATCTGACCTCCCAAACCTGGTTGCGACCCGAGGAGGTGGATCGCACGCTCTGGCAGCACTGGCTGACGATCGTCAAGCCGGACAAGCTGACGACCAACATTGCGCTGATGCTGATCGGAGGCGGCAACAACGGTAGCAAGCCTCCGGAGCGGGTGGATCCGGCAATCACGCTCATCGCCACCGGGGTCGGCTCGATCGTGGCCAGCGTGCAGCAGATCCCCAACCAGCCGCTGCGCTTTGCGGGCGAAAGCGAGCCGCGGCGCGAGGATGCCCTGATCGCTTACACGTGGGACCGGTTTCTGCGCACCGGGGATGCCCGCTGGCCTGCGCGGCTTCCCATGACCAAGGCCGTGGTGCGCGCCATGGACGCGATTTCGGCTTTCTGCGCGGCGCTCGACAACGCGCCTGTGAAGATCGAGGGATTCGTGGTCTCGGGCGGCTCCAAGCGCGGCTGGACGGCCTGGACCGTGGCCGCTGTGGATCGGCGCGTGGTCGCCGTGGCGCCGGCTGTGATTGACGTCCTCAATCTCGAAAAGTCCCTGATCCATCAGTTCCGTTCGTACGGCTTCTGGGCGCCGGCGCTGGCCGACTACGAGCGCATGCGGATCATGGACTGGTTCGGCACGCCCCAGTTGCGCGCGCTGCTGAAAATCGAGGAGCCGTACGAGTACCGCCACCGGCTCACCATGCCCAAGTACATCGTCAACTCGGCCGGCGATCAGTTTTTCTTCGTGGAATCGAGCCGGTTTTACTTCGACGATCTGCCGGGTGAGAAGTATCTGCGCTACATTCCCAACACGGACCATTCCCTGAAGGGTTCCGACGTTTACTTCAGCCTTGCCGCTTTTCACGATGCGATCGTGCACAACCGTCCGCGCCCGCGCCTCTCGTGGAAATTCGAGCGTGACGGTTCGATTCGGGTCCAGACCGTCGAGCGCCCGGCGGAGGTGAAGCTGTGGCAGGCCACCAATCCCAAGGCGCGCGATTTCCGGTTGGAATCCATCGGCCCGGCCTGGAAAAGTGAGCCGCTCGAGGACCGGGGCGGCGGCGTTTACGTGGCGCGCGTCAGCAAGCCGGCTCAGGGTTGGACCGCGTTTTTCGTGGAGCTGACCTACCGGCTGGGCGGCCCCGCGCCGTTCAAAGTGACCACGGGCGTCCGCGTGATTCCCGAGCGCCTGCCGTTTCCGCCGCCGCGGCCGGCACGTCGTCCACCTCCCGCGTCATGAGAATCCTGGTGCGCGCGCCGAACTGGCTGGGCGACGCGATCCTTTGTCTGCCTGCCGTGCGCGCCCTGCGCCGGCATGATCCCGCGGCCAGACTGGTCGTATTGGCGCGCCCTTGGGTGGCCGGGCTCTACAGGCGTGAGACCTGGGTGGACGAGGTCGTCGTTTATCCCTCAGGCAACGGCCTCGATGCCTGGCGTCGAAAATTCCGTCTCGCTACGGCGCTACGCGGAAACTTCGACTGGGCGGTCATCCTGCCCAACTCGTGGGAGTCCGCGCTCGTGCCATGGCTGGCTGGCGTTCCGCGGCGAACCGGCTACGATCGAGGCGGACGGGGCTTGCTGCTCACGGAAGCCGTGCCGGTGCCCTCTCATGGCAGCATCCCGGCGCACGAATCCTTTTACTATCTGGAACTGTTGCGACGAGCGGGGATTCTCGCGGCGCTGCCTGACCCTTTCCCCATACTGCTTGGCGGCATCGAGGAAGCCCGCTCGCGGGGACGAGAACTGTTCGCGGCGATGGGCGTGGAGGGTCAGGTGGTCGGGCTGAGCCCAGGCGCGCAAAACAGCCGGGCCAAGCAGTGGCCGCCGGAGCGCTTCGCCGAGGCGGGCGCGCGTCTGGCGACCGAACTCGGGGCGTGGGTTGCCATTTTCGGGTCCTCGGCTGAGCGCGAACTCGGCTGGCGCGTGGCCGCGGCCTTGCGGCGCGCGGGGGTGCACGTGCTCGATCTGGCCGGCGAGACGGGCCTGGAGGACTTCATTGCCCTGGCCGCCGCATGCGAAGTTTTCGTGAGCAACGATACGGGCGCCATGCATCTGGCTTCCGCCCTGGACGTCCCCACGGTGGGAATTTTCGGCCCCACGGAATGGTACGCTACGGGACCGGCGGGGCCGCGATCCGTCATTGTGCGAGAGCCGGTGGAATGCAGCCCCTGTATGTTGCGGGACTGTCCGACGGATCATCGGTGCATGCGGAAGGTAACGCCGGACCGGGTGGTGCGGGCGGCGCTCGGTCTGCTCGAAAGGAGGCACGAGGAACGTGGACACGCGTACCAAGATTCTCAGTCCTGATTCGCTGGACGCGGTGCGATCGGCGACCCGTCGCATGAAAGTGGTGATCGGCTATTTCGATCCCTTGCTGGCAGCGCACGCCCGCCGTCTCGCCGAATTGCGCGAGCCGGATCAGGCGCTGGTGGTGATCGTGCGCCAACTGGAAGGGTGCCTGCTGCCCCTGCGGGCCCGCGCGGAATTGGTGGCGGCGCTGGGCGTCGTGGACTGGGTGATCCCTGCCGAGGATCCTGAGGCTGTCATCGAGGCACTGGCTCCCGAGGAGGTCGTGCGTGAGGAACAGGCCGATCTGGAGCGACGTCAAGAGTTGATCCGCCACGTGCGGGCGCGATGCGGTGCGGGCTGATGGCGGTAGATTCGTTCGGCGGCGGATCGGGCGAGCAATGAAGGCAACCCGCATTCTGGTCGTGCGGCTGGGTTCAATGGGCGACGTCATTCACGCCCTGCCTGCCGTGGCCAGTTTGAAGCACAGTTTTCCTGGTTGCCAGCTCTGGTGGCTGATCGGCGCGCGCTGGGTTCCGTTGGTAGACGGTAACCCGTTTGTGGATCGCATCGTTCCGCTGGAATCGCGGCGTTTGCCGGCGCTGGTGGGAGCGCTGCGGCAGTTGCGCGGCGCGCGTTTCGACCTGGCGGTAGATTTTCAGGGATTGATCCAGTCTGCGCTGTTGGCCACGCTGGCGCGGCCCGAGCAGCTTTTCGGCTTTCACCAATCCCAGGTGCGGGAGAGACTGGCCGCCGTTTTTTACTCGCGCAGGATTCGCACTTGCTCTGATCACGTAGTGGACCGCAACGTTGAGCTGGTGGCTGCGGCCGGGGCGAACAACACTCTTCGGACGTTCCAACTACCGCCAGGGGCGCCTGAAGGCGAGTTGCCAGAGGGACCGTTCGTGCTAGCGAGTCCGCTGGCGGGCTGGGCCTACAAGCAGTGGCCGCTTGAGTACTATGCGTTGTTGGGTCGGTTGCTCAAGCTGCGGTTCCGTATGCCTCTTGTGCTTTCCGGCCCGCCGAGTGCGGCGGAATTGCTGGGGGACGTGGATCACGTGCGAGTGCTGCTGACGGGCATTCCCGGCCTGATCTACGCGACCCGGCGTGCGGCGGCGGTGGTAGGCGTGGACAGCGGCCCGCTCCACCTGGCCGCCGCGCTGGGCAAATCCGGGGTCGCGATCTACGGTCCGACGGACCCGGCGCGCAACGGCCCGTATGGCGGCAACTTCACCATCCTGCGGAGTCCCGACGCCGTCACCACGTACAAGCGGCGACGCGAAATCAGCCCGTGGATGCGCGCCATCTCGCCGGAAGCCGTTTTCGAAGCGCTGGCGCCGAAGCTCGAGCAAGGACAGTACGGATGAGCCGGGCGTGGTTCCCCAAACGGTACGCCGATCTGGCGGCTCGCAGCCGGGTGCCCGCAGGCTTTGCCGTGGCTGTCGCTTGTTTGTGGCTGGCCCAGCCTACGTGGAACTCCCTGCTGGCCGGCTTGCCTTTCATGTTGGGCGGCTTGGTTCTGCGGGCCTGGGCGGCGGGGTATCTGGCCAAGAACCAGCGGCTGGTGACTTCCGGGCCTTATGCCTGGCTGCGGAATCCACTTTACGCCGGCACCGCGCTCGTTGCCGCGGGCTTGGCCATCGCTTCGCGGCGATGGCTGGCGGCGGCCTTGCTGTCGGCGTTCTTTGTGCTCGTGTATCTGCCGGTTGTCGAGCAGGAGGAGCAGCACCTGCGCAAGCTGTTCCCCGAGTACGAAGAATACGCGCGGAGCACGCCGCGCTTTTTGCCGCGCCGCAGCAAGCTCTCCGGGCGCGAACATTTTTCCTGGGAATTGTACTGGCGAAACCGCGAGTATCAGGCGGCGCTGGGCTGGCTGGCGGGCTTGCTCGTGCTGCTCGCGAAGATCAGGGCTTGACGGGCGGGGCGGCCGGGCCTTCCTCGGGCATGCGGAAGATCGCGTCATCCAGAGGGATGTTGTTGCGAATTTCCTGGAATTGGATGACGATCCGGCCTACGGGCAATTCCTGCTCGATGCGAAAAGGCGTCTTGACGCCGCCGACGTCGCGGTAATCGGAAAGATAAGCCCGCACGGAGACGGGACCCTGAGGAGTATCCTGGACCAGGTCCTGACGCACCAGCAGGAAGGTTTCGGCGTCGTAGTAATGGAGCGCGGGCTTGCCTCCTTTGGGCGTCAGCCGCAGCACATAGGCGCGGCGCCTGCCCACCTGCTCTTCGCCGGCCGGCTCGATGGCGCTGTAAAGTTCGCGCCACTTGAGCGTGCGGTGAAACTCGGCCTCCAGACGCACGCGCTCCAGATCGCGGCCTTCCAGGCGGCGCAAGCCCCCGATGGGATCCTCGATCCAGGCCACTTTGCCGTCGAAGCCCTGGCGCATCCGGCCGACGTGCTCCAGGTCGGTGACGAGCAGACGCTTGTTGGGCGCCTTGGCGTACAGCTCGATTGCGCCGTGCAGATGCTGGCCAATGAATTCGATGACGCCTTTGGCGAAGGTGGAGGCAAGGTACGCGTAGGCCTCGCGCCCGCCCGTGGCGGCGACGGATTTCTCGAGGATTTCCTCGGCCGAGAGGGCCGGCTTTTGCGGTTTCTCCTGCCCCGGCGATGCGAGAAGGGCCAGTGCAGCGATCGTCGCCGCAGTCATGATTCGCGTAATTTTCATGGCAAATTTCGAGGCGCCCCCGACGCCTGTCCTCAGCTTAGCAGGACCTCTCCGAGCGCCGCCGCGGGGCGACGCTGGGCCTTCCGATCTTCTGCGCGACGACGGCCCGCTACAGACTCCGGCAAGTGATCCGGAAAGCGTAGGCGTACTTGCAAGGTCGCCGCGAAGGCGGCTGGATGACGAGCGCGTCGGGCTCGGCCTTCCAGGCGATCGCCTCCGAGGATCCGAGCAGCTCGACTTTAAGCACCGGCTTGCCTGCCAGCGAGGTCAGCCGCAGTTCTTCCTCGGGCCACTCCAGGGCAATGGCGTAGAGCGTGTTGCCCTTGCGGGTAAAGCGAACGTTACCGTCCTTGAAGGTTTCCCAGGGCCGGGTTCCGTAGATCGCTTCGCCGTTGACGCGCAGCCATTCGCCTACGCCGCGCAGAGTTTGTTGCATGACCGGGGGAATGACGCCTTCAGCCGTGGGACCCACGTTGATCAACAGGTTGCCATTCTTGCTGACCACATCCACCAGGTAGTCCACGAGCTCGTTGGCCGTCATGTACTGGCTGATGGGGAGACGGCGGTTGTAACCCCAGGAGGTGGGGTCGAGCGAGTCGCAGGTTTCCCACTTTTCCAGTGAGATTCGCTGCATGCGGGTGCGCTCCGGCGTGTGGAAGTCGCCCAGGATTTTGCCGTCCGTGTCCAGACCCCAACGGTCGTTGGCTACTACTTCCTCGGGATTGGGCGAGTGGTTGTAAAAGTAAGCGAGGACTTCCTTGCTGCCCCAGTAATCAGCGGGCAGCGGGTTGCCGCGGGCGTCGCGGACCGGGCCTACGCGGACGTCGCCCCAGAGAATATCGGGGTGGTACAGGTCAATGAGTTCCTTGATCGAGTTATTCATGTACTGGACCCAGTCTCGCCCGGGATATCTGGGATCCCAGAAGGTATAAGTCGTGTTGTGATAGAAGCCCATTTTCAGTCCCAGCTTGCGTACGGCGCGCGTGAGATCGCCGGCCAGGTCACGGTGCGGTCCCATTTCCATGGCGTTCCGTTTGGTGAACTTGGAAGGCCACATGGCGAACTCGTCGCCGTGCTTGGCGGTGAAGACCACATAGCGGGCGCCGGCCTCCTGGAACAGGCGTGCCCAGGCGTCTGGGTCAAACTTTTCGGCTTTGAACATGGGGATAAAGTCGTCGTAGGCGAAGTTGGGTCCCCAGTTTTGCAAGTGGTAGCGGTAGGCCTCTTCGCGGATGCCGGCGCGGAACAGCTCTTCGGGCAGGTTGTCGCGAGTGGCGGTATAAGGCGGCCCGCCGTACATGAAGCCGAACTGGGCCTTGGGACTGATGAACTCGACATACCACTCGTGGAAGGCCGGAACCGCGTACGGCCCCCAGTGGATGAAAATGCCGAACTTGGCGTCCTCGAACCACTGGGGCGCCTTGTGTTTGCGCAGGGATTCGGTGGTGGGCTGGTAGGGCTGGGCGGCAGCCAAAGCTGCCATCCAGACGGACACAACGGTACCGCACAGAAGGGCTCGTCGCATCATCGGACCTCCCTTGGAGCCTTTTGTCTTCGTGCCTGGTATCAGAATGTGAATCGCAGAGAGCCCTGCATCACCCGCGGGGAGCGGGCTGAGGTGACTTGCCCGAAGCGGGCGTTGACTTGGTTGCCCTGCGGATCGAAGCGCGCCGTCGCGTCCACACCGGAGTACTGCGTGTGGTTGAAGGCATTGTACATTTCCCAGCGGAACTGGAAGTAACGTTCTTCGCCCTTGACCGGGAATTTCTTGAACAGGGACAAATCCCAGTTGTTCACGCCGGGCAATCGGAAGACATCTTTGGGCGCGTTGCCGTAATCTCCACGGGGCGGCCGCCGGAAGACGGAGGTCTCGAACCACTTTTCGAACTTGCGCTGCCCATGAGGCAGCGGCGCCTTGCCTGTGACGATGATCCGTGCGCCGTCGCCGCCTCCGGTGATGTCGGCGCCGTCGGTGGTGCTGAAGCCCACGCCGCTGGGCTGCCCGCTCACGAAGGAAGTGATTCCGGAGAGCTGCCAGTTATCCAACAGGTGACGGGCCACGGCGTGGTTCCATACGCGGCTGACCTTAGGAAGATCCCAGGTGTAATTGAGCACGAAAATGTGGGTCTGGTCAAAGCCGGCCTTGCCGTAATTCCAGACGCGGAGCGGGCGGTACACAGCAACGCCGCCGCCGTCCGTATCCGTGTAATCCATGGCTTTGGACCAGGTATAGGCCAGGCCGAACTGGAAGCCCCTGGCAAACCGCCGGTTGGCCGTGACCTGAAGCGAATTGTAATTCGAGGTACTCACATTTTCGTACCAGGAGATGTTCGTGTACCCGGGGTAAGGCCGGAAGAAGTTATCGGGCAAGGGCCGCCCCGGGCTGGTGCGGTCTTCGTTTTGAGGCAAAAAGCGCGCCCCGTAAGGCACCGTGTTGATGTTCTTGGACTGCATCAAGTGACGGCCCAGGGTCCCCACGTATGATACGTCCAGCACAGTGCCGAAACCGACGTCCTGCTGGATGCCGAACATGTAATGGTAGATCGTGGGCGTCGGGGCGTGCCGCTCGAACCCCAGCACGGAACTTGGGAAAAGCACCCCCGCGCTGCCCAGGAAAGTGTTCAGGTTCCCGTAGTAGATGACTGGGTTATACTGGACCGGGGGATTGGTGGGCAGGTTCCAGAGCGTATTGCCTGAAGGCCGGGTGTTGTAAAAGATGCCCCCACTGGTGCGGATCGCGGTCTTGCCGTTGCCGAAGACGTCGAAAGCTATACCGAGACGCGGACCAACTTGTACGGGTTGCTGGTCCTTGAAGCCCCGCGGATAGGTCTTGTCCGTGGCCACCACCATGCCGGTTACCGGATCGCCCACGCCGGGCACGAAAGCGCCGATCAGCACTTGCGGACCCAACTCCCCGGTCACGGGGTTTCTGGCCACGCGGCGGCCACTGGGGTCCAAAGCGGGCCAGAACAGCGGAGGTACCTTGTCAGGCTGGTAGCGGGCGATCACGAAGGAAGCCGCCTTGCCATCGTTCTGGTACCAGGGGGTGTACCAGGAAAACCTCACGCCATAGTCCAGCGTAACCCGCCGGGTTACCTTGAAAGTATCCTGGGCAAACCACTCGATTGTAGTCTGGCGTCCCTGTGTCCCGGGACGCGAGCTGGCCTCGGTGTAGGAGGTGAAGTTACCGAGGAGCGTGTTCGCAAAAGGATGGTTGGAATCGAACGGGTTATTCGTATCTCTACCGAAATTGATGTTGCCGGCAAAATTGCCACGTTCGCCTTCATAATTGCGGACCCTTTCGATGAAGATCCCGAACTTGAAGGTGTGCTTGTTCCGGATCCAGGTGAAGTTGTCGCTGAAGTCGAAGACGGTGTCGGCCCCGCGGAGCGGGAAGCGACCGTCGTAGGAAAGCGACGGGGCGCCGGGGATGCCGCCGAAGGAAGCCATCGGGACCACGTTGTAGGGATTGTTTTCGGGATGGAACTGACCGACGCGGAAGCCGACCTTGTCGCGCATCATGCGCTCGAGGTCCGCCTGGCTCACCGGCGGCCCTTTCTCGACGCTGTGACGGGCCCCGCCGTTAAATTCGTTGACCACGGAGGCGCTGAAGACACGGGTATAGTTCAGCACCACCGCGTTGTCCGTGAACGTGTAATGCAGCCGGGCCCAGGGCCAGCCGGATCCGCCCGTCCCGGCTGCCACGCCGTAACCCTGCTGATCGGACCACCAGGCCGAAAGACGAACAAAGATGCGATCCTTTTCATTCGGCAGGTAGTCGCCCCGCCCCAGGTGCTGGCGCTTGGGCCAGTTGATCGTCTCCTGATAATTGTAGTTGTAATTGCCGCGGCTGATCGTGCGATCGAGGAAGTTGGGCATGGGGAACATGTTCAGCAAGGCTTGCCCATTGCGGTCAATGCGGGAAGGCGGGATGCGGTTGCCCGGAAACGGCTGGTTGGCCAGTGGGTCGCGGATCACGATGAGCTGATTGTTGGTGTCGAGCGAACTGGAGAAGTCCCCCTGGCGCTCGGCTTCCGTCGGCAGGTTGCGCTGCCACAGGGATCCGGGGTTCTTGATCTTCCAGTCCTCCAGGGAGTAGAAGAAGAAAGCTTTGTCCTTGCTGGGATTCAGCTTGCCGGGAATGTAAAACGGGCCGCCCAGCGTGAAGCCGAGGGTATTGTAGCGGTACCTTGCTTTCGGGACGCCGTTCAGGTTGTTAAAGAAATCGTTGGCATTGAACATTTCGTGGCGCTTGTACCAGTAGCCGGTGCCGTGGAACTCTCGGGTGCCCGATTTCGTGACCACGTTAATCATGGCTGTGCCATTACGCCCGTACTCGGCCTGATAACTGTTGAGGAGAACTTTGACTTCGGCAATGGCGTCCATGTTGATGGTGCTCGAATTCACCGGGGCGTTTCCGAGGTCATTGCCTGTCAGGCCATCCACGGAAAAGGAGTTCCATTGAGCGCGTGTGCCCTGGATATTGGGCATGCTCGTGCCGTAGGCGCCGCCGGGAGCTTCCGGGTCACCGGTGTACTGAACCCCGGGCAAGAGTTTGAGCAACGAAATCACGTCGCGTCCGCGCACCTGGATCATGCTGACCTGAGTGGCGGTTAGCAGCGCCGAGTGTTCCGAGCTGGTGGACTGCACCAAAGCCCCCTGAGCTTCCACGCGCACGGTCTCCGTGACCACGCCCAGCTCGAGCCTTATCTCTCCCACGGACAGCCTTTCGTTGGCCGAGAGTACGAGCCCGCGCCGCTCGTAAGTCTTGAACCCGGTTTGTTCCACCTTCAGCGAGTAAGTGCCCGGCTGCAAGGCAGTGAAAGCGAACCCGCCCGCCAGGTTCGTGGTGGCGGTCCGGCTCTCCCCGGTGCTTTCGCTGGTGAGCGTCACCTTTGCCCCTGCGATGACTTGCCCGGACGGGTCGGTAACGGTGCCGACGATGGTCCCGGTAATCGTTTGGGCGTATGCGGAAACGGAAACGATCGCGGTAATCGCGAGGATCAAAAGCCCGCTGGCCAGGAGGCGGCAGACGGACCCGGCGTTTCCCGGAGCGGGTTTCTGGAAGCCCGACATGTTCACCCTCCTCGGCGGGATTCTATCCTACCGGCGCCAGGGCGTCAAGGGGTAGGGCGGCGTCGCAGAACGACTCCATATGCTCGGATTTCTGGGGAGGCGGGACTGGTGGCCACCAAGCCTTCGCGGGTGCCACCCTCGCCCTGACCGCCTCGATTGACATGCAGGCGTCGGCTTTGCTATTAGTTGCACTATCGCTACCCCGCCCGGGTCGTTCCGGGCAGCGTGTGGCGCTAAAAAGGGGGTTTCGATGAAGCGACTCGTCAGCATCTGGCTTTGCCTGGCGTGGGCGGTGGTCGCCTTCGCCCAATCCACAACCTCTCTGACCGGGACGGTGACCGACCCCACCGGGGCCGTCATCCCCAACGCCACCATCACGGTGGAGAACGTGGACACCGGTTTGAAGCGGAGCACCACGACCGATGCGACCGGCAGCTATTCCTTCCCGCAGATGCCGCCCGGTCTGTATCGCGTCACAGCGGCCGCCGCCGGATTCCGGACCACCACGATCCCGGATGTGCGGTTGCTCGTCAACAATCCGGCGACGCTCAACATCCGCATGGAGGTCGGGCAGATCACTGAGACCGTAGCTGTGACGGCGGAAGCCGTCCAGGTCAACACCACGGATGCTTCCATCGGCAACGCCATCGGCACCAAGCCGGTGGTCGAGCTGCCGCTCAACGCGCGCAACATCATCAGCCTGCTCGCCGCCCAGCCGGGCGTCGTTTTCACCCGGGAGGATGACACCGACTCGCGCAACGGTGCGGTCAACGGCGGCAAGAGCGACCAGGCCAACGTGACGCTGGACGGCGTGGACGTCAACGACCAGATGGACCGCTACGCCTTCACCAGCGTGCTCCGGGTCACCCCGGACTCGGTCCAGGAATTTCGCGTCACCACGCTCAACGCCAACGCCGATCAGGGCCGCACTTCCGGGGCGCAGGTGGCGCTGGTGACCAAGAGCGGCACCAACGAACTGCACGGTTCGCTTTATCACTACCACCGCAACACGGTTACCACGGCCAACAGCTTCTTTAACAACCTTTCGGGCGTTGAGCGCCCCAAGCTGATCCGCAATATCTTCGGCGGTTCCGCGGGCGGCCCGCTCAAGAAGAACCGGCTGTTTCTGTTCGGCAACTTCGAGGGCCGGCGGGATGCGCGCGACGGCTCGGCCGTGCGCTACGTGCCCTCCATGGACATGCGCCGCGGCATCCTTCACTACCAGCGCCGCGACGGCACGATCGCGACCGTCACCCCCGAGGAGATCGCGGCCAAGCTGGATCCGCGCGGCGTCAACCAGGCCGTGCTGAAGCTGCTCCAGACTTATCCTGAGCCGAACGATTACACTGTCGGCGACAACCTCAACATCGTAGGCTTCCGTTTCAAGGCGCCCACGCCGCTGCGCTGGAACACTTATATTTCCCGTTTGGATTACATTCTGGACTCGGCCAGCAAGCACAACCTGTTCGTGCGCGGCAATCTCCAGAACGACAACGAGAAAGGAATGCCGCAGTTCCCGGGCCAGCCGCCGGCGTCCGTCACCCTGCGCAACAACAAGGGACTGGCGGTGGGGCTGACCAGCACGTTCCGTCCCGACCTGATCAACAACTTCCGCTGGGGCATTACGCGCGTGGGTTGGGAGGCCACGGGACTGGCCAAGTTCTCGCCCGTTACGCTGCGTGGGCTGGACAGCCCGGTGGCTTTGACCCGCGGATTTGCCGCGATCATTCCCACGCACACGGTGGCCAATGATACGAACTGGATCAAGGGCGCTCACAACCTCCAGTTCGGCTTCGTCATCCGCTGGACGCGCAACCAGCGCAACACCGACCAGAACTCCTGGTCCAGCGCTGTCGCCAATGCCTCCTGGCTGGTGGATTCGGGCGCGGAGTTGAACCGCCCGTGGCCCGACATGGCGACTTCCCAGATTACTTACTTCCGCTATGCGATCACGGACGTGATGGGCCTGGTCACCCAGGGCAACGCACAATACAACTATAAAGTGGACGGCACGGTGCTCAAGGAGGGCGAGCCCGTCTTCCGTAACTTCGCCAACGAAGAGTACGAATTTTACGTCCAGGATACCTGGCGAGTTACTCGCGGGCTGACCTTTACGGGCGGGCTGCGTTACTCGCTGATGCCTCCTTATTACGAAAAGAACGGGCAGCAGGTATCTCCCAACATTCCCATCGGCCAGTGGTTTGATATCCGTGGCGGTCTGGCCATGCAGGGTCGCTCGCAGATGGAAGCGGGCCGCATCAGCTTTGTCCCGCGGGACCAGGGCGGCCGACCGCTCTATGCTTTCCACAAGAAGAACTTTGCGCCCCGGCTGGCGCTGGCTTACTCGCCCCAGGCCACGAGCGGTCTGAGCAAGTTCTTCTTCGGTGGTCCGGGCCGCAGCTCGATCCGGCTCGGCTGGGGCATGTACTACGATCTGTTCGGCAGCGGCCTGATGCGGGCTTATGATGCGACCGCATTCGGCCTTTCCACCCGGCTGGTGAATCCTTCCGCCGTGCTCACCGTGGCCACCGCGCCTCGTTTCACGGCGATTGACCAGATCCCGCCGGGGCTGCTTCTGCCCGCGCCCCCGGCGAAGTTCCCGGCGCAGTATCCCGACGTCTTTGCCATCACCAATGGCCTGGACGACACCATTGTGCCGCCTTACAACATGAGCGCCAATTTCTCGGTCGGGCGCGAGTTCCGGAATGGCTGGTTTGTCCAGGGCTCCTATGTGGGGCGTTTCTCCCGTCGTTCTCTGGTGCGGCGCGACGCCGCCATGCCCACCAATATCTGGGATCCCAAGTCGGGCATGAGTTACTTCGAGGCCGCCACGATTCTGGCGCGCCAGGCTGTGGCCGGCGTGCCCGTCTCTGCGGTGCAGAAGGTTCCTTACTGGGAGAACCTTTACAGCAAGGCTGCGACGGCAACCATGACTGCGACCCAGGTGGTGTACGCGCGGTACGCAGCGAACCTGTACGACTGGACTTACGCCCTCTACCAGCTTGACACCGGCCCCGGGCAGGGCAACTGCGTGGCGCGCAACCGGTGCAGCGACCTTGGCCCCTGGGCGTACTTCCACCCGCAGTTCTCGTATCTGTCGGTGTTCAGCTCGATCGCCGGCGGCAACTATCACGGCATGCAGTGGACCCTGCGCAAGCGTTTCGCCAACGGCGACATGGTGGACGTCAACTACACCTGGTCCAAGTCCATTGATCTGCGCTCAAACACCGAGCGTGTGGGCACCACTACCGGCGTGATCTGGAATCCGTGGTATCCCGGGTTGCACAAGGGTGTTTCCGATTACGACAACACGCACCTGTTCAACATGCTGGGCGTGTACAACCTGCCCTTCGGCAAACGCGGGCGGTATCTGACCCAAGCGCCGGGCTGGCTTAATGCCCTGGTGGGCGGCTGGCAGATTGCCGGCATCTGGCGCTGGTCGAGCGGCTTCCCCATCAGCGTCTTCCAGACGGGCGTCTGGCCGACCAACTGGAACAACAACAACTGGGCGGTCTGGAATGGCAAGCCGTTCGAGCGCAAGCAGACCAAGAACGCGCCTGCGGTAGCCGGCCGCGGCGGCCCCAACATGTTCCCCGATCCCAAGAAGGCGCTGGAGGCTTTCGACTACGAGATGCCGGGCGGCATCGGCACGCGAAACTGCATCCGCGGCGACGGCATTTTCAACGTGGACGCGAGCCTCTCCAAGCGCTTCACGATGCCTTACGCCGACGGGCGTCATTCCATCCAGATCCGCTGGGAGGTGTTCAACGTATCGAACACGGTCAAGTTCGACGTGGCCGATGCTTCCCTGGATATCTCTACGGCGGGGACCTTCGGCAAGTACAGCTCGCAACTGACTTCGCCGCGCGTGATGCAATTCGGGCTGCGCTACGAGTTCTGAGCCCGGCGTGGCGGAAAGGGGCGCTGTGCTAAGATAAAACGGTTCAGCGTCCCAACGGGCTTTGCGCAGCGCAGAGCCGCCCTGTTTGACGCCGGCCGGGCTGAGCCGGCGCGGGCGATCCCGAACCGGTCAGGTCAACCGAGTTGATACGAGCTGTCAAGGGAACACGCGACCTGTTGCCGCCTGCCACCTCGCTGTGGAATCAGGTCGAGGAGACGGCGCGGCGCGTGTTCCGCCGTTTTCACTACCGCGAGATCCGCACCCCCATCCTCGAGCCCACGGAGCTTTTCGCCCGCGGCGTTGGCCAGGAGACCGACATCGTCACCAAGGAAATGTACACCTTCCAGGACCGCGACGGTTCTTCACTGACGCTGCGGCCGGAAGCCACCGCCTCCGTGATCCGCGCCTATATCGAGCACCGGCTGGACCAGAAGCCCGGGCTGCAAAAGCTCTATTACATCGGCCCGATGTTCCGGCGCGAGCGCCCGCAAAAAGGACGGTATCGGCAGTTCTACCAGATCGGCGCCGAGGCCATCGGCTCGGAATCGCCGGCCGTGGACGCCGAGGTCATCGAGCTGGTCGTCGAGCTGCTTGGTGAACTGGGCGTGGAGAACTTCCAGCTTCTGCTCAACTCGGTCGGCTGCCCCGAGTGCCGGCCAGCGTACGTCGAGCGGCTGCGCTCGGAGCTGCGGGGCCGGGCGAAGGAGCTGTGCGCCGACTGCCAGCGTCGCCTGGAGACCAACCCGCTGCGGGTGCTGGACTGCAAGGTCCCGGAAGACCAGGCCGTCATCGCCTCCCTGCCTTCGATCCTCGACCATCTGTGTCCAGCCTGCCGCGCACATTTCGAGGCCTTGCGCCGGATGCTGGAGGCGCGGGGGATCCGCTACGAGCTGACCCCGCGGCTGGTACGGGGGCTGGATTACTACATGCGGACCACGTTCGAGGTCCTCCACGGCGCGCTGGGCGCCCAGAATTCCGTGCTTGGCGGGGGCCGCTACGACGGGCTGGCGCAGGCCCTGGGCGCCAAAATCCCCGCCCCGGGCATCGGGTTCTCGATCGGGGAGGATCGCCTGGTGCTGACGCTGGAGCAGGCGGGCAAGACGCCCCCGAGCTGTGAGCTGGATGTCTTTATCGCCCCGGTAGGGGAGGCCGCGCTGGAGCACGCGGCGCTGTTGGCGAGACGGCTTCGCTCGGCGGGGGCCGCTGTGGAGGTCAGCTTCGACGGGCGGCTGAAGCGATCGCTCGAGATCGCCAACCGGCTCGGCGTGCGCCGCGTGGTGATCGTCGGGGAAGAGGAAATCGCCGCGGGACGCTATACACTCAGAGATATGCAGACCGGCGAGCAGGAGAGCCTGAGCGAAGAGGCTCTCGTGGCACGCCTCGCCGGCGGGAATTGATATGCCGGAAGCGCCTGAGACCACCAAAGCTGCCGCTGTACCTCTGGATTTCCTTGGCGATCTGCGCCGGACGCATTCTTGCGGGGAGCTGCGCGCCTCGGACGCCGGGAAGCGCGCCCTGCTGATGGGCTGGGTCCACCGCCGACGCGATCTGGGCGGCGTGATTTTCCTGCACCTGCGGGATCGCGAGGGCGTCACGCAGGTGGTTTTCCACGCCAATCTCGACCCCGAGGTGCACCGCAAGGCCGAGCTGCTGCGCCTGGAATACGTGATCGCGGTGGAAGGCCGGGTTGAGAAACGCGCACCCGAGACTGTCAATCCCAACATTCCCACGGGCGAAATCGAGCTGGTGGCGGAGAAGCTGTGGATCCTGAACGATTCGCGTACACCTCCCTTCCCGCTGGAGGACAACGTAGACGTCAGCGAGGAAGTCCGGCTCAAGTACCGCTACGTGGACCTGCGCCGGCCGCGCATGCAACGCAATATCATCCTGCGTTCGCGCGTCTCTTTCGCGGTGCGCGAATTTCTGACCTCCCAGGGGTTCCTGGAAATCGAGACGCCTTTCATGACCCGTTCCACGCCTGAGGGGGCGCGCGATTTCCTGGTGCCGAGCCGCCTGCAACCCGGTTGCTTCTACGCCTTGCCACAATCGCCGCAACTCTTCAAACAGTTGCTCATGATCAGCGGCATGGAGAAGTATTTCCAGATCGTGCGCTGTTTCCGCGATGAGGATCTGCGCGCCGACCGCCAGCCCGAGTTCACGCAGATTGATCTGGAGATGTCCTTCCCCCAGCAGGAGCGGATCTTCGAAGTGATCGAGCCGATGCTGGAGAAGGTGTGTGCGCTCGTCGGGCGCCAGATCCAGACGCCCTTCCCCCGCCTCACCTACGCCGAGGCCATGCGTCGCTACGGCACGGACAAGCCGGATTTGCGCCTGCCGCCCCTATGCCCGGTGGAGGATCTGTTCCCGCGCGGCGTGCTATCAGCAGACGGCATGCCGCTGGTGGCCATCCACATCCCCAAAGTGGGCGCCTTGAGCCGCCGAGAGCGGGACGAGCTGAAAGCTTTCGGCACGGAGCGCGGCCTGCGCGTCTACGACGACCTGAAGCGCCTCGAGCGCGATTATCCGCAGGCCATGCAGGCGGTGCGCGAGCGAACCGGCGCCTCGGAAGCAGACCTGCTCTTGATTGCCGGCTGGGCCGGCCCGCCGCAGGGTCACCGCCCCGAGGAGACTGCCCTGAGCGCCTGCGGTCAGCTTCGCCTCTTCGCGGGCCAGAAATACAACGACCGGCACGGCCTGCTCGATCCTCGCGATTTCCGCTTCCTTTGGGTGACCGACTTCCCGATGTTCGAGTGGGACGAACAGGAGCAGCGCTGGACCGCCGCTCACCACCCGTTCACTTCCCCGCACGACGAGGACCTGGACAAGCTTCTGACCGACCCGGCGGCCTGCCGCGCCAAGTCCTACGATCTGGTCCTGAACGGGATCGAACTGGGATCCGGCTCCATCCGTATCCATCGCCGCGATGTGCAAGCCCGCGTCTTCGATGCCTTGGGATTCAGCCGTGAGGAAGCCATGGAGCGCTTCGGATTTCTGCTCGAGGCGCTCGAGTACGGCGCCCCGCCCCACGGCGGCATCGCACTCGGCTTGGATCGGCTCGTGATGATCCTGGCCGGCGAGAGCACGATTCGCGATGTGATTCCTTTCCCCAAGACGGCGCGGGGGACCGATCTGATGTGCGAGGCGCCTTCGCCCGTGCCCGAACGCCAGTTGCGGGAGCTGGGCATCGCCGTAATCCGCAGGTAGGCGGGGTCGCTTGGGAGCGGGTCGTTTGCCCGCACGTGCGGGAGCTTGGGCCCGCATTCGGCTGGGTAGCCCTCGGTAAGTCATCTGTTGGAAACAAAGGCAGTTAACTGACGATATCGTCCGCAATGGTACGGTTAATAAATCTTTTTAATCGCACGGCCGATTGACTGAGTACTAGTATTAGACCTAGAATCAAGCGAGACCCCGAGGAGCAGCGAACCATGGAACCGCGAGCCGACGTGACTGACGTGGGTCCCGACACCGAGCCGCAGAAGCAGCGGATCCGCATCGTAATCGCGGACGATCACCCCATTTTCCGCGACGGCCTGCGCAAGTTGCTGAGTCTGGAGGAGGATTTCGAGGTCGTCGGCGAGGCCAACGACGGCCCCGAGGTACTCCGCTTGCTCGACGAGCTGGAGCCGGACATCCTGCTGCTCGACCTGCGGATGCCCGGTCTGGACGGCCTCAGCGTCCTGCAACGGTTGCAGTTGGCGCGCAAACGCACCAGGATCATCGTGCTGACTGCCTCCGAGGACAAGAACGAATTCGTGCAGGCCATGAAATTCGGCTGCTCGGGCATCGTCCTCAAGCAGACTGCCACCGAGCTGCTGATGAAGAGCATTCGCAAGGTGCATGCGGGCGAGATCTGGCTGGATTCCTACACCACCGCGGCCGTCATGCGCCAGTTTGCTTCGGTGCCCGATCCGGCGCCTGCCGGGGATCGGCGGGGTCGTGGCCGATCTCCCTTGAGCCAGCGGGAGCGCGAGATCGTCGCCCTGGTCGCCCAAGGGTACAAGAACAAGGAGATCGCCGAGAAGATGTTCATCAGCGAGCAGACGGTCAAGAACCACCTGCACAACATTTTTGACAAGCTCGGCGTCTCGGACCGGCTGGAGCTGGCTCTCTACGCCATCCACAAGGGCCTGCACGACCCCAGCCGTACCGACGTATGAGCCGCCGCGGATCGCCCCGCTGGCGGTGTTCCGTGCCCCCAGTTTTGCCGGTTGCATTTCGCCGCCAACAGGACTAGCATTCTTGAGTGGAGGACCGCATTCAGATGACGTCATTTCAACTTCTGCGCATGGCCCTGGCGGCCGCAGTTCTCCCGGTGCTCTGGGCTCAGGCCCCGCTGCCCCGAATGATTTCGGTCGAGCCGACCTCAGGCAAGGTGGGCGACATTCTGACCGTGACCGGCGAGAATCTGGAAAAAACTCACGTGGCCGAGGTCTTTCTGACCGACGGCAAGAACGACCTGAAGGTGCCTGTTACCGAGCAGGGTCCCACGACGCTGAAGTTCCGCATTCCGCCCAACGTCAAGCCCGGACGCTTCGCTTTGATGATCCTGACGGCAGGCAAGGATCCCAAGTACATCGAGCAGCCGGTTAAAGTGACGGTGGTTGCGGAGGGCTCGCAACCCGCCGAAGCCAAGCCCGAGGAGGCCAAGCCCGCTCAGCCCAAACCCGAGGAATCCAAGCCGCAGCCGTGACCGCCACCTGGCGTACCGGCACAAGCGTGCACGCGGCGGTTGCGCGGACGTGAGGAATGGCGTGTCCGCCTGGCTGCGCCGCGGAACGAAGTTGACGGACTCGCATGGCGGCATCGAGCCGCTCAGGGTTCGCATTCTTCCTCGTATTCCTCGAGGACGGTGTCCGAAAGATGGCGCAAATGTGGGTTTTGGGCAATCTCCTGTACGCTCTCGTAAGACAGGTAGGTACACTGTTCGGCCAGCGGCCGTGGTTGGATCAGCCTGAAGACCGGTCGGCGCAGTTCGCGTAGGACCTTGTCGCGCCGGGAGGAGGGCGCGACGATGTGCAACTTGATGGCCAGGTTCGGTTGCAGGGCAAGGAGGTCCGCCATTCGTAGCAGGCCCGAATAGACGGACGTAGTGTGCTCGACTTCAAACGCTCTCCTGATGCCGTGACCTTTTACCCACAGGACATCAATTTGCTCGATGGTTTTCATCGTGGCCTCGTCGTAGCTCAGCGGCAGGCGCTCGACGAGTTTCTCTTTGCCCTCCGGCCATTCCTCCAGCACGCGCGAGCGATCGACCTGCGGGACCCATATCTGAAACCCCATTTCGGCTCCCACTTTCGCCAGCAGTGCCTGTATCCTGGTTGACTCCCGCACCGCCGGTGGCGCCACCTCGTCCTCGCTTTCCTCTTCCGCTGCACGCTCGGGCACGGTGACGTCCACCTCCCGGTCCGGGCGTTTGACGCGGTGAAGCGCCACGCGGGCCGCAAGCTTTGCGTCAATCGGAAAACTCTCGCCGCTCTGCTCGTGCCGTTTCAGTAAGTCCTCGAGGAAGGCGCCATCGCTGTCTTGGAGCCGCCGCAAACTTTGCCGCACCATCGCTGTCCAGCGCATTGAACCCGGCGGCAGGCCTGCGGTGAATGAGAGCTTCTGCCACACCTCATCATGGGAAATTGGAATGCCCTTTTCCAGGGGCAGCCACACGATGGGCCGCACGCGGAATCGGACGATAAAAGGGTCGTTACTGGAGTAGAAGATCGGTGTTTGATCGGTGAAGGGGCCTTCCAGGACCTCCAACACGCCGACCCACCTTGAGAACCCAGTGACGTAACAGATAAACTTGTCGCCCGGACGGACATTTTGAGCTGCGGAACGGTGTCGCTCGCGGAATCCCGAGATATTGCATCCGTGCGCCTCGAAGGCCTTGTAGGTTTCGGGGGAGAAAAGGTCAATGTAGTACGCCATGAGCCGATGCCGGAGCATTCTAGCACGGCATGCTCAGCTTGAAACTCGGGTTCGCCGCTTCAATCAGGAAGCGAACAGGCGTTCGCCATAACCCGCGGTCCGCGGCTGGGCCGGCCACAAGTCCGCGGTCCTGTCTGGCTAACTTCCCAGCACGTGCAGCTTCATCAGGTTCGTTGTGCCGGGGCGTCCCAAAGGTTGGCCGGCGACGAAAACCACGCGCTGGCCGGGTTGAAGCCAGCCACGCTCGAGCAAGGTCCGGTCCAGACAGGCCAGCATTTCATCCACAGAGCCAAGCATCGGCGCCAGCACGATCCGCACGCCGAACACCGGGGCCAGTTGGCGCGCCAAGGCAGGTTCGGGCGTGAACGCATAGATGGGGACCGGCGGGCGGTGCGCTGCGAGCAGGCGTGCCGTCGAACCGCTGACCGTGAAGACCGCGATGGCCGCCGCTCTTGCATGGCGGGCCGCCGCGATCGCCGAACCCGCCAGAATGAGAGCGTCGGTGGAAGGCGGCGGGGCTTCTCCCGCCGGCCCTTGCTCGCCCAGCGTCTGTTCGGTCTCGGCGGCGATCCGCGCCATCATGCGCACGGCTTCCACAGGGTAGCGGCCTACCGACGTTTCCGCCGATAGCATCACAGCATCGGTGCCGTCGTAAATCGCGTTGGCCACGTCACTGACCTCGGCGCGCGTAGGGTACGGATTCTCGACCATGGACTCGAGCATCTGCGTGGCCGTGATGGCGAACCGGGCCCGCCGCCGCGCCTCGCGAAGGATCCGCTTCTGCGCGTGGGGAACCTTCTCGAGCGCCAGCTCCACGCCCAAGTCGCCGCGAGCCACCATTACACCGTCCGCCTGTTCCAGGATTTCCTCGAGATGCTCCAAGGCTTCCGGTTTCTCGATCTTGGCGACGATGGGCAGCCGCGCTCCCAGTTCCTCCAGGCGCTGGCGCAACGCGACCACGTCCGAGGCGCGACGCACGAAGGAGAGACTCACCAGATCGGCGCCCGCAACCACGATCGCACGCAGGTCCGCCAGATCTTTCTCGGTCAAGGCAGGCAGGTTCAGACGCGCCCCTGGCAGGTTGATTCCCTTGCGGTCGGAAATACGTCCGCCGCTGAGGACGCGGCAGCGCACGGTGACGCCGTCCGTGCTTTCCACCCGCAGCGTTACGGCGCCATCGGCCAGCAGGACCGTATCGCCTGGGCGCACATCGCGCGCAAAACCTTCATAGTTGACCGAAGCGACGGCGGCCGAGCCGGCGACGGGCAGCGTTGTCAAAGCGAATTCGGCGCCCGCCTCCAGGGTCACTGCGCCTGCCTCGAAGCTGCCCAGGCGCAGTTTCGGGCCTTGCAAATCGGCCAGGACGGCAGGTCCGATCGCCGGGTCCGGCGAGAGTTCGCGCACTCGCCGGATTCGCGCCACGTGCTCTTCCGCTGTGCCGTGGGCCAGATTGATGCGGAACACGTCCACGCCGGCCTCGATGAGCGCACGAATGGTGGCGGGATCTTCGCTCGCAGGGCCGAGCGTGGCTACGATCTTGGTTTTGCGCACGGCGCTCCTCCGTCTTCAGGGCAGGTACAAGCCGAGTTCTTCGGGCGGCGGGAGGCGCTGCCACAGTTGGTACTGCAGGAGAGCTTCGGTGAACAGGCGAATCCGCCGCGTCCAGAGCAGGGCTTCGTCGTCGTAACGCACCAGAACGTTGTCCAGCCAGTAGGGCCGATTCTCGGCCAGCCACGCGCGCCGCTGGAGATCCCGCAATTCGGTGGCGTAGTCCCTGAGATCCTGTAGCATGCCGTTGGCGCCGTTGATGCGACCGAAGCTGCGAGGCGCGCGGGCCGCCAGAGATTCCCGGTAGATCTCGCCGATGCGGCGCGCGAACTGCACTTTCATTCCCAGATAGTCGAGTCGCTTTGCCGCCAGGCGCAACGCCAGCAAGGTATCTTCGTGACGTCGCGCTTTCGAGCGCTGCGCGTCCAACTGCTCCATGGCTTCTTCGGCGGCCAGGCGGATGGCGGACGCCACGGGAGCGATCTTTGCCACCAGCGCAGCGCCGGCGGGCGTGAAGGGATCCAACCAGAACAGCCGATTCGTTGCGTCACCGACTCCGACCGAGCGCAGCAGTTTGTGGACCTCGTCGAGCCGGCGGATCACGCTGGCGAAGGCAGGATCGGAGCAGCGATAGAAAGCCCAGTCGAAGGCGGCGTCGAACTCTTCGCGCGCGGGTTCCTGCGCCTGCCAGGCGGCTGCGGCGGAGTACAGGATCCCGTACCAGTTCTGATTGAGCAGGGCCTCGCCGTCGTCAGCCCAGTGCGTGTTGAACATCCCGAGCGCACCGGCGCGCTTGCCATCCCGCACAAAGGCGGCGATGTTGGCCAGCGCGTTGCTGACGTTCGGGAAGATACGGTTCCAGTTGTTGAGACCGGGGCAGACGAAGAACGCGAAGCCTGCCTTGCGGAACGGCTCGATGTAGGCGGAGAAATCCTCGCGCGGCTCGTAATCCCACGTCATCGCGATCAATTCGTGAGGGAGCTCCGGGATCAGCTCGGCGTGGCTGAGGGCGATATCGCCCCAGAACATGAGCCGGCGGCCCAGGGGGCGCAGCAGTTCGGCCACGCGCTGCAAGTGGCGCACGTACAGGCGCCCGACTCCGATGCGTTCGGCTTCCTCGCGGCTGCGGCCCTGCCCCAGCTCCCAGGTTTCGTCGCTGCCGATGTGGAGGAACTGTCCGGGGAACGTCTCGGCCAGTTGCTGCGCGGCCTGGCAGATCCATTGGTAGGTTTCCTCGGCCGCCGGAGTGATGACAGAGCCGTAGGGGACTTCAGCCAGCGCCGCGTAACGCTCGAATTTCAGCATGTGGTGAAGATGGCCGAAAGTCTGCTGCTGCGGCACAAGTTCGATGTGGTAGCGGCGGGCGTAGCGCGAGAGCTGGCCGATTTGTTGCGCGGTGAACTCGCCGCCTTCCGGCGCCACCAGCGGAGCGTGGCGGTATCGGAAGACGTGCTCCATGTAAAGGCTGAGCATGTTGAGCTTGAACTCGGCGGCGACGCGAATCAGCCTTCGCAACTGCTCGTCGGTCGGGATGGGGCCGCGGCTCACATCCACGGAAAGGGCGCGATAGCGCAGGGCCGGCCAGTCCGCGATGGAAACCGCGGGAATGCGGCCGTCGGGGCCGATGAGCTGGCGCAAGGTCTGTGCGCCATAGAACACGCCGGCCGCGCTGCGCGCTGCGACAAGAACGCCCCGCGGGCTGGAATGCAGCCAGTAGCCTTCCTCATGTTCCAGTGCGCGACGGTCCAGGCCAAGGGCCTGAATTTCGCGATCCAACGCGGGATCGCCCACGCGCAGCAGCCGGATCGTGGCGCCTTCCTCCCCGGAAAGGACTCCCTCGCGACCATGCGTTTGCTTGAGTTCTTCGAGGATGGTTTCCGCCGCCAGTCGATCCTCTGCGTTCGCCACCCAGATGCGGACCGGTGAGCGCAACTCGAGCCAGCCTTCGCCACGGGCCAGAGACCGAGGCGCGGGAACGAGACGGTAAACCTGGCTTCCGGCGAGGCTGCCCGCAATCCAAAGTGCCGCCAGGAGAAGACGCATGGCGAGTATGATAACGCGCGCCTTGGGGCACCAAGCACCCTGCGGATTCAGCTGCGAGGAAGGGAACCCGTGGTGGCCAGGGAGGGAATCGAACCCCCGACGCCAGCCTTTTCAGGGCTGCGCTCTACCAACTGAGCTACCTGGCCCTCGACACCGTATTTTAGCAGAATCCGGCGCCGCCGGTGTCGCTATACTGACAGGGTGCGCGAGTTACGGATTGTGGTCTCCCGGCACTCGGCTTTCTACAGTCCGCTGATCGCCACGGTGGCGGCCGGCTTTCTGGAGCGGGAAGGATTCTCGGCCAGCTATCGTCCCATGGAGCCCGCCGAGCGCGCGCAGGATCTGCTGGCGCAGGAAGAGGCCGACGTGATTCAGTCCGCCGTTTCATCGAGCTGGCTCCTGCTGGAGCGCGGCGAAAAACCGGCGGGTGTGCACTTCGCCCAGATCAATCAACGGGACGGCTTCTTTCTCGTAGGTCGGCAGCGCAGCCCCGCGTTCCACTGGAAAATGCTTGAGGGCCGGACGCTGTTGGCCGATCACGCCGCCCAGCCGCTGGCCATGCTCCGGTACGCCGTGCATCGGCAGGGGACGGACTGGAGCCGGATCCGCGTCGTGGACGCGGGTACGCCAGAGCAAATTGCCGATGCCTTCCGCCGCGGCGAAGCGGACTTCGCGCATCTGCAAGGCCCGGCCGCGCAGCAGTTGGAGGAAGAGGGCTGCGGGTGCGTAGTGGCGTCGGTGGGCGAAGCGATGCCGGCCGTAGCCTTCAGCAGCCTGCTCGCCACGCGCGCGTTTCTGGCCACGGAAGCGGCCCGAGCCTTCCTGCGCGCATACTCGAAGGCTCGCCAATGGGTGCGGACGACGCCGGCGGAGGAGGTGGCCTCCTGCGTAAAACCGTTTTTCGAAGGCTTTTCTTTGTCGGCTCTGACAACCGCCATTTCCTGCTACCAGAACTTGGGCTGCTGGGAAGGAGGGCTGGCGATTCCGCGTGATCTTTACGAGCAGGCCTTGGAGGTCTTCCTCCACGCGGGCGCGATCACGCGACGCTGGGCCTACGACGAGGTCGTGGCGCCGCCGGGGGTACCGGAGTAAGGCTCTTGCCGCGGGCTGTCGTTCGTTCCGGGCGGTTGCCGGGTCGCGCGCGAGTTGCTATAGTTGAAGCCGAATCGGAGGGAGTGCTCCGGTTCAAATCGCCGCGGTCCCGCGAAAGGGGCCTGCGGGGGCATGGATACGGGAGAGGCTATGGAATCCTACAACAACATCCCTGTGCCTGACGACGGGCAACCGATCGAGTTTCGCGACGGCAAATTCGTCGTACCCGACCGGCCGATCATTCCCTTCATCGAAGGCGATGGCACCGGACCCGACATTTGGCGGGCGGCACGCCGTGTCTTCGACGCCGCCGTGGAGAAGGCCTATGGCGGTCGCCGCAAGGTGGTCTGGTACGAAGTCTTCGCCGGCGAAAAGGCTTTCAACCTGTTCAATACGTGGCTGCCGGAGGACACCCTGAAAGCGATTCAGCGCTTCCGCATCGCTATCAAGGGACCGCTGACCACCCCGGTGGGAGGCGGCCATCGCAGCCTCAACGTGGCCCTGCGCCAGTTGCTCGATCTGTACGTCTGCTGGCGCCCGGTACGCTACTACCCCGGTGTTCCTTCCCCCATGAAGCATCCGGAGAAGCTGGACGTGGTCATTTTCCGCGAGAACACCGAGGACGTCTACGCCGGAATCGAGTGGAAGCAGGGCACGCCCGAGGCGCTGAAGGTCATCGAATGGCTCACCAAAGAGATGGGCTGCAAGATCCGGCCCGATTCGGGCATCGGCGTCAAGCCCATCTCGATCACCGGCACCAAGCGCCTGGTTCGTCGTGCCATCCGCTACGCCATCGAGAACAATCGCCGCAGCGTGACCCTGGTCCACAAGGGCAACATCATGAAGTTCACCGAGGGCGCCTTCCGCGACTGGGGTTACGAAGTGGCCCGTGAAGAGTTCGCCGATTATGTGGTCACCGAGGCCGAAGCCGGCGCCAATCCGCCGCCGGGCAAGATCATCATCAAGGATCGCATCGCCGACGCGATGTTCCAGCAGGTGTTGTTGCGCCCTGATGAGTACGACGTGATCGCCACGCCCAATCTCAACGGCGATTACCTTTCGGACGCCTGCGCCGCGCAGGTCGGCGGGTTGGGCATTGCGCCCGGCGCCAACATCGGCGACGAGCACGGCGTCTTCGAGGCCACCCACGGCACCGCCCCCAAGTACGCGGGCCAGGATGTGGTCAATCCTTCCAGCCTCATCCTCAGCGGCTCCATGATGTTCTCGTTCATGGGCTGGAAGGAAGTCAGCAACCTGATCGAACAGGGCATTACCGAAACCATCCGGCAAAAGCGCGTGACCTACGATTTGCACCGGCTGATGGAGGGCGCGACCAAGCTCAAGACCAGCGAGTTCGCGGACGCGATCATCGAAAACATGGACCGGGCGGCCGCGGCGGCCTGACCCCGGCCCATCCAGCAGGGAGGAAACATGCGCAGGAAAGTTACCGTAGTGGGTGCGGGTAATGTGGGCGCCAGTTGCGCGGTGCGCCTGGCGTCCAAGGGACTGGCCGACATCGTGCTGGTGGACGTGCTCGAGGGCGTGCCCACCGGCAAGGCTCTCGATATCTTGCAGTCCTGCCCGATCGAAGGCGTGGACGTCTCCTGTGTGGGAGGCAATGATTACGAGGCTACGGCCAACTCCGACATCGTCATCTTCACCGCCGGCTTTCCCCGCAAACCGGGCATGAGCCGGGACGATCTGTTGTGGGCCAATTACGACATCGTCAAGAGCACCGTCGAGCAGGCGGTCAAATACTCGCCGAACGCCATTCTCATCGTAGTCACCAATCCTCTGGACGCCATGTGCCACGTGGCCTACAAGGTCAGCGGCTTCCCCAAGAACCGTGTCATGGGCATGGCCGGGATCCTGGACACCACGCGCTTCCGCACTTTCGTGGCCCAGGAGCTGAACGTGTCCATGAAGGACGTGACGGCCCTGGTCTTGGGAGGCCACGGCGACACCATGGTTCCCCTGGTGCGGTACTCCAGCGTGGGCGGCATCCCGCTCACCGATCTGCTGGATCAGGAAACCCTGGACCGCATCGTCAAGCGCACGCGTGATGGCGGTGCCGAGATCGTGCGCTACCTGAAGACCGGCAGCGCCTACTACGCACCTTCGGCCGCTACGGTCGAGATGGTGGACGCCATTCTGAACGACCGCAAGCGCGTGTTGCCGTGCTCGGCGTATCTGGAAGGCGAATACGGCATCCACGGGCTGTTCGTCGGCGTCCCCGTAAAGCTCGGTGCACAAGGCGTGGAGAAGATCTACGAGCTGAAACTGACCGAAGAGGAGCTGGCGGCGCTTCACAAGAGCGCGGCGGCGGTGCGCGAGCTGGTGGAAGTCATGCGACCCAAGCTCGAGGCCGCGGCCACCGCTTGATCCACAAGGGACCCTGAGCGGGCGGGCCCGACCGGGGCCCGCCCACACCCATGCGCTTTTCCTCGCGACTTCCCTGGACCGCCGCTGTCAACCGCATCTGGCAGGCGCTCGAGGACCGAAGAAAGGCGGGCCTGCCCCTTCTGGACCTGACCCAGTCCAATCCGACGCGTGCAGGCTTCCTGTACCCGGATACCGTGCGCGCCGCGCTGGCCGATCCACGCGTGCTCATCTACGACCCGGTTCCTACAGGATCGCGCGAGGCGCGTGAAGCCGTCGCCCGCTGGTATCTGGAACGCGGCTACCATGTAGAACCCGACCAGGTCGTATTGGCCTCCGGCACCAGCGAGGCGTATGCCTGGCTTTTCAAGTTACTCTGCGATCCGGGCGACGAAATTCTGGCGCCCCGGCCTTCTTACCCTTTGTTCGATTTTCTGGCCGGGCTGGAGGCGGTCCGCATTCGCCATTACAGCCTTCGGTATGACAGTCGCTGGTCGGTGGACTGGGAAACGCTAGAGGAAGCCGCAGGCCCGCGGAGCCGCGCTGTGGTCGTAGTACAGCCCAACAATCCCACCGGTTCTTTTCTTTCCCCGGAAGAAGCGGAGCGTCTGGCCGAGTTTTGCGTGGGACGCGAACTGGCAATTATTTCCGATGAAGTTTTTGCCGATTATCCGCTGGAAGCAGTTTCTGTTCCTTCGCTTTGCATTCAGGACGGCGCGCCTTGTTTCGTGCTGGGAGGGCTCTCCAAGGCGGCCGGACTTCCGCAGATGAAGCTTTCGTGGATCGTGCTAACCGGCCCTGCGACCTGGCGCGCGGAGGCCTTGAGACGTCTCGAGCTGATCGCCGACACGTACCTTTCCGTAGGCACGCCGGTGCAGTGCGCCTTGCCCGCGTTGCTCGACGCCGGCAAGTCCCTGCGCGACCAGATTCGTCAGCGAATCCGCGAGAACTATCACTGGCTCAGATCCCGCTGCGGAGAGAATTCTGCCGTGACCGTGCTGCGCGCAGAGGCAGGCTGGTACGCCATCTTGCGCGTGCCGCGCGTGCGCAGCGAGGAGCAGTGGTGTCTGGAGCTGTTGGACCGCGGCGTCTTTGTCCAGCCCGGCTACTTTTACGACTTCGCGGGAGAAGCCTACCTGGTAGTAAGTTTGCTGACGCCTCCGGAAGAGTTGGCCCAGGGCCTGGAGCGGTTGCTGGATCTGGCCGCTGCCTGAGTCAGGCTTTGCGCGGCGGCGCCGCCAGAAAGACCCGGCGGATCGCCTGCCACGCCGGTTTGCGCTGGAAATCGCGATCGAGAGGCAGAACACGCACGGGAGTTCCGCTGGGTCGGCGCTGACGGCCTGCCAGCCAGGTGTATTTGTCGGTCAATCCCCATGTGAGGACGGCTTTCACAGCGGGTTCCTGGAGCGCGGCCGTCAAGTAAGTCTCATAAACCCGGGCTATCGCTTCGTCGCGTTCGGCAATATCGTCGGGCAGCTCGCGGTCGGCTACGTCCAGCTCGGTAATGTAAATCTCCAGACCGAGCGAAGCTACTTCGCGGAAGAAAGCCTGCAAGATATCTGCCTTGAAGTTGCGGAAGGCGGCCCAGTCCAGGTGGGCTTGCATGCCGAAAGCGTGAATGGGAACGTCGCGCTCTTTCAGGCTGCGCAGAAGGCGGAGTACGGCGCGGCGCTTGGCTTCCTGCTCGGGCGTATCGTAGTCGAGCCCGTAATCGTTGTAAGTGAGCCTGGCGTCCGGATCGGCGCTATGCGCCATGCGGAAGGCAAGCTCGATATAGCCGGGTCCCAGCAACTCCAGCCAGGGCGTGACGCGCAGCCCGTCTTCGCGGCCGTCGCGCGGGTGAACGGCCTCGTTGACCACGTCCCAGGAGTGCATCCGGCCGCGATATCTGCCCGCCACGGTCAGGATATGTTCCTCCAGATACTTTTTCGCGTTCCCGGCGTTGACCTCAGTTTTGAACCACGGCCACATCTGTGTGTGCCAGACCAGAGTGTGTCCGCGCATTCGCATGTTGTGTTGCCGGCAGAAGTCGGCCATGAAGTCGGCAGGCTCGAACCGGAAAACGCCGGGAGAAGGCTGGACGGGGCCCATTTTGAGCACGTTTTCCGGCACCAGGATGTTGCACTCGCGGGCAAAGGCGGCCGCGTAGTCGGCATCGTCGCGGAGCACCGGCCAGGCAGCGGCGGCGCCATAGAGGAGGCCGGCCTTAGCGGCGTACTCCCTGAGGCCGGGCTCCTGCTTGGTCTGGGCGAGTACGGAAAGGCAGGGCCAGGCGGCGGCTTGGAGAACCATTCGGCGGGTCGGGCGTACCATCTCCCCCAGAATACAGCGAACCAACCGAGGACACCGTGGGGAGGGACGGTGGGCAGCGCGTGCCCCATGCTTGCCGGGTGCAAAAGTCTCCGGACCGACCACCCCGCCGGCGCCGGGCGGCAGCCCTTCTGCCGGCGTTCTGATATAATCGGGACGGATGATTATTGCCCCTCCGCTCTCGCGGATGGCGACGATCCCGCACCTTGCTGGGGAATCCCGTGCTTGAAGCTCCGGGCGCGGTCTGCCGCTCCATTCTCCGGTTCAGGTGCTGGCGCTGCCTCCGGGCGGAAGGTTACCCATGGGAGGAACAAAAGCGTCACGCAGGATGAAAGTTTCCGTTCAGATCACCCGCGGAATCGAGCCGCTGTTCGGCACGCGGGATGAGAACATCCGCTTGCTGGAATCCAGTCTGAACGTCACGACCCAGCTTGTGGACGACAGCCTGGAAATCGAGGGCGAAGCCGAGGCGGTGAGCCGTGCCGAGGAAATCCTGCAAGATTACATTTCTTTGGTGCAGGAAGGGCACGTCTTCACGAACGGCGACCTGAACAGTTACCTGCGCGTAGTTACCGAGGATCCGGCGGTAACGTTGCGCAACCTCGTACTGAGCGGGCGCCAGCGCAACTTCGGCAAGAAAGTCGTCGTTCCCAAGACCATCAACCAGCGGCGGTACATGGAAGCCATCGAGCGCAACGATCTGGTGTTCGGTATCGGTCCGGCGGGCACCGGGAAGACCTACCTGGCCGTGGCCATGGCGCTGTCCGCCCTGCTCAGCAAGAAGATGAGCCGCATCATTCTCACCCGGCCCGCGGTGGAGGCCGGCGAGAAGCTGGGCTTCCTGCCGGGCACCCTCCAGGAAAAGGTGGATCCCTATTTGCGGCCCCTTTACGATGCGCTCTACGACATGCTCGATGTGGAGAAGGTCGAGAAGCTGATCGAGCGCTCGGTGATCGAGATCGCGCCCATTGCTTTCATGCGGGGCCGCACGCTCAACGACAGCTTCATCATCGTGGACGAGGCGCAGAACTCGACCCCCGAACAGATGAAGATGATCCTCACGCGCCAGGGCTTCAACGCCAAGATGGTTGTCACCGGGGACGTGACCCAGATTGACCTGCCGCCCGGCAAGAAGAGTGGCCTGTTGAACGCCGAAGAAGTGCTGCGCGGCGTCGAGGGCATCAGCTTCATCTACTTTGACGAGCGCGACGTGGTGCGTCACAGCCTGGTCCAGCGCATTGTCAAGGCGTACGAACGCTACGAGCAAGCGCAACAGGAGCGGCAACTATCCCTGCGCTGGAACGAGGCTTCCTCCGAATCGTCCCGGGCCTGAGAGGCCCTTGGTATGAGCGATCCCGACAGTATCGTCATCTTCCGCCGCGCGCCGCGAAACCTGCAACGGGCGGCGGTGGAGGCTTTCGCCGAGCGACTCAGGCGCGAGGTTGCTCGCGGCGCCATCTTCTCCTGCCTGCTGACCACTGACGCCGAGCTGCGCCGGCTCAATCGGCGCTTCCTGGGCAAGGATCGGCCTACCGACGTGCTCTCATTCCCGGCGCCGCCCCCTCTGCCCGGCGAGCGCCGCAGCCCGCGTTTTCTGGGCGAAATCGCCATCTCGGTGGAGCGCGCCAGCCGGCAAGCGCGGCGTTTCGGGCACTCCCTGGAACAGGAAATCGGCATCCTTATGCTGCACGGCCTGCTGCATCTGAAAGGGATGGATCACACCTGCGACGGCGGGCGCATGGCGCGCGCTGAGATCCGCTGGCGCAGACGGCTGGGGCTGCCGGCCAGCCTCACGGAACGAGCGGGAGCCTGAACATGGCGTGGGTTTTGGCCATCATCCTGCTCGCCCTCCTGCTGGCGATCGTCAGCTTCGTGCAGCTCCTGTATCTGGAGTCCTTGCGCCTGCGCGCCCGGGAACGCCCGGCGCTGGAACATTTCAAGGATCATTTGTCCGACCGGCTGGGCATGGACCCGGAACGCGGCGTGCTCACCTGGTCTCTGATCAAGCACGCTTCTCTGGTCGCACTCGGCGCGCTTTGTGTGGGTGCGAGCCTGGGGGAAGCGGGCGTGAACGCGGGCGAGGTCGCCGCCGGCCTGCTCACCGGCCTGGCAGTCATGCTGGTCTCCGCCTACGCAACTCCGCACCTGCTTTATCGCCGCTCACGCGGCCGCTGGCTGGAACCGTTGCTGCCCGGCCTCCGGATTGTCGCCCTCGCCGTGCGCCCAGTGGTGGCGGTCTTCGAGTTCTTTGAATCCGTCGTCGAGATCGGCGACCAGCCCGCCGAGACCCCGCAACCCTCGGGCGGCGGCAACGATATCGAGGTGCTCCTGGAGGCTGGAACCGAAGAAGGCCTGATCGAGGAAAGCGATCACGAGCTCATCCAGTCCGTGGTGGCCTTCGGCGACAAGACGGTGCGCGAGGTGATGACCCCGCGGCCCATGATCGTCGCCATCCAGGCGGACAAGACGCTAGAGGATCTGCGTGAGCTGGTGATCAGCGAGCAGTACTCGCGGATTCCCGTCTATGAATCCTCCATAGACGACATCATCGGTTTCGTCCACGTACGCGACATGTTCGAAATGGACGAGACCGAGCGGCGTAATCGGAAGGTGCGCGAGCTGGTGCGGCCCCTGCGCTTCGTGCCCGAAACCAAGCCGGTAAGCGCCTTGCTGCGCGAGATGCAACAGGACCGGGCGCACATGGCGATCGTGGTGGATGAATACGGCAACACGGCCGGGCTGGTGACCCTGGAGGACCTGGTCGAGGAAGTCTTCGGCGAGATTCGCGACGAGCACGAGCCGGGCCTGGACGCCACGCCGGACGGTCAGGGCGGCTATATCGTTTCCGGCAATCTGAACGTGGACCGTTTGGAGGAGCTGCTCGACTTCCGGCCTCAGCCTCCGCCCGAGTCCACTACGGTGGGCGGGCTGGTCACGGAATGGCTAGGGCGCGTCCCGGCGCCTGGCGAAAAGGTGCAGCGCAACGGTATCCTGATCGAAGTGCTGGCCAGCAATCACCTGCGCGTCGAGCAGGTCCGGGTTTCCCGTGCGCCCGGCGAGAACACGAACGGCCAGCCATCGGCTTGGCAAGACTCATGAGCGAGCCAGAGACCACTGCTCAAAACCAAACTTCCCAGGAGATCGCGGCTCAACAGGAAACATCGCAGGACCGGTTCCGTTCCGGCTTCGTTTCCATTCTCGGCCGCCCCAATGTAGGCAAGTCCACGCTGCTCAATGCGCTGACCCGGGCGCGGCTGGCCATCGTCACCGACAAGCCGCAGACCACGCGCACCCTGATCCAGGGCGTGCTCACGCTGCCCAATGCGCAAATCGTCTTTCTGGATACGCCCGGCATCCACAAGCCGGACTCCGTCTTCAACCAGCGCATGATGGAAACGGTGCGCGCCGCCCTGGAGGAGCGCGACCTGCTCCTTTACCTGGTGGATGCCACCGCTCCGGTGACGGACGAGGAGCGCGAGGCCATCCACATGGTGCTCGCCACAGGGACTCCCACCTTCCTGGTGCTCAACAAGATTGACCGGGTGCGCGACAAGAGCAAACTGTTGCCCCTGATTGACGAGTACCGCCAGGTGGGCGACTTCGCCGAATACGTTCCCATCTCGGCCTTGCAGGGCGATGGCCTGGATATCCTGCAAAACGCCATCGTGCAGCGCCTGCCTGAGGGACCCGCATACTTCCCGCCCGATTACCTCACGGACCAGCCCGAGCGATTTCTCGCCGCCGAGCTGATCCGCGAAAAAATCATGCACCTGACGCGCCAGGAGGTGCCCCACGCCGTAGCCGTGGTGGTGGACCGCTGGGAGGAAACGCCCGAGCTGCTGCACATCTACGCCACCATCTACGTGGAGAAGGAGGGCCAGAAGGCGATCGTCATTGGCGCCGGCGGCCAGATGCTCAAGAAGGTGGGCACTGCCGCCCGGCAGGAAATGGAAGCGCTTTTCGGGCGCAAAATCTTCCTCGAGCTGTACGTCAAAGTGCGGAAACGCTGGCGCGAAGATCCCCGTTTTCTGGCGGAGCTGGACTGGCGGTCGGCGCTCGGCAAATTCCGTGATTGAGGGGGTCTCTCCCGCTGCTTTCCGACTTATGATAGGGGGCGGAGGGGCCCTATGGGCGCTCGGTGGTTTTGCTACCCCGATGCGCGCCAGGCCGCGGAAGCCTGCGCCCATCACATCGTGGCCCGCCTGGAGGACGCCCTGGCGGGTCGCTCCTTCGCGACGCTCGCGCTTTCCGGGGGCGAGGAGGCGCCCCTGCTCCTGGAGGCTCTCGCTCGAACCCCTTTCCCCTGGCGCCAGGTCCACCTGTTCTGGGTGGAAGAGCGACCGAAGCCCGGCCCGGACCGCGCCGAACTGTACAAAATGGCGCTGGAATGTTTTATCGGACCGGCTCGCATCCCGTTGCGGAACGTTCACCGCATCCCTGCCGAGCTGACGCCGGACGCTGCCGCAGACCGCTACGGTCAGGAGCTCGCGGAATTTTTCCGCCTCGAATCTGGCCAGATGCCGCGCTTCGATGTGGTCCACCGCAACCTGGGAGCGGATGGCCACACCGCGGGCCTGTTCCCCGGGGATCCCCTGGTGGATGACCGCCAGGGCATCGCCGCCGCCGTGTACCTGGAAAATCCGGCCCAGTGGCGCATCACGCTGCTGCCCGGGGTGCTGCTGGCCGCCGGCCACAGCGTCTTTCTGGTCACGGGCGCCGAGAAAGCCGAAGCCGTCCGCGCCGTCTTCTGCGATCGCTACGACCCGCGGCGGTTGCCCGCGCAACTGGACTGCCATCACGGACGTAGCGTTTGCTGGTTCCTCGACGAAGCCGCCGCGCGCCTGCTCCGTTGATCCCCGGCTTGTGGTATTGTGCAAGCCGGGAGAGATACCATGACTTCGCGTCGCGTTTTTCTGGGAGCCGCCACCGCGCTTTCGGCTGCGCGCGTGGTCGGGGCGGCGGATCGCATCCGTCTGGGCATCATCGGTACCGGAAGTCGCGGCCAGTATCTGATGAAGGTGGCCAATCAGATCGGCGGCATTCAGTGGGTCGCCGTCTGTGACGCCTGGGACGTGCGCCGGAATCAGGCGGCGCAAATCGCGGGCGGGGGCGTGGCCTCTTACGGAGATTACCGCCGCCTGCTCGACCACAAGGACATTGACGGCGTCATCGTGGCCACCTTCGATCATCTCCACGCCCAGATCACAGCCGACGCCTGCCGTGCGGGCAAGGATGTGTTCGTGGAGAAGCCCATGACTTCGCTGCCCATGCAAGGCCACGATGTGGTGCGCGCCGCCCGCGAGCACAAGCGCATCGTGCAGGTTGGCACGCAGCAGCGTTCCATGGCCCACTTCATCGAGGCCAAGGAGCGTTTCTTCGACAGCGGCCTGATCGGGCGCGTCAACATGGTGCGCACGGTGTGGAACGGCAATCGCGGCTACCTGACGCCAGTTCCGCCGGGTATGGAGCGCAAGCCGGAAGGGCTGGATTGGGATGCGTGCCTGGGCTGGCTGCCCAAGATCCCCTGGGATCCCAAACGGTACTTCAATCGCTTCGCCTATTGGGACTTCTCCACCGGAGGCCAGACCGGTGGCCTGTTCGTCCACATGATTGACGTGGTGCACTGGTTCCTCAACATTCGCCGGCCCCTGGCGGCCGTGGCGCTCGGCGGCATTTACCGTTACGACGACGGGCGTGACACCCCGGACAACATCAACGCCATCCTCGAATACCCTGAGAAACTCACGGTCACCTTCGAAGCCACGCTCACGGACCTGATTCCCAAGAATTCCACCGACATCGTCTTCTTCGGCTCGGGCGGCCGGCTTTCCATCTTCCGTCGCGGGTACGAATTCTTGCCTGCGGAATCCAACGCCAACCTGGGCGAAATTCGCGCGCCTGGTTCCCCTGAGACCAGCCACATGGCCAACTGGCTGGAGTGCATGCGGACGCGCAAGCGCCCCAACTGCGACGAGGTGGAGGGTCATTACTCATCGGTCGCCTGCCACCTCGTCAACATCGCCTACCGCGAGAAACGTCGCGCCCTGTGGCAATCGGAGTGGGATCTCTGAAAGAGGGCGGGCCGGTTGCGAATCGCTGCGGCGAATCGCCGCACCGGGCGGCTATACTGAGAACAAGGGCTGCCATGAAACGCTACGGCAAGTTTGCCGCGCTCATCACGGTTTTGCTGGGCACGCTGACATGGCTCGCGGTCAGCGGCGTCAGCGAAGCCAAAACGTACTACAAGACCGTAGCCGAGCTCAATCAGATGGGGCAGGCGGCGCTGGGCAAGCGACTGCGTGTTGCCGGCGATGTCGAACAGGGCTCAATTCGCCGCACGGGCGCCGAAGTCCACTTCGTGCTGCGCCAGAACGACCTTCGCCTTCCTGTAGTCTATCGCGGCAGTGAGCCTCTGCCCGATACCTTCCGCGATGGGGCGCAGGCGGTGGCGGACGGCAGAATGGGCCGGGACGGCGTCTTTCAAGCTTCGCGCATCCAGGCCAAGTGCGCCTCCAAGTACGAGGCCAAACCCGGCGGGCGCACGGCCGCAGGCGCCGCGCCATTGAACAAAGCCGGCTTCTGAGGATCGAGCCATGGAGAATCTTGGCGCCCTGGCCCTGCTGCTCGCCTTTTGTCTTTCTGCCTACGCTGTGGTGGCCGCTGCCGTCGGCGGCTGGCGGCAAAAGTCTTACTTGGTGGCCAGCGCCGAGCGCTCCGTCTTCGCCATCTGGCTCCTGTTGACGCTCGCTTCCGCCCTGCTGGTGACCGCGCTCGTGACGGGCGATTTTCGACTCGCCTACGTGGCCGCGCACACCAACCAGGCCATGCCCGTCCTCTACAAGTTCGCCGCCTGGTGGGGAGGACAGGAAGGGTCACTTTTGTTTTGGTCCTGGCTGCTGGCCACTTATGCGGTGATCGTCGTCTGGAAGCACAGGCGTCGTGAGCGTTTGCTCATGCCGTATGTCACCGCGGTTTTGATGGCCACGCAATGCTTTTTCCTGATCCTCAATGCCTTCGTGGCCAGTCCCTTCCGCGTGCTGGCCGTGGGCCGTTCCGTCACCGCCGTGCCCGACGGCAACGGTCTGAATCCGCTGTTGCAGTACTGGGCCATGGCCGCTCACCCGCCCACGCTCTATCTGGGCTACGTTGGCTTCACTGTGCCTTACGCGTTCGCCATGGCCTCGCTCATCACGCGAGCTCCGGGTGAAAGCTGGATCTACACCACGCGGCGCTGGGCCCTGATCACCTGGCTGTTCCAGAGCATCGGCATCCTGCTGGGAGCGGGCTGGGCCTATGCCGTGCTCGGCTGGGGCGGCTACTGGGCCTGGGATCCGGTGGAGAACGCGTCGCTGCTGCCCTGGCTGACGGCCACCGCCTTCCTGCACTCGGTGATGATGCAGGAAAAGAAGGGCATGATGAAGGTCTGGAACGTGTCGCTGGTTTCGGCCACGTTCCTGCTTAGCATTCTCGGCACGTTCCTGACGCGCTCGGGCGTGGTCAGCTCGGTTCACGCCTTCGCACAATCGCCGATCGGCGCATGGTTCGCCGGATTCCTCGGACTGGCCTTGGGCGCCACGGTTCTGCTGATCGTCAGCCGACTGGATTACCTGCGCAGCAAGGCGCATCTGGAAAGCGTGATCTCGCGCGAGTCGGGCTTCCTCTTCAACAATCTGATCTTCGTGGCGGCCTGCTTTGCCGTGCTCTGGGGCACGCTGTTCCCTCTGCTTTCCGAGGCCGTGACCGGTGAGAAGATCAGCGTGGACGCGCCGTTTTTCAACCGCATCAACGTGCCGCTGGGATTGCTGTTGCTGTTGTTGACCGGCGTGGGCCCATTGCTGGCCTGGCGGCGCACTTCGACCGAGAGTCTGAAACGCAACTTCCTGCGTCCGGCGCTCGGCGGCCTGGCCTTGATGGTGATCCTGGCGGTCGCGGGAGTGCGTCATCCGTACGCGCTCATCGCCTTCGGACTTGCGCTTTTCGTCGCGTGGACGATCGTCGCCGAGTTCTACCGCGGTGCTCGGGCCATCCGCGCCCGCAGCGGCATGAACCCGCTGGCCGCCGTCGTCGAACTTACCCTGCGGAATACGCGGCGCTATGGCGGCTATCTGGTGCACATGGGCGTCGTGCTCATGTTCGTGGGATTCGCCGGCTCGGCGTTCAACCGTCATGTCACGCACGAGCTGGCGGTGGGTGAAAAGGGCGAGATCGGAAGTTACCAGTTGCGCCTGGCCGACTTGCGCGAGGGAGAAAACGAGAATTATTCGTGGGATCATGCCGTGGTCGAAGTGTTCCGGAACGGCAGCAAGATCGCCACGCTGGAACCTGAGCGACGATTCTACAAGGCCAGTCGCCAGCCCACTTCGGAAGTGGCCATACGCCGCCGCCTGCACGAAGACCTGTATCTGAACTTCGCGGGGCTGAGCGAAGACAGCCGCCGGGCGGTGATCCAGGCTTACGTCTTCCCGCTGGTTTCCTGGATCTGGATCGGTTTCGCGGTGCTGGTTTTCGGCGGGCTCGTTTGTCTGCTTCCGAGCAAGGCCAAAGACGCCGGGCGTCGTGCGGCGGCGCAGGCGGAAGCGTTGGAGGAATATGCTTCCGTGCCCTGAGCACCGGAGCCGTGTTTGCAAGCCATGCTGACCGTGTCCGCTGTGGTGTTGAGTGTGGGTGTCCTGCTCTACGCGCTGCTGGTGCGCGAAGCCGAGCAGCTTCCCGACGAGCCGGACTCCCCGTTGCAGCGCCTCGAGGAGCGCAGGGCCGCGATTTACGACAGCCTGCGCGACCTGGCTTTTGACTTTCGCACCGGCAAGCTTTCCGAGAGCGATTACCAGCTCACCAAGCGCGAACTCCAGCAGGAGCTAGCCGCCGTCAATGCGGAACTGGCGCGACTGAAGGGCGAGACCGCCGGCGCTCCCGCGGTTCCCCCGGTTGCGGCCGTGGCTGAAGCGGATCGGGCGACTGCCTCACGCTGCCCCCATTGCGGCGCAGAGTTTCCGCAGCCCATGAAGTTTTGCGGCGAGTGCGGCAAGCCCATGAGCGGGAGCGGGAAATGAAGCGACTTTTTGTGGCGCTCCTGATGGCGGGCGCGGCCGGCGCTGCCGTCCGCGGCGTCGTGATGAATCGTACGACGGACAAGCCTGCGGCCGGCATCGCGGTCACCCTCATGAGCATGAGCGCCGCAGGCATGCAACCGGTGGAGACGGTGACCACGGACGCCCAGGGCCGCTTTGTCTTCACCAAAGCGCCGGAAGCCGTACACTACCTCATCGAGGCGCAACTGGACGGCGTCACCTACAACCGCATGGTCGCGCCGGGTGAAGCCGTGGGTGAGGTGGAACTGGCGGTCTATCACGCCACGGACCGTCCCGAGCCGCGTCCCGAACAGCGCATCGTTTTCCTCGAGCCTGCCGCCGATGCCTTGCGCGTCAACGAGACCTGGCTTTATCGCAACGACGGCAAGCGCACGCTGTACGCTCCCGGCGCCGCCACGCTGCGGTTCTTCGTGCCGGAGGCCGCGGGCAATGAAGTGACCGTCATGGTCACGGCTCCCGGCGGCATGCCGGTTCCGCGCCGCGCCGAGCGCGAACCGCGCGGCGGCTTCTATCGTTTGGCGTTTCCGGTTAAACCGGGTGAAACGCGCTTCGATGTGAGTTACACGCTGCCGGCGGCATCCGGTTTCACCACGCGCATGCCGTATCCGCAGACGCCGACGCGCCTGGTCGTCCCCGCCGGGGTGACGCTGCGAGGTGAGGGCGTGGAAGCCGTGGGTCCGGATCCCAGCGGGCGCGCCATGATTTACGAAATCCGCGGGCGCAGGGAATTCGCCGTCGAGATCGAGGGGCGCGGCGTTCTGGCCGAGTTGAGCGAAGATGCCGGACCTTCGCTCGAGCAAATTCCGCCGGCCATCTATGACCGGCTGGCATGGATCCTGGCGCCCGCCGCAGCCGCGTTGTTCCTCGGGTTCTGGCTGCTGTATCGCACCAGCCCCGCGACCAAATCCCCCGTCCGCTCCCCGCGCCGATGAACGCTCTCGAACTGGATCAGGTCTGGAAGTTCTACGGTGATTTTCCTGCCCTTCGCCAGATCAGCTTCGAGCTGCCCGAGGGCGTCTGCCTCGCGCTGCTGGGACGCAACGGCGCCGGCAAGACCACGTTGCTTCGCATCCTTTCGGGACTGATGCGGCCCGGTCGCGGTTCGGTCCGCGTGCTCGGCGCCGATCCGCGGGATACGATGGCGCGGGCGCGCATCGGGGTTTTGGGACACGGGCTGGCTCTGTACGACGAACTGTCGGCGCTGGAGAATCTCACGTTGTTCGCGCGCCTGTATGCATTGAAGGATCCGCGCGGCGCGGCAGGGCAGTGGCTGGAGCGGGTGGGGCTGGCCGCCTCGGCCTCCAGCCTGGTGCGCGAGTTTTCGCGTGGCATGCGACAGCGGCTGGCCGTGGCCCGCGCCTTCCTGCATGAGCCGGAGCTGCTGCTATTGGATGAGCCGTTCACGGCGCTGGATGACCGCGCGGTGACTACGCTCCAGGACCTGCTTCGCGACGCCGTGCGCCAGGGCCGCACCGTCGTGCTTTCCACGCATCAGTTGCGCGAGGCGCTGGAGCTGGCCACGCACGTCGCATTGCTGGTGCGCGGCCGGCTGGCATACTACGGCACGCGCACGAACGAAATGCTGGAGGATCCGGCCTGGCTCTATCGCCGCTACGGGGAGGCAGCATGAAGGCGGCGGGTACGCAGGCGGAAACGGCCCCTCGCACAACGGCGCGGGCGCAACCCGGATTTCTCGGCGGCGCTGTGGCGATCGCAGCCAAGGACCTGCGCTCTGAACTGCGCACCAAGGAAGCGCTCAATGCGTCGCTCGCCTTTTCCGTGGTGATCCTGCTGCTTTTCAGCTTCGCTTTCGATCCCACGGCGGAAGAAACGCGGGCGCTGGCGGGCGGCTTGCTGTGGCTGGTCTTCGCTTTCGCGGGCGCCTTGATTCTCAATCGCAGTTTCGCCCGCGAGCTGCCCAACGATTGTCTGGATGCGCTGATCGCGGCGCCGATCTCCGCCCCGGCGCTCTATCTGGGAAAGGCGGTGGCGAACTGGTTGCTGCTGATGGCGGTGGAGCTGGTCAGCCTCGTGGTTTTCGGCATTTTCTATAACGCGCCGTGGACTCGGCGGTTCTGGCCGCTGGTAGGCGTCATCGCGCTGGGAACCTGGGCGCTCACGGTAGTGGGGACGCTGTTCAGTGCGCTCACCGTGAACCTACGACTGCGCGAGTTGATGTTGCCGCTTTTGGTCTATCCCGTGCTGATCCCGGCGCTGCTGGCGGCGGTGCAGCTCAGCGGTCCCCTTGCTCTGGGTGAGCCGCTGGCCTCGGATATGATGGTCTGGCTTCGCCTGCTGGCCGGTGTCGATCTGATCTTCACGGCCCTGGCTCTGACGCTGGCGGAGACCGCCCTGGTGGGCTGAGGGAGTTCGGTCCAATGCGGGAGAAAACGCTGATCGCATTTTGCACCGTGGCGGCGATCCTGCTCGCCTACAACCTCTACGTGATGTTGCTCGTGCTGCCGGACGAGGTTTCGCAAGGCCCCATTTTCCGCATCATCTTTTTCCACGTGCCCTCTGCGTGGACTGCGTTCCTCGGCTTTCTGGCTGCCGCGGTGGCAAGCGTGCTGTACCTGGTGCGCAAGGACCTTCGCTACGACGCCTTCGCTGTGGCGGTCACCGAAGTCGGCCTGGCCTTTGCCGCGGTGACGCTGGTCACGGGAATGATCTGGGCACGCATCATCTGGGGCATCTGGTGGACGTGGGATCCGCGGCTGACCTCGATGCTGGTCTGCTGGCTGCTGTACGCCGGCTATCTGATGCTGCGGCATGCGGTGGAGGAACCCACGCAGCGCGCTCGCATCGCCGCCGTGTTCTCGATCTTCGCCAGCGTGGACGTGCCCATCGTGTTCTTTTCCATCCGCTGGTGGCGGACGCAGCATCCGCAGCCGGTGGTCTGGGGCGGCGGCTCCATGGACCCGGCTTACTGGAACACGCTTTTTTTGAACTGGATTCCGCTGCTGCTGTTGGGCGCCGCGATGGCCGGGATCCGTTTGCGCCAGGAGCGGCGTCAGCGCGAACTGGAGGCCCTGCGGCGCATGGCGCACGCGCTTTGAGGGAGGCGGGTATGGACGAACGGAACTTCCTGTATATGTTTTATGGTTTCCTGGCGGCGTGGCTGATCCTGGCCGTTTACGTGGTGGCGCTCGCAGGCCGGGAGCGCCGCTTGCAGCGCGAGATGGAAAACCTGCGCCGTATGATCGAGGAGAAACAAAAGGAGGCCTCATGAGACGCAGGGATTGGTTGCGCGGAACGGTGGGCGGGTTGGGCGCCGCTCTCTCCGCCCGGCAGCTCGCCGCCCAAGAGCGTGTGGAACGGGCCACGCGCGGCATGCCTTCGCCACGCATCCGCGACGTGCAGGTGATCGCCACCGCGCCGGCCGGATTGCGGCTCGTAGTGGTGAAGATCCTGACCGACCAGGACGGTCTTTACGGTTACGGTTGCGGCACCTTCACCCAGCGCGCCGAACTGGTGGTGGCGGCAGTCGAGAAATATCTCAAGCCCTTCCTGCTCGGCAAACCGGCGGATCGCATCGAGGACACCTGGCATGCCTGTTACAACTCTTCCTACTGGCGCAACGGTCCCGTGCTCAACAACGCTCTCAGCGGAGTGGACATGGCCTTGTGGGACATCAAAGGGCGCCAGGCCGGAATGCCTGTCTACCAGCTTCTCGGCGGCAAGTGCCGCGAGGCGGTGGATTGTTACGCGCACGCATCCGGCCCCGACATTCCGCAGGTCATCGAAAACGCGCGCAAGCTCATGGCGCAGGGCTTCCGCCACATCCGCGTGCAGGTGGGCATCCCGGGCATGGCGGCTTATGGCGCCGGCCGCGGCGAAGCGCGCGTGGAGGCGCTTCATTCCGGTCCCGTCTTCGAGCCCGCGGTGTACATCCGCCGCACGTTGAAGCTGCTGGAGGAATGCCGCAAGCAGTTGGGCGACGAGATCGAGTTGCTGCACGACGTGCACGAGCGCATCTCGCCCACCCAGGCCTTGCAATTCGCCAAGGATTGCGAACGATTCCGTTTGTTCTTCCTCGAGGATCCCGTCTCGCCCGAGGATATTGGCTGGTTCCGCCTGCTGCGCCAGCAGTGCGCCACGCCGATCGCCATGGGCGAGCTCTTCAACAGCCCGCACGAGTGGACGCCGCTCATCGCCGAGCGGCTGATTGATTACATCCGCGTGCACGTCTCGCAAGCCGGCGGCCTGACGCCCTGCCGCAAGATGGCTGCCCACGCCGAGATCTACGGCGTCAAGACAGCCTGGCACGGACCGGGCGACGTTTCGCCCATCGGTCACGCCTGCAACATCGCGCTCGATCTGGCATGCTGGAACTTCGGCATCCAGGAGTACACCCCTTTCAACGAGCGCGTGCGCGAGGTCTTTCACGGCTGCCCGGAAATGAAAAACGGCTATCTCTACGCCAACGAGGCCCCCGGATGGGGCATCGAGGTGGATGAAAAGGCGGCCGCCAGATATCCGTTCGGAAGCTTCGAGACAGGCGAGCGCAAACGGCTCAACGGCGGCTGGGGCGAGGTTCGCCGGCGTGACGGCACCATCATCAAGCAGTAAGGGATCGCGCGCGAGTTTTCAGGCTCGCTGGAACCAGGCGTGGCGGGGAGCGCGGTAACGCACCGCCAGCTCGGGCGTCTCCACGCGCTGTTTTCGAACGTGCGATTCGAACAGAAAGTCGAGCACGCCGCTTACCAGCAGGGTTCTCTCGACCGGGTGCACCGGTTTCCGCGTGACGAAGAACTGCTCGATGCACCAGACCAGGCCGTCGAAGTGCGGCAGATCCCGCGTGGGTTTGACAGGGCCGAAGTGGGTGGCGCGCGGTCGCGTCTCGCCCGCCAGTTTGGCAGCGAAGACCCACCCCGCGTGGTGCCCGTTCAGCATGTAAGTCGCGGTGCGAAGGCCGTCACGGTAATCCACGAGGAAAAGCGCGGGGGACTTGCAGTTGTTCTCGGGCAGCCCGGGTTTCACGCTGGGACTCGTCGCCAGAGCCGCCTCCAGCAAGGGCGCACTCCAGCGCCCCGGACCGTCGCGCCACCCCCACACCGCGTCGCCCTCCAGCCATTCCACCGCCGCGACGCCCGTCTCCCCGCCATGCCGCCTTTCCACCATGCATTGGAGGCACTCCAGAGTGTGGAAGCCATAGGCATCGAAATCGCCATAGCCGGCCGCGACGGCGTGCTCGATCCGGCAGCCCCACGGCAACTCGAGCTCCGGCACGCGTACGGTGACCGGAATGGAAGATCCCGCCATCATGGGGAAGCGCAGTTCGCGCGACCACCGGTACATGGAGAGCGCTTTCTCCCATGACCAGGAAAGGTGCTTGTCGCAGAACACGGGCGCGGTTCGCCTGCTGCTGCGAAACACGTTGACGATGCGCTCGAACAGCTCGTAACGCGGGTACAGCTTCTGGCCTCGCTCGTTCACCGGATAGTTGCCGTGCTCGCCGATGAGCAGCACGGCGTCCACCGCCAGCCGCGCGCCGCCCAGCGTGAGGGCCTCTTCCACGCTCGGGTAAATCGTGAAGCCGTGTCGCGAGGCCAGCGCCCGGCTCATGTCATTGGCCGGAACCTGATCGGTGTACATGGAGACGATGCGCGTGCGCGGCTCCTGCCGGACGCCGTTCGGGTAATAACCCTGAAGGATCCGGCCCACGATCACGTCGGCATGGGAGCGCGGGCGGTACTCGGTCACGATAGCCGCAACCGTGGGCCGTGGGTGGCGCCCGGCGAGCGCCCCTCCCAGCAGGAAGCTGCGGCGATCCATCATGGCTTCTGCTCCAGTCCGAACAGTGGCCGCCGGACGCGCGTGTAGGTGAAGCGCGCGGGATTGACCGCCGTCAGCCCCGGCGTGTCTACCTCGATGATGCGACGGGCGATCGGCTCGTAGGCGGCGCGCGGCGCGATGGCGCCTTTCACTACGAGGATCTTCTGGCGTTCGGGATAAATGCCCAGGCTGATCAACTGGTGCAGGCTGTTGGGACTCGTGCGCCGGCTGTTGAGAACCAGCAGGCTGGGTTGTTCGGGCGTGGACTCGTCCACCGCGATCACCGCGCTCAGCCCTTGCGAGAAGTAGCGACCGCCGCCGTGACGGACTTCCGGCTCGAAGAAGAAGCCGTCGTGCAGCGACTTCACGCGTCCCCGCACGCGCACCGGCTCGCCATGAAAGCGGTCCGTCTTGCCTCCCACCGCCCCATCGAACACGCTGCCGACGCCGCCGCGCGCCGCCGCTTGCACGGCCTCCGGATCGTACAGCGTCACCACCCAGCCCCGTGCGCCCTGCCGGAGCAGTTCGGCCAGCAGGAACGTGCTGTCGCCTGCCGAGCCACCGCCGATGTTGTCCCCGAGATCCATGAGCGCGACGGGCCCGCGGTCCGCGGCGATGGCCTGTCGGATGGCTTCGGCGGCGCCGGGCAATTTCAGCACCAACTGGTGGCGCGTGGCCCACAGCATGTCAGCCAGTCGCCGGGCTTCCCGCTGCGCCAGTTCCGCATCGCCGTCCGCAACCACCACGACCGACGGTCCCATGGCTTCCACGTCCGCGTACTGATAACCGCCCGCCACGCTGGCCGCCAGGATTTTGGGATTCTGCTCGAGTCGCCGCGTTTCCTCCACGATCGGCGCCAGCGGAGGCCGCCGCGTGTTTTGATAAACGATGTTGTAAATCATGGGCGGCTTGACCATCGCCTGGACCGGGCGTGCGCGTCCGGTGACCGCCGCGGCCATGATGCGCGCCGCCTGTTCGCCGCGCTCGCGCGTGTCGGTGTGGGGATTCTCCTTGTAGGTGAGGAGGGCGTTGCAGGCCGAAACAATTTCATCGGAAATGTTTGCGTGAAAATCGTGGATTACCACGATGGGCAGCCGCGGGCCCACCGCGCCTCGCACCCGCCGCACGATCTCGGCATCCGCGTGCGGGTAGCGCTCGCTCACCATGGCGCCGTGCAGATCGAGAATCACGCCATCCAACCGCGGCGCCGCCGCGATCCTTGCCACCAGCTCCGCGGTGAGCTTCTCGAAAGCCTCCGCCGTGACCGGTCCTTTGGGCGTCGCCGAGGCGAACAGGGTGGGATGAAGTTCGAGGCCCGCCGCGAGTGCTCCCGCGATGATGCCCGCCAGCGTGTCGTGTCCGGATGCCAGCTTTTCCAGGTCCTGGGGGCCTGGCGTGCGCCGCGCGAAATCAGCCAGGGTGGTCCGCGAGGGGTTGAAGGAGTTCGACTCGTGACTGATGCCACCCACGGCGATTACCGGGCGCGGAGTCTGCGCGGCCAGCCACATCGCTGCCATCCACAGGAAGAAAGATCCCGCCATGCTTCCCAAGAATACCCGAAGGCCGAGCGGAGCGCAGGCGTCTCAGGAGGCCACCGGGCCGCAGAAGAAATCCAGCGCCTTGGAGATGAACTGCTTGAGTTGCGGTCGGGGCACCACCGCGTCGAGCATGCCGTTTTTGAGCAGGAATTCGCTGCGCTGGAAACCCTCAGGCAGCTTCTGGCGGATGGTCTGCTCGATGACGCGCGGCCCGGCGAAGCCGATCAGCGCGCCTGGTTCGGCGATGTTGAGATCGCCCAGCATGGCGAAGCTGGCGGTGACGCCGCCGGTGGTGGGATCGGTGAGTACGCTGATGTAGGGGACGCGCGCCTCGTCCAGTCGCATCAGTGCGGCCGAGATCTTGGCCATCTGCATCAGGCTGACCGCGCCTTCCTGCATCCGTGCGCCACCCGAGGCCGAGACGATGATCAGGGGCGTGCGGTTGGCGATGGCGCGTTCGATGGCGCGTGTGATCTTTTCTCCCACCACAGCGCCCATGCTACCGCCGATGAATTTCAGCTCAAGGGCGCAGATGTAAACGGGGCGGCCATTCAGTGTACCGCCGGCGCTGATGACGGCGTCGTTCAGGTTGGTAGCCTCGCGCATGGCGGCGAGGCGTTCCTTGTACGGGCGGGCGTCCACGAACTCCAGCGGATCGGTGGACACCATGCTGTCGTCGTAGGTCTCCCATTCGCCATCGAAGAGCAGGCGCAAGCGCGTGACGGCGTCAATTCTGAAATGGTAGCCGCACTTGGGGCAGACGTGCAGGTTCTGTTCCAGCGCCTTGCGCCAGATGATCTGACGGCACCCTTCGCACTTCAACCACAACCCCTCGGTGCGGACTCGGCGCTCGCCTTCAGCGGGCGGGGTTTCCGTCTTGGGTTTGGGTCGCGTGAACCAGGGCATGGTCAGTACTCGATGCCGCGCTGGGCCGGGATCCCTTTGTCATAGGGGTGCTTGATCAACCTCACCTCGCTCACCAGGTCCGCCATCTCGATCAGGCGCGGGTGGGCGTTGCGTCCCGTGCAGATCACGTGGAGCTGCTCGGGCCGCTGGCTGAGGCCCTCCACGACTTGCTCGATGCTCAGCAGACCGTAATCCACGGCGTTGTTGATCTCGTCGAGAATGATCATATCGTAAGCGCCGGACCGCATTTCCTCCAGCGCGACCTGCCAGGCCTGCTGGGCGGCGCGCACGTCTTCGGGATCGGGCTGCCCGGGCTTGACGAAACCGCGGCCCATGGGCCGGATCTCGAAGTTCCCGGCCAGCCGGCGCGCGGCTTCCAGCTCTCCGTATCGCCAGGATCCCTTGATGAACTGGATCATGAGCACCTTCCAGCCGTGCCCGATGGCGCGCAGCGCAGCGCCCATGGCGGCGGTGGTTTTGCCCTTGCCGTCGCCGGTGAAAACCATCAGCAGGCCGCGTCGCGGCTTCCTCATCGTCCTACGGTAGCGCGCGGGCGACGCACCTTGCAATGCGGCCACTCTCCGCTTGACGCCGGGCCGGTGCGCCGGGTATATAATGGCGATCTTGCCGTGAAACGCAAGGAGCGGCTATGGGGGTAGCGATTACCGTCAAGGTAGATGAGCGCCTCGCCTTTTATGAGGCGCCGGTGGGCAAGAAGATCACGGTGGGCGTGACCGGGCTGATTCTGATCGGCTACGTGGTCGCCCACATGCTCGGCAACCTGCAAATCTTTCTGGGCCGCGAGCGCATCAACGCCTACGCCGAGCTGCTGCACAGCGCGGGACCGCTGCTGTGGACGGCGCGCATCGTGCTGCTGGCCGCGGTAGGCCTGCACATTATCTTCACCCTTCAGCTCTGGCTGCTCAAGCGTCGGGCCCGCCCGGTGGGTTACGTCAAGAAGATTGACGTGCCTTCCGCCTACGCGGCGCGGACGATGATTCTGAGCGGGCCGCTGATTGCCGCTTTCGTGATCTTCCACGTACTGCACCTGACCACCGGCCAGGCCGGGTTGCCCTTCGAGCCTCTCAATGTCTACGACAACGTGGTGCGCGGGTTCCGCGTCTGGTACGTTTCGCTGGCTTACATGGTGGCCGTCTCCCTGGTCGGCGTGCACGTCTGGCACGGTCTGTGGAGTATGCTCCACACCCTCGGGCTGGACGATGAACGGTACCGGCCGACCTTGCAGTTCATCTCGCACGCCGTCGGCTTGCTGACGGCGCTGGGATTCCTGTCCATCCCGGTGGCGGTGCTCACCGGCGTGATCGGAGGAGATGTGAACTGATGGAACTCGACGGCAAGTGCCCCACGGGACCGATCGAAACGCGCTGGGACCGGCACAAGTTCGAGCTGAAGCTCATCAGCCCGGCCAACAAGCGCAAGTACACCATCATCGTGGTCGGCACCGGCCTCGCCGGCGCCTCGGCCTCGGCCACGCTCGCCGAGCTGGGTTACAACGTCAAGTGTTACTGCTATCAGGACTCGCCGCGGCGGGCTCATTCCATCGCCGCGCAGGGCGGCATCAACGCCGCCAAGAATTACCAGAACGACGGCGACAGCGTCTACCGCCTCTTTTACGACACGATCAAGGGCGGCGACTTCCGATCGCGCGAATCCAACGTCTACCGGCTGGCGCAGTTGAGCGTGGACATCATTGACCACTGCGTGGCTCAGGGAATCCCCTTTGCGCGCGAGTACGGCGGCCTGCTCGCCAACCGCTCCTTTGGCGGCGCCCTGGTCTCGCGCACCTTCTACGCCCGCGGCCAGACCGGCCAGCAGTTGCTGTTGGGGGCCTATCAGGCCATGCAGCGACAGATCGCCGCCGGGCGGCTCACGATGTTCCCGCGCCATGAGATGCTGGAGCTGGTGGTGGTCAACGGGTGCGCCCGGGGCATCGTCACACGCAATCTCATCAACGGCAAGATCGAATCGCACGCAGCCGATGCGGTAATTTTGGCCACCGGCGGTTACGGAAACGTCTACTACCTTTCCACTATGTGCAAGGGCGCCAACGCCACCGCCATCTGGCGCGCGTACCGCAAAGGGGCGTTCTTCGCCAATCCTTGCTTTACGCAGATCCACCCCACCTGCATCCCGGTCAGCGGCGAGTACCAGTCCAAGCTGACCCTGATGAGCGAGTCGTTGCGCAACGACGGTCGCATCTGGGTGCCGCTCAAGAAGGGGGACACGCGCCCGCCCAACGAAATTCCCGAGGAAGAGCGCGACTACTACCTGGAGCGCATGTACCCGGCCTACGGCAACCTGGTGCCGCGCGACATCGCTTCGCGGGCGGCCAAACGGGTCTGCGACGAGGGACGCGGTGTGGGTCCCGGCGGCTACGGCGTCTATCTGGATTTTCGTGACGCCATTCAGCGACTGGGCGTGTCCGTTATCCGCGAGCGCTACGGCAACCTCTTTGAAATGTACGAGCGTCTCACCGGTGAGGATCCTTACAAAGTCCCCATGCGAATTTATCCCGCCATCCACTACACCATGGGCGGCCTCTGGGTGGATTACAACCTGATGTCCACCATCCCCGGCCTGTTCGTCATCGGGGAAGCGAACTTTTCCGATCACGGCGCCAACCGGCTAGGCGCCAGCGCTCTCATGCAGGGTCTGGCGGACGGCTATTTCATCGTGCCTTACACGGTGGGCCACTATCTGGCCTCCACGAAACTGGAGAAAGTCTCCACCGACCAGGCCGAATTCCGGGACGCTGAACGTGAAGTGGCGGATCGGATTCGCAAGCTGCTTTCCATTCGCGGTCGCCGTACGGTGGATTCGCTGCACCGCGAGCTGGGCAAGCTGATGTGGGAGTACTGCGGCATGGCGCGCAACGCTCAGGGACTCCAGTACGCGCTGAAGAAAATCCCTGAGCTTCGGGAAGAGTTCTGGAGCAACGTCAACGTACTCGGCTCGGGCGAGGAGTTCAACCAGGCGCTGGAGCGCGCGGGGCGTGTGGCTGATTTCATGGAGCTGGCCGAGCTGATCTGCTACGACGCGCTGCACCGCAACGAGTCTTGCGGCGGTCACTTCCGCGAGGAGTACCAGACGCCGGAGGGCGAAGCGCTGCGCAACGACGCCGAGTACGCGTACGTGGCCGCCTGGGAATTCACGGGCGTGGGCAACCCGCCCAGGCTGCACAAAGAGCCGCTCGTTTTCGAGTACGTCAAGCCCACGGAGCGGAGCTACAAATGAGGATCATCCTGCACGTCTGGCGACAGAAGGACGCGAATTCACCCGGTCGCATGGTTCGCTACGAAGTGAACAACGTCAACCCGCACATGTCGTTTCTGGAAATGCTCGACGTGCTCAACGAGGAATTGACCCTCAAGGGCGAGGAGCCGATTGCCTTCGATCACGACTGTCGCGAGGGCATTTGCGGCATGTGCGGTTTCATGATCAACGGTCGCGCACACGGGCCGCTGGAGGGCACCACCGTCTGCCAGCTCCACATGCGTCACTTCAAGGACGGCGACGAGCTGTGGCTGGAACCTTACCGTGCCCGTGCCTTCCCGGTAATTCGCGATCTGGTGGTGGATCGCAGTGCGCTGGACCGTCTGATCGCCGCCGGGGGCTACATTTCGGTGAACGCCGGCAGCGCTCCCGACGCCAACTCCATCCCCGTGCCCAAGCCGGTGGCGGAGAAGGCCATGGATGCGGCGGCCTGCATTGGCTGCGGCGCCTGCGTGGCCCAGTGTCCGAACGCCTCCGCCAGCCTGTTTCTGGGCGCCAAGATCTCGCACCTGGGGCTGCTGCCGCAAGGCCAGCCCGAGCGCTACGAGCGAGTGCTCAAGATGGTCACGCAGGCCGCTTTGGAAGGCTTCGGGCACTGCACCAACATAGGCGAGTGCGAAGCGGTCTGCCCCAAGCGCATCAAGCTGGAAGTCATCGCCCGCCTCAACCGCGACTACCTCATCGCCACCCTCAAACACATCGGCGTCAAAGAGACGGTAGAAGCAGGCGTAGGCTAGGCACGCGGGCTTGATCCGCGTTCCGACCGTCTTCGAGCGCCCGCCGTATAATCGGATCAGGTTCGGCCTTCATGCGCAAGCGCTTGCTCCACATCGGCGGGCTGGTCCTCCTCGTCATTTCCGCCGCCCTCGTGATCTGGCAGGGCTCGTTCAGCTTCGGGCCCTTCGCCCCCACCAGTCCCGAGCAGACCGTTCTTTTCTGGGCCGTCTCGACGCTGGTCTTCCTGCTCACCGTCACCCTGGGCTTCATGCTCTTCCGCACGGCGGCGCGATTGTACGTGGAGCGGCGCAGCAACCGGGAAGGCTCCCGCATCAAGACCAAGCTCGTACTCGGCGCCCTCGGCCTCACGATCCTGCCCGTCTTCTTCCTCGTGCTGTGGAGCGTTTCGGTTCTGAACCGCAATCTGGACAAGTGGTTCAGCCGCCCGGCGGAAAACGTTCGCCTCAATTTGCAGCAAGTGGCCATGGCCTTGGAGCAGGAGCGACTGAACCCTGGCAGGCTCAGCCCGGAATGGCTCCAGGCCCGGCAGCGGGAAATTGAGAATTACATTCGCGAGTACGACCGGCTGGCCATCAGTCGCAAGGAAGCGCGGCGCTTCTATCTGATGCTGCTGGCCGCGATCACTCTGTTCATTCTGTTCGTCGCCACCTGGGTGGCACTGTTCCTGGCGCGCCAGATCTCCAATCCGATCTCTGCCTTGCTGGACGCCGCCGCGGAGGTGCGGCGCGGCAACCTCGGCTACCGCGTCCGGGTGAAAGCTATGGACGAGCTGGCCACGCTGGTGCGCGCCTTCAATGAGATGACGCGCGATCTCGAGGCGAACAGCCGCGAACTCGAGGAAAGGCGCCGCTTTACCGAAGCCATTCTGGAAAGCATTCCCACGGGCGTCATCTCGGTGGCTTCCGACGGGCGCATCCAGCGGGTCAATCGCGCGCTGGCCCAGATCTTCGACCCCGAAAAGGTGGTCAGGGCGCAGCGGCTGGAGGACCTGTTGCCGCGCGAGGACGCCGCCGAGTTGCGCTACATGATGAAACGCGCGCGCCGCACTGGGCAGGCCTCGCGGCAGTTCGAGCTGGAAACGGAACGTGGTCGCCGTCATCTTTCGGCTACGGTAGCGGCCCTGGATGACAAAGTCGGCGCGGGCTTCGTCGTGGTTCTGGAGGATACCAGCGAGTTGCTGCGCGCCCAAAAGGCGCTGGCTTGGCAGGAAGTGGCGCGGCGGGTGGCGCATGAGATCAAGAACCCGCTGACACCCATCGCGCTGAGCGCGGAACGCGTCGGCGTGCAGTTGCAGCGTCATAATGTGCCGCCCGAGTTCCGCCGCATCGCCGAGCAGTGCATCCAGACCATCACGCGCGAGGTGCAGTCGGTGAAGACGCTGGTGGATCAATTCTCGCAACTGGCGCGATTCCCGGCTTCGCATCCCGCGCCCGCCGATCTCAACGAAGTGGTTCGTGAGGCGCTGGCCGTGTTCGAGGGCAGACTCGATGGTATCGAACTGCTCTGCGACTTGGCGCCGGGGCTGCCGCCCGTGAATCTGGATCGTGAGCTGTTCAAGCGCGCCATCGTGAATCTGGTGGATAACGCGGCGGAAGCCATGCAGGATTCCCCGCTCAAGCGCCTCTACGTGGCCACTCACGCGCCCTCGCCGGAGGCGGTGGAACTGGTGGTGGCCGACACCGGCTGCGGAATTTCGCCTGAAGACAAAGAAAAACTTTTCCTGCCTTATTTCTCGACCAAGGGGCGCGGCACGGGTTTGGGACTGGCCATCGTCAGCCAGATTCTCAGTGAACACAAAGCCGGCATTCGGGTGGAGGATAACTACCCGACGGGCGCCCGTTTCGTGATCGAGATCCCGGTAGTGGAGGCGGCCCGTCAGCCCCAGGAGACCCTGCGATGAGGCGTGCGCGCGTGCTCATCGTGGATGACGAACCGGGCATCCGGGAATCCTTGTGCGGCGTGCTCGAGGACGAAGGCTACGTTGCCGAAGCCGTAGCGACTGCCGAGGAAGCGCTCGCACGAATGCGCCAGCGCTTGTACGACGTGGTCCTGCTCGACATCTGGCTCGATGGCATGGACGGTCTGGAGGCGCTGGCGCGGATCCAGGAATTGCCCGAAGCCGACCGTCCCGTGGTGGTCATGATCTCCGGGCATGGCACCATCGAGACCGCGGTCAAGGCCACCAAGATGGGCGCTTTCGATTTCCTGGAAAAGCCTCTGGGACGCGACAAAGTTTGCGTGGTGGTCAACAACGCGGTCGAGCATCGCCGGCTCACCCTGGAAGTGGGACGGCTGCGCGAGATTGCCGAACCGTACCGCATCATCGGCGAGAGCGTCCCTATGAAAGCTCTGCGCCGGCAGATCGCGCTCATGGCCGGCACCAATGGGCGCGTACTCATCTACGGGGAGAGCGGCACCGGCAAGGAGCTGGTGGCTCATGCCATCCACGCCATGAGCCCTCGCGCCTCGCAGCCCTTCGTGGAAGTGAACTGCGCGGCCATTCCTGAAGACCTCATCGAAAGCGAACTGTTCGGCCATCGCAAGGGCGCGTTCACTGGCGCTACCGAGGACAAGATCGGCAAATTCCAGCGCGCGGACGGCGGCACGCTGTTCCTGGATGAGGTGGGCGACATGAGCCTGAAGACGCAGGCCAAGGTTCTGCGCGTGCTGGACGAGCAGCGTTTCGAGCCGGTGGGCGCCAGCGAATCCGTCCAGGTGGACGTGCGCGTGATTGCCGCCACCAACAAGAACCTCGAGGAAGAAATCGAACGCGGCAACTTCCGCGAGGATCTGTTTTACCGGCTCAATGTCATCCCTTTCTACGTGCCGCCGCTGCGCGAGCGTCGCGAGGATATCCCGCTGCTGGCCGACTATTTCCTGAACCAGTTCACCACGGCTTACGGACGCAAACCCAAAGAGCTGACGCCGGACGCCTATCGCCTGCTGCAAGAGTACTCGTGGCCGGGCAACGTGCGCGAGCTCAAGAACCTGATGGAACGCATCGTGATCATGTGCCCGCAGACGCGCATCGAGGCGCGTCACATTCCTCTCAACCCTGGGCGTCGCGCGGCGGAACGCACCTCGGAACGGTTCGGGAGCCTGGAAGAAGTGCGGCGGGCCGCCGAGCGGGAGTACATCCTCAAGAAGCTCGAAGAAGCCGGAGGCAACGTGACGCGCGCGGCGGAACTGCTGGGCCTGGAACGCAGCCATCTGTATCGCAAGATGCGTTCGCTCGGCATTGCAGTGGGGGATCGCCTGCGCAACGCATGAGTGGGCTACAATCGGTCCACCATGCCACGTTCTCATCTGCCCGTCCTGTTGACGGTTCCCGCGGTTGCCCTGTGGCTTGCTCTGCAAGGGCCTGCGCAGCGTGCGCCCGGGCGGCCCGGCCCCAATTTCGCCAGTTTCGAATTGCCGGATGAAGTAGCGCGCTGGAAGCCCGTGGGGCCGGCGCAGGTGCAAGCTTCTGCGGACTTTCCCTCCTGGCAGACGCACTCGCTCAAAGTGACCGTGCCGGGGGGCGCGACGGGAGGCGTCGAGACGGACTGGCTGCCGGCCAACTGGCATCGCCAGGAAGCGCTGCAATTCTTCGTTTACGCCGAGCAGCCGACGTCGCTCACGATCGAGCTGGCCTCCGAATCGTCCGCCGCGTCCCGTACCGCGCCGTTGCGCAAGGGCGCGCAGCACGTGCAGGTGCGCCTGCGCGAGTTCAGCAACGTGGACCTGCGCAACGTCACGCGCTTGCGGCTTTGGCTGCCGGGTCCGGCGACTGTCTATCTGGACCGCTTTCGCCTGACCGAGTACAACGAAACGCTGGCGCAATTGGGCCGCATGGACGCGCCTTACGGCACCGAAATCGAAACGCCGCACGTGGCCTGGGCGCGGCCTTACGCTGCCGGCCCGATCGAGCTGCTCATCGTGCCCGACGTCGCCAACGGGCGGGCCGCCATCGAGCTGGCGCAGAGGCTCGAGTGCCGCCTCCATACGGTGACCCTGGGGTCCAACTCGGGCACCAACCGCTGGGGCTTCGGCGATTTCTACGGCGAGCGCGGCGACTCTTACGGCGCTCCGTTCACGCTGGCCTACACTTATCTGGCGGATGCATTGCTCAACGGCCCTCACTACCACGTGATGGTGCTGCCCGGCTCGCGTCCCTGGGAGGAGTTTCCTGCGGTGGTGCGGCAGGCGATTCGGCGCCGCGTCGAGCAGGGAATGGGCCTGGTGCTGCTCGGCATGCAAGCGAAGGGCGCGGACTGGAACGAGCTCTCGCCGCTCGAGCCGATTCGTCGCGGCGCTCGCGCTCAGCGCTGGGTTGCGGCGACGCCGCACTTCATCACGCGCAACGTGCCGATCGAGGCCTTTCCGTATGAGCAATTGCGGCACTGGGAGAGCCGCGCGCGAGGCGATGTTCTCATTCGGACGGAGACCGGCGATCCCGTTCTGGCTGTCCGCTCGGTGGGGCAGGGGCGGGTCGTGGCCGCGGCTTGGGAGGAGCGCGGCCTCATCCCCTTGGTGCAGAACCAATGGCGGGCGGAGGCTACGTGGCGCTACTGGGAGTACATGTATTCCTTGCTCGCCCGGGCCGTGATTTGGGCGGCGCGCAAGGGAGCCCCCGGCGGGATCGAGGCGATGGCCTTGGACGATCCCGCCCGGCCCTCGCGCGTGAGCATCCGCGGCCGCGGCCCGGCAGTCTACGAAGTCACGGTACGGGATGAGTACTGGGATGCGGAACACGAGGGCAAGCTGCCGGCGCCGGAGGGCAAGGCGGAGCTGGCGCTGCCTGCGCCGCCTCGCGGCGAAGTGCACTTCGTGGACGTGGTGGCCCGCGATCCCTTCAGCGGCAGAGTTCTCGACTGGGGCACCCTGGCTTATCGGACGTCGCTCCCGACGCGCATCCGTGAAAGCCGGCTCGATCAGGACCGCTTCCGGCGCGGGGATCCTGTGACGGGCAGGATCGCCGTAGAGGGCGCTGCGCGCGGTTGGACCTTGCGGATCGGCTTCGCGGACAACTACGGGCGCCTGCTAGCCACGCGCGACCAGCCTTTGGAGCCAGGACAGAACGAGATTTCTTTCGCCTTCCCGAGCGAGGATGTGCTGACCCGGCTGGCCTGGGTCGAGAGCCGGTTGCTCGAAGGCAGTCGCGAGCGTCACCGCAAGCGGACCGACGTTTTCGTCCTTCAGCCGCGCCGCTGGGAGGACTTCGACGTGGTGATGTACCTGTTCGGCCCCGACCCCGCGCCCGGCCTCTGGCCCACCATCGAGCGACGCCTGCGCGAGATGCAGGTCACCACGCTTTCCTCCTACCCGCTCGAGCTTTCCAAACACGCCAACTTCGGCGTCCAGGCGCAGACCCGCATTTCCGGGCAGGAATCTCCGGACGGGGAAGCACGCAAACCTTACCTCGAACAGAAGCGACGCTGGCGGGAAACCGGCGACAAGAAGTATCTGGCCCGCCTCTATTGCCTCAGCGACCCTGCCTATCGCAGGCAGCAGGAACGCGAGATCGAGAAGTTAGTAACTCCGTGGGTTCCCTTTTCGCCCATGAGTTACTACATTTACGAAGAACCGTCGCTGACTTGCTACACGGACGCTTTCGATCTTTGTTTCTCGCCGCATTGCATGGCGCGGATGCGCGAGTGGCTGAAGCGCGAGTACGGCAGCCTGGAAGCCCTGAACCGGCAATGGGGGACGCAATTCGCGCGCTGGGACGACGTAATTCCGGACACGACCGAAGAGGCCCAGCGGCGCGGCAACTACTCCTCCTGGGCGGATCACCGCACCTTCATGGAGGAAGTTTACGCGGAAAACTACGCCTATGTGCGCAGCCTGCTTCACCGGCACGATCCCGACGGCCTGGTGTTGCTTTCCGGGACCCAGGAATCCGTGCCGCACAACGGCTGCGATTATTCGCGGCTGAATTACATCGTTGGCCATTTGAATCCCTATACCGGCGGCAACCAGCTCGAGTTTCTGCGCAGCTTCAATCCGGGCCTCCGGATGTCCGTGGGCACCGGTTACGGCGTCAAAGGCCGGCGCACGCTGTATAACCTTTACAACGGCCTGTTTGATGGCTTCACCGCGGGGGCTTATATCTTCTGGCAGTACTCGATTCTCAACCCGGACTTTCGGTTTTGCGGCAGCGCCGAAAGCATCCGCACGGCGCTGACCGAGATCCGCGACGGCGGCGTGGCGCGGCTTCTCCGCACGGCGGAACGCTCCAACGACGGCATCGCGATCCACTATTCGTTCCCGAGCATCCACGGCGCCTGGATCGTGGACGGGCGCACGACCGGGCCCGATGAGAATCCCAACAAGGGCGCCGGCCCGACTTTTCGCAAGTTCGAAGCCAACCGCGACGGTTGGGTGAACCTGCTCAAGGATCTGGGCTTCGGCTTCGACTTTCTCGCGCGGCAGCAAATCGAAGCCGGCGAACTCAAGACGCGAAAGTTCCGCGCTTTGATTCTTCCGTTTTCCGTCTCGCTGACCGACGGCGAAGCACGCGCGATTCGCGAGTTCATCGAGGCGGGCGGGATTGTGATTGCCGACGGTCAGGCGGGCGTGATGGACGGGCATGCGCGCTGGCTGGATCGAAGTTCGCTCGACGACCTTTTCGGAATCGCGCGACCGCGGCCTGCCCGGCAAGCGGAACTGGCTTCGGAAGCGCCTGAAAAGACGCTGCGCGCTGCGCAGTCCCGCGCCCTCGCCGATCTCGATGGCGCCCCTGCTGTGCTGGTCCGTGAACAGGGATCGGGCAAGGCGGTGTATTTGAACTTTTTCCTTTCCACTTACGTGGAGGACCGTCGCGACCGAAAAGAAGGCCGCTGGAAGGATCTCGTGCGACGCGGCTTCGAGTGGGCAGGATTGCGGCCGCCTTATCGGGTGGTGGCGGAAACGGGCGATCCTCTGGAGAACTTTCTGCTCGTGCACTACCGGCGCGGGGCTGCCCGGTTGCTTGGCCTGTTGAAGAACGACGAGCCGGAAGTGCGCACCACCGGCATCCGTGTGGATCTCGGGGCGCCGGCGCACATTTACGACGTCCGGCAGAAACGCTACCTGGGGCGGTCGAGGACACTGCGCGACCGAATCTCGAGCGCCGAGCCTAAGCTGTACGCCTTGTTGCCTGCGCCGGTTGCGCGGGTGCGGGTGGAGGCGCCGCGCTCGGTGCGCCAGGGTGAAGCGGTCTCATGCCGGCTCGCGATCGAAGCTGGACAGAAGTTGGAGACGGTCTTGCTGTTCCGGGTCTACCGCCCTGGCGGCGAACTGGCACACGAGTACTCGGAGAATCTGGAGACGAAAGACGGCGTGGCGGCCAGGACCTTCCGCCTGGCCCTCAACGATCCGCCGGGCCGCTGGCGCATCGTGGCGACGGACGCCGTCAGCGGGCAACGCGCCGTGCACGAACTCGTGGTGCGGTAAGAGCCGGCGGTAACAGGGCCGTCTACAATGAAGATATATGTGCGGCATTGTGGGCTATATCGGCCCGCGCCGCGCGGCGCCTATCCTGCTGGACGGTTTGCGTCGCCTGGAGTACCGCGGCTACGACTCGGCTGGCCTGGCGGTGTGGAACCAGCAGGAAGGCATCGCGGTGCGGCGCGCCTCAGGCAAGCTTCGTAACCTCGAAGAAGCGCTGCGCCTGCAACCCGTAGACGGAGCTTACGGGATCGGGCACACGCGCTGGGCCACCCACGGGCGCCCGACCGAAGAGAATGCCCACCCGCACCGAGATTGCACCGGGCGTTTCGTGGTGGTGCACAACGGCATCATCGAAAACTACCTGACGCTCAAGAAGGAGCTCGAGGCCGAAGGACACCAGTTCCGCACCGAGACGGACACCGAGGTCATCGCCCATCTGATCGAGAAGTACTTCGATGGCAGCCTCGAGGAGGCGGTCCGGCAGACCGTGCGCCGGCTCACCGGGTTATTTGCGCTGGCGGCGATCGCGGAGCCTGATCCGTACAAGATCGTGGCGGCGCGTTCCGGGCCGCCGGTGGTGATCGGGCTGGGCGAGGGCGAGTACCTGCTGGCTTCCGACGTGCCCGCGCTCTTAAATCATACCCGGGACGTTTTGTTTTTATCGGACGGCGATCTGGCGGTGCTGACTCCGGAAGGCGTCCATCTGAGCGACTTCGAAGGCCGACCCGTCAAGCGCCAGCTCACGCACGTGCTGTGGGATCCCATCCTGGCGGAGAAAGGCGGCTACAAGCATTTCATGCTCAAGGAAATTTTCGAGCAGCCGCGAGCCGTGCGGGACACGATCGTAGGCCGGGTCAGCCAGGAATCGGGTCAGGTCTTTCTGGACGAGATCGGGATTGCGCCGGAGGAGTTCCGCCGCGTGCGCGCCGTCAAGATGGTGGCGTGCGGGTCGAGCTGGCACGCCGCACTGGCCGGCAAGTTCATGATGGAGGCTCTGGCGCGCCTGCCTACCGAGGTGGATTACGGCAGCGAGTTCCGCTACCGCGACCCCATCCTGAACCAAGACGTGTTGACGGTGATCGTCTCGCAATCCGGCGAGACAGCGGACGCGCTGGCCGCGCAGCGGGAAGCTCGCGAGAAAGGCTCGCTTACGCTGGCCATCTCGAACGTGCCCGGTTCCATGCTGACGCGGGAGGCGCACGGCGCCCTGCTGACGCACGCGGGACCCGAGATCGGCGTGGCTTCGACCAAGACCTTCACCGCGCAACTGGCTGCGCTGTATCTGCTGGCGCTTTACCTGGGACAGTTGCGCGGCGTGGTGGACGACGAGCGTTCGCGCGACCACGTTCAGGAGCTGGTCCGCCTGCCGCACAAGCTCGAGCAGGTTCTCTCCCGGGAGTCCGCCTGCGAGGAACTGGCGCGAAGGTTCTTCCGGGTCTCGGACTTTCTCTACCTCGGGCGCGGCGTGCACTTCCCGATCGCGCTGGAAGGAGCGCTGAAGCTCAAGGAAATCTCGTATATCCACGCCGAAGGTTACCCCGCGGGCGAGATGAAGCACGGCCCCAATGCACTGATTGACGAGAACCTGCCGGTGGTGGTCCTGGCGGCCTTCGACGCTCGCTCGCCCGCCAGCCGCTTGCTTTACGAAAAGACGCTGGCCAACATCCAGGAGGTCAAGGCGCGGGAAGGAAAGGTGCTGGCGGTGGTGGTGGATGGCGACGAGCAGGCGCGCAGCCTGGCCGATTACGTCATCGAAATCCCGCCGGCCGAGGAACTGCTGCTGCCCGTTCTGGAAGTCATCCCGTTGCAACTGCTGGCCTACCATATCGCAGTGCGTCGCGGCTGCGACGTGGATCAGCCGCGCAATCTCGCCAAGAGCGTCACGGTGGAATGAAACAGGCCTCTCATCGGATCCAGGTGCGCACTTGCGGCAAGGGCCTTTATGAGATCACGGACCAGATCGCGACGTGGCTGGCTGGACAGCAGGTCGCCCAAGGCCTGCTGACGGTCTTTGTCCAGCACACCTCGGCCTCGCTCGTCATTCAGGAGAACGCCGATCCCGACGTGGTGCGCGATCTGAAAGAGTTCTTCGCGCGCATCGCGCCGGACGCCGCCTCGTGGTACGCGCACACCATCGAGGGGCCGGATGATATGTCGGCGCACATTCGCGCCGCGCTCACCGCCACCAGTCTTTCGATCCCGGTTGTAGGCGGGCGGATGGCCCTGGGCACCTGGCAGGGCGTGTATCTGTTCGAGCATCGTTCCGCGCCCCACACGCGCACCATCGTGGTGCACCTGATCGGGGAGTGAAGCGGTTCAACGGGAGGCCGGAGGCGGGGTGCGCTGCGCTTCCCGCGCAACTGCTTCCACGGCGCGCATGAGGCGGAGGACGTTGCCGCCGTAGATCCTGGCGATGTCCTCCACGCG